>QWCW01000002.1_pt1 | contig 395314 bp, 316 predicted proteins | sample 1972691 | NCBI WGS metagenome assembly QWCW01 (sample SAMN09866698, study PRJNA288562) | Human oral metagenome isolate pre2_saliva, whole genome shotgun sequencing... | reverse complement strand
GGCACCAATAACCACTCCCGAGACTTTTGTTTGAGCTAAAGCAGTTCCTAAACAAAGGAAAATGCCAGCTAAAAACACAGCTAGTCTTTTCTTCATAAATTCTCTCTCTATTATTAATTAATGTAATACAATAACTTTTTATCATGAGGTGAAGTCTCCAAGACTTTCCTAACGCCACTTTATTCCGTAGATTTGAATAAAGAGCTACGCATAATGTATGTTTTGTTTCGATTTAAAACAAAAAGGTGTCAACTACTAAAAAGAATGAAAGAAAAACAATATTTCAGTAGAGATGTTAGCGAAAATAGGGAAAATGAAAATTTTTTACAAGCAAAAAAGCAAAAGAAATTATTCCTATAACAAATCTTAACACTAAAAGAGCATAAATCTATTAAATCTCGATATTTATGCAATTTACATACAGAAAGAGCCTGCTTGTGTGATGTTTGTAATAAATTGAAAGCTAAGAGTGTGTTTATTTTGATTTTCTTCTATAAAATATTGAAAATAAAATAGTATTCGTTGTGAATTTAAATTGCATATTTATTCTGTTAAGGGCTTTTGTTGTCGGTTTAAAGGGCTTTTTTATTGCGAATAAAGATAATACTTGTTAAAATCAAGTTCGTTTGTATTCGTTTTTCAATTCTTGACGAAATGCAATGGAAAGGTAGAACTTTGGCATTTATATAGTCGACGTGTTGCAGATTGAAAGCTATCGAGTTGGGGCAGAAAAATTGATAGAAGCGTAAAGCGTTCATATTCTTTTGTTTACAATGTTCATTCCTTCACTTTTCAAAAGCATTGATATTGCACCGCAAAAACATTGATATTGGTGTGTAATTGCATAGCTTTTATAGTGCAAAAGTATTGAGTTGAGAATCCAATTCAAAATCCTTTCCTGCGCAATAGAAAAACAAGTCCTAAGAATTAACAATGAATGTAGGAATAAACTAATAAGAATAAGCGATAGAAGGGTATTGGGGTAGCGAAGTAAAATAATGATAAAACTATCTATATTTTTTATCGATTTTTTGTGTACTAATCGTATTAAATATGTATATTTGCATGTTGTTTGTTCTTTATGTCGGTAAAAGTGATAGATAATTACCACTCTACGAAGTAAAGAATGCAATGCAAAGAGCAGATGAAAAATATGTTTTGTAAGCTCTTTTATATTTCAACTTGAGCAATAAAAACTTGTTGTATACAAGTAGAAAATAACCATTAATTACGCAAAAGAAAGCACACGAAGATGAAAAAAACTATCTCTATGGCGCTATTATTGCTTATTGCAATATTCGCTAACGCACAGATGGCAACCCCAGTGAAGTCTTCTTCACAGTTAAAAATGGGTAAAGGCGCAGAAGCAGAAATGCTTTTTACGCTTACAATTGAGCCTAATTGGCACGTTTATTCAACCAATTTGGGTTCTGGAGGACCAACTGAAGCTGCCTTGAAGTTTGACAAAAAAGACGGTATTGAGCTTGTTGGTGGTTTAAAAGCAGTGGGCAAAGAAATCAGTAACTTTGACCAAATGTTCGGAATGAACCTTCGTTATTTCGAAAACCACGTAACATTCGTTCAAAAAATTAAGTTTACTAAGCCCGAATACACCATCGATGCTTTCTTAGAGTATGGTGCATGTAGCGACAAAATGTGTCTTCCTCCTTCTGAAGTTGCATTGAAGAAGAACGGAAAAGCACCCGTTACTGCAGCTGCTGACGCTACAAAAGACGTAAAAAAAAACGAAAGTGAGATAGAAAAAGACGCTGAAACGCCTGAAACGGTGACCGCATTGCCCGCAGATAGCGTTGCTCCTGCAAAGGTAGACACCTCTTCGAGCGTTGCAAGTGGAGATCTTTGGACTCCCGTTGTGAAAGAACTTCAGGCAAAAGACGGCGTTAGCGACATCGCACAACAGTCTATTTTTTACATCTTTTGCATGGGATTCTTGGGCGGATTGTTGGCACTTTTCACACCATGTGTATGGCCAATTATCCCTATGACTGTTAGTTTCTTCCTCAAAAGAAATAAAGATAAAAGCAAAGGATTGCGTGATGCAATAACCTATGGTATTTCTATTGTGGTGATTTATGTCGCATTAGGATTGGTTATTACATCTATATTTGGTGCAAGTAGACTAAATGATTTGGCTACAAATGCGATATTCAACATCGTGTTCTGTGCGCTTTTAGTTGTATTTGCACTGTCTTTCTTTGGCTGGTTCGAGATAAAACTTCCCGAAAAATGGGCTAACTCAGTAGACAATAAAGCCAATAACACAAGTGGATTAATATCTATCTTCCTCATGGCTTTCACCCTTTCGTTGGTAAGTTTCTCTTGTACAGGCCCCATTATCGGCTTCCTTTTGGTACAAGTAAGTACAACTAACAGCATAGCAGCACCCGCAATTGGTATGTTTGGCTTTGCTCTTGCACTTGCATTGCCCTTCACTTTGTTTGCATTGTTCCCATCTTGGCTCAAACAAGCACCCAAATCAGGTAACTGGATGAACACCATTAAAGTTACATTGGGTTTCATTGAGCTCGCATTCGCATTGAAATTCTTCTCAGTTGCAGACCTTGCTTATGGTTGGCACTTATTAGATCGTGAGGTATTCCTTGCTATTTGGATTGTAATATTCGGTATGTTGGGTCTTTATCTCATTGGAAAGCTCAAGTTTCCAAGCGACCTTGTGAATGGAGAAGATAAGGCAATGCCCGTTCCTGCGATAGCTCTTGGTATGGTATCTCTTGCTTTTACCGTTTATCTTGTACCAGGATTGTGGGGCGCACCCGTTAAAGCTGTAGGTGCTTTTGCGCCTCCTATCAATACACAAGACTTCAACTTAGATACCAAACAGGTACATGCTGCATACAAAGACTATGAAGAAGGAATGGCAGCAGCTAAGCAATTGGGTAAGCCAGTGATGATAGATTTCACAGGATTTGGCTGTGTTAACTGTCGTAAGATGGAGGCTTCGGTATGGACCGACCCACAAGTTGCAGCTAAGTTAACCAACGATTATGTCCTCATCTCTCTCTTTGTAGACGATAAGACACCACTTAAAGAACCTATTGTCGTTACAGAAAATGGACAAGAGCGCAAGCTTCGCACAATAGGAGATAAGTGGAGCTATCTTCAAAGAGTTAAGTTTGGTTCGAACACTCAACCTCAATATGTTGGACTCGACCACAACGGAAAACCTATTACTGGCTCATATAGCTATAAAGAAGATATTCCTGCCTACTTAGATTTCCTTGATAAGGGTCTTGAAACCTTTAGAAAAGCGCAACAAAAATAGGCTCATTGATTGATGAAACGAATGTAAATCCCACTCGATTCTTATATAAAGAAGACAGAACACACATTCGTTTCATCAATTGTTTTAAATAGACTATCTATAAGAAGTTATTTCATTCGAAAATAAAAGCAATGTTTTTGGTGTGTAATAGCAGTCCTTTTAGCATGCAAAAGCAATCCTTTTAGCATGCAAAAGCAATCCTTTTAGCATGCAAAAGCAATCCTTTTACAACCTAAAAGCAATTCTTTTTAATTCGACCATCTTTTCAATTGCTTTTCGAACCAATTCAGAAACATTATAATCAACACTTTAAATTAGCCTTAAACAATGATTAATGCAGAAACAAGAGCACAGATTATCAACCTTATTAATAAAGAAGTTGTGCCTGCAGTGGGCTGTACTGAGCCTATGGCAGTGGCATTGTGCGCCGCAAAAGCAGCCGAAGTGTTGGGCTGTAGACCGCAAAAAGTGAGAGCACAGTTAAGTGCAAACATCCTAAAAAACGCCATGGGAGTGGGTATTCCTGGCACAGGTATGATCGGATTGCCTATCGCAATTGCCTTAGGAACATTGATAGGGAAGAGCGAATATCAGTTAGAAGTGATTAAAGATCTCACTCCTGAGACCTTAGAAGAGGGCAAAGCCTTTATCAAAGAGCAACGAATAACGATCTTACGAAAGAGCAATATAGAAGAAAAACTATATATAGAGGTAGAGAGTTCAACTGAAACAAGCACGGCAACAGTCATCATTTCTTGCGCACATACTAATATTGTGTATGTCGAAAAAGATGGAAATGTGTTGTTAGATAATCGCACTACTCGCTCGGAATCATGTGAACAGAAAGATATTTCGCTTGATTTAAAGTTGGTTTACGACTTTGCAACCACTGCTCCCGTAGGTGAAATAGACTTTATTCTCAAAGCCAAAGACTATAATTTAAAGGCTGCCGAAGATTCGCTTAAAGGCAATTACGGCCACTGTTTGGGTAAAACTATGGACCGTCCGCTATCTCATGGCATCTTTGGAGATAGCATTTATTCGCACATTATCGCCAAAACTGCATCGGCATGTGATGCTCGTATGGGTGGAGCAATGATACCAGTGATGAGTAATTCGGGATCAGGTAATCAAGGAATATGTGCCACTAATCCTGTGGTTGTATATGCTTTAGAAAACAAAAACACCGAAGAGGAATTGGTGAGAGCCTTAATTTTAAGTCACTTAACCGCAATTTATATTAAACAAAGTCTTGGAAAGCTTTCCGCTTTGTGTGGTTGTGTGGTGGCTTCGATAGGCAGTAGCTGTGGAATTACCTACTTAATGGGAGGCGATTACGATAAGATTTGCCACTCGGTGAAGAACATGATTGCTAATTTAGCAGGTATGTTGTGCGACGGAGCCAAGCCAGGTTGCTCGCTAAAGATTAGCTCTGGCGTTTCAACCGCATTGCTTTCGGCCGTATTGTCAATGGAAGGTCGTTTCGTTACCGCTGCAGAAGGCATCGTAGATGATGATGTAGACAAGTCTATTCGCAACCTAACCAGTATTGGAGCCAATGCAATGAACCTCACAGACGAGATGGTTTTGAACATTATGGTGAACAAAAACGGCTGCTAAGTACTTATAATTCCTATTGATAGGTAAGCTAATTTACTTATATTTGCCCACAGTCTTCGTGCCGATAAGCTTATAGTCCTATTATATTAATAAGGTGTATGCTTAATAATAAGAATGAGGAATGATGGCGAATGAAAAGAAATAAAGAGATAAAACGATTGCGTTGCTAAGAAATTAGTAGCGCAATTTTTATTTTGTGGCAATGTCTTTGAAAGCGGGCGGTGCAGGGTAGGGGCGCAAAAACATTGCTTTTAGAGGGTAATAGCATTGCTTTTAGAGGGCAATAACATTGCTATTACGAGCCAATATCACTGCTTTTGCACAATCATTGTTTTGTGTTGTTAAATTGTTCTTGCACCTTGTTTAATGCAGTGGAAAGGTCTTTGTGGTGCAAGAGTTCTTCCATTCTTTTTAGAATAGATTATCTTTGTCTTCTATTAAGGAATTAACTCATTTGTAAATAGATTTTTAATAAATTTTGTTTCATAATAGTTTGTTTTTTTACATTCTACTTTCTTTTAAATAATAAAGATACTATGTTTGAGCTACTTAGCGTTATTTTGTTCTCTGTTTTATTGTTAATTACTTGCGTGTTGATATAAATCAAGTTTTAAATAATAACAAATAGCTATCTAATTCTTTTACTTTGAAACTTAGTTCTCGAATTTATTGCTATTTAATACCTAAAAAGTTGGCTTCATACAGTTTTTATACAAGAAACAGTTAATATATGTTTAAATTAGAAAGTAATTGCAACTTTCGCTTGCTTTGTTCGTCGCTTTTCCCTATTTTTGTAAAAATCGAAAAGAAAACTGATTTAAATTTCAATTTCAAAGAATACGTTGTTTATTTATAATGAAACGTAAGAAATTGTTTGAGAGAGCATAAACTTGGATGTAAAAACTATTGTAAAGGCTTATTCTGTTTGTGAGTTGTAGCATAAAAAGATAAGTCCCACATCATTAATTATTATTTGTTATAAATCAAAAAGATTATGAGAAGAAAACTAACATTGATTTTTTTGAATCTCTTTATTATCGTTTCTGCAGCTATTGCACAAACAACCGTAAAGGGATTAGTACTCTCTTCGGAGGGGAATGAACCTGTGATAGGTGCTTCAGTGAAAGTGGTTGGCGCAGAAAAAGGCGTCATTACAGACACTGATGGTAATTTTTCGATAAGCGTAAACAGCTTAAACGAACGCTTGGAAGTATCATATATTGGTATGATTACTAAAATAGTGAAAGCTTCAAACAATTTAAAAGTAGTGTTAGATCCCGATCATAAACAGATAGAAGAAGTGATTGTGGTGGCTTATGGTAAGCAAAAAAAGGAAGCATTTACGGGTGCTGCAGGTGTAGTAGGTAGCGAAACACTTAGCAAACGTGTTGTTTCTAATGCCTCAACAGCCCTTGCAGGTAGTGTAGCAGGTGTGCAAATGTATAGCACAAATGGTGCTCCTGGAGCAGATCCAATCATTCGTGTTCGTGGTATTGGCTCTATTTCTTCAAGCAATAAACCTCTTATTATATTAGATGGTGTACCTTATGATGGTGATATCTCATCAATCAACCCTTCTGATATCGCTTCAATGACCGTATTGAAAGATGCTGCTTCGAACGCTATCTATGGTGCTCGTGGTGCTAATGGTGTTGTGATGATTACCACAAAGAATGGTAATACAGGCGATGCTAAGATTACTTTCGATGCTAAATGGGGTACAAACAGCCGCTTAATTCCACAATATGACATTATAAAAGACCCAGGACAGTATGTTCAAACACAGTTCAAGAGCCTTTATAATTCGCAACTTTACGCTGGACAATCAGCGGCAGATGCTTACGCTTACGCAACAGCTAGTATCTTTGATGCCAACAATGGTGGTTTAGGTTACCCTATTTACACTGTTCCAACAGGTGAAAATCTAATTAAAGAAGATTTCAGTATCAATCCAAATGCAAAGCTTGGATATTCTGATGGCACCTATTATTATACTCCAGACGATTGGTATAGCGCTGCTATTAAATCAAGTTTCCGTCAAGAGTACAATGCTTCTGTGTCTGGAAAGAGCCCACGTTTGCAATATTATGCAGGTGTTGGCTACCTTGGAGATACAGGTTTGATTCCTAATTCAGAGTTCAAACGCTACTCAGCACGTGTTAATGCAGACTATCAAGCAAAGAAATGGTTGCGTATTGGTACCAACCTTGCTTACGCATATACCAACACTCGTTTGGCAGCTGACCAAGATTCAGAAACAGGTTTCACATCTTCTGGTAACGTATTCTACATTTCTAATAATATAGGTCCAGTGTATCCTCTTTACGTTCGTAATGCAGATGGCTCAATAAAGATCAACCCTGCAACAGGAAATCCTGTGTACGACTCAGGTAATAACACTAATTATAGCCGTGGAAACTTCGCTGGTAATGCTGTACGTGACGTGTATTATAACAAAGGAAACTCTGATCGTGATGTGCTAACAAGCAAGGTTTATGCTCAAATAACACCAATCGAGCACCTTGTTTTAACTGCAAATATAGCAGCAAACCTTGTTAATCAACGTAAAAACGTGTTGTATAGCATCTTCGCTTCTTCAACAAATGAAGATGGAACAGCAACAGTTTCTACTAAAAGAGCATTTGGTGTGAACAACCAATACTTAGCAGAATATAGCAATACATTCGGCAATCACAGCATAAGTGCATTACTTGGATATGAAAAGTATCGTTATACTTACAAATATTTAAGTGCATCTAACGATCATCTTTATAACCCATTCATTGGCGAATTGAACAATGCTGCGAACACACCTCAAAGCCGTCCAGAGTCATATGTAGACGAATACATGTCTCAAGGTGTATTCTCTCGTTTACAATATGATTATGAAGGTAAATATTTTGCAAGTGCTTCATTCCGTAGAGACGCTTCTTCTGTGTTCCACAAAGACCACCGTTGGGGTAACTTTGGTAGTATTGGAGCTGCTTGGTTGATAACAAAAGAACCATTCATGCAATCACTTACATGGTTGAACTCATTGAAGCTAAAGGCAAGTTGGGGTAAACAAGGTAACGATGCGTTGTTGAATCCAACTACACAAAAGCGTCAATATTATGCTTATCAAGACTTTTATTCACCTTCATATAGTAACGGAAACTATTCATTAGTAATGACTTATAAAGGTAATAAAGATCTAACTTGGGAAACATCATACAGCTTTAACACTGGAGTTGAATTCAGTGTGTTGAACAATCGCATAACAGGTAGCGTTGATTTCTTTAGCCGTAAGACCGTAGACCTTATCTATAATAAGCCAGTTCCACCATCTTCTGGTATCGTAACAGGCTCAATTCCAACCAACATCGGTAGCGTTTTGAACACAGGTGTAGAGGTTGATTTGAACGGAGTGATATTAAAAGGACACGATTTGCTATGGACTGCAAATCTAAACCTTACTCACTATAAGAATAAGATCTTATCGCTTTCACCTGAATTAGAGGCTCTTGGAGGTCAAAAGAGTACTGTCTTTATCCGTAAAGTGGGCGGTTCACTTGCAAATGCTTATCTAAGAGAGTACGCAGGAGTAGACCCTTCAACAGGAGAAGCACGCTATTACAATGATCCCGACAATGGAGATTATAGCTATGCAACATCTTATAACGCTGCAACACGTACCGACTTAGGTGACCTTTTACCTAAACTTTACGGCGGATTCGGCACTCGTCTCGAGTTTAAGGGCTTCGATTTCTCTGCAATGTTCTCGTATCAGTTGGGCGGAAGAATATATGATGATGGCTATGCAGCATTCATGCACACTGGATCTGGATCACGAGTGGGAACCAATTGGCATAAAGATATCTTGAATGCATGGACTCCTGAGAATACAAATACAAACATACCACGTCTAAGTGCCGGTGATAATGTAACAAACAGCGCATCAAGTCGCTTCTTAATTAGCTCAGATTATTTAAGCATTAACAACTTAACTTTGGGTTATACTCTACCAAAGAACTGGCTAAGGAATATTGGTTTACAAGCTGCAAGAGTATATTTGGCATGCGATAACCTAGCAGTTTTCTCTGCACGCAAGGGTCTTGATCCACGTTATTCTTATGGTGCTTCAGGAAATAATGGCGCATCTAGTGATTATCCTGCAATGCGTACAGTTACTGCAGGCGTACAAGTTACATTCTAAATAGGGGGAAATTATAATGAGATATACAAAATATTTATATACAGTTCTTGGTGTTGCACTACTGGTTAGCTGCTCGGATATCAACGATATCACTACACAAGGACACGATCTTTCTGCTGAACAAGTAGCAGAAACCAATAGAGTTAATCCTGAAAGACTAAAGGCAAGCGTCACAGGTCTATATCAAATTGCTGCCCTTCCGGGTAAAGTTTCTGACACAGACAATGATGCTGGCATCATGACTTACATGCTTTCGGCAGACTGTAACGGTCCTGATATGACCAGTACTGCAGCTGGTTACAACTGGTATTCGCCCTCTTCGAACTACTCAGACCACTTAAGTTCAACAACAATTAATGCAGTTGGCTACAATACTTGCTACAATCAGATAGAGGCTGCCAATACAATTCTAAGACAAATAGATGAGTCTACAGCCACAGCTACACAAAAACACTATATCGGTAATGCAAGATTTTGTAGAGCATTTGATTACTTGTTGCTTGCAACTCGTTATCAATTGAACTATCAAGTGGATAAAACTGCACTTTGTGTGCCTCTTGTTACAGAGAAAACAGCCGATGTTTACAATAACAAACGTGCCACAGTTGAAGAAGTTTACAATCAAATTATATCAGACTTAACATCTGCAATTGAGCTACTTCAAGGCTATGACCGTCCTGATAAGAGATATGCTAACGTGGCAGTAGCTAATGGTTTGCTTGCAAGAACATATCTTGCAATGGGCGAATACGCAAAAGCTGCAGAGTATGCACAAAAGGCTATCGATGCAACTGATGCGCAACCAGCATCAATAAGCGATGTGTCTAAGCCAACATTCTGCGACGCTTCGAAAGAAAACAACTGGATGTGGGGTATTCTTTTAACTGTAGATGATATCTCTTCTCAGTCTATTGCACCCATGAGTTCACAGCTTTCATCATTCCCTGGCTATGGTTATACAGGCGCAGGAGCATGTTATAAGGACATCAATGTATTGTTATACAACAAGATTCCATCGACAGATGTGCGCAAAGAATGGTGGGTTGGACCTTCAAAAACCAACAGTCATTTAAATGGATTGACATGGGAAGAGGCTGGAGTAACATTGAAAGGCGATGAGATCATCACAGGCTCATTAGAGTCAAAGCAACCATTTAGAGTTTATACCAACGTGAAGTTTGGTATGAAAGCAGGCATTGGTTCACCCAACAACAATAACGACTCGCCTCTAATGCGTGTAGAAGAAATGTACTTAATCAAGGCAGAAGGACTTGCAATGAGCGGTAATTTAGCTGCAGGAAAGCAAGTGTTAGAAGACTTTGTGAAGACATATAGAGACCCATCATATAGCGTTACAGCTACAACAGCAGCGGCTTTCCAAAACGAAGTGTGGTTCCAACGTCGTGTAGAACTATGGGGTGAGGGCTTCTCAATGTACGATTTGTTGCGCTTGCAAAAGCCACTTGTACGCTTCCACGCAGGCAAAGAGACCAATGTTGTAACCCGTTACCGCTTCAATATGCCTGCAAACGATCCTTACTATGCATATCGTTTCACTCAAAAAGAGCGTGACAACAACAAGGGAATAGTAGATAACACCACAGGAAAAGAACCTGTTTCAGGACAAAATGGCGACCTAAGAGATGGTGTTACCGATTAAATAGACATTTATTTGGTTTATATATAAAGTAGAGTTACTTGCTAATCGCATTGATTTAGCAGGTAACTCTTTTTCGTTTCAAGTACTCAAAGAGCCTCATTTGTGGCAACTTATATCGAAAAAGTGGTATATTTGCAAATAAAACGCATTTTAAGTATAAGATAAAAGCATAACAATAGATATGATGAAGTGGTTAGATCTCATAACAAACAAACGCTTAGGAGAAGAAAATAAGCACCATTTACGAATGGACGACAGGTCAGAATTCAAGCGAGACTACGATCGTTTGATCTTTTCGGCACCCTTTCGACGTCTTCAAAACAAAACACAAGTGTTCCCATTGCCAGGTAGTGTGTTCGTACATAACCGCTTAACGCACAGCTTAGAGGTAGCTTCTGTGGGCATGTCGTTGGGCAATGACGTGGCAAAAGAATTGTGTTTGAAACACCCTTCATTGCAAAATACCTTGTTTGAAGAGATTGGAACCATTGTTAGTGCAGCCTGCTTGGCTCACGATTTGGGCAATCCTCCCTTCGGACATAGTGGAGAAAGCGCCATACAATCTTATTTTTTAGAGGGCGAAGGGGTGCAACTCCAACCGCTATTAAAGCCCGAAGTGTGGAGCGATATCACCCATTTCGAAGGCAATGCCAACACCTTCCGCTTGCTCACCCATAGATTTAAGGGACGACGAGAAGGCGGATTTGCTATGACCTACACCACTCTTGCATCGATAGTGAAATATCCTTCGTCGTCGAACGCATCTCCAAAGAAAGGTAAGTTTGGCTTCTTTACCGAAGAAAAAGATGTGTTTCAGCGTGTGGCTAACGAACTAACCATTCCTTGTTTGCACGAGAATGGTTCAGAATTGCGCTATGCTCGTCACCCACTTGTGTATCTTGTTGAGGCTGCCGACGATATTTGTTACGAGGTAATGGACATCGAAGACAGTCATAAACTCAAAATCTTGTCGTTCGAGGAAACCCAAAATCTCTTGCTTTCGTTCTTTTCTTCAGAGCGAAAAGCACAGATATTGCAACGCATAGAAGAGGAAGAGCTTACAGATAAAAATGAAATTGTGGCTTATTATCGTGCTAATGTGATTGGAACATTGATTAGTGCGTGTGTGAAAGTGTTTGTGGATAACGAAGAAAAGATATTGAGTGGCACTTTCGAAGGGGCGTTGATGAAGCACATCGACAAGCATCTTTACGAGGCATATCAGCATTGTGTGCGTTTATCTATTAAGCAAATATACAACAGTGCGCCTGTTCTAAATGTGGAATTGAGCGGTTATAAGATCATTCAAACCTTGCTTCATTCTTTTGTTAACGCTGCTCTCGAGCCTCAAAAGTTCTATTCTCAGCAGATTTTAAAGCAGTTTAGCGAGCAATACGACATCACTAACGAAGACTTGAACGTCCGAATTATGGCGGTGTTAGATTATATTAGCGGTATGACAGACTTGTATGCGCTCAATATTTATCAGAAAATTAGCGGTATTTCGCTACCACTTGCATAGTTAACTTACACTGATTAAGGGCTCTTCTCCTTTCTATTAGAATGAAGAGGACGATGATATAAGAATTGGTTTTCTTTTTAATTCAGAACCCTTTTTGATGAGATACTAAAGCGAGGGTGATTCTGTTGCGAACTAAAAGCATTGTTTTTGTAGAACGAAAGCAATGCTTTTATCATATAATATCAATGCTTTTACGAAACAAAGTCAATGCAATTGCCAGACGCTTGCAAAGTGTCTGAAGTATAAAGGGATAGCAAAGGGTGGACGAGAAGCAAGAAAATGCTTTCGAACAAAGGTGCAATAAAACAAAAAGAGCTTAGCTACTCACCTATAAAAGCGGTGTGCATCTAAACTCTTTCGTTGTTTCTTGTGGTAGAATCTTTGTTGCTTTGCGGTTCAGTTAATAACTAATCGCCAACAAAGAGTGGGTCGTCAGTTTTTGAATAAGTGTGAAACTTAATATTCGTCCTCGTTGAATAAGAAGTCTTCTTTAGAAGGATAATCAGGCCAAATGTCTTCAATACTCTCGTAAACATCGCCTTCGTCTTCTATTTCTTCAAGGTTTTCAATAACTTCAAGAGGTGCTCCCGAACGTGAAGCATAATCTAATAACTCTTCTTTTGTTGCGGGCCAAGGTGCATCTTCCAATTTAGATGCAAGTTCAAGTGTCCAATACATAGTTGTTATATTTTTTGTTTTTTGTTTAAATCAGTATTGAATAAAGAGCGGAGTTTAGCGTTGAGTGTCTTTTGGTCTCAATTCGATTCACTCTTTATAGTTTTAATATTGCACTATAGCTGTTTTGTTCTTGTGGTGCAATTAGGCTTTTTCTTCTTACTGACTACAAAAATAACGATTTTTGTTTAATATGCAAAAGTTCTCTTATTTTTTTACTATTAAAGTGTGAATTTTTGTTTATTGCGTTCTATCTCTCCACTACTTGCCTTATAAACACGAGGTTGTGACGATGCAAGTGCAAATGTGGAGAGATCGAAAACTATTGCTTTTATCAATTATTGGGCTTGGGATAAGACACACGAGTGTGGTAAATCGACTTCAAACGCTCTATCAATACCTGCTTAGCAATGGCGATATCTTTAAACGTAATAGGGCAGTTGGTGAAATAACCGCTATTCACTTGGTCGTCGATAAGTGTGTTTACTAAGTTCGAAATGCTTTCTTCAGTGTACTCAGGAAGCGATCTTGAGGCCGCTTCTACAGTGTCGGTCATCATCAATATGGCTTGTTCTCGAGTGAAAGGGTTAGGTCCTGGATATTGGAAAGGAGCCTTATCCACTTCTTCATCGGGGTGTTCATTTTGGTATTTAATATAGAAATACTTGGTGAGTCCTTCGCCATGGTGCGTCAAGATGAAGTCTTTTATGAACTGAGGAAGATTGTGTTTCTCTGCCATACGTACACCTTCGGTGACGTGACTGATGATGATTCGTGCACTTTCTTTATATGGCAGGTTGTTGTGAGGATTGTTTCCTGCTTGGTTTTCGGTGAAGAAAGCAGGCGAAATCATCTTTCCAATGTCGTGATAAAGAGCTCCTGTACGAAGCAATAAACTATTGGCTCCAATCTTATTAGCTATCGCTGCCGCCAAGTTTGCAACGGTAATAGAGTGTTGGAAGGTTCCTGGTGCAATCTCACTCATCTCTCTTATCAAGCTCTTATTGGTGTCTGACAACTCAAATAGCGTAACATCAGATATAAATCCAAATGTTTTCTCGATAAGATACATTAGCGGATAAGCCAATAAAAGTAGCACTCCGTTGGCAATGAAGTGATAATACATCTCGTGATCGAGTGCAATTCCACTATCGTCTTGCATAAATTGTAATGCAAAATAAATGGCTGCCGACGATAAGGTCACAACAAGAGCTGCTTTAAGAATCTGTGATCGTTGTGAAAGTTCACGCAAAGAGTAGAGTCCAGCCATTCCAGATACCAGTTGAACAATGATGAATTCGAACTGATATTTAACGGCTGCGGCACATAAAAGCGTGGTAATAGTGTGCGTTAAGAATGCTGTTCGGGTGTCCATAAACACACGGGTGAAAATGGGAACCATAGCAAACGGAATGATATAAACGCTGAAAAAGTTCTTACTTACAATGATAGACACCAGTATGGGGAATAGGGTTATCATGGTATAGAGCATCGCAATGTTTCGAGTGTTATTGAAATAGTCTCTTCTAAACATTGCCAAATAGCATGTAAAGAGTCCAACTATGATAAAAACAAATATCAATTGCCCTATAAGTGTGCGTGTAATCTCGTTCGAAGACGAGTTTCTGCGGTGCATTTCACGCTCAAATGAGTTGAGAACTCTATAAGTATAGTCGTCAACAATCTCACCTCGGTCTATAATTTTCTGTCCACTTACCACAATCCCGCTTGCAACTGCAATGCTACTAAGCATATCTGCCTTTTCAGTCTCAGTTCTTTTGCGGTCGTAAATGAGGTTGGGTTCGAGGAAATCGTTGAGGTCTGCCCTTTGAAGAATAGCCTTTTGAGCTACCAAACTCTCATCGTTTAAAAGCTGTTCGTATGCCGACAAGGTAGAATAAATGCAGTTTAAAGCTATGCTTTGCGCCTCTTTTCCCGCCACAATACGTATTGCAGCCGATGAATCTTTGGCCATTTCGTTATACTCTTTCGTATAAATAATGCCCGCTTGGTATAGTCTATGCAATCTGTTTAAAATGATATTCTTATACTCCTTGGGTAGATTTGGAATGCCATCTTTAAACTTCTCGTTGAAACGAGCAATGTTGGTGGCTTCTACCGAGGGCGAATAATTATAGTAAGGCATAAACATTTGCAAAAGAGAGTCTTGCTCTTTCTTTATCGTTTCGTCTGTCTTATAAACAGGAAAGTCGAACTTTGCAATGAAAGAACCATACACCCAAGGGCGTCCAACGTCGTATCTAAACTGCTGTTCTTTATTTCTTGGCAAGAACCAAACAATGAGTACGACACTTAAAAGAATAAGAGTTGCTATTGATAAGAAACCCTTTAAAAGATTATTTTTTATTGGATTGATTTGCATGTATCGAGAAAACTTTACTAAATTTACAGTGCGAAAATACAAAAAAAATACGCTAAAATAGAGAAAAAGATGTAATTTTGCACGAAATTTAATATCTTATATAATAGTAAGACTATGACAGATAGAAAAGTAAGAGTACGTTTTGCGCCCAGTCCTACAGGTGCTTTACATATCGGAGGCGTAAGAACTGCCCTTTATAATTACCTCTTTGCACGTCAGCATGGAGGCGACTTTGTGTTTAGAATCGAAGATACTGACTCGAATAGATTCGTTCCTGGTGCTGAAGAATACATCATAGAATCATTCCGTTGGTTAGGTCTTACATTTGATGAAGGCGTTGGTTTGGGCGGAGAATATGGTCCTTATCGTCAAAGTGAACGTCGACATATCTATAAAAAATATGTAGATGAGCTTTTAGAAAACGGCAAAGCATACATCGCTTTCGATACTCCTGAAGAGTTAGAAGCTAAACGTAATGAGATAACTAACTTCCAATACGACGCAAGTACACGTCAATTGATGCGTAACTCTTTAACAATGAGTAAAGAAGAGTGTGAAAAGCGCATCGCAGATGGTGAGCAATATGTTGTTCGTTTCAAAGTAGAACCAGGCATAGACGTACACGTTCACGACCTTATTCGTGGCGAGGTAGTTATTAAGAGCGATATCATCGACGACAAAGTGCTTTACAAAAGTGCCGATGAATTGCCCACTTATCACTTAGCAAACATTGTAGACGACCACTTAATGCTTATCTCTCACGTCATAAGAGGTGAAGAATGGCTACCAAGTGCGCCTTTACATGTATTGTTATACGAAGCCTTTGGCTGGCAAGATACAATGCCTCAGTTTGCTCATTTACCACTACTTCTTAAGCCAGAAGGCAAAGGTAAGCTTAGTAAACGTGATGGAGATAGACTTGGTTTCCCTGTTTTTCCATTAGAATGGAAGGATCCTAAGACTGGAGAAGTATCGTCTGGATTTAGAGAAAGCGGCTATTTCCCCGAAGCAGTAATCAACTTCTTGGCCCTATTAGGATGGAATCCAGGAACCGAACAAGAGCTATTTACATTAGAAGAGCTTGTTAATGCATTCGATATTACAAAGTGTAGCAAGTCTGGAGCACGCTTTGATTATCAAAAAGGAATATGGTTTAACCACGAATATATTTTGCACAAGAGCAACGAAGAGATAGCAAAACTCTTTGCAAGTGTGGTTGCAAACAATGGAGTCGAGGAGACATTAGAGCGCATTACGCTTGTTGTTTCGATGATGAAAGACCGAGTTAACTTTGTACATGAATTGTGGCCATTGTGCTCTTTCTTCTTCCTTCCACCATTAGAGTACGACGAAAAGACTGTAAAGAAGCGTTGGAAAGAGAATTCTGCACAAGTAATGACCGAGCTTGCAGGCGTTCTTGAGTCGTTAGACGACTTTAGTATCGAGAATCAAGAGCACGTTGTGATGGCTTGGATCGAAGAAAAAGGCTACAAATTAGGCGATGTTATGAATGCCTTCCGATTGGTATTGGTTGGTATTGGCAAAGGACCTGGAATGTTCGACATCTCTGCTTTCCTTGGAAAAGAAGAGACCTTGCGTCGTATTCGCCGTGCAGTTGAAGTATTAAAGTAAAAGAATTAGACAATAAAAGTGCTATGAGAGCAACCCTCTCTATAGCACTTTATCTTTGTTTTGCAATGCTTTTGAATAGTAAAAGAAGCCTTATTACATCGTAAAAGATGCCCAATTGCGCTGCAAAAGCATTACAATTAGCAAATATCTTTCGTTGAATTAAAAAATAAGAACGTTTTGTATCACATAGCAATATACCTCTATTTAATAGGAGTCGCTATTCTCTCACTCTTTAATCGCAAAGTAAAGAAGATGTGGAAGGGCGAACGTGAAGCCGTGAAAACGCTGAGGGAGAAAGTAGATCCCAATGCAAAATACATTTGGTTTCACGCTGCTTCGCTTGGAGAATTTGAACAAGGACGTCCTCTTATTGAGTATATTCGCAAACATTATCCAAGTTATAAGATTCTACTTACCTTCTTTTCACCTTCAGGATACGAAGTTCGTAAAGACTATGAGCATGCTGATATAGTATGTTATTTGCCTTTAGATACTGTATTTAATGCACGAAGATTCTTAAATGCCATTCATCCTAGTATGGTGTTCTTCATTAAATACGAGTTTTGGTATAACTACTTGCACATCTTAAAGAAAAGAAATATCCCCGTATATAGCGTTAGTAGCATCTTCAGACCCAATCAAATATTCTTCCGTTGGTATGCTTCTGAATATCGAAAGGTATTGAAGTGCTTCACACATTTCTTCGTTCAGAACGAGAAAAGCAAAGAGTTACTTTCCACAATAGGTATTTATAATGTAGATGTAGTGGGCGATACACGTTTCGATAGAGTGTTAGATATAAAAGAACAAGCCAAAGATTTGCCCCTTGTTCAAGCCTTTATTGCTAATAAACCCACCTTTGTTGCAGGCTCAAGTTGGGCTCCCGACGAGCAAATCTTCATTAAATACTTCAACGAACACCCCAATTGGAAACTCATTATTGCTCCTCATGTGGTAAATAAAGAGCACATCGACAGCATCAAAGCACAGATTACAGGTCGTGTAGTGTTGTATAGTGAAGCGTCAAAAGCCGATGTTGAGACCGCAGATTGCATGATAATCGATTGTTATGGCTTGCTTTCGAGCATCTATCGATATGGAAATATCGCTTATGTTGGAGGCGGATTTGGAGTAGGAATACACAATGTTCTTGAGGCGGCAGTGTGGAATATTCCCGTAATCTTTGGTCCAAACAATCGCAATTTCATTGAAGCTCGCAACCTAATTGCCGCTTCTGGAGGCTTTGAAATCAGCTCTTACGCTAACTTTGAGGCGTTAATGCAACGTTTTTCGCAATCTCCTGCCTTCTTAGAGCAAAGCGGAAACAATGCAGGACAATTCGTAAAAGACTTTACAGGAGCCACCACTCGAGTACTAAGTCATATCGAATTGTAAACAAAGGGGCATCTTTCTTCAAGCGATTGTTGATATTTAGGAAGGCGATTATATCCACGTTGATAGATATAAGTTGCTTTTATTCAATTTATTATTCAATAAGTTTCACGCAAAAAGAATTGTTTTAGCTATGAATTCAATGAGAGATAAGAATACCGTTCGAGAGCTATTACAATCTTTCGAGCAAGATGTTTCGAGCGAATATCTATTTCGAAACATTCCCAAGGCTCAGTTTTTACGAGATTTACAACACGATATTGCTCACCCCAACACCATCTTTCAAGGCGAAAATGGAACGTGTGGGGCAGCCGTTTTGTGCAAGTATTTAGTAGAAGAGCATGTTGTTGTGTATGTAGAAATGGCGTTGTCGCTGTATAAAAGCGGTACTTTCACTCGAAACAAACTACACCTTTCTATTCCCAAATCCATGCTTAAAGAGATCAACGAACGACTCCAAAGCATGACAATCAATAGCATTTCGGCCATTATGCAAGGTGCATTAACGCATCATCAGAACCTTCTTTTATCGTATAATGCCTTGAAACACGGCTCAGGTTGCCGTTCATTTATGTGGCAGTGGTATCCTTCTAAATTCATCAAACAGCTTTTAGACATACCCGTGAAGATGCTTTTGCTACCCCCAATGCGCACCCTTCAAGCCATTAATTTTAGCAAATTCTTTGTCATAGGCTTAGTGCATCACAACAAAAAACAGCTGTCTTGTGGCTTTCCAAACCATTATATCGAGTTGAAAAGCTGTGAGGAAGAGAGAGGGTATTATTGGACTTGGGGCGAAAACACCTTGCGAACCTTTGCCAATAAATGCCTGCCTTTGAAGTTCTTCATCGCCTATTTGGTGCCACGAACAAAGCAAAAAGAAGCGGATTGAGATAAAAAAGAACACCAAGAACATAGTACTCTTAGTGAAAAAGTCGGGATGAGGCGACTCGAACGCCCGACTCCTACGTCCCGAACGTAGTGCGCTACCAACTGCGCTACATCCCGATTAGGGAGAAAAAGAAGTAAAATTGAGCCACAAAGCCCCAATTATACCACAAAGATACACTTTTTTTTAACACGTTAAATAAATTGTTTGCAAAAAGTTTGGCAGATAAATAAAAAAGCATTACCTTTGCAAACGCAATTAAGAAACAATGGTACCATAGCTCAGTTGGTAGAGCAAAGGACTGAAAATCCTTGTGTCCCCGGTTCGATTCCTGGTGGTACCACAGTTCAAAAAGAGGTTTATTACTTTCAAAGTAGTAAACCTTTTTTTCGTATATAGCCTTTAAGTCGTTTGCAAAGGGTTTGCAATTCCCTTCAAAAAGCATAGCTTTTACAGCGCAAAAGGATTGCTTTTACAACCTAAAAGCATTGATATTAGAGCCTAAAAGTAGTGCTTTTATTTTTCAATTGAAAAGTATTTGAAAATCAAGAGGATAGATAGTGGGGCATAAAAGCTTATTTTTTCTCGCTTTTTGGTGTTCATCTTTCGACATTTTAGCAAGAGTTTTTCTCATTCTTCGGCCTATATTCTCCCTTATTTAAAAGGGAAAAGATTCTATCTTGCAATAAAAAAGAGCAAGAAAAGGGGAGAGGTGGACGAAAAAAAACGAGAGTATTAGAGTCTGCCTTCTTCTCTATAAGAAAAGAATTTGCCGTCTCCAACGATGATATGATCGAGGAAAAAGAGACGAAGAAAATCGCATCCTGCTTTCAATTGTTGGGTGAGTTGGTCGTCGGCTCTGCTTGGTTGAATATTATTACTGGGGTGATTGTGGCAGAACACCACTACAGTGGCGTTGCACAAAAGTGCTTCTTTCACCACAAGACGAACGTCGACAGCCGTTTCTGTTATGCCTCCTTTCGATAATTGCACTGCTTTGATGAGCTTATAGCCTTGATTAAGGTATAAAACCAAGCCGTGTTCAACGCTCTGTTCGCCAATAATGCAATGCGCATAGCGATATATTGCCTCGGCACTGCTAAGCGTTTCTTGCTCTATAACGTCCGATTGTGCACGTCGTTTGCCCAATTCACATGCCGCAAGAATCGTTACTGCCTTGGCTTCTCCAATGCCTTTAAACGACATAAGTTCGCTTGCAGTCATCTTTCCCAATGCATTTAAATTGTTATTGCATTGCGAAAGCACCTGTTTCATCACCATCACGGCATCTGTTTCGGCATATCCTGTGCCTATAAGAATGGCTAAAAGTTCGGCATTCGACAAACTTTGAGCACCTTGTTTCAATAGTTTCTCTCGTGGTCTGTCGTCTTCGGGCCAGCTTGTAATACTGAGTTTCTTGTCCATTGGTTAGTAAGTAGTAGTTGGTTTGTAGGTTGGGTGGGGTAGAAAAGCCTTATTTGTAGAAGTTCTTTTCAAAGGCTTGAAACTCGTCTAAGCCTCTAACACATCGCTTCCACCATGCTTCAATAAATCCAAGTCCATAGCCCATCAACTGCGTAAAGGCTGCACCTACCGACAAAAAGCCAAATTTTATGCTCTTATAGTGCGTTGCCGAGTCGATGAAAATAAGTATACTATAAAGCAAAAGGAGTGAAAGTGGAACGAAACTGCACGAAAGAAGGGCAGAAAGGCATAGCAAGAACACCCCAATGGTGAACACTGCGGGCAAGAGATGCACCAGTTTGAGCGACGAAGGATATTTCTTGTATAAGTTAATTCGTGCTATTCCGCTGTTGTAAACCTGCTTAAAGAACTTGCGAAAATCGGTTCTTCGTTTGTGATAAACCCATGCTTCGGGAAACAATCGACATTTATATCCATTGTCGAAGATGCGTATCGAGAAGTCGATATCTTCGCCAAAGCGCATCTTTGAGAATCCATTCAAAGCCTTATAAACATCGCTTTTGATACCCATGTTGTACGAACGGGGGTAGAATTTGTCGAGTTTTTTCTTACCGCCTCTTATTCCTCCTGTGGTAAAAAACGAGGTCATAGAGTAAGAAATGGCTTTTTGTATGGGTGAAAAGTCGTGATGTGCCCTGTCTGGACCACCAAAAGCGTCGCATGATTCTCGGTTAATTTCGTCGAGAACATGTTGTATATAAGTTTCGGGAAGTACCACATCGCTATCTAATACGATGTAATATTCACCGCAAGACCTATCTGCTCCGTAGTTTCTTGATTGTCCTGGACCGCTATTTTCTTTGTAATAATAATGTAAGCTCAATTGTTCAGAAAAGCGTTCGCACACCTCTTTACATGTAATTTGCGAACCATCTTCCACCACAATCACCTCGAACATACTGCTATCTACAGTTTGTTGGGTTAAACTTAGCAAGAGTTCTTCCACCTCATTGGGTCGGTTGAACACAGGAATGATGAATGAAAATAACGGCATAGACGGTTTAGTGTTTTAGAAAAGTAATGAAACAAAACGGCAACCCTTTATCACTTGGTTCTAAAGGGTTGCCATCTCGATTATTAATAGGTAAGTATTACATAGATAAGAAACACTAATCCTAAGATAGTCCCTGTTAAAAGCAATGAAAGAAACATATAACAAATATCTTTAAACATAGTTATTACTTTTATAAGATTATTATTAATTACTTAAAATATTATCATATAGATGAATATAAAGAAACAAATTATATTTCGTAATATAAATAATGAAAAGAATGGGTTCTTGTCAAAATCAAACATAATTATTGTTTTTTATTGTTTTATTATTAAATAAATACTTACCTTATATTGGTTACTCTCTTTATATAAATATAAATTTGTACCTCACAGGAATATACCTTCTACTTTTATAATATTTAAGCTTTTTTCTAAAACCTTCTTACTTACTAAGTCAAAGAACAATTTTGGACTGATAATACTTGGCTAGGTTGGGTATTATAATAATACTTAATTACTACGAAATTATGCTTCCACCATATGTAAATTATTCTTTTACACGTTGAATGTAAGAACCATCTCGTGTGTCAACTTGAATCAAATCGCCTTCATTGATGAACAAAGGAACACGGATTTCTACACCTGTTTCAAGTGTTGCAGGCTTAGTTGCGTTAGTTGCAGTGTCGCCTTTGATACCTGGTTCGCTGTGAGTAATGCGCAAGTTAGTCTTCACTGGCATCTCAGCAAACAACACTGTACCGTCTGTTGTGTCTGTAACAACTTCAACAACATCGCTCTCTTTCATGAAAGCAACACCAGAAATAGCTTCACGAGGAATTGGAGATTGCTCGAAAGTTTCTTGGTTCATGAAGATATAATCTTCACCATCTTGATATAAATATTGGTAAGGACGACGTTCGATGCGCACATCTTCAAGCTTGAAACCAATTTGGAATGTACGTTCAAGTACACGTCCTGTGGTTACGTTCTTTAGCTTTGTACGCATAATTGTATTACCTTTACCTGGTTTTACATGTTGGAAATCGATGCAAAGCCATATACCATTGTCCATACGGATGCAAGTTCCGATCTTAATTTCTTGTGAGTTGATCATTTTTGTTTATCTATTTTTGATATTAACTTTTTATTCTTGTAAATATACTCTTTTGTTATTGCTTTTCAATAGCACTGCTTTTGAGTTGTAAATGTAATGCTTTTGCACTTAAAAAGCGCTGCTTTTACATTCTAATTTGCATGCTTTTCAAAATCATTTCGTATGTTGTTGATTATTAGTAAGTCTGCATTCAAAAAACAACAGCATTGCTACTTTTATTGCAAGTTATGGCGCAAAGTTACAAAGAAAATATAAAAAAGAATGAGAGAACGCACTAAAAATCAAATAATTCTTTGTTATTTAAAAAGAAATAAGTAATTTTGCAACCCGAGTTCGAATAATAATAACAATAAAGAAATAAATAAAATGAAAAGAACATTTCAGCCTCATAACAGACGAAGAGTTAATAAACACGGCTTTAGAGAAAGAATGTCTACTAAAAATGGACGTCGTGTATTGGCTGCACGTCGTGCTCGTGGCCGTAAGAAACTTACTGTTTCTGACGAACATCATGGTAAATAATCAATTATTTATCATCGAGAATGATGGTGAAAGACAGTAAAAAGATTGATAAGTCTTTTTACTGTCTTTTGTTGTTTATAGTGAACTAAGCTACCTTGGCAACCTAATTAGAAAAAAAAAGAAATGCGTTGAAAAGCCATTTTGTATAGAGGTGCTATATATAATAAGGTAAGTATTTATTTAATAGCAAAAACAATAAAAATAATAATTATGTTTGATTTTGACAAGAACCCATTCTTTTCATTATTTATGCTATGGAATATAATTTGGGTAATAGTATTTATTTATATGATGATATTTTGTTAAAACAATGAGAAGAGCAACTATAAAAGACCTTAAACAAAAGGTGAACTATAATTTAAAACAACTCTTTTGATAGAATTTCTGTAGATTAAAGTATATTTATTAGACCCCTTTTAAGAAAATGAAAAAGAAGATATTGTCGCTCGTAACCATGCTTGTAGCTGTGTTATTGGCGAGCTGTGGCAATTTAACCACAGAGGAAATAAACGAAAAATGCGCTTCGGGTGTAGTGTTGATACGTAATCAAAGCTACTTTGAATTGCGCCTAAATAATGGTGAATCATTTTATTTTACTGACTTTAATACAGAAGAAGACACCTTTGAAGGATGGACTTCTGAACGCAGTGAGATAGAGAAAAATGAGAGTTATGGCACTGGTTTCTTTATATCTGATAAAGGATTGATTGCCACCAATCATCATGTTGTGGCGTCAAAGATCGATGAAGACGAGGCAAAAAGATCGTTAACGGAAATGTTTAATAACTATAAAGAGGCTTGTTATGGCGAATATTATAGCTATAATGAGGAAATAGAAGGACTCGAAGATACTAAACGAGAGAAGTTTAATGCAGGTGAAGACTACTCAAAAGAAGACTCTATACTTGCTGAAATTCGTCAAGAAAGAGCCGAAATAGAAACAAGATATCGTGAATTAGAAAGGATAAACATTCATAAGAGTAAGCTTATTTACCACCGAGAGATTGGTATTTCGTATAATAACTCATGGGTAAAGAAAGAATCTGACATTATTCCTTGCACCGTGTTAAAGACTGATGCGCAACACGACTTAGCGATTATTCAGCTCGATAGCAAGGTAACTCCAAGCGAAAACTATATCTTCAATGTGCCAGCGGTAGATCCATTGAACTCTTATAGCTTTAAGGATAATATGAAAAAGAAGGCAGGAGAAGATAAAAACTCAAGTGTTTACATGATTAGTTTCAATCTTGGTCCACAGCTTGCGCTTACCACTGAGGGTATAAAATCGCAGATAAACTTAGGTAATATCTCGCAAAAAACCGATGAGCAACTGCTCTATTCAATTCCAAGTTTACCTGGTTCGAGCGGTTCTCCCGTTGTAAATGAACAAGGAGAGTTGGTTGCTGTGAACTTTGCAGGGCTGAATGGCACTCAAGGTTTCAATTATGGAATACGTGTAAAGTTCCTTTATAGCTTGCTACAAAGCTTGCCAAAGTAGGCCAATAGCAAAGAATATAGAATACAAATAAGGCTCTTTTCTATCGTGAAAAGAGCCTTATTGCTTTTTATAACATTGCCGTGATGTCGTCATCTTATGGAATACTCTCGCCTTCGATATATTGTTCGAGGAACAAATGTTCGCCATCGAACACTGCATAGGTGAATTGTGTGATCCAATCTCCAAGTATAATCATGCGTGCTTTGCGTGATAATACCAGGTCGAGTTCGATGTGTCGGTGTCCATAAATAAAGTAGTCAACATCCGAATGAGTCTTTAAATAGTCCTTAGTGAATAGCACCAAGTGTTCTTTATCTTCGCCCATATAGCGTGGTTCTTGTCCTGCCATGTGCTTTAAACGACTTCTTTTTGCCCAATTTAAGCCCAAAGCGAGTCCCCATCGTGGGTGAATGGCATTCAAAAGACGCTGACATGTTTTGTTATGGAATAGTTTTCGAAGAAGTTTAAACTTCTTATCAGGGTCGCCAAGGCCGTCTCCGTGTGCCAAAAAGAACACCTTATCGTATAATTCAACGGTCTCTGGCTTTTTGTGAACAATCATTCCGCATTCCTTTTCAAAGTATCCATAACTCCATAGGTCGTGATTTCCTACAAAGAAATGCACCTCAACACCCATGTCAGTCAATTCAGATATCTTGCCAAAGAAGCGAGTATAGCCTTTAGGAACGCATAGTTTGTATTCGTTCCAAAAGTCGAATATATCTCCAAGGAGGTATATTGCCTGTGCTTTATGCTTGATAGAATCGAGGAAACGCACAATTCTTCGTTCTTGAGTGCGGCCGTGTTCTATTGCAAGCGAGCCAAGATGGGCATCAGAAAGGAAATAAATGTTCTTCATATTATTGATTCATTGGTTATTCAAAGCCTAGCTCAACACGTGCTTCTTCGCTCATCATGCTTTGATCCCATGCAGGTTCAAACACAAGATTTACCTTTGTTGAGGTGACACCTGTTAAGCTTTCTACTTTTGTTTGTACGTCGGCAAGAATGAAATCTGCCGCTGGACACGCTGGAGCAGTAAAGGTCATATCTATCTCAACGCCTCCTTCTTCGTTTACATCGATACTATAAATCAAGCCAAGATCGTAGATGTTTACGGGTATTTCTGGGTCGTAAACAGTTCTAAGAACATCTACTATGCTTGCTTCTATCTTAAGTTTTTCTTCTTGTGTCATATTATTTATTTTTAATTATGTATTCTACAAAGATAAATAAAATACTCCAATTGTGCATAAGTTTTGCGATAATCATTGCTTTTTCTTTAGAAAGTGCAAAGCTGCTTTTTTCTTTTCGATAAGTAGGTGGTGGGTAAGTGTCCGCTAAAAGCATAGCTTTTGATGGCTCATAGCAATGCTTTTGCAGGTCAAACTCAATGCTTTTGCAACCTAAAAACATAGCTTTTAGAGTGCGAAGGCAAAGTGATGTGTTGTGAAGAGGATAGAGATGAGGCTAAAATGCCTTTGAATAAAGGCATAGATAGGGTTTTGTTAGAAAGCGATATAGGGTTTTAAACGCTCAATATCTTGTTGAGAAAATTCTTTTAATTGTTGCAGTTCGTCGATGCTTTTGATAGCTCCTTTAATCCTTCTATAATCGATAATGGCTCGGGCTTTATAGAAATTGAAATAAGGATGACGCTTTAATTGATTTAAAGAGAGTTGGTTGATGTGTAGAGGTTGAATGTTGTTGGGGTTGATTTGGAGGTAGGGAAGTGCCTCAGAGGGGAAGTTTTCGATTTCGTTGAGCTGTTTTTCGGAATAGAATCCGCCTAAGCGTGAGCGGTAACGAACAATCTCTCGGGCAAAGAAAGAGCCAATTCCAGGTACCTTTTTCAGCTCGTTGGTGTCTGCAACGTTCAATAAAATCTGCTCGTTGGCACGTAGCTTATGTGCAAAGTGGGTGGAGTCGTTTCGTTTGGGCTTGTCGGAATGAATAAAGTTGGCGGCTTCTTGATAGTCGGAAGATATCGAAATGTAAGGCTCAAGTGTGCGATATTGCTTTAAGGTGAGTCCATAGAGCTTGGCAAAATCACTGGCTTGACGATATATTCCGCCTTTAGCTCGATAGCGATAGATGTTCTTCACTTGCCAAGGTTGCAGGCCTAAGGAAAGTAATAGGGTGCTGTCGGCAGTGTTAGGGTCGAACTTCTGCAGGTGAATGGCAGTGCCGTCTTCCTCTTTGTAATAAGTATTTGGGGTGCCGTTGAGGCTGCTTTTATCTGTGATTTGCTTTGCGGTGGTGTTGCTAATGTTGCTGTTGGGGTGGGAAAGTAGATGCTTTTTGCCCACAAGAAAAATAGCGGCAACAAGGCAAATGCCGATGAATAGAATGGAAAGGGCACGCCTATCCGATCGCTGAAGATAAAAGAAATATTTCAGTTTCATGGTGGTTGTGGTTAGTAATAAAGGGTTCTTGGTGGCGATTAAAGGTATGTGTGGGGTCGAGGTTATGGCTCTTTGCTTTGCAATTGCTCTTCTGCCCACTTATCTTTCCATAGTTTATAGGGGAAATGTAGCAAGAAAGAGTTATAGAATCGCTTGTCGCCTGTAACCTCTTTCCCGATGAAATCGGGCTTAATAAAAGGCTCGTCAATGCTCGAAAGCTCCACTTCTGCCATGATTAAGCCTTCGTTGTCGCCATAAAACTCGTCTACTTCAAAGGTATGCTCACCGCTTTTGATAAAGAATCGCTCTTTGTCTATCATTCCACCTTTGCATAATTTGAATAGATTTTCAGCCTCTTCGTGGGTAATTTCTTTCTCAAATTCATAGCGAGAGAGCCCTCCATCGACTGAACGAGACTTGATGGTGAGGAACGATTTGTCGCCTTTTGTTCTAATTCTAACGGTTGCATCTTGGCAAGGAATATAGCCTTGCTTAATGGTTTGATGAGCAAAGGCAAGGCTTTTAAATGCTTTTGCCTTGCTCACAATAAACTTTCTTTCTATTTCTAAGCCACTCATTTATACAAAAAAGAATGAAGCCATACTTAATAAACCAAGAATAATAAGGGCAATGAAAATGTACTTGATAACGTTCTTTGCCTCTTTTTCTTCGTGTTCTCTACGTTTCTTACGGTTAATCTTACTTTTTTCGCTCATAGTTGTATAGATTTTAATTGTTAATGGTTTATTGATTGTTATTTAATTCGATTTCTTTTGCTTGAAAAGGGCTTTGAAAGTATGGTGCGATGGCAAACTAATTTATTGCTCATCGTTCACTGGAAACTCCATTAAGTAAGCCTTAATGAACTCGTCTATCTTACCATTCATCACGCCATCTACATCAGTTGTTTGATAATTGGTGCGGTGATCTTTCACTCTTCTGTCGTCAAATACATAACTTCTAATTTGACTTCCCCATTCAATCTTTTTCTTTCCTGCTTCTATTTTCGCTTGAGCTTCGAGTCGTTTCTTCATTGCTCGGTCGTAAAGTTGCGACTTTAGCAAGCGCATGGCATTGTTTCTATTTTCTAACTGCTTTCTACTTTCAGTGTTTTCAATTAAGATTTCCTCTTCAACTCCAGTGTCGGGGTCGACATATTGGTAGCGCAATCGCACTCCAGTTTCAACCTTATTGACGTTCTGTCCACCTGCTCCTCCACTTCGAAAGAGGTCCCAACTCACCTTAGAAGGGTCTACATACACCTCAATAGTATCGTCAACGAGAGGCGAAACGAATACACTGGCAAACGAAGTCATTCTTTTTCCTTGCGCATTGAATGGAGATACTCGCACAAGTCGATGCACTCCGTTCTCACTTTTCAAGTAACCGTAAGCAAATTCGCCTCCTTCTATCTCCATAGTAACGCTCTTTATGCCCGCTTCGTCGCCTTCTTGGAGGTTACTTATGGTGACTTTGTGCCCATGAGACTCTGCCCATCGCATATAAAGTCGCATCAACATCGATGCCCAGTCTTGACTTTCGGTACCTCCAGCGCCTGAGTTAATCTTAAGAACACAATCCATCGGGTCTTCTTTTTGGCGTAACATGTTCATCAACTCCAATGCTTCTACGGCTTGAAGAGCCTTTTTATAGATTTCATCTACTTCGCTTTCAGAAACCATTTCGTCGTGAAAAAAGTCGAAAGAGAGCTGCAATTCGTCTGCCAAAAGGCGCACTTCTTTGTAGCCAACGAGCCACTTTTCGATGCCTTTTACCTTCTTCATTTGCTCTTGTGCACGCTCAACATCGTCCCAAAAGTCGGGTGCTTGCGTTCTAAGTTGCTCTTCTTCGAATTCAACTTTCTTCTCTTCTATATTTAAATAGGAGTAGAGTGCGTCTGCTCTTTCTTGTATATCTTTGAGTTGTTCTGCCGTAATCATTCACTGAAAGTGTTTTAGTTGTTTATTAAGAAACAACGACTTATATCCTTTTTGAGGGGTTATTGATTATTCGACGTACATCTTTTCGATGACATCTTTATAGTTTTCGTAGATAACTCTACGTTTTAATTTGAGCGTGTTAGTTAGCTCTCCAGCCTCAATACTAAAGTTTCTGGGTAGGAGAGTGATGCGTTTCACCTGCTCATAGCTTGCCAATTGCTGTTGAATGGTGCTAATTCTGTCCATCACCAGCTTGTTTATTTTCGAGTTACTGCAAAGCTCTTCTTTTGAATTGAACGAGATATTGTGCGACAAAGCATATTCTTCTAGCAACTGATAGTTAGGCACAACGAGTGCAGAAACAAACTTTCTTTCGTCGGCAATGATTGTTACTTCGTCGATATATCTATCTACTAATAATAAAGTTTCAATTTGTTGAGGAGCGATGTACTTTCCATTTGAAGTTTTAAAGAGATCCTTTATTCTCTCAGTTAAGAAGAGTTCGCCATCTTTAATGTATCCAGAATCACCTGTATGGAAGAACCCATCGCTGTCGAAAGCAGCCTTATTGATTTCGTCTCTCTTATAATATCCCTTTGTAATAGTAGGACCTTTGAGTAGAACCTCATTGTTTTCGCCTATCTTTATCTCAAGACCTTCGATTGGAATACCCACAGATCCAAGAGTAAAAGGTTTGCCTCTATGGTCGCACGACACAGTTGCTAAGCTCTCAGTAAGCCCATATCCAGCCAACATATCAATGCCAATAGCATGTACAAAGGTCTCTATTTCGGGCGAAATGCGAGCTCCTGCGGTTGGAAAGATATTTGGTTCGGTGAAACCTAGTTGCTTTCTAACCTTGCTAAGAATTGTTTTATTGAGTAAATTGTATTCCAATCGCAATGCAAGAGGAGGTGTTTTACCCTTACTTAGATAGTCGATATTGTGCTTTTTACCCACAGATAGGGCGTGATTAAATATCTTTTGCTGGATAGCACTTGCGCTTTCAATCTTCTCTTTCACACCATTATAAACCTTTTCCCAGAACCTTGGCACTGAAGACATGCAGGTTGGGTGAGTCTCTTTCAATGAGATAAGGATATCTTTAGGATTGGTATTGATGATGATTTGTGCGCCCTTGCTTAGCGAAAGATATGCCCATGCACGCTCAAATATATGTGTAAAGGGCAAGAAGCTCATCACTCGGTCGGTATTTGTAACGGGAACGCACTTCGTATTAGCTTCAAGTGCAGCTTCATATTGACCGTATGTAAGCATAACACCTTTGCTATCGCCCGTCGTTCCGCTTGTGTATAAGATATTACACAAGTCGTCATTGCTTGCAGTGCGATACAATTCCTCAACCTTTTCTTGATGTTGTAGCTCTTTACCACGTTGAATAAAGTCCTTAAAATATAAGGTAGTGTTATCTTCTTTGGTAAGAGTTACACTCTCATCGAATACAATAATCTGTGTAAGAGAAGGGCAATGCGAAAGCACTCTGCGTGCTTTGTCGTATTGATCTTGCTCTCCAACGAACACCATTCGTATCTCTGCATCATTGATAATGAATTGAATTTGTTGTTCACTACTTGTTGCATAGAATGGAATACTGATGGCTTTAACTCCATAAGCGCCAAAGTCTGTATACAAATAAGGTAGGCAGTTCTGCGAAAACACAGCAATCTTATCGTGTGGTTGTATTCCTAATTCGAGAAAAGCGTTGCTCACTTCTTTCACATGTTGTGAGAATTCGTTCCATGAAACGCTGTTCCACGAATCGCAACCAAAATCTTTATACGTTAAAGCTGGCTTTTCTTTATATTGCGAAGCCATTGTATGTATAAGAACAGAGAGGTGACGTTGGTTTTGCATATTGTGTCGATTATTGATTTACTACTTGCAAAGATAATGTAAAAATATTGATTTAAAGACAGTTATTTTTGATTTTATTCTACCCAACGGCAGAGGTGCTACTATATAATAAGGTGTAAAAAGACGAGCAGAGAGCCTTTATTTACAAGAGGAAATACATTTTTTTAGAACCTAATAGCAGGTGTATATCATTTTGTTTAATATATTTTACGAAAATAATGAGTCGAAAATCACTTTTTGAAGGTTTTTTATTAAATAACTAAGAAAATAATGCTTTTAAATTAATTTATATCAAATAAAAGCATTAACTTTGCATCAAAATCATAAAACCTGTGTGTTTTTATGCTATAACATCTTAAAAAATGAAGGCCCAGAGGGCGTAATAATTACCTTAGACTTCAACAATAACACGCTAAAGAGCGTATTGTTAAACAGCTTGATTACATTAATTAATAACTTAAAACAATAGATTATGATGAAAACATCTACTACTAAACGAATTGGTATGGCACTTGTCATGCTGTTTGTATGTGCTTTTGCGTTCGCAGAAGATTTGCGTCTTGATTTTAAGAAGAATCCTATGGAATGGCCTAATGGTCGTGATAAGATGGCGCTTAACACCGAATACACTTATAAAGATATTGTCTTTACAGTGACAAAGTTTGATGGACGCTTTAAAACTTATATGGATAGAAATTATCTAACCATTAATCCTTACAACGTTTTTAAATTAAAAGCAATTAATGGAAAGCGCATAAAGAAAGTTGCTTTTCAAATAAGAATGGACGAAGATTACACATTAGAGACTGATGATAAGCGCTTTGCAGTGAGAGAAAACTCTAAATATTTCTACCATGAGTGGGACGAAGCAAAGGAAGAAATTGTGTTTACTAATGCAAGTCGCTTAACAGAAGTGATCGTATCAGATATGTTTATCACCTTAGAAGGTGATGAAACACCTGTAGCTCCAGAGCCAGAGGCGCCAACAACAACTGTAACTTACGACTTTAGAAGCTTAAATCCAGCTTGGAATGTTGAGAGCGTAGAATACGATCCTTTCAATAAAACAAATGGAAAGATTGAAGATGACCACACACTTGTGCAAGATGGAGTAGTGCTTACACCATCAAATGTGGCTCGAAACGAATATATTCGTGTATTAGAAAACATCCTAACAGTACCTGCAACCAGTGGTTTCTCACTCGAAGCACCAGCAGGAAAGACCATTGCTAAGGTGGAATTCCAATTCGGTAGCACAAGAAGTTATCTTAAAGCAAAAGGTTCTAACGACGAAATTGCAGTGGTTAGCAAGATGGGTACATACGAAGTGAATGCTCAAAAGGTATCTTTTGAAGCTATAGAACGCAAGTCTCAAATCGTTAAAATTAATGTTGTTTTGAAAGATGCTACAACAACTGGCATCACAACAGTGCGTGAAACAAAACAAAACGACAATCGTGTTTACAACCTAAATGGTGTTGTTGTGGGCACAACAGAGCAATTAAACACTCTACCAAAGGGCGTTTATATTGTAAACGGAACTAAGATTTTAGTTCATTAAGATGTAAAAATTAATTGTATTAATGATAATGTTTTTAGATGGTAGCCTCGTTGTTCGTGATGAATGACGGGGCTTTTTCGTGCCATCTCCTTTCTTACTTCATCGTCGTTCAAAAGCCTTTGTAGCTCAAAAGTGTAGGGCATGTTTCCTAAACTCATTGCTTTTGGCAGGTAATAACATAGCTTTTGGGGTGCAATAGCAGTGCTATTAGAATGCAAAAGCACTGCTTTTATTGATGTTATCAAAATCTGTTTCATTAAAATAACCGAATGATTATTCCTTAAAATTCTACTTTTCCAAACGAAAAAGCAAGACTCAAAAAGTGCGTTTAAGGGCAATCGAAAGCCCTCTTTGCTCATCACTTCTAAAGAAAAAACATTATCTTTGCGGTTAAATATGAGTAAAGAACAACAGTTTGCACCCACACTTTTAGCGTGGTATGGCATCAACGGGCGTGAACTTCCATGGCGCAAAACAACCAATCCCTATTTCATTTGGTTGAGTGAGATCATTCTTCAACAAACAAGAGTTGAGCAAGGAATGAGCTATTGGTATAAGTTTGTAGAGCACTATGGCACCGTTGAACAGCTTGCTGCAGCCAGTGAAGATGCAGTTCTGTTGCTTTGGCAAGGATTAGGCTATTATTCTCGGGCACGAAACATGCGAGTTGCAGCTCAACAAGTAGTAGAAATGGGCGGTTTTCCCACCACTTCAAAAGAGTTACAACAGCTAAAAGGCGTGGGCGTTTACACCGCATCTGCCATTGCTTCGTTTGCTTTTAACGAGCAAGTAGCCGTTGTTGATGGTAATGTTTATAGAGTGTTGGCACGCTATTTTGGTATAGATGCACCCATAGACGACCGAAAAGGAAAAGAACTTTTTGAGCAGTTGGCTCAGCGTTTGTTGCCTCATAAAGACAGTGCGCAATACAATCAGGCGATAATGGATTTCGGTGCGCTTCAATGTGTGCCTGCTTCTCCCGATTGTATGCAATGTCCTTTGATAGAAACTTGTGATGCTTTTAGAAATAATAAAGTTGCAACCCTGCCTGTAAAGCAAAAGAAGGTGAAAAAGCAGAACGTGCGTTTAAATTATGTTTACTTGCAATACAAAGGGAAAACAGCCTTGATGCGCCGAGGAAAGGGCGATATTTGGAACGGATTGTGGCAACCTTTGTTGTTAGAAGACTTGCTTCAACAACCTATAGAGCCATCAATCGAGTGCCAAACATTGCAAAAGTACTATCCACAAGCCGTTCAGGTGGTGAAAGAACTCAAGCATCTGCTTACCCATCGAACCATCTTTGCCAATATGTTTTTTATTCGATTAGAGCAAGAAATCACCCTTCCCGAATCCTATCAGTGGGTGAAAGAAGACGAAATAGAGCAGTATGCACATTCTCGTTTAGTTGAGTTGTTGCTCGAAAAAGTGAGAGATTATCTGGGAGCGAACCACTAAGAAGAGGCTCACCTTATTGCTCTTTTAAAGCATTGAAACACGAAAAAGAAAGCAAAAGAAATAGAAGAACAGCATTATATGAAAAAAAAGAATCCATTGTTTGCCAATATTCAATATTCGATAGGTTATGTTTATCGTTGGATAGTGCGTGCAACCAAGTGTCAAGGTTTCGGCATTCAGTCGCCTTGGGCATTTCGTTTTGCTCGCAATGTCATCAACGAGCATGCTCCATATTATGCTTATAGCGAATTGAAAAAAGCTTTTCCTCATGCCACTAAACTCGAGCATAAATTAGGAAAACTCTATTTTCGTGTTGCCAACTTTATGCAACCCACTTGCTGGTGCATTGTGGGTGAGGCCGAAGAGTGGATAGAACCCTATGTAAAGGCAGGTTGTAAAACCACTCGAGTGGTTGTAGCTAAAACAGAAAAAGAATTGTTTTGTAGCGAATTGGCTAACGAAGAGAGTGTTGTTTTGTTGGTGCAAGACTTTAATGTGGATAACACATTGCTTCAAAATGCAATCTCTCTGCTTTCAGAAAAGAGCGTTGTGGTGATGCCACACATCTATAAAAACAGCGTAAACAAAAGGCTTTGGCGCTTTATTGTGAACGATACTAAGGGGCAAGAGTGCTTCGATTTATACTATTGCGGAATGGCTTTCCTCGACCAAAAACGACATCCTCATTATTATAAAATAAACTTTTAAATAGGTGCAAAATAGCCCTTTGTATCTAAAGAATAATGAGTTAATAGTATAAATAATATAATAAAAAGTACAATAAAGTAGCAATCAAAGCGTTATTAATAACGTGTTGAGAAGATTAATCATAATGGTGGGAGCATTGTTTGCATGCGTTTTGGGTGTAAAAGCGCAATACGATGCTAATTTTAGTCATTATTTCGACATGCCCACATCATTCAATCCTGCCGCAGTAGGAAATCAATCTAAATTGAATGTCACAGCGGCTTATGCTCATAACTTTGCTGGTTTCGAGCATAATCCACGCACAATGTACCTTTCGGGCGACCTTCCTGTTCGCTTTCTGAATAGCTTTCACGGAGTGGGAGGCTATTTTATGAACGACCAAATAGGTTTGTTTACCCATCAAAGCATCAACGCTCAATATGCACTTCAACGCAAATTGTTTGGCGGAGTGCTTGCTATCGGACTTCAAGTGGGTATGCTTACCGAGCAATTTGATGGTACAAAGCTCGATCCAAACGAAGCAAACGACCCTGCATTGCCCACAACTAAGGAGTCTGGAAATGCGGTAGATATGGGCGTTGGCGTCTTCTTTAATAATAAAGACCAATGGTATGTAGGTGCATCGGCAAAACATCTCAATGCTCCAAAGGTGAAACTTGGAGAGCGAAACACACTTCCTGTAGACCCTATGTATTATCTAACGGCAGGCTATCGAATTAAGTTTAGAAACCCATTCGTAACCCTTCAGCCCTCTATCTTGGCACGAACAGATTTAAGTGGCTATCGTGTAGATGTTACAAGTCGTGTGGTTTACAACAACGAAAACCGCTTGTTATATGGCGGTGTGAGCTATAGTCCAACCAATTCGGTGACCTTCTTGATAGGAGGAAGCGTGAAAGGATTTGTGTTAGGCTATAGTTATGAGCTTTATACATCGGCTATTAGTATTGGAAATGGTAGTCACGAACTCTTCATTGGCTATCAAACAGAGATTAACTTTGCAAAGAAAGGCAGAAACAAACATCAGTCTGTGCGCATCTTATAAATAGATATTCTTCCTTTATAAAACAGCCATTATCCGCTCATTGGTGTGCCAAAAGCGCATCGAAGCAAAACAATAGACAAACAACAAAACGAACAATATAAAGAGATTAAATAATATAAATGAGAAAACAAGTAACATTCCTTTGGACATTTATTGCAGCCATAGCTCTTAGTAGCTGCTTTGGTAGTAAGAATGCCACCACAAATTCGAAGCGAGGTGGTGAGGTTGTTGGAGTGAGTGGTCGCCCTTTTAGCGAGCCAACGCCTTATGGTATGACTAAAATATCACGTGGCTACCTTCACATGGGTATTGATAAACAAGACTCATTGTGGGGTATGAAAACTCCAGTTAAAGACATTTCGGTAGATGGTTTCTGGATGGATGAAACAGAAGTGAGCAACTCTAAATATAAACAATTTGTGATGTGGGTTCGTGATAGTATTCTAAGAACTCGCCTTGCAGACCCTGCTTATGGTGGAGATGAAACCTATTTGATTACAGAAGACAAAGAAGGTAACCCCATTTCGCCACGTATTAACTGGAAAAAGCCACTTCCTCGTAAACCAAACGAAGACGAAAAGCGTGCTTTTGAAAGTCTTTATAAAACCAATCCCGTTACAGGTGAGAAGCTTTTAGATTATCGTCAGTTGAATTATAGATATCAAATATACGATTACACCACAGCTGCTTTGCGTCGTAACCGATTCAATCCAAGTGAAAGAGATTTGAATACCGACAACGAAGGTGCTCCTGTTGAGACCGTAATGATATCTAAAGACACTGCTTATATTGATGACGAAGGTCGCATTGTGAGCGAAACCATCAACCGAGAGCTAACAAGTGAGTGGGACTTCTTAAACACTTACATTGTGAATGTTTATCCCGATACAACCTGTTGGGTAAACGATTTCCGCAATTCAGACAACGAAGTGTACCTCAGAAACTATTTCAGTAACCCCGCATATAACGACTATCCAGTGGTAGGAGTTACATGGGAACAGGCTAATGCCTATTGTGCTTGGCGCACAGATTACCTCTTAAGGGGGTTAGGAGCAGAGGCAAGATATGTTCAACGCTATCGACTTCCAACCGAAGCAGAATGGGAATATGCTGCAAGAGGAAAGAGTGGAGGCGAATTTCCATGGGAAAACGAGAATGTAAAGAGTGGAAATGGCTGCTTCTATGCTAACTTTAAGCCCGATAGAGGTAACTATACGAAAGACGGAAACTTGATAACAAGTCGCACGGGCATATATTCTGCGAACTCAAATGGGCTCTATGACATGGCAGGTAATGTGGCTGAGTGGACTGGAACCATCTATACTGAGGCGGGAGTTGATGCTATGAACGATCTAAATCCACAGCTATCGTATAACGCAGCCAAAGAAGATCCATACAAACTAAAGAAGAAAAGCGTTAGAGGAGGATCATGGAAAGATCCCGAATCGTATATAAGAAGCGCATGGAGAACATGGGAATACCAAAATCAACCACGCTCTTACATTGGCTTTAGATGTGTAAGAAGCTTAGCAAATACCACAAGTGTAAAACAAAAAAAGAATAAAAAGTAATATGACTGAATATAGTAAATACAACATTGTTTATCGTTTGCAAAAGTGGATTGATAGCGTTCCAGGCCAAACTTTCTTGAACTATGCTTATAGTTGGGGTGCTGCTATCGTTATCTTAGGTACTCTTTTCAAGCTAACTCACTTGCCAGGAGCTAACATTATGCTCTTTATTGGTATGGGAACAGAGGTTTGTGTGTTCTTTATTTCAGCGTTCGACCGTCCTTTCGACAAAACCGCTGATGGCTTAGAACTACCTACTCACCCTGATTTAGATGAGGAAGAACCAGCAGAACAAAATGCAAGTAAACCTGTAAATACAACAGTTCACACTGCAAATGCAGGCTTTGCATCTCAAAATGCAGCTTTTGTGGCTCCTCAAAGTGTTGTTCCTGCAGTGTCAGAGCAAACCATCTCTTGGACAGAACAACAGCAAACACAAACTCCAGAGCTATTAGATGCACAACAAAGATATGTTACTGAGTTGAATAACTTAAGTGAAATACTATCTAAAGTATCTGCTCAAAGCGAGAGATTGGCACGAGATAGTGAAGAAATAGACAATCTAAATCGCACTATTACGGGTATTACTAAGGTGTATGAGATGCAATTAAAGAGTGCAAGTAAGCAGATGTCGACAATCGATGACATCAATGAACAAAGCGCAAAGATGGCAAGTCAGATAGAACAACTCAACAAAATATATACAAGAATGATTGAGGCCATGACTGTTAATATGCGTGCTTCTGGCGCACCTACAATTGAATAACATCGCAATACATAAACACTATTTATATAATAGGTATGGCAATAAAGAAAAGACCAGTATCTCCTCGCCAGAAGATGATCAATCTTTTGTATGTCGTTTTAATGGCAATGCTAGCCCTCAACGTATCAACTGAGGTGTTAGAGGGCTTTTCTGTGGTAGAAGAAAGCTTGAATAGAACCACAGAGAACGCAACAAAAGAGAACAGTTCGATATACGATAGTTTCGCAAAACAATTGCAATCGAACCCCGAAAAGGTGAAGGCATGGTTTGATAAGGCTACAAGTGTAAAGCAGATGAGCGATTCATTGTATAATTTTGCACAAGAATTGAAAGTTGCTATCGTGAAAGAAGCCGACGGAAAAGACGGCTCCTTAGATGCAATAAAGAATAAAGAAGACCTTGAATCGGCTGCTCATGTAATGCTTGCACCAGGCTCTGGCAAGGGAAAAGCATTGTTCAACGCCATTAACAGCTATCGAACCCGAATCGTGTCGATGGTGAATAATGCCGATGAAAAGGCGATAATAGAAAGCAACCTCTCTACCATTGTACCAAAGAATGCCCGCTCTTTGGGTAAAAACTGGCAAGAATATATGTTCGAAGGCATGCCCGTTGCGGCTGCAGTCACCCTTTTATCGAAGCTACAAAGCGATGTTCGTCACGCAGAAGGAACGGTATTACATTCTTTAGTGGCAAATGTTGATGTCAAAGATATCAGAGTGAACAAGCTAACTGCATTCGTTATTCCCGAGAGTAGAACCGTTATGACAGGCGATAGATTTGTTTCTCGCATCGTAATGGCGGCAGTTGACACCACACAACAGCCCGAAATATATATCGGAGGCAGAAAAGTTGCATTGAAAAACAATATCTATGAGTTCGCAGCAGGAGGTGTTGGAGAACACTCTTTCAGTGGTTATATCACCATGAAAGATGGCAATGGCAGTATTATTCGTCGTGACTTTTCACAGAAATACAACGTTGTTGCACCCTCAGCTACCGTTTCTGCAGACTTAATGAACGTGCTTTACGCAGGATTTGATAACCCTATAAGCATCAGTATACCTGGAGTTCCACTCCAAGCCGTTACTGCTTCGATGATAGGAGGAGCTTTTCGCTCTGTAGGTATGGGTAAGTTCATAGCTAAACCCGCCGCTGTTGGTAGCAATGTAACCATCAATGTGGCTGCAAAAGGAGAGAACGGAGTGCGCCAAGTGGGTAAATATACCTTCCAGGTGCGTAAGCTTCCCGATCCAATTGCCTATATCTCGCTTGGAACCGACCGCTTTAAAGGAGGCGCAATCGCTAAAGGTGCATTGTTAGGAGTAAACAATTTGAGTGCAGCAATAGACGATGGACTATTAGATATCAAGTTTAATGTCACCTCATTCGAAACCGTTTTCTTTGATAATATGGGTAATGCGGTGCCTATGACCTCTGATGGTGGCCACTTTTCAGCACGCCAACGAGACGAGTTTAGAAAGCTATCACGCAACAAACGCTTTTATATCTCTCGCATAACAGCCGTTGGTCCTGATGGAATAAGCCGCAAACTACCTGCATCAATGGAGGTAATTGTAAGATAATAATATATAGTTGTAGACTAGAAAAAATAAATATGATGAAGAAAGTGTTTCTATTTCTCTTTGCAATTGTTTTCACCTCATCGGCATTTGCGCAAGCTCCTGCACGACGAGCACAGCAAGAACAATCTAAAAGAGCTAATGCAAATAACATTACAACACGTGCTCGTTTGTCCTTTCCAGTGACAGAAAGCCTGCCCGAAGATGTGGTATGGCGTCGTGATATCTATCGAGAATTGAACTTGATGGACGATGCTAATGCTGGATTATACTATCCAACAGAGCCCATTGGCACCCAAATGAACCTCTTTACATATATCTTTAAGTTGATGATGACAGGCAATGTAAAGGCTTATGAATATCGTTTAGATGGCAACGAGCATTTCACTGATAGCGCAAGAATAAAGCCTTTGGCTTTTCTTGATAACTATCACATCTATTATGAGCGTACAGGTAAGGGCATAAGAATAGACGATAGCGATATTCCTTCAAAGGAAGTAAAAGGCTATTACATCAAAGAAAGCTCTTATTATGATCAGTCTACTGCCACATTCCACACCAAAGTGTTGGCTTTATGTCCTATTATGAAACGTGAAGACGACTTCGGTGATGTTGCAACTCCTTATCCTTTGTTCTGGGTTAAGTATGATGATTTAGCACCATTCCTATCGAAACAGACCATTATGACAAGCAACTTGAACAATGCTGCAGTGATGTCGGTAGACGATTACTTTACAAAGAATATGTATAAGGGTAAGATCTACAAGACAAACAACATGCAAGGACTCACCATTGCACAATATTGTCCAAACGATTCGGCAGTTGCTAAAGAGCAAAAGCGTATTGAAAGCGAGATTGCAGCATTCGAAAAGAATATGTGGGGTGATGCAGCTAAGAAAGATTCGCTCGATAGTATTGCTAAAATTGCAAAGGATCAGCCTAAGATAAAGAAGAGAACCAACCGCAGAAGTGGTGAAGTGACAGAGCAAACAGAGGTAAAGAAAAACCGAAGAGCAACAATGTCAACCTCTCGTAGCAGTGGTTCTGCAAGAGTAAGTGTGCGTCGTGAACGCCATCTTGTAGACCCTTCATAAAGTGATATCCCTATAAAACGATTTGTATAACTTATAAATTAAATGACTATGAAAAAGATTTTGTTTTCAGGATTAATAGCTCTTATGTCGCTATTCACCACAAATGCTAATGCACAAGTTAGCTTTGGTGTTAAAGGAGGATTGAATGTTAGTAGTATGAAACTAAATAGTGAATTATTTTCTGCATCTAATAAAACAGGATTCTTCATTGGTCCTACTGCTAAATTCAGTCTTCCAATAGTTGGAGTAGGTATGGACGCATCTCTACTTTACGACCAAAGAGAAGTTAAAATAATAGGTAATCGCTTCGACGGAACAACTAAATTGATTCAAAGTCAAATCGTGTTGCCAATCAACTTTCGTTATAGTGCAGGCTTAGGAAGCTTTGCAAACGTGTTTGGTTTTGCTGGTCCGCAGTTCGGTTTCAACGTAGGTGATAAGTCAAAGACCATCATTCAAGATGTAGCAGACTGGAAATTCAGCAACTCAAACTTTAGTATTAACTTAGGAGTAGGTGCTACTCTTTTTGAACATCTACAAGTAACAGCTAGCTATAACGTTGCTTGTGGCAAGACAGGAGAACTTACTCTCGAGCAAGGAGTGCAGAGTGTTGTGAAAGGTCGCAACAGTTCTTGGCAAGTAGGTGCTACTTATTTCTTCTAAAGAAGAGTCATATCACAACTTTAAAGCATATAACAAAGAGCGCAAAGGTGGCTCTTTAAAACCATAAAGGCAATAATCTTATTCAGGTTATTGCCTTTCTTTTGTACTATTGTCAAACGCCTTGCCCGTCTATCATCACGACATAGCATACTAAAAGCACTGCTATTGCGCCCTAATCTCACTGCTATTACACCTTAAAAGCAATGTTATTGCAATGTGAAGTCATTGCTTTTATTTTAGAATGAAATACTACCTTATTTCTTATCTCTACCTACTTCATTTACGCTTTAACTGTTAATAAATATCAAACAATAATGTATAAATACGGAAAAATAAAACAATTAAATTACCTTTGCAGAGAATTTAATTACATTATTTTAAGATGATAAGAACTAAATTGACCATGTTGGCAGTTGCAACAACTGTTTCAACAAGTGCGTTAGCTGGTGGATTGCTCACCAATACCAATCAAAACATTGCTTTTAATCGAAACTTTGCACGTGAGGCAACTATCGGAATTGATGGTGTTTACTCAAACCCTGCAGGTGTAATGTTTTTAAATAAGGGATTCCACTTATCGCTTAACTTCCAAAACGTGTATCAAACACGTAGTATTTTGAGTGGAATAACTGTAAAACAACTCGGAGCATTGAACGAGGCTGCATTGCAACAAACACCTTTTTATCAACCTTTCAAACTCAATGGAGGTGATGCACAAGGTAGAAAAGAATATGTAGGAAAGGCTTCTGTGCCCATTCTTCCTTCATTCCAAGCAGCATATAACACCGATAAATGGAGCTTCCAAGCAGGCTTTGGTCTTGTAGGTGGTGGCGGTAAAGCCAGCTTTAACGATGGATTAGGTTCTTTCGAACGTCCTATTTCAATGATTCCTGCATTGCTTTATAGCAAAAACTTAGGTTCAACAACACCAGGATATAGCTTCGACAGCTATTTAAGTGGTCGTCAATATATCTTCGGTATGCAACTTGGAGCAGCTTATAAGATCAACGAAAATGTTGCTGTTTATGGTGGTGTGCGTGTGAACTATGTATGGAATAAATACGAAGGTAGCATCACTAACATCTCTGCTAACATCAATGGCACTAATTATCCACTCCACGAGTATTTCGGTACCACAGCAAATGCTTTGGAAACACAAGCAAAAGCATTGCGTGCTCAAGCACAAACCATTACCGATCCTACAACAATTGCAAAGCTAACAGCAGGCGCAGACCAAGCTGAAGCAGGTGCAAAGGCTATGAGAAAGCAAGAAGGTGAAGTGCAAGATAAGCATTTGGAATCAACACAAACAGGTTGGGGAGTGACTCCTATCATTGGTGTTGACGTGAAGTTAGGCAAGTGGAACTTAGCTTCTAAATTCGAATTCAATACACATCTCAACATACAAAACGACACCAAACGAGATGATACAGGTATGTTTAAGCATGGAGTGAATACCCCTAACGATATTCCTGCATTGTTAACACTTGGTGCTCAATATGAAATTACACCAGAGGTGCGTGTTATGACTGGTTGGCATCACTACTTTGACAAGAGTGCAAAGATGGCTAACGATAAACAAAAGCTATTGAAGGGTGATACCAACGAGTTCCTTTTGGGTGCAGAGTGGGATGTAACCGACAAGATTTTGGTTAGTGCTGGTACTCAATTAACACGCTATGGTCTTGGAAATGGTGCTTACTTGAACGATATGAGCTTCGTAACAAGCAGCTATTCTATTGGCTTTGGTGCTAAATTCCAAGTGGCAAAGAATATGCATGTCAATGTAGCTTATTTCTGGACAAACTACGAAAAGTTCAATAAAACAACAGAAGCAACTCTTGGAGCTGCACAGGTTGTGAACACAGATGAGTTTACTCGTACCAATAAAGTATTTGGCGTGGGACTCGATATCACATTCTAAGCTATAGAATAAGAAAATAATATAACAATAGACTTTGAATAAATGTGTAAAAACAATTAATCCTAAATAAATCGTTTTTGCTTTTATTACCCAGTGATTACTTCGTTTAGTCTATTAGAAACATACATTATTAAGAAAGAGCTGTTTTAAATAATCAATAGTAATATAAAGATTGTAAGGTCGGAAGCTTGTGAAAGTATCCGACCTTTTTATTGTCTTATTTTGTTGTTGTTCGTTTGTTGGGGGAGAAACTACATCGGGTCGATGTCGTAATAGATTTGAATTGCCGCATAAGGTTTATTGTTTAGCAATTCAGCTTGTGCCATTCTGAGGTATTGTCGCACGTCGTTTCCATTTAAACCCAGTTCAAGTTTAAGCATCAACTTGCGTATATGCAAGTCTTTTACTCGTGCAACCGAGGGGCGGTCGGGACCTAATAAACGATCTCCAAACCAACTTCTAAGTCGTCCTGCCAACACATTTGCAGCCCCTTCAGCCACCTTTTCGTGCTTGTGTTTGATGTAGATGTAAATAAGTCGATAGAAAGGAGGATATTTAAACATCATTCTTTCTTCCAACGTATCGTTATAAAAGGTTTTAAAGTCGTTGTTAGCGATTTGCGAGATGATAGGCATGTCGGCATTTTTCGTTTGCAAAATCACCCTGCCTTGTTCGCCTTTGCGTCCTGCTCTGCCTGCTACTTGCCCCATCATCATAAACGCATATTCGTAAGAACGAAAGTCGGGATAGTTCAATATGCTATCAGCATCGATGATACCCACCACCTTCACCTTGTCGAAGTCTAATCCCTTAGTAACCATTTGCGTTCCAATAAGGATATTGGTGCGCCCTTGAGAGAAATCGTTAATGATGCGTTCGTAGGCGTTTTTGGTGCGAGTAGTGTCTAAGTCCATACGAGAAATGCGGGCACCTCGAAAGGTTTCGCTCACCAGTTCTTCAATTTTTTCAGTGCCATAGCCCTTACTTCGCAACTCAGTGCAACCACATTTAGGGCAAGAAGAGGGTATGAGATAAGTGAATCCACAATAATGACAACTCAAATGGTTCATGTTTTTGTGGATAGTGAGCGACACATCGCAGTTTTGACACTTAGGGACCCAGCCACATTCCTTACACTCGAGCATTGGAGCAAATCCCCTTCTGTTTTGAAAAAGGATAGCCTGCTTGCCCTCGTCGATGGCTTCTTGCACCGCATCTACAAGTTGTTGAGAGAAGATACCTTTCATAATCTTTCGTCTTCTCAAATCCTTCACATCGATAATCTCGATCTTGGGTAAGGCAATGTCTTTGAATCGGGTAGTTAATTCCACCAAACCATATTTGCCTTGGCTGGCATTATAGTAGCTTTCCATTGACGGAGTGGCAGTTCCGAGTAAAGTTTTTGCATTGTACATCTTTGCTAACATCACTGCAACAGAGCGGGCGTGATAGCGTGGAGCAGGGTCTTGTTGCTTGAAAGAGGTTTCGTGTTCCTCGTCGATAATAATCAAACCAAGGTTTTGAAAGGGTAGGAATACCGAGCTTCGAACGCCCAATATCACCTTATAAGGATTGTCAGAGAGTTGCTTTTTCCATATCTCTACACGTTCTGCATCGTTGTATTTAGAGTGATAAATGCCCAGTTGATTGCCAAAAATGCGTTGTAAGCGTTGTGTTATCTGCACCGTTAGCGCAATTTCGGGTAGGATATAAAGCACCTGTTGATGCTTTTCGAGTGCATTTTGAATGAGATGGATATACACTTCGGTCTTTCCGCTCGATGTAACCCCATGCAATAGCACGATGTCTCGCTTCATCCATTGCATCAAAATACTGTTATAAGCATCTTGTTGAGCTACAGAAAGCACCTTTGTTCTAATAGTTTGCTCGTTGTTGGCCGTGTTTAGACGGGTAACTTCTTGCTCATAGGTCGTTAAAATGCCCTTGCCCGTGAGTCCTTGTAATGCAGCAGTGTTGCCATTGCTTACGTTCATCAATTCAACTCGAGTGATGTCGCATAGCTCTTGTTGGCTATCTCCCTGCAAAACATCGTCCCAATGTGAAATAGCAAGATAACATTCTAACATTTGTAGTTGTTTGTTAGCTCGCTTAACCAATGATAGAGCACGGGCTAATCCATCTTTCGACTGATAAGAAGGGTGGAGTTGAACGTATGTTTCGGTGCGAGGTCGGTAGCCTTCTTCAGCTTTTAACCCTGCAGGAACAGCTGCCTTGTAAACATCTCCTAATGGAGTCATATAATAATGTGCAATCCATTTCCACAAATCCAATTGTTTCTCGAGTACTACAGGCAGTGCATCAGGGAAGTCGATAGCATCTTTAGTCTCGAAAGAAGGCCTCGTGCTGTGCACTCGTTCGATAATTCCGGTGTAGGTTTTCGAGCGTCCTAAGGGCACAACAACACGCTTGCCCACAACAGCTTTGTGTGCATCATTAGCGTGAACAGAATAAGTAAACAAACCTTCGAGGGGTAAGGGAAGGATTACATCTATATAAATCATTACCACAAAGATAATTCAATTGCATGAAATAGTAAAGCTTTTGCAATGGAACTATCAAAAAAATAGTTTGCAAAAGCTTTATGCTATCGATTTAAGAACGTGTGAGTGGTGCTGTTTTTTCTTTCAACCATTCAACCTCTTGAGGCTCTAATAGGGGAGAAAGAAGTTGGAAAACTTTCTTGTGATAATTGTTCAACCACTCTAATTCTTCGTTCGTTAGAAGTTGAATCTTGATGGGCTCTGTTTGAATGGGGCACAATGTGAGTGATTCGAATTGTAAGAATCTGCCAAAGTCGGAATGCATATAAAGCGTTGCCAACATGATGTTTTCGATGCGAACACCAAATTTATCTTGAAGATAGATACCAGGTTCGTTGGTGATGGTGGTGTTTTCGAAGAAAGGAGCAGGGCGATATTGCATGCGAATTTGCTGCGGTCCTTCGTGAACATTTAAGAAAGAACCCACCCCATGACCTGTTCCATGTCCAAAGTTAAGGCCTTCTTTCCACAAAGGTTCACGAGCCATGATATCCAACTGCGTTCCATTTGTTCCCTCAGGGAATATCGTTTGCGCCAAACTGATGTGGGCTTTCAATACCAATGTATAGACGTGTTTCTGCTCGTTGGTGAGCTCTCCGAGAGGAATGGTGCGGGTGATGTCTGTCGTTCCGTCGAGATATTGAGCTCCACTGTCTAACAACAATAACCCTTCGGGCTTGAGTTTTACATTTGTTTCTTCTGTAGGTTCATAGTGAACGATGGCTCCATGTGCTTGATAAGCAGCGATGGTGTCGAATGAAATGCCCTTGTATAAAGGCTGTTCGCTTCGGAATTGTTCTAATTTGTGTGCAATAGAAAGCTCAGTTTCTCCTCCTTTGGGTACGGCTTTTTCTAACCAAATAAGGAATTTAACCAATGCAACTCCATCTCGTTTTAAAGCATTTCTGAAGCCGTTTACCTCGGTTTCGTTCTTGATAGCCTTCATACTTTGAATGGGAGAAGGCTGGTTGACTACCTTTGTTTTTGATGCTGCGTGATACAAGGTGTAGCTAATTTCGTTGCCATCGAGTTGCAGGTTGTATTCAGAATAGTTTGAAAGATCGGGTAAAATCTCATTATACTCTTTTGTTTCGATATGCTTTTCGTTGAGATATGCCAATACTTCGTTATTGAGTTTACACCTATTTATATATAGGGTGGTGCGGTTTTGTGTTACCAAAAGATAGGATACGAAAACGGGATTGCATGGAATGTCGTTGCCACGAAGGTTTAACAGCCACGCAATAGAATCGAGTTGCGATACCAATATGCCGTCTCGTCCGTTATCTTTAAGATATTGTTGGAGGTGATTGATTTTTGTTTCGCAATCAATTCCTGCATATTCGAGCGAATGAATAAAGATCTCTTCGGTGGGGAGAGAAGGACGATCGGTCCATATGATGTTGAAAGGATCGAAGTTGGTGCGCAAGGTAATGCCGCCTTTTTGCTGTAAGCTGTGTTTCAATTCTTCTACCTCATTGTTGCAAGAGGTGGTACCGTTGATGCCTACTTCAGGGCTATGAACATTAGAAAGAACGTCTCCAAGCCATTCACTTATCGATGGAGTAGACGCCAATCCGTCTTTCATTAAAACAATATTGGTGCCCTTTAGCTGTTCTTCTGCTGCAATGAAATAGCGTGAGTCGGTCCATAATGCTGCCTCGTTTAGGGTAATTACTACAGTACCTGCCGAGCCATCGAAACCCGAAATCCATTCTCTGCACTTCCAAAAGTTGGGGATATACTCGCTGTTATGGGCGTCGCTACTGGGTATGATGAATGCCGAAAGATGCTCTTTTTGCATCACTTGGCGAAGATTTTCAATTCGATTCAATATCGTTTCGTTCATATCTATATCAATTATAAAAGGTAAAATGATTCTATTTATTACGACCTGGCTCTTGGTTTGGGTGCAGAAGAAACACAAAAGCAAACAAAGAGGAGGTTGTTCAATATTTTATACTAAGGTATATAATTAAGAGAAGAGAAACGAAAAGTTTATATGTTTTTAAGAAATCAAGTGATAATAATGCTCAAATAAATGCTGAGAGTAAGCGATTTTTTACTAACTTTGCCACAGAAAAGGTGAATTTAAAATTCAAATAAACATAAATTATAAAGCTATGAGTTTTTTAACAAACGAAAAATTAGTCATTGTTGGCGCAGCTGGCATGATCGGTTCAAACATGGTTCAAACTGCATTAACAATGCGTTTGACAAGCGAAATCTGTCTTTATGATGTATTCTCACCAGAAGGTGTAGCAGAAGAAATGCGTCAAAGTGGTTTCGATGACGTAAAGATCACTGCAACAACTGATGTTAAAGAAGCATTCACTAATGCTAAATACATCATTTCTTCAGGTGGTGCTCCACGTAAAGCAGGTATGACTCGTGAAGACCTTTTGAAAGGAAACTGCGAAATTGCAGAAGGATTAGGTAAGAACATTAAAGAATATTGTCCTGATGTTAAGCACGTAGTTATTATCTTTAACCCTGCAGACTTAACAGGTTTGGTAACTCTTCTTTATTCAGGTTTGAAACCATCTCAAGTAACTACACTTGCTGCTCTTGATACAACACGTCTTCAAAGCGCTCTTGCTAAGAAGTTTAACGTGATGCAAACAGAGATTAAAGACTGTGCAACATACGGTGGTCACGGTGAACAAATGGCAGTGTTCGGTTCTAAAGTAACTGTTGCTGGTAAGAAACTAACTGACATTATCGGTACTCCTGAATTCCCAACAGAAGAATGGGAAGCAATGAAGACTGCTGTTACACAAGGTGGTGCTAAGATTATTGAATTGCGTGGACGCTCTTCTTTCCAAAGCCCTGCTTACCTTTCAGTAGAAATGATTCGCTCGGTTATGGGTGGTGAAGCATTCCGTTTCCCTGTTGGAACATACGTTTCTACAGACAAGTACAACCACATTATGATGGCTATGGACACAACTCTTGACACAACTGGTGCTCACTACACAATGCCACAAGGCACAGAAGAAGAGCTTGCTAAGCTTGATGCTAGCTATGAACACTTGTGCAAGATGCGTGATGAGTTGGTAACATTGAACATTGTTCCAGCTATCTCTGAGTGGAATAAAATCAATCCAAACCTATAATATAAATAGGTGAGCGGTTATAGGCCTACTGTTTTGCAAGGAAAACTTGTGAGAGGGGTCTCGAGAAAAATATGAAATTATCGATTTTTCAATAATAAAAGGTGTATCTCCAATGAGAGATGCACCTTTTTTGTTTTCTTTTGTGAGGGAAAGGCATTGTGAAAACGAAAGAACTATTGTCTTTGAGCGATAGGCATGGGGTAGAAAATGTTGGCAGCTGATGCGTTTGTAAGTAGAAGATTAATGTTGGTTGGGCTTAAAAGGGATCGCTCTTTTTGGAAAAGGAAGATATTTTTGTAGGTAATTCCTTTTGTTTCGTTCATCCCCCAAAACTGTTTTTGTTCTCTAAAAACATTATTTTAGTCTTTAGAGAAGGGAGAAAGAAGGGGCTATGCGAATGATTAAAAGAACATTTTGAAAGGTTTAAAACAATACAACCAAAATGAATAAAATCCTAAAAATAAGCCCTTTATGAGAAAAAAATACACGAAAAGTTGTGGGAATAATAAATATAATGTAATTTTGCAGACGCATAATGGGGAAACTATGTCCTTATGTGTATAAGTTTAACTATTTAAAAATTTAAAACTAAAACATGATTATTGTACCAGTTAAAGATGGCGAGAACATCGAAAGAGCTTTGAAGAAGTTCAAGAGAAAATTTGAAAAAACCGGAGTTGTTAAAGAGTTGCGCATGCGTCAACAATATAACAAGCCTTCTGTTTTGAAGCGTCTTAGAATGGAACACGCTATCTATGTACAAAAACTACGTGCAAACGAAGAATAAAAACGTAGTACATTTTTGGTAGTTTCAATAAAATTCCGTATATTCGCAAGTGAAACATCAGAATGATGCGTGGTGGAATATATGATAATTGACGAATTCTTGAACTATCTTAAATACGAGAAACGGAGATCTTTACTTACCGTAGAGAGTTATTCGGAAGACTTAAAAGCTTTTCAATCGTATTTTACAAATTTAGATAGTCAGCTCTCTTGGGAGACGATAACAGCTAATGATATTCGTTCTTGGATGGAGAGTATGATGGATAAAGGAAACACTGCCACTACAATCAATCGACGGTTGAGTGCATTGCGTTCCTTTTATCGTTTTGCAAGATTACGTCTTGCATTCGAGAAAGATCCAGCAAAGAATGTCACAGGGCCAAAGAAGCAAAAGCTATTGCCACAGTTTCTAAAAGAAGTTGAAATGGAACGACTTTTAGATGAAGTGCTGCAAGGAAATGACTTTGAAAGCGTTCGTGATAGAGCAATTATCGCACTCTTTTATGAAACAGGCGTACGTTTGTCGGAATTAACTGCACTGAATTGTAGTGATATCGACTTTGTACAGCGTCAGATCAAAGTAACGGGAAAGCGTAATAAACAACGAATCATTCCCTTTGGTGAAAAACTGAACTTAGAACTGCGTGCCTATATAATAATAAGAGGTGAAAGAGAAAATATAGTAGATGACGCTTTGTTTGTGTCAAATAAAGGTTGTCGAATGTTATCAACGACTATTCGTCGAAGGGTAGAATATTATATCTCTCAGGTTTCGACCTTAAAAAAACGTTCTCCACACGTCCTTCGCCATACTTTTGCAACCGCAATGCTCAATAATGACGCTGATATTGAAAGCGTAAGGCATTTGTTAGGTCATGAAAGTTTAAAGGCAACTGAGGTTTACACGCATACAACTTTCGAGCATTTGAAAAGAGTTTATAGTAAGGCTCACCCTAGAGCCGGCCTTAAAAAATAAAAGAAAGGAACGAATTATGGAAATTAGAATTAAATCAATTCATTTTGATGCTACTGAAAAATTGGAAGCTTTCATTGAAAAGAAAGTGTCAAAATTAGAAAAATCTTTTGAAGATATAACGAAAGTAGAGGTGCAATTAAAGGTTGTAAAGCCTGCAACAGCATTAAATAAGGAAACAAGTCTTAACGTAAATGTGCCCGGAGAGGCTATTTATGTGGCAAAAACTTGCGACACATTCGAGGAAGGAATTGACCAATGTGTAGATGCTTTGAAGGTGAAGTTGACCAAATACAAGGAAAAAACAAGAAATAAATAAAAAAAACTCCGAAAAGTTTTGGAGATTAAAAATAAAGTTATACCTTTGCAGACGTTTTACAGCGAGTAGTAAATAAGCTGCCTAGCGGCTGCAAAGATTTGCCTCTTTAGCTCAGTTGGCCAGAGCACGTGATTTGTAATCTCGGGGTCGTTGGTTCGAATCCGACAAGAGGCTCAAAATTTACTAAGCGCAAAGTAGACGAATAGGGTAGTTACCAGAGTGGCCAAATGGGGCAGACTGTAAATCTGCTGTCTTTCGACTTCGGTGGTTCGAATCCATCACTACCCACTTCAGTATAATTAATTGCGGAAATAGCTCAGTTGATAGAGCACTAGCCTTCCAAGCTGGGGGTCGCGGGTTTGAGCCCCGTTTTCCGCTCTTATGCTGTAATAGCTCAGTGGTAGAGCACTTCCTTGGTAAGGAAGAGGTCCTGAGTTCAACTCTCAGTTACAGCTCTACTTCTTAACTTCTTTTGTGGAGAGACAGAAGAAAAACAATAATAATAGATTATTCAATTACATAATAAAAAGAAAATTAAGCTATGGCTAAAGAGAAATTCGAGCGTACCAAACCGCACGTTAACGTTGGTACAATTGGTCACGTAGACCACGGTAAAACTACTTTGACTGCAGCCATCTCTAAGGTGTTGCATGAAAAAGGTTTCGGTTCTGAAGAAGCTAAATCATTTGATCAAATTGATAACGCTCCAGAAGAAAAAGAACGTGGTATTACTATTAACTCTGCTCACATTGAGTATGAAACAGCTAATCGTCACTATGCACACGTTGACTGTCCTGGACACGCTGACTATGTGAAAAACATGGTAACTGGTGCTGCTCAGATGGATGGTGCTATTCTTGTTGTAGCTGCAACTGATGGTCCTATGCCTCAAACTCGTGAGCACGTTCTTCTTGCTCGTCAGGTAAACGTTCCTCGTTTGGTTGTTTTCTTGAACAAGTGCGACATGGTTGATGATGCAGAAATGCTAGACCTAGTTGAAATGGAAGTTCATGAAATTCTTGAACAATACGAATATGAAGAAGATACTCCTATCGTTCGTGGTTCTGCTCTAGGTGGTTTGAACGGCGTTGATAAGTGGGTTGAAAAGATCGTGGAATTGATGGATACTGTTGATACATGGATTCAAGAACCTCCACGTGATATGGATAAACCATTCCTGATGCCTATCGAAGACGTATTCTCAATTACAGGTCGTGGTACTGTTGCTACAGGTCGTGTTGAAACAGGTCGTGTTAAGGTAGGTGATGAAGTTGAACTTCTAGGTCTTGGTGAAGATAAGAAATGCGTTGTAACAGGCGTTGAAATGTTCCGCAAGCTTCTTGATGAAGGTGTTGCTGGTGATAACGTAGGTTTGTTGCTTCGTGGTATTGATAAGAACGAAATCAAACGTGGTATGGTTCTTTGTCACCCAGGTCAGATTAAACCTCACAAGAAATTCAAAGCTTCAGTTTACGTATTGAAGAAAGAAGAAGGTGGACGTCATACTCCATTCGGTAACAAGTACCGTCCTCAATTCTACTTACGTACTATGGACTGTACAGGTGAAATTACATTGCCAGAGGGTGTAGAAATGGTTATGCCTGGTGATAATGTTGAGATCACTGTAGAACTTATCTATGCTGTAGCATTGAACGTAGGTCTTCGTTTCGCTATTCGTGAAGGTGGACGTACAGTAGGTTCTGGTCAGATTACACAAATCCTTGAAGACTAATACTAGAGGATTATAGATATTGAGATTCCTGTCTTGCACAGTTTATGCTGGCAGGAATCTTATTTTACGGGTTTAGCTCAGTTGGTAGAGCACTGGTCTCCAAAACCAGGTGTCGAGAGTTCGAGTCTTTCAACCCGTGCAAAAAAGAAGATAATATGTTCAATAAGATAGTAAATTATTGCAAGACTAGTTATGACGAACTTGCGCATAAAACTACTTGGCCTACACGTGCCGAATTAACACATAGTGCAATGGTTGTATTATCTGCTTCCCTTATCATTGCATTGATGGTTTTTTGTATGGATAGCGTGTTTAAGTTTGTAATGGGTGCTATCTATCCCAATTAATACGTTCAAATCAAATGGCTGAAATTGGAAAGAATTGGTATGTGCTTCGTGCTGTAAGTGGTAAGGAAGCTAAGGTAAAAGAATATATCGAAGCTGAGATTAAACACAACACGTTGCTATCGTCGTATGTTTCTCAGGTTTTAATACCTCTAGAGAAGCATGCTTCTTTGCGTAATGGCAAAAGAGTAATTACAGAGAAGATTAGTCTTCCTGGTTACGTTTTTGTTGAAGCTGTTTTGAAAGGTGACGTAGCCCACACATTGAGATTTATTCCTAATGTATTAGGGTTCTTAGGCGGTTTAGATAATCCTTCACCCGTTCCACAGGCTGAGATAAATCGAATGCTTGGTACAGCAGAGGAAACCGAAGTAGCGGATGAAATCAATATCCCTTACGAAGTGAACGAAACTGTAAAAGTTACCGATGGACCTTTTAGTGGATTCAGTGGTGTTATTGAAGAGGTTAACTCTGAAAAGCACAAACTGAAGGTTATGGTTAAGATATTTGGCCGTAAGACACCATTAGAACTAAGTTTTATGCAAGTCGAGAAAGAGGGATAAAACATTGTTACGGATGTAATATCTCTTGAATAAATTAAATTTTAATATTAACAAAAAAGAAATGGCTAAAGAAGTTGCTGGATTAATCAAATTACAGATTAAAGGTGGCGCAGCGAATCCCTCACCTCCAGTAGGACCTGCTCTAGGTTCTAAGGGTATTAATATTATGGGATTCTGCAAAGAGTTCAATGCCCGCACCCAGGATAAAGCAGGTAAAGTAATTCCTGTTGTTATCACTTACTATACTGATAAGTCATTCAGTTTTGAGCTTAAGACTCCTCCTGCAGCAGTTCAATTAAAAGAAATTGCTAAGGTAAAGAGTGGCTCTGCACAACCTAATCGCCAAAAAGTTGCTTCGGTAACATGGGAGCAGGTGAAAGTAATTGCTGAAGATAAAATGAAAGACTTAAACTGTTTTACAGTAGAGTCTGCAATGAAACTTATAGCAGGTACAGCAAGAAGTATGGGTATCACTGTAAACGGGGACTTCCCTGGTAAATAATTTATAACTTCAATTTAAGGAAATGAGTAAACTGACAAAAAATCAAAAATCAGTAGCTGATAAAGTTGAAGCAGGGAAAGTGTACACTCTAAAAGAAGCATCAGAGTTAGTAAAGGAAATTACTACTACTAAGTTTGAAGCATCTTTGGATATCGACGTACGTTTAGGAGTAGATCCACGTAAGGCGAATCAAATGGTTCGTGGCGTTGTTACTCTTCCTAATGGTACTGGTAAAACAACACGTGTATTGGTTCTCTGTACTCCAGATCAAGAATCTGCAGCTAAAGAAGCTGGAGCTGATTATGTTGGTCTTGATGAATATATCGCAAAGATCAATGGAGGCTGGACAGATGTTGATGTAATTATTACAATGCCATCATGTATGGGTAAGGTTGGTCCTTTAGGTCGTGTTTTAGGTCCTCGTGGATTGATGCCAAACCCAAAGAGTGGTACTGTTACAATGGATGTAGCTAAGGCTGTTAAAGATGTAAAGTCTGGTAAGATTGATTTTAAAGTTGATAAGGCTGGAATTATCCATACTTCAATTGGTAAGGTTAATTTCACACCTGAGCAAATTTATCAGAATGCAAAAGAATTTATTGCTACTGTTATCAAACTTAAGCCTGCTGCTGCTAAAGGTACATATATCAAGAGTATCTTTATTTCAAGCACAATGAGTAGGGGTATCAAGATTGATCCTAAATCAGTTGAATAACTCTAAAAGTTTTGTACAATGAAGAAAGAAGTAAAAGATACTATAATCGTTGAGTTAGGCGAGAAGCTTAAGTCTTATCCACATTTTTATCTTGTAGATGTTACAGGTTTAAATGCTGAGACAACAAGTGAATTGCGTCGTAAGTGCTTCAAGAATGAAATTAAGATGCTTGTTATAAAGAACACTCTTTTACACAAAGCATTTGAAGCATCTGAGATTGATTTTGAACCTTTGTATGATTGTTTAACAGGTAACACTGCTGTTTTGTTCACAAATACAGCGAACAGTCCTGCAAAATTATTGAAAGAGTACACAAAGCAAGGTGTTCCAGCTCTTAAGGCTGCATACGCAGAAGAGAGCTTATATGTAGGAGCAGACAAGCTAGAAGAACTTGTTTCAATTAAGAGCAAGAATGAAGTTATTGCTGAGATCGTTGCTTTGTTGCAATCTCCTGCAAAGAACGTCATTTCAGCTTTACAATCAGGTGGCAGCACAATCCATGGAGTTCTAAAGACTTTAGGAGAGCGTCCTGAATAAGATAATAAATTAATACAATAACGAATAATTAAAAAATAAAATAAGATGGCAGATATTAAAGCTATTGCTGAAGAATTAGTAAATTTGACAGTTAAAGAAGTAAATGAGTTAGCAACTGTTCTTAAAGAAGAATACGGTATCGAACCTGCTGCAGCTGCTGTAGCTGTAGCTGCTGGTCCTGCTGCTGGTGGTGCAGCTGCTGGTGAAGAAAAAACATCTTTCGATGTAGTTCTTGCTGATGCTGGTGCTGCTAAACTACAAGTTGTTAAGGCAGTTAAAGAAGCTTGTGGCTTAGGTTTGAAAGAAGCTAAAGATCTAGTTGATGGTGCTCCTGCAACAATCAAAGAAGGTCTTTCTAAAGACGAAGCTGAGAACTTGAAGAAAGCAATCGAAGAAGCTGGTGCTAAAGTAGAATTAAAGTAATTTAATTCCCATCTAATTTGCAAAGACTTTGATGTCTTTTGCTAGATAAAACAATTATGGTTAGAATTTACTAAGTAGGTGAATTCTAACCATTTTGTGTCTTTAATGAAATTATTTTGTAGATAAATATATACAAATATTGATGGCTTCAAAAATTGTTGATAATAGAATAAACTTTGCAAGCGTGCATAATCCGATGCCATATCCGGATTTTCTCGACGTGCAATTAAAGTCCTTTAGAGACTTCCTACAGTTAGATACTCCACCAGAGGAGCGTAAGAACGACGGTTTATATAAGGTGTTTGCAGAAAACTTCCCTATAACCGACACACGAAACAATTTCGTTCTTGAGTTTTTAGATTATTATATCGATCCTCCTCGTTATTCAATCGACGAGTGTCTAGAGCGTGGACTAACTTATAGTGTTCCCTTAAAGGCAAAGATGAAATTATATTGTACCGACCCAGATCATGAAGATTTCGGTACATTTATCCAAGACGTTTTCTTGGGTACCATTCCTTATATGACTCATAATGGAACTTTTGTGATTAATGGAGCTGAGCGTGTTGTTGTTGCTCAGTTGCATCGTTCACCAGGTGTCTTCTTCGGACAAGGTGTTCATGCAAATGGAACAATGCTTTATTCTGCTCGTATCATTCCATTTAAAGGTTCTTGGATTGAGTTTGCGACCGATATTAACAACGTAATGTATGCTTATATCGATCGTAAGAAGAAATTACCTGTTACAACTCTTTTGAGAGCTATCGGTTACGAAACTGATAATGATATTCTTCAAATCTTTGATTTAGCCGAAGAAGTTAAGGTTAATAAGAAAGTTTTGAAGGCATCTATTGGTAGAAAGTTAGCTGCTCGTGTATTGAAGACTTGGAATGAGGACTTTGTTGACGAAGATACAGGCGAAGTAGTTTCTATCGAGCGTAATGAGATGATCATGGATCGTGAGACAGAGATTACAGAAGAGAATATGGAAGACATCCTAGACAGTGGCTGTTCAACCATATTGTTGCACAAAGACTCTGAAATGGCCAACAAGTATTCTTTGATTTTTAACACACTTGCTAAAGACCCAAGTAATACAGAGAAAGAGGCCGTTAACTATATCTATCGTCAATTGCGTAATGCAGATCCTGCAGACGATACAAGTGCACGTGAAGTATTCCAAAACCTATTCTTCTCGGACAAGCGTTACGACTTAGGAGAAGTAGGACGTTACCGTATCAATCGTAAGTTAGGACTTGAGATTGACATGGATACACGTGTTCTTACCAAAGATGACATCATCGCAATTATACGATACTTGATTCAGCTTATCAATTCGAATGCAACAGTCGATGATATCGACCACCTTTCAAACAGAAGAGTGCGCAATGTAGGCGAACAATTAGCTAATCAATTCTCTATAGGATTGGCTCGTATGAGCAGAACAATCCGTGAACGTATGAACGTACGTGACAATGAAGTGTTTACACCAACAGATCTTATCAATGCTAAGACCATCTCAAGTGTAATCAACTCATTCTTCGGAACCAACCCATTGTCTCAGTTCATGGACCAAACCAACCCACTTGCCGAAGTAACCCACAAACGTCGTTTGTCAGCTTTAGGTCCTGGTGGTTTGTCTCGTGAGCGTGCAGGCTTCGAGGTTCGTGACGTTCACTACACACACTACGGTCGTTTGTGTCCAATTGAGAGTCCTGAAGGTCCAAACATTGGTCTTATCTCATCTCTCTGCGTATATGCAAACATCAACGATCTAGGATTTATTGTAACTCCTTATCGTACAGTTAAGGATTCAAAAGTAGAGATGGACAACAAGAATGTTGTTTATCTTACAGCTGAAGAAGAAGAAAACAAGATTATTGGTCAGGGAAATGCTCCACTAACAGTAGATGGTTCATTTATCCGTTCAACCGTAAAATGTCGTCAAGATGCTGACTATCCAGTTGTAGCACCAGAGCATGTTGATCTTGTAGACGTATCACCTCAACAGATTGCTTCTGTTTCTGCCAGCTTGATTCCATTCTTAGAGCATGATGACGGTCACCGTGCTTTGATGGGATGTAACATGATGCGCCAGGCAGTTCCACTTCTTCATAACGATGCTCCTATTGTAGGAACAGGTCTAGAGAAGAAAGTTTGTGAAGACTCACGAACCATGATTACAGCAGAGGGCGATGGTGTTATCGACTATGTAGACGCAACAACTATCCGTATTCTTTACGATCGTACAGAAGACGAAGATTTCGTAAGCTTCGAACCAGCGTTGAAAGAATATAGAATTCCTAAGTTCCGTCGTACCAACCAGAATATGACCATCGACTTACGTCCTATCTGTACAAAGGGACAAAGAGTGAAACAAGGTGATATTCTAACAGAAGGATACGCTACAGAAAACGGAGAATTGGCTCTAGGACGTAACCTTCTCGTTGCATACATGCCTTGGAAGGGTTATAACTATGAGGACGCTATCGTACTAAGTGAACGTATTGTTCGTGACGATATCCTAACATCAGTTCACGTAGATGAGTATTCATTAGACGTGAGAGAAACAAAACGTGGTGTTGAAGAGTTCACAAGCGATATTCCAAACGTAAGTGAAGAAGCAACAAAAGACCTCGACGATAATGGTATTGTTCGTGTAGGTGCTCGCATCGAACCAGGCGATATCCTTATTGGTAAGATCTCTCCAAAGGGAGAAAGCGATCCTTCACCAGAAGAAAAGCTTCTTCGTGCTATCTTCGGAGATAAAGCAGGTGATGTTAAAGACTCTTCTTTGAAAGCCAACCCATCACTAAGTGGTGTTGTTATCGATAAGAAACTATTCTCAAGAGCAATTAAGACTCGTGAGACAAAGAAACAAGATAAAGTTCTTTTAGCTAGTCTTGAAGAAGAATACGAAGCAAAGAATAACGACTTAAAAGATATTCTTGTAGACAAACTTCTTGTTCTTACAGAAGATAAAGTATCTGAAGGAGTTAAAGATTACACAGGAGCTGAAATCGTAACTAAGGGTAGCAAGTTCACAACAACTATTCTTAAGAACCTTGAGTACGATGGTATTCAAGCAGGAGGTTGGACAAGTGACGAGCACACAAATAGTCTTATCAAGCAATTGATAATGAACTATATCCACAAATACAAACTCTTAGATGCAGAATTAAAACGTCGCAAGTTCGCTATTTCTATTGGAGATGAACTTCCATCAGGAATCCTTCAAATGGCAAAAGTTTACATTGCTAAGAAGCGTAAGATTGGTGTAGGTGATAAACTTGCAGGTCGTCACGGTAATAAGGGTATTGTATCTAAGGTTGTTAGAATGGAAGATATGCCATTCCTAGAGGACGGTCGTCCTGTAGACTTGGTGCTTAACCCACTTGGTGTGCCTTCTCGTATGAACCTTGGACAGATCTTTGAAGCGATTTTAGGTGCTGCAGGTAAGAAGTTAGGCGTTAAGTTTGCAACTCCAATCTTCGACGGTGCTAAGCTTGAAGACCTATCAGAGTGGACAGAAAAGGCTGGATTGCCTCACCTATGTTCAACACATCTTTACGATGGAGAAACAGGAGAACAATTCGACCAGCCTGCAACAGTAGGAGTAACTTACTTCTTGAAACTCGGACACATGGTGGAAGACAAGATGCACGCACGTAGCATTGGTCCATACTCTCTCATCACACAACAGCCACTTGGTGGTAAAGCACAATTCGGTGGACAACGTTTTGGAGAGATGGAAGTTTGGGCTCTTGAAGCATTTGGTGCAAGTCACGTGTTACAAGAGATTCTAACTGTTAAGTCAGACGACACCGTTGGACGTAGTAAAGCTTATGAAGCAATTGTTAAAGGTGATCCAATGCCAACACCAGGTATCCCAGAATCACTCAATGTGTTATTGCACGAGCTTCGAGGCTTAGGCTTAAGTATCAAGTTGGATTAATTCTTATTCATTATAAGAACCCTAATTATAAGTAAACATGGCTTTTAAGAAAGATACAAAAATAAAAAATAATTTCACGAAGATTACCATTAGTCTTGCTTCTCCTGAAGAGATTTTGGAAAATTCGTTTGGTGAGGTTACAAAGCCTGAGACCATTAACTATCGTACATATAAACCAGAACGTGACGGTTTATTCTGCGAACGCATCTTCGGTCCTACAAAAGATTACGAGTGTGCTTGCGGTAAATATAAACGTATTCGTTACAAAGGTATCGTGTGCGACCGATGCGGTGTCGAGGTAACAGAAAAGAAAGTGCGTCGTGAACGTTCAGGACACATCGACCTAGTTGTGCCTGTTGCTCACATTTGGTATTTCCGTTCGTTACCTAACAAAATGGGTTATTTGTTGGGAATGCCAACAAAGAAGCTCGATGCTGTAATTTATTATGAGCGTTATATTGTTATTCAACCAGGTGCATTTGCTGGTAGAACAAATAGCGAAGGAGAAGAAGTGAACGGTTCACACAAGATGGACTTGTTGACCGAAGATGAATATTTGAACATCATCGATACACAGATCGATCCTAATAACGCTCTACTCGACGATAAAGACCCAAATAAGTTTATTGCAAAGATGGGTGCAGAAGCAATCTATGATCTTCTTGCTCGTCTTGATCTCGATTCACTTTCTTATGAATTGCGTGATCGTGCAAACAACGACTCAAGTCAACAACGTAAGGCAGATGCGCTAAAACGTCTTCAAGTAGTTGAAGCATTCCGTGGAAGTGCAAACATCAACCGCCCTGAGTGGATGATTCTAAAGATCATTCCAATCATTCCACCAGAGCTTCGTCCATTGGTTCCACTAGATGGTGGACGCTTTGCGACATCAGACTTGAACGACCTTTATCGCCGTGTTATCATACGTAACAATCGTTTGAAGAGACTTATCGAGATCAAAGCTCCTGAAGTTATTCTTCGTAACGAAAAGCGTATGTTGCAAGAAGCTGTTGATAGCTTGTTCGATAACTCACGTAAGAGCTCAGCAGTTCGTAGCGAAAGCAACCGCCCATTGAAGTCTTTATCAGACTCACTAAAAGGAAAACAAGGACGTTTCCGTCAAAACCTTTTGGGTAAGCGTGTTGACTATTCTGCACGTTCTGTAATTGTTGTCGGTCCAGAACTACAAATGGGAGAGTGCGGTTTGCCAAAACTTATGGCTGCCGAGCTATACAAACCATTTATTATTCGTAAGTTGATCGAGCGTGGAATCGTTAAGACCGTTAAGAGTGCGAAGAAGATTGTAGACCGTAGAGAACCAGTTATCTGGGATATTCTCGAGAACGTTATGAAGGGACACCCTGTTCTTCTTAACCGTGCTCCTACACTTCACCGTCTTGGTATACAAGCATTCCAGCCAAAACTTATCGAAGGTAAAGCTATTCAGTTGCACCCATTGGCATGTACAGCGTTCAATGCTGACTTCGATGGAGACCAAATGGCGGTTCACCTTCCATTGAGTAATGAAGCAATTCTTGAAACACAAGTGTTGATGCTTCAAAGCCATAACATTCTAAACCCAGCCAACGGAGCACCTATCACCGTTCCTTCTCAGGACATGGTACTTGGTCTTTACTATATCACAAAGATCCGTCCAGGTGCTAAGGGACAAGGTTTAACATTCTATGGACCTGAAGAAGCAATCATCGCTCACAACGAAGGTAAGTGCGACTTGCACGCTCCTATCAAGGTAATTGTTAACGACCTCGTTGATGGTCGCTTACAAAAACGCATGGTAGAGACTTCTGTTGGACGTGTAATTGTTAACGGAATTATTCCTGAAGAAGTAGGTTATTTCAACGATATTATTTCAAAGAAGACCCTACGTGATATCATCTCTGATGTTATCAAGGCAGTAGGTATGGCACGTGCAAGTGAGTTCCTTGATGGAATTAAGAACTTAGGTTATCGCATGGCTTATGTTGCTGGACTTTCATTTAACCTTGATGATATCATCATTCCTGTAGAAAAAGAAGGTATTGTTGAGAAAGGTCACGAAGAAGTACGTCAAATTACCGAGAACTATAACATGGGTTTCATCACCGATACCGAACGTTATAATCAGGTAATTGATACTTGGACTCACGTAAACAACCAACTTGCAAGCATCTTGATGAAAGAGATGACCGAAGCAGACCAAGGCTTTAACGCTGTTTATATGATGCTTGACTCTGGAGCCCGTGGTTCTAAAGATCAGATTAAGCAGCTTTCTGGTATGCGTGGTTTGATGGCTAAGCCTCAAAAGGCAGGTGCAGAAGGACAACAAATTATCGAGAACCCAATTCTTTCTAACTTCAAAGAAGGTATGAGTGTGCTTGAGTACTTTATCTCATCTCACGGTGCTCGTAAAGGTTTGGCGGATACTGCGATGAAGACTGCCGATGCTGGTTACTTAACAAGACGTTTGGTTGACGTTTCACACGACGTGATTATCAACGAAGAAGACTGTGGAACACTACGTGGATTGGTATGTACCGCTCTAAAGAATGGCGACGAAGTCATCTCTACTCTTTATGAAAGAATTCTCGGACGTGTGTCTGTTCACGATATCATTCACCCAACAACAGGTGCTCTCATCGTTGCTGCTGGTGACGAAATCACAGAAGATAAAGCTCAAATCATTGAAGCATCTCCAATCGAAAGCGTAGAAATACGTTCAGTACTTACTTGCGAAAGCAAGCACGGAGTATGTATGAAGTGTTACGGACGTAACCTTGCTACAAGCCGAATGGTACAAAAGGGAGAAGCAGTTGGTGTCATTGCAGCGCAAGCTATTGGTGAGCCAGGTACACAGTTGACACTTCGTACCTTCCACGCCGGTGGTGTTGCTGGTAACGCAGCCGCTAATGCTTCAATCGTTGCGAAGAACGATTCACGCCTCGAGTTCGACGAATTACGTACCGTTCCTTATGTAGAAACAGATGGAGATAAAGAAGTAAACTGCCAAATGGTAGTGAGCCGTCTTGCTGAAGTACGTTTCGTTGACGTCAATACAAATATTGTTCTTTCTACAATGAACGTGCCTTATGGTTCTTCACTCTACTTTAAACATGGTGATAAAGTGAGCAAGGGCGACCTTGTTGCTAAGTGGGACCCATTCAACGCCGTAATCGTTTCAGAATACGCAGGTAAGGTTCGCTTCAACGATGTTGTAGAAGGCAAGACCTATCACGCTGAAACCGACGAAACAACAGGTTTGACAGAGAAGATTATTACCGATTCGAAAGATAAGACAATGATCCCAACCTGTGATATCCTTGACGCTAAGGGAAATGTAATAGGTACCTATAACTTCCCTGTAGGTGGACACGTTGTTATCGAAGATGGCGCAATGATTAAGACAGGTCAACGTCTTGTGAAGATCCCACGTGCTCTTGGTGGAGCTGGTGACATCACTGGTGGTCTTCCACGTGTAACCGAGTTGTTCGAAGCTCGTAACCCATCTAACCCCGCAGTTGTATCTGAAATCGATGGAGAGGTAACCATGGGTAAGGTAAAACGTGGTAATCGTGAAATCATTGTAACATCTAAAACAGGCGAACAACGCAAGTACTTGGTAAGCTTGTCTAAGCAAATCTTGGTTCAAGAACACGATGCTGTGCGTGCAGGAACACCACTTTCAGACGGTGTTATCACTCCTGGTGACATCCTTGCTATTAAGGGTCCTACTGCAGTTCAAGAGTATATCGTAAATGAAGTACAAGACGTTTACCGCCTACAAGGTGTGAAGATTAACGATAAGCACTTCGAAATCATCGTTCGTCAGATGATGCGTAAAGTTCAAATCAACGATCCAGGTGACACTATATTCCTTGAACAAGAAATGGTAGATAAACTTGATTTCGCTGCAGAAAACGATCGTATCTGGGGTAAGAAGGTTGTTGTTGACGCTGGAGACTCTGAAACTCTACGTCCAGGACAAATTATCTCTGTTCGTCGTTTACGTGATGAGAACTCTAATCTCAAACGTCGTGACCTTCGTTTGGTTCAAGTTCGTGATGCAGTTGCTGCAACATCAACTCAGATCCTACAAGGTATCACCCGTGCTGCATTGCAAACTAAGAGCTTCATGAGTTCTGCTTCGTTCCAAGAAACAACAAAGGTACTTAACGAAGCTGCAATTCGTGGTAAGGTAGACTACCTAGAAGGCATGAAAGAAAACGTAATTTGCGGTCACTTAATACCTGCAGGTACAGGTCTTCGCAAGTGGGATAAGATCATCGTTGGTTCGAAAGAAGTGTACGATAGAATGCAAGCTAATAAGAAAAACGTTCTCGATTTCACTGAAAAAGAAATAGCAGAAAACGAACAATAACGTTCTTCTATCATTCATAAGAAGAGGAAATAGACTTAGGTTTATTTCCTCTTTTTTATTTCCTGAGGTCTTTTAGCTGGGACATCTCATTTCTTTCCCATCTATATCTTGTCGTCTTTTCTTCCAATTCTTCCGATGCGTTCAATAAAAGCCTCTGAGGCTCTTTCTTGCTTGTGGGTGGGCAAATCCTCATTCGCTACATAAACGTGTCTTAAAAGCACTGCTTTTACCCTCTAATAGCATTGAGTTTGCTGTATAATAGCATTGTAATTGCAATGTAAAGTCAATCCTTTTTAAATGCAGCATAATAAGGAATAGGTTTTGAATGTTTACTAAGAACGAAATAAATTTAGATCATCTTGCTGAAGTCAACGTTTTAATGAAAACGTAATTGTTTGTTTATCAAATGTTTATTGTAACCAATGTTAATGTATGAGAAATTATACGGGATACACCCTGTGAATGTTATTTTTTATTTCTTTTCATGAGGTTGTTGGTCTAAAGGTTGCTTATGTCATTTTTATTTCGTAACTTTATATTGATATCTAATTTATAATGTAATTAAAAACTAAATAGAAACTATGTCAAAATTAGGAAGTATTTTATTAGGAGTAGTAGCTGGAACAGCTGCAGGTATAGGTGTTGTTTTACTTTTAGACAAAGAAAAAACTTTATGTAAGAAGAATTCTATAAGCGATAAGGTTGATGATTTGAAAGATCAATTTGGCAATTTTACTAGAAATTTGCGAGATAAATCAATGGAGTTAAAAGGAACTTTAGAAGAAAAGGTAGATCATCTCTTTTCAGATTCAGATAGTAAACCTGAAGACCTCATTACGCTGTTAGAAAAGAAATTAGCTTCTTTGAAAGAAAAAGTTAAGAAATAATTTAGTAAAGCCCTAAACTTTACACCTTAAATTTATATCAACTATAAAAAATACATTCAGTTGGTATAATAGATCTAAAAGGAGTTAGCTTCAAAAATAAAAAGGAGATCACACTTTGGTGAATATTGATTTGAAAGAAGGTGTAAGAAAAATTAGAATAAATGCCTCTTCATTCAACATATTGTACACTAAAGAAGGAAAGATATGGACTGCTAATGCTAAGAGGTAGTTTTAAAATATTGTAAGAAAAAGCCCCAAAATATATAATATTTCGGGGCTTTTTCTTTATTAAATGAAGTAGCTAAAATGAATAGCAGGCATTTAAATGCCTGTTATTTATTATTTAATCCTTCTTTTTGAATACCAAATTTATCAAGAATAAAATAACGATTGCGCCAATAGCTCCTGTTATAATAGAACCTATCCAGCCTTCTCCAAGTGAGATGTTAAATACCTTTTCAAGGAGCCAAGAACCGACACCACTTCCAAGAATACCAACAATAATATTCCCAAGAAGTCCTAATCCGCTACCTTTATAAATCTTTCCTCCTAGCCATCCTGCGATAGCTCCGATGATAAGTGTTGCAAAAATGCCCATAATTTTTTGATGTTAGATTATATTACAAATGTAAGAATTATAATCTAAAAAAGCAAATAAAAACTATCATTTCCGTTAGTTAGAGGCTTTATGTTGCACTTCTTACTGAAGTTTTGTCGAAAAAATAAGAAGCACACATCGTGATTTAAAATCCAAATGATACTTTTATGTTTCGATTTTATATGTTGAAAAGGTCTACTAAGGGTGAAATATATTCTTTTTTACTTTTATTTCCTTCCTTTTGGCTATCTGAATAACTATTAAAAGAACCTTTAAAATGATACATTTTAGAGCGATTTCAGCATAGATAAAGAAAAACATTTACCTTTACATCAGTAAAAACAAAGATACAATGGAGTTGACACGAGTTGATAACAACGATCTCTGTCATGCTGTTCATTACTCTTTAACGAGAATAAAGTGATGAGAAGGAGGAACAATAAACTCGTTTAAACATCTTAAGTAGCGGAGGAAAAGAATGAAAAAATTGCAGTTTTGGTGTGTGCTCGCATCGTTTTTGTGTGCTTTAGTCTTGAGTTCTTGTAGTAAAGACGAGGATGAACCTCAAGTGGTTCCATCGATAGAGAACATAAAGGGGATGTGGGCACTAAACACATATAGGATTGTTTTTGGTCCAAGTGAGAACAATCGTCCTGATTATATACGAACATTTACGGCAGAAAAGGAGAATCGTCAGCGTTGGGAATTTACCGAAAAAGGGGCGTATTATAATTGGTATGAGGACTTAGAGCCGTATGATATCGTGAAAAAGAATGGTATTTGGGCTGTGCCCAACAATGGAAATGGCTACTATCGCTTGAATGGTGACACCATAAGAGTGATTTGTAAGTATTACTTATCGAATGGACAACCTACAAGTAATAATAATAAATACAAGATATTGAAGCTCACCGACACTTCTATGGAATTGTTTTCGCTGAATAAATACAAAGATTCAGATCGCAAATTTTATTATTCTCTGACACGAGTAAAAGAGTAACTCAATCCCAAAATAAAAGATAGCATCTACTTAATAATAAGTTTATGCTATCTTTTTTCTTTTAATATGCACTTTTAGCGAGGTCTTATCTCACTCAGTTCTGATGTTTTTATTGCTTATTCGCAATTCTATTCCACCATTCTTTCAAAACGCAACAACCGCCAGTAGACCACAACGCCCACGCAATGAGCACGGGTTGAAAGAACAAACGAATGAGTCGTGCAGTGTCGGTATTGAGCCCAAACGAATCGATATGATAGAAATACTGGTTTAAGTTGCCTGAGAATATCAACACAAAGAATATCGCAAGAAGCGCACCCACTGTGGCTTTCTTTTTAAATAAGAATATCATCGACAAGCCAAGAAGTATCTCTACCACGCCCGAAGCAAGTACTACAAAGTCGGTAAAGCCTTCATTAAAACGCAACCACATAGGCACTTGTGCCACAAACTCGGTGCGGTTGAAGGTTAAATGACTCACTCCCGCATAGGTCATAAATGCTCCTAAAAGCAAACGAAGACATAATTTTATCAATTTCATATTGTTATTGTTGTATATTGGTTTCTCTTTTATTTTGTAACGAACAAGGGGTGCGCTTGAATAAGGGGTAGATCATCTTAAAAACGCTCTGAAACAATAGCGGTGTTCCCCACCTTTTTATCTCTAATCTCGTTATCCTCACTTCGCATAAAATGCTATCCTATGGTGCAAAGGTAATGAATGAAACTCAGAAACAAGGCGAATTGCCAATATGAAATCATTCTCCTGTCTTCTCGTTCTCTACGCAGAAGGTTTCAATTCTTTGTTAGGTTGGTGTCGATTTTGTTTGATATATATAGATTTTAAACTATATTTAACCTCTATTTGTTTTTTTTGTTTTGTAAAAAGGGTTATTTTTGCAAAAAAGTTTACACATTATTTATAGCTTGTGTTTTATCTTTTGTATTTCTCATAGTGTAAAGATGGTGCCGTGTATTCAATTCTATTTCTTAGAATATTGGGTTTAAAAGGAGGTGAAGTCTTGTGTGAGAGTATTGAATTTAAGGCTAAGTATAAAGAAAAAATAAAGAATACAGATACTAATTACTGTAAAAGTGGCTTGTATTTGCTATCGAAATTTGTACAAATTAAATTAACTTAAATATATAAATAAATGATTTCTTGTATGAAGAAAATTTATGCATTGTTTTTATTCTTTTTCCTTCCTTTGTGCATGTTCGCAGGTACTGTAGTAAAAGGTATTACTTATAGCTACTATTACGGGGGTAAAGCTTGTGTTGAAAGTGCCGATAAAGATATTACTACTGCTGAAATCCTTACCCATGTAACGATAGATGGTAGTACTTGTGAGGTGGTTAAGATTAGGTTTGGGGCTTTTTATAATTGTACAAAGCTTGAAAAAGTCATTATTCCTAACAGTATAACAGAAATTGGTGACCACTCTTTTAGTAATTGTACGAGCCTTAAAAATATAACAATTCCTAATAGTGTCAAGACTATTGAGAAGGAAGCTTTTAAAGGATGTACTGGTTTGACGGAAATTGTTATACCAAATGGTGTGACAGAACTTAATTCTGACCTCTTTTCTGAATGTTCTAACCTTAGAAATGTTGTTATTCCCAATAGTGTAAATAAAATAGGTAATAGAGCTTTTGAGAAATGTAGCAATCTTCAGAATATCGTAATTCCCAATAGTGTGGACACCATTGGGGTTGATGCGTTTAGCCGTTGTGAGAATCTTTCTAATATAGCCTTCCCTAATAGTATGAAATCTATTGCGGTAGGTGCTTTTGGCTTATGTAATAAGTTGACGAATGTAGTTCTTCCCAATGGTCTGAAAGCTATTGGAGCATCGACTTTTTATGCTTGTGAAAATCTCGAAAATGTTGTAATTCCCCATAGTGTTGAGCTTATTGGTGGAGGCGCATTTGGATCTTGCCCTAAATTAAAGAGAGTAGAAATACCTCAAAATGGTAATTTAAAGAAAATAGACGCATATGCATTTGATAATTGTACTTCTCTTGCCCATATTGAACTTCCCCAAAATCTTGTTGAGATTGCTTGGCGTGCATTTGAGTCTTCTGGACTGGTGAGCATAAAAATTCCCGAAAAAGTGAAGTCTTTGGGTCAGGATCTTTTTCGTTATTGTCCTAATCTTACAGACGTATATATAGGAGATGGGGTTACAACAATGGGCGATAACATTTTTGATAGGTGTGACAACTTAACGACTGTGAGGTTAGGTAACAATCTAACTGAACTACCTTACATGGCATTTTTTTACTGTCCGAAGTTGAAAACGGTTACAGAAGGCAATAATATTGTGTCTATTGGGAAAAAGGCTTTTAAGCTTTGTGAATCTTTAGAAACATTCAAACTTTCTGATAATGTAAGATATGTGGGTGATGAGGCGTTTAGTGGATGTGTAAAATTGCAAATGGAAAAGCTGCCTACAAAAATGGAATATATGGGGAGTGGAGCTTTTAGTAATGTTCAAATTGCTCATGTAGTTATTCCAGAAAAGATTACCCGCATAGGAACTGCAACCTTTGCTGGATGTAAAAAGCTTGAGAGCGTTGTTATTCCAAATACAGTGAAGTGGATTGACGGAATAGCATTTGCAGGATGTAGCGCTCTTAAAAGTATAAAAATTCCAGAATCTGTCAAGACTATTGGGGAAGAAACTTTTGAAGCCTGCCTTTCTTTGAAAGAAGTAATCCTTCATAATGATATTACAGCTATAGGAGAAAGAGCTTTTAGAGGCTGTACAAGTCTTGATCGTATTGTATTACCCTCTGCTCTTAAAACGATTGGGAATGAAGCTTTCCGCTTCTGTGAGAACCTTACTGAAGTCGTTGTTCAAGGTAAATTGGAAGAGATTGGTGCTCAAGCTTTTCACGGATGTGCAAACTTAAAGAAGTTCGAGGTGCCTTCTGTAAACTATATTTACGCTGAGGCGTTTATGTATTGTGCGAATCTGGAGAAGGTTGTGATAGGTGATGGCCTAAAAAAGGTAGACAGTAATACTTTTAGCGGCACTCCAAAGCTCAAAACAGTAGTGCTACCCTCTAACACTGTTACTGAATTTGCAGACAATGCCTTCACCTTATCAGGAATCACAGAGCTGATTATTCCAAAGAGTGTTAAGACTATTGGAAAGCAATGTTTTCAGGATTGTGCTTCACTTGAGGGTATCGCAATTCCAGATGGAATAACTACAATAGAAGAAGCTACCTTTGAAAGATGTAGAAAATTAAAGAAAGTGGAGATTCCTAATACTGTAAAAACTATAAAGCAAGATGCTTTTCACGATTGTGAAGAACTGCTTGAAGCGGTTATTCCTCATGGAGTTACAACAATTCAGGCACGAACATTCTCTCATTGTTCTAAAATAAGAAGTGTAAAACTTCCTGAAACTGTAAATGTTATTGAGGAATCAGCCTTTGAATCTTGTGGAAGTTTAAATGACTTTGTCTTACCTGCTGGGGTAACAAGAATAACTAAAGCTTGTTTTCAGGCTGCAGGATTAAGAAACTTTACTCTTCCTTCAACTGTAACTCATATTGATGATTTTGCTTTTAGATCAAGTGATATTACCAATCTATTCATTCATAAAGGCATAAAAGAAATGGGAAAAAGCGTCTTTGCTAACTGTAGAGAACTTAAAAAGGTTACTTTTGAAGAAGGAGTAAAGACTTTAGGCATTAGAATGTTTCAAGGAAGTTATCATCTTAAAGATATTACACTCCCCGAAAGCTTAACAGAAATACCAGATGATGCGTTAGCAAATATAGGAATTGAAACAATAGTTATTCCTAAAAATGTTAAAACTATTGGTAAGGGAGCATTTTATGAATGTCGTAATTTGAAGAGATTGGTTATACCAAATACTGTAGCTTATGTCGATTCATTTGCTTTTGCATATTGTTTAGACTTAGAATACATTAGATATCCTGAAGGTATTAAAACGCTTAAGTATTGCACTTTGTTTGGTTGTAATTATCTTGTAGATTTCCAAATACCTAAAAGTGTAACAGAAATAGAAGACTATGCGCTGGGAGCATGCGAGAGATTGACAAGTATAACCATTCCTCGTGGTGTTACAAAGATTGGAAGTTTAGCGTTTAGAGATTGGTTTGTGATGAAAACTTTATATTGCGAGGCAGAAGTTCCGCCTGTATGTGCAGACGATACCTTCCAAGGAGCAAACGTAAGCAATTGTAAACTCTATGTTCCTGAGAAGAGTGTAGAGGCCTATAAAAAGGCTAATATATGGAAAGATTTTTCTGTTATTGGAAAGATTGCTCTCGGAATAGATAGCATCAACAATGAAACTGCAACCGAAGAACGAGTAGATGTCTATACAATAGACGGACTTAGAGTGCTTCAACGTGCTACACAAAGTGAAGTAGGAGAGTTGCCAAAGGGAATATACATCATTAAAGGCAAGAAAGTAATAATAAAGTAAAGACTTTATTGGTTATCGTTGTTCGATAACAATAGTCTTATTGAAATACAGTATGCTGGGTTCCACAAAAGAACCCAGCATATTTTGTGTATTTAATACAGTGCAATTCTTGTAATTTGTTTTTGTTTATAGCTCATTTTATTGCCTTTTATAGTCTTGAGTGTTCATTCAATAGCACGAGTAAAAGCGTAATTAAAACTTGTGATGATTCCCTTTTAGATCAGTATTGATGCAGATGATAAAATCAATAGATAAATAGAAGTGTTTCCAACATTGCCTATCAATAAGCTATAATGACCCACAGAGCTCTTCAAATTCAATTCTTTACCTCCTACTCCTCATACAATTATCGTGCAATAGGGGCAAAGAGAAACACCTACAACAAGTGTTAAACTTGCCATAGGTGCTCTATCTATGTTAGAAAGGATTAATTCAATCTTTTCATTGCAATCTCTTTATGTTAGTGATTGCTTGGGTTGATCTTCCAAAGACGCACTGCTGCTCTCATAGTAATAAAGTCTACAGTACTTTCCCATACAATAGTTTGACCTCTATTCACACCAGTTCTTACCTCAGGACGTGCTCCCTTGCGGATTGGAAACTTGAAACCTGATGCATAACCATAATTATCTGTTCCACCATTACCACGTAAAGTGAGAGATGCATACGAGTCAGATGTGTCTGTAGTAGCACTTCCTACGATGTTATCACTTGTTCTATCGAAAGGCTCATTCACGTAGTACATAGCTCCTTGTAGACGCTTATAAGGCATGAAAGGACCGTTTCCTGCATTGAATGCGTAGCAACCTTTGTAGGGGAAGATACGTGTTAAGTCGCTTGGATAGTCAGAATCGAGAGGCTCCCAGAACTTTTCATTAGCAATATCTTCAAGGTCTAACACGAAATGTTCACCCAAATAGCGTTGTCTAAGTTTAAGAGCTGATTGGTCGTTTCTGCTGAAGTTAATATCTTCCCAACGTATAGTGTAACGATATTTGTTATCGGTTGCGATAGGATAGTCGTTCACTGTAACACTGCTACCATAGTTTACAGGAGCAAAAGAAGCGGCTGTATAAGGCACAGTGTTATAGTCTAAGTAGGTAGCTCCAAGAGATTTGTCAGTCAATCTGTTTGCAACACCCTCCATACCCATCATATAAGTGATGCTGTTAAAGCCTCTATAGTTGTCTTCAAACGCTGCACCTGCATAAGTATGAACATATGTTTTCTTTTCTTTTAGATTACATGGAGTAAGCACTCTGTGTGTAGGTGCCTTTTGATAAGTATCGTATCTGAAAGGAGCAAGACCGATAAAGCTGAAAGTGTTGTTGAAGATAGTAGCCCATTTAGTCCTATCAGCAGCGTAATAGCCTGCTGGGATATTGCTTAAGTTACGCTCATATTCCTCCACATCATATGCAATTGTCTTAGAAATATCGTCGTCTGCGCTCGAATAGCTGTCGTCTGTGCCGAAGTTATCACGCTTAGCCACATAGTGAAGAGGTGCATATTCGAAAGTAGCTACACCTTTAAATGAGTAACTTTTACCGTTAGTGAAGAATGCACGTGTACCATATACAGGCAACATGTCGATACTTGGGTCGCTTGGATTGATGGGAGCGGCGTGTAAAAGCACTTGAGCCTTTTCAATATAGTTGGTCTTTTGAACTCCACCAGGTGCAGTAAACTCAATCTTTTGTACATCAGGAACCATCCAAATATAAGTGTAAGCAGGGTCAGAAGCACCGTTTTGTACTTGCACTTCGTCGAAAGAATAGTCTGCATAATACAAGTTACAGTTCTTTGGTTTACCTGCAGTTTGAATGATTTTAAAGGTAGATGCGTAGCTTTTATCAGTGCTTTCGATATTGCTTGGAGTATCTTTTAGAGTTGAATTAACGATGTTATCCAAATCTAATTTACCTTCAGTTTTATTAGAAGTAATCACTCTAATACCTTTATATTTGATGCCGAAGCCCGTCTTGTTGCTCACAGTTAGGCGAGAGAAAGTGCCTAATGGAGATAGAGAAACAGGGTTTTCGCTGCGCAATTTGTTAGATGTTGGGTGCGCAGTAAGTCTTCTCCATGTGAAAACATAGGGGATATCTGCATCGAAGTTAGCCCCTGGAACAGCACGAGCAGCAACTCGTTTAAATTGAATTCCAGTGACATTAGTTGAAGGAGTGCCTGAAACTACACCACCAATAACACCGCAAACATACCATGTACCCTTGCTAATATCAGTGCCAGTGGCCATCTTAAAGCTCGTTTTAGGAAGCAATTCAAGAACGCCTTCTGATGTAACTGTCCAAGGAATAACCACCTTTGTCACAGGTTGAGAAGCGTCTGTACTCTTAAAAATACATGTTACGTTGATAGTGCTACCCACGTTTTTGAGGCTTTGAGGTACAGGAATACCAGTTGTTTCGTCGCTCTTAAAAGCCATCATTTGCACATTTACAGGTTTATCTACATTACCTGTAAGCTCTAACGACATAGGGACAGTTAGAGCTGTTCCTTGTTCTTGTTCATCAATAATATTGTTTTCACTATTACAAGCCACGAAAAATACGAGCATCATAATAGCTAATAATGATGTGAGTTTTTTCATAATAAAATATGTTTGTCTTGATTTTTGAAAGTGAGTATCTCAGGTTCTCAGCCTAAAACACATAACTATTCTGTTTTAATCTTTTGTTTATGATGTTAATCTTCAAATGGATTGGTTTCCGATGGGTTGCCCTCTTCAGGTTCACCGCCGTCTATAAATGGATTAACTTTGCCCTTTATGGATGCATAATGCAATAAAGGTTCTTCATAACATGATACAACCCAACTCGCTGGTTGGGTGTAATCAGCACGTTCTTTCTTTTTCATTTGTTCTTCTATTAATTTTTTTATTCTCCTACGTCTATAACTATCGTCCCCAATTAAATACACTTATCGGGACAAAACAAACCTCTTGTTCGTTCTGTCGACGTATCTTTTATGGTATATTTCTTCTACTTTTTATGTTTAGCGTGACAAATGTAATGCTTTTGTTCTAAATCAATGCAAACAAAATAGCACAAAAACCATGTAATTATTGTTTATTGATTGATTTTAGATTAAATTAAAATAATAAGCCGTTTTTTCGACCAAAAAACTTAAATTTTGGAGCTTTTGCTGCATAAATATGCGACTAATATAAAATAGAGGTGCGAAACAGAACAATTTTTTCGCCATATATAAAAGTGAATGGAGTATTTCTTGTGTCGCTTTTATCGTTTTTGGGGAAGATAAGAGGACACTAAAAATAGAAAAAGAACGCCACTCTTTTAGTGTGATAGTATCGCCCTTTGAATGATATAGTATCAAGATGTCTTTCAATTGCATTGCTTTTAGTATGTAAAAGCAATGAGATTGAAGGTTGCAGAACACTTGTACAAGCGTGGTGCGCTGTTCGGCATCGCTATCCACCACAACGATGGGCTTGGCGTTGTCGGCAACGGGCACAATGGCGGGTCGGCGCGCGGCCTTGGTGGGGCGTATGGGGGCGAAAAGTACCTCGATACGTTTGGCCGTGCGTGCCACATCCACATCGCCCACCACGATAATTGCTTGTTTTTGGGGATGATACCAGCGGTGATAATACTGCCGAAGGGTGGAAGGGCCAACGGTATCTATCACTTCCATCAAGCCTATTGGGGCGCGCCGAGCGTACAAACTGTTGGGGTAAAGGCGCGGGAGATTGCGTTGTAGCATGCGTGCCGTGGCCGAATTGCGTTGTCGCCACTCTTCGTTAATCACGCCACGTTCCTTATTTATCTCTTCGGGCGATAACGAAATGTCGCACACCCAATCGCGAAGTGCAAGCAGACAACTGTCTAAGGCCGAGGAGCGCGCTGTGGGAACGTTGTTGAGATGATACACGGTGCGCTCCATTCCGGTATAGGCATTGATGTTTTGACCGAATTTTAGGCCAAGCGTTTCGAGGTAAGCCACGAGCGTATTGGATGGGAAATGGCGCGTGCCGTTAAAGCAAAGATGCTCTAAGAAGTGGGCCAAGCCGCGTTGGTTGTCGCTCTCTTGCAGCGAGCCAACGCATTGGGCGAGGTAGAAATTGGCGCGATTGGGGGGCGTGTTGTTGCGAAGTATATAATAGGTAAGGCCGTTTGGCAACTTGCCCACATGCAGATTGGGGTCGGTGGACAGTGTTGCCTGTGTGCGTTTGGCGTTTGCCGAAAGGGCAAACAGGGCGAGAGCAAGGATAAGGAGGTATTTTTTCATTTCCGCAAAGGGGTGTTATCGCTGTTTGATATAGGACTGTGCCCCGCTAGAAAGCCAAGCCAAGGGCGGCCTCAAAGTTGTGGCGCGTGCCGTGAATGGTGGATTGGGCTTTAAGCACATAGCCCAATTGGTAGGCCAATGAGAGCGTCAGCTGATAGTGGGCGAAACGCTTGGCCGTGCCCAAGGCTATGCGTGTGCTGGCCGTAGACGTGGCGTAGAAACGTTGCAGGGGAAGTGCTAGTTGGGTAGAGAACACCGTTTCTTGCGTTGAAGGGTAGCTTAACGAGGCCTTGGGCAGGGTGAAAGCTTGGCTTGCACCATAGAAAAAGGCGAAGTTTCGAGGCAAGGGACGTTGCGAACGATAGGCTGCGGCGAGATGGAAAGCATCGCGAACGAGGGTGTGTTGCGTGGCTCCGTCTTGTCGTTTCTCGTGTTCGGCGGTGGCATCGAGTGCAAATAGGTCGAGCCGCTGCGAGGTAAAACGATGGTAGAGCAAAGCGTTAAGGCCGACATCGCGATGGTTATACACATAGTTTTTCTGTCCGCCAAGGATGTTGTCTAGCCTATCCCAGCCCTTAGTAAAGTGGGCGTGAACTGTGGTTTGCAGGCGAAGAGCGGGCGAAAGGGAATGAATTAGGCCCGCAAGAATGCGCGTTTGACGGAGGTTATAGGTGGAAAGGAGGTTGGCCGACACGTTTTTTGTTCGGCTTCGGCGTATGCTGTCGCGTTGCGCAAGATGGCTGGCGCGCGCCCAAAGCATTGTTTCGTTCCAGGTGAAGCTGGCTTGCAGCGACAGCTCGTGCCCGTAGGTGTTGGCTTGCATCTCGCGGTTTTGCAGCTTACCTGTCTTTCGGTGCATGCCAAATCCCATCAGTTCGTAGGCCATAAAGTCCAATCGGTCGATGCGATCGTTATTCTCGTTCACGTAGATCAGGTTGTTATCGCTTGTTCCGTAGACCATTCCTGCCGCCATAGAGATATGCACGGGGGCGAGGTTTAGGCCCACATTGAGGTGATAACGCGAGTAAAAGCTCTCGGTAGAGGGGCGTGGGTCGTTGCTGCGTGCACCCTTATGATACCTTATTTGCAGGGCTGCACCGAGGTCGAACAGGTGCGAAAGGCGGTAATTGGCTGCGCCTTTAAGTTGGTAGGTTTCGTTTAGCCAGTTGCCTTTGCGTGGCGAAGCGAAGTAGTAAGGCATGCCCAGGCGTGGCGTTTCGCTAAGCAGCCAACCCACACTATCGGCAAATTGTCGGTTGTAGGCAAATTCCCCATATAGTCGCCAACGCCTAGACGTGTACACGCCCATTGACGAGAGTCGCAGATTCGTATCTTTTTCGGGTATCTGCAAGCGCATTAAAGGGCCTCGTTCGTGGCTGAAAGTCGCCGAGGTATAGCCATAACTCTGCGCCGGTAGCAAGTAAATGCCTAGGGGCGAAGCCATGGTTTGGTGGTGCTGTTGCCACTCTTGGGGAGTTGGAACAGCAAAATGCGTGAGCGAATCTTGAGCGGAGGCGATGTGGAAAAGCCCGAACAAGAGGCTAGATACGAATAAACGTGCGTGCATGTTGTTGATTTGGGAATTTCGTTATAGGCAATTCTCCGCCTGCCTGTATAGCAAAAGCAGGCAGGCGGAGAAGCTTATAATGGGGCGTTACTTGCTTGGGGCAAACGCCTTAGGGTTTGGAATCATCTGAACAAAGTCGAGTGCAGAGTTGTTGAGGTCTTGTAATATACGGCGACCATCATTCACTCGGCTCACCTTACGTGTGATACAGCGGAAGCTGTTATCAGGTTTGGAGAAGGCATAGCTAGCATCAAGCGACTTCTGGAAAGCCTTTGGCGACACATAACCATCGGCATTGGGGTTGATAACCTCAACGGCATCGATGATAGATGTGTTCGGAATTTGCATGTAAGTAAAGTGACTGCCTTTCTTGGGGTCGATAAATGGACGGCGATATTCGGGTAACTTGCTGGGAGAAGGATGGCGGAAGATGACGTAACCCTCTTTACCGTTGCGCGAAAGGCGCATGTATTTGTTACTACCTTTCTTTATAATCACCATATTTGCGGCACTCTTGTTATCCAATACCTCGTAGCCGGGGTACACAACATCAAACTCTGCCTTGCTTAGGTCGAGCGTTGAGTCGGGCCATTCGGGTGTAACTTGCTTGCCCGATGACGTGGTAAAGGGTTGTTTATAGTTCTGTGCGAAGGGCGCAATGATAAAGCTTTCGCCGGGTTTGATGGGATAATCCTTGCCCGAACCAGGCACCATGATAACTACATCGCCGTAAACGTACTTGCTGTTTGCGCCTTCCGTGTCGGCCATACCTTCTGATTTGCTCCAATCGAACGCGCCACTGGGGGTTGTATAGATATTCTTATCCTTGTAAGGATGCGGCTTTCCATCGGCCAAAAAGCCGTAACGGTTCATCGTTGTGAGTGCAAAACAAAGGCTATCGGCATAAAGTGTGCGCGAAGAGTTGTTGTAGATCTCGATAAAACGATCGTCTTCGCCTGCTGCTTTCTTGCTATCCGACCCTGCATAGTATATCGTTTTGAGAACGAAATCATCAGTTGTGGACGTGGTTAGCACCAAATTGATAGTCGTTTCTTTGTTGGGTTGAAGTTGTACGCCCGTTGCAGCGGCCGAGAAAAGCACATCTTCGGTGCTCTTTTCGCCTGTAATTTCGTTGTATTCGCTGGCAGGCAGGGTGTAGCTAGCCGTTATATCGTACATGTCTACAGGCAGATTGGGCAACTGCACCGTGCCGTTGACGGTGGTTTCGTAAGCTGTTTCTTTCCCGGTGCTGGTGTTGCGCAAGGTAATTGCAACCTTTTGGGCTTTCGCTTTCTCGAAAGCCTTGTCGATTTTAACGCTTACTTTCACCGATGCACTTGACACTTCGGGTGCGTCATTTTCGCTACAAGCAGTGAAGATAATGGGCATGACCATCATCATAAATAGGGCGATACGGTTGCCCCAATGTTTTGTTTTTTTCATTTTGTTATGTATTTATTGTTTGTTTGTGTCGCTTTTGGCGAGCAGCGGATAAGACTAACTAAAACTTGTAGCTAACATCCATGCTCACCGTTGGTGGCTGATTAAAGTATATTCGTTCGCCTTGGCGTTCTACCCAAGGGCGATAATTGAACACATTATTTATATAGCACGACAGGCGTAGCTGCTTGCCAATCTCCTTAGACACGCGAAGATGACAATTGGGGACGATGATTGGCTGCGAAATATTTACGGGTTCGTTGTCTTTTAGTCGCAGATACGTCCAGCGAATGTCCTTTCGTTGCTGCTCGTCGAGGTACACACGACGGAAGTTTTGGTCGATATAGCCGATGGGATAGATGTCGAACCCATGACGATTGAAGTGCCTGAACCAGAAGTTTTGTAAGCGCAGGTTGAATATCAAGCCAAGGGTGGGTATCTGTTTGGTGAGGCTTAGGGTGGAGATAAGTTCGTGCGAACTGTTCTTCGTAGGAGCGTAGATGCCCGAAACGGCCTCTTTGTCGAGGTCGATAGACGTGCCCACGCGTTCGCCCTGCTGATGGTAAAGGCTGTAATTGTAAACCACCGAGAAGTTAACGCCTAAGCCCAAGGGCTTGATATCGCGCAGGTTGCCAATCCATTCTACGCCTGCATTGCGACTATAAAGCAGGTTGCGGGGCGTAAAATAATAGTCGATGATGAGTTGGGGGTCGCCCTTTGGTGCGTAAATGGGCCGTTCGTTGGGCAGTTGCGACACCGTTTCGTAATGCTGAACCCACATCGTATCGAGCACAGCTTCTGAACTAATGCCACGCAAGTCTATTTTAAGATAACCCGTTAGCGAGGTGTTGAAGTTGGCATTGGCATAGGCTGTACCCACTTCAAAGCTGTGTGTGTAGGGCGAAAGCAAGTTGGGATTGGTGGGATTAACCACTTTGGTTTTGTACATAAAGAGCCGCTCGTTGGCGTTGTTGCTGTAATTGCTATACACAAGGCGGTCGAAGTACACGTTTTCGGGATATAGAAAAGCCGTGGCAGGTATCTTATAACTGATGCCATAGGCTGCGTTGAAGCTCAATCCATTGTCTAACGCCCACATCATATTGATGCGTGGAGAGGCTGCGAAACGTTGGTTTTGGTATTCAAGACGTAGGCCTGCCGTTGTGCTTAACGTTCCGTGAGCCGTGGGCAACACCAACTTGTCTTGCAGATACATGCCGTATTGGTTCAATTTGATGCGGTTTCGGTATTGATAAGAGCGGTCGCCACGTCCGCCTTGTCCGCCATCGTAGAACGGAGTCTCTGCGTTGAAAATCTTTCCACGCCCATGATTGGCCTCGTGTCGTGCAAGAACACCCAGACTAAGCGTGTGTGTTGCGCGACTCCATTTTAGTGTTCGGCGTGCTTCCACGTTGGCCGAGAGGGCCAAGGGCTTGCCGTCTATCTCCAAAAGGGCAGTGTAATAAGGTGGCGCAACATCGGTTTCGTGCAGTCCGTTGGTGTAAGCGTCGGTGATAAGGTTCAGTCTGTTATTGGCAATAAACTCTTCGTGCATGTCGTATTGGTGCGACAGGGAGAGCGAAAAGTTATAGTCGATGCCGTCGATAAGTGCGTTTTGCTGGGGCGAAAGCGCACCACGCAGGGCCAAACGCAGGTTCTGCTGGTCGGTTCGGGTGCGATTAAGCGTTGCATCGGGGTCGCTTTTCAGTCCGTCAACGTTTTTAGAGAAATCGGCCGAGAGGGTGTTTTCCCATGCCAATGCCCTACTAATGGTGTGTGTCCACGTGGCGTTGAGGGCGATGTTGGCGTTTGTTTTCAGCTTGTCGCGCCTGTCGCGGGTGCTGTGCAGATAGTCAATGTTGAGGTTGAGCATACCCCAACGCTCGCCAAGGGCGAAACCTTTACCCAGCGAAGCATTGAAAATATCGTATTGCACCTTAACGCTACCGTAGAAAGGCGTAAGTCCGGCGCGGCGATTGATGATAACGGCGCCGTTACTTAGGTCGCCATACTTGGCTGGAGCAACGCCCGATATAACCTCAACGCTCTCTATCGACGAGGCGGGAATAAGGCGCAAGTCGTTTCCGCTGCCCACATTCTCGTTGTTATCGGTGTTAAAACGGCGGTCGAACATCTTTATGCCGCCCCACTTTCCGTAGCTGTCGAGCTGCATATTGGTGTTGTTCGAGAGAGGCGTACCATCTACCACGTAGGCAATGCCAAAGGCGGCGTTGCGCACATAGTCGTTAAGCTTGTTGCGCGAATAGGCATCGAGTGGGTTTTGCAAGTCGCCTTGCAGAGCCGAACGCAAGGTTAAGAAACTGGCATTGTGCATGTCGGTGTTGAGAATGGCCTTGCCTGGCAGTGCCTGAACGATGTCTGCCAAGCTGTAAGCCTGTATGTTGTCGATGGTGTTTCGCTGAATGAGCATCGACGAGTTGCTGTGTCTGGGTGCGCGCGTGGCGTTTACCTGCACGTCTTTCAGGTAAAGGTTGTTGTCGTCTAGTGCGATGTTTATCTTCTTTTCTTTCGCCACAGCATCGTGCGTAATGGTTAACTGGCGTGTTGCTTTGCCCAGATACGACACTGTTAGGCGCGTGCCTTTGGTGGTAAAGAGTGCCGTTTTTAGGCGTAATCGGCCTTGTGCGTCGGCAGTATAGGTAAGGCCGGCACTCTCTACGATAACAGTGGCGTAGGGTAAGGCCTGCCCATTGCGGTCGGTAATGGTCAATGAGATGTTCTCGTCTGTGGATTGGGCGTGTGCAAACTGGTTACAAACGCACGCCAAAGTGATGAACAAAACCATAACACGTATTCCTCCCCATAGAATTCGTGTGGGAAACTTCATATCTTTTTTGTCTTTTTCTTGTCCTGTTAAGTGCAAAGTGTACTATGTAATTTGCAAAGTTAGGTGTTTATAACGAATTGGGCAATACCTATATATAGGTATTTATGGGAAGGAAAGTGAGGAAGGCCCCCCCAACCGGCCTCACCCCCAGCCCCTCTCCAAGGGGAGAGGGGAGTGATTAGCCTTGTTTTCTCTAAAGCGTTACAGCAAAAAATGCTGGAACATGGCCGTTAAACTATGGCGCAATGTACCATCAAAGGATGGAGTATTCCAAGAAAAGGGTAGAATACGAATAGGCGAAGAGTAAAATACAAATAAGTAAATAGTTAATGATTAACAAATAAATAGTAAACGATTAACAAGTAATTACAATGCTTTTGTTGGGTAAGTCCGTAGCCCTTTAATATAAAGGGAGCAGACCTTGAAAAACAATTAGCGTTTATTCTTCGCCATTTGAAGAGTTATCTTGCCGATGAAGATACCGCTTTTACCGTTCTGATCGTTATAAACAGTGTTGTTATCGAGGTCTTTATGGGTTCTAAGAGTCTCGAAGAAAGTGTGTGAATGACCACCCAATACCAAGTCTACATAACGAGTTTGAGGGATAAGTATTTGGTCGTTCATCGTCTTTTCGGTCCAACCTAAATGCGAAATGCATATAATAAGGTCGCATTTCTCTTTGTTTTTAAGAGTCGATACCACCTCATTGGTAGCTGTGATAGGGTTGATATAACGCACAGTTTCATAGTTCTTAGCATCCACCAAACCATCTAATTGAGGCGCAAGACCAAACACTCCAATCTTAATTCCCTTGCGTTTCAACACCACATAAGGCTTAACAATCTTTGCAAGAGGCGTTCCTGTGAAGTCGTAATTAGCGCAAACAATGGGGAAGTTCGCCTTTTTAAAGAGGCGTTCCATATTCTTTAAGCCGAAATCGAACTCGTGATTACCAATCGTTACGGCATCATAATGCATCTTATTCATTAGTCCTACTTCCACATCTCCTTTGAAAAGAGTGTAGTAAGGCGATCCTTGTGAAAAGTCACCGCTATCGAATAGCAATAGATCGGGGTTCTTTTTGCGTTCCTCTTTCAACATGGCTATGCGACGAAGGAAGCCTCCTCGTCCTGCTTTTAGCGTGTCGGCAAGTTGTGAATTCAATGGGTATATGCAGCTATGGGTGTCGTTTGTGTGCAAAATAACCAATTCTTTTGTGCCCTTTTCGGTAGACTTCGCAGTGCTATTGGTTTGCGCTTCACTTTTTGTTGCAACGAATGTAGCTGCTAAACTGAGTGCTATGATGAGTTTTTTCATTGTCTTTCTTGAAATAAATGAATGAATATTTAGGGCAAAATAGTGATTCGTCCTTCCACCTTTGCACCCACTTTTTGACCTTGTTTGGCTGCCTCTCTAAAGTAATCCATAATGATGAATCGCACATTACTATGATAATCTTGGGGAGAAAGCACATTTGTTTTGCTCTTAAATGCCTCTAACTTGTCGTTACCTTGAGCCAAATAGTCGAGCGTTGCAATGCGATATTGCTTGTTAGGGTCGATAGGTTGGTTGTTGATAAGAGCCTTTTTCAATTCGCCTTGCTTGGTTATTTCGAGGTGAACTGCGCCACTTACGCCCTCACCACCAGTGGAAGCGATTTGTTTGAACAGCTCCATCACCTTCTCACCGCTAAGGGTTAAGAAGCAAATCTTATTCTCAAAAGGAGCAACATCCACAACATCACCCACCGTAATGTCGCCTTTTGCGAATGCAGCTCTAATGCCTCCAATGTTATAAACAGCGAAATCTACTTGCTGTTGATAGGGTTTTGCGCCCCAAACAAGAATGTCTGAGAGCAAATTAGATAGCGGACTCTCTGGTCGGTAGCTTGCTAATGGCACCGAAGTAGTGCCCACTATGGGTGCCATAATGCTGTCTACACGATGTTTAAAGGGTTCCATAAACTTGTTTGCGTCGGCATCTGGACTTGCATCATATCTGTTATCGATGAGTATTCGATCACGACTTATATTAGAAAGGTGATATCCTGAGCTACAAGAAGCACACAATATCGCCGATAAAAAGCAAGAGCTTATAATGTGTTTTGTGTTCATATTAATGATGAATTATATTTACAAAAATAGATGTTTTTATGTAATTTTAATGCAATCTTTGTGTTAAAAGTGTAGATTTGTATGTTTTTTTAGGGTGTTTCTTTACAATAATCAAGATAAAGAAGCATGTAAAAAACGATCTAAAAAGAAAAAAAGCAGAAAACCAAAAGAGGTCTTCTGCTTTATAAATGATCGTTTGTTATATCGTTTCTTCATTCGTTTTATATCTCAAAGTAGAGCATATAAAATCCATTTGAACGAATAGTTATCATGTTGTTTGTGGCTTTGTTGAGCGTACCTTGCCACCATTCAGAGGTAGGATAGAGGCTCCATTGTAGTCCTTCGGATTGCAACTGGGTGCAAGAGAAGTTGAATATGCTCACTGCCTCGCCCACCTTTGTTTCAAAAGAACAGGTGTTTTGGGCAGGAACAAAGTAGCCGTAGTCGCTTAAACACACAGGTTCGAGGTCGAATTCTTTAAAATAACGCATCATTAAAGAAATGTTTCCCAACGTGTGATCCTCTCTTTTTCCAGTGGCTCCGACATACAAAATGCGTTTAAATCCTAAACTTTTGCAGTGCAAAGTGGCTTTGGTTAAATCGTTGTTGTCTTGCTCTTCCACAACATGTAGAATGTCTTTATACTGCTCTTTAAATGCTTGTGGCAACGAATCGCCATCACCTATAATGGCATGAGGGGTCAATCCGTGTTCAATAAGAGTTGCTCCTGCACCGTCACAACAGCATATATAGGGACAATTCTTTAAGAAATGCCATGCCAATTGCGATGTGGGGAACGAGCCATTAGCCACAATTACAGCATCGAAAAGCGTACTTTCGTTTAGTTTCTTTATCATTCTTGTAGGGTGATATTTTGTTGATTGAGCATCATTCGTTTCCATTTAAACCAGCCTAAGATGGCAATAACGACATAAAGTCCATATAAACCAGCTTTGAAAGGTATGCCTTTATAAACGTAAAGTATGGTGCAAATGATGTCTACAACTATCCAAAATAACCATTGTTCGATGTATTTTCGAGCCAAAGCCCATAGCCCTATAAAGCTAACAGCATTGGTGAAAGCATCTAACATAGGCACATTACTGTCGGTAAAGGTAACTAAAATATAGTATGTAGCAGCCCATGTAGCAAACATTATGAGTGCAACAGGGAGATAAAGGCGTTGAGGCATGTGTGTAATGGCACTCGCACCATGTTGCGAATGTCGTGCCTTGTTGCCCCATTTCCACATTATGTAGCCATAAATACCAGCGAAAGTGTAGTACACAGCCATTCCTGCATCGCCATAAAGTCCATGCGAATAATATAGATAAACGTCCATGGCAGGCATGATTATACCCACAAACCAGAGCGCAATACTTGCTCTATACTCTAAATAAATATAGACTAAACCGAGTATTGTGGTGAAAATATCTAACCAATGTTGGACTATATAGCTTGTAATCATATTTTATCTTAGAAGTTTAAAGATAGGTGTGCCATGAAATTAAAGGGCGAAGAAGGAGCAAAACCAGCTGCATCTGTATCGTAAGGTCCCCATGTATTTATCGCAGTTAGTTTGTTGTTAACCTTTGTGTATTTTGGTCCTGCCCAACCATTGTTGTCATATTTTGCGCTAAATAGGTTGTAGAAGCTCACTCCAAAGGTTGCATCTTTCACGCCTAAACGCTTTAATGAGAAGTTATAAGAAAGGTCTAAGTCGGTAACACAATAGCTCTTCAACATCATTGTAGAAAGAACTGGGTTGTTATCCTTATCCTTTGATACCATATTTCTTATACCAGTGTTGGTTAAGTATTGCTCACCTACATAGCGATTGATTAACATTGCCTTGAAACCTTTATAGTTAAAGGTGAAGATGTTGTTAAACATTGCGCTTGGAGAGAATGATAATGGCGATTCACCTTCAATGACTTGAGTTGCACCTTTGTCGTCGGTTACGCTCACATTGCTCACTCTATTCTTAGAGAAAGTAGCGTTTGCGCTCCATTCAAACCATGTTGTTGGCTTGTAGTTCATTTCCAATTCAACACCCATACGATAGCTCTTTTCAACGTTTCGTGTAATAGCTTCACTCAAATTGTCAACCTCTCCAGTTAAAACGAATTGGTCTTTGTAGTTCATGTGGTAGAAGTTTACACCCGCATTGAAGTTCTTTAATCTTAATTGATAGCCCACTTCAAGGTCGTTTAAGCGTTCTGCTGTAGGCAAACTAAGTTGTGCATTGAGGTTGTTCTCATAGTTGTTGCGCACTGGTTCACGATGAGATATAGCATAACTTGCATAGAATCGGTGGTTAGGATTGATCTGATAGTTCACTCCGAACTTAGGATTAAAGAAGCTAAAGTTATTCTTTAGGTCGTAAACAAGTGCTCCAGTGCTTGCATTAATCACGTCAGAAGGACCGTTCATCTTTATTCCTACATGGCGATATTGTAGATCTACGAATCCATTTAAGCCCTCAACGAAAGTGTAATTCACTTTAGAATAAACATTAAAGTCGGTCTTCTTGGTGTTATTGTCATAATAACGATGATAGGGGAAGTATGCATCTACAGGCTTAGCAACCCATGTTACGAAGCCATAATGGTCGCCATCGTATTTGTTCCAGCCTCCTCCTATGGTAGCTTCAACATTCTTTTTGTTGTTAAAGTGAAGCGAAGCAATAGTTCCGAAGAAGTCATTTGAGAGCCATTTTTGACGTACTAACGAGCTTTTAGCTTTGGTTTTGTTAGCATCTAATCCGTAATCTAATAGCTTTTTATCCTTTTTATATTGCTCATAGTAGCCCTTTCCGTTGGTATAATGCAAGGCAACGTTCAACGTCCAATCTTTGTTTAAGTATTGATTCCAAAACAATTGGTAGTGTTGTTGGTGATAATTGTCGGTTTGATCACGATAAAATTGAGCGTTTCCGTTAGCATCTTTCTCCATTTTACCACTGGGATTATAGGTTCTTCCGTATAGACTTTGAGCGTATTTAGAAGCAAGGTCCCATGCATGATAAGTGCGTTCAGTTCCGTTAAAGGTAACAAATTTAACGATAGTGTTATCTGAAAAGTATCCAGCTTGAACAAAATAAGAATTCAATTTGGCAGAAGCACGGTCTTTATAACCATCAGAACCGAGATTAGAAAGGCGTCCTTGAATGCCCCAATGACCTCCAAGTAGGCCTGTTCCGAAGCGTAAAGTCTCTTTATGAGAAGCGTAAGAGCCAGCCGAAAGATCCACCGATAAGAACGGATTCATACCAATTTGTTCGGTTTCCATATTGACAGTAGCACCAAAAGCACTGCTACCATTGGTAGAAGTACCCACACCTCGTTGTATTTGCATTGACGAAATGCTCGATGCAAAGTCACCCATATTCACCCAAAACACTTGAGAACTCTCTGCATCATTCATGGGAATGCCATTCGAAGTGATGTTAATTCTACTTGGATCAGTACCTCTTACACGCAAAGAAGTGTAGCCAATGCCGTTTCCAGCATCACTTGTTGTGATGACAGAAGGGGTTAATGAGAGCAAGAAAGGAATGTCTTGTCCGTGGTTAATGGCTTTAAGTTGTTGCTTGTTGATGTTTTGAAATGCCATAGGAGTGGTTCTATTGGCACGTGTAGACGTCACTTGTACGCTTTGAAGTTCGTAGGTTTTAAGTGTGTCTAATTTGGTTTCTTCGGGCGTTGCCGCATAAAGTGCAGGGCAACATGCTAACAAAAATGCTAGACTTTGTGGTTTTTTCATTTCCTTTTGAATGTGTGAAAATAAACAAAAGGGGCGTTTCTTGGTATCCTTTTTCCCTCCGCTGGCATTATCCAGATCAGGTTTTTGGGTATGATCTCAGCTCGAAATGTCGGGCACCCCTTAACTTGCAGTCTGCAAGTCGGCGGCAAAATTAATAAAAAATGTAATAAATCCAACAGAAAAAGATAAGAAAAACGTTTCGAACTCTTTTTCATCATTCACCTAAAACGAATCTAAATGATAAAGAATGGCTATTTAAATGGAAGAGAGAAAAAGCAAGTTTTAAGCGAAAAACATGGTAGTAGATGAGGCTCAATAGCCTATTTGTAAACGAAAGAAAAAGAGAATGGAAACGAGGTGATGTGCTGTTATGATGTGAACGCAATGCGTTGTGAAAGAAGAGGTTGCGCACTTGCAAGGTAAAAGCTATGTTATTGCCTTGTAAACTCAAAGCTTTTAGCTACCAATGTCAATGCTTTTACGCACTAAAAGCACTGCTTTTGGAAATGAAACTCGATGCACAAAGCCAGTGAGATGAGTGGGGGTAATAAAAAAAGACTGCACCATTATAGCGCAGTCTCTTTCTTTTTATTATGGAATGAAATTATTCTTCAACATCTAATTCAAGTATAAACTTCTCGATTACCTTTGCAACTCCGTCCTCTTCGTTTGATGATGTAACGAAGTTTGCACGACTTTTAACCTCTCCAGGGGCGTTATCCATGGCAACTCCGAGCCCTGCATACTCAATCATTGATAAGTCATTGAATCCGTCACCCACTGCAATTACATCGTCTTTGTCGATGTTTACCATTGCAAGAAGACGCTCAAGCGACTTCGCTTTGTCTACTCCTGGGGGCACACATTCAAGGAAAAAGCCCGCAGAACGATACACTTCAACTTGTCCGAACAAATCTTTTGACAATTGAAGTTCTAACTCATGCAATGGAGTTGGGTCGCCAACGATAAGACATTTGTTGATAGGATATTGCAAATCTTCAACAAAATTGTCGCATTGTGTAACGGGTAACTTATTGATAAACGCCTCATGTTCAACGTAGTTGTTATCCTTTTGCGTTGTAACAATACCATAATCTTGATAGGTGAGGATAGCTAATCCAGCCTTATCAGCCGCATTATACAAAGCTTCTACTTCGGGTTTGCCTATCGTTTGCTCAAAAACTGTTTCACGAGAGGTGTAATCTATTATCTTACCTCCATTGAAAGCGAGAATAAATCCACCGTGATTTGTAAGCATAAGTTCATTTGCAATGGGGGTAATTCCATAGGTAGGACGTCCTGAAGCCAAAACAACTCTAACGCCTTTTGCTTGCGCTTGCATCAAAGCTTCTTTGGTTCTTGGGGTAATCTCCTTATAATTATTGGTAAGAGTGCCATCTAAATCGAGCACTAGCATTTTGTATTTCATGACAATATTGGCTTTAATTAATAAATAAATTTGTAAGCTCTAAAGCGCCTTTTTCGTATAGTCTATAATAATAAAGTATTCTTTAAATTCTATCTCCGATTGAATTTGCGCTACAATTATAATGTATGTTTTTTCTTAATCTCCTGTTTTTATCGGGCTGCAAATGTACGCTTTTTATCCAATTTACACAAATAAAATTCGTTTTGTTTTTATTCTTTTACTAAAGAATACCAATTTATAAAAGTGAGAAGATTAATAATTTAATCGTAATATATATATAAATAGGTGATTATAAATGAAAATAGTTGTTATCAAATAGTGGTGTTTTAGTGGAGTTGTTTACCTTTGCATTGATAAAGATTTCTTGCTGTTTGCAAATATATTTGAATAAAATTGCAAAGTTTTTTGTTTGCTATTGCAACTAATTAGATCTGCTGTGCGTCTATAAAAGTAAAGAGCCTGTAACGTGATTGCATCTTGAGAAGGAACCAATGAAAGTGCTTTCACATGGTAAGATATCGATCAAAACGAATACAATAATTATCTTTTAGAAATAAGAAACATGGAAAAAGACGTTAATTTACTGCTCGCTACTTATGGAAAATACTTCCCAGAAGAGAGCATGTATCAAGTAAGACAAATCTTTGAGAATATGGATTCCAACCAAGTATCTACCTTGTCGATGCTTCAATTCAAAGATCCTTTAATGGCATTAATCATCTCTTTACTTGGAGGAGGATTGGGAATTGATCGTTTCTACATTGGTGATACCACTTTAGGAGTATTGAAATTGATTACATGTGGAGGCTTTTCGATATGGGCAATCATTGATCTTTTCTTGATTATGGGTGCTACTCGTCAAAAGAACTTAGAGAAATTGTTAGTCGCTCTCTAAGCTATAACCAATCAAAAGAAATAAAAGAGGCGAACACCAACTGCGCTTTATACTGTTAAGGTCAAGGCAAGTGGGTTCGCTTTCTTTGTAGTTTAGCTTGTAGATGAATAGCGATAAACGAGATCTTCGCATCATATCCATCTTCTTCTGCGTTGGTGTTGCGTGGCTGTTGATCCACCTTTTATGGAATGTGCATATCGAAATATGTCCCATTAAGAGGTTGATAGGTGTGCCATGTCCATCTTGTGGCACCACAAGAGCATTTAAAAGCCTTTTCGCTTTCGATGTGGTTGAGGCGTTGAAGTATAACATCAACATTCTTATATTATTGCCTTCGATTGTCACTTACGTTGCATTGAGGGTTTACGACCTTATTTTTCACACTCAAAAGTTAGAGCAAGTATATCACAAAGTAAAAGAAATGCTGAATAAAAAGCTGTTTTTTTGCGCCTTTATTCTCTTCGAAATACTTGCTTGGACCTTGCATATTAGCTTAAGATAGATAGGTATTTCTATCTAAAAAGTGCTTTTTCAAATCATTATTTTTGTTGTAATATAGATACAAAGCAGGTTCAAACAAATTGAGTCGCAATAATATTGGGGTGTCGTTTGGGGTTATTTACTAATGAAAGATGAGATAAGTAAAGGCAAAAAGACATAAAGTATAATAACATTTAAAATTTGTTCAATTTATTAATCGGTTTTTGTTATGGAGCTATAAATGTTTTATATTTGCTCAATCAATATATTACAAAACAGCAAAAGGATATCAATCAAAGAATAATCAATAATTAATTAAAGTAGAACAGAAATGAAAAAGTATTTAGCAGAGATGATAGGTACAATGGTACTTGTACTTATGGGCTGTGGAACAGCAGTGTCTTTAGGATGTAATCCCGTTGGAGCAGATTTGTCAACAGTGGTTGGAACAGCTATGGCATTCGGTCTTTCAGTTATCGCAATGGCATATACTATTGGCGGAATATCAGGTTGTCACATCAATCCAGCAATCACATTAGGAGTTTTCTTAAGCAAAAGAATGAGCGGAAAAGATGCTCTTATGTACATTGTTTTCCAAGTAATTGGTGGTTTGTTGGGTGCAGCTATCTTATATGCACTCGTTACTAGCGCAGGAACAGACTTTGCATTAGCTGGCGCAGGCTTAGGTTCTAACGACCTACAAAGCGGAGTTAGCGTTGCAGGTGGTTTGATTGCAGAAATCGTATTCACATGTGTTTTCGTGTTAGTAGTACTTGGAGCTACTGCAAGTGACAATGAGTCTACAGGCAAATTTGCAGGTCTTGCAATTGGTTTGTCACTTATTTTAGTGCACTTAGTATGTATTCGCTACACAGGAACATCAGTGAATCCAGCTCGTTCGTTTGGTCCTGCATTGTTTGCACAGCTTGCTGGCGGTCCAGCAACAGCGTTAAGCAACCTTTGGATCTTCATTGTTGGTCCATTTGCAGGTGCTGTTTTAGCAAGTTGTATATGGAAAGTAATTGGTAACAACAAATAAATTAAGATGAGTTTTTTCGAGTCTTCACAAACAATTCTCGAAAAAACTCATTTCTTTTGTTAAAAGACTTGTAAAAAGAAAGGGTCTTTCTCTTATTTTATTCCATTCCCATTATCTTTGTAAACCAAACAGAGAATGTGCCAAAAAGAACAGTATTGGATTTATAAATGGCACAAACAATGGGATAAAAACCATGCAGAAGAAAAATAGTTTCAACTCTTTGTTACCTCAATAAATCACTGCATGCTTTACAAAGAAACGATAAGTATTGCTTAACGGCATACATACATTATATCTTGAACGCCGATGAGTGGCACAAGTTAACACTATTCACAAACTTAAAATAAAAGAAATTATTATGGGAAACGAATTTGATGAATTAAAAGACAAGATGAACGAAGTAAAGAATAACTTAGAAAACACAGGTGAAGAAACCAAAGGTGCAGTACTTTATTTCTACTATATTGCTTCATTCTTAGTTCCTTTGTTTGGATTGGTAATGTTCTTCTTAAAGAAATCAAAAGAACCTAACTTGTCAAAGAACTGTCTTTACGTTGCAATTGCAGGTTTCGTGTTTGGTATCATCCTTCGATTAATCGTGAGCTAATCCACAGATTACAACGAAATAGGCTCTCTCCCTTGTCGCTAAGGCAATGTGAGAGAGTTTTTTATGTTCTAAAGTTTGCCTAAAAACGAGAAATAATAAGCCCCCATTTTACTATCATTGAAAAAATATAGGTAGATATATTAAGTATAAGAAATAGTTTTGTAATTTAGTAGCATTAAAGCAATGGCGGTATTGATGTCGTCTTAAAAGTTATAGATATGAATCGAATTTTGAAGATATTGTTCCCAAGTCTGTGCAATAGTCAGCAGCAATATATAAAAAGACCAACGTTTATCCTATCAAGCGTGGTTCTAAGTATAATCTTATCTTGGGTTGTAAGTGGAGTGATCTATGCTCAAACGCCCGTAAATGGAGGAGGTAAACAGATTGGATTAGCCCATAAAAGCAATGAAAAAAGACTTAAAAATTGGAATGAGATACATGCTAAATATGCTAATAAAACATACCAATTGAAAGATACTTGGGAGCTTGTTGACCATTTTAATTTTGGAAATTTAGAAGATGAACGCACTATAAAAGAAATATATGACATGAAAATTCGTCTTGAAGGCGATACTCTTCTATTCCAGAATGATAGGAAAATAAAGGTAAAACGTGTACTTCAAGATACAAGAGTCTATCAAAAAAATAAAGAGTTATACGGCTATTTAGTGCGTTTTTTTAGTAATCAAGGTATCAATATCGGCACACAAATACCTGTTTTACGACTTGTTCCAGTTACAAAGGGTATCTACAGCCGTGACTTAGAGTACATCTATATAGGTAATTATTTGGTTTTATATCATAAAGGAGTGGTTTTGATGTTCAAGTATATCAAGCGAAATGGACAAGGATTGCCTGATACTAAAGCCACAATTATGTACACCCAAGCCGATGCTTATAAAGACTTTAAGGGCAAAAGTCGTAGTGCTCGTGCTCTTAAGTATGGTATTCAACCATACAATGGCTATTTAAAGCTGATGGATGGACAGCGTTGTGATACCGTACAAACAGGTGATGGATTTGATTATCTCAGGTTGCCTAACTACAAAAAGTATCCTATTTACCTTTGTTTGAACTATAATGAAGATGATATTTTCCTTATTTATACCTATAAACACGGGGGAATTGACGTCAATAATTCAGTGTCATCGACAGCCACAGGCTCATATAATGACTACTTAGGTGACTTTGCTATATTTACAGATGGAACCATTTATAGAAAAGAAACCACTAAAAAGGAAACACGAATTTATGTGTATCGTATTAATGATGATGGCGATTTTTATGAATTAAAGTGAGATAATATGGCCGAAAACATCAGTGTTTCACATCTTTACTCGAGCAAAAGAGATACTATAACAATAGGTTATAGAGATGAAATAAATACAAATGCGGCACAGTAGACAACTACTGATGCCGTATTTTTTTTGTTGTGTAGCGTAAAGGAAATATGGGTGTAAAACAAAAGCAGTGTTATTGTGATGTGAAAGTATAGCTATTGCATCGCAAAAGTGATGCTTTTAGAATGTAAAAGAAATGCTATTACGTCAGATTTACATAACGGGTGGATGAGAATGAAAAAAATATAGTCTAAGTTTGTAGTTTTATTAAAATGTTATTATATTTGCAAATATCATTTAAACTAACGCTAAACAAACAAAAACTATGATGAAAAGAATACTTATAGCCCTTTTATTCGTTTTCTCTTGTATAGGTACTATGGCACAAAACGCCAACGAACATCTTAAATTTATGGGTATTCCCATTAACGGAACCTTAGAAAGTTTCACCCAAAAGCTTGTGGCAAAGGGGTTAAAACGTGAAAGAGGTTGGGAAAATACAGGAGCTTTTAGTGGAACCTTTGCAGGAGAAAGTAATTGTGAAGTGTATGTTAAAAGGATCCCTTCACGTAATATTGTATATAAAACTGTTGTATGTTTGCCTTCAAGAGATACATGGGACTGGTTGGAAAAAGACTATAATGAGTTTAAAGAGATGCTGACTTCAAAATATGGAGAACCTCTTCAACATTCGGAAACCTTTGAAACAGGCGCTTTAACATCTTCTGATTATTTAAAAATATCAGCTTTAAAAGAGGGGAAATGTGATTATCATTCAACCTGGGGATTTAATGAAGGTATTATAGTTCTTAATATTTTTAATACCGATGGTTCTTCAAGTTGTTTTGTTAGACTTAGCTATTATGATGCAATAAACTATGAACTTGCGAAAAATTCCAAGCAAGATGACTTATAAACACTCTTTCTTATAATATAGTTTCAATAGGTTATTGAGATAACAAAATGATGAATGCGGCATAGCTGGTGACAGTTCGTGTCGCATTTCTTTTGTATTTATAAATTTAGACTTCTCATTTTAAATATAAAATGAAAAACCATTGTTTAAATTTGCATGCTTTTTTAAATAGTATTATATTTGCGAATGCAAATCAAACAATCATTAAATAGAGCCAAAGCTATGATAAAAAGAAGAATTCTACCTTTTTTATTTCTCTTGTCTTTGTTGCTTGTTTTTACACAATGCAACTACAATCACCTTAAATTTGAAGGCCTTACGATCGACGGGCCGATGGAACCTTTCCTACAACAGTTAGAGAAGAAGGGTTTTAAACGCCTACAAGGAGTAGACGATATGGCCTACCTTAAAGGCTCATTTGCAGGTAAAGACAGTTGTAACTTATTCGTTTTACGTAATGTGGAACGTGATCTTATCTACCGAGTAGTGGTTGCTCTTCCCCCAAAAGATACTTGGGAAGAGTTAGAAAGCGACTTTAAATACATGAGAGCACAACTCGTAAAGACTTATGGAGCACCTAAATACGAAACCGAAGAGTATGATGGACTGGAGAATATAACAAAGAATGAAACGAAGATGCTACTGCTCAATGAAGGTAAATGTCGTTATACTGCAACATGGGAAGTAGATGGTGGAACGATATATCTTGAGATTTCGCATATCAGAGCTAATGGAAGAAACTGCGTAAGAGTGTTGTATTATGACAAAGTGAATGATGTAGTGGCAGAAAATTAGGCCTCGAAATAATCATGACCTCTCTTTCTTTATGATATAACCTCAACTGGTTATCGAGATGAAATAAATGCTAATGCGACAAAGTGGGCAACTGCTTATGTCGCATTTCTTTTATAGTTATGTTTTTTACTTCTCTTATTGAAGTGCAAATGAAAAACAAGAGTCTAAATTTGTGTGCTTTTTTAAATAGTATTATATTTGCGACTGAATATCAAACAATCATTAAGCAAAACCCAAATTATGATAAAAAGAAGAATTCTACCTTTTTTATTTCTCTTGTCTTTGTTGCTTGTTTTTACACAATGCAACTTCACTCATCTTAGATTTGAAGGCATTCCCATTGACGGACCGATAGAACCTTTTGTTCAAAAGTTAAAAGAAAAGGGCTTTAAACCTATGGAAAAATGGGAAGAAATGCAGTGTCTGAAAGGAACATTTGCAGGTAAAAGCAATTGCCAAGTATTCGTTTTGCGTAATGTGAAACGTGATGTCGTGTATCGAGTAGTGGTTTGTATGCCTTTTAGAGATAACTGGGAACAGATAGAAAGAGACTATCAATACCTCCAAAGATATTATATTAAGAAGCTTGGAGCACCCGATGAGTTTCATTCAAACTTTGAGGTACCCAGGGAAGTAGAACGTGATGAGGATAAATGGAGACTGCTTTGTGCAGACAAATGTAACTATACTTCAACGTGGGAGGTAGACGGTGGCAAAATATATCTTGAGATGTCGCACATCGAAGACGAAAATGAAAACTGTGTAAGAGTATTATTTTACGATAAAGTGAATGATGTAGTGGCAGAAGATTAGGCCTCGAAACAATAGCGACCTTTCTTTCTTTATAGTATAACCTCAATAGGTTATCGAGATGAAATAAATACAAATGCGGCAAAGTAGACAACTACTGGTGCCGCATTTTTTTTGTTGTGTAGTGTAATGGAAATATGGGTGTAAAACAAAAGGTGTGTTATTGTGTTGTAAAAGGATAGCTATTGCATTGCAAAAGTGATGCTTTTAGAGTGTAAAAGAAATGCTATTATATTCGAATTGTTTACAAGGGGAGAATGTAAAGCTATAAAAGGTGTTCTAATTCATTAATTTATAGTATATTTGCAACAAGTAAAATACACTTAAAAACAATCTCTTTGAGCCACTATTCCACGGCACGAAGATAAAATAACGTATTCAATAAAAATAAAAAACATAACACAATGAAGAAAATCAACGCAATTTTGGCGTGCTTAATGGCGCAAACAGCCTTTGTTTGTGCTGCTCCAAAGGCGACGACAGCAGACCTTTGGCAAAGCGTAAATACCGACTCGGTGAAGGTTGAAAAGCCTAAAGCCGACAAGGATGCAAAGGGTAAAGACAAAGATAAAGCAGCCAAAAAGCCTGCTCCTTATGAAGAATTGATTAAAAAGGGAGGCTCTTATCAAGAAGGTATGTTTGGAGTTAGAAAGATAGACGATAAATGGTATTTCGATATTCCAAACAATTTGTTAGGTCGTTATTTTCTTATGGTAACTCGATTCACCTCTGTTCCACAACGCTTTGGGGCGTTTGGAGGCGAGGAAGTGAATCACAACACAGTGTATTTCGAACGTCGTAATGATCAAATTCTGGTTCGTTCGTATGTAGAAACACAGATAGCAGATCCTAAAGATGCTATTTCTATCTCTTTAAAGACATCAACTGTTGATCCTATTATCGCTTCTTTTAAAATTATTAAGAGTGACAAGAAAAGAGATTCGATGCTTGTTGATGTAACCAACTTTATCTCTAAAGATAATAACTTTACAGGTCTTCCTTCTGAAATGAAGACTAAGGCGAAGTTAGGTACAATGCTTGACGACCGTAGTTTTGTGGATACAGTGAGAACGTTCCCAATGAACATCGAGCTAAAGACTACCCGAACATACAGCGCAAGTAATAGCGTGATGACTGCTTCTACCAGTGGTTCTGCTACATTAGGCTTGAATACATCTATCGTTATCCTTCCCGAAACACCAATGAGAAAACGTATTTGGGACGATAGAGTGGGTTACTTCGTTAATAGATTTACGCTTTTCTCAGACAAAGAACAAAAGACAGAGAATGAAAGCTTTATCTCTCGCTTCCGCTTAGAGCCTAAAAACTTAAAGGCATATATGAAAGGTCAGTTGGTAGAACCAATCAAACAGATTGTGTATTACATCGACCCAGGTACTCCAAAGAAATGGGTTCCATATCTTATTGCTGGTGTAAACGACTGGAACAAGGCTTTTGAAGCGGCTGGATTTAAGAATGCAATTGTGGCAAAAGAATGGCCAAACGACTCGAGAATGAGCTTGGAAGATGCTCGTTATAATGTGTTACGCTATCTGCCTGCAGAGATTGAGAATGCTTATGGACCACGGATTGTTGACCCACGAAGTGGAGAAATTATCGAAACGCATATTTGTTGGTATCACAATGTGATGAAGCTGTTGAAAGAATGGTATATGATTCAATGTGGACCAAATGATAAAGGTGCGCAAACAATGAAGTTTGACGATGAGTTGATGGGCGAACTTATTCGCTTTGTGTCATCTCATGAGGTGGGACACACATTGGGTCTTCGTCACAATATGGGTGCAAGTTTCGCTACGCCAGTAGAGAACTTGCGTAACAAAGAATGGGTAGAGAAGCACGGCCACACCGTTTCTATTATGGATTATGCTCGCTTTAACTATGTTGCTCAACCCGAAGATAACATCAGTAGGAAAGGACTTTTCCCACGAATAAACGACTATGACTTGTGGGCTATTAAGTGGGGATATAGCTATAGACCTGAGTTTAAGAACGAATATGAAGAAAGAGACGCTCTAAAGAAAGAGACAACAAAGGTGTTAACCGATAATCGTAAGTTGTGGTTTGGTGGAGAAGGTCGCAATGAAGACCCAAGAAGTCAGATCGAAGACTTGAGCGATAACAACATGAAAGCAAGCGATTATGGTGTAAAGAACCTTAAACGTGTGATTGCAGGCTTACCTCAATGGACCAAACAAGAGAACGATGACTATTCAGACTTATCCGATATGTATAAAGCTGTGTTAGGACAATTCAAGAGATACTTAGGTCATGTAACTAAAAACATCGGCACAAAGTATATCAACAACATGCCTGGTATGGTTCCATTCCAACCAACTCCTGCTGCACGTCAGCAAGAAGCGGTTGACTATATCTCACGACAAGTGTTCGATGCGCCTCTTTGGTTGTATCCAGAAGAAATCGTAAACAAGGTGGGTATTGATGCTTCGAAAGATATTATCAGTCGACAAGATCAAGTGTTAACAACTATCATGTCGCCAGGTATCTTGACAAACATCTATAATGCTTATGCAAGTAGCGAGAAGAACTATAATCCTGCAACTTATTTAGACGACCTCTTTAAAGCTGTTTGGAAACCTCTTAACAACCCTGTAGAGCGAAAGAATATCTATAGAAGAGCACTTCAACGTTCGTATGTAGATCGTTTGTCTTCTTTGATTACTTCAACTTCAAACGAGAAGGATGCTGTTTCGCTTAAAGCAAACAATACAGATATGTTGCTATATGTAGTGGATCATTTGAACAAAGTAGAAGATTATGTTAAGAAGAATGCTTCTGCTGCCACCACAAAGGGTGTAAATGCACTTCACTATAAAGAGTTGTTGAACACAATCAAGGTGTTGAAAGATAAGCGAGAAGGCAAAAATCAATAAGATAAAGCATCAGTTGTGTGGTGATTGCTTCGCCTATATATAATATAATAAGGTGTGAAGCGAAAAGTGCCCTTTTGCTTCTTGCAATTATATAATAAGTTGATTGTGAGTTGAAAAGGAAATTACTGCGCCAGTGCTTAGCTATAAAAAGAGACCAAGGTGATTGGTCTCTTTTTATTTTTAGTGTTGCTTTATCGCTTATTTATTTGGCTTAAACAAAAAAAATACTTAACTTTGTGATAGAGACTTTAAGAAATGGAGCTCGTAAAAGAAATTGAATTCTAACTAAACAATAAATAAAAATGGAAGAAAATAACACACAACAACCAGAATTAGGAATAGAGTTGAGTCCTGAAGTAGCACAAGGTAAATATGCAAACCTTGTTCTTATTGGTCATTCTGGATCAGAATTCGTATTAGATTTTGCAAGCGTATTGCCAGGAATCCCAAAGGCTTTAGTAAACAGCCGTTTGATTCTTGCACCAGAAAATGCTAAGCGTTTGTTGTTTGCTCTTAATGAGAATATTCAACGCTATGAACAAGAATTTGGCGCAATTGGTATGCCTGCAGCAGAAGAAGAATCTAAAACTGTAGCTCCATTTGGTGTAGCAAAGAACGAAGCTTAAGAACTCTAATGAAGAACAAAGGAAAGAAATAATTATTGTTTCTATCCTTTGCTCTTCTTTTTTATGGCCTAATTGAGAAAAAGTAGGTCTTTTTTGTAGAGAAACAAATAGAATAGATATCTAAAAATAATGATGTTCCTATCCATTTTGAGCTATTTTCGGTAGGGAGTGAATAGATGAAAAATAGCTTTTTTACATAAAATGAATACCTTGAGAAGTATTTTCTAAGACTTTTATTGTTACAAAAACCTCAAATAAAAAATACTTTCAAATATTAAATAATGTTATCTTTGAAAGGTTTCTATATAGTAATGTATTAAAAAACGGAGAAAACATTGTACCTTTGCAACTCAAATGGCCGAATGGGGTCATTGTATACGTAGAACAAAAATAATAAATAAATATAATTCAATAAAAGTACAATTATGCCTACAATTCAACAATTGGTAAGAAAAGGCAGAAAGGTTCTTGTAGACAAGAGCAAATCACCTGCGTTGGACTCATGTCCTCAACGTCGTGGTGTGTGTGTTCGTGTTTATACAACAACACCTAAAAAGCCTAATTCGGCAATGCGTAAAGTTGCCCGTGTTCGTTTGACTAATCAAAAAGAAGTGAACTCTTACATTCCTGGAGAAGGACACAACTTGCAAGAGCACAGTATCGTTCTTGTTCGTGGTGGTCGTGTAAAAGACCTTCCTGGTGTTCGTTATCACATCGTTCGTGGTACTCTTGACACCGCTGGAGTAGCAAACCGTACACAACGTCGTTCTAAATATGGAGCGAAACGTCCTAAAGCTGCTAAGAAGTAATTCTAAGTAATTGAAGGACAAGAGATGAAGACAGAGTTTAGAATTATGATTGTAATGATTATTGTTAAACTCTTGACTGTGAATCTCAAAACAATACAAAATTTTTATTATCGTTTTGCTGGTGAATTGTTAAAAACAGGTTGAGTAAATGCTCGAGTGAGAGCGTTGAAGAACAATAACAGCCCCATGCAGAATTTTTATTTTAAACAAAATGAGAAAAGCAAAACCAAAGAAACGTGTGATCCTTCCAGATCCCGTTTACAATGACCAAAAGGTCTCAAAATTCGTAAATCATTTGATGTATGATGGTAAAAAGACTACATCTTATGAAATTTTTTACAATGCTCTTAATATCGTAGAGGAAAAGATGGCTAAGGAAGAAAAGTCTTCTTTGGAAATCTGGAAACAAGCTCTTGATAATATTACTCCTCAAGTGGAAGTGAAAAGTCGCCGTATCGGTGGTGCTACTTTCCAAGTTCCAACTGAAATACGTCCAGAACGTAAAGAGAGTATCTCTATGAAAAATATGATTTTATTTGCTCGTAAACGTGGTGGCAAGTCTATGGCTGAAAAGTTGGCTGCAGAAATTGCTGATGCATATAATAATCAAGGTGGTGCTTACAAACGTAAAGAGGATATGCATCGTATGGCAGAAGCTAACCGTGCATTTGCTCATTTCAGATTCTAATTATATAATAAGGTAAAAAGAAAATGGCAAGTCGCGATTTAAAATTGACACGTAATATCGGTATTATGGCTCACATCGATGCCGGTAAGACAACAACTTCTGAACGTATCCTTTTCTATACAGGTAAAACTCACAAGATTGGTGAGGTGCACGATGGTGCAGCTACTATGGACTGGATGGCACAAGAGCAAGAACGTGGTATTACTATTACATCTGCTGCTACAACTTGTAACTGGACTTGGAACAACCAAAACTTCAAGATCAACTTGATTGATACTCCAGGACACGTTGACTTTACTGCTGAGGTAGAACGTTCTTTGCGTGTACTTGACGGTGCTGTTGCTACATACTCTGCTGCTGATGGTGTTCAACCTCAGTCTGAAACAGTATGGCGTCAAGCTGATAAATATAACGTTCCTCGTTTGGGATATGTAAATAAGATGGACCGTTCTGGTGCAGACTTCTTCGAGACTGTACAACAAATGAAAGACATCTTAGGTGCTAATCCTTGCCCAATCCAAATTCCTATTGGTGCAGAAGAGAACTTTAAAGGTGTAGTTGACCTTATTAAAATGAAGGCTATTCTTTGGCATGATGAGACAATGGGTGCAGACTATGACTTGGAAGAAATTCCAGCTGACCTTGTTGATGAAGCTAACGAATGGAGAGAAAAGCTAGTTGAATGTGCAGCAAACTTTGATGATGCTCTTATGGAGAAGTATCTTGAAGGTGCTGAAATCACAGAAGAAGAACTTATCGCTGCAATCCGTAAAGGTACAATTGCAATGGAGGTAACTCCAATGATATTAGGTTCTTCATACAAGAATAAGGGTGTTCAACCTCTATTGGATTATGTTTGTGCTTTCTTGCCATCTCCAATTGATACAGGTGAGATAATTGGTACTAACCCAGATACAGAGGAAGAAGAAGGTCGTCAACCTTCTGAAGACGCTCCAACATCAGCTCTTGCATTTAAGATTGCTACTGATCCATTTATGGGTCGTTTGGTATTCTTCCGTGTCTACTCAGGTAAGGTAACTGCAGGTAGCTATGTTTACAACCCACGTTCAGGTAAAAAAGAACGTATCAGCCGTTTGTTCCAAATGAACTCTAACAAGGAAATTCCAATGGAATCAATCGACGCTGGTGATATCGGTGCAGGTGTAGGTTTCAAAGATATCCGTACAGGTGATACTCTTTGTGATGAAGCTAAGCCTATCGTACTTGAATCAATGACCTTCCCTGATACTGTGATCTCTATCGCAGTAGAACCAAAGAGTCAAGCTGACGTTGCAAAACTTGATAACGGTTTGGCTAAATTGGCAGAAGAAGACCCAACTTTCACAGTTCGTACAGACGAACAAAGCGGTCAAACAATTATTTCTGGTATGGGTGAGCTTCACCTTGATATCATTATCGACCGTTTGAAGAGAGAGTTTAAAGTTGAATGTAACCAAGGTAAACCTCAGGTTAACTATAAAGAAGCAATCACAGAACCTGTTACACTTCGTGAAGTTTATAAGAAACAAAGTGGTGGACGTGGTAAGTTTGCTGATATTATCGTTACAGTTGGTCCTAAAGACGAAGACTACAAAGAGGGAGACTTGCAATTTATCAACGAAGTTAAGGGTGGTAACGTGCCTAAGGAATTCATTCCTTCAGTACAAAAAGGTTTCCAAGATTGCTTGAAAGCTGGTGTACTTGGTGGCTATCCTGTAACTGGTTTGAAGGTTACTCTAACTGATGGTTCATTCCACCCAGTTGACTCTGACCAATTATCATTCGAACTTGCTGCACGTAACGCATTCAAGAGCGCATATCCAAAGGCTAAACCAGTATTGATGGAGCCTATCATGCGTGTTGAAGTTGTTACTCCAGAAGAAAACATGGGTGACGTGATTGGTGACTTGAACAAACGTCGTGGACAAGTAGAAGGTATGGAAGAAGGTCGTAGCGGTGCTCGTATCGTTAAGGCAATGGTTCCACTTTCAGAAATGTTCGGTTATGTAACAGCACTTCGTACTATTACTTCAGGTCGTGCAACAAGCTCAATGGAGTATGATCACCACTCTCCATTATCATCTTCAATCGCTAAGGCAGTTCTTGAAGAAGTTAACGGTAGAACAGATCTTGTTTAAGATTAAATAAAGAAGAAGGAGGTTAGCAGATTAGCTAATGACTCTTAATCTGTCCTCCTTCTTTTCATATAATAATTAATAAATAAAAAGTAATGAGTCAAAAAATTAGAATTAAGCTAAAATCTTACGACCACAAGTTGGTTGATAAGTCTGCTGAGAAAATTGTTAAGGCAGTTAAGGCAACAGGTGCAATCGTTAGCGGTCCAATCCCCTTGCCAACTCACAAACGTATTTTTACTGTGAATCGTAGTACTTTCGTTAACAAGAAGTCACGTGAGCAATTCCAATTGTCAGACTATAAACGTCTTATCGACATCTATAGCTCAACAGCAAAGACTGTAGACGCTTTGATGAAGTTAGAATTGCCAAGCGGTGTAGAAGTAGAAATTAAGGTATAGTAAGATTTTAAACATTTAAATTAAATTGAAATGCCAGGATTAATTGGAAGAAAAATCGGAATGACATCCGTTTTCAGTGCTGATGGTAAGAACATACCATGCACTGTTATCGAAGCAGGTCCTTGTGTTGTAACCCAAGTAAAAACAATCGAGAAAGATGGTTACAAAGCTGTTCAATTAGGTTTCGGTGAAGCTAAAGAAAGCAACACAAACAAACCTATGATGGGAACATTTAAGAAAGCAGGCACAACACCTAAAAAGCACTTGGCCGAGTTCAAATTTGACGAAGAGTATAACCTAGGTGATACAATCACTGTTGAGTTATTTAACGATGCAAACTTCGTTGATGTCGTAGGTACATCTAAAGGAAAAGGTTTTCAAGGTGTAATCAAACGTCACGGATTTGGTGGTGTAGGACAAAGTACTCACGGACAAGATGACCGCGCTCGTAAGCCAGGTTCTATCGGTGCTTGTTCTTACCCTGCAAAGGTATTTAAAGGAATGCGTATGGCAGGCCAAATGGGAGGTGATAGAGTTACAACTCAAAACCTTAAAGTATTAAAGGTAATTCCAGAACACAATATTCTCTTAGTAAAGGGATCAGTTGCTGGATGTAATGGTTCAACCCTTTTAATTGAGAAATAATGGAAGTTAGCGTATTAAATATCAATGGTCAGGAAACTGGAAGAAAGGTTACGTTAAACGAATCTATCTTTGGTATCACACCTAACGATCACGTTCTTTATCTAGACGTAAAACAGTATTTGGCAAACCAACGCCAAGGAACTGCTAAGTCTAAAGAAAGAAGTGAAATTAGTGGTTCAACTCGTAAGCTAGGTCGTCAAAAAGGTGGCGGTGGCGCACGTCGTGGTGATATTAATTCTCCTCTACTCGTTGGTGGTGGTCGTGTATTCGGTCCTAAACCACGTGATTATAGATTTAAACTAAATAAGAAAGTAAAGACTTTAGCTCGTAAATCTGCTCTTTCTTATAAGGCTCAAGAAAGTGCTATCATTATTCTTGAAGACTTTAATTTAGAAGCACCTAAGACAAAAGAATTTGTAAATGTAGTTAAGAATCTTAAAATAGATTCTAAGAAGGTACTTCTTCTTTTGCCAGAAGTGAATAAAAACGTATATTTGTCTGCTCGTAACTTACAGCGTTCTGAAGTTATGCTCGCATCTACACTCAATGCTTATAAAGTTTTGAATGCAGATGTTCTTGTATTTACTGAAAAGTCGCTTCAAGTTGTAGACGGACTCTTAACAAAATAATAATAGGAGATTATTGATATATGGCATTTATTATTAAACCTTTGGTTACTGAAAAGATGACCAAAATCACAGAGAAACAAGAAAATCGTTATGGTTTTATTGTTCGTCCTGAGGCTAATAAACTCCAAATTAAGAAAGAGGTTGAGGGTCTCTATAATGTTACTGTGGTAGACGTGAATACTGCACGTTATGCAGGTAAGCGTTCAAGTCGCTATACAAAGGCTGGTCTTATTCGTGGACAACGTAATGCGTTTAAGAAAGCTGTTGTGACTTTAAAAGAAGGCGAAACAATTGATTTTTATAGCAATATTTAAAATAGAAAATGGCAGTACGTAAATTTAAACCGGTAACTCCGGGACAAAGACACAAGATTATTGGCACGTTCGAGGATATTACTGCATCCGTGCCAGAAAAGTCTCTCGTTTACGGTAAACGTGCAACTGGTGGTAGAAATAACACTGGTAAGATGACAGTCCGTTATATCGGAGGTGGTCATAAGAGAAAGTTCCGTTTAATTGATTTCAAACGTGAGAAAGATGGTGTTCCAGCTGTAGTAAAAACAATCGAGTATGATCCAAACCGTTCGGCTCGTATCGCTTTGTTGTACTATGCTGATGGTGAAAAACGTTACATTATTGCTCCTAATGGTTTGCAAGTGGGAACAACTTTGATGTCAGGTGCTGATGCTGCTCCTGAAATCGGAAATACACTTCCTCTAGCAAATATTCCTGTTGGTACTGTAATTCACAATATTGAATTGCGTCCAGGTCAAGGTGCTTTACTCGTTCGTTCGGCTGGTAATTTTGCTCAGTTAACTTCTCGTGAAGGTAGCTATTGTGTTATCAAACTTCCTTCAGGTGAAACTCGTAAGATTCTTTCAGTGTGCAAAGCTACTGTTGGTAGCGTAGGTAACTCTGATCACGCTTTGGAACAATCAGGAAAAGCTGGTCGTTCTCGCTGGTTGGGAAGACGCCCACACAACCGTGGTGTAGTTATGAACCCTGTTGATCACCCAATGGGTGGTGGTGAAGGTCGCCAAAGTGGAGGACACCCACGTTCACGCAAGGGATTATATGCTAAGGGTCTTAAGACTCGTGCACCTAAGAAACTTTCAAATAAGTATATTATTGAAAGAGCTAAAAAGTAATTACGTAAACTAGTAAATTTATGAGTCGTTCATTAAAAAAAGGTCCTTACATTAACGTATCACTCGAGAAGAAAATTCTTGCAATGAACGAGAGTGGTAAGAAAAATGTAGTAAAAACTTGGGCTAGAGCATCTGTTATCTCTCCAGACTTCGTGGGACATACAGTTGCAGTTCATAACGGAAACAAATTTATCCCTGTTTACATTACCGAAAACATGGTAGGCCATAAGCTTGGAGAATTTTCTCCAACTCGTCGCTTTGGTGGTCACTCTGGTAATCGCAAGTAATCAGGTTTAAAACCATTTTAAATTTAGGAATAATAATGGGAAAAAGAAAACATATAGCGGCTGAGAAAAGAAAAGAGGCCCTAAAAAGTTTGTACTTTGCGAAGCTCAAAGGCGTTCCTTCTTCTCCACGTAAAATGCGCTATGTAGTAGACATGGTTCGTGGAATGGAGGTTAATAGAGCTTTGGGAGTTTTGAGATTCTCTAAGAAACAAGCCGCTGCAGATGTTGAGAAACTATTGCGCTCAGCAATTGCAAACTGGGAGGTTAAAAATGACCGTAAGGCTGAAGACGGAGAATTATATATCTCAAAAGTGTTTGTAGACGAAGGCGTAACAATGAAGCGTATGAGACCAGCTCCACAAGGACGCGGTTATCGTATACGTAAACGTAGTAATCACGTTACTTTGTTTGTTGATACCAAAACTAATAACGAAATATAATTAGGTAGAATGGGACAGAAAGTAAATCCGATAAGTAACCGACTAGGTATTATTCGTGGTTGGGATTCGAATTGGTTTGGTGGTAAGAACTTTGGTGAAAACCTAGTTGAAGATCAAAAAATTCGTAACTATCTAAACGAGCGTTTGGCTAAGGCTAGCGTTTCAAAGATTGTTATTGAAAGAACATTGAAACTTGTTACCATCACAATTTGTACAGCTCGCCCAGGTATCGTTATAGGTAAAGGCGGACAGGATGTTGATAAATTGAAGGAAGAGTTAAAGAAACTCTACAAAAAAGATATTCAAATTAATATCTTCGAAGTAAAGAAGCCAGAGCTTGATGCAAATATTGTAGCAAACAATATCGCAAGACAAGTAGAAGGTAAGATTTCTTACCGTCGTGCAATTAAGATGGCTATTCAAAGTACAATGCGTGCTGGTGCAGAAGGTATTAAAGTTCAGATCTCTGGACGTTTGAATGGAGCAGAAATGGCAAGAAAAGAAATGTACAAGGAAGGTCGTACTCCTTTGCATACTTTCCGTGCTGATATAGATTATTGCCAAGCAGAAGCTCTAACAAAAGTTGGACTTCTTGGAATTAAAGTATGGATTTGTCGTGGAGAAGTTTATGGAGAACGTGATTTGACTCCTAACTTTACTCAAGACAAACAAAATGGTTCTCGTTCGAATGGTCGTTCAGATCGTCGTGGCGGTAATCGTAAGAGAAACAATAATCGTTAAAAGTAATTTTAAACATGTTACAGCCTAAAAGAGTAAAATATAGAAGACCTCAAGATGGACGTGGAAATAAAGGAAACGCACATCGAGGAACACAGTTGGCTTTTGGCTCATTTGGAATCAAGACCCTTGAAGCTAAATGGATTGATAGCCGACAAATAGAGGCCGCTCGTGTAGCAGTGAATCGTTATATGCAGCGTGAGGGACAAGTCTGGATTAGAATATTCCCAGATAAACCAATAACACGTAAGCCTGCAGACGTACGTATGGGTAAAGGTAAAGGTGATCCCGCAGGATGGGTAGCACCTGTAACTCCAGGACGTATCCTCTTTGAAGTAGAAGGTGTTAGTTTTGATATTGCTAAGGAAGCACTTCGTTTAGCAGCTCAAAAGTTACCTGTAAAGACAAAGTTTATTGTTAGACGTGATTTCGATAAAAACGCTTAAACTATGAAGATTAAAGAAGTAAGAGAACTCGACAACAATGCGTTGGTAGAGAAAATAGAATCAACAGAAGCTCAATTGCATCAATTGAAACTCAATCATGCTGTTTCTCCACTTGCTAATCCATCACAGATTAAGGCTACTCGTAGTGATATTGCACGTATGAAAACAGAACTTCATCAAAGAGAACTTAATAAATAACGAACAGTTCAGATGGAAACAAGAAATTTAAGAAAAGTAAGACAGGGTGTAGTAGTAAGTGATAAAATGGAAAAGACCATTGTAATCGCTTCTAAGTTCAAAGAAAAGCACCCTATATATGGTAAGTTTGTTCAAAAAACAAAGAAATACCATGTGCATGATGAAAAGAATGAGGCACATCTAGGTGATACAGTCCTCATCATGGAAACCCGTCCTTTGAGTAAAACAAAGAGATGGAGACTAGTTCAAATAACAGAAAAAGCTAAGTAATTATGATACAGGCAGAATCAAGACTTACAGTATGTGATAATAGCGGAGCTCGCGAGGCACTTTGTATTCGTGTCTTAGGCGGAACTCGTCGCCGTTATGCTAGTGTTGGAGACGTTATTGTCGTAGCTGTCAAAAACGTGATCCCATCAAGTGATGTTAAAAAGGGTGCGGTATCAAAGGCTTTAATCGTAAGAACAAAGAAAGAAATCCGTCGTGCTGATGGTTCTTATATTCGTTTCGACGATAACGCTTGTGTATTACTTAATAATGCTGGTGAACTTCGTGGTAGCCGTATTTTCGGTCCAGTAGCTCGTGAGTTACGTGCTGTGAATATGAAAGTTGTTTCTTTAGCACCTGAAGTTCTTTAACAAAATAAAATAATACAGTAATGAGTAAGTTACATATTAAGAAAAACGATACAGTTATTGTCCTATCTGGTGAAGATAAGGGCAAGACTGGCAAAGTGCTAAAAGTCTTTGTAGATGAAAATCGTGCACTTGTTGAAGGTATACGTATCGTCTCTAAAAGCACTAAGCCTTCTGCAAAAAATCCTCAAGGAGGAATTGTAAAACAAGAAGCACCAATCCATATCTCAAATTTAAGTTTGATTGATCCTAAAACAGGTAAAGCTACTCGTGTAGGTATCAAGAAAAACGAAGATGGAACAAAAGTACGTGTTTCTAAAAAATCAGGGGAGGTTATCAAATAATGGATACAGCACAATTAAAGAAAATCTATAAAGAAAGCATTGCTCCTGCATTGCAAAAGCAATTTAATTATTCTTCAGCAATGCAGATTCCAGTCTTGAAAAAGATAGTAATCAATCAAGGTTTGGGTGATGCTACTCAAGATAAGAAAATTGTTGATGTTGCAATTAATGAAATAACAGCCATTACAGGTCAAAAGGCTGTTGCAACTTTCTCAAAGAAAGATATTGCAAACTTCAAATTGCGTAAAAAGATGCCTATCGGTGTTATGGTAACTCTACGTCGTGAGCGTATGTATGAGTTCCTTGAGAAGCTTGTACGTGTAGCTCTTCCACGTATCCGTGACTTCAAAGGTATCGAAACAAGATTTGATGGTAAAGGTAATTATACTTTGGGTATCACAGAACAAATTATTTTCCCTGAAATTAATATTGATTCTATTGATCGTATTCAAGGTATGAATATAACATTTGTTACTTCTGCAACAACTGACGAAGAAGGCTTTGCACTATTGAAAGCTTTTGGCCTTCCATTTAAAAACGCTAAAAACGATTAAGTGATATGGCAAAAGAATCAATGAAAGCTCGTGAAGTTAAGCGCGCAAAATTAGTTGCACGTTATGCTGAAAAGAGAGCTGCTCTAAAAAAAGTAATTGCAACTGCAACTGATATTGCTGAAGCTTATGAAGCTGCACGTAAGTTGCAATCATTACCAAAGAATGCAAATCCAATTCGTTTACACAACCGTTGTAAAATCACAGGACGTCCTAAAGGCTATATCCGTCAATTCGGAATCTCACGTATTCAATTCCGTGAAATGGCTTCAGCTGGTCTAATTCCTGGAGTAAAGAAAGCAAGTTGGTAATAAGCGAAACTTAGTATTTAATATTGTCGGGAAAGTCCCGATTAATTAAAAATTATTTATATGACAGATCCAATAGCAGATTATCTGACAAGACTCAGAAACGCAATCATGGCACATCATCGTGTTGTTGAAGTTCCTGCGTCTAATTTGAAAAAAGAAATCACAAAGATTCTTTTTGAAAAAGGTTACATCTTGAACTATAAGTTCGTAGAAGATGGACCACAAGGTTTAATAAAGGTTGCATTAAAGTACGACCCTACAACCAAAGCGAGTGCAATTACTAGCTTGAAACGTGTTTCAACTCCGGGACTTCGTAAGTATACCGGTTATAAGAACATGCCGAGAGTAATAAATGGATTGGGTATAGCAATTATATCTACATCTAAAGGTGTGATGACAAACAAAGAAGCTGCAGATCTTAAGATCGGTGGTGAAGTTCTTTGTTATGTATATTAATTGGAGGTGAATATGTCAAGAATAGGAAAATTGCCAATTAACATTCCTGCTGGAGTTACAGTAACTCTTAATAACGGAGTTGTTACTGTAAAAGGTCCTAAAGGAGAACTTTCTCAGAAAGTTGATTCTTCTATCAATGTAAAGGTAGAAGATGCTCAAGTTGTCTTGGATATCAACGAAGAAAGCGCAGTAAACTATAAGCAAAAACAAGCTTTCCACGGTCTATATCGTTCACTAGTAAACAACATGGTTGTTGGTGTAAGCGAAGGATACAAGAAAGTGTTGGAACTTGTTGGTGTTGGATATCGTGTGTCAAACCAAGGAAATTTGATCGAATTTTCTTTAGGTTATACTCACCCTATATTTATTCAGTTACCTAGTGAAATTAAGGTAGAAACAAAATCTGAGAGAAATCAAAACCCATTGATCATCTTAGAATCTTGTGATAAACAATTACTAGGACTTGTTTGTGCTAAAATTCGTTCTTTCCGTAAACCAGAACCTTATAAAGGTAAGGGTGTTTTATTCCAAGGTGAAGTTATTCGCAGAAAATCTGGTAAAACAGCTGCGGCTAAATAATTAAAATTATAGGATTTATGACAACAAAGAAAGTTGAAAGACGAATTAAAATAAAATTCCGTATTCGTAAGAATGTAAACGGAACAGCAGAGCGTCCACGTCTAAGCGTATTTCGTTCTAACAAGCAAATCTATGCTCAAGTTGTGAATGACTTAACAGGAAAGACTTTGGCATCTGCCTCTTCTCTTGGTATGGAAGCTATGCCAAAGAAAGAGCAAGCACAAAAAGTTGGTGAATTAGTAGCAAAGAATGCTCAAGCTGCAGGTATCACTTCAGTTGTATTTGATCGTAATGGTTACTTATACCATGGCCGTATTAAAGAACTAGCTGATGCTGCACGTAATGGCGGTCTTAATTTCTAAACGATTATGGCAATGAATAAAGTAAAAATAAATAGCGACGTAGAGTTAAAAGACCGCTTGGTTGCAATCAACCGTGTAACAAAAGTTACAAAAGGTGGTAGAACATTTACATTTGCAGCAATTGTTGTAGTAGGTGACGGAAATGGAGTTATTGGTTACGGACTAGGTAAAGCTGGTGAAGTAACAGCTGCTATTGCTAAAGGAGTAGAAGCTGCAAAGAAGAACTTAGTAAAGGTTCCTGTATTAAAAGGAACTATTCCTCACGAAGTAGAGGCACGTTATAGTGGTGCTAAGGTATTCTTACGTCCAGCTGCTGCCGGTACAGGACTAGTTGCAGGTGGTGCGATGCGTGCTGTTCTTGATAGCGTAGGTGTAAAGGATATCCTTGCAAAATCAAAGGGTTCTTCAAATCCTCACAACCTTGTAAAAGCTACAATTGAAGCATTAAGCAATGTTCGTGATGCCTACACTATTGCAGGTGTTCGTGGAATTAGTATGGAAAAAGTATTTAACGGATAAGGAGTAAATATATGGCAACAATTAAAATCAAACAAATAAAGAGTGGAATTGGTTATCCAAAAGACCAAAAAGCTACACTTGTTGCATTAGGACTTCGTAAGATCTCTCAAGTTGTTGAGATCGAAGATACTCCTTCTATGCGCGGAATGCTTCGTAAAGTACATCATCTTGTAAGTGTAGTTGAATAATAAATTTAAATTAGATTAATTATGAAATTAAATACATTGAAACCTGCTGCAGGGTCAACTCATTCACGTCGTCGTCTTGGTCGTGGACCAGGATCTGGCTTGGGTGGTACTTCTACACGTGGACACAAAGGTGCAAAGGCTCGTTCTGGTTACAAAAGAAAGATCGGTTTCGAAGGTGGTCAGATGCCATTGCAACGTCGTATTCCTAAAGGTGGATTTAAGAACATTAATCACAAAGAATATTTTGCAGTAAACCTTTCTGTTCTTCAAGAACTAGCAGAAAACAAGAATCTAACTAAAGTAGGAATCGCTGAACTAGTTGACGCAGGTCTTACAAATGGTAAGAAGCTTGTTAAGATCCTAGGTAACGGAGAATTAAAAGCAAAACTAGAAGTAGAAGCTCATGCTTTTTCTAAAACTGCAGAAGAAGCTATCAAAGCAGTAGGTGGTAACACAACTATAATCTAAGAAATGAAAAAGTTTATTGAGACACTAAAGAACTGTTGGAAGGTAGAAGATCTTAGACAAAGGATTCTTATCACCCTTCTATTTACTGCGATTTATCGCTTTGGCTCGTTTGTTGTTCTTCCCGGAATAAATCCAGGCCAATTGGAGAAACTTCAATCACAGACAGCCGGTGGCTTGATGTCACTTTTGGACATGTTCTCTGGTGGAGCATTTTCTAATGCATCTATTTTTGCATTGGGTATAATGCCTTACATCTCAGCTTCTATTGTAATGCAACTCTTAGCCATAGCTGTACCTTATTTCCAAAAGATGCAGCGTGAAGGCGAAAGCGGACGCAAGAAGATAAATTGGTATACACGTTTGCTTACAATCGGAATTCTTTTATTCCAAGCACCGTCATACCTTATCAACCTCAAATACCAGGCAAGCCAAGCATTGGCTTCTGGTATTTCTTGGGAGGTTTTCATGATTCCAGCAACAATTATTCTTGCAGCTGGAAGTATGTTTATCTTGTGGCTAGGAGAAAGAATTACCGATAAAGGTATAGGAAACGGAGTTTCAATTATCATTATGATTGGTATTATAGCTCGTCTTCCCCAAGCTTTCGCACAAGAAGTTGGTTCACGTTTCCAAGCAATCACAGGTGGTGGTCTAGTTATGTTTATTGTAGAGCTACTTATCCTTTACGGAGTGGTATGTGCTGCAATCCTACTAACACAAGGAACACGTAAGGTGCCTGTACAATATGCTAAGCGTGTTGTTGGAAATAAACAATATGGTGGTGCTAGACAATACATCCCATTGAAGTTATTTGCAGCAAATGTAATGCCTATTATTTTTGCGCAAGCTCTAATGTTTATACCTTTAATGTTGGTTAGATTCCAATCAGATAACTCTTCAAGCATCGTACATTCGTTGATGGATAACCACAGCTTATTGTACAACTGTATTTATGTATTCTTGATTATTGCCTTTACGTATTTCTATACAGCAATAACATTGAATCCAACACAGATGGCAGAAGATATGAAACGTAACAACGGTTTCATTCCAGGAATCAAGCCCGGTAAAGATACTGCAGACTACATTGAGGAGATAATGTCTCGAATAACCTTGCCAGGTTCACTCTTTATAGCTTTCATTGCTATTATGCCTGCATTAGCATCATTAGTAAATGTGCAGAATGCATTCTCACAATTCTTTGGAGGTACTTCTCTTTTGATCCTCGTAGGTGTTGTTATGGATACTCTACAACAAATAGAGAGTCACCTTATGATGCGTCATTATGATGGCCTATTAAATTCTGGTCATACTCGTAACGCAGGTCTTGCAGCATATTAGAAGACATCTCTATAATGGAGATATTTCTAAAAACCGAAGATGAGATATTGCTAGTGAAGCGTGCTAGTCAGCTAGTAAGCAAAACACTTGCTGAATTAGCGACGATAATTCGTCCAGGGATTAGCACGCTTCAATTAGATACTTTAGCAGAAACCTTCATCCGAGATCACGGAGGTATTCCAATACTAAAAGATTTTCCAAATCCATTTGGCAAACCTTTTCCCGCAACAATCTGTACTTCTCGAAATGCAATTGTAGCACACGGAATACCAAGTAAGAACGAAATCATACAGAATGGTGATATCATTTCTGTTGATTGTGCTCTTTCACTCGATGGTTATTGTGGTGACAGCTGCTATACATTCCAAGTCGGAAATGTTCATCCACGAATGCAGTATTTAGTTGAAAATACTAAAGAAGCTTTGCAAAGAGGAATCCACTCTGCTGTAGAGGGAGGACATCTTCAAGACATTGGAAATGCAATTCAAAAGTTTTCAGAGAGAAAAGGATTAGGAATTGTTCGAGAGTTAACAGGACATGGACTAGGAAAAGAATTGCATGAAGGTCCGCAAATTACTAATTATGGTAATAGAGGAGAGGGACCTTTATTAAAAAGTGGTCTAACACTTGCTATAGAACCGATGCTTACTTTGGGAAATGCAAAGATAGGATTGCTACCAGATAAATGGGGAGTAATAACTCTTGATGGACAACCATCGGCACATTTTGAACATACAATTGCAATTCACGAAGGGAAAACAGAGGTTTTATCCTCATTTGACGAAATAGAAAAGATAGAAAGAGAAAATCATTAAATATGGCAAAACAATCTGCGATAGAACAAGACGGAACAATTGTTGAAGCATTATCTAATGCAATGTTTCGTGTAGAATTAGAAAATGGATGTCCTATTACAGCTCACATCTCAGGTAAGATGCGTATGCACTACATCAAGATTTTACCAGGAGATAAAGTTAAAGTAGAGATGAGTCCTTATGATTTGACAAAGGGACGTATCGTTTTCCGATATAAATAAAATAGAAATATGAAGACAAGAGCATCGTTAAAAAAACGCTCAGCAGACTGCAAAATTGTACGTCGTAAGGGTCGTTTATTCGTAATTAACAAGAAAAATCCTAAGTTTAAAACACGTCAGGGTTAATTTAGTTGGAAGTTTTAATAAAAAATCGTATCTTTGCGAGCGATTAGATTTAAAATTAAAAAATCAACTAATAAAAAGTTAAGGTTTAATCAGTTTTAATTATTAAAATTACAAATGGCAATAAGAATTGTTGGAGTAGATTTGCCCCAAAATAAGCGTGGCGAAATCGCATTGACTTATGTTTATGGCATTGGTCGAAGTAGTTCAGCAAAGATATTGGATAAAGCCGGCGTGAGCCGCGACTTGAAGGTTAGTGAATGGACTGACGATCAAGCAGCTAAAATCCGTGAAATTATCGGCGCTGAATTCAAAGTAGAAGGTGATCTCCGTTCAGAGATCCAAATGAACATCAAGCGTTTGATGGATATTGGTTGTTATCGTGGTATTCGTCACCGTAATGGTCTTCCTGTTCGTGGTCAAAGTACGAAGAATAATGCTCGTACTCGTAAGGGTAAGAAGAAGACTGTTGCTAATAAGAAGAAAGCTACTAAGTAAAAATAGTTGAAAAGTTAATATAGTAGCTCTATATTTTTTGAGCACCCTATTAATACTTTCCACTTTTAAACTAAAAGTAATTATGGCAAAGAAAGCAGCAACATCTAAGAAAAGAAATGTGAGAGTTGACGCAGTTGGTCAACTTCATGTTCATAGTTCATTCAATAATATTATCGTATCTTTAGCTAACGGAGAAGGACAAGTTATCTCTTGGTCTTCTGCAGGTAAGATGGGCTTCCGTGGTTCTAAAAAGAATACACCATATGCAGCTCAAATGGCTGGTGAAGATTGTGCTAAAGTAGCTTTTGATCTTGGTTTAAGAAAGGTTAAAGCTTACGTTAAAGGTCCAGGTAACGGACGTGAGTCTGCAATCCGTGCAGTGCATGGTTCTGGAATTGAAGTTACAGAAATTATCGACGTTACACCATTACCACACAATGGTTGCCGTCCTCCAAAGAGAAGAAAAGTATAATCCTTATTCTGAGGTTTATATAAAAAGAAATTATTTAAAAGCACATTATAATTAATTATGGCTAGATATATAGGTCCGAAATCTAAGATTGCACGCCGTTTTGGTGAACCCATTTTCGGTGCAGACAAAGTTTTGTCCAAGAGAAACTTCCCTCCTGGACAGCATGGCAACAACCGTCGTAAGAAGATGTCTGAGTACGGTGTCATGTTGGCAGAGAAGCAAAAGGCTAAATATACTTATGGCGTTCTAGAACGTCAGTTCCGTAACTTGTTCGAGAAAGCAGCTAAGGCTTCAGGTATTACCGGTGAAGTTTTGCTACAACTTCTAGAGTCTCGTCTTGATAACGTTGTGTTCCGTATGGGTCTTGCACCTACACGTGCAGCTGCTCGTCAGCTAGTTGGACACAAACATATCATCGTAGATGGTAGTGTTGTAAACATTCCTTCATACTCAGTAAAACCAGGTCAAGTTATTGGTGTTCGTGAAAAGGCTAAATCTCTAGAAGTTATTGAAACAGCTCTAGCAGGTTTTAACCACAGCAAATATCCTTGGATTGAATGGGATAACGCTACAAAGAGCGGTAAATTCTTGCATACTCCTGAGAGAGCAGATATTCCTGAGAACATTAAGGAACAATTAATCGTTGAGTTGTACTCTAAATAAATCATTAAATTAATGGCGATATTAGCATTTCAAAAACCTGATAAAGTTGTAATGCTGGAGGCAAACGACAAGTTCGGAAAGTTTGAGTTCCGTCCTTTAGAGCCTGGCTTTGGTGTTACTATTGGTAACGCTTTGCGCCGCATCCTTCTTTCATCACTTGAAGGTTTCGCTATCAACACAATCAAGATTGGTGGTGTTGAGCACGAATTCTCTTCAGTTCCTGGTGTAAAGGAAGATGTTACCAACATTATCTTGAATTTAAAACAAGTAAGATTCAAGCAAGTAGTAGATGAATTCGAGAATGAGAAAGTTAGTATCACTGTCGAGAACACAACAGAGTTCAAGGCAGGCGATATGGGTAAGTATCTGACTGGATTTGAAGTGTTAAACCCTGATTTGGTGATTTGTCATTTAGATGCCAAAGCATCGATGCAGATAGACATTACAATTAACAAGGGACGTGGTTATGTTCCTGCTGATGAGAATCGTCAATACAGCACCGATGTCAACGTTCTCCCAATCGATTCTATCTACACCCCAATCCGTAATGTAAAATATTCAGTAGAGCCTTATCGTGTTGAACAAAAGACCGACTACGATAAACTCGTGCTAGAAGTTACAACGGATGGTTCCATAAGTCCTAAAGATGCACTTAAAGAAGCAGCTAAGATACTTATTTATCACTTCATGTTGTTCTCTGATGAAAAGATTACTCTTGAAAATCCAGAGCAAGACAGCAATGATGAATTCGATGAAGAAGTATTACATATGCGCCAATTGTTAAAGACTAAGTTGGTTGATATGAATCTTTCTGTACGTGCGTTGAATTGCTTAAAGGCAGCAGATGTTGAAACATTAGGCGACCTTGTACAATTCAATAAGACAGATCTTCTTAAGTTCCGCAACTTTGGTAAGAAATCGCTTTCTGAGCTTGATGATTTGCTCGAGAGTCTGAATCTATCTTTTGGAACAGATATTTCAAAGTATAAATTAGACAGAGAATAAGAGATTATGATAGCATGCAGTTGTTTTTCATAGTTGATTGGCAATTGCAAGCTATTTATATAGATCTTTTCTCATCTTAAAAATTAAAACAAATAATGAGACACAATAAAAAATTCAACCATTTGGGTCGTACTGCATCTCACCGTAGTGCTATGCTTGCAAACATGGCTATCTCGTTGATTATGCACAAAAGAATCACTACGACTCTTGCAAAAGCAAAAGCTCTTAAGAAATATGTAGAGCCTTTGATCACACGTTCAAAGGAAGATACAACAAACTCACGTCGTGTAGTTTTCCGTTACTTGCAAAATAAATATGCTGTAACAGAGCTTTTCAAAGAAATTTCAACAAAAGTTGCTGACCGTCCAGGTGGTTACACTCGTGTAATCAAGTTGGGTACACGTCAAGGTGACGCTGCTGAAATGGCATTTATCGAGCTTGTTGACTACAATGAAAACATGGCAAAAGCTCCTAAAGCTGCTAAGAAAACACGTCGTAGCCGTAAGACTACTGCAACAAAAGAAGCTGCAGCTCCTGAAGCAACAGCTGAAAAGGTTGAAGAAGCAACAGCAGAATAATTGCTTGTTATGCAAATATGATATAAGAGGGAAACATGAAATATTGTTTCCCTCTTTCTTTTTGTCCTTTTGTTAGGTTGGTTAATGTTGGCAAAGCAGATCGTCCTTTTGCCATTTTCTTGTTTTTTATCTATTACATGCCTCGTCTCTTACCTTTATTTCAGACTTTTATTAGTGCTGTCTTTTATTCTTTTATGTCCTATTCTCTTATGCCTTTTGAGCAAAGAGGAGAGAGGTATAGGAATAAAAAAAAACGATAATAAAGCCTCTCAACACAGATTATTTTCTTCAAAAGTTTGATTTTAGAGATAAAGTTGTATCTTTGTGGAGTAGAGAGGTATGTTTCTTCAGTGGATCATCTTGTTGAAAGAGAACCAATAACTTTCTACGTTATCTAAAACCAATAACTAATCATAACTTAAACGTAAAAATATCATGTTAAAGAAAAATCTACTTTTAACCCTTCTTGCAGTATTTTCGCTCCTTGCAATCACCACTTCTTGCGAAAAGACTACTTGGGAATGGGAACCAATGCAGCTTGTTTCAGACACCAATCTTAAAGGTCAAAACACCATTTCTGTGCCTGCAGAGGGTGGAACAATTCACGTAACCTGTACTAACTACGACTCTTTCTGGTTCCCCGAAGGTGCGGTTATAGTTGATGGGCAACCATTTAAAGATCCCAATTCAAAAGCATTAGGCTCCGTTTTAGCAACTCCTTGGCTTAAGGCAATTATCAGTAAGAACGTGATGACTGTTGTGGTTGAGCCAAATACCACCTCAAAGGTGCGCACAACAAGATTTGAAATTACAGCAGGAGATATTTTTTCTTGGCTTACATTTGAGCAAGAAGTAAAAAAATAATGAATAAGATTTAGAGCTTTATTCTTTTATGTCTTATTCTCTTGTGCCTTTTGAGCAAAGAGGAGAGAGGTATAGGAATAAAAAAGCGATAATAAAGCCTCTCAACACAGATTATTTTCTTCAAAAGTTTGACTTTTAGAGATAAACTTGTATCTTTGTGGAGTAGAGAGGTATGTTTCTTCAGTGGCTCATCTTGTTGAAAGAGAACCAATAACTTTCTACGTTATCTAAAAACAATAACTAATCATAACTTAAACGTAAAATATCATGTTAAAGAAAAATCTACTTTTAACCCTTCTTGCAGTATTTTCGCTCCTTGCAATCACCACTTCTTGCGAAAAGACTGAACCTATACATCTTGTTTCAGACACCAATCTTAAAGGTCAAAACACCATTGCTGTGCCTGCAGAGGGTGGAACAATTCACGTAACCTGCACCAACTACGAGTCATTCTCGATCTCTAAATATTCATTTACAGTTGATAAACAGGCATTTAAAGATCCCAATTCAACAGCTATTTCCCCCTTTTCATCAACTCCTTGGCTTAAATCAGCTGTCAATAAGAACGTGCTGACTGTTGTAGTTGAGCCAAATACCACCTCAAAGGTGCGCATAACAATATTTGAATTTACAGCAGGAGACGTTCGTACTCGGCTTAGATTTGAGCAAGAAGCAAAAAAATAATGAATAAGATTTAGAGCTTTATTCTTTTGTTTCGTCTTCATCTTCATTCTGCATTAAATTTATTATCTTTGCATAAATAGCGCCATGCCTGCTTGTTTGTGGGCAGATGGCATCATTTACAACGATTTATTATGGCAGTTAAAGATAAAGGACTCACCCCAATGATGAAGCAATTTTTCACATTTAAGCATCAACATCCAGATGCAATATTGCTTTTTCGTTGTGGAGACTTCTACGAAACATATTCACAAGACGCTGTAGAAGCATCGAAGATATTAGGGATAACGCTCACCAAACGAAATAATGGCGGCTCATCTGAGGTTACAGAGATGGCAGGTTTCCCTCATCATGCTTTGGATACTTATCTTCCAAAGCTTGTTCGTGCGGGACGACGAGTGGCTATTTGCGACCAATTAGAAGACCCCAAACTAACAAAAAAGCTTGTTAAACGTGGTATAACCGAACTGGTTACGCCCGGAGTTGCATTGGCAGACAATGTATTAAACTATAAAGAAAACAACTTTTTAGCTGCCATTCATTTCGGAAAAGCCTCTTGTGGTGTTGCATTTCTCGACATCTCAACAGGCGAATTCTTAACAGGAGAAGGCTCATACGATACAATAGAGAAGTTGTTGGTGAACTTCTCGCCCAAAGAAGTGTTGTTCGATAGAGATAATAAGCAACAGTTCAACCAATATTTTGGCGATAAATATTGCACATTCGAGCTTGATGATTGGGTTTTTAACGAATCAACAGCCCGTCAAAAGCTATTGAAGCACTTCGGAACACAAACGCTTAAAGGTTTCGGAATCGACCATCTTGTCAATGGAATCATCGCTTCTGGGGCCATTATGCAGTATCTTGAAATCACCCAACACACCAATATCAGTCACATAACATCCATCTCTCGCATAGAGGAAGATCGTTATGTGCGCCTCGATAAATTCACCATTCGCAGCTTAGAGCTCATCAACTCAATGCACGAAGGCGGTAGTTCATTGCTCAATGTTATTGATAACACCATCACACCAATGGGTAGTCGCATGCTCAAACGCTGGTTGGTGTTCCCTTTAAAAGAGCAAAAAGCAATAGAACAACGCCTCAATGTAGTAGAACATATCTACAATAGCGAAGACTTTGAGCAGGTGTTGTCCGATCAACTTCATCGTATTGGCGACTTAGAGCGCATCATTTCTCGTGTAGCAGTGGGCAGGGTGTCTCCAAGAGAGGTTGTTCAATTGCGCTATGCACTCGACGCTATCGAACCAATTAAGGCAGCTTGTGTGGCTTCAAAGAACGAATCTTTAGTGCGAATGGGCGAACAAATCACCCTATGCGAGTCTATTCGTGCTCGAATTGCAAAAGAAATCACCTCCGATCCACCACAACTTGTGAACAAAGGAGGCGTTATTGCCGATGGAGTGAACCCCGAGTTAGACGAGTTAAGAGCAATATCTCACTCAGGAAAAGATTATCTTTTGCACATTCAAGAACGTGAAATAGAGCAAACAGGCATTTCTTCTTTGAAGATAGGCTATAACAATGTGTTTGGATATTACCTCGAAGTGCGTAACATGCACAAAGATAAAGTGCCCCAAGAGTGGGTTCGTAAGCAAACACTTGCGCAGGCAGAACGCTATATTACACAAGAGTTGAAAGAGTATGAAGAGAAGATTTTAGGTGCCGAAGATAAGATTTTGGCACTCGAAGCGCAAATCTTTAACGACCTGATAGTGGCTCTTCAAGAGTTTATTCCACAAATACAAATCAATGCCAACATCATTGCTCGCATCGATTGTTTACACTCTTTCGCTTCAGTAGCACAGTCGAACCACTATGTTCGACCAGAGATTAACACCACAGAAGTGCTCGATATCAAGGCAGGAAGACACCCAGTTATCGAAATGCAGCTACCTATTGGAGAGCGTTATGTGCCCAATGACATTCTGCTCGATAGCGAAAAGCAGCAAATTATGATGATTACAGGTCCTAATATGGCAGGTAAATCAGCTCTTTTGCGCCAAACTGCCCTCATAGTGCTATTGGCTCAGGTCGGAAGTTTCGTGCCTGCACATAGCGCAAGCATTGGTGTCGTAGATAAAATCTTCACCCGTGTAGGGGCAAGTGACAACATATCGGTGGGCGAATCAACCTTTATGGTAGAGATGACAGAGGCTGCAAACATTCTCAATAACGTGTCTTCACGTTCTCTTATCTTATTCGATGAGTTGGGAAGAGGTACATCTACCTATGATGGAATAAGCATTGCGTGGGCCATTGTCGAGTATCTTCACGAACAACCAAAGGCAAGAGCACGCACACTTTTTGCCACTCACTACCACGAACTTAACGAGATGGAGAAGCGATTCGAGCGCATTAAGAACTTCAATGTAAGCGTGAAAGAAGCCAATGGCAAAGTGATGTTTATGCGAAAGCTGGTAGAAGGCGGTTCAGAACACTCGTTTGGTATTCACGTTGCCGACATTGCTGGAATGCCAAAGAGCATTGTTAAGCGTGCAAATGTTATTTTGAAGCAGCTCGAAAAGAACAACGATCAAGTGGGAGAGGTATCGAAGAATGCCATAAATAAACTCGATGAGCCCAACGAAAACGTACAACTTAGCTTCTTTAAGTTAGACGATCCTGTGCTCATTCAGATAAGAGATGAATTCTTACACCTCGATATTAACAACTTAACTCCCGTTGAAGCACTCAATAAATTGAACGATATTAAGAAGATTGTCAAAGGATAAAGCGTCCTTTATAATCATCTTTTAGTTATTGCCACATTGCATTTGCAGTGTGGCATTGTTCTTTTGGGGCGGTAATAGCAGTGCTTTTGCAGTGTAATAACAATGCTTTTAGGGTGCAATATCATTGCTTTTAAGCTTTAATAGTGGTCCTTTTACATTCAATTCTCGCAAAAATATACTACCTTTGCCCATCTATGACACATCAAACGCATACATTTTCCAACGGATTACGCCTGGTTTGCGTTCCTCATTCATCACAAGTGGTGTATTGTGGATATTACATTAAGGCGGGAACAAGAGATGAGTTGAGCCACGAAGAGGGCTTAGCACATTTCTGTGAGCACATGTCTTTCAAAGGCACAGCAAAGCGTTCGGCACGTAATATCATCAACAGTTTGGAGCAATATGGTGGCGATTTAAATGCTTTTACAACCAAAGAAACAACCGTTTATCATGCAGCGATATTGTCGAAGCATGTTTATAAGGCTGTAGAAGTGCTTACCGACATGGTATTTAACAGCGTTTATCCACAAAAAGAGATTGCAAAAGAGGTAGAAGTGATTTGTGATGAGATAGAGAGTTATAACGATTCGCCCTCAGAACTCATTTACGATTATTTCGAACAAGAGCTTTTTGGCAGTGCAGCCTTGGGTCATAACATTTTGGGAAAGGCCGAAAATGTGCGACAATTTACCACTGCCGATGCTCAAAGATTTACACAACGAATGTATCAACCCAATAATATGGTGTTCTTTGTGTATGGAGATATCGACTTTAAACGATTGGTTCAGCAACTCGATAAGCTAACAAGTGCTTTCCCAGAGGCTACTCCTCATTTGCAAAAAGATGCGCTTTTGCCTACTGATATATTGAAAACAACGGGCGTAGAAGGCACTCAAAAGGTTATAAAACGCAACACCCACCAATGCCATGTCATGATAGGTGCCAAGTCGTTTAGCGTGTATAACAAGCAACGTGTGGTGCTTTATTTGTTGAATAACATATTAGGTGGACCAGGAATGAACGCTCGTTTGTCTATTGCTTTGCGTGAAAAACGAGGCTTAGTGTATAGTGTTGATAGCTCGATGGTGTGTTATAGCGATGTAGGAGTGTGGAGTGTGTACTTTGGTTGCGACCCTCACGACCTTAAAAAGTGCATCAACTTGGTGAAAAAAGAAATGCAACGCCTATGTGACACCATGCTAACAGCCAAGCAAATTGCAAGCGCAAAGCAACAGTTAAAGGGGCAAATTGCAGTGTCATGTGATAGTAGAGAGAGCTTTGCACTCGACTTTTCAAAAGCCTATTTGTATTTTAATGAGATGAAGTCTATCGATGATTTGTTTGCTGAAATCGATGCTATTACACCTCAAGAGATTATGAATGTATCGAGAGAAATATTCGATCCCAATCGTTTATTCACCCTCATTTTAGAATAAAATAAAAGCTACTGCCTTTAAGCAGTAGCTTCTTTTTATTGCATAACGCCTTTTAGTTCTTCTAATCTAATACCGTTTTGTATTCTAAGCGTTAAAGAATCGCCTTTAACAAGTTGTGATGTTGGAATGCTTAACAACGCTGGTTCAGTTACATTGTTGGTGGTTTCTTTGTTACTAAACACCACCGTCCAAATATAATGTGTGTTGTTTCCTGTGCTCATTGCGTGTTTCTTTTCAGCAATAGAGATGTTAATGGGCTTGTCTTTTACATTCTCTAAGCGCATTGGAACAGTTAGTTGAACGTTCAAATACTTCTTATTCTTAGCAAAGCTCGATGCAACATACAACACAGGGTCGCTCTTTACGTCTTCAGTTGTTTGTGTAACGGGTTGAAGAAGCATCATAGGAATGAAGCCTAAGATAGACTTTACCTGATCTTTTTCACGATAAGTAACTATTGCACGATAGAAAGTTTCAGTGCCAGTGAGCCATGGATGTGTTGTAGGAAGCTTGACACTTGCTTTCTGATCATCGTCAAATACGATGTTTGCAGTTTGATCTTGCTTGTTAATAGTTACCTCTGCGGCATCTCGTTTTAGATAAGAATTGTTTCCATCTCCACCTTCAAAGGTGTTAGAAGTGCAGGCTGTGAATAGTAGTAGGGCTGCACCAATAATAGATTTTATTTTCATATAGCTTTAAAATGATTAATTGCTGGGTTGGCATACATCGTTAATATACGCTCACGAAGATAGGCTTCATCTTTGTTTTCGATTTGAATTTTGTTCAATTGACCAGTGATATAGTCTTCGAAAGATTGCTTTTCTTCGTGTGTGTAATAGTTACTATATTGGTTATTGTTCTCTAATAGGTCGAGAGCAATATAGTTATTGGCAAACAAACGATAGTTAGCATGTATTTGTTGGTCGATGTGTTGCGCTACAACGGTATAAAAATCGTTCTTAGAAAGCTCGCTATCGAGCGATTCAAGGAATGGGTCTATGCACTCTGCACAATGATAATGAATGCGACCTTTATAGCCCATGATACCTGTTTGCATACTTAATATATCGTCTTGAGCACTCTTTTTATACTCAGGATTATCTCTCTTTAGTTGAAACTCCATTGCTTTGAGGTAGTCGCAAGGGTCGTATTCGTACGAAATAGCTAATGGAACGATGTGCATTTCCTTTAGTTTATCAGCCAAAGAACCTTCTCCTCCGATGGTAAGCATCTTCAAAAGAGCCTCTTGAGTGCGGTCGTTTGAATCCTTTGCTCTGCCTTCTCGTTGCGCAATCCAAATGTTTTCGCTTTTGTTGGTCATCACAAAATGCATGTAGTTAGATAGGCGTTTGCTGGCAATGAGCATCTGACGAGGGGACAAACCACGTTCAACAATGAACGATTTGTTCACTCTTACAAGGTCTTTTACCCATGGAAGAGATAGCAAGTTGTCGCCAATTGCAATCTCACAAGAGGTGTCAAAGCCTGCATCTATTACTAAAACGTCGAGAATTGCTGAGTCTAATACAATGTCACGGTGGTTACTTAAGAACGTGAAATGCTTGCTTTTGTCGATCGCATCACAGTTAAATGAAACCGATTTAGATGTTTTATTGAGCACCCAATATACGAAATGATAACTAAAAGCACGTTGAAATTCCATGCTATTCTTTACCTCTTTCATCTTCTTATGAAGCATTTCAATGGGTATTTCAGGGAAGATATAAGGCAAAATGGTGCGGAATTGCTCGCTACTAAATATCCTATCAATCGCTTCGGGCAATTCTTCTGGCTCGAAAGGGCGTATGTCTTTAAACTCTTCAGGTATCATCATATCTTTAAAGTGTTTGATGTTTAAGATCTAAATGTACAACTTTAGAATTGGCGTTCTACGATGTTTGTAAGCACATCAGTCATGTTTAAGCCTGCAGCACGCACCTGTTGAGGAATGAAACTTGTTGCAGTCATACCAGGAGTGGTGTTGATTTCCAATAGATTGAGAACGTCATTGCCTTCTGAATCCTTGCTAATGATGTAGTCGATGCGTATAATTCCGTTGCAACGCAATAGCGAATAGATTTCCTTTACTTGCTTAGCTACACGCTCTGCAGTGTCTGGTTGAAGGCGAGCAGGGGTAATTTCTTGTACCTGTCCGTTATATTTTGCGTTGTAATCGAAGAACTCATTCTCTGTAACTACTTCGGTTGCAGGAAGTGAAATCAATCCTTCTTTAGTGGCATAACAGCCTATTGAGATCTCAGTTCCTTGTAGAAAGCTTTCAATCATCACCTCATTACTTTCGTTAAAGGCAAGTTCTAAGGCAGCAGGAATATCGCTTTTGGTCTTCACTTTCGATACTCCAAAGCTCGAACCATCGGCTGCTGGCTTAATAAAGCAAGGCATTCCGAGTTCACTCTCAATCTTTTCTGCGCTTATTTTGTCTGCTTCGTCTTTGTAAACCACCATACTTTTAGCCACATTATAGCCAAAACCACGAAGGTAATTGTTCAAAACAAACTTGTTAAAGGTCATTGCTTCCACCAAAACACCAGAGGTAGAGTAGGGCAATTGAATCATATCAAAGTAGCCTTGAAGTAGTCCATTCTCACCAGGAGTGCCGTGAATAGTGATATAAGCATAATCGAATTTCACCTTATTGCCATTCAACTCAAACGAAAAGTCGTTCTTGTCAATTGGCAGTTGTTGGTTTTCTTCAACATTCACCCACCATGCTTCTTTACTAATTTCAGCGATATAAACGTTGTAACGCTCTTTATCGAAGAACGAATAAAGACCTTGTGCCGAGCGTAAAGATACCTCGTGTTCTGATGAATAGCCACCACATACAATGGCAATATTTCTTTTTTGAGTCATTTTTGCTTATTCTTTGTTTTTCAATTATTGAAAGTATCGTTATTAGTTCCTTCTATATACACACGCCATTTGTTTAACATTGTGTCTAAATCTTCAGGCAATGGCGATGTAAAGTAACATTCTTTTTGAGTAGAAGGGTGCACAAAGCCCAGTGTTTGTGCGTGAAGTGCTTGCCTATTGCATATATTAAAGCAGTTTTGAACAAACGATTTGTAGCTCGAACTTCTGTTCCCACGGAGTATTTCTTTACCTCCATAGCGTTCATCTCCAAACAATGGGTGACCGATATGCTTCATATGAGCACGTATTTGGTGCGTTCTTCCAGTCTCTAAGATACACTCTATGAGCGTAGTGTAGCCAAAACGCTCGAGAACTTTATAGTGAGTAACGGCAGGTTTGCCTATTCCTGAGTCGGGAGAGAATACAGTCATGCGTTGACGATCTTTGGGATCACGACCGATGTTGCCTTCAATTCTGCCCTCATCTTCAGCGATATGGCCCCAAACAAGAGCCTTATAGCTTCGTGTAGTGGTTTTATTAAAGAACTGAACGCCTAACTTTGTTTTGGCATTAGGAGTCTTTGCCACCACCAATAAACCACTTGTATCCTTGTCGATGCGATGCACCAAGCCCACTTCAGGACTGTTTGCGTCAAAGTTTTTATCGTCTTTCATGTGCCATGCAACGGCATTTATCAGCGTACCATGAAAGTTTCCCACTCCTGGGTGCACCACAAGTCCAGCGGGTTTGTTCACCACTAATAATTCAGAATCTTCGTAAACAATATCCAAAGGAATATCCTCTGCCTCGATAGTGTTATCGTGTCGAGGGCGATCGAGCATCAAAGTAACCACGTCGTTGGGACGAATTTTATAGTTACTCTTCACTGGTTGGTCGTTCACATGCACGAAACCAGCCTCTGCAGCCTTTTGAATTCTGTTTCGACTACTATGTTGAAGCTTTTCGAACATAAACTTATCCACTCGCAAAGGCTTTTGACCTTCGTCGGCAACGATGCGAAAATGTTCGTAAAGTTGTTGATCTTCGTCTTCTAATAGCTCGTCGTTATCTATTGAAATATTTTCGTCTTTAATCACAAATAAAATGTTTTTGTTTGATGATATCGCAACTTCTCTTTTGCAAATTACTCGCCAGGAACAGGCACTTCTTCGAAATCATCGACGTCATTACCGCCTGAATTGTTGTTACGATATGTGGGTTCAACATAGCTTACACTATCACTTGCACTGCGCATACCATTTCCAACCATGATAGTTAGCGGTTTATCCACAGGAATTTTCTCGCCTGCTACAACGTTTCTGTCGCCTACCATGATGCCATATACCCAGTCTTTCTCACCAGGAACCTGCTTAGGTGCAGTGAGTTTAAAGCCCATAGACTGCAATTTGGCCATTGCTTCACGGAGCGAACTGTTGTCGATTACGTCGGGAAGAGTGATTGTTGGCGATTTAGAAGAGTTGATGGTGATGTAGATGATGCGACCCGATTTAACCCTTTCGCCACCCTTTGGGGTTTGTTCGAGGACACAATCAGCAGGCAATGTTTTGATATAACCCGTGTCTACCACCTGCAACTCAAGTCCTAAACGCTTGAGTTGAGCTTCTGCTTCTTGATAAGATTTAAACTTAAGATGAGGCACTGTGATGGCTTCTCCATGATGAGTGTAGATGGCTAAGCCATATTTTAAGCCAAAAATGCAAATCAACACCACGGCTATCATACCGAGAATATTGAGCCAAAGATATCTACTTTTAAACTTACCTATAAATTCTGACGATTTCATTTGTTTCTTTTTCGTTTGCAAAATGATGTCCACACGTTTCAGATCGTTTTGTTTATAGTGATGTATCTCATAACGAGTGAACTGCAAGAGTGCGTGCTATTATATAAATAGGTGGCGCCTCTTCTTTGCAAAAGTACAAAAAAAACATTACATAACTCATCGCTTTGCAGTTCATTTTCTTGTTATGTAAGTCAAAGACTTATGCAGGTTGAAAGTAAAAGCGATGTTATTGACTTGTAAATGCATTGATATTGGATGCAAAAAGCAATGCAATTGAACTGTAAAAGCACTGCTTTTTGAGGGATAAAAAGAAACTCCAACACACCGAGTGCATTGGAGTTTAATGATATTGTGTGCCTGCAAACATTGTTGCTGAGGCGTTATTGTATTTCGAAACGATTAAGAAAGCAACTTTTTAACGATGGTAGAGATGGTTCCGCCCTCTGCTTTTCCAGCCATTTGTTTACTTGCTTGTCCCATCACTTTACCCATATCTTTCATGCCTTGTGCCCCTGTTTCGCTGATAATGTTAGCCACTATCTTCTCAATCTCTTCGTTAGAGAGAGGCTTAGGCAAGTATGCTTCGATCACTTTCACCTGTTCTAGTTCGTGAGCAGCTAAGTCTTCACGACCCGATTGAGTGAAAGTAGCGGCAGATTCTTTACCTTGTTTTGCAAGTTTCTGAAGTATTTTAAGAGCATCTGCATCGCTTAATTGATCGTTTGCACCAGGTGCTGTCTTTGCTTCAAGGAACACTTTCTTAATGTTACGCAATGTTTCTAAACGCACTTTGTCACGTGCTTTCATTGCGTCTTTAATGTCATTGCTGATTTGTTCGAATAGTTCCATATCTCTATAATTGATATTTTACGTTCTTATTTATGCAAATGTGATGAGCCCTTGTATAGGTTCTTGGCCATCGTTGTTATCGTTTGTAGGCTCTTTCTTTAGCTTACGACGAATGTCTTCGAGTGCTTTGATACTGCGTTTGTAGGTTGGAATCTTCTCAACTTCAAGGATAATCTCTTCATTTGATAAGTCTTCAGAATCGAATAGGAACACGTTGAAATTGCGTTTTGCATTTCTGTGTGCCACATCTCCGCCGTAATACTTACCTCTAAGCATCATTTTTTGAGCCACTTCTTGTTGCTTCTTGGCGTTGTTGATAGCCTCTTCTTGAGCTTCTTTCTTGTTCATGTGGTTCTCAACAACATCGATATCTTTCATTCCGAAGCCCGTTGCAAGAATGGTAACCTTTACTTTTTCGCCCAATTCAGGATCTACAGACAATCCAAACTTAGACTCATAGTCACCTGTAATCTTACCCATAAACTCGTGAACCTCGTTCATCTCTTCCATAGTGAACTTGGTCTTTTCGTCCTTATCATCACTAATCTTGATGCTTAAAAGGATTTTCTTTGAGTTATAGATGTCGTTATCGTTGAGTAGAGGCGAGTTAAGTGCATCTTCAATAGCCTTTCTTAATCTGCCTTCTCCTTCGCCATAACCAGTACTCATGATAGCTACTCCGCCTTCTTTTAGCACGTTTTTGACGTCTTGGAAGTCGACATTGATAATACCATGCTCTGTAATTATCTCTGCAATGCTTCGTGCTGCAATGCTAAGAGTGTCGTCTGCCTTTCCAAAAGCATCTAAAACACCAAGCGAAGGGTAAATTTCTCTGAGGCGTTCGTTGTTGATAACCAAAAGAGCATCAACGTTTTTAGCCATCTCTTCCACACCATCTAAAGCTTGATCGATTTTCTTTGCACCCTCGAAAATAAATGGAATGGTGACGATTCCCACTGTAAGAATGTCCATTTCCTTACTTACCTTCGCTACGATAGGACCAGCACCTGTACCTGTTCCACCACCCATTCCGGCAGTGATAAATACCATTTTGGTGCCATCGCTTAGCTTTGCACGGATTTGTTCGATGCTGTTTTCAGCCTCGGTACGACCCTTAATAGGGTTAGTTCCTGCTCCCAAACCTTCGTCTCCCAATTGAAGTCTGTCTGGAATGGGTGAGTCTTCGAGTGCTTGTCGGTCGGTGTTGCAAACCAAGAAGGTTACATCGTGGATTCCTTCTCTATACATGTGGTTTACAGCGTTACCGCCTCCGCCTCCAACACCAATTACTTTTATTATACTTTTAGCCTTCTTAGCTGATATAAATTCTACTCTTCCGTTGTCGTTAAATGCGTTATCTGCCATATTCTTTGTGCATTAAAAACGTTAAATCTGCTTGTTTTCTTACTCTCCTTCTTCTTTCATTATCTGCTCGAAGAAATTCTTTGTCTTTCTGAATAGCTTGTTTAAAGGACTATTCTTACGCTTTTCTTCTTCTAATCTGCGTTCTTCTTCCTCTCTAGCTCTTTGTTCAGCTTCTTCCTCTTCACGCTTTCTTCTTGCCTCTTCTTCAGCCTTTTGTTTCTCAGCTTCAGTAGGAACAACACCTCTTCCCTGTGTTTCTGTTATCGAACGAGGTGCCTTTGGTGCCTCAACAAGAGTAGAAGTAGCTTCTGTGTTATTTTCTTTTGCGAATAAATCGCTTGTTAGTTCGTCGCCAGCACAGTTCATATCGCCTTTAGCAATCAATCCTAATACGGTGTTCATTGTTGCGTCGTGTGCTGTGATTTCAGGAATATTTGAGTTAATTGTCTCTTGAACAAAGTTGGCAATTCTTATCTTATCAACTCCAGTGTGTTGCTTAAACGCCTTTTCTATGTTCTTCATGTTAGATACTCCACCTGTAATTATGAATCCACCTAATAGCTTATCGGTGTATTCGCTAGGCACTTGGTACCACACATTCTTTATAATTTCTTCTAAACGAGCTTCTACAATCTCGATAAATGTCTTGCTATCAACTTGTCTGTCTTCGTCAATTGAATACTTTAAGTTCTCGTCTATGTCTTTACTATCAGTGTAAGCCGAAGCATATTTGCGCTTCATCTTCTCTGCATTTTCATCGTCCATCTGAAGTGATGCGATGTCTATTGTGATGTTATTTCCACCCAATGGGATAACAGCTAAATGGCGAAGTATGTTGCGATAGTACACTGAAACGGTTGTAGTTTCAGCACCTAAGTCAACTAAAACACAGCCAACTCGCTTTTCAACGTCGGTTAAAACGCTGTCGGCAAGAGCCAAAGGAGCAAGGTACATCTCTGCAATTGCGATGCCTGCATTATCGAAACACTTATTAAGATTGCGGTAAAAAGATTTCTTCCACAATATATTTAATAGGTTTGCTTCGAGTCTTGTGCACTGAATACCAACGGGGTCGAGCTGATATTGTGCATCAACTTTATATTCTTGAGTTATCGCATCGAGGACTTCTTGTGCGGGATAAGTCATGTTTCTGTTTTCATCCATTAGCTCATTCACCATGTCTAAGGTTACAACAGTATCTAAAGGAAGTTCTTTAATCAATGTGTTCTTGACACTTCTAATGCTTTGTCCGCCTACACCAACATAAACTTGAGCCACTTTAGCCTTTAAAGATGTCTCTAAACGCTTGATGATATTGGTTAAACATTGCACGGTTTTGTCAATGTTATACACCACTCCTTTGTTGATACATGAGGTGGAGTCTTCTTTGATTACTGAAAGAATTGAGATGCTTCCATCTATGTTTTTCTTGCCAGCAACACCAATAATATTGGTTGACCCTAATTCAATTGCTACAATAAATTCCTTTGCCATAACTGTATTTCGTTGTATTTTCTAAATTCGTTTCTTACAAATAATTTGGTTGTCAAACTCTAAATTGATATAAGAATATTTGTTCCAGCCTGCTTGAGACAATCCATATTTATAGAATTTCTCTAGTCTTGACAGCTTTTTATCAATAAAATTCTTTATCAATAGTTCTCGTTTTTCACGACTTCTACTTTCTGGAATCTGACCAAGATAGATGATGTGGTCGCCTATTCTTGGTATGATTTCGATGCCATTGTTGGGTAATACATTGATTTGCTCAACGAGATTCTGCCATAGTTCGTTACTAATGATAGTGCGACTCATAGGCGAAATGTATCTTTGAGCAAACGAACGAGTGATAGGTCCCGTTGCAATGATCAGGTCAGAGGTATAATGTGAGTTGGGCATTATGCAGTCTTTGTCGTCCACATAATAGTCATCTCCGTTCTGAGCCTTTATTCTTACCACTGGCATTCGTTGTGTAATAGTGATGTTTACGTGTCCTTCTTGAGTCTTATAGCATTCTGCAGTACTCACGAAAGGACTTTTTGTAAGCATCTCCTCAATGCGTCTTGTGTCAATATAACGCATTGGTTGTTCAAGCGGAAAAAGCTTTTTCTTTTGCAATCTCGCTTTTATTTCCTTGGCATCTATAAACCCATTGGTAGCACCATCTGCAACATTGATCTGCACTTTACTGCAGGTTGTGGTTGTAGAGTAGGGCTTATTGAACGATGTGAACGCAAAAACAAGATACACTGCCAATCCAACATCGAGCAAAATGGTTACTATTTTCTTTACATTTATTCGCATATTGACCGAAAAGAGGTTGATGCCTTATTTATATAATGTGGTTTATTCTTTTGATTCTATTATCTTAGTGAGCTGTGGCATATAGCTTTCTATATCGCCAGCACCTAATATTACGAGCACATCGAAATCACGTTCACGAGCCAAGTCGAGCAGTTCTTCTTTGTGAATCATTTGCTTTTGAACTCCATCTTTCAAGCAGTCGTAAATCAACTTACTTGTAACTCCTTCGATAGGGAGCTCTCTTGCGGGGTAGATATCGCATAAAATCACTTCGTCCAACTGGCTAAGAGCATCTGCAAAGTCCTTATAAAAGTCCTTAGTTCTGCTGTAAAGGTGAGGTTGGAAGATAGCAGTTATTTTGCGATGGCTATAAAGTTGTTTTAAGCTTTTAGCGCTTTGGTATATCTCTTTAGGGTGATGTGCGTAGTCAGAGAGCAACACATGCTTATCATTCTTTATCTTAAAGTCGAATCGTCTCACCACTCCGTGATACGAACTCATACCATATCGCAATTCATCTGCAGTGCAACCGCATATTTGAGCCAATGCCATTGCTGCCACACCGTTCTCAATATTGATAGGAATAGGTTGTCCTAATCTTATATTTGGAACGTTTTCGATAGGCGAAATGAAGTCGAATGTGATCTCTCCATTCTCTATTTTGATGTTTTTAGCATGGAAATCACCCTCATTCTCGCTATATTCATACACCTTCACGCCATCAACTACGGCAGGAGTCATCTCCAATCCCTTCTTAATAATTAAGGCACCGCCTGGTTGAATGAGTGTTGTATAGTGTTGAAAGCTTTCCAAGTAAGCCTCTTTAGTTCCGTAAATATCTAAGTGATCGGGGTCTGTTGAGGTAATAACAGTGGCGTATGGACGCAACCAATGAAAGCTTCTGTCGAACTCATCGGCTTCGATTACAACGTATTCGCTATCCTTTGATAAGATATAGTTGGTGCCATAGTCTTTCGAAATGCCTCCAAGAAAGGCGTTACAGTCGATATGACTCTGGTGAAGGATGTGTGCACACATCGTAGAAGTAGATGTTTTGCCATGTGTTCCCGCAACGCAAATACCCTTATGAGTGCGAGTTAGGGTTCCTAACACTTGTGCTCTCTTTTGAATATCGAAGTTATTTTCACGGAAGAAGACAAGTTCTTTATGTGTAGAAGGAATGGCTGGAGTGTATACTACCAATGTGTTTAGAGGATTTTTGCAGGCATGTGGTATTTCGTCTACATTCTCTTCGTAGTGAAGAAGCATGCCCTCTTTCTCTAAGTTGCGTGTTAGGTCGGTTGGAGTTTTATCGTAACCTGCAACAACAAGTCCTTTTGCAAGGAAGTAACGAGCTATTGCACTCATTCCAATTCCACCCGCACCGATGAAGTATACTGCTTTTATTTCGTTTAATTCCATTATTGTTTTGCTATTTTTAGCACCTCTTCGGCAATGCGTTCAGCCGAGTTTTTGAGTGCCATTCCTAAGATATTTTGATGTAATTCGTTTAGTTTGCTCTCGTCGTTGACGATTGATAATGCCGTGTTGATAAGCTTTTCGGGTGCTTCTGCATCCTTAACATACACTGCAGCCTGCTTGTTTACAAGGGCAAGAGCATTCTTTGTTTGATGGTCTTCAGCCACATTAGGACTTGGAACCAATATCACTGGCATACCTAAAAGGCAGAATTCGCTGATAGAACTTGCGCCTGCACGACTAATAACCATGTCGGCTGCGGCATAAGCAGAGGCCATATCGCTAATAAAGTCGGTGATATGAAGATTTGCAAGAGGCTCTTCGCCTTCCAAACGTTTTGCTATTGCTTCTTTATACACCTTTCCTGTTTGCCAAATAAATTGCACATCGCTGTTTCTAATGTCGATAAGATGTTGCAAAATACTCTCGTTAATGGTGCGAGCACCAAGACTTCCGCCGATAATAAGAATGGTTTTCTTTTCAGGATCTAACTGAAATGCCTTGCGAGCGTCTGCCTTTGAGATGTTGTTTTGCAAGATGTTCTGACGAACAGGATTGCCTGTAAGTATTATTTTGTCGCTTGGAAAGAAACGATCCATACCTTCATACGCTACACATATTTTGCTTGCACGCTTTGCTAACAGCTTGTTTGTTACGCCTGCGTAAGAGTTTTGCTCTTGAATAAGATAGGGAACGCCAAGTGAAGCGCATTGATTGAGCGTTGGACCACTGGCATAACCGCCAACACCAACAGCCGCATTGGGCTTAAACTCTTTGATAATTGCTTTTGCTAAACGGCGACTTTGCCAAAGCTTATAAAGCACTTTAATGTTTTTCCATAGGTGTTTTCTATCGAAACCGCATACAGGTAGGCCTTTAATGTCATAACCAGCGTCGGGCACTCGTTGCATTTCCATGCGTCCTAAAGCACCTACAAACAAAATATTTGCTGTGGGTTCTAACTGCTTTATGGCGTTAGCAATCGAGATAGCAGGGAAGATGTGCCCACCAGTTCCACCGCCACTGATAATTATTCTCAAGTTTCGTTCCATTCTATTAATGTGATATATCCTTGCAAAAATAATCAAAAAAAATGTATTTATGGATGTTTTTTAGATAGATTTTGCGATAAAATAAGTATTGTGTAGGTGTTTTTTATGTTTTTAAGTAGCTTCTAGTCTAAACGGGTTAATTATGACTTATGAAATAACTGCAAAGCCTCTGTGTTTTGATAGGAGAGGAAGACTTCTTGAAAGGGGATAAAATAAAAGGGCACATCGTGTAGATGCGCCCCCTGCTTATGGACTGATTAAGAGATTATCTCTTATAAATTTTCCAAGTTTTGTTGCCTTGTTTTAGAATAACAATACCTCTGTAGTTGCTGTTATTGCTATCTAACTTCATACCATCGATGGTGAATAGTTCGTAAGGTTCATCAAAGTTTGGTTGTGCAAAAGCATCGTTTGTGGTGCTATTGATACCAGTTGTTACTTTAGTTCCTTTAACAGTCATCGATTTTATTTGCCATGTTGGGCAGTTAGTTGTTGTTGATTTGTAGTGGAATTGCAACTTAACCTTCTTACCTGCATATTTTTCAAATGAAACTCCAGTTGCTTTCACTGCCTTAAAGCTTTTTCCATCGCCCCAAACAGGAATATTAAGTACTTCTGTTGTGCCGTCAACTACCACCTCAACGCTTAGGTCATCGTGGTTACCATGATTCAAAGCGTGCTCTAAATCGAGTGTAATATCTTTATGATTTGTTAAGTCTATCTCTGGAGTAATTAACAAAGCTTCACTCGCAAGCTTCTTTTTGTTCACGAAAGCAGATGCTTTAAATACTTTATATTTCTTGTCGTGAGTCCACACATAGGTTGAACCAGTTGGGAGAGTGATGTTGTTTTTCTCTAAAGTATTCCAACCATTGTCGATGTCTAAGTTATAAATAACATTCTCATCTTGTGTAGCCTCTGGTGTTGTAGGAGTGGTTTCGTCTTCAGATGGAGTAGGAGTTACAGCGTAACTACCATATCTTGAGTCGTCACTTGCAGTGGTTATAGCAGTTAAAGGATTGAATGCAACATTTACACTATCGCCCCAAATGTATTCAGAGATAAATGGATAGTCGATAAATGGGTTGCGGTTCTTTTGTATTTGATATACAGCATCGTTGCGTTTTGTTTCAATCTCGCTCACTTTGTCGTTCTTGCTCCATTGGCGATACAATGTGCTTGCCCAGTTTTTCAATGTTGGATATTCACCTGTGATGTTGGTAATAAGTCCCACATTCACCCAAGTTAAGTTCGAATAAGTGGTTGCCATGTACATATAAGAACGTGCAAAATCGCCCTTCCAGGTGTCACCTGGCTCCCAACATTCTTGTGTTTTTCCTTCAATTGTACCAGTTCCGACTTTATCATAGCCTGCACCACTGTTGTGTTTCACGGTAGTTACAATAGCCATAGGGAAGTTTCCTTTTTGCGAATTGTCTTTAGAAGGACTTGGATAAAGATGATGTATGTCTGAATTAGCAGGATTTTTGGTTTTCCCCCACCAACTTTTGGGAAACGAATGCTCGATGTTCATTCCTGCAACATCTTGATAATTGTTGGTTGAAGGAAAGGTAAATTTCTCAGAACTATATCTGTTTACAACCTCATTGGTTTCCTTTCGATCGGTAGTGTAAAAGGCATCCCATACATTTCCCTTTCCTTTTCCGTAGCCTAAGACCTCGTGATTGCGAAGAAGAGAGCCTAAAGCTTTCTTTAATTCTTCTTTTTTCAAGCCTTGTAGCGATGAATAATACTTCGCAATTGTTGCTCGGTCTGCAGCAAAAGTGTTAATGCTCCACATCGATAACAATGCGATGATTGATGCAAAAAGTAAATTTTTCTTCATGATGTTTTTATGTTTTGTGAAACTTTTTGAATATCAACGAGTTGATTTTGGTTGCACTTGTTGAACAAGGCGATATGTTTTGGAAGATATTTATATGCTACAAAGTTAATACTTTTTAGCGAACTATTGGTTGTTTTAATGTTTTTATGGCATAATTTTTTACTTGTCGATAACTATCTTATACTAACCACTTTATAAAAGCACTGCTTTTTACTTGTAATAGCATTGCTTTTATCCTCTAAACTCAATGCTTTTGCACCCTAATTGCATTGAGTTTGTTTGCTGAAAATAAAACTATTTTTTTGATTAATATCAAGTTGAGATACAAAAAAGAAAATAGCTTCCCGATATACGAGAAACTATTTATATGAGAATTTAATTCTTTTAGTTTTAGTTAGAATGACTTTACCTTCTAAAAAAGTCGCCCTCCGTCGTACGGAGGAAGCTATTTTGCTTTAAGTGGAATAACTTTTCGACCTAAAAGAACCCCGCTCCCCGTCGTACGGGGTATTTCTTTTAGCTTTAAGTAGAATGACTTTGCACCCTAAAAGAACCTCGCTCCCCATCGTACGGAGGGGTATTATAAGACATCTTTTAAGCAAGCCAAGCCAATTCCGTTGCTACCTTTTACCAAGATGCAGAAGTTTTGCACAGCCGTTTGTTGCAGTTCGGCGATGACCTGCTCAACATTCTCGAACGACTTAAATTCGTTTTGAGTAGCCATAAACTCCTTACCGACAAGCCAAACGCAGTTGAATTGAGCCGATTTCAGTAGGTCGCATATCTTTTGATGCTCGTTATTGCTCACCTCACCCAATTCTCTCATGTCGCCAAGAATCACCATTTTGTGCTCAACGTCCATCTTCATGAAATTCTCAAGTGCCGCTTTCATACTCGTAGGGTTGGCATTATAGGCGTCCATGATAATGGTGTTATGCTCTGTTTTGATGAGTTGTGAGCGGTTGTTGCTGGGAATGTAGTTTTCGAGAGCCTTGCAAATGTCGTCGCTTTCCACGCCCATAGTTCTGCCAATGCTCACAGCTGCCAACATATTGGCAATGTTATAAGCTCCGATGAGATGCGTGCTTACGTTGTGCCAAGCGGTCGATTCGTTATTAGTTTCTTTCCATCTGAAACTAACAAAAGGGTTGTTAGCAGTTAATTCAGCTACAAAAGGAGCCTTAACGCTGTTGGTAGGCGAATAAGCAATATAGCTTTCGCCCTTGCAATGCGTGCTAAACATCTCTAAAAGGTCGGTAGACTCGGCATTAATAAAGATGTTATTGGCACGGTTGTACGCCTCCATAAAGTCGTATAATTCAGCCTTTGTGCGTTTAACTCCATCGAAATTGCCGAATCCTTGCAGATGAGCTCTACCCACATTAGTGATCAATGCGTAGTTAGGTTCAACGATGTCCACGAGCGTTTTGATGTCGCCTGGGTGACTTGCGCCCATCTCTATCACCGCCATGTTGTGCTCTTTGTTGAGGCGCAACAATGTTTTAGGCACGCCAATGTCGTTGTTAAGGTTGCCAAGAGTGTATAGTACGTTGTATTTTTGTGCCAAAACAGTAGCCAAAAGCTCCTTTGTTGTGGTCTTTCCGTTCGTTCCTGTAATACCGATAATGGTGGTGTTGAGTGCTTTTCGGTGGTGATTGGCCAGCTGTTGCAATGTGGTTAGAACATTATCTACAACGATATATTGCTCATTACCAATCATGTCGGGAGTCGGTTCGTCTACAACAGCATAAGCACAACCTTGCTCTAATGCTTTGTGAGCAAAGCTATTGCCGTTGAAGTTTGCACCCTTTAAAGCAAAGAAAATACTGCCTTTGGGGCAATCTCGTGTGTCGGTGGTTATTTCTTTGCATTCTAAAAATAGCTGATAAAGCTTTTCTATTAGTGTCATTCTTTTGTTGTTTCTTTGTTTTAGCTGCAAAAGTACTAAAAACTTATATTACACTTATTATTTTATCGATAATGTTTCGCAAACCATTTGCATTCTATCTTCCGCTTAAACGAATCATTTCTGCAATGCTGTTCACCAGTTCGTGGTTCGCAATAAGGTCTTCTATGGTGATGTGCATGCGGTATTTCCAATAGTGATTGGGGTTAGATGGAATGTTGATTCTTTCGCTTTGAGGATCAGCCAAACGTATCTTTTCGTTCATAGAAAGCCAGTCTTGCAAGCTGATAACGCACAGAGCAGAAGGCGATTGCAAATGCTTTTCGATAATTTCTTGCGCCAATTGACCTGTAAGAGGATGCGGTGCTTTACTCGAATGATAAAGCATGTTGTTGTAATAGTCTTGTGTTTGCTCCTCATTTTCGTCCCACCACAAGCGAAGAGTAGGCATATCGTGGGTGCTTATGGTTGCAACACTGCGATAAGGGTTGCGGTTGAGGTGTCCAAATCGTACGTTGAAGTCTTTAGGCATCGATTGAATTTCAAGACTAAAGATGCGCAACTCGTTCATAACCCATTGCACACAGGTGGGAACCATGCCCAAATCTTCAGCACAAACCAACATCTTTGTAGCCTGAACCAATGTTGGAAGCTTCTTCATTGCTTCGCAATACCAATATTGATTGTTTCGTTTATAATAATAATCTTCATACAATCGGTTGAAAGAATCTTTGTCGTGTTGCCACAATGCCTCATACATGTGGTTCTGTTGAGCCGTTATTCGTGGGTGGAAAAGATTGGGATTGTGGTTGTCTTGAATAAAGAGTACATTGCTAACCAATGTAAATAGCCCTTCACGCAACCAGTTATCTTTGTCCGAATGCTTTCCTTCAAAGGCCTTAGCAATCTTTCTTTGTGTGTCGAAAGCAGGCTTTATACGGTAGATATCGTCGTGATCTAATTCTAAATACTTTTCTTTTACTTCCTCAGAATGCTCCTTAAACACACGCTCAATCACCCATTCAGCAATAAAAGGAGTGGTGAATAGCTTCTCTTGAAAGCGCAAACCATAAGCCTCAATCTCGTCTTTTGATAAGCCTAAAGCAGGCTCGAACTGACCTAAAAGACCGTGAATTGAATGATAAGGAATGCTCCATATTCTGAAGAAACCTAAGACATGGTCGATGCGATAGGCGTCAAAAAACTGCGACATGTGTTGGAATCGTTTCGTCCACCATGCGCAATTGTCTTTCAACATCTCGCTCCAATTATAGGTAGGGAAGCCCCAATTCTGTCCATTTGCAGAGAAAGCGTCAGGCGGTGCGCCTGCTTGTGAGTTGAGATTGAAATACTTTGGCTCTACCCAAACATCGCAACTGTGTCGGTCAACACCAATAGGTATGTCGCCTTTCAATATCACTTGCTTGTGAAGAGCATAGGCATGCGCCTCTTGCATTTGTGAAAATAGGAGGTATTGAACGAAATAATAGTAGGCAACCTCTTTATATTCCTTGCTCTTTGGGTTAGATAATGGCTTGCGCCAGCTTTCTTTCCATTGTTTATGTTCACCCCAATTGCTAAATAAAGGAGTTTTATATTGATCTCGTAACGAGCAGAAGCGAGCATAAGGAACAAGCCATTCTTGATTGTTTTCAAAGAAAGTTGCAAACTCTTTCGATGCTAATATCTTGGCTCCTTCTTGCTTATAAAGAAGCGATAGATATTCGTTTTTAGCGTTATTCACCTTCTCATAGTCGAGACTTTCTAAGCCATTGAGTTCCTTTTGTAGCTTTTGGAAATGTCGATAGAGCTTTTCATCTTTCAAAGAAGGCAACGCTTTAAGGTTGATATATTGCGGATGAAGAGCAAAAACGCTTACGCAACTATATGGATAGCTGTCTTTCCATGTGTGAGAAGCAGTGGTGTCGTTGATGGGAAGCAATTGAAGTACACGCTGATTGGTGCACGACATGAAATCAATCATGCGCTTTAAGTCTCCAAAGTCGCCAATTCCAAAGCTGTTATTGGTGCGCAATGAGAACAAAGGAATTAAGGTTCCAGCCAATCGAATGTCGCAAATATCAAAGAAAGCTTGATTCAATGAGTAGACAAGTGTTTTGCCTTTGTCGACGATTGGGATAGAAAGAGAGCGGTTATTCTCTGTTTCCCAGAGCGAAAGACTTTGATTTTGCGTGTTAATGGCAACGAACTTAAATTCAATTTTCTCGCCAATAAACGACGAAGCGTTGATATCTATAACCCATTCGTTATGCTGTTGCTCGGTCATAGCTAAGGCTTTATTGATGTTCCACGCTCCTAATACATCTAAATTACCTACAACTGCAAGGCGTTCGAACGAGCGTAATTGAGGTGCATGCACCACTAATCGAAGCGTGATGTCGTATGAATTGGGTTCAAGAGCCTTTGTTTCTCGTTGATTAATACAGTTAGTAAAAGCCGAACTGTATAGATATGTGTCTTGAGGAGCATCGGTCCAAATATCAAAAACCTCGTAACTCTTACCGCAAAGTGTATTTAAATAGAACAAATGTGTTTGCACTTGCCATTCTGATTTGATGACCTTAGCGTCCTTTTCAACGCTGTAATAGTAGTGAAACACTTTGATGTCGGTTGATGGAAGCTGCTGAATATGAACTCTCCAGTTATGTCCATCGTATGTATTCATTCTGTAAATGGAAGTCTGTTGCGCTCCTTTTTTATCGAAATAAACAAGGTTTAAAAGCAGTTCTTCACCGTAAGTAGTGCTATATTGAATATGAAAAGTGATATTTGATGCATCCATATAGTTTCATTTTGATGTAAAGATAATGATAAAAGGATATATCATAAGGTGATTATTTAATAAATAATGTATGTCAATAGATAAATAGTTTAATTTTTGATATGTATCAATTGCATTGTTTTCTAAAATCGTTTATCACCTAAAAAGATTTTCATTAAAAAACATTATCTTTGCAATGATATTCAAAAGAAAGGTCTTGATGACGAAAATACTTAACATACGAGGGCAGCTTTTCGACTTCTCTACTCCCGTAGTGATGGGGATTTTAAATCTAACTCCCGACTCTTTCTATGCCAATAGTAGAGTAGAAGCCAATAAAAACCTTATTCAACGTGCCGAAGAAATGTTGCAGGCTGGAGCCACTATCTTAGATATTGGGGCGTTTTCAACACGTCCTGGAGCCGAAGAAGTGAGCGAAAAAGAAGAAATGCAGCGTTTAAAAGCAGGCTTATTGCTATTGAAAAAGGAACTGCCCAATGCGTTGTTGTCTGTCGATACCTATCGAAGTAATGTGGCAAAGATGTGTGTTGAAGAGTTTGGAGTAGACATAATCAACGACGTTTCTGAAGGAGGTATCACCGGAAGAACCAATGTTTTGCTCGAAGAAGAGCAGCAAATGTTTAAAACAGTGGCACAACTTAAAGTGCCATATATATTGATGTCGGTGAAAAGCGATATCGTTTCGATGATTAAATCCTTTGTTGCTGAATTGAACGAATTGCATGCTTTGGGTGTGAAAGATGTGATATTAGATCCTGGATTCGGCTTTGGTAAAGACCTAAAGCAAAACTATGAGGTGCTTTATCACTTAGAAAAGCTATCTGTTTTAAATGCTCCTGTGTTGATTGGAGCATCTCGTAAGCGCATGATTCAACAGCTTTTGAATGTCGATGCTGCTCATTCTTTAAATGGAACAACGGTAGTTCATACCCTTGCATTAATGAAAGGAGCCTCTATTTTGCGTGTTCATGATGTGAAAGAGGCCGTCGAAGCCATTCGAATAGTAGAGCAATACAAACAGGCTTCATCGTTATTAACCCTATAAAAGATATTATTACTATGCCCTTTGAGTTTGGAATAAAAGATATAATCGATATATTTTTGGTGGCATTGATGCTATATTATGTTTATAGATTGATGAAAGAAAGTCGCTCTTTAAACATCTTTAGCGGCATAATGGTATTCATTGTCATCTGGCTTTTCGTGAGTAAGATACTCTCAATGCGCCTACTTGGCTCTATATTAGATAAACTTGTGAGTGTAGGAGTATTGGCTTTGATTATTCTTTTTCAAGAAGAAATACGCAAATTCTTATATTCTTTAGGTGGACATGGACGCATAAAGCGACTCACTCGCTACTTTATGCCAGCTAATAAGAATGAAGAAGACAAAGAAACGATATTGCCTTTGGTGATGGCTTGCATGAATATGGCTCGTGGAAAGGTTGGAGCTTTGATCGTAATAGAGCGTGGTGCGCCCCTAAATGACATTGCAGATACAGGAGAAAGGATTGATGCAAGAATCAGTCAACGCCTCATTGAGAACATATTCTTTAAGAATTCACCTCTTCACGACGGTGCAATGCTCATCTCAAAGAAACGAGTTAAGGCTGCAGGTTGTATCCTTCCCGTATCTCATAACAAAGATATTCCCAAGTCATTAGGCCTTCGTCACCGCTCAGCACTTGGTATTTCGCAGAGTAGTGACGCCATTGCGATAGTCGTTTCAGAAGAAACTGGAAACATATCAGTGGCTATAAAGGGCGAATTTAAATTGCGATTGTCTGCCGAAGAGCTTGAAAGAGTGCTCGCTTATGAGATGAGTGGACATTAAAAAGCAATGTAAGTAGAATAGAACATTATAACAAAAAGATGAGAAGTTACACCTTATTATATATAGAGGCATTCACTTCTCATCTTTCTTTTTATATTTTTGAATTGCTGTTAAGCCGTTATCGTGATGAAAGTGATAACCGCTTATTTTTGAGTGGCAAGGCTATTAGTCGTTAGCCACCTTCAAGTTCTTTTCCTTTATAAATGAAGATAGCTTCTCACCTTTATCAATTGAAGCTACACCATTTGTGTAAACATCAACGTGTAAGCCACCTTTTAGAAGGTTTTTAAGAGTTTCTAAAACACAGTAGTCACCTGCAACACCGCAGATCACAAAGTTAGTATTAGCCGAAGTCACTTTGTCTGTCATAGTGCAAAGTGTTCTTTTGCCTTTAACAGCAGGTGTAATCTTTTGGAAAGCACCATATTCTTCAGTCTCAATCACCTCACCTTTGCGAATAACTTGATAAGGAATGTTTTTATCAAGACATGCTTGTATAAGGCGTTCGTCTATTTGTGAGCCCTTAGAAAAGCGTATACAGTGTGGAGGCCATGGTCCTCCTTGTGCCTTAAACGAGCCATCTTTAGCGTTATGCCAGTCTACTGTGAAGATCACTTCGTTGATATTGGGGTGCGATTGTAAATAAGCTAAAACATTATCTACTGCCTTTTCGGCTCCTGGAACATACAAACTGCCTTGTGGATTGCAAAAATCATATTGGCAATCAACCACAACTAATGTTGTGTTTTGTGATGAATTAGCAACAGAGCTCTTTGCATTCATCGCTTTCTTTACTGAGTTCATGGTGCATTTAACTGTTTTGGGACGTTGTGCAACTGCTGTTATGCCGCCAAATAGAATGGCAATAAGCATAACAAATAGCATTCTTTTCATTTTTGTTTTGGTTTAGATGTTATAGAATTAAATAAACGTTAGTGTGCAGAACAAATTATGTTACAAAAAGAACAAAATCTTGTTTGCGCACACAAAGGTAACAATAAATTGAAAAAAAGAGTACTTTTATGTGTATTTTTATTGAAAATAATATTTAACTTTGTGAGCAAATAGAAGGTACATCTATAGATGTAAGATTGAAGAGGAGAGAGAACATAACTCAAATTTTTTATAGAATAGCTATAGAGTAGCATAATAACATTATTCAGGAGTAATAAAAATCAAATCTAAAGTTATGGATTTTAATATTGAGAAAGGCGACCAAAAGCGTATAGTTATTGTGGGTGGAGGCTTTGGAGGTCTTGAACTTGCAAAGAATTTACGCAAGACTGGCATGCAAATAGTGTTGATAGATAAACACAACTATCATCAGTTTCAACCCCTAATATATCAGGTTGCGTCAGCAGGAATGGAGCCAAGTTCCATCTCATTCCCATACCGTCGCATCTTTCAAAAATACAAAAACCTTTACTTCCGCTTAGCCGAAGTAAAGCAGATAGACGTTAAGAACAAGACAGTTATCACAAGTATTGGTAATGTAAGCTATGATTATGTAGTGTTAGCAGCTGGAGCTACAAGTAATTTCTTTGGCAATAAAGAGATAGAAAAAGGCTCAATGGCGATGAAAAGCCTATCAGAAGCAGCCCGAATACGTAACACAGTGTTAGCAAACATAGAGAGAGCGATTACCACAGAAGACCCCGTTTTCAGACAAGAGCTATTGAACATTGTTGTAGTTGGTGGTGGAGCCACTGGCGTTGAGCTTGCAGGTGTGATGTCAGAGATGAAGAAAACCATTCTACCTCGTGACTATCCTGAGTTAGATGCTTCGCTAATGAATGTCTATCTCATACAAGGTGATAACCGATTGTTGCCCGCAATGGCTCCCGAGTCATCTCAAAAAGCCATCGACTTCTTGCGTTCTATGGGCGTAAACGTCATTTTAAGTAAGTTTGTTAACGACTATAAGAACCATAAAGTGATGCTAAACGATGGCAGTAGTATCGCTACTCGCTCTTTAATATGGGTGAGTGGAATTATCGGAGTGGCCTTTGAAGGACTCGAAAAAGAACACTATGGCCGTGGACGTCGTTTGATTGTAGATGGTTATAACCGTGTGATTGGTCTTGAAGATGTGTATGCAATAGGCGATCAATGTATCATGCCAAACGTAGATAAGGCATATCCTGGCGGACATCCACAGCTTGCACAAGTAGCAATTCAGCAAGGAAAACTACTTGCAAAGAATCTTATTAGAGAGCAAAAGGGCAAGAAGTTAAAGACATTCCAATATAAAAACTTAGGTTCTATGGCCACCATTGGACGAAACAAGGCTGTTGCCGAATTCTCATTGTTCAAAACTCAGGGTTTCATAGCATGGGTATTATGGTTAGTAGTGCACCTTCGTTCAATCTTAGGAATACGCAATAGAATCGTAGTTCTGCTCAACTGGCTATGGAATTATGTCAACTATAATCAGTCGTTGCGACTCATCTTCAGAGCAGGTAGAGATAAAACGGAAGAAGAGATACAACAAGCTGTTCAGCAAAAGGATAGCAATTAGCATGTAAAAGCAGTCCTTTTAGGGTGCAAAAGCATTGCTTTTAAAGGGTAATAGCATAGCTTTTACAAGGCAAAATACCAAAAATGTAAAGTCAACATTACATTTTTGGTATTTTTTTATCATTCTAACAAGTTTAATACAATTATTTTTCTTACTTTTGCATAGTAGCCTTTTAGCTCTTAAAAGGCAAAAACGAACAAATATATAAATAAACAAATTATGGATTTTTTACAAGATATTGTAGAGCGTGCAAAAAGCTATAAGCAACGAATCGTTCTACCCGAAGCAACAGAAGAAAGAACACTTAGAGCTGCAGATCGTGCTATTGGCGACGAACTTGCAGAAATTATACTTATTGGAAACCCTGACGTTATCCGTGAACTTGCCAATAAATGGGGGTTGAAAAACATCGATAAGGCAACCATTATCGACCCATTGAATCACCCCAAAGCAGAAGAATACGCAGAATTGCTAACAGATTTGCGTAAAAGAAAAGGTATGACCATTGAAAAAGCACGTGAGTTAGTGAAGAATCCACTATACCTTGGTTGCTTAATTATCAAGACAGAAGGAGCAGATGGACAAATAAGTGGAGCAGAAAGTACCACTGGTGACACCCTTCGTCCAGCCCTTCAAATCATTAAATGTAGTCCTCAAGTGTCAGTAGTGAGCGGTGCTATGGTGCTTATCACAAAGGCAAAACAATACGGAGAGAATGGAGTTTTAGTGATGGGAGACGTTGCTGTGACTCCAAGTCCAACAGCAGACCAATTGGCTCAGATTGCTTATTGTACTGCAGAGACCGCAAAAGCAGTGGCAGGAATTGAAGATCCACGTGTAGCAATGTTGAGTTTCTCAACCAAAGGCAGTGCTAATCACGAATTAGTGAACAGAGTTACAGAGGCAACTCGATTGGCTCACGAATACTATCCACAACTAAATGTTGACGGAGAGCTACAAGCTGATGCTGCACTTGTACCCGATGTAGCAGCAACAAAGGCACCAGGTAGCCCAATTGCAGGTAAAGCAAACGTATTAGTTGTGCCTAACTTAGAAGTAGGAAACATCGGTTATAAACTCGTACAACGCCTTGGAGACGCTGTAGCAATTGGTCCAATTCTTCAGGGTATCGCACGTCCTGTAAACGACTTGAGCCGTGGTTGTTCAATAGATGATATCTATTACATGATCGCCATCACTGCATGTCAAGCACATCAAGCAAAAATTTGTGCTGAATAACGAACAAGAAAGTGAACCATTAAATTAATAACTAGAATATAAATAAGCAAAAACAACATGAAAATACTAGTGCTCAATTGTGGTAGCTCGTCTATTAAATACAAGCTATACGACATGAATAACTACCAGGTTTTAGCTTCTGGTGGTGTAGAACGAATTGGTTTAGATAACGCTTTCATTAAAGTTGCGTTGCCTAATGGTGAGAAAAAGCAGATAATGCACGATATGCCAGATCACAAAGAGGGCGTTAATTTCGTGTTCCAAGTGCTTTTAGACAAGGAAATAGGTGCTCTACAAAGTGTTAATGAGATTGATGCTGTGGGTCATCGTGTTGTTCAAGGAGGTGATATTTACACCGAAAGTGTACTCGTTACACCACAAGTTGAAAAAGACATTGAAGACCTTTGCGATCTAGCTCCAGTGCATAACCCAGGTCACTTGCGTGGTATTAAGGCTGTAGATGAGCTTATGCCAAACGTACCTCAAGTGTGTGTGTTCGACAATGCCTTCCATAGTACAATGCCAGATTATGCTTATCTATATCCAATTCCTTACGACTTATATGAAAAATACCATGTTCGTCGTTATGGATTCCATGGAACTTCACACCGATATGTATCAAAACGAGTTTGCGAATTCTTAGGAAAAGACATCAAAACTCAACGCATCATCACTTGTCATATAGGCAATGGAGCAAGTATTGCAGCTGTTAAATATGGCGAATGTATCGACACTTCAATGGGAATGACACCACTTGAAGGTTTAATGATGGGTAGTCGTTCAGGCGATATCGATGCTGCTGCGGTTACATATCTAATGGAAAAGCTAGGCAAGAAGCCTCAAGAAATGTCTGATTTCCTTAACAAAAAGAGTGGCGTTTTGGGCATAACTGGTATCTCATCAGATATGCGTGAGATCGAGAATGCAGCCTTAGAAGGAAACGAAAGAGCGCAACTTGCATTGAACATGTATAACTATCGCATAAAAAAATACATCGGTGCGTATGCTGCAGCGATGGGAGGTGTAGATATAATTGTATGGACTGCGGGTGTAGGAGAGAACCAAACAGGTACTCGTATCGATGCTTGTAGTGGCTTAGAGTTCCTCGGAATCAAGATTGATGCAGAGAGAAACAAGGCAAGAGGAAAAGAAACTATCATCTCAACAGACGACTCTAAGGTTACTGTTTGCGTTATTCCAACCGACGAAGAGCTTGTTATCGCAAGAGATACAATGCGCTTAGTGAGCAAATAAACCATCAGTTTAAAACGATAGGGCACGAGGTTGGCTTTCGAATAGCTATTCTTCTATAATATAATAAGGTAGCTTTTATGGTGCAAAGTCATTGCTTTTACACATCAATAGCATAGCTTTTGCAATCTAATTCGATAGCTTTTAGCACCTCGCCTCATAAAAGATTGAAAGCAAGTTAGTTCCGTTTGGTTCTAACTTGCTTTCTTTTTGGTTGTTCAAGGTTGGGAAGAACAACCTTTGTTGCATGTTTTTCGCATAGAGAAAGCTAACCTTATGGTTGCTTGTGGTTCATCATTTGTGTATTTTCTTTAAGGTAGTTTTCTTTCATGGCTTATCTGTTTTCAGCCACTTCGTTAAGCAGTTGGTCGGCTTTGTCGATTTGATAACTGCTTAAAAGATAGTAAGCCGACTGCAATTTGCAGTTTCCTGGGTGTTGAACACTTAGTTCATACCAGCGATAAATTCGTTTTAAGTCACCCTCTTCGTATGGCATTCCGCTAAATTGTTGTAGCATTGTTAAATATTTATAGCCATATTCACGAGTTGGTTCGATTGTAGTTCCTTCGCCATAGTCGTTCCATGTGCTAATTTGTAACCAGTTAAAGCCCGAGTTTTTAAATGCTTCTAACTGGCGAGCAAATAACGCTCCGTTCTCAGAGTCGTGTGTTGCGTAACTGTTTTCGGCATTACCTGCAGTGTAGAAGTCGTGGAATCCAGGCATTGCACCACCAATAAAGAATTCAAATTGACGTGCTCTGTCGTAGTTAGGATACTTCTCTACCCACATAAACTCACCTCTCGAGTTGTTATATCCCTCGTTGTTTATATTCTGAGTGTGATAGTTTAGCGATACGAAGAACACATTTTTATTGATCGATTCGAGTGCTTCATTCCAGCCTTTTCCCGACTTATACTGGCGAGGACCAAAGACCATGAAGAGCGGTTTACCATCTACTTGAACATAATTGGCTTTATTAAAGAGGTTGTTCTTTAAGTATTCGAGATCTCTTTTCAATTGACCTACAGGGTCGGAAGTGTGTCTTAGGGTTGCATCTTCATACACAACGGCAAACTTCAAGCCTGCTTTTGCAGCCGCATTAGCAATGGCTTCGGTGTTTTTTAGTAAGATAGAATAGTCGTCTTTGTCTTGTGTTCCATACCAATCTACCATCACTCCGTCTATACCAGAATACTTCATCAATAGACATTGATAGTCTAGTATGGTCTGATCTCCTGAATCATACGGACCAGTTAGAGGATAATAATGCGATGCAATCTCACGTTTTCCATTCGAATCGATGCGGTCTGGGTTTCTATTAGCCATCGTCCAATGCCATCCCCACACCCCTTGTCCATTCTTAGGAGCCACAAACCACGGCATATAATGAACAAAAAGATTGGCTTTGTTGCTCTTAATTGGTTGAGTAACTACGGGCTTTACGTCCTCATGTGTTGTGCTTTCTTCGGCACTTTCCTTACTGCAACTACTGAAAAATGCTATCACAGCAACCGCAATGGTTATAAAAATGTTCTTCTTCATTGTGTGTGTTAGTTTTTAGGGTTAAACATTTAGAGACCCAATAATAATGGTTTTGCACAACATCTCTTTAAAAACTAAGTAGCACATGCAAAACTGTTACCCTTGAAGTGCTCTGGTTCTCTCTCTTTAAATAAACATCTTTGCTTGCATCATCTTTCTTTTTTATCTCCCAAATGCATTAAAGAATGTTCTATTTTGTTCTTACAATCGATTGAATTAACGCTTGCAAATATAGTGAAGGCAGTTATTTTGCCAATGAATTTGCCCAATATTTTGTCATAATTTACAATAATTGCGTTCGAAATAGGTGTAATTTAATACCATTTTAAATCGTCTTTAGTATTTTAAAATAATGCCTTGTTTTTCGCATTTTCTCTTCTATATTTTCTTGTTTCTTGTCGAATTGAAAGTCAATCTATAATCCTTTTTAGGGCGTGTAATCCCTTGTTTTCCCTGTTTTTAGGGCTTCTCGTCTTGTAAGAACAATGCAAATGAAAGATTTTTTTGTAACAATTGATGTCGCAATTGCCCTTAATGAGCAGACAAAATGATAAGAAAGAGATGTAAAACAAAGACTTTTAGGCAAAAAGAAGAGGTGATATAATAAAATGAAACGATAGAAAACAACTGCCAAACAATATTCTTTATAATTATATGTAAAAGCTTTCAATCTGTTATGCTTTATCATTTTATAACCAAAGAAAGTAATTAAATGCTTTAAAAAGGCAAGTAATAAAAAAATAACTACTATATTTGCAGATAAAAGAATAATACAAATGGGAGGGTATACGAATATATATTAGCGTATAAACGTATACATGTTAGAAGAAAAGAAACTATTTAAAGTAGTGATTTTATTATATGATTAGACTTGTAAATATCTTTATTTTGCTATTTGTATGCCATTGTCTAAATGCCAAGAATACAACATTTCCGACGTTAGAAGATTTAGATAAGGTAGTAGCCAATCAGCAAATATACACCAATGCACGTCTTAGAATGCTCGATTCGTTGAAGAGTGATCTAAGAAAGGCAGACGATTTGCATAAAAAATATGCAATCGAAAAAGAGCTATTTGCAGGCTATCAGTCGTTTGTTGTCGACTCGGCACTCCTTTATGCACAGAAAAAACTAAGTCTTGCACAACGCTTAAACGATGCAGAAGAATTGAGTTACTCTTATCTCGATGTTGCATCTATGTTGATAAAGGGTGGAAACTATAAAGAAGCTAACGAGGTGTTGCAACGCTTAAACGTGCGTAACGCATCGTCGAACCTTCGCAATTATTATTATACAGTTAATCAAGATCTTTATACCACTTTGCAAACTGTGAGCTTAACAGCTAACGAACGCAAACTATATAACGAGAAATCGTCTCTTTATAAAGATTCAATTCTATCGCTAAAGCTCGACCCTTCGGTTTGGGTTGTTACCGATAGAATGATGGATAAGCATCGTTATAAAGATGCTTTGCAGATATTATTGAAAGAATATCCAACGCTAAACGTTGATGATAGACGCATGGCTTACGTGGCATATTCTATCTCTGACATCTATAGATTGATGGGAAATAGAGAGAAAGAGAAGCAATATCTCATCGTTTCCGCTATTGCAGACATCAAAAGTGCAGTGAAAGAGTATATCTCTTTGCGTCGTTTAGCTACCTTATTGTATGAAGATGGAGACATAGAACGCTCTTATTTATATATGAAGCGTGCCCTCGAAGATGCCATATATTGCAACGCTCGTCTACGAGTGATCGAGGTTTCAGACATCATGCCCATTATTAATAAGGCGTATGAAGATAAAACTCAGCGTGAAAAGCACGTCACATTGTTGGCTCTTGTGAGCATAAGTGTGTTGTCGTTGATGCTCATTGGCTTGGTATTCTTGTTGCGTAGACAAATGAAGAAGCTATCGATTACACAGCGTGCGCTAAGAGATAAGAATGCAGAACTATATAAATTGAATGATGTATTGTCGAAAACTAACGACGCTTTGAGCGAGAGTAACGACTCACTTTCAGAGGCAAGTAGAATCAAAGACATGTACATTGCCCAGTTTATGACAGAGTGTTCTACTTATATTGATAAGATGGAACTCTACAGAAAGCAGCTTCGTAAGGTGGCAACTACAGGCTCTAAGGCTGAATTATTAGACCTATTGAAGTCTCCAACCTTTATAGAAAAGGAGGTAGATGCCTTCTTTGCGACCTTTGATGCAACCTTCTTGAGTTTGTTCCCCAACTTTGTTCACGACTTTAATCAGCTTTTATTGCCCGAATCTCAAGTGGTAAATAAAAAGGATAAGCGTTTGAATACAGAGTTAAGAATATGTGCTTTAATTCGATTAGGCATCAGTGACAACGAGCGTTTGGCTGCTTTCTTAAGATGTTCGAAGGCAACTATCTACTCATATCGTTCACGAACACGATTGAAATCGTTACAACCCGACTTGTTTGAAGAACAACTTATGAACCTATAAGTTCACAACTCCATACAGAATAGCATTGCTTTTACCTTTTAAAAGCAATGCTTTTTTATGCAAATATCACTGCTTTTGCACCCCAATAACATAGCTTTTACATCGCAAGACAAAGAGAGATAAAAACTAGTTGTTGTGAGAAATAAAATGCAATAAAATGTATTTCTTCACCACATTTATTTATGTTGAGGCTCAAAAGCTGCTTTTTCTACCCCAAAAACTCATCTATTTTTCATCATTTATAGTCATTTTGAAAAAATATTGTACAATTCTTTATTTGTATGTTTTATACTTTGAGTTTTCTTTAATGTGCTGATTATAAATGAAATATGTTTTTGCTGATTTTATATTTTTGTGATACAGCGACACAACCAGCAGAATAAAGCGTTAGATTTGCAACAACTTGATGATCACATGATACCCGTATCAAAAAAGTAAAACAAAAGATCAAAAGGGAGGTATAATTAAACTAAATCGTGGTTCTGTAGGAATCCGATGATAATCTATCGAACTACTTACCTGAAAACGTTTCTTTCGTATCAAAAGGAGCAAGAAAACTTATTCAACAACCTTTGACTCTGTCTTTTAACAACCTTTGAACAGAGTCTTAATGTTTAACCCAAACAACAATTACTATGAACAAAAGACATTTACTTACAATGAGTTTAGCACTTGCCTGTGCTAGCGTTTTTGCCGAAACAGTAGATTTTGGCGGTTTAAAATTTAGTCTTACACCCGATGGTAAGGCAGTGTTAACCAGCGGAAAAGCGGCTCTTGGAACCGTAGTGATTCCTCAATACGTTAGAGGACACAAAGTAACCGAAATCAAAGCCAATGCTTTTCAAGGTAACACCGACATCAGATCCATCACCATTCCTGCAACAATTCAAAGAATAGGGGCATGCGCTTTCTACGATTGTAAGGGGCTTTCTAAGGTGGAGATGCACTCAACAGCCGACCGAATAGAAGATTTTGCCTTTGCACATTGCGAGCAACTTGTTTCTATTTCGTTGCCACAAGGCATCACAAACATAGGTCGTAATGCCTTTGAAGCTTGCACCTCGCTAAAGAATATCGATATTCCTCGCTCGTGCGAAAGCATCGATTCTTATGCGTTTAATGCCTGCTCGAGTCTTGAGTATATCACACTTCCCGAGAATTTGCATCGATGGAGTGCCGAAGCTTTTCTGGAATGTAAAGCACTTCGCTCTGTTTATTATTTAGGAAACAATGTTCCTGAGGTGCATAGCAACACCTTTAAAGGTGCAGATGGCAATTTAGCCGTTTATGTAAAGCCCGTTCTTTATGATAGAATGAATAGAGTTCCTGCTCTAAATAATAAGGTGAGAGTAGAGTTCCCACTTGAATATTCATCGTATAATGAGTTGGTATCAAAGAATTTTGCAATAGACTTTTCGAGTGCTCCTGCTGTTCAAGCAATGGTAACAACAGGCTTCTCGGCTCAAAATAGAAGAGAAAATAAAGAAAGAGTGCATGTTGCTGCAGCAAACGAAGCCGTGAACATTCAGGCAGGTAGCAACAGATGGTATTTCCCACGCATTGCAGATGACCAGCAAAACGACCACTCTGCTATTCGCAAAGTGGCACAACAGCCCATGAGTTTCTATTATTCAAAGACCGCACCAATAGAGGGTTACATGGATAATAGCGAGCTTTTAACTGACAAAACCATATATAATCCAGGCGAAACGGTGAATTTCACTTCTTCGAGATCATTGGCTTATGGTTCAAAAGTGTATTATTATCATGGTGCAGATGTAGTAGATGTGGCGGTAGTAGGGGGTAAATCGTGGACGTGGAAGACTCCTAAAGAGAACTATAAAGGCTATCTTGCGGTGGTGACAGAACCCAGTGCAACAGGCTATAATGTTGTTTCTACTGTGGGAGTAGACGTCTCTACAGAGTGGACTAAGTTCCCTCGATATGGTTATATCGCTAATTATGAACCAGACATCAAGGCAAGTGATATGGAAAAGGAAATGGAAACTTTCCGCAAATACCATATCAATGCGATGCAGTTCTACGACTGGCATTGGAAACATCATCGCCCTTATTGTCCTGATGGTACCTATAATGAAATCTTTAATCGTAAAGTTAGTACACAAGTGGTTAAAGATTATATTAGAGAAGTGCAAGGCATTGGCTCAAAAGCAATGTTCTATAACCTTGCTTATGGTGCTCTTAAGGATGGAAAAGAGGATGGCGTGAAACCAGAATGGCAGGTTTATATAGATTCTACCCATGTTTCTCCTTACAGACATGTATTGAAATATGGTAAAAGTGATATCTTTATACAAAATCCAGCCAATACAGAATGGCAAGATTATCTAGTGAAGAGAACAAGAGAAGTGTATCAAAACTTTAATTTTGATGGCTTTCATGTAGACCAATTAGGCTCTGCACCTGGATATCATGTTATGGAAAATGGCCATAAAGTAGAGAAAGGCTCAAGGCTATCAACTAAAGATGGTAAAGAAGTTTTATTGTGGGATGGATATTCTCCTTTATTAACTAAATTGCACAATGATCAAAAGGACAAAGAATTGGTGATGAACCAAGTGAGCAATTGGGGACATACTGTTGTGGCAACTAATCCTAACATTAACACAGTATATGTAGAAGTGTGGTGGAAAGAGTTTGCGGCTTTTAGCCACTATATGAACGAAAACCAAGAGGTTGCACCTAATAAGCCTGTTGTTTTTGCTGCTTATACACATTGTGAAGGTGCTAAAGGCGCATTCAATATACCTTCAGTGTTGGTGTCAGACGCATTTATTTTTGCTATTGGAGGTAGCCGAATAGAGCTAAGTGGTAATGATATGTTGAACAATCCTTATTTCCCTAATACTGATTGTTATATGACTGACGAACTAAGAGCGAAGTTAGTGCCTTATTATAACTTCTTAGTTGGTTATGAAAATCTATTGCGAGACAATTGCAAGAGAATATATAAGAGTGTGAGAATGAACAACAAAGTGCTTCCTTTTGCAGGAAAAGAAAAAGAAGTGAACTACTATTGTGCAGAGAAAGACAATAAATTGATGATTCATTTGTTGAATCTCGAAACAGTAAAAGATACTTCTTGGATAGATAAATATCGCACTACAACGGAACCAAAGACCAAATATCACTTTACAGTAGATATCGATATCAACGAAGATGTGGCTCGTGTTTGGGCGGCAACTCCTGATGTTTATGGTGGAACTCCACAAGATATACCTTTTAAGAAAAAAGGAAATAAATTGTATATCGAAGTCCCCAGCTTGAAATATTGGACGATGTTGGTGGTAGAAAAAGGTGCTTCTAATGGTTTGAATAATAGTGATGAGGTGGTTTATGTTAACAAAAACAATGCTTGGGAACGACTAACTGTAGGCACAATCAACAGCAATGAGACCTACATCAAAGTGCCATTGTTTGGCAATAAGTACCAAACACGCACTATGTCGCTTATCAATAGCAATAACGAAACATTGCAATCTGCTTTCGATAAGGCAACAACGACAAGCGAAGACGAAAGTTATTATACTATCGATGGTGTGAAGGTGGAACGTCCTGGTAAAGGAATCTACATACATAAAGGTAAGAAAGTGTTTATAAAATAAATATGGTGAGCTTCTACAAGACGTGTAAGTGAGTGTATTATTAATATAGGGTTGTTATGAAGGTTAGCGAGTATGTAATGTTTATGTTTGTAAACTTGTAGAAGCAAAGCCATAATTTGAATAAAAACAGACTTACTTTATGGGGTAGGAATGAGTTGAAAGAATAACTCGTTTCTACCTTTTTTATTGGTAATATTTTCTAAATTTAAGAGATTAGCTTTGTTGTTTTGGGTCAAGAAAAAGTGTTTTTTGAGGTAAAAAGAGTTTAAATAGGCGTGATTAGGTTTGTATTTTTGTTATCTTTAAGCTCTGTAAGTAATTGATTTTCAGCGATAGAAGTTTTTAAGCGTTTGTATATTTATTATATATAGTATATAGAACTAGAGCAAATGTATATCTTTGCATTGAAAGGAAAAGACACCTTGAGAAACTAAGCAGATGCAAAATATACTATTAACAACATAAAAAACAAATATGAACATTAAAAGGATATTGGTTGGTTTCCTTGTTCTTTCGGCTCTATCGCCAGTAAGTGCGAAGGCAGAAGTACAGCCAACAACGAAAATGTCTAATCAACAAGAGAACGGAATTAAGGTTAGTGGTACTGTTGTTGATGCAGAAAAGAATCCGCTTCCAGGCGTAACTGTATCAGTGAAGGGCACTAAGATAATGACTGTAACAGACATTGATGGACACTTTTATTTAACCGTTCCAGATAAATCGGCTGTTTTAGTCGCTGGTTATGTTGGTTTTAAGACACAGGAAATAAAGGTAGCGAACAACATTAACTTCAACATCACTTTGCAAGAAGATGTTGCAGGACTCGATGAAGTGATGGTAGTGGGTTATGGTAACCAAAAGAAATTGTCGGTTATCGGTTCTATTCAGACCTTAGACCCTAAAAAGTTGCAAGTAGGTTCAAGTCGTTCAATGAGTAATAACCTTGCAGGTCAGTTGGCAGGTGTTATTGCTTTCCAGCCAAGTGGAGAGCCTGGATACGACAATTCGAACTTCTGGATTCGTGGTATCTCATCATTTAGTGGCAATAACCATCCTTTAGTGTTGGTAGATGGTGTAGAACGAAGCATAAATGATATCGATCCTGCCGAAATAGAATCGTTTTCAGTATTGAAAGACGCTTCTGCTAGTGCCATGTATGGTGTTAGAGGTGCGAATGGTGTTATCATTGTTAATACCAAACGTGGTACTGTTGCAAAACCATCAGTAGACTTTAGATTCGAACAAGCTATTCGTAAGCCTACCAAACTTCCTCAGTTTATTGGCGCAGCAGAATATATGAGTCTTTTGAATCAATTGCAACCAGATCCCAATAAACGTTTATTCACCAAAGATCAGATACTTAAAACCTACTATGGTTACGACAAAGATCTTTATCCAGACGTTAATTGGATTGACGCAATAACTAAAGATTACGCTTCATCTACACGTGCAAACTTAACCATTGCGGGTGGTTCTGACATGTTACGTTATTCTTTAACTGCTTCAGTTTACGATGAAAATGGTATCTTAGCACGTGATAACAGTCTTCCTTATGATACTTCTAGTAAGTTGACACGTTATAACATGCGTGCCAATGTAGACCTTGATTTAACCAAGACAACATTAGTTCGTTTTAATATTGGTGGTTACTTGCAAGACCTACGCAAAGGAAAGAGCAGTACAGATGAGCTTTTTACAAGCGCATTTGAAACTCCTCCTTTTGTTCATCCCGCTATCTATTCAGATGGAACAATACCCCGTGTATCTAATGTTCGATTCAATCCATGGGCTTTAAGCACACAATCAGGTTATTATACAGGTTCTCGTAGTAAACTAGAATCATTGTTCTCAGTAGAACAAAACTTAAAGATGATTACCCCAGGATTGAAAGCTAAGGTTACATTTGCATTCGATACTTATAACGAAGCCTTTGTAACCAGAGGTAAAGACCCACGTTATTATAGTGTTGCTAAGTCTCGAGACGATGAAGGAAACTTAGTTCATAGCATCCTTTCGTTCGGTAGTGAGTTCTTAGGACATAGCTCAAATGCCAACTATGGCAATAAGAGTACTTATTTAGAAGCATCTCTTTCATACGATAAGACATTCGGTGCGCACGCTTTAAATGCTTTGTTCTTGTATAATCAACGTAGTTATGACTGGGGAGATGTGCAACCAAAGCGTACCCAAGGTATTGCAGGTCGTTTGTCATACACCTACGATCGTCGTTATATCTCAGAGTTTAACTTCGGTTATAACGGCTCAGAAAACTTTGCAAAGGGCAACAGATATGGCTTCTTCCCATCACTTGCACTTGGTTGGTTGGTGTCAGAAGAGAAGTTTATGCAACCCCTTTCAAACACTATTACTAAATTAAAGGTAAGAGGTTCAATAGGTATGGTGGGTAATGATGATATCGGTGGACGTCGTTTTGCTTATATCACCACTATCAATACCAATGCAGGTGGTTACAATTGGGGCTACTCTGGTGAGGTAGGTAGAACTGGAGTTCAAGAAGGAGAAGTAGGAGTTCAGAATCTAACTTGGGAAAAATCACTTAAAACAAACATTGGTTTTGAGTTGGGATTGTGGAACGAATTAGATTTACAAGTAGACTTCTTCCGTGAGCATAGAACCAATATTTTCATGCAACGCTCAACCATTCCTTCTCAAGTAGGATTCATTTCAAATCCTTATGCCAACTATGGTGTGGTAGATAATAATGGTTTTGATGCGTCAATTGTTTACAATCACAGCTTTAATAAGGAATTCAATATCAGCTTAAGAGGTAACATCACTTATGCAAAGAACACCATTAAAGAGAAAGATGAGCCTCTTTCTGTAGTGGGAACATACCGTTCTATTACAGGAAAGTCTATCGGAACACTTTGGGGTTTACAAGCAGAAAGATTGTTTACTGAAGACGATTTCATCAATGGTAAATTGAAACCAGGTATCGCAGAGCAGTCTTTAGGAACAGTAGTACGCCCTGGTGACATCAAATATCGTGATATGAACGACGATGGAGTGATTACAGATGCAGACGAAGGTTATATCGGTGGCACCTCAGCTCCACGCATTGTGTATGGATTTGGAGGTAATGTTAATTATAAAGATGTAGACTTTAGCTTCTTCTTCCAAGGCTCTGGCGACACATATCGTATAATTGGAGGTAGCAACTACTTCATTCCTGGAAGTGGACAAGGCGTGTTAGGTAACGTTTATACAAACTATACCGACCGTTGGACTGAAGAGAATCCATCTCAAAATGTATTCTGGCCACGTCTATCAGAAAGCACAAACCCCAACAACAATCGTGCTTCTACATTCTGGAAGAAGAACATGAGCTATCTAAGATTGAAGTCTATTGAGCTTGGTTACACCCTTCCTAAGGCATTAACATCAAAATTCTTCGCTAAGAGTGTGCGTGTATTTGTGAGCGGTGATAATCTTCTTTATTTCTCTCCATTTAAATTATGGGATCCAGAACTTGAGACATCAGACGGATTACGCTATCCTTCTATGCGCTCAGTGACATTGGGTGTGAATCTTAAATTTTAACTATTAAACCAGATAATACAATGAAATTGGTAAAATATATATACATAGGTTGTCTTAGTCTCATGACTTTAAGCTCTTGTTCTGATTACCTTGATAAGGAACCGGACACAGAAGCAACTCTTGGACTCGTGTTTAATGACAAAGACAAGCTTGAAGGTTGGTTAGCAGGAGTGCAGTCTGGAACACCCGATCCCTATATGGGTTATGGCCGATTTATCGGTTGGGACGTTCTTGGAGATGAGATGACACCTTCTGAAAGATGGCGTCAATGGAACTGGAAGATTATTCCTTTCGCCCTAGGTGAATGGACTTCGTCTTCAGACTGGGATGGTAATTACTGGTCAGAGTTCCCCAAACGAATTCGTGAAGCAAATATTTTCTTGCGTGAAGCACATGCTCTTCCATCTCAAGGTATTTCTACTACCGAGATAGAATACATGAAAGCAGAGTGCCGTTTCTATAAAGCTTATTACTATTATTTGCTTGCAAACACTTATGGTGGAGTGCCTTTCAAACCTGATTACATTGCTCCAACCGACTTTACACTAAGCGATTTGCTTGTAGGACAACGTCCTTATACAGAGATTATCGATTGGTGTGACAAAGAGTTGTTAGCTGTTTCAAAGCTACTTCCTGCCAAATATACCGAAGCTCGCAAGTATGGTAGAGTCACATCTATCATGTGTTTGGCTGTTCGTGCACGTATGTTGCTCTTTGCAGCGAGTCCTTTAGTGAATGGAAATGCCGACTATGCGAACTTTAAGAACTCGGATGGAGAGAACATTTTCGCTCCAACTTACGATGCAACAAAGTGGAAATATGCAGCACAAGCATGTAAAGAGCTAATCGATGCAGCACAAAATGCAGGTCATGAGCTATATGTTGAGACCAATGCAGATGGCACAATAGACCCCTTTATGTCATATCAAAACATGATGTTAAAGCGTTTTGACGAAGGAAATAAAGAGATTCTCTTTGCAAGACCCGGTGGATGTGACTATTCAGATTATGAAAGACACGCTACACCTTCAGCGAGTGGAGGTTCAGGTGGTTTAGGAGTTACACAGAAACTTGTAGACGCTTTTTTCATGAACAATGGTCTTCCCATCACCGATAGCAATTCAGGTTATGTGCAAACAGGCTTCTCTACATCTGATGTTACATTGGATAACACTCAATGGGACACCAAAGTTAACGGCGGACATATCACGACAAAGAACACCTATAACATGTATTGTAATCGTGAACCACGTTTCTATGTAACTGTAAGTTTCAACAATTCATACTTCACACAAGAGCAAAGACTATTCGAATTCTTCAATGGTGGCAAGGATAATCCACACACTCACGATGCTCCTCAGAATGGTTATTTGGTTAGAAAGAAGCTTTCTCCAAACTCAAATGTGAAGCAAGGCAACATTCAATACCGCCCAGGTATCTTGTATCGACTAGGCGAAGCGTATCTAAATTATGCTGAAGCGTTGAACGAATCGGATCCAGGTAATGCCGATATCCTTGTTTATCTCAACAAAATACGTGAGCGTGCAGGAGTTCGTCAATACACAACTGGCTCAACAGATAATAACTTTATCCATGTAAACTTAAACGATCAAGATGCAATGCGCAAGCTCATTCATGCAGAACGTCATGTAGAATTGTGTTGCGAAGGATTGCGTTACGATGATTTACGCAGATGGAAAGAGGCAGAGAAAGAGCTCAATGGCGATTTCTATGGAATGAACTTCAACGGAAAAGATGCGGCTTCATTCTATCAATTAACACCTTATCAAAAGCGTGTTTATAAGAAAGCATTCTATTGGATGCCTATCCATCGCTCAGAAATGGATAAGAATAGCAAGTTAGTTCAAGCTCCTTATTGGAAATAAAAGATAGCAAAACAATGATGAAAAATATATTTAAATATCTTCTTCTCATGCTTCCAATGGTGTTGGCAAGCTGTAGTGACGATTTAGAACGATACATTCTTAATAGTCCAGAAGACACAATGCACCTCACTGCGAATGCTAATAAGGTGCAACTTCAACAAGACTTAGGTGCCGATACCGCTATTGTCTTCTCATGGAAAGACGCTGCAAATCGTGGTGAAGGAACCAAGTTGACTTATTATTTCAAGTTAGATGTGGCAGATAACAACTTCGAAACATCTATAGATAAGATCACTATTCCTGCAGGTAAGCACTCAATAGGATTCACTCATAAAGAGTTAAATGCCTTATTGTCTTCTTGGAACATTGCACCAGGTGAGACTGCGACCCTCGAAGCCGAAATTATTGCGAACGTATCAGGTGGAAAAGAGTATATGAAACCAGAAATATCACGTTTCCGTTTCGATGCTGTTGGATACTATCTTGCACCTCGTGACCTTTATATTGTGGGTACTTCAACAGGTGGAATGGACGCTGCTCATGCAGTGAAGATGGTTGAAAAGGTTTCAGAAAAGACCTATACATGGAGTGGAACACTTGAAGCTGGTAACTATAAGTTTGTGAAAGACCTTGCAAATATAGACAATGGTTACACTCAAGGCGATGCAGCTGGCAAGCTTAAATACACCAAACAAGGTGAAACAGAACAACTCTTCACTGCAAGTCAAACAGGTTTCTATGTTATAACACTCGATATTGAAGATCTAACTATTAAGGTAGAGCGTCCAACAACCGATTATACAGAGTTGTATATGGTTGGAGATGCAACCCCAATAGGATGGAATATTGGAAATGCTATCAAGCTAAAGAGAGATCCAAAGAACCAAGTTGCATTTGTATATGAAGGTCCTTTGAAGGCTGGAGAGCTTAAGTTCCCATTGACAAATACAAAGGGTTTTGACTGTGATTACATCATGGCAGAGAACGCTAACGCTTCTATTACAGAAACAAAGGCCGTTCGTCGCAACTTCCCAGACGTGAATGATAAGTTCGATACCAAGTGGAAACTCTACAATGCAGACGCTGGAAACTATAAAGTTACAGTGAATACATACGATATGACCGTTACTTTTGAACGTGACGAAGCATCTCGTGTTCCCGATGATGTGGCTATTAAAGCTCTTTGGATTGTAGGAAATGCTACCCAAGGAGGCTGGGGAACTCCATTTAGTCAATCGTTTATCTACGACGGAAAGGCAGGAAAAGGAACCTTTGTGTGGACAGGTACATTGCAAGAAGGTGAGTTCAAGCTACCATTAGACAATACCAATGGTTTCGATTGCGATTATATCATGCCTAAAGCAGTAGACGGAAACAACCTCGCACCATTGTCTGAAACCAATTGTGAGGTAATTGTTAAGGGCAATCCTGATAAAAAATGGAAAGTAGAAGCAACTCAAGCAGGAACTTATAAGATTAGTGTTAACGTGCTAACTAATAAGATTAAGTTTGAGAAAAAATAACCATATAACAGAAAAGAAAATGTTTAAAATAAGTAAAGTATTTACTCTTTCAGTCATTGCATTTGCCTTAATGGCGTGCAGTGACGAGAAAGGAACAGGCTGGACACCTGATATGATTCCTGAAGATGTTGTTGAAAACGACACAACTTCTGTAACAGATGCCAAACAAGCCCCTCTTTATTGGAGCGTATACGAATATGGTTTAACAGGAGAACTATCGCATACCAACTCTAATATGCCTTTAGAGACATGGAAAAAGAATATTGATTGGGTGTCAGAAAACCTTCGTCCTTCTGGTTATAATATGATTTGTACCGATGGATTCATGTCAATGACAAATGATCTTAACGTCAATGCACAAGGTTATATGACTCACTATGCAGGCATAAAACTAACCGATTTGGTGCAGATGTGTAAAGATAAAGGTTTGAAATTGGGTGTTTACGACAATCCATTGTGGGTTCATGCACCTTTAACAACCGTTATTGAAGGTACAAACAAAAGACTTTCAGACTTAGTTTACGACCCTGCAAAGGACAAAGTCATTAAACCTAACAGCACAGACTTATTCACTTGGATCGTTCCAAGCCATGCAGGTGCACGTGAATATATCGATGGCTTCTTTAAATACTACAAGTCTATTGGCGTTGATTTCATTCGTATGGACTTTATGTGTCTATTTGAAACAGGTGATGGAGCAGGCGATATGCCAGGTAGAGGCTATGGAAGAGAAAACTATAAGTTGGCTCTTAAATATATTAATGAGGCTGCAACTAAATACAAAGTGTTCACTTCTATCGTAATGCCTAACATGTTTGAAGATGGAGCAGCAGAGAAAACCACTAACAATATGGCACGTATCGTGTCTGATACCTACACAGGTGGTTGGGGACATGTGTCTTCTTGGTTGCGTGGACAAAAGCATTATGGTTGGCCAACCTTCCATAATCAGTTCGATGGCTTCGTTTATTGGTCTAAGATAACAGGTAGAGGAAAGATCATTCCCGATGGAGATTTCACCCGTTTGAATCAGTTAAGCAGTGCAGAAGAAAAGGCTTTCGTTATTTCTTTGCAACTAATGGCAGGTGGTCCTATTGCTGTTGCCGATCAACATAACACCCTTGTGAATGGCGATTTGAAGTATTACACCAATAAAGAGATGCTTGCTCTCAACCAAGATAAGTTTGTTGGAAAACCTCTTGTAGGCGATATCACCAACGAAGAAAGTCAAATTTGGTATGGAAAGATGTCGAACGGCGATTATGTCGTAGGTTTGTTCAATCGTGAAGACACACCAAAGGTGCGTGCAGTTGAATTCTCTCGCTTAGGAATTAGCGGTGCAATGAAGATTCGTGACTTGTGGAAACACACCGATGAAGGCGAAGATATCAGAGTAAGTGCAACCTTAGCACCTCACTCTTGTAAGATTGTTCGTCTTTCAAAAGCGGCTAATTAATATATAAGAACACCATAATAAAAATAGATTGTCTATGAAAACAATAATAAAGAATATGGTTCTTGGTTGCTTTGCGCTATCGCTTCTTCCTGCTATCACAGCATGTTCAGGCGATGAGTTGCCACAACCTATCAAGAGACCACGCACCATGTTAACTCTAACAACCGACTGGACTGGAGTTGATAAAGGTGAAAAGCCCAATAGCTATGTGGTGAATATCAACGAAAATCAATATACAGTAGAGAACGGAGACAACGTGTATGAGTTGAAAACCAACGAAAGCTACGCAATCAGTTCTTATACTTTTGCCGAGAACATCACCATAACCGACAGCATTGCAAAGGTTGGAGCAAGTAAAACAGAAGTGTCTTCGCCCACCGCAATCAATGGTCTTCCAGGCACATTGTATGGCACTTACAGTAGAATAGATAACCTCGAAGGAGCTACTTCTTCACTTTCTTTGAAGATGAAGCAGTTAACACACGATTTAAATGTAACTATTTCGAACGATGTAAGTGTAAATAGTGGCTATGCAGTGTTGAATGGAGTGGCATCGAGTGTGAACCTTAAAACAGGCGAAAGCAGTGGCTCTGAAGATGCAGTAACCGAAGTTCGCATTGCAACCAATGCAAAAGGCGAGCAAGAAATAACTGTTCCTTTCCGTTTGTTGGGTCTTGATAAAAGCGCAACACACACGCTAACCATTTACTTGTCGCTTGCAGATGGAACCTCAAAAACCATCGTAACCGATTTAAGTTCATATCTTTCAAATTTCGGACAAACAACAGCTCCTCTAAATATTGCATCGGGTGTAGCTCTAAGTAGCATCATGTCAGGTGTCAATAATTGGCAAGTTGTGAATGCAGGAACCATAAAGTTATAAACAATCAAAGATGATGATGTTGCTTTGTGCTATGTTTTAGCAGGGCAACATCATCTTCAATAAAGTAGAGAAAAATTTATTATTCAATTATAATACTAAACAACAATAACAATGAAACATTTTATTTACGCAGCACTTATTGGTGCAATGGGATTTGCTTCATGTGCTAACGACGATGTAGTGAGCAACAATCAAACTACTACTGGAGCCCTAAAAATCAATGCAGGTATTGCTCTTCACAAAGTAACACGTGCTTTTGACAATCAATGGAACAAGGGAGATGAAATTGGAGTTTATCTTCTTAACGCAGGAACAACCACAGTTAATGGCGACGTTAACTATCAATATAAAAGTAATATTGAAACTGAAACAGCCGAAGAAGGCAACTTTGCTCCTGTAAGCAAAAACGCTTTCCTTCCTTCTGATGGCTCTGCTGTAGACGTGGTGGCATACTATCCTTACACAACTGATATCACAGATGGTGTACGTTCGATAAATGTTGCCGACCAAAGTAACCAAGCTGCAATCGATCTTTTGCAGGCAAAGGCAACCAATGTCACACGACTTAACCCAACTGCCAACCTCAGTTTCTCTCACAAACTAACAAAGTTGTATTTCACTTTCACATCAACCAGTGGTGTGAATCTCGATAGAGTAACAGCAACTATTGGCAACCAACACACCAATATCAATTATAATGTATTGCAAGATGCTATCTCTTTGAAAGAAGGCGATGCAACTCAAGACATTACTTTGCGCAAAGGCGACAGCTATCTCGAAGCAATTGTTATTCCTAACACTGTTGATGGCAATGCAGCTGCAAACAGAACACTTACCTTTACTATTGGAGGTGAAGAATATAAAGCAACTCTTTCTTCTGCAACCTCATTCGAAGCAGGAAAGAAATATATGTATAATGTAGAGTTTTCTCAAACAGGTGTCACTCTAACAGGCGCAGGCATCACTCCTTGGACCGAAGTTTCAAGCAACGAAACAGTGGTTGTTACTGGTGGAATTAAAGATGTTTATCTATTTGGTAACCCTACCAATTGGGACCACAGAGACAAACTTACTGCTAAAGGTAATGGTGTTTTCGAATGGAAAGGTAACATCTATAAAAACCAAGAGTTGAAGTTTACTCTTGAAGATAATGGTGATTACAACACTTATCAGTTAATGCCTAATGCTTCAGGACATGAGAATAAGACAATAGAAGAAGGCGAATCAACCTATTCTAAAGTGCTTTACAACGATGATAACGACAACAAATGGGTGGCTTCAAAGCACGGATATTACACCATTACAATTGATACTAAGACTTCAAAAATTAAGTTCGAACAAACCGAAGTGCCCGTTACTCAATTATATGGAGTGGGTGATGCGCTTCCAAGTGGTTGGGATTTAGGTAACGCACCCAAGTTTACTCAAGACCCAACTAATGCTAAAATCTTTACATTAGACGTGACTTTGAGAGCTGGTTCGTTTAAACTTCCATTGTGGTTGAATAGTGGTTTCGAATGTGATTTCTTGATGCCAGAGAACGCTGACGCTCCTCTTACAGCAAGAAAGGTGGTTCGTCGCAACTATCCAAATACCTATGACGGTAACGATACCAAATGGAAAGTGGAAAGTTCTGAGGCTGGTGACTACACCATTACTGTGAACTTGGAAGATATGACCATGACCGCTGTAAAGAAAAACTAAGATTTTCTTATTTGAAAAAGTGATTTAATAGAATGTAGATGTGTGGTTGTTAAGCAGCTAACGCATCGGATAAAATCCTATACTTTTGCTCTTTTGTGTGGCAATTCGTTGCTCACTTGAAGGCATGGGTATAGGATTTTTCTTTTTTTCTTTATCTCTTTGATAATGAATGGCTTTGTCCTTTCGTTCTAAAAGCATTGCTATTGGGGCGTAAATTCATTGCTTTTGCCCTTTAAATGTAGTGCTTTTACTTATAAAAAGCAGTGCTTTCGTTAGCTAAATAAAAAGCAGATGCGGGGCGAGTCTAAGTCTATTCAAAATAAAAGAGTGAGATGTTTAAGAAGAAAGGGAGTGAAAAGGGGAGAAAGGAGATAGAGGAAAGGACGGAACAACACCATAAAACAATAAAAAGACATAACGAATTATGCCTTTTTATCATATTTTTTAATCACCTTAGTCACCACCTCGGCGCATTTTTCGTTGTTATATTCACGCTCAGCAAGAGCTCTTCCACGTGCTCCCATCGCTGCAGCTTCGGTCGGATGTTGGGTGATATATTCAATAGCTTTTGTCCAATTTTCTACATCATAGTAAGGAACTGAGATGCCACAGCCGTCTTTATCGAAGTCGATTGGTATCTGAGGGTTGCGACTACAGATAATAGGTAGACCCAAAGCAAGTGCTTCTACCACCGTAGTTAAACCCACAGTGTATTTCGATTCTTGGCAACATATCACCACACAATTGGCTTTGTTCACCTCAAGAGCAAGCTCATAGGGTGCCAAGCGGTTCCATTGATGCACCTTAATGTTATCGTTCAGCGTTAAATTGGCAAACACCTTATTATAATTTACATCGCCATTCTGCTCGTTAATATAAATGTCTAACGGGGCATTGGTGGTGTTAAAGGCCTTGATAAGGGTGGGCATGTCTCGCAATTCCTTACCTGTTGAAATGAAACCCGTTGTGCGTTGGGTTTGATGACGAATAGAATCGTAGAACTTTAGATCGGCTCCCCAATGTCCTAAGTGCATCTTTTGAGGTGGATATTTGGCTGTTTTGTACGAGTCGTTCACCAACTTTTGAGAGAAAAAGAACAGCTCGTCGAATCCTTTATAAAACAATTTGCCCAACCACTCACGCCACTTCGAGGGCGATTTGATGATGGGTTGATGGTGCCAAACAATCACTGGCTTGCGAAAAAGATGAAGTGCTCGTAAGAAAACAATTAGTTCTAATCCACGATAGTGTGTTGCATAAACGGCATCGAACGATTCTTTGCAAGTGAGTATGCGCCATGTTGTGCGCAACATCATCTTCCAACGACTTTGGTTGAGCTTGCTTTTATGCCACACTACATCAACTCCGTGCTTTGAAAAGAGCGTTGCGCCATATAAAAAATGTGGTGGAAACTCTTGCTTTTCAATCTGTTGCAGAATGTGTTGAATGTCTTGTGTGTGATAGAAATATACCTTCATATTTGCAAAAGTACTTAAAAAACAGAACAATAGACACAAAACACGCCTTTTTATTCATTCTAATGGCTTGAAAGAGCGAATAAATGGCATGGCAAATACTTTCTTCTTGAGGGTAAGAGTGGGCGAGGAGCATCTTCTTAAAATGCTCTTTTTACTCTATTAAGGATACGAAAAACATGGTTTTTGAAATTAATTCTAACTGAAAGAGCCACTAATTATTGAATTGTTTTTATCTTTGCAATTTGTTATAGTTTAGATAAATGGCAACATTAAAAGAGAAAACAACTAAAGGTTTGTTATGGGGCGGTATGAATAATGCCGTTCAACAGCTCGTAGGAGTAATCTTCGGAATAATCTTAGGCAGAATTCTTTTTACCGAAGACTATGGCATGATAGCAATGATTAGCGTCTTTTCGCTCATTGCAACCACGCTACAAAATAGTGGATTCACCACTGCTATTGCCAATCTTAAAGCCCCAACGTCGGCTCACTACAATGCTGTTTTCTGGTTTAACATCATTATGGGCGTTTCGCTTTATCTGTTGTTGTTTTTCTGTGCGCCTCTTATTGGCGACTACTATCGCAACGACAAGCTCGTTTCTTTATGTAGATATGCTTTTTTAAGTATTGTTATTGCATCGTTTGGAACGGCTCAATCGGCTTTCCTTTTTAAGAATATGATGGCCGAACAGCAGGCTAAAGCAGGAATGATTGCAGTGCTGTTGTCGAGCATAACGGGTGTGGTGATGGCCTATAATGGCATGGCCTATTGGTCGTTAGCAACGCAAGGACTGGTTTATGTGCTGATGAATACGCTCATTGTGTGGTACTTTTCGCCTTGGAGACCAACGTGGAAGAACATCAATTTTTCGCCACTTCGCAGTATGTTTAAATTCTCTTTTAAAATACTTGCAACCTCTATCACCACGCATGTCAATAATAATATCTTGAATATCGTGCTTGGTCACTATTTTAGTACACACGCAGTGGGTATCTACAACCAAGCTTATCAATGGAATTCGAAGTGTTTTATGTTGGCACAAAACATGGTGAACCAAGTGGCTCAGCCCATGCTTGTTGACCTAAAAGACGACGAAAGCCGCCAAATATTTGCCTTTCGTAAACTGATGCGTTTCACTTCTTTTGTGTCGTTTCCATTGCTTTTGGGTTTTGGAATGGTGGCAAAAGAGTTTATTCTGGTGTCAATTAAGGCTAAATGGCTCGAAAGCGCCGAGCTAATTCAAATCCTTTGCTTTAGCGGAGCCACTATTCCTTTGTCAACTTTGTTGTCGAACATGATTATCAGTAAGGGCAAATCGAATATCTATTTCTATTGCACTTTTGGCTTAGGAGTGGTTCAAATCATCATGATGAGCTTGCTTTGGGTGTATGGAATACGTGTAATGGTGATTGCATATACCTTATTAAACATCGCATGGTTATTTGTTTGGTTCTTCTTTACCAATCGTTTAACTAGCTATTCGCTTTGGAACTTCTTGAAAGATGTGGTGCCCTTTGGCGCAACGGCATTGGTTATGGCTGTTATTGCCTATTGTTTAACCGTCTCATTGCACAATCCTTGGTTGCTCATTGTAAGTAGATTGGCTATTGCATGCACTCTTTATGTGGTGGCATTGAAGCTGATGCACGCTCAAATATTGAACGAGAGCATAGCATTTCTTCGCTCAAAAATATTGAAAAAGTAATTCTATAAGAATCGATGAAACGTACCTATACAAAAGAAGAACTGCAGGCTTTGCACCGAGAATTATACGACATTCTTCGTGAAACGATAAGGGTTTGCGAAGAACACGATATTCGCTACTTCCTAATAGGAGGCACAGCGATAGGTGCTTTGTATGATCAAGCGATCCTTCCGTGGGACGATGACATCGATATTGGTATGACTCGTGACCAATATAACAGGTTCTTAGAGGTGGCTCCCACTGCTCTTGGTGAGCAATATTTCTTGTCTTATTACGAAACAGACCCTAAAACGCCTTACTATTTTGCGAAAGTAAGGAAAAATGGAACGCTATTTAAAGAGGAAACGTTTAGCGAAATAGCCATGCATCAGGGTATCTTTATCGATGTTTTTCCATTCGATAAAATTCCGGATAATGCCCTATTGCAAAAGGCGCATCGTGGAGTTGTGAACTTCTTGAAATGCTGCTTGTTAGGAACAGAGATATGGATGTGGAAATATTTCGGTACTCCTAAGGTGCCCAATCCCAGTAATCGCAACATTTTAGCGTGCTTTTTAACTCGTGTGGTGTGTTCTCTTGTGCCTAAAAAATACATCTATAAGGCTATGGTAAAGGCTCAAAGTGCTTTTAATGACAGTTGTACTACCTATTATAATAATACCACCACGAAGACAGATAAAATCGAAGTGCAGGCAACTACCGATTTGGTAAAGGTGCCTTTCGGTCCTTTAAAGGTTGCAGTGACACGAGAATTAGAACATTTTTTACGTTTTAATTTCCCTAAATTACATCGTTTTAACGAAGCAGAACAGGCTCAAATAAGTAATCATTGTCCTCAAGAATTGGTGTTTTCTCCTAACAATGAGGAACTGCCTGTAAAGTAATATTCTATAAAAGACATATCTTAAATTTGGTTATTCGTTACTAATTTGCTAATTTTGTACGAATTATATACTTAAAACAACAGATAAATGACATCCATTACAATAAAGAAGGTTGAAACAAAAGAAGATCTTAAAGCCTTCATTGAATTTCATTATGACCTCTATGAGGGCAATGAATACGACGTACCCAATCTATATAGCGATGAAGTAAACACTCTAAGTAAAGAGAAAAACGCAGCATTTGATTTCTGTGTAGCAAACTATTATCTTGCAATTCGTGACAACAAGGTTGTAGGAAGGGTTGCTGCCATCATCAATAACAAAGCAAATGAGAAGTGGAATCAAAAGCGAGTGAGATTCGGTTGGATTGATTTTATTGAAGATAAAGAGGTTCTTGAGGCTCTATTAAAGGCGGTAGAAGACTTTGGTAAGGCGCATGGTATGAACGAAATTGTTGGTCCTTTGGGTTTCACTGATATGGATCCAGAAGGTATGTTGACATGGGGTTTCGACCAATTAGGCACAATGCCAACCATATATAACTACGATTACTATCCAAGACTATTGGAAAGCCTCCCCGGTTACGAAGTAGATAATAAGTATGTAGAGTACAAACTCTTTGTACCTGATACGGTTCCAGAGAAGTATGCCAAGATAGCTGAGATGATTCAGAACCGTTATAACCTTCGAATTAAAAAGCTAACGAAGAAAGATGTCTTTGAAGGTGGATACGGAAAGAAAATCTTTGAGTTGATTAACTCAACCTATAAAGATCTTTATGGCTTCTCAGAATTGTCGGAAAAGCAAATCGATCAATATATAAATATGTATTTCCCATTTGCCGATTTAAGTCTTATTACCATCGTAGAAGATGCTTCTGCGGATAATAAACTTGTGGGAATTGGAATTACATTGCCTTCTCTTTCAGAGGCATTGCAGAAATGTAAGAAGGGAAGACTATTCCCATTTGGTTGGTTCCACTTACTAAGAGCAATTAAATTCCATAAGACTAAGATTGTAGACTTATTGTTAATAGGAGTACTTCCAGAGTATAGAATGAAGGGAGTTAACGCCCTTATATTTGCCGATCTCATTCCAAGATACCAAGCATACGGCTTTGAATGGGGCGAAACACAAGTGGAAATGGAAACCAATACCAATGTACAAAGCCAATGGGAGACCCTCAATCCTGTTATGCATAAACGTAGAAACTGCTATAAAAAGGTATTAAATGCAGAGTGATAAGGAAAATATTAAAGACAATATCAGCATGGTAGAGCAAGTAAAATATACCGATGACAACATCAGACACTTATCGGACATGGAGCATGTACGCACCCGTCCCGGTATGTATATTGGTAGATTGGGTGACGGTTCGTTACCTGAAGACGGTATATATGTATTACTTAAGGAAGTCGTTGATAACTCAATCGACGAGTTTAAGATGAATGCTGGTCGTCGAATAGAAATAGATATCACAGAAAATGCAAGCGTTTCGGTTAGAGATTACGGTCGAGGTATCCCCCAAGGAAAGCTAATCGAAGCCGTAAGTGTATTGAATACAGGTGGAAAATACGACTCAAAGGCCTTTAAAAAGAGTGTAGGTCTGAACGGAGTCGGTATAAAAGCGGTCAATGCGCTTAGCAAACGCTTTGAAGTTCGTTCGTATAGAGATGGCAAAGTGCGCACAGCTATATTCGAAAGAGGTATTCTTCAAAGCGATAAAACTACCAAAACTACAGACGAAAACGGAACTTTTATATTCTTTGAACCCGATAATCAACTGTTTCTTAATTATCGTTTTCACGACGATATCATTGAAACAATGTTGAGAAACTATACCTATCTCAATACAGGACTTACCATAATGTATAATGGAAGACGCATAATGAGTCGTAATGGACTTGCAGATCTTCTTACAGATACAATGACTACAGATGGTCTTTATCCCATTATACACATCATTGGCGAAGATATTGAGATCGCATTTACCCATACTAACCAGTATGGAGAAGAGTATCACTCGTTCGTTAACGGACAACATACAACCCAAGGAGGTACTCATCAAACAGCATTTAAAGAGCATATTGCAAAGACCATCAAAGAGTTTTCGGGCAAAAACTTCGAATATGGCGATATAAGAAACGGCTTAGTGGCTGCCATTGCCATTAATGTTGAAGAGCCAATGTTCGAAAGTCAGACTAAAATTAAATTGGGTTCGACAACCATGAGCCCTAATGATGGTGTGAGCATCAATAAATATATTGGTGATTTTGTTAAGACAGAAGTAGACAATTATCTGCATAAACACGCCGATATTGCCGAAACAATGCTTGCAAAGATACAAGAAAGCGAGCGTGAACGCAAGTCAATGGCGGGCGTAACAAAGCTTGCAAGGGAGCGAGCAAAGAAGGCAAATCTGCACAATCGCAAGCTTCGTGACTGCCGAATTCATTATAGTGATGGCAAAAACAACGATAAAGAGAAAAGCTGTATCTTTATAACTGAGGGAGATTCTGCGAGCGGAAGCATTACAAAAAGCCGTGATGTCAATACACAAGCAGTGTTCTCTTTGCGTGGAAAGCCCCTTAACTCGTTTGGATTAACCAAGAAAGTGGTTTACGAAAACGAAGAGTTTAACTTGCTACAAGCGGCTCTTGATATTGAAGAAGGGCTCGATTCTCTTCGCTATAACAAAGTGATTGTGGCTACCGATGCTGATGTTGACGGTATGCATATCAGGCTTTTAATCATCACATTCTTCTTACAATTCTTCCCAGAATTGATCAAAAAAGGACACGTTTACGTGCTACAAACGCCCTTATTCCGTGTTAGAAACAAGAAGAGTAAGATTAAAAATAAAGCCGTTTTAGAAGAAAATGGCGACAAACAAAAGAAAGGTGACAAGAAAAACGACTTCATAACACGTTATTGTTACACTGAAGAAGAGCGCATAAAGGCGATAGAAGAGCTTGGACCTTCACCCGAAATCACTCGATTTAAAGGTCTTGGTGAGATCTCACCAGATGAGTTTGCGCACTTTATTGGCCCCGAAATGCGCCTCGAACAGGTAACTCTTCACAAGACAGATCAAGTGCAAAAGCTCTTAGAATACTACATGGGAAAGAACACAATGGAGCGTCAAAACTTCATTATCGATAATCTTTTGGTTGAAGAAGATGTAGTAGATGAGGACAAAGAGGCATAAAGCAAGACTCGAAGTTGTGCTCATTAAGAACTTTAAAGCAAAAGAATAGAAAAGAAATATAGACGAACTCGCTATCGAAAAGAACGATAGTGGGTTCGTTTTTTTATGCCCCTATATAATAATAGGTGTAGATGTGCTTTCAAATTTTTACTCCTTAGCGAAAGCAACACTCTGCAACCGCCCTAAATACTTCAAGAAAACAACTTGCAAAAGCAATGCTATTACAATCTAAAAGCAATGGAATTACAAGGCAAAAGCAGTGCTTTTATCACTCAATATCAATGCTTTTCTTATTTCTTTTCTTCAAATTCTCTCTAAAAATAGATGGTGATTTGCATAAAAAGATGTACTTTTGAGCGGCAAAAGAAATAGAGGAATAAATAAAAATCAACATTTTTAATTCTTTAACAGTTTTCTTTTAGCGGAAAATCAAATAGCTACGTATAACAATAAAACAATCTATTGATATGGACAAACGCATACTTAAATATTTAGCAGGTGAACTATCGAAAGAAGAAAAAGAGCGTTTTGTGCATGATGTCAACACCAATGAGTTGTTAAGACAAGATGTAGAAAGCGCAATGAAGATGGAGGCATTGATGAAAATGGCTCCTCGTTCTACGGATAAAAACGTTCAATACACTTCGTTTCGAGGTGCAAACACTAAAGAAGCAGCAAGATATCCTGAAATAAAAAAGACCAATTGGTGGCGTTATGCTGCTGCGGTTTTGTTCTGTTTCATGATGGCTTATGTTTATTGGACAAAGACAACGCCTACCAAAATGCAAGTGGCGATGCAGACATTAACCATACCCGTAGGGCAAAGAGCGCAACTTGTTTTGCCAGATGGCACAGAAGTGTGGGCCAATTCGGGTTCAAAAATAACCTACCCTTCGGTGTTTGGTGACGAACGCAACGTGAAATTAGAGGGCGAAGCCTTGTTTTATGTGGCAAAAGACGACAAGCATCCGTTCATCGTTACTGCAAATAATTATTGCGTGAAGGCACTCGGAACCACCTTTAATGTAGAGGCTTACAAAGAAAATTCAAGCATAGTTACACTGCTCGAAGGCTCTGTTAAAGTGTATGAAGTGGACAAAGAAGAGAATGGTGTGGTGCTTCAACCTCATTATAAGTTAGTTTGCAACGGACCATTGATGTCTGTTGAGGCGGCAAGTAACGATGCGATAGAATGGAAAGACGGTATGATTGTCTTTACAAAGCAGTCGATGGCAGAGATTATAGGCGTGCTTCAAAAGCGTTTCAATGTAACCATTAAGGTGAAAAACAATGCCATCAACGATTTTGTTTATAGCGGAAAGTTCCGTCAAGACGATGGCGTTGAAACCATACTCAATGTAATTAGTAGGGTACATCACTTCAAAATCGAACATCAAAAGGCACAACAAACCATCTATTTAAGTATGCCTTAGCCTCGACAAACCTTTATTCTCCTACCAGAACACCTACGAAATAAGAAAATATACCTAAACAAAAATATAACTAAAAAGATAAACAACTATGAGTGAACCAATGTGGGCGAAATGTGCTTTGCAAGCAACAAAGCATTTCAATAAACCCTTTTTGTCATTGTTTTTGTTCTTTACGTTAGGTAATGCCACCGTGTTTGCACAACAGCAACAAGTGCGCTTGTCTTCGAAGACATTGACAGTGCAAAAGATGATGTCTGAAATTGAAAAGCAAACAGGCTTTTTGTTTGTTTATAGTGATGTTGATTTAAACATCCATCGTACAGTTTCTTTAGCGCAACAAAATGGTAGACTTGATCTTTTTCTTGAACAATTGGCTAAAGAAAACGGCTTGAAATACGAGCTAACACCAAACAAATATGTTATTCTTTCAAAGCAAGGCGAAACCTCTAAGGTAGTAACTAAGCTCACAGGACGTGTTACTGACACCAAAGGCGAACCCCTTATTGGTGCTACTATCGTGCAAAAAGGAACCCAAAACCGCACCATCACCGATGTAGATGGTAAGTTCTCGATAGATGCTCCAGTAGGAAGTACACTTGTTGTGTCGTATATTGGTTGGAGAGATAAAGAGCTAAAGGCTTCAAAAAATATGAGCATTGTGCTCCAAGACGACGTTGCAGCACTCGAAGAAGTGGTTGTTGTTGGTTACGGAACAATGAAGAAAAAGAACCTAACAGGAGCGGTGAGTGCAGTGAGTAGCACAACCATTAGCGACAGTCACGCCACTCATTTGTCTACAGCTTTGCAGGGAGCAACATCAGGTTTAACTGTAACTCGAAACGGAGGAGCACCTGAAAGCAACGCAACATTGCAAATTCGTGGTATCACTACCTTAAGTGATACAAGTCCATTGGTGATCATCGACGGAGTACCTGGTGATATTAATATGGTGAATCCCGATGATGTTGAAAATCTATCTGTATTGAAAGATGCAGCATCGGCAGCTATTTATGGTTCAAGAGCTGCAGCAGGTGTTGTTCTTATCACCACCAAACGTGCTAAAACAGACGACTTACAAATGTCGTATAACTTCGAGTTTGGATTCGATAAACCTACCACTATGCCTAAATATGTAGGCTGGAAGCGTTTTATGGAGATGACCAATGAGTTGCGTTATAACGATAACCCACAAGGTGGAAAATTCCAAACTTATGCAGAAGACCTCATTGCTAATTACCTACAAAACAATAAAACCAATCCCGATAAATATCCTATTACTAATTGGGAAGACGTTCTTTACAATAAAAACGTAAATCGTCAAACACACACATTCAGTTTAATGGGTGGTGGAAAGAAGGTGATGTCGAAAGCATCTTTCCGTTACGACAAGAGCGATGGTATGTATGTTAATCGTAACTACGAACGCTTTATGACTCGTTTAAACAACGACTTCTCATTAAATAAATACATCGAGGCACACTTAGATGCTAACTTTAGCTATTCACGTTTAAAGACTCCACATCACAATCCATTTGATGATGGTGGTCGAAACATTCCTCCTATCTATGCAGTTCACTGGCAAGATGGTCGTTATGGTGATGTGAAAGACGGTGAAAACATGCTTGCTAAGATTCAAGCAGGTGGCGTTGAAGCAACCAACAGGTATGCTATTGGTGGTAAGGGAGAACTGAACATTAAGCCAATCGAAGGTTTAAAACTATCTTTAATTGCTTCTCCTAACTTCCGTTTCGACAACATCAAGAGCTTTGTTAAGCAAGTTCCTTATACCAATGCCGACGATCCTAACAAGGTGGTAGGCTACTTTGGTGGTCACTATGTAACCTCTTTAGAAGAAACAAGGAAGCAAGGTTACGACATAACAGCACAAGCTTTGGGTAATTATCACAAGACAATTGGTCTTCACGACATCTCTTTATTGTTAGGATACGAATATTTCTACATGAGAGAAGAGAAGATGTCGGGTAGTGGAAGCAACTATGAATTGATGGATTATCCATATCTTGACCTTGCACCAAGCGATCATCAAAAGGTGGGTGGTAATGCTCTTGAATATTCATATCGCTCATATTTCAGTAGAATTAACTACTCTTACGCTAATAAATACTTATTAGAATTGAACTTAAGACGTGATGGTTCTTCTCGATTTAATCGTGCAACACGTTGGGCTTCGTTCCCTTCTTTGTCGTTAGGTTGGGTTGTTTCAGAAGAAAACTTCATGAAACCATTGCGTTGGCTCAATCACTTCAAAGTGCGTTTGTCTACTGGTAAGTTAGGAAATGAGCGTATCGGAAGTTATTATCCTTATCAAGCTTCAATCGATTTCGGTAGAGCTTTGATGTATAATGCTGGTCAAACCATGTCTATCACCACTGCAGCTCAAGGCAAATATGCAGTGAAAGACATCACATGGGAAACCACTCAGAGCTGGGATATCGGTATTGATGCACGCTTCTTAAACAATCGTTTGAGCTTTACTTTCGACTATTATAAGAAGAATACCAAAGATATGTTGTTGGCATTGCAAATCCCTATCTTCATGGGATATGCTAATCCAGATGTCAATGCAGGTAAAATGCACACCAAAGGCTTCGACCTTGACTTGTCTTGGCGTGACAAAATTGGCGAACTTCAATACAATGTAGCTTTCAACCTATCTGATTATAAATCGGTGATGGGCAACATGAATGGTACAGAATTTGTGGGAGCGCAAATCAATAGAGAAGGAAGTGAATTTAATCAATGGTATGGTTATCGTAGTAAAGGTATCTACCAAGACCAAACAACCTTAGATAATTCGGCTAAACTCAATAAGAATATTAAAGTAGGTGACGTTCAATACGAAGACGTTTCAGGTCCTAACGGAACAGCAGATGGTATCATATCGGCTGAATACGACCGTGTTTTATTGAAGGGTTCACTACCTCATTTCTTGTATGGACTATCACTTGGCGCTGCATATAAAGGCTTCGACTTTAATGTTTCGTTCCAAGGTGTAGGCGAAAAGTGGAACAGAATGACCCCATCAATGGTGGAAGGTCTTCCAGGAAACTGGCTTAATTTCCCACAACTCATCGACGGTCAATATTGGAGTTCATATAACACAGACGAACAAAACAAGCAAATGAAGTATCCAAGACTCACTCGTTCTAATGCAGATGCAAACTATTCAATGTCTGATCAATGGCTATATAATGGTTGGTATCTACGTTGTAAGAACATCACTCTTGGCTATTCAATTCCTAAGCACATTGTGAATCGCTTCTTTGTGAAGTCACTTCGTGTGTATGTTTCAGCTAATGATTTGTTCAGTTTCAATAACTGTCCAAAGGGATGGGACCCTGAAGTAGTAGACGCAGGCTATCCTATTATGCGTTCATTAATGTTCGGTTTAAATATTAACTTCTAGTGATTTTGTTATGAATAAATATATTTCAAAGATATTCCTTGTTGCAATTACAAGTTTAAGTCTTGTTTCTTGTCATGATTTAGACCTCAATCCGTTGTCTAGTGGTTCAACAGGAAACTGGTATTCTTCGGCTAAAGAGATCCAAATGTCAGTGAATAAGCTATATGATATGACTTATTGGAGACAAGAAGGAGATAACCAAACAGACTGGAGTGATGACACAGTGTACCGTGATGCCTTAACAGCTTTCGAGAATGGAACCATCAATAGTGAGGATTGGATCGTGGGTTTGCATTGGAGAACCAATTTCCAAATGATCTCTTATGCCAACGGAATCATCAATACTTACCAAAAAGCGTTAGACAGAGGCGCTAATAAAGCAGAGGTAATGCAATATGTTGCGGAGGCACATTTCTTCAGAGCGGTAGCTTATGGACGCCTTATTACTCGCTTCGGAGATGTTCCTTATTTCACAGAAGAGTTGACAATCCCTGAGGGAATGGCTAAAGGTAGAACCGCAAAGAGCGAAGTTTTAAAGCATGTTTATGAGGATTTTGATTATGCAATCAATATTCTTCCTACCAAAACAACTACCTTCGACCGAGTAACTAAGGGTGCAGCATTGGCTTATAAGGCACGAACAGCCTTGTATCTAGGCGACTATCAAACAGCTGCAACAGCGTCTAAAGCTGTTATGGACTTAGGTGTTTATGCCCTACACGATAACTATCGTGACCTATTCTTGCAACATACAAAGGTTTCAAAGGAGTTCATTTTCGTGCGTCCACGCTCTATCAACATGAAAATAGATGTGATAACAGCTGGTCAAGTGAAGAATAAAGTAGTGCGAAATGCAGGCGGTTGGGCTTCAACAGACCCTTCTTGGAATCTTTTAGCCGCATATACTTGCACCGATGGATTGCCCATTGACGAGTCACCTTTATTCGATTCGCATGAACCTTTCAAAGCTCGTGATCCACGATGTGCAATGACTATCGTTCCATTTAACGAACCATTCTTAGGCTATGTCTATAATCCTTCACCCGCAGCAACCACTGTTTTGAATGTAAAGACAGGCAAACAAGAATATAACAACGACACCCGTATTAATAAACAATATGCTTCTTTCAACGGATTAGCATGGAAAAAGGGAATTGATGAGTCGTGGTTAGAGAATGGATATACTGCAGAAAACCCCATTATTCTTATGCGTTATGCAGACGTTTTGTTGATGTATGCAGAAGCAAAGATCGAGTTAAACGAGATAGATGCAACCGTTATCGATGCTATGAACTCAGTTCGTGCTCGTGCTTATGGTGTAGATAAGGCTCAAACAACATCTTATCCAGCTTTCACAATCTTATCTCAAACTGACATGAGAAAGCAACTTCGCATGGAAAGACGTATGGAGTTAGCTGGCGAAAACCTTCGCTTTGCCGACCTTATCAGATGGCGTTTGGCTGAAGTAGTGATGAAACAAAAGCAATATGGCATGTTATATCCTGCTACAGAGTGCCTCACTAAGGTGGTAAACACAGGCAATTGGTTCTGGCCTATCACTCCTGATATCGACGAAAATGGCTGTCCAGACTTCACAAAGATGGAGGCAACAGGTCTTATTCAGGTGCTTTCTCAACGCCAATGGGATAACCGTCAATATCTATGGCCAATCCCTTCGAAAGATATTCAGATTGTAAAGAACTTTAAACAGAATGATGGTTATTAATAGAATGATGATAACTTTAAAAATAAATAGGACTATAAAAAGATGCGCTTTTGCTCTCTTTGCCCTTTTAACAAGTAGCTCTGCATTGGCAAGTGATGTGCTTGTTGAGGCTGAAAGCTTTCAAAATAAAGGTGGTTGGAGTGTAGATCAGCAGTTTATAGACCAAATGGGATCACCTTATCTCATTGCTCATGGACTGGGGAAGAAGGTGAACGACGCCCAAACAAACATCGAAATAAAAGACAAAGCGAAATACTATGTATATGTAAGAACTTATAACTGGACCGCACCTTGGTGTAAAACTGCTGGTCCAGGCAAGTTCCTTATCAGCATTAACAATAAGAAATTAAATGCAACATTAGGCTCAACGGGCAACAAATGGATGTGGCAATATGCCGGAGAGGTGTCTCTTCCTGCAGGAAAGGCATCACTAAAGCTTCACGACCTCACAGGTTTTGATGGACGATGCGATGCTATCTTCCTTACAACAACGCCCACAACGCCTCCTAATAGCTTGAAAGAGCTCAGCGAGTTCAGAGTAAAACACAACCCAACTCTACAAAAAGAGCCTGCAAAGAAGCAGTTCGACCTTGTTGTAGTGGGTGGAGGTGTTGCTGGAATGAGTGCTGCTTTGTCGGCAGCTCGATTGGGAATGAAAGTGGCTTTGATACAAGATCGCCCCGTGTTAGGTGGTAATAACAGCTCAGAAGTGCGTGTTCATCTTGGTGGAAAGATTGAGATTGGTCCTTTCCCACGCTTAGGTGGCTTGCAAAAAGAATTTGGTCCTACTTTAGAAGGCAATTCAATGCCAGCTCATCACTATGCAGATGAGAAGAAACTCGAGGTAGTTAAGGCCGAAAAGAATATCGAATTGTTTTTGAACTATCGTGCTATTCAAGCCGAAAGCAAAGGAAACAAAATTCAATCAGTACTTGCTCAAAACACAGAAACAGCGCAACAAATATCTTTCAGTGCTCCTCTTTTCGTCGATTGTACAGGAGATGGCACTATAGGTTATTTGGTTGGAGCTGATTATATGATGGGAAGAGAAAGCAAAGATGATTTCTATGAGACCTTAGCTCCTAACAAAGCAGACTCTCTTGTCATGGGTTCTTCGGTGCAATGGTATTCTGTTAAGCAACCAAAGCCAACCACTTTCCCTTCGTTTAACTATGGAATTACCTTTACAGAAGCTACTGCAGAGAAGATATTCCGTGGTGAATGGACCTGGGAAACAGGTATGAATAAGAATCAAATTAACGACTTCGAGCAGATTAGAGACTATGGAATGTTGGTGGCATATAGCAACTGGAGCTATGTAAAGAACCAATCGGTAGACCGCAAGAAGTTTGCTAATTATAAATTAGAGTGGGTTGCTTATGTTGCAGGAAAACGTGAGTCACGCCGTTTGTTGGGCGATTATATCTTGAGTGAGCACGACTTATCGAAAGTGGTTGACCACGAAGACGCATCGTTCCCCACATCTTGGAGCATTGATTTGCACTATCCCGACTCTGTAAATAGTATTCATTTCCCAGGTAATGAGTTTAAGGCTATCACCAAACAAATGGTGCTTTATCCTCACACTGTGCCTTATAGATGTCTTTATTCACGCAATATCGACAACTTGTTTATGGCTGGTCGCAACATAAGTGTAACGCACGTTGCTCTTGGAGCGATAAGAGTTATGCGCACAACAGGTATGATGGGTGAGGTAGTTGGTATGGCAGCATCTCTTTGTAAGCAGTTTAATACCACTCCAAGAGGGATATATCAATACCATTTAAAAGACTTAAAAGAGTTGATGAAGAAAGGTGTTGGCAACCCAAATCTACCTAACAACCAAACATACAACGAGGGTTGGAATCTTGAAAAGAAACCCGTTGTAAAATAACGACGGTGTGGTTCTAACCCAGAAAGTGATATCTTATGACAAAACTCAATATTTTTAAGCTCGTAGCACTTTGTTGTTTCTGCTTTTTCTTCAGTGCTTCTCACGCACAAGGCATCATTCCTCAACCTCAAAAAGTAACCCTTACACAAGGTTATATGGAGTTAGATTCACCCCTTGCGTGGCACCCTAAAACTGCAAGACGAAACAGAAAGCAATTCGACTATATTTTAACCGAATTGCAAAAGCATACAAATTCAACTGGAAAAGCAAAGCTTTTACGCCTCAATAACACTGCTATTGCATCGCAAAAGCTATCCTTTCACGAAGAGCAAGGCTACAAGTTAGAAATCACCCCCAACGAAATCACCATCTCATCTCCATCAGATGTGGGTCTTTTCTATGGTCTTCAAACACTTCAACAGCTTTGTTTCTCGAAGAAAATAGCATGCCAAGTAATCGAAGATGCACCCAAATACGATTATAGAGGGTGGATGCTCGACTGCTCAAGACACTTCTTTAGTAAAGAATTTATATACAAGCAGATTGATGCTATGGCCTTGCTTAAGCTCAACAAGCTACACCTTCACCTTGTAGATGGAGGCGGTTGGCGCATTGAAATGAAGCAATTTCCAGCTCTAACACGTAAAGGAGCCTATCGAACTCATAGCGATTGGGATGAATGGATTGATGCAGGTAGACGCTTTTGTGAGCCTGATTATCCCGGAGCTTATGGTGGTTACTACACCAAAAAGGATTTAAAAGACATCATTAACTATGCTGCAAAGCGTTTCATTATGGTCATTCCTGAAATCGAAATGCCTGGACATAGCAACGAGGTGATGGCTGTTTATCCTGAATTGTCATGCACAGGAAAGGGCGATGGCTTTGATCTTTGCATGGGAAATCCCGACACTGAGGTGTTTTTAAAGAAGGTTTTGACAGAGGTTATGGAGCTATTTCCTGCACCATACATACACATTGGAGGCGATGAAGCAACCATGCGCTTTTGGAAAAACTGCCCTAAGTGCAAGCAAATGATGCAAAAGTACAACTACACTGATACGCTTCAGCTGCAAGGACGCTTAATTCTTGCTATCGATAGTTTCGTTACTAAGCATGGAAAAAGCATCATTGGTTGGGACGAAATACAAGAAAGTGGAAAGCTATCTCAAAACGCTGTGGTGATGTCTTGGCGTGGAGAGCAAGGCGGTTTACATGCTGCTAAGGCGCAACACAGGGTAGTTATCACTCCATCTAAACGCTATTATTTAGATGCTTATCAAGATAATCCAAGCTCACAACCACGTGCAATAGGTGGATTTACACTGCTTAGAAATGCTTATGAGTATGAACCTATGCCCAAAGAGATTGAAAATACCGATGCAAGTAAGTATATTTGGGGTGTTCAAGGCAATCTTTGGACTGAATATATCGACACTGAACGCTATGCAGAATACATGACCTACCCTCGTCTTTTGGCTATTGCAGAGAGCGCATGGGGCACCAAAACAAGTTATGATGCGTTTAAGTTGCGAGTTATTCCCTTTGTAAATCAACTTCGAAAGAAGGGCTATAATGCCTTTGATATTACCAAAGAGATTGGAAGAAAGATAGAAACCAATAAAAAATAAGAATATGAAAAAGATAGGATTATTGCTCTTTATACTTTTTATTGCATGTAAAATCAATGCCAAAAGCAATTTCCAATTCACCGTACTTCAATGGAATATTTGGCAAGAAGGAACCCTTATTAAAGGTGGATTTGATGCTATTGTGAACGAGATAGACCGTTTGCGCCCCGATTTTATCACACTTAGCGAGGTGAGAAACTATCGAAACACCGACTTTACAGCTCGTTTGGTGAACGAATTGCGTAAGAAAGGCGTTACTTACTACTCGTTCTTTTCAGACGATTCGGGCGTTTTAAGTAGAACACCCATCACTGATTCGGTTGTAGTTTTTCCCTTAAATAAAGACCATGGCAGTGTTTATAAGCTGGTTACAAAGGTTAAAGGCAAGGAAATAGCTGTGTATACCTGTCACTTAGACTATCTTGATTGCGCCTATTATAATGTTAGAGGCGTTGATGGATATACATGGAAGGAAACCAAAAGACCTGAAAACGTGGAGCAATTGCTTAAATTGAACGACTTGTCGTGGCGAGATAACGCCGTAACTGTGTTCTTAAACGAGGCTCGAAACGATATAGAAAAAGGCCGATTGGTGATATTTGGAGGCGACTTTAATGAGCCTTCGCATCTCGATTGGATCGAGGCTACAGCGCAACTCTACGACCATCATGGTTTTGTTGTGCCTTGGACGATCTCAAAGAAATTAGAAAAAGCAGGTTTTAAAGATAGTTATCGTGTGGTATTCCCTAACGTATTAACTCACCCAGGCTTTACTTATCCCTGCTTTAATCCCGATGCTGACATCGCAAAACTAACGTGGGCGCCTAAAGCCGACGAGCGAGAAAGAATCGATTTGATCTATTATAAGGGGGAAGGACTAAAGGCAATAGATGCCAAGTTGTTTGGACTTGATACCTCTGTTGTGCGCCTTCAACCTCAAAAAGATCACTCAAGCGACCCATATATCTATCCCTTGGGCGTTTGGCCTACCGACCACAGAGGTTTGTTAGTGACCTTTCAGGTGGGCAAAAAATAACTCATTTAATTGAAATCTTGTTTAGTTGAGAGGGGAGTGTCTTTTATATTATTTGTTTCTTACTTAAATCCCCTCAAATGAAATCCCGCTTGCGTGATGCCGGTGGGATTTTTATTTTGTGCAAAACTCAATGCAATTAGGGTGCAAACTCAATGCTTTTAGAGGCCAATAGCAATGCTATTACAAGGCAAAAGCAATGCTTTTAGAAAGTAAGTGAAAAGCAAATGAAAAAATATGCAAATAAAATAGGCCTGTAATGAACCAACCTTTGGGCTTTTTTCCTATCTTTGTAGAACCAATTACTGAAAAAAGAAGATATGAAGAAGTATATTTTTTCTGCAATAGCATGTTTGCTGATTATCAATGTCTTTGCACAATCGATTCAAAACGACAAAAACAACAATCCACTTCGTAAACTACAGCTGGCTGTAATGGCTGTTAAAAACCTTTATGTAGATACCGTTCAGACCGATAAACTGGTGGAAGATGGCATAAGAGGAATGTTGAACGAACTCGATCCGCACTCTGCTTACACCACAGCAAAGGAGACAAAGGCCTTTACAGAGCAGCTTCAAGGATCGTTTGAGGGCATTGGTGTGCAGTTTAATATATCGAATGATACCCTTATTGTGGTGCAACCTGTTAATAATGGACCATCGGAAAAGGTGGGAATTATGGCTGGTGACCGCATTGTTGCGGTGAACGATACTGCTATTTCGGGCGTGAAAATGACCCGAGAGGCTATCGTTAAGCGACTAAGAGGACCTAAAGGCAGTAAAGTTAAATTGGGTGTTCAACGCAGAGGCATAAAAGATAGATTGACCTTTGTTGTTACTCGTGATAAAATTCCTTTGACAACGGTAGATGTGTCTTATATGATTCGTCCACAAGTGGGCTATGTGCGTATTGAAAGTTTTGGCGAAACAACTTACGATGAGCTGATGACTGCCCTCGAAAAGTTGAAACAACAGGGTATGACTAAGTTGATTCTCGACCTTCAAGACAATGGAGGTGGCTATCTAAAATCGGCTGCCGACATAGCAAATGAATTCCTATCTCGTGGCAATCTTATCGTCTACACTCAAGGAAGACGTGTTCCAAAACAAGAATTTACTGCTCGTGGCAATGGAAAATACCAAGATCTGCCTCTTTATGTCTTGATAAATGAATACTCTGCATCGGCTGCTGAGATTGTAAGTGGAGCGATGCAAGACCACGATAGAGGAACAATTATCGGTAGAAGATCATTCGGAAAGGGCTTGGTTCAACGTCCTGTTGAATTCGAAGACGGTAGTATGATGCGCATCACCATTGCTCATTACTACACACCTGTTGGTAGAAACATTCAGAAACCCTATGCAAAAGGCGATAAAGAGGGTTATGAAATGGATATAGAAAAGCGTTTTAAGCACGGAGAACTATATCATAAAGATAGTATTCACTTTGCCGATTCGTTGAAATTTCAAACTCTTCGTCTAAAAAGAACTGTGTATGGCGGTGGCGGTATCATGCCAGATGAGTTCGTTCCACTCGACACCACTCGCACAACTCCATTCTATCGTCAGCTTTGGGGCAAGAGTATTGTGTTGAATGCAGCGTTTAAATATAATGATAGTCAACGTAAAAAGCTACGCAAGCGTTATCCCACTTTCGAGCAATTCAAAAATGGTTTTGTAGTGCCCGACGAGGTGTTGAATGGCATTGTGGCTGAGGCTAAGAAAGATAAGATTACCTATAAGGACGAAAAAGAATGGCAACGCACCATTCCTATGCTTCAACTTCAATTGAAATCGTTGATTGCTCGTGACCTATGGGGTATGTCGGAGTGTTACCAAATACTGAATGAAAACAATCCAATTGTATTGAAAGCAATTGAATTGGCGAAGTAGTTGCTCAACGAACACATTGTGTAGGGCATTTTAGTGCTCTGTTATGGGATAATGAAAAGGCGTTTAGAAAGGAAAAGAAGCAATAAACAATGCAGATGATTTTTAAGAGAATAGGGGCAATAAGCTTGATGTTGGGACTGTTGTTGGCTGTGATGTCGTGCAAGGGAAACAAGGAAATGAAATCTGAACTTCCTGTGTTTACAAACGATATTCTGCTTAAAACCACTCCTGTTAAACAGCAAGGCGAAGGCTATACCTGTTGGATTTATGCTATGTTGGCGACGATTGAGACCGACAGAATAGAGCAAAACGATTCTATTAACTTGTCGCCTGCCTTTGTAGAGCGCAACCTTATCACTCAAAATGCTTTGCAACACTTCTTTCGAAAGGCCTATTCAAAGCGTGAAATGGCAGGAATGGCTCCTTTGTGTCTGCGCCTGATTCAACAATATGGATTGGTTCCGTTTGATAGTTATGAAGGAACACAACCTCGAAATGTGAATGCAATCAATAGAAAAGCAATGCTTGTGGCTCAGCAAAAGGCTGGAGAAAAAGCGTCGATGACGTCCTTTAAAAATGCGTTGAACAGTTATTTAGACGATGCTTTGGGCGCACTTCCCCTCAATGTGTATCTTTTTGGAGTGGAATATACGCCCCTTCAATTTGCGCAAAGTGTTGTACCTGCCGATAGTTACAAAGCCTATTGCAGTGTAACACATCACCCTTTTTATCGTGAAGTGTTGCAAGAAAGTCCCGACAACAATAGCTATGAGCTGTTTAATAATGTGCCTATCGATTCTTTAATGAATATCATTGATTCGCAATTGGCAGCGCATAAGGCGGTATGTTGGGAGGGTTCGTTGCCTCATGGCGAATATATTATGGAGCAGGGAGTGGCTCGTTTGAGCTCGAAAATAAGTAGGGTAGACCAAAATATGCGCCAACGTGCCATTGAAAGCTACACCACTTACGACCAACATGCCATGAGTATTGTAGGAAAAGCACACGACAAAGACGGAAAGAGCTATTATATTGCCAAAAACTCGTGGGGAAAAAACATGCCTTTTGGTGGTTTTGTGTATCTTGAACGCAATTTTATTGCCTTGCGAACCATCGCAATTGTAACTCAAAGAAGCACCAACTGAGAAACAAATTTCTTAACAAAGTATAAAAGAAAGATAAAGCCCAAAGAGGTAGTTGTGCAAGAAATATATTATAAGTAATTTTGTAAAGAGTAAGATTTTATTAATTTAACTTTCATATAAAACAAAAAACAATGAAAAGATTAGTTATTGTCCGTCACGGAGAAAGTGAATGGAACCAAAAGAATCTCTTCACCGGTTGGGTGGATGTAGAACTCTCTGACAATGGACGTGAAGAAGCAAAGCGTGCTGGTAAGGCTTTAAAAGAAGCAGGAATCGATTTCGATATCTGTTTTACATCTTACCTTAAGAGAGCAATTAACACACAACAAATCATTCTAAAAGAAATGGAACGTGAATGGTTACCAGTGTTTAAGTCTTACAAACTCAATGAACGTCACTATGGTGCGCTTTCTGGTTTGAACAAAAAAGAAACAGCAGAAAAGTATGGTGACGAGCAAGTTAAGATCTGGAGACGTAGCTTTGACGTTCGTCCACCAAAGATGGAAGAAGACAATCCATACAATTCGCTAAAGAATCCAGCGTATCGTAATGTTGATCCAGCTGAAGTTCCAATGTGCGAAAGCTTGAAAGATACAATTGCACGTACTGTTCCTTACTTCGAAAAGGAAATTAAACCTCTTGTAATGGAAGGTAAACGTGTAATGATTGCAGCACACGGAAACTCTCTACGCTCACTAATTAAGTACTTCGAAAATATCTCTGACGAAGAAATTATCAATGTTGAGATTCCAACAGGTACTCCATTAGTATATGAATTTGACGATAATTTTAATGTAACCAATAAATATTATCTAGGCAAATAAATTCATAAGCCTTGCAACAAAAGCTTTTCTATTAACCGAGATAAGCCAAGTTGTAAAACCAAGTTAATTAGTTTAGTTTAGTATATCAACCCAGTTCGCATCAAATAGAGCAATTTGTTTGATGTGAATTGGGTTGAGCCGTTTAAAAAGGGGCTTCTTTTTGGACTCCATTCTGCCTAAATGTCGTCTTTCTTTGCTTTCCTGTTGAAAAGTAAAAACAATGCCATCGAAATCCATTCCCTATATATTAATAAGGTAAGGGCATTGCGCATTTTAAATAAAAAAACAAATATTTTTCGCAAAAGTGAATATTTATTACGCAAATGCGTTTACATAAATCAAGCGTAAAGCTTTATCTTTGCTGTGTAACTTTTTGATATAAAAATAATAAAATAATTCTACAACCAACCTAAACCTTAAATACTGAAGAATAAAAACAAAGTGTTTCTTCCTTAAAGGGGGTATTGTACATTAGAATAAAAGCTGATGATGCAGTGTGTTTCCTAAGAGGAGAACAGCAAGTAAAATTACCTTTGTAAAAAAAGAACATGGCAATAACGGCAACAACTTATTAAAGAAGCATTCAAGAAAATACAAAAACATCCAATATAAAATATCACGTCATCCTATATAATCATAGCTACTAGGATTAAAAACACACCCAAAGAAAACTCTTCTTCAAAGTTGTTGCCTGCCAAGTTTTAAGTCATAAATCTAAAACTTCATAGCAATGAACAAACGAATAGTCAAAAAAACAGCCTTAAGGCATAACCGTTTTGTTTCGGTTTTGTGCACACTCGCAGTTTGTGCACCAATGAATGCCGTGTCAACAAGTATTTGTTTGAAGAGCAACAACATTAATGTTCAGAGCCAAGACGTTGTTACTGGAATAGTATTAGACGAGCAGGGCGAACCTATTGTGGGTGCAACCATCAGTTTAAAAGATGGCAAGACACTTGCAATAAGCGATGTAAATGGTCGCTTCTCGGTAAATATTAGTCCAGGAACAGAAATCAAAATATCGTCTATTGGCTTCATCTCACAAACTATTAAAGCATCAAAACAGCAACAAACAATAGTTCTTCACGATGAAAAGAAATCGCTTAACGAAGTTGTTGTTATTGGTTATGGAAGTCAAAGAAAGCAAGACTTGTCTACATCTATATCTTCAGTGAAACTCGATGACGCAATGAAAAGCCGTCCATCGAATATCGTTTCGATGCTACAAGGAACCATGCCAGGTGTAATGGTGCAGAATAATGGAGGCGATCCTTTATCAACTGCATCGCTATCTATTCGTGGTAGAGGTTCAAGAGGTACCGACAACGATTACAATAGCGGTGATGGTGTGTTGTATGTTGTTGATGGTGTGCCTGGGGCTCCATTCAATATTGAAGATATCGAGAGCATAACTATCCTTAAAGATGCTGCTTCTGCTGCCATTTATGGTGCTAGTGTAGGTTCAGGAGGTGTGGTTGTTATCACCACTAAACAAGCTAAAGCAGGGCAAGTGAAGATTAGTGTGAATATATCTAAGAGCATAAAGAATGCCATGCACTTACCTTCTGTGTTGACATCTCAAGAATATAATAAGGTATGGGCTGATGCAGTGCGTCTTTATGGCGGTACTCTTCCAACCACAGCAGATGCAAGTAAGTATGCTTATGGAGCCGTTACACGAACCGATTGGATTGATGAAATATTCAGAACAGGTTCTTTAGAGCATTATGCTTTATCGCTTTCAGGAGGTAGTGACAATCTTAAAGCATTGGCATCGTTTAACTTTGACAAAGACCAAGGTGTGCTTTTAAATACCTTTGCTCGTAAGTTTGGAGGAAAAGTAAATCTTGATTTCAAAGTAAATAAATACATATCGTTCTCAGAACAAGTTACTTATACGTTCTCAAATGGACAAGGTAACATCAATAAAGGACACGAAGGAGTACTTGCTAACGCTATCTTCTTCCCACGTTCAGCCACTATTTTCGATTATACTAAAGGCGGATCACCTCTTTATAACAACTATGGTGAGGCCCTATATCACGGTACTTTGCCTCGATGGGCAGCCGAAGAGGGTATAAGTGGATATGGAGAATTCCGCAATCCAGTGGCTCTTTTGAGACGATTAGACCAAAAACGTCCTTCAAGTACTTTATATTCTACAACTACATTGCATATCAAACCGATTGCAAACTTAGATATCCGTTCTCAATTTACCGCTGGTATTACTTCATCAGAGGTCGACAACTTTACTCATAAAGTGCCCGAACCAGGTAACCCTTCTGATGAAAATCGCCACGACATAGAGCACTCTAGCTTGAATAATTGGTTGTGGGAAACAACAGCTACCTATTCAACTATGATCAAACAGCATCATATTAGTGCTATGATGGGATTGACAACGAAGTATGATAAATATAAGATGTATGGCGTTTATACCACCAATTATGATAGAGAAGGACGCCATGAAAGCACCCTTCCACAAGCAAATGAATGGACAAAGTATAAACCTAACGAGGTAATATGGGAAGAAGCGATGCTCTCTTTCTTTGGAAGAGTGGGCTATTCGTGGAACGACCGCTACTTTGCAACAGCAAGTTTGCGTCGTGATGCCACATCTAAATTATACAAAGACAATAACTCGGGCGTCTTCCCAGCATTGTCTGCATCTTGGAAAATATCATCAGAAAAGTTCTTTGAACCTCTCAAAGGCACCGTCAACTTATTGAAACTACGTGCTGGTTGGGGTCAAGTTGGTAACGTTGCGCTTGTTCCTCGCTATTCATGGAACGTGCCAATGGGAAACACCGAGTGGCCTATTATCTATGGAAAGAACCTCAATAAGGTGGTATATGGTGTGTTTGCAGAATCTATTGCGACAAAGAATTTGAAGTGGGAAACCACAGAACAATGGGGAGTTGGATTAGATGTAGGTCTTTTCAACAATGATTTGAACTTAACAGTAGACTACTTCAACAAACGAACAAAAGATCTAATAGAGAAGGTTCCCGTATCTTCTGTAGCAGGAATTGCCGTAGAACCATACGGAAACATTGGTGATGTGGTGAACAGAGGTTGGGAGTTTAGCGCATCTTATCATAAAACTATTGGTGCAGTTTCATTCGGATTGAACGCTAACTTATCTACCGTTCACAACGAAGTGTTAGAACTTGGAACCCGAAAGACCCTTGAACACGATATCGTTGTAAACAGTCAACGTCCTCTTCGTTCAACAGTTGGCAAACCATGGTATTCTTATTACGTTTTGAAAACAAACGGAATCTTCCAAAGTCAAGAAGAAATCAATAATTATAAGTGGACCGATCCTAACACAGGACTTACCAATTTGATTCAACCTAACGCTAAACCAGGTGACTTGAGATATGTAGATTTCAACAATGATGGTAAGATCAACTCAGATGATAATCAGTATATGGGTAGCTATATGCCAAAGATTACATTTGGATTTGGTGGAAACCTCAATTATAAGAATCTCGATTTCAGTTTCCAATTCCAAGGAGTTGGCAAGTCAACTATCTACAATGCCTTCAAACAAATGACCCTTACAGGTCGCCAACAAGGTGGTAATATGTTGAAAGATATTCTCAATGCGTGGGATTATAACCACACATCAGGTATTCCTCGCTTAGCTTTAGTAGACGATCCAAATGGTAATTACACCAATCCTTCAGACTTTTATCTTGAAGATGGCAGTTATCTTCGCTTAAAGAACCTAACACTTGGTTATACACTTCCACAACAATGGTTGAATGCTTTAGGCTTAAAGAAATCTACATTGCGTCTTTATTTCAACTGCGAAAACCTCTTTACAATAACCGACTACACAGGTATCGACCCCGAAGTAGGCAACTTTGGTCTTGATGGAGGCGTTTATCCAGTTGCTCGCTCATTTACTATTGGTTTTAATTTTGGTTTCTAATTTAAAACAATCTATTATGAAATTCCTTAATATCAAACAGATAATGGCATGCACACTTGTTAGTGTTATGCTCAATGGATGTGGCTTAGAGTATGAACCTTACGGCGTTCAAGGCTCGGTAAACTTCTGGAAAACAGAAGCAGATGTAAACAAAGCGCTCGATGCTTTCCATGCTTTTACATACGAAGAAGGCTTAACAGGCCGTGGAATGATGTGGTTTGAGAATTGTAGTGACAATCTTGTAACAGGTCGTCCCAATGCAGAAGCAGCTCAAATAAAGAACTTCCAGATGTCTGCATCTAACGGAAGAGATGCCAAAGACAATTGGCCTGCAATGTATCAGCTCATCGCTAAAGCTAATGACGTGTTGAGAAACGTTCCCAATATGGATATCTCTGCCAACTTAAAGAGCGTTGCTGTTGGGCAAGCTCACTTCTATAGAGCCTTTGCTTACTTATGGTTAGCACCTTATTATGGTGATAATGGACCTAATGGAGGAATACCTATTGTTACCGAAAACACCCCAACAACAGACTTAGACCAACCTCGTCCAGCTTCAGTTCTTGCCAATTACGACATGATTTTAGAAGATATGGATAAGGCAGCAGCGTCTCTTCCACTCTTTTCTCAATTGAGTGAAGATGATTATGGCAGACCTCATCGTGCTGCAGCATGGGCCTTTGCCGCACGTGCAGCATTGTATGCAGCTCAGTGGGACGCAGCATATTATCAAAAAGTAATTGCTTATTGCGACAAAGTGATCAATCTTACAGGAGCCGATAAGCGAGCACTTTATCCCGATTATCCCAAGCTTTTCCGACCAGAAAACAACTTCTGTGAAGAATATATCTTCTCACTTTTGGGCAATGCAACCGAAGGTCCGAAGTTCCATGGTATGTCTTTCCAAAACGGAGGTTGGGGATATTACAACACATGGGGCTTTTTCCAACCCACACTTGAGTTGTACAAGGCTTTTGAAGCAGGTGATACACGAAGAGATGCAACCATTCTTTATCCCGGACAACACATCACCTTTATAGGTCACGACATTCATTTTGGAGTTTCACCAGCAACTATTTCAAGTACATCTGGAATGACCTTCAGAAAGTTTATGGCTCCTTTCGAAGCTGCAGACTGCATTGGTAAGACCCTAAACCCTAACGGAAACAATGCAAGTAACACCCTCGGCACTTGCCTCATTCGCTTTGCTGATGTGTTGTTGATGAAGGCTGAGGCTTTAATTTGGACTCAAGGCGAAGGCAATAGTGAAGCAAAAGCATTGCTAAATCAAATTCGTCATCGTGCAGGACTATCACAAAACTCTTCTGCAACCAAAGCAGAATTGAAGAATCAACGTCGTTGTGAGTTAGCATTCGAATTCCAACCAAGTCGCCATCTCGACCTTGTTAGATGGGGAGATGCACAAACTGTTTATGCAAACGCATTGCATGGTATTTCTACAACCACTGATGGAATAAGCATAACAGGTGTTACTGAGATCGAAATTTGGCCACAACGCACCTTCGATCCTGTAAAGAATCAAGTGTTTGCAATACCTGCTTCACAGGTTAGAAAGAGTGTTTCTGGCAACTTGAAACAAAATATGGGATATTAATATTAAAAGAGTTGAGAGGCAAGAAGACAAGTGTTTCATTATGTAAACAAACTATCTATCTTTCCATCTCAACTTCATAACAATCTAATTTCATATCGCTATGAAAAAAATATGGATATTCTTTTTCCTTGTATCGCTTTTTGCAACACAGCAATTGTGTGCACAAGACAAGATAAAAGTGATCACATTCAACATACGTTCATTTGAACCCGACTTCGATGTTGCTCCCTATGCCGAGTTGTTGCGTAGTGAAGAGGCAGATATCATTTGTTTAAATGAAGTAGAAAACAGAAGTTCTCGTCAGCAACGTAATGGAAAATTTCGTGATGTTGTGGCAGAATTGGCACAAAAACTCAATATGTTTGGACTCTTTGGTTACTCTTATAACCTTGCAAACAAGAAAGGTGAGTATCCAGAAGAAAACTATCGCTATTCGCTTAACGAGCTTTATGGCAATGCCATCTTATCTCGTTATCCCATTTTGAATAGCAGTTGCTTGCAACTTCCACGTCCAAAAGGTTCTGCCGACCAACGAGGTGTGGTGTATGCAGATATTCTTCTTCCTTCAAAAAAAGTGATAAGAGCAGCAAGTACTCACCTAGATCATGTTGGAGGACAGCTCGAACAAGCCGAAGTTTTGGTGTCGGATAAAGTCTATACCTCGTCTATTCCAATGCTCTTAACAGGAGATATGAACATGGGAGCAGGCTCAACGGTGATTAATAAAATTGAAACCGTGTTTGAAAGAATGGACAATGACAGCGGAACATACTTGGGATTGTCGAAAATCGATTTTATTTTTGGTTCAAAAGGGCACTGGACTTTAGAGTCATGTCGTGTTCTCGACCGCTTTTTAAACGGCAAAGAACTTTCCGACCACTGCCCTGTTGTTTCAGTAGTAAAAATGAAATAGAGCTGAATCGACACCTTATATAATTTATATTCTATATCTTATCTTTTCTAAAATCAATTTAGCACCTTGGCAAAGCGTTATTCGCAGCGCAGAAAAAGCATTGACATTACATTTAAAAAGCATTGTTTTTGCATGGTAAAAGGATAGCTATTACAGTATAAAAGCTATGCTATTGCAATACCACCGCATGGCATTGATGAAAGATAAGCTATAAGTAATGAATCATTTAAATAAAATATAACGATATGAAACACCTACATTTGTTTTTCCTTTTCGGCGCACTTTTATGTGCTTCGTGTATAAAAGAGGAGTGGGGCGTTATTCCTAATCATCAAGAAAACTCTGAACAAGCGAAAGAATGGAATAAAAATAAAACCATTGATGTGTATGTCGTATCTACATTGAGCGATAAAACAGAGACCCATATCGATGCTATTTCCGACTTTTTAAATGCCAAAGGTCAGGCGTGTTCAATCGGAGTTGTTGAGCGTTCAGATGTTCAAAACTATCCATGGTATGATGCTTGCAAGAATCTTTCTACCGATCTTGCAGTAAAAACAGCTCGTTTTACATCGTTCTCTCTTCATCGTTACAGCACAAACAATATCGAAGGAAGTACCATCTTATTTAATCATAAGTTGAATAACGAAGAAAGTTTCAAGGTAACAGATGATTGTTACATCAAATTTGTGCCTATTATGGCTCAAAGCAATGTGCAAACACCCGTTAAAATCCTTGTTCCTTTTGCTACAACACGTTTTTCTAGCGAAGAACAAATCACTGCTTCACTTCCAGTTTTAACTCGTTTAGCGAGCAGTAACTATGGAGCTGTACTCGTTGGGTCGGTAAAAACAAGCTTAACAGAGAAGCTTCAAGCAGCCGTTAAGACTGTACAAAACGTGAAGTTGACCTTTGCAACCAAAGAAGCAGATAAGGATTATGCCTTGTTTGTCATTGCTCCTACATCGTGGATGTTACGAGAAACAGTTGCAACTAAGCTCTCTGGCACAACAGGTTATTGCCTTTCTATTGAGGCAAGTGTAAACTAATACTTGGTCTTTTCTATCACTCTGCAACCCAATGAGTGGTAGAAAAGACTTCATTCTTCTCACCTTTTCAAAACGAAACAATATGAATTATCGCCCAATCGTCCTTTGTAGTCTGTTTCTTTCCTTTGTTTTAGGAGTTAAAGGACAACAAACTAACACCCAAACCTACACCTTAAAGACCCCTTATGGAGTGGAAAAGATCACTCCACCCAAAGGAAAAAAGGTGAAAAATGTTATTTTGATGATAGGGGACGGAATGAGTTTGATGCACATCTACACTGCATGGACTTGCAATAGGGGACAACTTTGGTTAGAAAATGCTCAGTATACGGGTCTTTCTAAAACTCCTTGTCTCAATCGATTGGTGACTGATTCTGGTGCAGGAGGAACGGCATTATCGAGCGGAGTGAAGACTCGTTATCATGCAGTAGGCGTAGATGGCGATGGAAATCCTGTACCTTCGCTCTGTAAGTTGGCTCAACAAAAAGGCAAGTCGGCTGGTATTGCAGTCACATGTCGACTTTGGGACGCCACACCCGCAACGTTCTGTTGTCATAATAGCGACAGAGATAGGGAGCAAGAGATTGCTGCCGACTATGTAAATTGCGGTATAGACTATGCCTTTGGAGGTGGAGCGAAGTTCTTTGAACATCGAAATGATGGCCGAAACCTATTCAATGAGCTTTCAACAAAGGGCTATCAGATCGCTCGTTCGTGGGAAAGTTTAGAGAAAATCAATAGCGGTAAGGTCTTTGCAGTGCCTTATTTGGTGGATACTCCGCTACCAGATGAACGTGGAGACCTATTAGCTCGAGCATCATTAAAGGGTATTGAGCTGCTAAATCAAAACAAAAAAGGTTTCTTTATGATGATAGAAGGCTCGCAATTAGACGATTATGGTCACTTTAATCAATTAGATATGCTCATGAAAGAAACGCACGACTTCGACAGAACGATTGGTGCTGTGATGAAATGGGCGGCTAAAGATGGTGAAACTCTTGTGGTTGTGACTGCCGATCACGAGACAGGAGGATTGACTTTGTTAGGTGGTGACCTCGAAAAGGGCACTGTTACGTGTCATTTCTCAACTCGAGATCATTCTGGAACGATGGTTCCTGTCTATGCTTTCGGCCCTGGTTCAGAGCAATTCACAGGCTTTATGGACAATACCGACATATTCAAAAAGATTAAAAAACTCCTCAATCTCTAAGTAATAACCCTCTTTTTAGCAAGAAACTATTGAAGAAAAACCACGTAAAGTAGCTTATGAAAATACATAATAGAAGTCTTTGGATACATCGTTTCACTGTTGTTTTGCTCTGTTTTAGCATCGTTTCGGTGTTATTTGGGCAAAATCTTATGCCCTCAGGGTCGCCTCTTTACAAGCTACCTTATAAGAATACGTATGTCATGGAGACCCTTGTTGCAGAGAATTCTTATCGCACAGAGAAACCAACAACAACGCTTCCAGGTACTTTTGAGCAAGCTAAAAAGGTGCTTCCACAGCCTTATTGGGAGAATCATAATGACGAAATTGCTATGTATTGGCATGCTTGGAAGTTGGCATTGAGCAATATTTGTCATCCAAAAGAGAACTCTGGCTTCGTAAATAGCTACATTGCGCCTGCTTATAACGGTAATATTTTTATGTGGGACGATGCTTTTATCACCATGTTTTGCCGTTATGGACAACGCTTTTTCCCCTTTCAAGCAACGCTAAACAATTTCTATTCGAAACAACATCCAGATGGATTTATTTGCAGAGAGATAAGAGTTGACGGCTCAGATTGCTTTAGTCGCTATGATCCAACAAGCACTGGACCTAACATTTTGCCTTGGTCTGAGTGGCTATACTTTACTCAATATGGCGATGAAGCACGCTTAAACAAAGTCTTTCCCGTTCTTGCTGCCTACTATAAGTGGCTCAAATTGAACCGAACTTGGCGCAATGGAACCTATTGGAGCAGTGGTTGGGGAACAGGAATGGACAACATGCCACGTGTGAAAGAGCCTTATAACACCATTTATAGCAATGGACATATGGTGTGGTTAGATGCTTGTTTGCAGCAAATAATGGTGGCAAACATCTTATTAAAGATGGGATTTTACCTCGAAAGATGGCAAGAAATAGAGACGTTTGAAGACGATATAAAGCAACTTTCTGCCTATATTGAGCGCAATATGTGGAATAAAGACCTGCAATTCCTATGCGATCAGTATGCAGATGACAGCTTAAGCAATGTAAAAGGAATCTATGCTTATTGGGCTTTGCATACAGATGTACTCTCAAAAGAGCGACTTGACCAGCTTGTTGCGCACTTAAGCGACACAACTTCATTCAATCGACCTCACAGAACGCCATCTCTTGCAGCCTCAAACCCTAAGTATAAGGCGAATGGAAGATATTGGTTAGGAGGCGTTTGGCCTGGAACTAACTATATGTTGATATCGGGTTTAACTCAAAAAGGATATCGACAATTGGCTTTCGACATTGCAATGAACCACTATAACAACGTCTTTAAGGTGTATAAAGACACGGGAACGTTTTGGGAATACTATGCTCCTGAAGACGCAAAGCCAGGCTTTATGGCTCGAAAAGACTTTGTTGGCTGGACGGGTTTGCCTCCTATTGCCGTTTTAATCGAGTATATCTTTGGCATAAGAGCAAACTTACAAGAGCATGAAATCACTCTTGACGTGACTTTAACCGATGCTTATGGCATTAAGAAATACCCCTTTGGGGAGCACGGAAGTATAGATATTAAAGTAGAAAAACGTAGTAATAAAAATGTAAAACCAAAAGTAACAATCACCACCAACGAACCATTTAAACTTTTATTGTTATGGGAAAACAATAAAAAAGAATTTGAGATAAGAAAAGGAAGTATAACTATTTAAATGTAACACCATGCAAACATCTATCTCAATAGACCTTGGCGGCACCAATATTAGAGTGGCTAAAGTCTGCAACAACACTATTGTAGGTATCAAAAAGGAAACGTGTAAGGCTCAAGGAACAGAGCAAGAGGTACTTCAACAGATACAAAGAATGATCGATGAACTCATCGATTGTGATGTAACAACAATAGGATTTGGAATTCCTTCCATTGTAGATACAGAGAAAGGAATAGCCTATAACCTTGTAAACATACCCTCTTGGAAAGAGGTTTACCTTCGAACTTACTTCGAAAACCAATATCATGTGCCCGTAAAAGTAGATAATGACGTTAATTGTTTCGTTCTTGGTGAGCAGCGATTCGGTAGTCTTAAAGGCTTAAAAGATGTGGTAGGAATAACCCTTGGCACTGGAGTTGGGGCTGGAATCATCATCAATAAGCAGCTATATAGAGGCTTAAAGACAGGTGCAGGCGAGATAGGTTGCTTGCCATATCTCGACGATTGCTACGAAACTTATTGCAGTAGTGGATTCTTTTTAAAGCATAATACAACAGGCGAACAGCTCTTTAAAGAGGCAAAGAACAGCAACATAGCAGCCAAACGCTTATGGGAAGAGTTTGGATATCACCTCGGAAAGCTTCTACAAGTGGTGTTCTATACTTATGCTCCGCAAGCAATTGTCATCGGAGGAGGCCTTTCTCAGGCGTCAGAGTTCTTTAATTATGCCATGATAGAGTCGCTTCACGAAGGCTTTCTCTATCCAAGTGAATTGAACGAAGCCACCATTTGCTATTCAAAACTATCCAATAGCAATTTATTAGGCGCATCTTGTCTGCCCTAAAAGCAAAGTAAAGCGAGTGGGAGAAGCCTGAAAATAAAGAACAAAAGAATTGAATATCAACATTATATAGATAGAAATAGAATGACAAAGAACTATAAATCGCTCATAATACTAATCCTTTTTGCCCTTCAAGTGGTGAGCAGTTGGGCTCAAAAGCCTTTTGTTTTTCATAACAAAAAGTTTAGAATTGCGCAGTTTACAGACCTACATTGGGACGCTAAATCACCTAAATGCGATTCTACTCGAACCACAATTCTCAACATCTTACAACGAGAAAAGCCCGATATAGCTATACTTACAGGTGATGTTGTCACCGAAAAACCATACGAAAAGGGTTGGAAACAGATTATAGAAATATTCGAAACCGCTCGCATACCCTTTGTTGTTACAATGGGAAATCATGATGCAGAGCATTTTTCAAGAGACGAAATATATCGAATGTTGTTTGCTTCTAAGTTCTATTCAGGCCTCCCTTCGCCTAAAGAGATTAGCGGAAACGGTAATTGTGCATTGCCCATCTACGACAATAACACAGCCAATGCCAAGCCAAAAGCCGTTCTTTACTGCATAGATTCAAACGATTATCAGCCAGATAAAGACCTTGGAGAGTACGATTGGATTCATTTCGACCAAATAGAGTGGTATCGTCGCACCTCAGAGGCATTCACCTTGCAAAACAACAAGCGTCCTCTTCCATCGTTAATGTTCTTTCATATCCCCTTAGTAGAGTATCATAATGTTCTTGAAAGAGGCGATTATCAAGGCAAATATGAAGATGATGGCATTTGGTCGGCACGCATAAACAGCGGAATGTTTGGTAGTTTGATAGACAAGAAAGATGTTATCGGAGTGTTTACAGGCCACGATCATCAGAATGATTTTATCGGATTAGAACGCAAAATAGCCTTAGGTTATGGCCGAGTGAGTGGTTATGACGCCTATGGAGCATTGAAACCAGGTGCAAGAATCATTGAACTTTACGAAGATTTGTTTAAGTTCGACACCTGGATAGCTACAAACGAGGGCAATTGCGATTATTTCTACTATCCATCAGGCTTGTCTTCAAAAGACGAAGAGCAATTAAAAGCAATGCCAGCTCTTTCTTTTCAATCCATACAAAATGGCGTATCTTATCGCTATTACGAAGGAAACATGAAGCAAACAGCCGACATTCCCAAGGCAACTTTAAAGGAAGAAGGTGTGATGCCCAATTTTATTATCGACGAAGAGGGCTCGAAAGACCACTTTGGTTACATCTTTTCTGCTTACATTAAGGTACCCGAAAGCGGAGTTTATCGCTTTTATACCTATTCAGATGATGGTTCAAAGCTCTTCATAGACGGTGTAGAAGTGGTGAATAACGATGGTGGTCACAGCGCAAAACGTGCCGAAGGTAAAGTGAATTTGGCTGCAGGTTTTCACAAGTTAGAACTTCATTATTTTGAGAATTACATGGGACAAGCTCTCGAAGTGGGCTTTTCTACAAAAGATATAACCGAAAGAACCATTCCATCTGCAATGCTTTGGGTGGATAAAGAGATCAAAAAGAAAAAGTAAAGACAACCATATTCATTGTTAGTTAATGATATTTGTGTTCAGGATTTACACGACTACAAATCTTTAAGAGGGGTCTCTTTAGGTTAAGAGGTAATTGAGATTGTTTAGTTTTATAAAAGGAAGGTTTTGACAAACAACGAGATGTTGTGTAAAAGACTGGTAGCTAATGTCAAAATAGCTACACAAAAAGAGACCAGAGGCTCGGCGGAGCCTCTTTATTTTTGCACGAAAAGAAAACAACTAAGTCCTTGTTGAATACCTATTTAAAAGAATTTGCATCGTGAGTATATGTTTAAACCAGATAACTTGTTGCACTTTTTCAACCTAAAAACTTTCCCTTTCATCACACTTGTTGCACGCTTATAAAAGATGTGCCATTTTTTCGTTTTGAAAAAGCAATGATATTATGTTGCAAAAGCAATCCTTTTACCATTCAATAGCATTGCTTTTAGAGTGCAATAGCATCGCTTTTATTTTCAACCTGTCGGCTTCTTGTTTTTATTTGCAGTGTAGATGGTTTTCAAATCGCCCTTGTGAGGGGTGAAAGGGGCATCAAAAAGTAAGTCTGCAGCAAGTAAGTTTTGTTCTTTTCCTTACTTGTGCAGACTCAAATTAAGGCTTGTTATATTACAGATTATTCAATATCTAGATTCAAGAGCATTTAGTTACTCACCTTTTTGCCATTCACAATATACACACCTTTAGGCAATTTGTTTAGCGAATTGGTGTCGCCCACCTTTACACCGCTTAGGTTATACACCGCAATGGGGTAGATTGTAGGCTTGTTTATGTTGCTTATTGCGGTTGGAGTACCAGTATAATTCACCGTAATTGTTTCGATAATGGTGTTCTTGTTGTTACCTGTAAAGGTCGCAACTTTACCTACATAGTCGAAACCAAAGGTCTCTTCAGACATCACCATCTCTTCATCTGGATCGGGAAGGAGGTGCTTATCGTTCTTAAGACCAAAGTCCCAAATACTTCTTACCACAATATTTATGCGGTAAATCTCTACACCTGCGGGTGCAGTTATAACGATATCGTTCTTGGGATACACCACAAAAAAGCCGTTTTCAATGCGGTTCCAGTTGGTGTCGTTGCGCTTTTTGTTTACGATAGTAAAGCCTTTTTCTTTAATTTCGAATCCATCTTCAAACTTACCAACGTTGGGTTCGTCACCTTGTTTAGCGTTAATAAAATTCCAAGGGTTCTTTTTAAAGTTGAAAGTAACATAGCCATTGGCCTTCATTGCATTGCAAATGAAAAGCATGCAAATAGCAAGTAGTGCAAATTTTGTAGATTTTAAGTGCATAATAATTATTTTTGTTTATAGTAAATAGTTATTCGTGGTTTGTTGATTGCAAAGGTACAATGTTGCGAATAACCGTAAAATACCTAAAAATAATGAAATTATTATGCCTTGTGAGTGATGCTATCCCCACAAAAAATGAACCTTAAAAAGAACGTAAAGGCGTGTGTTTACTTGTTTCTATTGCGATAACAATGAGGCGTACAACCCTTCTTTGCCTTGAAAAGTTGCGAGAAACTGCCGTAATTATTAATGCCCAATTGAGCAATGATATCGCAAATGGCAAGGTTGGTTGTTTCTAATAACGATGCAAAATGATCAATTCTACATTCAATGATATAGTGATATACCGATGTTCCTGTGGCTTCTTTGAATCGCATTTCAAGTAAACGACGAGACAAAGGCACTTGTGAAAGAATGTCTTTTACATTGATAGGGCGATTGATGTTGTGCTTAATGAAATCCAATACCTGCAAAATATACTTGTCTTTGGTGGCAAAAATATCCGAAGAGGCATTGCTAATCACCGAAATAGGCTTGATATATATGTTGTGATTGCTACGAATAAGCTCTTTGTTTTTGATAGTTTTCGCAATGAACTGGGCTGTTTCGTAACCGCCTTTTTCGATGTCTAAGCGGATAGTTGATAGCTTTGGATCAGACAAATCGGCAATCATTTTATCGTTGTCAACGCCCAATATGGCCACATCTTGTGGTATCTTCACCCCCGAAAGCTTACACACTTCGATGGCATTGTTGGCTTGATTGTCGTCACAACAAAACAAAGCGGTGTGCGGTGGTAGGTGTTTTATCCACGAAGAGAGTTGTTGTAGGTCGTCAAACCAAAACGATTCGAGCTTCTGATTGTCGTATATAAAGATGTCGTTTTTAAGTCCTTGTTTCGCAAGTTCGTGTCTATAACCATAGAAACGCTCATCACTCCACACAATATTCTTATATCCTAAGAATGCAAAATGCTTGAAACCACGTTGCAAAAAGAATCGAGCCGCCATCTCACCAGTAGCGATATAGTCGCCAGTGATGTTGGGAATAGAACTAAATCTCCGTTTAAAATCTTGCGCAATCACCGCAATTCCATGCTGTAAGAGCAGTTCTATATTGTCATTTTGCTCAAATCTGCCGATAATAGCATTGGCTTTCCAGTTCAAAGCCCATTGCACTACGCCCTCAATGCCATGTTGTTGCTTGTAAGAAGGGGGCATACGGCATATCACCCACGATTCTTTGGGCTGTTCTTTTGCGTATTTTTGTACCCCTAAAAGCAACGAATGCGAGTAGGTTTCAGTGAAATCGGTTAAGAATATGATGCGTATCATGATTAAATAGAGGTTTAGTTGTAGGGTTTAGTGTTGCAAATTTACAGAATATAGAATAATTATTGCACAATAAAAATGCAAAATTCCCTTATTAACTTAGGGTAAGTTAATAAGAGAATGTTATAAAATTATAATATCGTTGTTGAGAACTTGCAAAGCATAAGCATTTCGGTTGTTATCTTCTTGCTTTTTAGTTGCAGTGTGATAGATTAGTTGGTTTCAGGAAAAAGCACCGCTCCTTCTTGGCGTTTGCCGTCCATTAAGATTCTAAGAGGGTGAGAAAAACGCACGTATCGCACATATTTTGTTTCCTCAACAGCAGGCATTTCGTCGAGAATTTGTTGTTGAACAAATCCTTGTTTGGTGTTTTCATCAATCGTAAAGTAGCCCACTCCAAAGCTAGTTAGGTTCTGAAAGAAGTGCGTTCCTTGGCTTGGATCGATGCGATAGTTAGCAAGTGAGGTCTCAATAATGAGCTTTGCTGCGCTAATATGAGGCCATTTAACAGGTATTCCCAACCAATGATCGCTCGAACCCCATCGTCCTGGACCTATAAGAATATAGTTTTTGTTCTCATCTACAAAGCTTTTGTTCAGACGTTCGATATCATTTGCAACATAATAGTTATTTGCAGCGGTGAAAGAATCGTCTGTTTTAACATACACAATGTCTGTAATATCGTCGATAATGCCGTGTCCTAACGAGTTGTGCGAGCGCAAAATGCATTGTGAATCGTCTATTGCTGCCACATCTTCGTTCAGCATTTGCTTACTATCTACAATGGGTCTGATTTGCAATAGATACAAACTTCCCGTTCTATCGTCGTTGATGTTACAAGCAAACTCAATCTCAATAGGTCGTTTCATGGCGTCTGCTCCACAGCGTTGAGCTATCTGTAACAACTCAGGAAGAGGGAAAACGCCTTGTTGAAGCACCCCTGTGAAAGAGATAATCTTGCGTCCTTGTGGGTAAAAACCTTCACGAATGATTTGGTCATACGGGTCGTATGTAGACGAAATGTAGTTTAAAGAGCCATGATTTTCAGCCTCTTTCACACGCAAAGTCTTGATATTAAAGCCGTCGTCTACCTTAAATAGCGAATCAATGTCATTGAGATCGAGCGCATAAAAACGTGTTTGAGTCTCTCGAAGCGCTATTTCTGTGTCGCTTGTTTGTAGCACTTGGTGTGGATGATGTGGCGAAACACGAAGCGTTAAGCCTCCATCTACAATGTATTTACCCAATCCTAATGCCAAAGAAGCAACGCCTTCTTCCGCTGTTTCGTTGCCAATGGGGTAGTAGTTGATAGATCTTAGTACCCCACTGATGGTTGGATAGAAGTAATGGTCATACTTTTTGCCCACCACTTCTTGCAGAATTACCGCCATTTTCTCTTGGTCTATCACATTACTTGTGGCTGTCATGTAAGCCTTTGAGTCCTTATAATACACCGAAGCATACACTCCTTTGATGGCAGACTCAAGCATATCGAGCATCAATTCTTGATCATTGAGATGCGGAATCATGTAAGTTGAGTAGATTCCAGCGAACGGTTGGTAGTGAGCATCTTCCAAAAGTGATGACGAACGAATAGCTATTGGGGTGTTAGTGGCCTTGAAGAAGGTGATAAAGTCTTCTCTTAACTGGTGCGGAAGCTCAGCTTTTAAGAAGTGATTCAATATCTCTTCGTCCGAAATATTGCTCAATGCGATGTGATAAAGATTGTTCTTCTCCATAAATTGGTCGAAGATATCCGTACAAAGCACCAGCGTTTTGGGTATTTGAACACTCACTCCTTGCCATTGTTCGAACTCAGTATTGGTCTTAATGATATTGTCTAAGAATGCAAGACCTCTACCTTTGCCGCCCAAAGAGCCTTCTCCAATGCGTGCAAAGTGTGCATATTGGTCGAATTTATAGCGGTCGAAGACAGCCACAACACCGATATTCTTCATGTGTCGATATTGAACTATGGCGTCAAAGATAATCTGTCGGTGCGTATCTACATCCTGTAATTTATGCCAAGTGATATCTTTTAGGAACGCAGAGACGGGAAAAATGGCTCTAGCACATAACCAACGGCTTACGTGATTGCGTGATATATGGTAGTGCATAGAGTCGTTTGGAATGGTGAAGATGTTGTCTTGAAGCTCCTTTAGCGTACTAATTCGCATGATTTCTTTGCGTGTTTTGGGATCACGAAAGATGAAATCACCAAACCCCATGTGCTCTTCCATGAGGTGACGGAGGTCTAAACTCATCTTTTTAGAGTTCTTATCAACGAATCGGAAGCCTGCTTTTTCAGCCTTTTCTCTATTCTCCGACTCTGCACTTTGCATGATAAGTGGAATATATTCGTCGTGTTTTCTAATCTCAGACAATAGCTTTAAGCCCGCTTCAGGATCTTTTTCGCCTTTAAAAGGAAAGCGTGCATCGCTAATAACACCAAGAGTATTGTCACGATATTTATTGTATAACGCCATAGCCTCTTCGTAGGTACGAGCCAAAACCACTTTAGGTCGACCTCGTTGACGTAGAGTTGCGGCATGACGATTGAGCGCTTCGGTTGATAAACGCTTACTTTGTGCAAGAATGAAACTGTATAAATGGGGGAGAATAGACGAGTAGAAGCGAATGGAGTCTTCGACCAATAGAATCATTTGAACGCCCGCTTCTTCGATATCTTGCTCGATATTCATCTTGTCTTCAATCAGTTTAATGATTGAAAGAATGAGGTTTGTGTTGCCTAACCAGCAGAAAACGTAATCGAAAATACTTAAATCCTCGTTCTGCATACGCTTTGTTATGCCATGAGAAAAGGGCGTTAAAACCACGCATGGGATAGCTGTAAACTTGCATTTAATGGCTCTTGCCACATCGAAAGCATCGTTGTCGGCATTACCTGGCATACAAATAACAAGGTCTATGTTGGTCTTTTCCAATATATCCTCAGCCTCTTCGATGGTACTCACCTGCGTAAATGTAGGTGGATAGCGCATTCCAAGCTCCATATACTCATTGTATATCTTCTCTTCAATGCGCCCATCATCTTCAAGCATAAAGGCATCATAGGGGTTAGCCACAATCAAAATGTTATAGATGCGTCGCATCATTAAGTTGGCAAAGGTCACATCTTTAAGATAGAACTTGCTCCATTGGTGTTGCGGTTGATTAGTCATTGTTCTTTGATGGTTATGCTTTAAGATTGTAATAAGATTGCTTTTGCTATGTAAAAGGATAGCTATTGCATTGTAAAAGGAATGTTATTTCCCAACAAAAAGATAGCTTTTGTTTTGAAATAGGTATCTAATTCATTTACAAAGGATTATAAGATACCTACTAAGCGCAATATGGTGGGAGTTAATAACGATGTGAAGATACCGTTAAGAATGATTCCTAAGCTGGCGAATGCACCGTATTTGGGACTGTGAATCATGGCTGTTGAGGCTCCAACGGCGTGAGTTGCCGAGCCCATTGAGAGCCCTTGGGCGATAGGACTGCTGACATGACCATAATAAAGCGTTTTAAATCCCATGATTGCACCAAGTACTCCTGTGATAACTACAACGGCAGCGGTAAGTGCAGGGATACCTCCTAAAGATGTAGTGACCTCCATTGCGATAGGAGTTGTTACCGATTTGGCAGCCATTGATATAACAACAAGTTTCGAAGCTCCAAAGAGTTTCGCCACTAAAACGGCACTAATAATACCTACACAGGTGCCAATAAGCTGGGCAATCATCAGTGGAAACCACAAACGTTGTATGGCTTTAAACTGCATATACAAAGGAACTCCAAGAGCAACAACAGCTGGTTTGAGCCAAAACTCGATGAGTTGGGCATTCTCTCTATATACAGAAAAAGGAACTTTGGTGATCTTTAAATAGCAAATAATTACAACTATGGCTATGAAAATGGGATTAAGCAAAATCCAACCAGTGCGTTGTTGTAAACGACGAGCGCAGTAAAATACGCCGAAGGTGAGTGCTAATATAATATATTGATTAGAAAAGAAACTGCTCATAACTATTCTTCTTTTTTGTTTCTTCTTAGTCTTCTAATATGAAGTAACTTGTTCTTGATAATCATTCTTTCAATCCTTATCACCAATTGGTGGGCTTGTCCTGTGGCGATAAGTACGCAAATGGTACTGACAACCGTTGCCAAGATGATTGGAATAAATTCTTTTTGGATTAAATCTAAATACAACATGATAGCTACTCCCGGTGGAACAAAGAAGAAACCAAGGTTAGATATCAAGAACTCTGATAGCTTTTGAACCCACGAAAGTTCTACAATGTTGAACTTTAAGAGGGCAGTTAGCGCAAGCATTCCTATGATACTCGAAGGCAGTTTGATGCCCGTTAGCCAAACAATAAACTCGCCTATGGCTAAGCAACCAAAGATAATAAAGAATTGTCGTGCCATAATTATGAAGGTGTTACCCTTTTATTTGATGTTATGTTTTGTGATATTTATTCTTGTTGGATAGGCTTTTGAGGTCTACCAATTGCAAAGTTACAATTTAAAAGTGTGCTATACAACTTATTTACAACGAACTTCTCAATAATAAGACTAATTCTATTGCTGTGCGTATTTTCATTGTTTTTAATCAAGTTAGAATCCTATTGAATGTCGAAAAATAAGGACTTGGGAAAGATAATGATGTAAGGAAAAATATAAATATTATTTAAGTTTTGGTGTTTTACCTATAATATGTACCTTTGCAATGCAAAAAAAGAAATCTGTTGAGTAAACAGAAACAAAACGATTTGATACAACTTATCAAACGATGGATGCTCGCTTGCTTTTTGAAGGAAAAGCAAAAGGGGCTGAATAAGAAAATAAAATAAGACTAAACAATACAATAATGGATGCTAGTAGTGATAAAAAACAGCACAAACTAACCGAACAAAAGTATCTCATTCCATTCGTAATGATAACTCTTTTGTTCTTTTTATGGGGCTTTGCACGTGCCATATTAGACGTGCTCAATAAACATTTCCAGAATGAATTGGGTATAACTATCACCCAATCGGCATGGATTCAGGTTACAACTTATTTAGGATATTTCCTCATGGCCATACCTTCTGGTATGTTTATCAATAAATTTGGATATCGAAAAGGAGTGGTTTTAGGGCTCATTCTCTTTGCAATAGGCTCGTTTAGCTTTATTCCTGGAGTGTATATAGGTGGCTTTAACGTCTTTCTCTTGGCTCTTTTCGTTATCGGTTGTGGCTTAACCTTCCTCGAAACGGCTGCCAATCCGTATGTAACCGAATTGGGATCGCCTCAAACTGCCACAAGTAGATTGAACCTATCTCAATCGTTTAACGGTTTAGGAAGTTTGTTTGCAACATCTGTTGTGGGTCTTTTCTTCTTCAGAGAAACAGCTACTTCGGAGACAGAATCAACCTCGAGAATAACCGATGTGCTTGTGCCTTACGTCATCTTAGGTGTTATTGTGCTCTTTATTGCATTCTTATTTTCTCGTGTTTCGCTTCCCGAAATACCTCATAACGACAATTATAGCAGCGAAAGCTTTGGTAGTTCGTTGAAGAAACTTGCTCTAACACGTCCCTTTACTTATGGCTTAATGGCTTTGTTGGCTTACGAAATAGCCGAAATATCAATCAATAGCTATTTCATTAACTTTGTAACTGGAATGAAGTGGATGAGCGATAGCACTGCATCTTTATTGCTAACGTTGGCTTTGGGCTTCTTTATGGTGGGCAGATTCTTAGGCAGTTACATTATGAAACACATACGCCCACAACTCGTTTTGACTGTTTGTGGATTGGGAGCATCCCTTTGTTGCGCTTTGGTGCTAATGAATTTCAATGTAATATCAATGGTTGCGCTTCTTGGAGTGTATCTTTTCGAGGCCATAATGTTCCCCACTATTTTCTCTCTTGCATTGCAAAACTTAGGGGGTTTAACCAAAAGAGCATCGTCGTTGTTGATGATGACGCCTATAGGAGGATGCGGATTTTTGCTTATGGGCTATATTGCTGATACCACAAATCACGTTCTTCCATTTATCATTCCAGCGGTAGGATTTAATGTTGTCACATTATATGCAATCTACTTATTAAAGGGTAGAAGGCAAATAAAGAAGTAATAGAAAGTACATTTACGATGAAATAAAACGTAAAAGGGCTTCATTAATGGCAAGAAATATATAAAAAACAATGCTATTCTTTGTTAGGAAAGAATTAAAATGTTAACTTTGCAACACTAAGATAAATATAAACTATTCATTAAAAAATAATAAGAATATGGTAGATTACAAATCTTTAGGTCTTGTAAACACTCGTGAGATGTTTAAAAGAGCTATCAATGGCGGTTACGCTATTCCTGCTTTCAACTTCAATAACATGGAACAGTTGCAAGCAATTATTAAGGCAACATCTGAATTAAAGTCACCAGTTATCCTTCAAGTATCAAAAGGTGCTCGTGCTTATGCTAACGAAACACTTCTTCGTTACATGGCTCAAGGAGCAGTTGAATATGCAAAAGAACTTGGAAACAAACATCCTGAGATTGCTCTTCACTTAGATCATGGAGATACATTCGAAACATGTAAGAGCTGTATTGATTACGGTTTCTCATCTGTAATGATTGATGGTTCACACTTACCTTACGACGAAAACGTTGCATTAACAAAGAAGGTGGTAGAATATGCACACCAATTTGATGTAACTGTTGAAGGTGAATTAGGCGTTTTAGCTGGTGTTGAGGACGATGTTGTTGCAGCAGAATCACACTATACACACCCTGAAGAAGTAATTGACTTCGTTACTAAGACTGGAGTTGATTCACTTGCGATCTCTATTGGTACATCACATGGTGCTTATAAGTTCACTCCAGAGCAATGTACTCGTGATCCAAAGACTGGTCTTTTGGTTCCACCACCATTGGCATTCGATATCCTTGATGCTATTATGGAGAAACTTCCAGGATTCCCTATCGTACTACATGGTTCTTCATCTGTACCTCAAGAGTATGTAAAAATTATCAATGAGAATGGCGGTAAGTTACCTGATGCAGTTGGAATTCCTGAAGAACAACTACGTAAAGCAGCTAAGAGTGCAGTATGTAAGATTAACATCGACTCTGACTCTCGTCTTGCTTTCACTGCAGCAGTACGCAAAGTGTTTGCTGAAAACCCAGGAGAATTCGACCCACGTAAGTACTGTGGACCTGCACGTGACTTGATGACAGAGCTTTATGAGCACAAAGTTAAGAACGTTCTTGGTTCTGATTTCAAGCTAGCTCAAATCGACTAATAAGATAATTTATTTCGATTTAATATCCAATAGGCGATAACTCATTGCGAGCTATCGCCTATTTTTTATGCCGAAAGGATAGCAAAAGAATTGCTAACTCAATGAAACTAGCTGATAAAAGTAATATTATTACGACCCAAAGTCTATACTATTACCAGCAAAAAGCAATGCAATTATCGACAAAACTCAATGCAATTGCCAATCAAAATCAATGCTTTTAGATGGCAATAACAATGCAAATAGAAAGAGAATAGGGTAGAATATTCTAACAAAAAATAATAAATTCAGAGCCAAACCTTTTGAAAATAAAAAAATAAAGCGTATTTTTGTCGTTCTCAGAAGATATTAGGTAAAAAGAAAAAGATAACATAATACTTATGAATAAGAAAAAGATAATAGCAAAAATATTTTGTTGTTTGTTTGCTGTTGTTGCGCTTGTGGCTTGCGATAAAGAGCCTATCGACAACGGAAAAACAATACCAAAAGAAGAAAAAGAAACTCCCAAAGAGATCAACGACAACACATTATACGAGTTGCCAGTGGTGTTTCATGTGCTTTCGAACAGCACAACAAAGCAAGAATACATTCCAAACGACGCCCATTTGCGCCGTCTTCTTTTCTATGTTAATGAACTTTATGCAGGTGGAATTTATGGACCCAGTGCCAATATTCGTGTAAAGTTTGTTGCAGCAACAGAAGATGAGAAGGGCGAAAAGATGAAAACACAAGGCGTGGTGTATGACCAATGGGACGAGAAATACCCCATTAACTGCGAAAATTTCATGACCAGTAACGGTAATAAATACACCAAATACCTTTGGGATCCTAATAAATACATCAACGTATTCGTGTATCTTTTCGATGAAGATGGTGGTGAAGGCGAGGTGTTAGGTATCAGTCACATGCCTTATAAGACCAAAGAAAACGCCACATTACAAGGACTTGAACAGGTTGCCATTGGAAAAATGACAAAGAAAAACATTTCTTTCCCATTGTCAGTGTCAATCAATGCAAAGTATATCAATACGCTTTCGGCTCGTTACACTTCGAGTTTGAAAGAGAAAACCTTTAGAGGATATAAAGAAGAAGATGTTGTTGTGACCCTTGCACACGAACTTGGACACTACTTAGGCTTGTTCCATGTGTTTGCAGAAGATAGAAATAATGGTGTGATAGATAGTTGTGTTGATAGCGATTATTGCCAAGACACCCCATCATATAATAAAAAGCAATATGAAAAAGATGCGTTAGATTTGGCAAGTCGCTTAACATCAAGCAACGTACATGAGCTCTTCCAACGCAAAGATTGTTCGGGAAAGGTTTATGAAGCCACCAATATAATGGATTATGCTTATTGCTATTCTTATGCATTCACACCCAATCAGCAATATAGAATGCGCCAAGTACTTTATTATAGTCCACTTATTCCAGGTCCAAAGAAAACGACAACCACTCGTAGTGTCGCACCCGATAAAGTGCTCGACTTGCCTATTCGCATTTCAAAATGCCCCCGTTAAGAAGGTAGGAAAATAGTATTCGGCAGACAATTACGATAGCTATAAAAATAAAAGAATGAGTCTTTGAAAACCAAAGGCTCATTCTTTTACTATCTATACCTTATATATAATAAGGTGAAAAATTACATTTCGATCTCTCTTGTGCCGTCTTCTAAAGTGGTGATCGTAACCTTTTTAGCGTTAGCAGGCAACAATTCTTCGATCAATTCGGGCCATTCAATAAAGCAAAGCGAATTGCTATAGAAATAATCTTCATAACCCATGTCGTAAACTTCCTCTAACTTTTTAATGCGATAGAAATCGAAGTGGTATATTACTTTCGAATCGTTGTCTGCATGATACTCGTTAACAATAGCGAAAGTGGGTGATGTAATCACGTCGTCTACACCCAAACACTCGCACACTGCCTTGATAAATGTGGTTTTTCCAGCACCCATTGAGCCATAAAAAGCAAAAACAGTACTGCCGTTTATGTTGTTAATAAATTCTTGTGCAGCAGTTTTAATGTCTGCAATACTATTGATTTTTATTTTCATCTTTATTGTTGTTGTGTAATGGTTATTTATTCTTTGGAGTTAAAGTGATGAGCGGAACCAACATCTCTTCCATGCTGATACCACCATGTTGGAATGTGTTTTTGTAGTAAGACACATAGTGATTGAAGTTATTGGGGTAGGCAAAGAAGCTGTCTCCCGTTGCAAATACATACTCAGTACTGATGTTAGGCGATGGAAGAAGTGCCTTTTGAGGGTCTTTTATGCAAAAAACTTCCTTTTGATTGTAGGCAAGTGTGTTGCCAAATTTATATCGTAAGTTGCTATTGATATTCTTTTTACCAATGATTTTGACAGGCTTATTGGTGCGAATACTACCATGATCGGTCGTGATAATAACCTTATAGTCTTTTTCAGCCAATTGTTTTAGTAGCTCACTCACCGCTGAATGCTTGAACCAACTTAAGGTTAAGCTTCGATAAGCCTGCTCATCTGATGCCAATTCACGCACCATTTTCGACTCAGTTCTCGCATGTGAGAGCATGTCAATGAAGTTAATTACCAAGACATTGAAATGATTCTTTTCAAGGGAACGAATGTTTTCAAGATACTTTTCTAATACCGTTGAGTCGTTAGCTTTAAAGTATGAGAAAGTATCATGTCTTCTATAACGTTCTATTTGTGTTGCAATCAATTCCTCTTCGTGTTGGTTCTTGCCCTCGTCTTCATCTTCTTCAACCCATAAATGTGGGAACATTTTGGCAATGTTCATAGGCATTAAGCCGCTGAAAATAGCGTTTCGGGCATATTGAGTGGCTGTGGGTAGAATGCTCATGTAAAGGTCTTCATCGATATCATATAGCAAAGCGATATCGTTATAGAGCGCCTTCCACTGGTCGAAACGCAAGTTATCTAATATCAGTAGAAAGACTTTCTCGCCTTGATCGATAAGAGGAAAGAGCTTAGTTTTGAATATTTCAGGGCTCATCAAAGGCTTGTTAGCGTCTTTTCCGTTCACCCAATCAATATAATTCGATTTTACATACTTTGTAAATCCGTTGTTAGCCTCCTCCTTTTGCATGCTTAGCATCTCGCTCATAGCGCTGTTTGTGTTGCTTAAGTCGAGCTCCCAGCGCACCAAACGCTTGTAAACGTCGATCCAATCGTTGTAGTTTGAACAGTTACTGATTTGAGTTGAGATGTCGAGAAAGCTCTGCTGATAATTCATTTGCGTCACTTCCGTCTCAATTTCTTTGCGGTGTATGTTCTTTTTTAACGATAGAATGATTTGGTTTGGATTAACAGGTTTGATGAGATAATCGGCAATTTTAGAGCCAATTGCTTGGTTCATGATATCTTCTTCCTCGCTCTTTGTGAGCATAACAACGGGTGTTGAAGGCGTAATCTCTTTTATTTGCTGAAGCGTTTCCAACCCAGTTATGCCAGGCATCATCTCGTCTAGCAAGATAAGGTCAAAGGAATGTTGTTTGCATTGCTCAATACCATCGAAGCCATTGCTAACAGTTATCACCTCATATCCTTTTTGCTTTAAGAATAAGACATGTGCTTTTAAAAGCTCAATCTCATCATCAATCCATAAAAGTAGTCCATTATTCATAGCTTAAAAACCTTCAAGTTCATAATAATCGTCTTCTAAATCAAAACGTTTTGTTTTCTTTTCGTCTTTCTTTTGCGTGTCCTTCTTCTCCTGTTTGTTTTGCGTTGGAGTTTTAGAAGCAGGCTCGCCAAAACCATCTCCAAAGTAAATTCCAGTGCGAGTTGTGGTTGTTTCCTCTTTCGCAGGCAACTTCTTAGGTTGCTGTTGTGGTGTCTTTGTGGTTGGTTTAGTTGTGGTTGGCTGCTTAGTGGCAGTCTTTTGAGGCTGTTTAGCCTTTGTAGTTGGGGCAGGAGTAGCCTTTGTTTCCTTCTTAGTGTCATTGTTTGTCGATGCCTTTGGTTGTGGCTTTTCGTCTTCAATAATCACAGTTGTAGAGCCTTGTTGAGTGCCTTGTTGAGGCGTTTGCTCTTTTATTTCTTCTAAAGGAATAATCGTTTCTGCCTTAGGAGCAACCAATTCGGGTTCTAAAGGAATAACCGTTGCACCATTGTCTATGCTTTCTTTAGGAGCTTCTTCAGTCTTATTGTTGTCTAACTCTTTTGCCGTTGTGATAGAACTTGGCTCGTTGAGTAGCGTAATTGGTGGAAGTTTAGCCGCAGAGAAGTGCTTGTTATAGAACTTTTCGTATGCTTCATAACCCAAACCGCTATGGAGTAACTCAGCATTTTTATTACTGATGACATATATGTGCGCCTTACTGAGCAAGCGAATGATATCTCGTTGTTGTCTAATCTTACGAGCATAGAGCAACGCTTCGTCGAAATTATTGAAGCCTCCAATCTGCATTTCCTCGCCATTGGGTGAGCTTTGGGTGTCGATGTCGAAACTTCTTACAGGGAAACCAGTGAAGTTGTATTTCGCAATGGCATATAAAAGCTTGTTCTTATCGATAGAATCGGGGTTGTAAACCATCAACACCATGAATGGAATGTTGGTGTCGTTGGTAAACGATTTAACAGCGGTTGAGTCGGTGTTGTTCAACACTTCGCTTCTTTGATTCCACATTTTAGACATATCAAACTTACCTCCTTGAAGCTTTCTACCTGCTTTTACGCCATTAATAATATTGCCTGCAAGGTGGTTGAGCTTACTATTTGGGAAGTTGGTAACAATGTTTTCCAAGTCTTCTAAGCATTCTTTAGGCTCTCCATTGTTCAACTTTCCGAGCGCACCGATAAACAAAAACTTATCTCTATTAGCGCCTTTTGGGAAACGTTTAGTTGATATTGCAAGATTGTTTCTAACCTTATAGATATCATTAGCTTTGAAAGCCTCGTATGTTTCGGCATATAATGAGTCTTCAAAGTGCTTTCCATTCTGAGCATCTTGCACGAAATAAGGATCGGTTAAGATGTTTGTTAGCTCATTTTTAGGATACTTATCCTTTAAAAGAGCAAGATAATGATTGGCTTTTGCCGTGTTTTTGTAGCGTGAATACAATAGATATAGATGGTAATAAGCCTCTGCTTCGTGGCTATTTCCAGGGAATTGGGTCTCTAAACGCATAAAGTTGCGCTCGCTTAAGCGTAGGTTATCCAATTCATCTTTGAAGATAACAGCCGACTGATACAATGCGTTGCTTAGCTTATCGTTGCTTTCTTTGAGTTGTTCTGGTGTGAAAGGAATTTGCGCAAGATAGTAACTTCGCTTGTGAGGATCGTTTGAATCGCTCATATTAGGAACCGAATCACTAGGCGAGTCCATATCAATAACATCCGTAGTGTCGTTGTTTTCTTGGCCAACTGCATTCTGTTTGTTGGCGTTTGTGCCCACAACAGTTTTGTTACTTCGTTGCCAGTTGTCGGTATTCTCACGTCTTCCCCAAAGCTTTTCGAATGCAGCTTTACCCTGATTCACCACTTGTTGGTTGTAGAAATACCATTGTTTAGAGTCATTAGCATTGTTATTGCTAATGATATCACGTCCATCGTCTACGTCAAAGCCACCATTCTCTCTTTGAATGTTGCGTGCATAGTCTTCTTGTTCCTTGCTTCTTTCTTCCTTTTCCTTCTTCTTTAGAGCCGTAATAACACGGTCTATGGCTGCATTACGGGCACTTTCGGGCATTAAAGCCAATGCTTGTAGCGAGTCTTGAAGGGCTATCTCGTTGGTAAAAGGCACCAACTTATCCAAAATAGTCGATCTTTTCGATAGCTCAGGATAATCTTCTCGCTCCTTATCTATCAAGCCAATAGCCTCTCCATAGCACGACTTTGCCTTGTCGTATTGCTCCTTATTCCAGTAGATATCACCGAGTTTAAGTAGCAATACGCCTTTTTCAACGCCATTACGGGTACTCTCTTTTCGTCCTCTTTCATACGAACTGATGGCCTTTAGTGAGTCTTTTTGAAGTAGATAAATATTTCCTAAAGCGTAATAAATGCGGTCTTTATAGTCCTTATTCTTATCAGAAAGAGCCATTCTTCTTAGCTTTCCAGCCATTTTAGCCGATTGTTTGTCTGCCAATACCTCCGTCATTGCGATGCGAGCATTGAACTCTGTCTCATAAGGAGGATTCAAACGTACAACATGTTGATATGCTTTATAAGCCTCATTGTTATTCCCTAAGAGTTCTTGAAGCTGTCCCATGAGGAACCATTCACGTGCTTTTTGCTTCTTTCTCATCTCTTGTTGAATCACTTTGCGAAGATAAACCACCGCCTTTTGATAGTCCTTTGTGTGGATATAGTAATCTGCTAAAGTGTAGTTCCATTCCTTTTGAGCTCTCCAATGAATAGAGTCACGTTGCATATTGCGAATAACATCTTCTGCATCGTATAGCCATCCTTGTTCAATATAGCACTTAGCGAGCCATGCACGAGCCCTTCCATAGATGGCAGGTTGCGTCTTATAGAGTCTACTCATATACGAAAAGGTAGCTGCAGCCTCATCAAATTCGCCCTTATGGAATTGAGAACGTCCCATAAGTAGCCATGCTTTCCAAATAAAGGGATTATATTCTTTGCGACTAAGCCATTCAATATCTTTCTCGGTTTTGCGTCTTTGCTTCGTCCATTCAGGTCTTTTGGTAATGCTATGCAGCTTAATTGCCTTCTTAGACTTCTCTATTGCTCGGTCAAAGCTACCACTTCCGAGGTTTTTCGACTGTTTATTGGCTACCGTGTATAATGGAAGTAGCTCAGTGAAGTTATCTTTATTCGACTTTTCTTTCTCCAAAGCACCATCTATATACGCCATTTTTCCGTTATAATAAACATTATATCGGGTGTTAAAGCCTTGCCACCAGCGGCTACTTGCCGTGTTTTTATGCGACGAGCAGGCTATTGTTGTTAGTAGAACTATCAACATTAGCAATGGAACTGATATGGCTTTTAACTGTTTCACGTCGTTAAGTGCGTTATTTTATATTAATGACTATGTTTCTGAAGGGTTTTAAATGCTTTGCATAAGGCATACATCACAATTCCAATGAAGATGATTGAAGCCCCCGAAGGCACGTTAAACCAATAGCTAATGCTAAGTCCTAAGAGGCAATCTAACCAGCCAAAGGCAATACTTAGATAAATCATTCGCTTGAAATTGTAGGTAAATAAGTTGGCAGTCATTTGTGGAATGGTGAGCAAACTCATCGCCAATACAATTCCAACCATGCGCAATGTAGAGACAATAGCCATGGCAATGAGAATCATAAGCACGTATTCTATTGTTTGAACAGGCAATCGTTGCGACTTAGCAAAGATGGGATCGAAGGCCACACAGATAATTGTTTGATAGAAAAACACAAACAAAAGGGTGGTGATGAGGCACAATGAGCCGAGCAAAAGCAGGTCGGAAACGCCAATAGTAAGGATACTTCCAAATAAGAACGAAGGCAAATCGGGCATAAATCCAGGCGTTAAGAAACTGCAAATAATACCGATACTCATTCCAAGAGTCCAAAACATAGCAATCGCAGAGTCTTCTCTTATGTTCCCTTTAGTCGACAACCACTGCACACCGCAAGCGCTCATGATAGAGAACACCATTGCCGATAGAATGGGATTGATGCCCAAGAACACCCCAATACCAATGCCACCGAATGATGCATGCGTAATTCCTCCACTTATAAAAACCAGTCTTCGGGTTACAATATAAGTGCCAATAATTCCGCAAAGGATACTTGCCAGCAAGCTTCCGATGAGTGCATGTTGAAAGAAAGAATAGTTTAAAATATCCATTTAGTTGTTTTCTATCATCATTATCATTTCGTCTTTTAAATCATTAGGAATATTAATGCCTCGTATAGTCAAGCTTCTATTCCAGTCGGCAACCTCCTTTTGATTCATAGTATAAAGTATTTCACGAAACTGTTCAATTTCTTTTTCAGTGTAACTGTCGCTCTCTCTGCCAATAAAAGCGTCCAAATTTTCATCGTCAAAGTATTCCACTTCCTTCACAGCAGCTTCCAAAATGCAGTCGTGAATGCAGTGTTCATCGTCTCCATTGCATGTAGAACACGAGCCAGAACCTTCGAGAATAACATCGTCTTTACCTGTCTTTTTGTGCGAGATAAGACCTAAAAGGGCAGCAAAACAGCCCAAGACGACAAGTGATAATATTAATATAAGCATATTATGATTTAACTTTTAGCAGATAACCCAATGACTCTAAGTCGCTCCAAAAGTGTGGATAAGACTTCGAAACCACGTTGGCTGCGTTGATAGTGATATTTGGAAACAAATAAGTCAAAGCCGAAAAGGCGAGTGCCATACGGTGATCTTCAAACGTATTGATATCAGTTGAGGTCACATCACATCGTTCTCCGTTCCACGAAAGTTCGTCGCTTTTATCGTTATTCACTACAAATCCCAGTTTAAGAAGCTCCGATTGAAGTGCCGTTATCCTGTTTGTTTCCTTTATTTTTAATGTTGATAATCCTGTAAAACGAAAGGGAATGCCCATTGCAACGCATGCAACAACCATAGTTTGGGCTAAGTCTGGCGCATTGATAAAGTCGTAGTGCAACATCGAAACCTTCTTCTTGTCTTTCGAAAGCACCACCTTTGCCATGTCATTGTCTGCCGATTCCTTTATAAAGGCAGTTTTAATGCCCAGTAAAGAGAATAGATAACGCACCACAGAGTCGCCTTGTTTCGACGATTCGCTAAGACCTTTCATCGTGATTTGAGCCTCTTGGCAATCAGAAAGGGCAAGATGCAGATACCAATAAGAAGCCGAAGTCCAATCGTTCTCAATCATTCTTTGGGCAGCTTCATATCTCTTTGGTTCCACTTTAATCGTATCTACGTCGGTCCAATGTACCTTTGCGCCACACGAAGTCATGATATCTATCGTTAAATCGATATACGAACGAGAGGCAATAGTGCCCTTCAGCGTTAGCGTTAAGCCCTTCGTAAAGAACGGAGCAACCATCAATAGTGCCGAAACATATTGCGAACTGACATCGGCAGACATAGTAACCGTACCCCCTTCGAGTGCCTTTCCATTTATTTTGAGTGGTGGATAGCCCTCTTTTTCCATATATTCAATGTCGGCACCAAGTGTTCTAAGCGAGTCTACAAGCACCTTAATGGGGCGTTGTTTCATACGTTCAGTACCCGTTAAGATATGGGTAGAGTTGGGTTGAATACTCCAATAAGCCGTTAAAAAACGCATTGCAGTGCCCGAAGCCATAATGTTTAACTCGCAAGTTTCCCCTTTTATTCCATTCAACATCACTGCAACATCATCGCAATTGACAGCTCCTTGGAAAGTAGAAGTGTTGTTCGAAAGTGCGTCTATCACAATACTTCTGTTGGCAATGCTCTTCGATGTGGGTATTTCAACATTGCCATTTAAACTTGTGGGCGGCTGTATTGATATGTTGTATGTCGCATCGTGTTGACCGATGTGCTGTTGTATGTTATTCATTCTGGGTATATATCAGTTGCTGTTTGTGAGCCTTTAAATGCCTTTAGACCTACACAAAGGTACAAATTATACATTAATATAATGCAAGTGCGATGATAAAACTTCATGATTTTACTTTTTCTTTAAAAACAGAATGATATATTTGCGTGAATAAAACAAATTGTATACCTTTGCAAAACGATTGCTCGGGATTTAGCGCAGTTGGTAGCGCACACGTCTGGGGGGCGCGAGGTCGCTGGTTCGAGTCCAGTAATCCCGACTCAATTTATAACGAAAGGAAAGATGAACTACATCTTTCCTTTTTTTATTTTCACGAACTTGCATCTCGATAGTTTCTTTTCTGCACTTCAAAGCCAATTCTAATTGAAATAAAAGAAATGCGAGTTGTTTGCATGTAGAATGTTTGTTAAAGATGAATTAACGATAAACGGAAGTTAAAGGGTTAATATAATTTAATTCTATACAGGTAAGAATATATCGTTTTTGCTTTGTTGCTCTTTCTTGAAGATTGCTCTCCTTGTTTTCAATAGCCATGAGACGTATAGATGAAAAAATGCTCGTTTTGTGGCATTTAGATAGGAAATGGGGTGTAAAATCATTGCTTTTAGATGAAAAAAAGCATAGAAAAAAGAATGTAAAAGTACTGCTTTTACATCGTGAAAACATAGCATTTATACTGTAATATCACTACTTTTTATCTGTCTCGTAAGGTGAAAATATAAAGCGTAATTCTGTTTTAGGAGAATAAAAGCAATTGAATTGAAGTGAAAGTGGGGTAGAGTTATTTGCAAATAGATTGTAGTTTGTTTTTAAAAGCATCTCTTTTGAAGCGTTTTCTACTTAGGATAAGAAAATAAGAGTGTAGTTTCAATTTTAAATAAAGGTTAAAATGTTAATCGAAAAAGGGTGACGTGAGAATGAAAAAAGACCTTGTTTCACCTCAATAAATTATTAAATATCATCTAAAAGCACAAAAACAGAGATATATCTTTGCTGTATTTAGAATTTAATTGTACCTTTGCAACGCTTTTCGGTGTAATCGCTGGCGAGAAGAAGTGTTGCTCGTTATGTTACATTGGAACGACAAACAAATTTAATTATCAAATAAACATGGATTTAATTAAAATTGCTGAAGAAGCATTTGCAAGTGGCATTCAAGCACCAGAGTTTAGAGCAGGTGATACAATTACTGTCGCTTACAAAATCGTCGAAGGTTCAAAAGAACGTATCCAACGTTACCGTGGTGTAGTTATTAAGATCTGCGGACATGGTGACAAAAAACGTTTTACAGTTCGTAAGATGTCTGGAACTATCGGTGTAGAGCGTATCTTCCCATTAGAATCACCAAACATCGAAAGCATCGAGGTGAACAAACGTGGTAAAGTTCGTCGTGCTAAATTGTACTACCTACGTAAACTTACAGGTAAGAAAGCACGTATTAAAGAAAGAAAAACTCCTGTTGGAGAGTAAAATAAAAATGCAGCATTCAGATGAGTGCTGCATTTTTGTTTCCTATAATCTTTGCAGAAAGCCCCTTGCATTCACCCATTTATATATAGATAGTATGTGTGCGCAAGGCAATAGCAATTGAGTGGCGGTGGGATAATATTCCTATCAAAAGGCAACAATATCCCTCTTAAAAGATAGAAAGGGCAGTTGCACGGAACGATAGAATTAGTCTTTCGACGGAGGAGTGGGGTGTTCGATGTGATCTTCGTAGTTAATTTCGGCGTCGCTTTCACCATGTAAGGCCTTTTGAAAGTCGCTCCAATTTTGAAAACCCGCAAGAAGTGCAAGCTTGTTAAGCGTGTCTGTCGACAATTTTTCGGTGCCTTTAATGTGGCTCCACAATTGTTTTAGAATCTTTCCACTAAGTGTTATTTGGTGTTTAGAGAACGAAAGAACAACCTTCTCCATATCTGTTGTGGCAGAAATAGTTTTTCCCAAACTCTTTTCAATCACCTTTCTGAGTGTAGATAAATCATGCTTCATTGTGCTATGTAAATAATATCGATATTAAATGTCTATATTTGTATCGCTCTATTTGATTTTTATATCAGTGTTTATCGCTGAAAAGTCTACATGCAAAGGTATTGAAAAATACTTAATAGCGCAATATAATGAACACAATTATTTTACTTCGAAAAGCTTCATTTTGCGTGCTTGCAAAACAAAGGCTGATGAAATAAAAAATAAAGAGAATATAAAGATATAACTATTCAAAATAAATGACAATGAAAGAATTAGCTTTAAAGTATGGATGTAATCCAAATCAAAAGCCTTCTCGCATTTATATGCAAGAGGGAGAGTTGCCTATTACCGTGCTTAATGGACGTCCTGGTTATATAAACCTATTGGACGCATTGAACAGTTGGCAGTTGGTTAAAGAGCTAAAAGAAGCTACTGGTCTACCTGCAGCAGCCTCTTTTAAACACGTTTCGCCTGCAGGTGCAGCAGTGGGATTACCTCTTAACGACATACTTAAAAAGGTTTATTTTGTTGATGACTTAAAAGTTGAACTCTCTCCTTTGGCTTGTGCCTATGCAAGAGCACGTGGTGCAGACCGCATGAGCTCGTATGGTGATTTCATCGCACTTAGTGATGTGTGCGACGAAGCTACTGCTTTGATTATTAAAAGAGAAGTAAGCGACGGCGTTATTGCGCCTGGATATACTCCTGAAGCTTTGGCTATTTTGAAAGAAAAGCGTAAAGGCACTTACAATGTCATTGAAATTGATGAGAATTATAAGCCTGTTGAGCTTGAAACTAAAATGGTGTATGGCGTTACTTTTGAACAAGGTAGAAACGAAATTCAGCTAAATGGCGAAGAGTTGTTTGCTAATATTCCTACACAGAATAAGAATTTCAGCGAAGAAGCTAAGAGAGACTTGATGATTGCATTGATTACTTTAAAATATACTCAAAGTAATTCGGTTTGTTATGTAAAGGACGGACAAGCAATTGGTATTGGTGCTGGCCAACAAAGTCGTATCCACTGTACTCGTCTTGCTGGTAATAAGGCAGATATTTGGTGGTTACGTCAAAATCCAAAAGTGATGAACTTGCCTTTTAAAGCAGGTATTGGACGTGCTGACAGAGATAATACTATCGATATTTATATCAGCGAAGACTCAGAAGATGTATTGAAAGATGGTGCTTGGCAACAATTCTTTACAGAACAACCTGAGGCTCTTTCTCGTGAAGAGAAAAAGGAATGGATTGCAAAGAATAATAAGGTGGCTTTAGGAAGTGATGCTTTCTTCCCATTTGGAGACAACATCGAACGTGCTCATAAGAGTGGTGTTGAGTTCATTGCACAAGCTGGTGGATCGGTGAGAGACGACAATGTTATTGACACTTGCGACAAATATAATATCGCAATGGCGTTCACTGGCATTCGTTTATTCCATCATTAATAAATAATTTTCGTATCTTTGCAAATGCAATGTCATCTTGCAGAGATATAAAGCATATCATTTTGCAAGAGAAAGGGCATTATACTTGTATTCAACAGGTTGATGTTCTTTCCTTGTTTTTAATAGGGTTCGATAAGACGACTTGCGCAATTATAGTGTAAATAACATAAAACTGAGATTATGGCAGATATAGATGAGATTATATCAGGTGGTGGAATGATTTTTAAAAAGACATCAGCTGGAGGCGATAAGGATAACGGGAAGGTAAAAACTAAAGCGAAGAAAAAACAGTATATCACTGGTGCTCATGGTAGTGGATCGGCAAAACAAAAAGCAAAATACCGCCAACAAAGAGCTAATCGCAAGACACAAAAGAAGCGTTGAACAAGGAGTTGTTTCCTTTTCAACGCTTCTTTTATTTTCTTATATCTTGTTCTTTGCTCGCTTATATATAATAAGGTGAGAGCAATAGTTTATCTTTTACAAATGATGAGCATTAATCTAATGGCTCAGTCTTTAAGTGTTCAATAGCCCCATTGATAGGGTTGAGGGTGATATGGGTTATAAATTTCTTTCCAAAGAGTGTGCTATTGAGTATTTCTACACGTCCAAATTGAGCTGCATAGAATTCGAATGACTGATTATTGATAGGCTCTCCTTCGAACGAAACCTTAATCTTTCCAGGTTGGTTAACGTACAATCCTGTGTCGTCTTTTTGCTTTTTATCTGCTAATGCGCTCGTTTCAATAGGTGGAATACTATTTAAATCGGTTACAACGGCATAGCAAGGTTCGCCACTAAGATCGTCTGCTGCGCATAAACCAAAATGCTTTGAGAATCTAAAGGCAACAGAACGTTGTTGCTCTTTTTCTGGTGTAAAGGTGATAAAGAATTGAGTTGTGTCGCAAACCACTTTGCCTTCGAATAGCTCTCTTAATCCTTTTTCCTTCAAATTGAGTTGGTTGAGCATCAATTTTAGTTGCTCTCCGTCCTTCGGCATGTATTCAGCTTCTCCCTTAGAAAGCATGTCTTTGCTTTCTCTCACTTCGTAAATGTCTTGCGCAATCAATTCAGCTGTTTTCCATTTGCTGTCTGCATTGAGTGCGTCTTGACTGAGGAAGTCTCTTGGGTCGAGGGCTTTTGGCTTTAAAGAAGGGGTGAATTGCTTGAAAGGAGCAATGCTTTGAGCTTGTCCGTTGATAGCAGTTATCACGCCATTTTGTTCTAATTTCAAGTCAACAATACTGTGCTTTCTGTCGATTGCAAGTGTATAATGCTTTGAAGAGTCAGGTATTGCGGTGAGATACATATCCAATCCCACTATTTTATACGAGGTTTTGGGTTCTAAGTCTGCCTTCTTCTTCAGATAAATCTCTGCATATTGAGCGTATTCTCCAGGAGTATAAGTAGTCTTTTCAACTAAAATCGCCAACTTCATCTGTGTTTTGGGTAAGAAATAAGATATTCCATTGTTTCCAGTTGTTTGCGAATTAGCGCAAAGAACCATTATAGAAAGGAAGAGAATAAAGAGTCCTTTTTTCATGAAAATTAGTCGTTTAATCGTTTAAATGCCTTTGGAAGGAAGTTAATAATATCACTTGCGATAAGCGATTCTTCGCCTATTTCCTTAACAGCAAGGTCTCCCGACAAGCCATGAAGATACATTCCGAGTAGTGAAGCCTCACGTTGTGAGTAGCCACGAGCAAGCAATGCGGTGATAATTCCAGTTAAAACGTCTCCACTTCCTGCTGTTGCCATACCTGGATTGCCTGTTGTATTGAAGTAGATATTGCCATCTGGGAGGCATAATGCGCTGTAATGTCCTTTCAATATGATGTAACATTCAAAGTGTTGAGCAAACTCTGAGGCCTTCATTAGCTGTTCATAGCTACTTGTTGAGGTTGCTCCTGTGAGTTGTTCTAATTCCTTTTGGTGTGGAGTCATAATGATGTCTTTGGGCAATTGTTGTAGCCATGCTCTGTGATTGCCAAAGATATTGATCGCATCTGCATCGATAACGAGAGGGCATTGCGCACGTCTTATCTGTGCAATGAGCGCTATTGCGGTGGTTTCATTTAAGCCTAAGCCTGGTCCAAGACCCACTGCATGATAGCTATCGCAATCTATTGCTTCTGAAAAGAATTGTTCGTTGGTATCTAAATGCACCATTGCTTCAGGTACTGCGGTCTGCAATATGGGGTAAAGAGCTTGTGGAACGTGAGCCGTTAGCTTTCCAACTCCACTGCGAAGGCATGCTCTTGCAGATAAAATAGCAGCTCCTGCCATTCCCAAAGAGCCTGCAATGAGCAGTGCATGTCCCATTAATCCCTTGTGAGAGAATAGCTCTCGCTTCTTAAGTAATGGTATAATGTCACCTTCTTCGATAACATTAAAAGTCGAAGAAGTATTCTTTATAAATTCACTTGATAATCTAATGTCAAGAACTTTCAATTCTCCTATGTGCTTTTGGCAGTCTGCTAAGAGCATTGCAAGCTTCTTTTGTTGTAGAGTTAGGGTCAAATCAGCATTGATAACATTAACTCTTACATTGTAAGTGTTGTCCTCAGGCATTAAACCAGAAGGTATATCGATGCTCACAACCTTTGCAGGTGACTGGTTGATATATTTCACTAACGATGCAAAACCACCCGACAAAGGTTTGTTTATGCCACAACCAAAGAGCCCATCTATCACTACTTCCTTTTCAGTTAGCTTGGGTGGATCAAAGTTTGTGATAACTTCTGTGAAGTCTTTTGCACGCTTATGCTCTAATAAACGTTGCTTATTTTGTTCACAATCGGGCGAAAGACTATTGTGGATATTAAATAAATACACCTTAACGCTGTATCCTTCACCAAGTAAAAGACGTGCAACTGCAAGTGCATCTCCACCATTATTGCCCGGACCTGCAAATACAACAAAGGGTGTTTGTGTGTTCCAACGCTCGCAAATCACCTCCTTTATGGCTTTAGCAGCACGCTCCATTAGGTCTAAAGAACTAATGGGTTCGTGCTCGATTGTATATTTGTCGAGCTCTTTTATTTGATTACTTGTGAATATCTTCATATCTGCAAAAATACAAAATTTAATGCTAATGTGCTCAAAGTATGGTATATTTTTAGTAATTTTGCAACAAAATATAGTGTATCTAGAGATGGCTCAAATAACAATTAAGGATAAAACCTTTAAGACTTCTATACCGGAAGCAGAGATATTGAAGAGAATTCAAGTAGTAGCAGATCGTATAAACCACGATATGAAGGATAAAAATCCACTACTATTAGCGGTGTTAAATGGTTCATTTATATTCGCTGCGGATCTTATGAGAATGTTAACTATTCCTTGTGAGATATCGTTTGTGAAGCTAGCTTCATATCAAGGAACAACCTCTACAGGAACAATTAAAGAGGTGTTAGGTATCAATGAGGATTTAACTAACAGAACAGTTATTATTGTTGAGGACATAGTTGAAACAGGATTAACAATGAAACGTATGATAGAAACACTCGGAACACGCAATCCCGAGTCTATTCATATCTGCTCATTGCTAGTTAAACCCGAGAGACTTCAAGTGCCTTTGGAGATAGACTATGCTGTAATGGAAATCCCAAATGACTTTATTCTTGGTTATGGACTTGATTATGATCATCAAGGACGCAATCTAAGAGACATCTACACAATCGTAGAGTAAACCCTAAGTTGTTCACAATCAATTCTTAATACTACGCTCTTTGAACGTGGATTCGAAAGCGTGTGCGTTGTGAATACAGGTAAAACGAGAGATGAAAGCACTCTAATAAAGCTTTTTCCCTCATCTTTTTAGAATACAAACAATATTAATATATCATCCTATAAAATGAACAATATCGTTATTTTTGGTGCTCCTGGTTCAGGAAAAGGCACTCAAAGCGACAAGCTTATTGCTAAATATGGTTTCGAACACATCTCTACTGGCGATGTACTTCGTAGTGAAATTAAGAACGGAACCGAGTTAGGTAAGACTGCAAAGGAATACATTGACAAGGGACAACTTATCCCAGACGAGTTGATGGTGGATATTCTTGCAAGCGTATACGATAGCTTTGGCAAAGAACATAAAGGTGTAATCTTCGACGGATTCCCACGAACAATACCACAAGCAGAGGCTTTAAAGGCTATGTTAGCAGAGCGTGGACATCGCATTGCTGCAATGATTGAGCTTGATGTACCTGAAGAAGAGTTGATGAAACGATTGATTCTTCGTGGAAAAGAGAGCGGAAGAAGCGATGATAACGAAGAAACAATCAAGAAACGTCTTGGTGTTTATCACAATCAAACAGCACCATTGATCGATTGGTACAAGAAAGAAGGAGTTCACAACCACATCAATGGCTTAGGAGAACTTGACGTAATATTTGGAGATATCACTACTGTAATCGATCAGTTGTAATATTTTCTCACTATATCTAATAGGGAGTTATGGAGTTATAACATCAACTTCATAATTCCTTATTTTGTTTTTTAAAAGGCTACAACATAGGCTTTCAGGCCTTATAAACAGCCCATTTGTTTGTATAAAGATATTGCAACGCATATAGGATAGCACAAAAACGAGAAAGGAAGTAAAGCTATGGCAGATTCAAATTTTGTTGATTATGTAAAGATATATTGTCGAAGTGGAAAGGGAGGACGTGGTTCTATGCACTTACGACACGTTAAGTATAATCCAAATGGCGGTCCCGACGGAGGCGACGGTGGTGATGGAGGAAGCGTTTATTTGCGTGGAAACCATAACTATTGGACCCTTTTGCACCTTAAATTCCAACGACATGTCTACGCAGAGCATGGCGGAAACGGCGGAAGAGATAAGTGTCACGGAACCAATGGCAAGCATCAATACATCGATGTGCCATGCGGAACCGTTGTATATGATGCCGAAACAGGTAAGTATGTGTGTGATGTTAAATACGATGGACAAGAAGTTCTACTCCTAAAAGGTGGTAGAGGCGGTTTAGGTAACTTTCAATTCAGAACCGCAACCAATCAAGCTCCACGCTATGCACAGCCTGGTGAGCCCATGCAAGAGCAGACAATCATTCTCGAACTCAAGCTACTTGCCGACGTAGGTCTTGTTGGTTTCCCCAATGCAGGTAAGTCAACACTTCTTTCTTCGTTGTCAAGTGCACGCCCAAAGATAGCCAACTATCCTTTCACCACATTAGAACCCTCTCTTGGTATTGTTGGATATCACGACAATAAGTCGTTCGTTATGGCAGATATTCCAGGTATTATCGAAGGCGCAAGCGAAGGAAAAGGACTCGGTTTGCGTTTCTTACGCCACATAGAACGCAACTCATTACTTCTTTTTATGGTGCCAGGTGACACCGATGATATCAAGAAAGAATACGAAGTTTTATTGAACGAGCTTCGCAATTTCAATCCCGATATGCTCGACAAGCATAGAGTTCTTGCCGTAACAAAAAGCGATTTGCTCGACGAAGAGCTTATTTCAATGCTTAAAGAGACTCTTCCCGACGACCTTCCATGCGTGTTTATCTCAGCAGTTACAGGTCAAGGACTTAACGAGCTGAAAGATATTCTATGGAAAGAGCTCAACAGCGAGAGCAATAAGATTAAGGGAGTTATTGCCGAAGATACTCTTGTTCATCGTGATAAAGACATTCAACGCATTACAGAAGAGTTGGAAGCAGAAGGCGAAGGCGAGGTTATTTTCGTAGAAGACGAAGATATTGACGATTTAGAAGACTTTGAATATGTAGATTTGGAGGATGAAGAATGATTCCAAAGCTGCATCAATACCAACTCGATAACAACGTAACAGCCTTTTCAACCATGCGCTCTTGCGATGAAAACTCATTGCAAGCAGAGGGCAAAGTAAGCGATGCTTATGCCTCATTCAATATCAATCCTTGGGTAGGAGATAACGAAGAGCAGGTAAGTAGCAATCGTTTAGAATTGGCAAAAGTATTAGAAGTCGACGAAAAAAACATCGTTTTACCTCACCAAACACATCAAACTGAGGTCAGACAAATTGCTTCTGAATTCCTTTCATTGCCCTCTTCGGTTCAAAGCATGCTGTTAGAGGGAGTCGATGCACTCATAACTAACGAGCCAAATATGTGCATTGGCGTTTCAACTGCCGACTGTGTGCCTGTTATTATGTATGATGCCGAGCACAAAGCCATAGCAGTTGCCCATGCAGGTTGGCGTGGAACGGTAGAGAATATAATGCGAAAGACCGTCGAAAAGATGTATCGTTCGTTCAATACCGACCCCAAAACATTGAAAGTAGTCATAGGTCCTTCTATCTCATTCGAATCGTTTGAGGTCGGAAGTGATGTGTTCAACGCTTTTAATGAGAAAGGACTTGCCACCGACAAGCAATGTGTTTGTTCGTCGGCTCAATTGCCTTCTACCAACAATAGCAATGTGTTGGTAGACAACAGCGCAAAAGATAACGAACCAAAGTGGCACATCGACTTGGCTCAATGCAATAAAAAACAGCTCGAAAGCTTAGGTGTTCCCTCTCAAAACATCACCTTATCGGGCATTTGCACCTATTCAAATCATCACAAATACTTCTCTGCTCGTCGTTTAGGAACGGCCTCTGGCAGAATATATACAGGCATTCTCCTTCGTGGGTAGACTGCCTTGAAAACACACATTACACCTTTGTTCAACCTAAAAGATTTTAAATGAAGAAACTAATTACACTCTGTTATGTAGCTCTTTTAGGCTTGTTGGTAGCTTTTATGCCTGCTAACGACACCTTTACAGCTGCCGAACAGCAACAAATAAGTATCGAAACACCTCGTTTGTTCGACGAAACTAATACGTTCTATATCTCCCTTGGAGCTTTATCTGCTAACGAATATTCATTTCCTTTGCCCGTAGGTAAGGCCTCATTGCTAAGCAATAAAGACATAGAAATAACCACTTCAGAAGGCGATGCGGTGAAATCCATGTTTAATGGCACTGTGCGTTTGGCTCGAAAGATGGGCAATAGAGGAAATGTTGTGGTGATTCGCCACGACAACGGCTTAGAAACGGTGTATGAAAACAATGCTCAAAACCTTGTAAAGGTGGGGCAAAAGGTAAAAGCAGGACAAACAATTGCCATCGTAGGAACAAAGAACAAGAAAGCAACTTGTTTGTTTTATATTATGGTGAATGGTGGAAAAGTGAATCCAGAGCTTGTTCTTGATGTTAAGAAGAAAACGCTTAAACAAAGCATTTTGCAGTGTAAAAAGAAAGGAAAACACGTTGATGTTACCATAATTGAGAAGAAAGACGAAAAAAATATCAAGAAAGAAGATAAGGAAAAGAAAACAGAAGAGAAGGAAGAGAAAGTAAAAAGCGACTCGTATAACAAGAATGGCGACTATGTTCTCAACCTTTCAACCCTTAAAAAAGGCGAGTGGGCATTCCCATTGCCTGGCTGTCACATCATAAGTCCATACGGAGGGCGACGTGGACATTCAGGAGTTGATATAAAAACAAAGCCCAACGACAATATATATGCAGCCTTCGACGGAGTGGTTACCATGTCGGCTCCACACTATGGATATGGAAATTGCATTGTAATTAAGCATGCCGAAGGACTCGAAACATTGTATAGTCACCAGTCAAAGAACCTCGTTAAGGTGGGACAAAAGGTGAAAGCGGGCGATCTTATAGGCTTAACAGGTCGCACAGGTCGTGCAACAACACCGCATCTTCATTTCGAAGTAAAGTGGAAAGGCCATCGTTTTAATCCTGTTATCATGTTTAATTGCACCAATCACTCATTGCACAACGTAACAATGACCTTCTCAAAGTCGGGAAAAGTCACCGCAACAACGAACAAATAAGCAACATGTCAACCAACAATAATATGAGCGTACAGACGAAAGTCTGTGCGCTTTATTTTTGTTTGTAAAGAAAATGATAGTCAAGAACATTGCAAATACAATTCTTTTCAGTTATCTTTGCGAATAGACACTAAAAAACAGAATAATAATATCAACCTAAATGCCTTTTATAAAGATGAAAAATAAAAATACCTTAAGAGCTTTTGTTGGTTTATTGGCCACTTTATTTGTGCTTGTTTTATGCGTTTCATGCTCTGATATTGTAGGAGATACCAAGATGCAGTTCAATAAAACAGATTTTACTTTTGGCACACAAGGAGGTAAAGACGTTTTATTTGATAAAGAAAAAGGTTCGCTAGGAATATACCATTTACAGCTTATAGAACGCAATTCCAACAAAACTGTGCTCGATTCGGTATTAAGAAGTCGTCCAACCGAAATTGTTTTGAATGGAAAAAGATATTGTAAAATTGCCTATAGCAATGGTGCAGTGGTGAAAGTAGACTTTGATTGGTGTGAGATAGAGGCGAAAAGATTTACAAAAAACAATAAACCGCTTCTTTATGAAATTGAGGTTGGAGCCCCACATACACAACAATACATTCTTAAAGCAGATGTAATGGGCGAGGCAGGGCCAGTAACCATTACCATTCAGTAACGGAATTATCAGCTAAAAGATAGGCGAAGCATCTTCATAAAAGGTGTTTCGCTTTTTTATGTTCCTTTTTCTTGCATTCCCAAAGCAGTCCTTTTAGAGCGCAAACTCATTGTTTTTAGGGTGTAAAAACAATGCTTTTAAACGCCAATATCAATGCAATTGCACGGCAAGCAAAAACTACTTGTTTTTCAAGAAGATAGCAACTTGAAAGAATACTTTATTCTAATGAATAAACAAAAAAGGTGTATAAAAAAGCAATAGAGTGCAGAATAACGTCTATTTTTTAGTAACTTTGCAGATAAAGAAATAAGGAACAAAACACAACTCTTTGTTGCAACACACATAATTATTGAATGAATTTCAGTGAAGTAATAGGACAAGACGACGTAAAAAATCGTTTGTTAACGCTTATAGAATCGGGAAAAATGCCTCATTCTCTGCTTCTTCATGGAGCACCAGGATGCGGAAAAATGGCGTTGGCCTTGGCTCTTGCATCGCATTTGTTAGGCGAGAACGATGCCAATAATCCCAAAGCAACGAGCGTTAAGGCTATGCTTGATCGCTGGGAACACCCCGATTTGCATTTTAGCTATCCTGTTATTCGTCCTACTGGCACCACTGCCGACCATAAAATGATTAGTGATGACTTTGCAAAAGAGTGGCACGTGTTGCTCAAAAAAGGTCCATATTTTGACATGGACGCATGGCTTGAGCAAATGAACGCAGCCAATCAACAAGCCATTATCTTTGCTTCTGAGAGCGACAATCTAACAAGAAAGCTCAATTTAAAGTCGAGTTTGGGCGGCTATAAAGTGTCTATCATCTGGTTGCCCGAGCGCATGAACGTTGAATGTGCTAACAAACTACTTAAATTATTAGAAGAACCTCCGCATCAAACCATATTCATTATGGTGAGCGAAGCACCCGAACGTCTTTTAGAAACTGTTCGAAGTAGAACGCAAATGATTCAGGTGAAGCGTATAGATACAGCCGTTTTAGAACGTGCTTTGGTGGAGAAAAGAGGCTTAGATAGCGACACTGCACATCGTGTTGCACAGATTGCCAATGGCAGTTGGTTAGATGCCATCAGAATGTTGAACGCAGATAGCGAGGCAAAACAATTCTTTAACGACTTCGTGGGCGTTATGCGTGCTTCGTATCGACGTGACATTCGTGAGATGAAAGCATGGAGCGAGCGTGTTGCTACCTATGGAAGAGAAAAGCAAAAACGTATGCTTTTGTATTTTCATAGAATGTTCCGAGAGAATTTTATGTATAACTTTAAACAAGATTCATTGATTCATTTCACTCAAGATGAAGAGCAATTTGCACAAAAATTTGCCCCCTTCATCAACGAAAGAAACATTGTTGAACTCTATGAACTTGTTGAACTAAATATAAGAGACCTTTCACAGAATGCCAATCCTAAGATTGTTTTCTTCGATTTTACACTTCGTGTAACGATGCTTCTGGTGAGAAAGTGATCAAACTAAAAATAAAGCGACAAGAAAGAATGAATTATAAAGATATGAAGTTTCATATGTTAGACGGAGGTAACCGTGGCATTTGTGGCAAAGGTTGTGGCAGACAAAACAAACAACTCAATGCTTACGACTGGCTTGCAGGCACTCCTGGTAACATAGAAAGTACTGATTTAGTTGAAGTTCAATTTAAAAATACACGAAAAGGTTATTATCATAATGTTAATAATCTCGACCTAAAAAAAGGTGATGTCGTTGCTGTTGAATCGAATCCAGGTCACGATATAGGCGTAGTTTCATTGACAGGACGCCTTGTTGAGTGGCAAATGAAACGTGCAAACCTCAAACCAAACGAAGAAATTCGCCGTGTTTATCGTCTTGCTAAACAAGTGGATATCGAGAAATATGAGGAGGCAAAGAGCCGAGAACAGCAAACAATGATTAAGAGTAGACAAATAGCTAAAGACTTAGGGCTTAGCATGAAGATTGGAGACGTTGAGTATCAAGGCGACGGAAACAAGGCTATTTTCTACTATATTGCCGACGAACGTGTGGATTTCCGCCAACTGATTAAGGTGCTTGCCGATGCTTTTCACGTGAGAATAGAGATGAAGCAGATTGGAGCAAGACAAGAAGCTGGACGCATTGGCGGTACTGGTCCGTGCGGAAGAGAATTATGTTGCGCTTCGTGGATGAAGAACTTTGTTTCTGTAAGCACCAATGCTGCACGCTATCAAGATATTTCTCCGAACCCACAAAAGCTGGCTGGAATGTGCGGAAAGCTTAAATGTTGCTTGAACTATGAGGTAGATAACTATATTGAGTCGGGCAAACGACTTCCAAGTAGAGAGGTTTCTCTGCACACATTAGAGGCAGAATACTTCTTCTTTAAAATGGATATTTTAGCAGGTTTGGTTACTTATTCTACCGATAAGAATATGGCTGCCAACCTTGAAACAATAACAGCTGAGCGTGCACGACGTATTATTGAAATGAATAAACGTGGTGAAAAGCCTGAGAACTTAACTGGAACGAAGGAAAGAAAACAACCCGAACGTCCTAAAGACTTATTGGCTGACGCTGATATCAGTAGATTTGATAAGTCGAAAGGTCGTGGAAATAAGGGTAATAACAACGGAAAGCCACGCAACAACCAACGTAACGGCCAAGGAAACGAGGGTCGTAGACAAGGTAACAGAAATGGTGGCAGAGGACAAAATCGCCGAAATGGTGCGCCACAACATTCTAATGAGAATGTAAAAAACAATACTCCACGCAGTGAACAACCAACAAAACAACAATAAATTGAGGCACTTTGCCTATTTATGCTTTTTCTTTTGCACGATATTGACATTCTGCATGTCGTGCAAAAGAAATGTTGTTTATCATCGTTATCAACATACTTCAATTGCAGGGTGGGAGCGAAACGACACTATTTCGTATGCCATTCCTCGCATAAAAACAAGCGGACTCTATTCTATTGGAGTGGGGTTGCGCATCACAAGCGATTATCCTTTCACGGGATTGAGCTTAGTTGTTGAACGGAAAATATATCCTTCGAAAGACATTAGAGTTGACACTTTGAATTGTGCGATAATGGATTCGAAAGGAAATGCTGAGGGTAAAGGGGTGAGCTACTATCAATACGACTTCCCTTTGTCTACTCTTCGCCTAAAAGAGGGCGATTCTTTGGCGCTTGTTGTGCGTCATGCCATGAAGAGAGAGATTCTTCCTGGAATCTCAGATGTAGGTATTATGCTAAGAACGAACTAAGTTTCGAGAAGCATCTATTCGCAAGAAGATGAATAGAAGCAAGGTGAATCCCCACAAAGAAGAACCTCCATAGCTGAAGAAAGGCAACGGAATACCAATAACTGGCAACAAACCTAATACCATTCCCACATTAATGAAGACGTGAAAGAGGAAGATACTAAGAATGCTATAGCCGTATATTCGTCCAAATTTAAAGGTCTGTCGTTCTGCAAGATGAATGAGACGAAGGATCAATGCCAAGAATAATAAGAGCACACCTGCCGACCCTACGAAGCCTTCTTCTTCGCCTACGGTACAGAAAATGAAGTCGGTATCTTGCTCAGGAACGAACTTTAGCTTTGTTTGTGTACCGTTTAAGAATCCTTTTCCCTTTAAACCTCCACTGCCAATAGCTATTTCACTTTGGTGAACATTATAGCCTGCGCCCGACAAGTCTTCGTCTAATCCAAGCAAAACGTTGATTCGAACTCTTTGATGAGGCTCCATTACGTTATTCAAAACATAGTCTGCTGAATAGAAAAAAGCAATAGAACCGATAGAGAATAACGCAATATAAAGATAATTATGTATGCGAGTGTGTAGCCAATTATAAATGAAATAAAGAATGAGCAACACACTTAAAATAATCTGTGCGATAACAATATTAAATGGAATAACGAACTTTGCAAAGAGGAAAGCAAGGCCTGTTGTTCCTATGGTTAATGCAAGAAGTTGGCGAACCATTTGTTTCTCTTTGCAATATGCATGAATCATGCCTATTGAAGAGAGTTGAACAAGAAGTAATACGATGAATTTTCCAACCGAAGTAGGGGTCTCACTCAGCATAACTGCTTCGTATTTAATACCCACAACGAAGTAAACCACCATGGCAACTCCTGTGAACAGCACACTACCTGGCATTCCTTCACGATAGAACATCAAAAAGAATGAGAAATAAACCAGTGCAGAACCTGTTTCTTTTTGCCCAATAATAAAGATCATAGGCAACACAACGATAGCAATAGCAATGGCAAAATCCTTCCATTTGTGCATGTTAAAGGTATATCTTCCCATAAACTTTGCAACCGCTAATGCCGTGGCAAACTTCGCAAACTCAGCGGGTTGCAGTCGCAATGGTCCCATAACAATCCACGAACGGGAGCCTTTAATCTCGTGAGGATTAAAGATAGTGGCAAAGAGAAGCAATAAGAGTAGGCCGTAAATAACGTATGCAAAGGTGTCATAAAAGCGGTCGTCCATCATAAGAAGAACGAAACCAAGGCATATTGACGTTCCTATCCAAACAATTTGCATGCCTGAACGAGAGCTTAAACTAAATATTTCGGTAGAACCATAGGTATAACTTGCACCGCACACGCTTAGCCATCCGAAAGCAAGTAGTGCGATATATATAGCTATTGTCCACCAGTCTAAGGAGCTAAGAATGCTCGTTGACTTCTCTTTTTTTCTACCTGTCACCTGAACCATATGCTATTCTGCGTCGTTGGAAGTCTGCTGCCATTCTCTCAGAGTTGGCAGATAAGCCTCCTTTAATATATTGTTCCATCATTAAAGAGCCAATAGGTACACCATAATCGGCTCCAAATCCACCGTTTTCTACATACACTGCAATAGCAATCTTGGGACTATCCATAGGCGCAAAGCCCATAAATACAGAGTGGTCGTGCCCTCTATTCTCCGCAGTACCAGTCTTACCGCACACTGCATAGTCTGCTCTATTGGCAGATCTACATGTTCCTTTGATAACAGAAGAGCGCATACCAGCTACCACCCAGTCGTAAGAACGGCGGTTTGCTTTGGTGTAATGCTTTCTTGTATATAAGGTATCGAGTGGCTCTCCCTTTACTTTCTTCACCACATGAGGTACATAATAATATCCTCTATTAGCGATTGTAGCTCCAAGATTGGCGATTTGTAGGGGTGTAAGATTCACCTCTCCTTGTCCAATAGATATAGAAATGACTGTTAATCCATTCCAAGAACCTTTGTAAGCCTTATCATAAAAGGTGGCATTAGGTATCAATCCACGCTTTTCTCCAGGCAAATCGATTCCCAATTTATATCCAAATCCCATGCTAACCATATAATCTCGCCATGTATTCATAGCGTTATCAACGTTGCCATACTTGCCTTTATTACCTATCATGTAGTAAAGTCCCCAGCAAAAGTAGGCATTACATGATGTACTTAGGGCTTCGGTTACAGCCAAAGGCGATGAGTGTGCGTGGCAACCAACGTGAAGTCCTTTATAATAAAAGCCGTGATGACAGCTTAACATGGTTGTAGGAGTGAGGATTCCTTCTGTTAAGTAGGTGAGAGCTTGCGATGTTTTGAAGGTTGAACCAGGTGGATATTGACCCATAATACTTCTGTTTAGAAGGGGTTTCCACACGTCTCGAGATAAAGCAAGGTTGTTCTTACCACGTTGCTTGCCCACCATTAGTCGGGGATCATATGTTGGTGAAGATACCATACATAGCACTTCGCCTGTTGAAGGCTCAATAGCTACGATGCTTCCAATCTTTCCTTCCATTAGTCTTTCACCCAAAGCTTGTAGCTGAAGGTCTATACTTAGGGTCAAATCTTTACCTGCAATGGGTTTATGATCGAGCTTTCCATGTTGATAACTGCCCTGAATTCGACCGTGAGCATCACGCAATAGGATTTGAACTCCTTTCTCTCCACGTAGCTGTTTCTCATAAGAACGCTCCACACCGAGCTTTCCTATGTAGTCACCTGGTTGATAATAATCGTCTGATTCGATATCACTTGGAGACGCTTCTGCCACATCTCCCAATACATGAGCTGCGTAAGGGTATTGATAAAGGCGTACACTTCGCTTTTGAATGTAGAATCCTGGGAATCTAAACATGCGCTCTCTGAATACACTAAACTCTTTATCTGAGATCTGACTCATGAACAATTGCTGTGTAAAACGAGAGTAACCAGGGTTTTTTGAGCGGTCTTTTATGTCCTTCATACGTTTGATGAAGAACTCTTTTGTAATACCAATGGCATTACAAAACTCCGTAGTATCGAGCCTTCCGCTTTCTTCATTCATCACAACCATAATGTCGTAGGATGGTTGATTGTAAACAAGAAGCTTTCCAGAACGGTCGTATATCACGCCACGAGAAGGGAAATCAACTTTCTTTAGGAATGCATTACTGTCGGCATTTTTCTTATAATCGTCGCTTAATAACTGCAAAGTGAAGAGCCTTACGATGTAAATTAAAACAATTCCCATCGCAATTCCACCTATAATAAAACGTCTTTTTTCGAGATTATAATCAACCATTGTTCTTTCTTATGTTTTCAATTGCAAGAATAAGTATCAATGTTAGCAATGTACTTCCACCGATACACTCGAGCCATCGCATCCAATTAAAGAAGTTAAAGGTCTCTAATGTGAAGAAGAGTAGACAGAAAATGAGTATTAATGGTAATGCAAAATAGATGAAACGGGCAAACCCTAAGGTTCTAAGAGTGGGCTTTAAGTCCTCGGGACTCTCACGGTTCATAAACAATAAAAGCAGATATGGCTGTATAAGAGCAATGAAAGTCATTGATGCAGCCGCCACTCCTGGAGTGTTTGCAAATATGTCTACGATCAAACCTGTTATGAAAGCAGCAGTTAAAGAAAGCCATTTTGGAATATTACGACGTATTCCAATCACCATATATATATATAATAAAGGTGTAGCGCATTGAAATAAATGAATATGATTAAGCACTAATACTTGTGCAAGAAGTAATAGTACATACCATAAAATACTTTTAAGTGTTTTCGAAGTCATTATTTCTTTCTTCCTTTATGCTGGTGTTTGCCTGGATATTTCCAATCTAATTAGAAACCAACAAGAAAAAGAATATGCTTCCTTTTCTTGCTGGTTATAGCCTGAATGCTATCTTTATTTATTTTATTCGTTATCTTGAATGGAGTCTTGAGCAGCTCTCATCAGTTCAATTCGCTCTTGCATTGGGGCATTGTTAATGATGAATACATCACGAAGCGTGCTGAAATTGGTTGCTAATTTCACCTTTAAGCGATAGGATAAGCCGTCTGCTGAGTTGTAAGCATTGGTTACTTTACCAACAGTTATGCCCTGTGGGAATATTGAAGAATATCCACTTGTAACGATTTCGTCGTTCTTATTGAGTCGAGCATGGCGTGGAATATCATCTAAAAAGGCAAAATCACTTGCTCCTTTGTTCCAATGTAAGTATCCTAAATAGCCTTTGTTCTTAATCGTACAGCTAATGTTTGATTTCGAGTTAAGCACGGATAACACGATAGAATAGTGTTCTGAAACCATGTAAACGATGCCCACTACACCCAAACCACTCACTACTCCCATGTTAGGAGTAATGCCATCAGCTCGTCCTTTGTCGAGAGTTATAAGGTTATCGCTTTCGTTTACCGAGTTGGTAACTACCTTTGCAGGTATGATTTGAAAGCCATTGAATAACTCTTTGTTATCGACTATGATGTTAGAGCTATCCTTTGTAGTGTTAAGAATGCGTTGGTCGAGCACGTTTATTTGTCGTTCGAGCTCAATATTGCGCAAACTTAGTTGTTGATTCACATCTACAAGCGAGAAATACTTCTCCACTTCTGCGCTCAACTCGTACACTCTTCCAGCGACACTGTTGGCAGATGTGAACCAAACACTACCTTGATAGCTGTTGTATTGAAATAAAAGTGCGATACTAATGATTTCTAAGACAACAAAAACAAACCAATGATTATATTTAGATAGAAACTCTAAAAGGTTTCTCATAGGCTTTGTTCTTAACGCATCAAGAATGAGAAGCGATCAACATTCTTCAATGCAATGCCCGCACCTTTAGCCACACTGTGAAGTGGATCTTCTGCAATATGGAATGGAATGTTAATCTTATCTTGTAAACGTTTGTCTAAACCACGAAGTAAAGCACCACCACCACTTAGGTAGATACCATTCTTTACGATGTCAGCATATAGTTCAGGAGGAGTGTTTTCCAATGCACTTAGCACCGCATTTTCAATCTTTGCCACTGTTTTGTCTAAGCAATGCGCAATTTCTTGATAGCAAACAGGAACCTCCATTGGTAGAGCTGTGATACGATTAGGACCATGTACGATGTAATCTTCAGGTGCTTCGTCGCCTAAGTCGGTAAGAGCAGAACCTACATGTATCTTAATTCGCTCTGCCATTCTTTCACTTACACGCACATTGTGTTGTCTACTCATGTACTCTTGAATATCTGCTGTAAGGTCATCTCCTGCAATTCGGATCGAGTTGTTGCTCACAATACCACCTAAAGAGATAACAGCAATCTCAGTACTACCACCACCAATGTCAACAATCATGTTGCCTTCGGGTGCCTCAACGTCGATACCGATACCTATTGCGGCAGCCATTGGTTCGAAGATAAGATAAACATCACGTCCATCTGCATGTTCTGCAGAGTCTCTAACGGCACGAAGTTCCACCTCAGTAGAGCCTGAAGGAACACCAATAACCATTCTTAGAGAAGGAGAGAATAATCTACTTCCACTGTGAACCATTTTAATTAAGCCTCTCATCATTTGCTCGCAAGCAGTGAAGTCGGCAATAACTCCATCACGAAGAGGACGTATAGTGCGGATGTTGTCATGTGTCTTTTCATACATGAGCTTAGCTTTCTCACCCACAGCTATCATCTTGTTGTTTGTTCTGTCAAGTGCAACAACCGAAGGTTCGTCTACAACTATCTTATCATCGCTAATGATAATGGTGTTAGCTGTACCTAAGTCCATTGCAATTTCTTGGATAAATGAAAAAAATCCCATATTCTATTTCTTTTTAACTTGTTGTTTATCGGTTTGTGCTTTATGTGTGATTAAAAGGCAATCAAACCTCAATAACAGTTCTTTGATATTCTATTTTTGTGAAGAAAACCAGCTATGTATTGCTGTGTCGTAATGACTACTAACACCAAAAGCACGTGTCGCAAACATTTGGCGTTGTGCAAGTGTGGTTTGAGCACCATTCTCTTTCAAGATATCGAGTAGTATGCTGTATTCTTCTTTACTTGGAACAATAACCACATCATTAAAGTTTTTAGCTGCAGCACGAATGAGAGAGATACCTCCGATATCAATCTTTTCGATGATATCTGCTGAAGATGCGCCACTTTCGACAGTCTTTTCAAATGGGTAAAGGTCTACCACTACAAGGTCGATAGCAGGTATTTCGTATTCGATCACTTCTTTTTTGTCGCCCTCATGTTCACGACGTGACAATATTCCACCGAATATTTTAGGGTGAAGAGTTTTAACACGGCCTCCTAATATTGAAGGATATGAGGTTACACTTTCTACCTTTTGGCATTCGTAGCCTAACGATTCGATAAATTGTTGAGTACCTCCTGTAGATAAAAACTTAACTCCTTGAGCGTGCAATGTAGCAAGCAACTCGTCTAAACCATCTTTGTGAAAAACCGATATCAATGCGGTTTTAATTTGTTTTGTTTCGGGCATTGTTATTATTAATTATGTGATTAATGCTGCAAAGGTATAAAAAATAAGCAGAAATGCCCCTCCTTTTTTCGTGTGTTTTTATATTTTATGCCTTAAAATGATACTTTTCAATTCGTTAAAGGTGAAATTTTCAATTTTAACTCTCTTTTTCTTTCGTGATTGTTGCCCTTTTAATGTCGTGTTGTTTCGTGGGTAATATGTGCAATTTTATTGTTTTTAGGGGTTGTTTTACATTGCTTTTACCTCAAAATTCAATTATTTTTATTACCTTTGCAGCGCTTCTTTAAATCTGAAAAGTGTTGACTATCAAGATGGAGTAGTGTAGAGAGGGCTTAAAGAAGGATTGTATATAAAACAGATTGCAAGAGAAGTCAGGTATGAAGAAAATTTGGATAACAATGATAGTAGGGCTTATTATGGCGTCATGTGGCGGTAGTTCGTCTGGAAATGACCCTATTCCTACGCCCCCAAATCCTACCAATGAAGATATAAAAGTGACAGATAACGACCTTGTTAGTTATTTTAATCTCGATAAAACAAAATATGTTTATCAGGCAATTGAATCGCTAACAGCGCAAACAAGTGCAAAGACTGTTAATGCAAAGACCATCGAAGTGCTTTCAATCTCTATTCAAGAGCGCAACGATAGCGAAGGAACTTTCAAAGTTTTAGTGTCGGGAAAAGTGCAAAACAAACCATTTTCGCACACCATCACTTATGCAGGTTTCGCAAAGAAACCATCAGATTATGATATGTCGCACCGCCTTTCTGTTCAATGGAAAGCAGGAGTTGATTATCAAACTCAATTCGATTTCGATACACTTTATCGTTTAAAGAAAAACAAAAAGTACACAGCTGAATATCTTTCACAATTTGTAGACTTCACTGTTTTAGAGCAAAACTCACAAAATGTTTATAAGTACACTGCCGAAGACCTTGCAAAATTGCAGATAAGTAATTTTGAGTTTAAAAGTGGTAGAAGTACTGGTACACTTACATTTGTGGTTACTTATAACGGAAATAAAGGCTATGTTGGTTCTGGAGTCTATGCTCAACCCACTTTATCTTTCGATAAAAACGCTTATTATGCATCGAAGCTACAATTGAAAAAAGAAGTAGCTGCAGAGTATTATATGCGTGGTGTTTACGAAAATGCAGCTGTGTTCTATGCTGGTTTCTTTGATTATGATAGCGATGCGTTTGCTCCTATCCTTAAATCGGTAAACAAAAGCGATTCTCAAAACACACTTTCTGTAACCATCGAACTCCAAAATAAAAGTGGTAATGAGAATGTTTTAGCAGAGTTTACCAAAGAAATTGAAGGCTTTAAACCATTGAGTGCGCTTGCAACAGAGTTGGGATTATCTACAACTGCAGACCTTGGTGCCTATATGGGAAAACGCTTTCGCTCTTCTGCTGATGGCGATTTACTTGCAAAAGTGAAAACTCTTCCAATTCAAAACTGGATTAAAAATGTGCATTTTAGCTTGAAAAAGGCTTATGGTTATTTAGATTTAGAAAGAGAAGACGTGCGTATGAGCAATGGAAACTATACGGTTTCTGTGTGGAAAGCAGCATCTAATAGAGGTTCAGACCTTGATGCTTACTTCTTAGAGCCACGTTTTGAGGTGGTAGAAGCAAAGAAAGAAGGCATATGGTTGAATATTAAAGTGAAATTATTACAAGTAAATGAGGTGTCGCTTAGCAATGTTGTATTGCCATTAAGAATACATCTTATTGATAGTAACTAAATAAAAATACGCTCTTTGGTTTTCTGTTTGAACTTTTATTCATTGCTGTTTTGAGAAAAATAATCAATAAAGAAGAATTCAAACAATAGAGAACTAAAGATTATTTCCTTTCTCTCTTAATCAGAACAACTGCATCTCTTTTGTATAAAGAAATCGCAGTTGTTTTTCTTTTGTAAATAGTTTGATTTCTAACTACTTACGCATGGCGTCGCAATAGCATTATTATTGCTTTTCAAAAGCATAGCTTTTAGCGTGTAAAGTCAATGCTTTTACGCTCTAAAAACATAGCTTTTGTAGAGCGGTTGCGGTGTGCTTAAATGCAAGAGGAATGAACAAAAAGCAGAAAAATAATAAAAAATATTTGTGAGATTAAAAACAATGTATTACCTTTGCAACGCTTTTAACGGCTAATGGCGGGATAGCTCAGCTGGTTAGAGCGCATGATTCATAATCATGAGGTCACCGGTTCAATCCCGGTTCCCGCTACAATGCAAACAAAACGCTTAAGATTTATTTCTTAGGCGTTTTTCTTTTTATATTCATTTTTAGCATCTTTTACCCTCGTTTAGGTGCTACTTGTCGTTTTTTATAAGTAGTTTTGCCCTCAATAATTTTACTTTTGTTGCCCTTGAAAATAATTCATTCTAATCGGATAACACAATAAAAGCCAAAAACGGATGTCTAACTTGTTGCGAATTGAACAAGTTGGATTTGTTTATTGTAATGTTTGTGTAGTGGAGAATAATTGTAGGTGCAGATTTAACAACTAAAAAAACAAGATGAAGCTATGAAAAATTTTAAATTAGTTGCCTTTACTTTAATGGCGTTTGTTGCATGCTTTTTGTCGGCATGTGATGCTTTAGACTTTAAAGAAAAACTTTCTGTGAATAAAGATGTGATCGACTTTGGTACCGAAGGTGGGATAGATGCCTTACTTGCACGAAGCAATGAGTTAGACGTTGTGCACATAAGAGTTATTGAACGTGCAACAAATAAGGCGGTGATAGATACTGCTTTGGTGAAAGGACAGAAGATTAAAGAGCTTGTTGTAGATGGAAAAACATTCTGCAAGCTATCTTATAACAATGTGTATGTTTCGAAAATGGTATTCGAGTGGTGTACTTTCGATGAAAGAATGCCCAATAAAAATGGCTGTCCTATGGGCTTTTCAATTGAAATGGCTAAGCCTAATCCGCAGAAATATATCATTGAATTGGGTTTAGCTGATAGAGAAAAGCCTTATTTCGTAAGCATAAAATAAAAGAAGAAGGTTCGCCTTACTTTGATAATACGAATAAAAAAGATTGCTCTTTGATGTGTAGAAATATGCAACAAAGGGCAATTTTCTTGTAGATATGTAGTCTTCTTTCTGCCTGCTTAAAATGTTGTTACGATGCACTTCAATATCGATGAACATAGAAAACTTAAGTGTGTGGAAGTGAAAAAAAAGATAAAGCACGGAGAATATCGTTTTTTTATACTAAATTTGTAGCCTATTATAGGCTTTGAATAAAGCAATAGTAAGTGTAATGTTTAGAATAAAGAAACTAGATATATTTATTGTCAAGCAATTTGGAATGCTTTTTATTGGTACATTCTTTATTTGTCAGTTTGTACTAATGATGCAATTCCTATGGCGTTATATTGACGATTTGATAGGAAAGGGCCTTACCATGGACGTGCTTGCACAGTTCTTTTGGTACATGGGATTGATGCTCGTTCCACAAGCGTTGCCCCTTGCCATCTTGTTATCATCGCTTATTACCTATGGAAACTTAGGTGAAAGCAGTGAGCTAACGGCTATTAAGGCAGCGGGTATATCGCTCATGCAATCGTTTAGAGGTCTTATCGCCATTACGGTCATGATTGCTTTTGCCTCATTTTATTTCCAAAACAATATCGGTCCTACTGCCAATTTGAAATTAGCACAGCTGATATTGTCGATGAGAGATAAGAGTCCTGAAACCCAAATACCTGTGGGTGTGTTCTATGATGGTATTCCTAACAGCAACATTTATGTGCAAAAGAAAGATAATGAAACAGGAAAGCTATATGGAATCATGATTTATCGCATGACGGGAAGTTATGAAGACCAAGCCATTATCTTAGCCGACTCGGGCATGTTGCAGTCTACTGCCGACAGAAAGCACCTTCTTTTATCACTCTGGAGCGGTGAATGGTTTGAGAATATGCAATCGCAAGAGTTCACAAACACAGCGGCAGTGCCTTATCGTCGTGAAACTTTTGTGGATAAAAAGATCATTATTCCTTTTGATGATGGATTTAACTTGACCGACGCTTCTTTGTTAAGTGGAAGTGCAAAGAGCAAGAGTATGGGTGCTATTTGGCATTCATTAGACTCGTTGAACCACTATTACGACAGCGTAGGAAATGTGAACTTTAAAGAATTGTCGTATTTATACAATCCTGTAAAAGTAAAAACGAGCCGAGACTCGTTGCGATTAGAAACCAAGCGAGCATCGTTAAAACAGACATTCGACGTAGAAACAGATTATAATAAATTGTCGAGCGCACAGAAACAACAAGCTGTGAGCAGTGCAATTGCTAACATACAAAGAGACATTAGTGAGTTAGACTATCGTAGTATGTTGACCGTTGATGGCGATGTGGCAATACGTTTCCACTGGATAGAGGCTTATAACAAAATAACATTGGCACTATCTTGCTTGCTTTTCTTCTTTATTGGTGCCCCACTGGGAGCCATTATCCGAAAAGGAGGCTTAGGTATTCCGATCATTGTGTCGGTGTTGGTGTTCATTACTTACTATATATTAGATAACTCGGGCTATCGTATGGCTCGTGAAGGTATATGGGCAATATGGTTTGGAAAGACCCTTGCAATGATGGTATTGACGCCTATTGCAGTGTTTGTTACCTACAAAGCCAATAACGACTCAGTGGTATTCAATATGGATGCCTATCGAGTTTTCTTTACAAAGCTATTGGGCTTGCGCCTAAAACGCCACCTTGCTTTGAAAGAAGTGGTGATTTATCCACCTCATTATGAAGAATCTAAAGAGAAACTAAGATATTTAGACGGTTTGTTTGACGACTATTTGAAAAGAAAGAAATTGCTCCGTCTGCCCAATCCTATTAAAGTATTCTTTAAATATCAAGACGATCACGAGATTGAACGATTGAGTGAGCAATTGGAAGAGGTTGTGCAAGACTTAGCAAATACCCGTAGTTCGAGAATAATCGCTTATCTAAATCAGCTTCCAATATTGTCGGCAAAGGCTCATACACGTCCTTTTGATAGAAAGAGATACAACGTGTTGGCAGCTATTTGTTTCCCTCTTGGAATTATTCTTTATATCAGAATGTGGCGATTTAGATTGCGATTGGCGAACGACATCAAAAAACTGATAGTGACAAACAAACTAATTGTAGACGAAATAGATAATATTCAACAAAAATAAAACGTAAAGGAACATAATTATAATATGGAAAAAGAAGAATTTAAGATAAGCAGTATAGAAGAAGCCATAAAAGACTTTAAAGAAGGAAAGTTTGTTATTGTGGTGGATGATGAAGACCGTGAAAATGAAGGTGACTTGATTATTGCTGCAGAAATGATAACACCTGAAAAGGTGAACTTTATGTTGAAAAACGCAAGGGGATTGCTTTGTGTGCCCATTACTATGGAACGTTGCAAAGAACTTGATCTTCCTCGCCAAGTGAGTGATAACACTTCGATGCTTGGAACACCATTTACTGTTACTGTAGATAAGTTAGAAGGCTGCTCAACAGGTGTGTCGGCAAGCGACAGAGCGGCAACAATTAAAGCTTTGGCAGATCCTAAGTCAACTCCTGAAACATTCGGACGACCAGGTCATATCAATCCTTTATATGCTCAAGAAAATGGCGTTTTGCGCAGAAGTGGACACACTGAAGCTGCTATCGACCTATGTAATATTGCTGGTTTGTATCCTGCTGGAGCACTAATGGAAATCATGAACGAAGATGGTACCATGGCAAGAATGCCAGACTTGATTAAGATGGCACAAGAATGGGATATGAAAATCATTACCATTAAAGATCTTATTGCTTATCGCTTGAAGGAAGAATCGGCTATTGAAGTGGGCGTAAAAGCTGATATGCCAACAGAATATGGACACTTTAGTATCATTCCTTTCCGCCAAAAAACAAACGGGGTGGAGCATCTTGCCTTAGTGAAAGGTGAATGGAAAGAAGATGAACCTGTTTTGGTTCGTGTGCACTCGTCATGTGCTACTGGCGACATCTTGGGCAGTCAGCGTTGCGATTGTGGCGAACAGCTACACAAAGCAATGCAAATGATTGAGAAAGAAGGCAAAGGTGTGATTATTTATATCCAACAAGAGGGTAGAGGTATAGGCCTAATGAACAAGATGGCAGCTTATAAACTACAAGAAGAAGGAATGGATACTGTTGAGGCTAACGTTCACTTAGGATTCAAACCCGACGAAAGAGATTATGGCTATGGAGCGCAAATGTTGCGTCACTTAGGAATACATAAAATGCGCTTGATAACCAATAATCCTACTAAACGAGTTGGTTTGGAGGCTTATGGACTTGAAATCGTAGAGAATGTGCCAATTGAAATTGCTCCAACCAAATACGACTACAAGTATTTGAAGACCAAAAAAGACCGTATGGGTCACACTCTTTCATTAGAATAAGAGAAAAAGGGGCATAAGACACTCGTCTTATATCAATGCCCTTATATATAAATAGGTGAAGAGGAAAAGTGGCTTCTTTGCACTATTCAAAGATATGCAGTTTGCTTTAGAGAACAATTCTCTTGCAAATTGCATATTTTTGTCTTGTGAAAAATTAAAAGTTTTACCTTTTCTCTTAAATAACAAATTATTTTATTACTTTTGTTGCGGTATTAATTTATAATCTTAAAATAATGACACAATTATCAGATTGTTTAAAAAGACTATCTCCTTCGGCAACACTTGCCATGTCTCAAAAGAGTAATGAAATGAAAGCTAATGGCATTGATGTCATTAATATGAGTGTTGGCGAACCTGATTTTAATACCCCTGACCATATTAAAGAAGCAGCAAAGAAAGCGATAGACGATAACTTCTCTCGCTATTCTCCTGTTCCTGGCTATGTAGATCTTCGTAAAGCAATTGTTGAAAAGCTAAGAAACGAAAATTATTTAGAATATGGCGTTACTGAAATTTCTGTATCAAACGGGGCAAAACAATGTGTGTGTAATGCAGTTCTTGCATTGGTGAACCCAGGTGAAGAGGTAATTATTCCTGCTCCATATTGGGTGAGCTATCCTGAAATGGTTGAGATTGCAGGCGGAAAGTCGGTGTATATAGCTACTGATCTTTCAACAAACTTCAAAATCACTCCAGAACAATTAGAAAATGCTATTACTGAGAAAACACGTATGTTGATATTGTGTTCTCCAAGTAATCCAACAGGTTCGGTTTATTCTAAAGATGAACTCGAAGCTTTGGCACAGGTGATTAAGAAACACGAAAACCTTTATGTTGTGTCTGATGAGATATATGAACACATTAGTTATATAGGCAATCACGAATCAATTGCGCAGTTCCCAGGAATGAGAGAACGTACTATTATTATTAATGGTGTATCGAAAGCTTATGCAATGACTGGTTGGAGAATTGGTTTCTTGGCTGCTCCTGAATGGATTGCAAAAGGCTGTAACAAGCTACAAGGACAATATACAAGTGGTCCTTGCTCTGTAAGTCAAAAGGCTGCAGAGGCTGCTTACACAGGAAATCAACAATGTGTAGAAGATATGCGCTTGGTTTTCGAACGCAGAAGAAATCTAATTGTAAAGCTTGCAAAAGATATTCCTGGATTAGAAGTGAATGTTCCTGAAGGCGCATTCTATCTCTTCCCTAAATGTTCTTCATTCTTTGGAAAGGAATATGGCAAATATAAAATCTCTAACTCGACCGACTTTGCTATGTACTTGCTTGAAGAAGGACATGTGGCAACAGTGAGTGGAGATGCCTTTGGAGCTCCTGATTATTTCAGAATGAGCTACGCAACAGATGATAAAACAATAACCGAAGCTCTTAATAGAATAAAGGTGGCTTTGGCTAAGCTACAATAGTAAAATAGAAAAACGGTGGCAAAAAAGAAGAAAGAACGGAGAAATATATCGTAATGCCGTTAAAACTTCTTAATGACCGCTGTGTTTCTGCATAAAATAATTATCTTTGCGTTATTCTTTTGACGGATTAAGTTTGATTAATATCAATAAAACATCTGTCTTAAGAAAAATATAAATGACGAATAATAACAATTAAAATTATTAATAACTAAAGTAACTCAAAAATTATGGCAACAACAAAACAAGCAGCCAGCCCAAAGAAATCACAGGGCTTTCAAGGAATCAGAGCAGCGTTCTGGGTGATCGTTGTATGTTTCATTATTGCAGTATGTATTTTCAAGTTTGTATTGGGTAACCCAGACAACTTCGTTAATAACGATCCTACTGCAGCAGTAAAAGAAGGTAACATCCTAGGTTTGATGTACAAAGGTGGATTTATCGTGCCTATCATCCAAGGTCTATTGCTTACTGTATTAGCTCTTTCTGTTGAGCGTTGGTTGGCTCTTAACACAGCATTTGGTAAGGGTTCTCTTTCTAAATTCGTTGCAAACATCAAAGCAGCGTTGAATGCAAACGACTTCGCTAAAGCACAAGACCTTTGCAACAAACAAAAAGGTTCTGTAGCTAACGTTGTTTCTGCATCTTTGAATGCTTACAAAGAAATGGAAAACTCTAAAGGTTTAAAACTAAGCCAAAAGGTTTCTAAGATTCAACAAGCTCACGAAGAAGCAACTCAATTGGAAATGCCTACATTGCAAATGAACCTTCCAATTATCGCTTCTATCGTAACATTGGGTACACTTACCGGTCTTCTTGGTACCGTTATCGGTATGATCCGTTCGTTCGCAGCGCTTGCAGCTGGTGGTGGTGGTGACTCTTTGGCTTTGTCAGAAGGTATTTCTGAAGCGTTGGTTAACACTGCGTCTGGTATCGCAACATCTTGGTTTGCTGTTGTTTCTTACAACACTTTCACAAACAAGATTGATAAGTTGACATACGCTCTTGATGAGGTTGGTTATTCTATTGCTCAGACATTTGAAGCTAACCACACAGAAGAAGCTTAATTTTTGCTAACCCTTTAAAACATTTATCATTATGGGTAAAGTAAAAATTAAAAAGCAATCCACTTGGATCGACATGACTCCGATGTCGGACGTGATGGTGCTTTTGCTTACATTCTTTATGTTGACATCAACATTTGTAAAGAATGAACCAGTGAAAGTGCTTACGCCTAATTCGGTTTCTGAGATCAAAGTACCTGAGAAAGATGTTCTAAACATCCTTGTTGATAAGCAAGGTAAAGTGTTTATGAGCATGGACAACCAACTTCAGGTTGCTGAAGTACTCTCAGATATGACAGGTACATTCGGTGTGTCTCTTACTGGTAAACAGCAAGAGAAGTTCCAGAAAGATCCTATGTGGGGTGTTCCAATGGACAAACTTAGTGCTTATCTAAATCTTGATGAAGCAGATATGGCTAAGGAAATCAGTGGACAAGGAATCCCTACAGATAGTATTGATGGCAAAATGAGTGAATTCCAACTTTGGGTTAAGTCTGCAAAGAATGTCAATAAAGACATTAAGCTTGCGATTAAAGCTGACGAAGGAACTCCTTATAAAGTAATCAAGAAGGTGATGTCTGAACTTCAAGACATGCAAGAGAATCGTTACTATCTTATAACTTCATTAAAAACACAGGAGGATTAACAATGGACGTAGATTTAAGCGAAGGCAAAGGTGGCAAGCAGAAAAAGATGAGCACCCGTGTAGACTTTACACCGATGGTGGACATGATGATGCTTTTGATCACTTTCTTTATGGTCTGTACGTCATTGGCAAAACCCCAATCAATGGAGTTAAGTATGCCTAGTAACGACAAGAATGTAAATGACGCAGACAAATCTGTAAGTAAGGAATCTTACACAATTACATTATATCTAGCTAAAGATAACAAGCTTTATTATATTAAAGGTATTCCAAAGTATGACGATCCTTCATGTTTAAAGCTAACAGACTGGAGCAAAGATGGTATTCGTAAGGTGCTAAGAACTCACGTTACAGAAGATGGAACACAACCTGTATTACAGGTTTTAACAGCCAAAGAAGCTCTTGATAAGAAGCGTTTAGCTGACCCAAAGAAATATACTGATTCTATTTATAATGCAGAATTAGCTAAAATTAAGGCCGGCGAGATTGATGGTGGTAAGATTTCTACAATGACAATCGTTATCAAATCAACCGACGACGCTAAATACAAGAACATGGTTGATGCTCTAGATGAGATGCAAATTAACGGCATAGGTAAGTACGTTATCGATAAGTTAAGTGATAAGGATCTTCAATTATTGAAGAAAGCCAACATCCAATAATTAATCGGTACATGTAATTAACAATTTAAAACTGAAAACAAATGTCAAAAATAGATTTAGTTTCAGGTGAATGGACCGACTTGGTGTTCGAAGGTAAGAACCAGGCTTATGGTGCTTATCAGTTGCGTAAAGGCACAACTAAACGTAACATCATCTCTATTATTGCCGTTATTATTCTTGCTATTCTCATATTTGCTGGTTTAGCATTGAAGAAGATGGCAGACGAAAGAGCTGCAAAATTCGATGTCACAGAAGTGAACCAACTTTCACAATTGAACCAACCTAAAGAAGAAGCTAAGGTTGAACAAAAGGTAAAACCAAAAGTTCAAGAGCAAGAGCAGGTTGTTGAGAAAGTGAAATCTTCTATTAAGTTCACCCCTCCTGTGATCAAGAAGGACGCAGAAGTTAAGCCTGAAGAAGAAATAAAGACGCAGAACGAGTTGATGAATACTAAGACTGCGATTGGTTCTTTCAATGTGAAAGGTAACGACGAAGATGGTGGTACTGTGCTAAAAGCTAAAGAAGTGATTGCACAACCAGAACCTCCTAAGCACGTAGAAGAAAACAAGGTGTTCGATATCGTAGAACAAATGCCTTCATTCCCAGGTGGACCTGCAGAGTTAATGAAGTGGCTTGGTAGCCATGTTCAATATCCTGCAATCGCTCAAGAGAATGGTGTTCAAGGACGTGTTATCGTTGCTTTCGTTGTAGAAAAAGACGGATCAGTTACAGACGTTACAGTAGTTCGCTCTGTAGACCCATCACTTGATAAAGAAGCAGCACGTGTTGTACGTCAAATGCCTAAGTGGATACCAGGTAAACAAAATGGTGCCGCTGTACGTGTTAAGTACAATGTGCCTGTAACATTCAAGTTACAATAATACAGAAATATAAGGGCAAAGGTTTAATTCCTTTGTCCTTATTTCTTTTTTATATTTTTTTGTTTCCCATTTTTGGAAATAATTCCTGCTTGATACTTTTCTTTTTATTTGAAAATCCTGGATATTGGTATAGTCCAATACTCCGTTCTTATATCAGAGAATAATGGAAATTAGAAAAGAGGAGGAGTATTTTCTGTTCTTTTACCACTCTTTTCCCATATTCTATTGCTGTTCTTATGATTCATTTATGCTTGAATTGATAACGAGAGCATTGTGGAATAGAAAGAAGAGGGAGACGTTCCTTTTATCTTTAAATGCCAGAAGCCAGCCTAAGTTATGACTTCTTTTTAATCTGAATTTTATATTTTATAAGTTATAAAACATAAAAAGCGAATGAATTATTGCATATTTACGCAAAAAGCATTAATTTAGCACAATAAAATAGCACCTTAAACTACTTATACCTCAAATTGTTATAGTGCTTAATCCCTTTCCTATGCATTATTATAGGATTGCGAGCACGTTTCATTCGATAGTAAAACAGACACAAATAAACGGCAAACAAGATATGAACAAAAATATATTTATTCTTACACTTTTCGTTCTTGCGCTACCCCTAGCAATGTTTTCGGCAGATAGCAAGAGTCATACAACGGCAGAACCTCAGCATGATGTAATGCAATGGGCATATTCTTTGGTGGCGTATAATTGTGAGAATAAGTCAGAACAGAGTGCTCTTTATAGTGCGAACCCCCTGAATATGCAGGCCGAATTTCAGTTGGTTACACAGGACGATAAAGAGAAAAGTACTAATATAGACGACGAACTTCCCTCATTTCCTGGTGGTGATGCCAAGCTAAGGGAGTGGATTAAAAAGAATATGAAATACCCTTCTTATGCCAAAAATAATGGAATAGAAGGACAAGTACTTGTTGTTTTCATTGTTGAAAAAGACGGTTCAATTTCAAATTCAGAAGTTAGTTGGGGAGTAGATCCAAGTCTTGATCAAGAAGCATTACGAATTGTGAATAAAATGCCAAAGTGGAAGCCAGGCACGCAAAATGGAGTTGCAATGCGAGTGAAATATCGTTTGCCCATAACATTTACGCTGAAAAAATAGACTATTAATGAGAAATCTCAATAACGCCAATTTTCCTTGCTTCCCACTATGATGGGGGAGTAATAGGATAGGGTTAGAAACATCTTTCAGCATCAATATAAAAGCGATAATACAAAATAAGATCCATTTATGAAGAGAATAAATTATAGCCTTATTTTAACCAGTGTTGCTTTGATAATGCTTTTATTTTCTTGTGGTGAAAGTGAGAGAGAGGAAGCAGCATCAACCGCTAACAGCAATACTGAATCTGCAGAAACAAGAGCTGAAAAGTCACTCTCTAAAAAGGAGTTCACTGGAAAAGTGTATGACATTGTAGAGCAAATGCCTGAATATCCTGGTGGACTTACAGCATTAATGAATTATCTACGTGTGAATACTCGCTATCCTGCAACCGCTCAAAAAGCTGGTATTGAAGGGCGAGTTATCGTTTCTTTCATAGTAGAACCAAATGGTTCCGTTTCGAATGTAGAAATTGTGCGTAGTGTAGATACTGATCTCGACCAAGAAGCGTTGCGTGTTGTACGCCAAATGCCAAAGTGGAAGCCAGGTAAACAAGATGGAAGCATAGTTCGTGTTAAGTTTCATTTGCCGATAAAGTTTATGCTGGTATAGTAGAATATAAACGAGAAATACCCAAACTTCAACGCTTGTTGCTTCCCATTATGATCGATTAGCGATAAAACAGAGTAAGAAACATCTCTTATCATCAATGTAAAAGCGATAATATAAAATAAAGTCCATTTATGAAAAGATTTAATCACACCCTTGTTCTTATTGGTCTTGCTTTGACAACGCTCTTGTTTTTCAGTAGTATGAAGAAGATAGACGACATTAAAGATAAGTTTGATGAACCAGAGCAAGTAGAGAATGGTGTAATAAGTGATGATTCTTTTGCTCATACAAGTGAGACAGAAAAGACAACGCCTGCAGTTAAAAGCACTACCAAAGCAGGTGAGATAACAGCCGAAAGATCAGCTCCTAAGAAGGTGTTTAAAGGAAAGGTGTATGATCTTGTAGACGAAATGCCTTCTTTTCCTGGTGGACTAGAAGAACTATATAAATGGATTGATAATAATGTTCAATATCCTGCGGTTGCTTGGGAAAATGGTATAGAGGGCCGTGTTATACTTAAGTTTATTGTAGAAAAAGATGGATCACTTAGTGATTCCACCGTTATTCATTCTGTACATCCAATGGTTGATAGGGAAGCATTGCGCCTTGTAGGTCAAATGCCAAAGTGGAATCCTGGCAAAAGAGCAGGAATACCGGTTCGAGTAAGATATTGTTTACCCATAAAGTTAAAACTAGGAGAGAGTAAACCTAGTGAAAAGAAATAAATGAATGGATATTTATTCTAGAAATTCTTTTTATAAGGAGCGTTCAAGAAAAAGACAAGTGATTGTATCTTAAATATATAACAATGAATATAATAATAAGAAATAGTTTATGAGAAGAATAACAATTATTACAACTTTTGTTGCAGTTGCGATATCAATGTTCTTATTTTCTTGCAGTATGAAGAAGATAAAAGACATTAAAGATAAGTTTGATGAACCAGAACAAGTAGAAAATGGTATAATCAGTGACGATTCTTTGGCTCATGCAAGTGAGACAGAAGATACAACGCCAGCAGTTAAGAGCACAACAGAAACAGGTGAGATAACAGCCGAAAGCTCAGTTCCAAAGAAAGTGTTTACAGGAAAAGTGTATGAAATTGTAGAAGATATGCCAGCTTTCCCAGGTGGAGTAACAGAGCTAATGAATTATCTAAGCAAGAATACTCACTATCCTGCAGCCACTAAAAGAGATGGAATTCAAGGACGAGTTGTTGTTTCTTTCATCGTAGAACCAGATGGTTCCATTTCGAATGTAAAGCTTGTGCGTAGCGTAGATGCTAATCTCGACCGAGAAGCATTGCGTGTTGTGAGCGAAATGCCCAACTGGACACCAGGTAAACAAGCTGGAAACAAAGTGCGTGTTAGATATAGTTTGCCTATAGCATTTAGACTATAAGTTGACAAGAAAGGCAAGATAAGAAAGATAAAGTCTTTTAGTTCTTGTTCTATCTAATCACTTTTGGCTTTTGTCAGTGTGGCAGTTGAAGGCAAAAAGTAACTTGTTACAGACCAATAGAAAATTGTTGTCTTTTATAAGAGGGGCTTGTAAAGTTTATAACTATATTTGTGGTTGTGGCTAAATGTGGCCCAATAAAAATCTTTGATTTATTCATCTTCGGCTAGAGTTGTAAGGCTCTGGCCGTTTTTCTTTTTGTAGTGATAGATAAAAGAGCGATAAGTCCCTGTCGATAGCGAATGTAGGTGGAATAGAGGCGTTTTGCAGGTGATGTTTAAAAGCATTGTTATTGTGTTGTAAAAGCGTTGCAATTATACTGTAAAAGCATAGCAATTGAAAGGCAGAAACAATGGTTTTAGGAATAAGAAAACTTGCTCCTTTTCCTCTTTACATAGTGTTGTGAGGATAACTTATAAGCTGATGCGCAATAAAATCACCCTTTCTTTCTTTTTCTTTTCATACGAAAGAAAGCCTTTAAATAGACATTTGCAAGTCAATTCGTTTGAACTCAAGAATCGTTAAGCGGTGAAAAATAAGTTAAAATTCTTGCGCATTTATTGTATTATCTCGGCAAAAAGTAGTAAATTAGCATATCAAATTGGTTTATAACCTATAGATTATTAGTGTAGCTACAAAAGTTTACGACCAAAATACACAATAATAATAGTAAAAATCGTTCACTTATTAAGTGAAGTGGCGGTTAATAAAAAATGAGAGAAGTTATGATAAAAAGAATCTATACATGTATTTTTGTGGGTGTTGCAGCGTCAATGCTGTTGCTCTCTTGTGGAAAAAAGAAATCAAAAGATGGACGAACAGACACCTATTCGTCTGGTTCAGTGTCGTTTGTAGCAGATGAAAGCTTCTCACCTATTATCGAAGAAGAACGTGATGTCTTTGAGGCAACCTACCCAAAAGCTAAAGTTACGCCTATATATAGTAACGAGGTTGATGGTATGAATATGCTTCTTCGTGGCGAAACACATTTGCTTATCGCAGCAAGAGATTTCACCGAAAAAGAAAAACAGAATTTAAAAGAACGCAACTTTGCACCTAAAAGCATGCCTATTGCATACGATGGCTTGGCACTTATCGTGAATAAAGCCAACCAAGATACCTGCATCAGCGTGCAAGATGTAAAACGAATTCTAACAGGTTCTGCAAAGAAATGGAGCGATATCTATCCATCTTCAACACGTGGAAATATCACCCTGGTGTTCGATAACAACAAATCAAGCTCTGTTCGCTTTGTAGAAGATTCTCTACTTAATGGAAAACCCATCACCGCAGCAGCTGTTTCGGCAGTGAAGAAAACAGCAGAGGTGGTTGACTTTGTAGAGAAAAATCCTGGTGCAATAGGCATCATTGGAAGCAATTGGTTGAATGATAGAAGAGATAGTACCAACTTAACCTTTAATAAAAACATTAGAGTGATGTCGGTTAGCAAGTTGGATAATGCCACACCAGAGAACAGTTGGAAACCATTCCAATATTATTTGTATAACGGCAACTATCCACTTGTGCGCACAATATATGCATTAATCAACGACCCTATTAATGGTTTACCATGGGGATTCGCACAATTTATCGCCTCACCAAAAGGACAACTCATTATATTAAAATCGGGTTTGCTTCCAGTTCAGGGCAATATCACTATTCGAAACGTCAACGTAAGTAATTAAAGATAAAGCCCTTTTAGAGTTAAGCAATGCTCTTTAACGTCTAAAGAGCCAGTATCTACAAATAGAAAACAACGAATTATGAAATCAATAAAATATTTAATGATGGGGGTTGTGCTTGCAGGAGCAACTACAACCGTTTATGCTCAAGAAGACAATAAAGCTGTTGTTGCAAGAGTATCAGAGATTATTAAGGCTAAAGGTGCAGACACAGAAAGCCAAGTAAAGGAAATATTTAAGGCTAACAAAAAGAATCCTGAGGTTCTTGTTGGTATCGGTAGAGCATATCTTGATGTTAAAGATACAATCAATGCCGCTAAATATGCACAGTTAGCTATTGATAGAGATAAGTCTTATGGAGCTTCATACATTCTTATGGGTGATGTAGAAGTGGCTAAAGACAATGGTGGTGCTGCTTCTTCTTGGTTCGAACAAGCAACTTATTTCGATCCAAAGAACCCCGAAGGATATCGTCGTTATGCTCAAATCAACAGTAAAACTAGTCCTAGTGCAGCTGTTGCTAAGCTAGAAGAGCTACGTGCACAACGTCCTGATTACCCTGTAGATATCATCTCTGCAGAGATATATGACAAGGCAGGTAACTTGTCTAAAGCCATCGAATACTTTAGTAAAGTAGACAAAAACAAGATGGAAGACTATCAACTTGTTACTTTCGCACTTGACTATTTCTTACAAGGTGAATTCGATAAGAGTTTAGAAGTAGCTCAATTTGGTGTAAACAAATTCCCAAAGAATGCAGCTCTTAACCGTATTGCGTTCTACAACTTAACCAACTTAAAGCGTTTCGACGAGGCTCTTAAATATGCAGATGCACTATTTAACAAGAGCGAAAATACTAAGATTAGCGCAAGCGACTACCTATATTACGGTCACGCTTATCTTGGAAAGAAAGACTATAGCAACGCAATCGGTATGTTTAAGAAAGTGTTAGAGAACAATACTGAAAACGAAAGCGATAGAGCAGACGCTTTGAGTAACATCTCTACAGCATACGAAGAGCAAGGTGATTACGATAATGCAGCAAAGAACTACGCTGAATATCTAAAGACTTTGAAGGCTCCTACAGCTGCAAACTTCGCTGGTTTGGCTAGTATCTATGTGAAGAAAGCACAAGAAACAAAGGGTGACGAACAAAGAGCTGCTTACGAAAAGGCTGCTCAAACATATAAAGAACTTGGCGAAAAGTATCCTGCTGCTGCAGACTTTGCAACACTATGGCAGGCTCGTATCAACTCAAATCTTGACCCTGATATGAAGACTTTCCAAGCTAAACCTTTCTATGAAACATTGGCTAACACTCTACAAGCTAAGACTGACAGAGATGAAAGCGACAATGCTCGTTTGTTAGAAGCTTATAGATATCTTGCATTCTACTATACAAAGAAGAACGACAAGGCTAACTATCAAGCATACTGGCAAAAGGTTTACGATATGGATCCAACAGATGCTAATGCTAAGTTGTTGAAAGATAAATAATCAAGTTAAGTATATCATTTTTGAAAGAGGCCTTATAGGGTGTCGATTGGTAGCTTAGAAATAGGTTATAGTTCATTCTAAAGGTCTAACTAAGATTGAAGATAGATTGTTAAGGCAATTATCTTCAATCTTTTTTTTGTGTTCGTTTGGTTCTTTTTTGTAGAAGATTTCTTTTAGTTGGTGATGAGTTTAAAAGAAAAGGAATAGCTTTTATTCTTTTATATTGTTCTTTCAATAGCACAAATAAAAAGCAGCAACACTATTTTGAGGTAGTATTGCTGCGCTGATTTTATGCTTAAAAACAAAAAGTGTCGTGAAATGATTATTCAAAATAAAAGCTTAGGGCAATCATTTTGGTTCGTGCTTCTTTAACTGCGTGGGTGTATGGAATCATATTTTCAGCCTTGGTGTTCTTTATATGGTTGGCATCTATGCTGTTAATAAGGCTATACATGAACTTCAACTCAGGGCGAAGCTTAAAGAAAGGCAAGTAAAAATCACAGCCAACTCCAATCTCTGCAAAGGCATCATATCGTTTTAACTTGATATAATCCGATTCTTTTCCACTTAAATTGATCATTGGGTTAAAGCCTAAAAGAACGTATGGACGGTGGTTATTCACTCTTGGTGCAGCGAAAATAAGTTCTGCAGGAGTTGAAATATAGGCGGTTTTCAGTTCTTGTCGTTGCTCTATTATTTTGCCAGTAGCAGCTTTTTCAAGCTCATCTCTTAGTATAAGGTGTCGTGTTCCGAAGTACATTGTGGGCGCAATGCGTAGTTGAAAGTGGGTACTGAGACGTAATTCGCCTAACACCCCCACATGAAAACCAGCGTCCCAGCGGTCTTGCTCCACCGAAATGTTACTGTTCTTGGTTGTTCCATCGGGGTAAAGTATGTCTTGGGGACCAATGTTTTTCAACTCAATATCTTGTACATGAGTTCCTAAGGTCACGCCAAAATGAAACGTTCTTAAGTCAGTATAAGGTCGGTTTTGTACTGCTTGGTATTGTGCCGAGGCAGTAGAACTGATAATAAGAGCTAGCAATAAAGCTTTGATTTTCCTTTTCATATATTATAATTAACGTATTATTGGCGTGCTTATTGTAGTAGGATAGACGATTTTTCAATACCTATTTATAATTAGTATGTAGTATGCTTTTTGTGTGAGAAAATGCCTTTAGAGATGATTTTAATCACTAAAAATGATGACGAATAAAAGTTTTTTGTAAAAAAGTATCCCCATTTCTTGGTATGTGAAATAAAAATTGTACCTTTGCATCATACAAAAGCAAGTATCGCCTGATACATATTAATAAAACATTATAAATATTTCAATACAAAAACATTATGGCATACGTAATTAGTAATGACTGTGTTGCTTGCGGAACTTGTATCGACGAGTGTCCAGTAGAAGCAATCTCAGAAGGATCTATTTATTCTATCAACCCTGATGCATGCACAGAATGTGGTTCTTGTGCAGCTGTTTGTCCAACAGAATGTATCAGCCTTCCTTAATTGGGAAATCTTTAAAGTTAGGTAAATATAAAGAGAGAACGTTCCGATAGAAGACGTTCTCTCTTTTCTTTTGATGCTTATCGCATCTTGTATTATCGTATTTATAGTGGCTTTTCGCTCTTTCTTCTTCGAAAAGCTAATTCTTTCGGTTTTCAATAATATTCTTTCTTCGTGTGTACAATTGTTCCTTTTGCTTTGAAAAGGGTAGGAGTGTTCAGATTAATGTTGCCTACTTGCTAAAGAGATACAACGAATTTCTGCATCATCATAAGTAGGTATAGGATGCAAGCGTAAGGCTTTTAAGATGTAGATGAAATATTATTACAAATAAAAAAGGGAACTCTTAGAAAGAATTCCCTTTATTTTTAAGAGGTGATCCGTTTGGGGCTCGAACCCAAGACCCCAACATTAAAAGTGTTGTGCTCTACCAACTGAGCTAACGGATCTCCATGTTTACTTCCTGTTTGAAAGCGAGTGCAAAGGTAAGAGTTTATTTCTTAACTTCCAAATTATTTTGAATCTTTTTTCAAATTATTTTCAATTTCACCCTCTTTTGTAACGTATCTCTGCCAATAAGCAATGATAAGAGTGGTTAATGGCAATGCAATTATCAGTCCAATAAAGCCAAGTAATGCTCCCCAAATGGACAGTGAGAGCAGAAGAACAACGGGGTTGAGTCCCATGGTCTTGCCCATTACCTTCGGAGTAACGATCATATCGCTTATAAGTTGAACGATAATGAAAATTAAAAGCGCCAAACCAAATACCCACCAGAAGTTCTGTCCTGTGTCAGCAGCCTTTAATAACGCCAAGAAAGCAGTGGGAATAATAGCAAAAGAGTGTAGGTATGGCACCAAATCGAGTATTCCAATGAGAATACCTAAGCCGATAGCCATAGGGAAATCGATGATGGTAAAACCAATACAGAACATAATTCCCATGCAAAGAGCAACCGTTCCTTGTCCTCTAATATAGTTGTTTAGCTCTCGTTCTACGTCTTGTGCCAATGCAGCCCAAAAGCTTCTGTTCTTCTTTGGGAATATCTTTATCCAGTTTTCTGTTAGATTTTCATAATCGAGAAGAATGAAGAACATATATAATAAGGTGATGAACGAAGCTACAATGCTGATTACTACGCTTGCAGTTTGTCCTAAGAATGAAAATACTTGTGGTAGTGTTTTCTGCAAAGTGTCTGTAAATTCTTTGCTGGTAAAATAGTGTTCAATGGTTTGATGGTTCTCTGTTATCCACACTTGAATGTATCTTGTAATCTCATTTACGGTGCCCTTCTGAGTGGCATAGGCAGAGACTACGGTTCCAAGTTTGGTAAACTGACTAATCATTGGTGGTATAATTAAATACACAACGCCACCAATCACTGCTAAAACCAATAGTAATGCAATGATAATAGACAAGGCTCTTATCTTTACATGCAATTTGTTTTGAACGAAAAGAACGAGGGGATAGAGCAAATAAGCAAAGAGCCAAGCAACAAAAAAGGGCAGAAGAACCCCGCTTAGGCTGTTAATTACCCAATAACTAAGGCCTACTGCAGCCACAATTCCTACCCATCTAACCAGTTTATCTAATGTTATCTTTTGCTCAATCATATCCTTAAAGTATTATATTATTTAGAGGTGTTATCCAATTTGCAGACCATTACAAGATTGTTGTTTATGAGTTTTGTTCTTGTTTTCAATCAATCTGTGTTCTTATGGCGTGTGTTCTTTCTTGCTTTTTTGAAAGCATTCACGGCATAAAGGCTCATATTCTAGTTGTTCTCCAAGTAAAACACGACGTTCATTCTCAACAAGTCGGTGACTAACATAAGCCAATGCACCACATTTTACACAGATAGCGTGCACCTTAGTCACGTCGTCTGCGATGGCACAGAGTGCTGGCATGGGTCCAAAAGGGATTCCTTTGAAGTCCATATCCAATCCTGCAATAATCACACGAACGCCTTTATAGGCTAATTGGTTGCATACATCAACGAGTGATTCATCGAAGAATTGTGCCTCATCGATACCCACTACTTCGATATCTGATGATAACAAGAGGATAGAACCCGATGCATCAACGGGCGTACTCTTTATACTTGTCTTGTCGTGGCTCACAACTTCTTCCTCAGAATAGCGTGTATCGATAGAAGGTTTGAATATTTCTACCTTCTGTTTAGCGAACTTTGCACGCTTTAATCTACGGATAAGCTCCTCTGTTTTGCCTGAAAACATCGAGCCACATATAACCTCTATCCTACCAGGACGATGGTTCTCACCTGTAAATAAATCTGCCATATTACTGCAAAAGTACAAAGACGATTTAAAAAATGCAAAAGATATTGTGTCTTTTTTGTGTATGATAATAATTTATCTATTTTTGTAAATGCTATGGGAATCCTATATATTGTACCCACACCAGTGGGAAACATGGAAGACATGACATTCAGAGCAGTGCGTGTTTTAAAAGAAGTTGACTTGGTTTTAGCTGAAGATACTCGGACTTCTGGCATGCTTTTAAAGCATTTCGATATCAAAAATCACTTGTTATCTCATCACAAATATAACGAACATGGGACATCAAAAGGAATTATCGAACGCCTTAAAGCAGGTCAAAATATAGCTCTTATTAGCGACGCAGGCACTCCTGGTATAAGCGATCCAGGCTTTTATTTAGCTCGAGAAGCTGCCCGAAACGATATCGAAGTGCAGTGTTTACCAGGCGCAACTGCCTGTATTCCTGCCATAGTGGCATCGGGATTGCCTTGCGATAAGTTCTGTTTTGAAGGCTTTTTGCCTCAAAAGAAGGGAAGACAAACGTTGATAAACTCGCTTGTTGACGAGCATAGAACAATGATATTCTATGAGTCTCCCCACCGATTAGTAAAGACTCTTGGTCAATTTGTAGAGGTCTTTGGACCCGAAAGACAGGTTTCTGTATGCCGAGAGATATCTAAACTGCACGAAGAAAGCGTAAGAGGCACCCTAAGTGAGGTGAAAACGCATTTCGAAGAGAAAGCTCCAAGGGGCGAAATCGTTATTGTTTTAGCAGGAAAAGATAGTAAATAATCCCTAAAGAAAGGAATCTATATGATGAAAAAAGTATTATTTATGGCATTAGCCATAGGTGTATTCACTCTTTACAGTTGTAATGGTGATAAGAAAAATAGTAAAGATGACGGACTAGAACAAAGCGACTCGCTTTCTAGAATCATTGAACAAAAGGACAATGAGATAAACGATATGATGGGAACCATCAACGAAATTCAAGAAGGATTGCGTGAAATTAACGAAGCTGAGAATAGAGTAAATATCGTGAAAGACGGAGAAGGAGCTAACAAGTCTACTCAGATTAAAGAGAATATACAATTTATCTCTACAACAATGACTCGCAATCGTGAGCTCATTCAAAAGCTTCGCCAACAACTTCGTGAAAGTTCTTTTAAAGGAGATCAGTTCAAGAAGACCATAAGCTCGTTGATGCAACAAATCGAAGACAAAGAAATGCAATTGAAACAGCTACGTGCTGAGCTTAGTGCTAAAGACATTCACATTGCAGAACTCGATGAAACTATCGGCACACTTAACACAAGTGTAAACGAACTTACAGAGGAATCTAACAAGAAAACAGAGACTATCAACACGCAAGACAAGCAACTTAACACTGCATGGTATGTGTTTGGTACAAAGAAAGAGCTTAAAGAACAACGCATTTTAGCTGATGGTAAGCTTATGCAATCTAACTTTAATAAGAACTATTTCACCAAAATAGATATTAGAGTTGATAAAGAAATCAAGCTATATACAAAGTCTGCGAAGATCTTAACCGTTCACCCTGCAGACAGTTATAAGCTTTCTCAAGATGCAAGCAATCAATATGTATTGCGCATTACCAATCCAGATTTGTTCTGGAGTACAAGCAAGTATCTTGTAGTTCTTGTAAAATAAGAACGTAATAAATAATTAGTTTTAAGTATCTAGGGCGAGAAACAGTTTATGTTTCTTGCCCTTTTTCTTTGCTTTATAGTGAGAAATAAATCCTTATAAAAATCAAATTGCAGTAGATTTTATAGAAATAAGATAATGAATATCAAAGCAAATACTTAAATTTGCAATAGTAACTTTTATTTGACACGATGCAATGGGCAGAAACAAATAGCCAAAGTTGCAGACTTAAACAATTATATACCACTATAAGTATAGTAGAATAGTAGGTGGGAAGCAAAGAGTTTCTATGCCCAAGACATGGATATAGATTGATTGTAGACCTACTGAAAGTACATAAATATGAATAAAAAACTTCTAGCAGTAATAGCAACTACCTCCTTTGTAGGGTATGGAAGCTTGTATGCACGACAAAACAATCGTCCTAATATCATTGTTTTTATTGTTGATGATATGGGTTGGCAAGACACATCTCTGCCATTTTGGAACCAGAAAACAAAGTATAACGAGATGTATGAGACTCCTAATATGGAGCGATTAGCAAAGCAAGGCGTTATGTTTACGCAGGCTTACGCTTGTCCTGTGAGCTCTCCGACTCGTTGTAGCTTGATGACAGGTATGAATATGGCACGACATCGTGTTACCAACTGGACCTTACAACGAGATAAACCCACTGATGATAAAAGCAAAACCATAAGCCTTCCCGATTGGAACTACAATGGAATTGCCCAAGTTGCAACCGTTCCGCACACCGCTTCTGCCACCTCTTTCGTCCAATTGCTAAAAGATAGTGGTTATCACACCATACATTGTGGTAAAGCACACTGGGGAGCTATCGATACTCCGGGTGAAAATCCATGTCATTTTGGCTTCAATGTCAATATCACAGGAACAGCAGCTGGAGGGCTTGCAACCTATTTAAGCGAGCGAAATTATGGTCATACACGTGACGGAAAGGCTTATGCTCTCAACTCAATACCTGGACTTCAAGACTATTGGGGAACGGGAACCTTTGTCACCGAGGCACTAACTAAAGAAGCAATAAAGGCTCTCGACAAGGCAAAGAAATACGATCAGCCCTTCTATCTCTATATGTCTCATTATGCGGTGCATATCCCTATTGACAAAGATATGCGTTTCTTCCCCAAATATGTGCGCAAAGGTCTTTCTGATAAAGACGCTGCCTACGCCTCATTAGTTGAGGGAATGGATAAAAGTTTGGGCGATATTATGGACTGGTTGGACAAAAACGACGAGGCGAAAAACACCATTATTGTATTTTTAGGCGACAATGGGGGCTTGGCAACATCGCAAGAGTGGTGTGAAGGACCTTTATATACGCAGAATTCACCACTAAAATGCGGTAAAGGATCAATGTATGAAGGTGGCATTCGAGTGCCATTTATGGTGAAGTGGAGTGGAGTTGTAAAGCCCGACACACGCAATAATACAAGTATAATGATAGAGGATCTTTTCCCAACGCTACTTCATATGGCACAGGTTAACGACTATAAGGTGCCACAAATAGTTGATGGAAAGGATATGGTGCCACTTCTTGAGGGGAAGAATGAAGCTGAATTTAATAAGAGGAGCATTATTTGGAACTTCCCAAATATTTGGGGAAACACAGGACCTGGTATCAACTTGAATTGTGCAATACGTCAAGGAGATTGGAAATTGATATACAATTACGAAACAGGCGAGAAAGAATTGTATAACATTCCGCAAGATATTGGTGAAAACAACAACTTAGTTCATGCTAATCCTTCAAAAGTAAAGGAGCTATCGTCTATCCTTGGCAAGAAACTAAGACAAATGAATGCTCAAAGACCCGTTGTAACAGCAACGTCGAAACCATGTGCTTGGCCCGATGAATGATGTTTTATGCAATAAGAGTTGAAATAGATTGTTGTTTCAATTTGATGCAAATGAAATATAATTGGCGTATGCCAGTATGTCAAAAAGAAAGGTGTGATGCAAAATTCTAGCATCACACCTTTTTAAGTTATGTATCTTTTCTTATTCTATTCTTGTGCTTATTCTTTTCGCATACGCTCTTCTTCGAGGTCAATGCGGTGAATAAAGTGATTAACTATTTCTTGATCAATTCTTGGATTCTCGTTATTTAGTCGATATAGCCACAAGCGTTGTTGCTCAAGAACATCGATATAAAGGTGTCTCGAATTGCCATATAAAGAATCTGTTTCATTTATTTCCGACACTTGTTCAACCCAATGGTCTACCAATGTTGCAAGCGTTCTACTTTGTTCTGCGGTAGGACAAAGTTTATGAGTCTGTAGATAATCGAGACTTACTTGTGCTAATCCCTTTCGAATTAATCTTTTTGTTTCGTCTTCAGATAGGTGATCGTTAAAATGAGGGAAGCGAAGATATTTTAAAAGTACAGGAAGTGTAAGCCCTTGTATCACCAATGTCAAGAGAATAACAATGAAGGTGATATACAAAATCAAACTGCGCATGGGGAAAGGGGTGGTTGTTGTTCCAACAGTTAGGGGTATAGAAAGAGCTGCAGCCAGCGAAACAACGCCTCGCATACCAGTCCAGCCTAACACAATAGGTACTGCTTTCCCGGGATTATTGGGGTCTGCCACCTTAATAAAGTTACGCATAATGAAGGTTACAAGAAGTGCACCAAAGGCGCAACCCATTCTGATGATAATCAAAACAATGGTAATCAGCACGCCATAACCAGTGGCAGTCCAAATGTCCACTCCATCAATTTTCATATTTTCCATAATCTCCGACAAGTCAAGACCTATCAAAAGAAATGCAAAACCGTTGAGTAGAAAGCTGAAAGTACTCCACACATTTCCTGCTCGTAGTCGAGAAGAAGAACTGAGAAATAGTATTCTTCGGTAAGAAAAGAACAAGCCACCGCTAACAACAGCAAGCACTCCAGAGGCTTCAATCTCTTCTGCTATGAGATACATAATGTATGGTGAAACAAGAGAAAATATGATATTGATATTCTCGTCCATAGGAAGCCAGTTGTGTAGCTTGTTAAATATATACGAAGTGGCTATGCCGACAGCTACGCCACCAACAACCATCCACAAGAAATCGCCTGCTGCATCGTACCAAATAAATTGCCCAATACCTACGGATATCAATGCAAATTTAACGATGATAAGCGAACTTGCATCATTAAAAAGACTTTCCCCTTCTAAAATCGCAGAGATTCTTCGTGGCACTTTCACAAATTTCATAATTGCAGCTGCACTCACTGCGTCAGGAGGCGATACGATTCCGCCTAAAAGAAAGCCTAAAGGTATAGAAAAACCAGGTATGAAGTGGTTGGCAATGAATGCCACAACCGATGCAGTTATGAATACAACGATAAAGGCAAACGATGTGATGACGCGTCGCCATCGCCACAATTCTTTCCACGAATTAGATATTGCTGCCTCGTACAAGATAGGAGGCAGAAAGATAAGAAAGATGACATCGGGATTGATTGTTATCTTTGGAATGCCAGGAATGAGACTAAAGAGGAGGCCTGCCACTACTAAAAGAATGGGATAAGCTACCTTTAATTTGCTACTGAGCATTGTCAACAGACATATTGACACCGTGAAAAAGAGGGTAATAATAATTCCGTGTTCAACCATATTGTGTTATATTATCCTTAGTTATTTATATTGTTTCGTGATCCCGATGGTGTATATTTCTCTTCATTTCATGCTCTCGGGAGTGTTCTGTAGATAATTCTTTTGTATAAGAGATGACAGAACTTAATTTATCGAATGTAGAATGGATACACAAAAATCGTCAAAAAATATGAGAAATGCAAGAACTTACGATATAATCTTACTTAAGAGTGTTGCGAATGGTTGCGTGTTGGTAATGTAAATCTTGTATTTTAATGAAGGAAGAGGGAATGTTATTTATTATATTGCCTTATTCACTTACATCGATAAATCGCTCTAAATAATTTTAAAAAGGGCATTGCTATCCATACAGAATAATTGTATGTTGGATGCAATAGCAATGTTTTAGGAAGATAAAATCAATGTTTTTGAGTGGTAAAAGTAATGCTTTTGGAATACGAAAGCATTACTTTTGCGTTATAACCAATTGAAAGTTTAAATATAAAAAGAAAAGTCTGCCAAGAATAACTCGGCAGACTTTCATCTTTATTTATTGAATAAATAATTTCTTATAGCAATGCTTGGAACTTTTCATCAAGTGTTGCTTTTGATGCAGCACCAACGAACTTGTCAACCAATTCGCCATTTTTGAAGAATAATATTGTTGGAATACTGCGTACACCAAACTCAATTGCAACCTCATCATTCTCATCTACGTCGCATTTTCCTACAACAATCTTACCGTCATAGTCGTTTGCTAACTCAGAAATAACTGGTCCTACCATTCTACAAGGACCACACCATGGTGCCCAAAGGTCAACAACTAATGGTAAATCACCATTTCTATACTCTTTAAAATTCTCGTTTGTAATCTTTACTTCCATAATCTGTTTTTTTTATTTGATATTAATTTCACGGCAAACATTATGCCAAAGTATTTAATTTATATGGTATTCTATTTGTTCACTCTGCTCGATATAACGCATAAAGTAACGAGTTAGGTCCACACCTTGTGTCTGCGAGCGCATCGTTAGCTTTGTGTTATGTTCCTTATCTATAATCTGAAAGCACAATTCAACCTTGCCTTTGTTTTCCTCTGCAAGTGTTATGATGTCAGTAACAAGGTTCTCATTGATATCATTACTATCGATAGCGAGTGTAATTTTCTGTATTTCAGTGTCTCTAACGGTTTGCAATAGCTTTATATCACTTACCTTAAAGTCGTAAACTTCACTATTTCTGAACCTTTGAGTAGACTTTCCTCTTATCAAAATAGTGTAGCCTTCTTGCAGCATTCCTTGCCATTTCGCCCAGTCTTCACCAAACAAAGCAAGTCTACCAGAGCCGTTAAAATCTTCAATAGTCACAAAACCACAGGGCAAACCTTTCTTTGTTGTTCTTGCTTCTGATAAGGTAACAATACCTCCAAGTGCTACATTTTCTTTAGAAGCAAGTGCCAAATTGTCGGCAAGTTCACTGCAATTGGCATTACATAGGTTGTTAATTACCATGCTAAACTCGTCGAGTGGGTGAGCAGAAAGGTAGATTCCGATGCAATCTCGCTCTCTATTTAAAAGCTCAATGTGGCTCCATTCTTCCCATTCAGGAGGTGTTGGGTGAGGTATTTCCGCAGCATCATCGCCTCCAAAGAGAGAGTTTTGCGATTGATTTTGCTCGCTTTGATAGCGTTGTCCATATCGAACAAGAAGGTCGATAAATGGTTCTCCCTTAGCATTTTTAGTGAGATATTGTTCTCGTTTCAATTCTTTAAAGCCGTCGAGAGCGCCACTTAATGCTAAAAGTTCAAGTGCTTTCTTATTTACTGCATTGATATTTACACGCTCAATAAAGTCGTATATGTTTTTATAAGGGCCATTTTTGGTGCGTTCTTCAACGATAGATTGAGCCGCAGCGTCGCCCATTCCCTTGATTGCAGATAGTCCAAAGCGAATAACTCCATCTTTGCTGGCACTAAATTTCTGTCTACTTTCGTTCACATCAGGTCCTAATACCTTGATACCAAGATTCCTACATTCGTCTATGAACTTAATAACTTCGGTGATGTTGTTCAAGTTTCGGCTCAAAACGGCAGCCATATATTCAGCGGGGTAGTGCGCTTTTAGGTACGCAGTTTGGAACGAAACCCACGAATAGCATGTCGCATGACTCTTATTAAAAGCGTAAGAGGCAAACTTTTTCCAGTCTTCCCAAATCTTATTCAACACTTTTTGGTCGTGACCATTCTTCACTCCGCCCTCATAAAACAAGGTTTCGAGCTTATCCATCTGTGCAATAAGTTTCTTACCCATTGCTTTTCGGAGCGTATCACTTTGTCCTCGTGTGAAACCTGCAAGCTGTCTTGCAAGCAACATCACCTGTTCTTGATACACAGTGATGCCGTATGTATCCTTAAGATACTTCTCCATACAAGGAATATCGTATTGAATCTTGCTTGGATCTTTCTTTCTTTCAATGAAATCAGGAATGTAATCCATAGGTCCAGGACGATATAATGCGTTCATAGCGATGAGGTCTTCGAACACAGTTGGCTGCAAAGAACGTAAGTGTTTCTGCATACCTGGCGACTCAAACTGGAATGTTCCGATGGTTTTTCCTGCAGAATATAACTCGTAAGTCAATGCATCATCGATAGGAATGTTATCTAAATCGATCTTAATGCCTTTGGTGAATTGAATGTTGTCCACCGCTTCTTTTAAGATAGAAAGGGTCTTTAAGCCCAAGAAGTCCATCTTAATAAGTCCTGTATCCTCGATAACATGACCGTCATATTGCGTACATCGCAACTTATGTCCAGGGTCTGTTTTGTCTTCTGCCACAGAGATGGGCACCCAATCGCTAATCGGGTCTCTACAAATAATAAAGCCGCAGGCATGCACACCCGTTCCTCTTACGGTTCCTTCGAGCTTCTTTGCATACTTAATTGTATTTCTAACCTTCTCATCTGGTGATTCTTCCGCTTGCTTAAGCTCTGGAATTGAAGCCACAGCATTGGTTAAATTCATCTTAAGATCATTGGGAAGCTTGTCGGGAATGCTCTTACATAGGTAGTTAGCTTGGTCTAATGGAACCCTTTCTACACGTGCAACGTCTTTTAAAGAGTTCTTTGTGGCCATCGTTCCGTATGTAATAATGTGCGCACAGTTCTCGTGTCCGTATTTATTTTCAACCCATTCGAGTACAAGCCCACGACCGTCATCATCGAAGTCGGTATCAATATCAGGCAAAGAGATACGGTCTGGGTTCAAGAAACGCTCAAAAAGCAAATCGTATTTGATGGGATCTATCTTCGTAATACCTAAACAATAGGCCACAACAGAGCCTGCTGCGGATCCTCTTCCAGGTCCAACCATCACCCCAAGTTCGTTTCTTGCGGTGTTAATGAAGTCTTGTACGATCAAAAAGTAGCCAGGGAAACCCATTGTTTTCATGATATGTAGCTCGAACTTAATACGCTCGTCTACCTCATCTGTTAAGGGTTCACCATATAATTTCTTTGCTCCATCATAGGCAAGTTTACCTAAATAGTCGGCTTCAAACTTAATTCTGTATAGTTTTTCAATACCTCCTAACTTCTCAATCTTCTTCTTTCCCTCCTCAAGAGGTAATTGATTTTCTCCGTTTTCATCAGAAGTAAACTCCTTAAAAAGTTCTTCTTCAGAAATTGATTGGCGTAAAGCCTCTTCCGTTCCGAAGTCTTCTGGAATAGGATAGAAAGGCATAATAGGAGCATGGTCAATCGAATAGAGTTCTATCTTGTCCAAAATTTCGCAAGTGTTGCGCATTGCTTCAGGCAAATCGCCAAACACTTCGTTCATTTCCTCTTTCGATTTAAACCACTCTTGTTTTGTATATAGAAGACGATTGGGATCGTTCAAGTCCTTATTGGTAGACAAACAGATAAGATGGTCGTGTGCTTCAGCATCGTCTTTCTCGATAAAATGCACGTCATTGGTGCACACAACCTTGATATCAAGCTCCTTAGCAATTTCTAATAAGGCTTGATTTGCCTTTTGTTGGAGTGGATATGTTTGTCTATTTGCACGCTGACTAGGATCTTTTACCTCGTGTCTTTGAAGTTCAAGATAATAATCATCGCCGAAAACTCGCTTGAACCAGCGAGCGGCTTCACGTGCTCCTTCGTAGTCACCTTTCAATACTTTAGATGGAACTTCGCCCGCAATACATGCCGAACACACGATCAATCCTTCGTGATAGCGTTCCAAATCCTCGTGATCGGTACGTGGACGCATGTAAAAACCATCAACCCAAGAGCGTGAAACCAATTTAATGAGGTTTTTATACCCTTGGAGATTCTTTGCAAGAACAATGAGGTGTTTACCACCCATGTCGCCATTTTCCTTGATCTTGCTTTCTTTTTTATTTCTTGCAACATACATCTCACAGCCGAGAATAGGTTTAAAAGGGGGCAAACCCTCTTCCTTTCTCTTGCCGTTTATCTTATTACAGTAGTTGTAAAACTCTTTTATTCCGAACATGTTTCCATGGTCTGTGATGGCCAAACCACGCATTCCGTCGTTAATTGCCTTATCAACTAACTTCTGAATATTCGACTGTCCGTCCAGAATAGAATAGTAAGTATGTACGTGTAAGTGAACGAAATCTTCCATAAATATCTTTCAAATGAGATGTAAAATTACTTCTTTACATTGGATTACCAAAAGAATGGCATTAAAAAAGTTTGCAGAATGAAGAAAAACAGCTATCTTTGCATAAATAATAAGAGATCTTGTTACTATGATAAAAAAGATAAAAAAGCTAAAGAAAATAAAGATACATCATGAGGGAACCGATACTCTCATCTATAGTTTTATTGCACTTGCTACTATTTCTATTCTACTTTGGCGTTTCATTGACACAAAAATTCCATTCTGGATCTTTACAACTATTGGAACGATAGCATATCTCATTGTCCTTAATTTTTATCGTTGTCCTATTCGTTATTTCGGAGAAGAGGACACAGAAGGTATCGTTGTAGCTCCTGCAGACGGTAAAATTGTTGTGATAGAAGAAGTAGAAGAGAACCGATATTTCCACGAAAAGAGAATAATGGTAAGTATCTTTATGAATCTTTTCAACGTTCATGCTAACTGGTTCCCTGTAGATGGAAAGGTAAAGCTTATCCGTCACTTCGATGGTAACTTCCATAAAGCATGGCTTCCCAAAGCAAGTGAGGAGAATGAACGTGCAGATGTGTTGATAACAACACCCGATGGACAAGATATTTTATGTAGACAAATAGCAGGAGCGATGGCTCGTCGCATTGTAACTTATGCACGAGAAGGCGAAGATTGCTATATTGATGAACACTTAGGCTTTATCAAGTTAGGCTCAAGAGTAGACCTTTATCTACCTGTTGGTAGTGAGATCTGTGTAAAGATGGGGCAAAAAACCACTGGAAATCAAACAGTAATTGCAAAGCTTAAATCATAGTAAAAGCCAAGAAAGGGGCATTTTTAAATAGAAGATGATCAACAGTTTGAAGAATAACATACCCAACATGCTAACATGTTGCAATCTCATTTCAGGATGCATTGCCGTGTATTTTGCATTTGGAGCACGTTTTAAAGAAGCTTTTTTATTTATTATCATAGGTGCAATATTCGACTTTTTTGATGGAATGGCTGCACGCTTACTTCACGTATCATCTCCAATTGGAAAAGAGTTAGATTCATTAGCAGATGTTATTACATTCGGAGTAGCTCCTGCAACGATGATCTTTACAGAGCTAACAGCACTCACAACCTCTTGTTTTGCAACCGCATCGTGTGGCACATTCTGCTTAAAAGTGCAGCCAATACTACCATTCGTGGCATTTATCTTAGCCGCTTTTTCAGCCCTTCGACTTGCAAAATTCAACTTAGACGAACGTCAAACCACCTCGTTTATTGGTCTTCCAACACCAGCAAACGCCCTATTTTGGTCGTCATTGCTCGTTGCTCATAGCACAACTATCGAGACCTTTTCATTCGCTCGTCAGCTTATAATCGCCCTTCTTTTCATCACTTCTTATCTATTAGTATGCGAACTACCAATGTTTGCACTAAAGTTTAAGACCTATGCGCTTGCAGAAAACAAACTAAAATATGGCTTTGTAGCATTTTCAATCATTGTGTTTGCACTAACAGGCATCATCAATGGCTTTTGGATAGTTATTGCTTGCTATGTTGCTTTGTCTGCAATTGTGGCTTTGATGGAAAGAAATAAGGCATAATTTTATCATCTTTGTTTTTAGGATATGGCAAGTTTTTTGAGGATTATTTTCTACTTATTTTTATCAGCACTTATCTTTATTGGGCTCATAATCTTCGTTCTTTATCGTCGAGTGAAGAACGTTACCAATATGTTTAATAAGCAACGACAGTCTACACAGCGACAAGAAAGAGGAAGAACTTATCGTGCTGATAATGGAGAAACTATTGTAGACTATCGCAATCCACAAGAAACAGGACGCAAAATCTTTACAAAAGACGAAGGCGAATACGTGGATTATGAAGAAGAAAAATAACTAATAAGATTTTTACCTCATTTTTATTTATTCCCTAATACTTATGGTTTGTTGGCTATAAGGCCTTCTCTTTGTATGTACTAATAGATTTTTCTTTATCTATTCTCTTGAGTAAGACTTGTAATGTCAGTGCTTTTACTCTCTCATCTCAATGCTTTTGCATACTAATTTCATTGCTTTTACACCGCAATAGCAATCCTTTTATGTTTATCCTCCGTTGCCTTTGTTCAACAAGTCCTTTCACCTTATATTATATATATCCTTCTGTTGCATTGAAAAATGATGTAGGAGACAGAATGTATAGCAGTTGAATTAGAAGGAGAAAGAAAAGAATAGGGGAGAGCATCACTTCTTTTGAATGAGAATGTTGAGGCTATAAGGTTGAAATGGTAAAGAGAATAGATAGATTTAGGGCAAAAAGAAAAACCGTTAAGTTGAGCAACTGAACTTATAAACCATTGCGCAACCTAACGGATTGAAATGAAATAACGGGCGTAAAGCCTATTTAGTTGTGTACATAAGTACCGATATCCTCTCCGTCGATCACCTTTTTAAGGTTACCAACAACGTCCATATTGAAAACATAAATAGGTAGGTTGTTTTCCTTGCACATCGTTGTTGCAGTGAGGTCCATCACCTTTAGTCCCTTAGTATATATCTCATCGTATGTTATTTCGCTGAACTTTGTAGCAGTAGGATCCTTCTCAGGGTCGGCAGTATAAATGCCATCTACTCTTGTTCCCTTTAACATTACGTCAGCTTCAATCTCAATTCCACGCAAAGAAGAGCCTGTATCTGTAGTGAAGTAAGGGCAACCTGTCCCTGCAGAGAAAATACAAACATATCCATCTTCCATGCTTTCAATAGCTTTCCACTTTGTGTAGAACTCGCCAATAGGCTCCATTCTGATGGCAGTTAATACTTTATTCTTAACGCCCAATGCGCCAAGTGCACTACTTAAAGCAAGCGAATTGATAACAGTTGCGCACATACCCATTTGGTCTCCCTTCACTCTATCGAAGCCTTTAGATGCTCCACTCAATCCTCTAAAGATGTTTCCACCTCCGATAACGATACCAATTTGCACGCCCATCTCGTGTATTTCTTTAATTTGTTGAGCGTAGTCTTGTAGTCGTTGTGAATCAATTCCATAGCCTTGGCTGCCCATTAGGCTCTCACCACTTAGCTTTAAAAGAATTCTTTTGTATCTTGCCATATTCTAATTATATTAATATTGTCTTTTGGTTTGTGTCGCTTTGTTTTATTGAGGAAGCACAAATTGCACCTCTTTTTGTTCGTATTCTCTTATTCTTCCTTCTGTATCTTTCAAACAAAGATGTCCGTTGTCTTTTATTTCCACAATTTCTGCTTCGAATAGTCCATCTTTATCTCTGTAAGGGAATATGCCTTTAGAACGATAAAGCACGTTCATATATTGTAATTTAACCGACTTGTAATAGCCGAGACGCAACTGATCGTAGTATTTGCTGAAGGCTTTTAGGGTCTTAGACAATATCTCTGAGACCTTGGTTTCGCAGTTTATGATGTTGATAAGCGAAATAGGGTTGGGTGCATCACTAATAAATTCTTTTTGGTTGACATTGATTCCGATACCAAAAATACAACGAGTGATGATTTGAGAGTTGACACTTGTTTCGATAAGTGTGCCGCTAATCTTTTTATCTTTATAGTAAACGTCGTTGGGCCACTTAAGAGTTAGATCCTTAGAGTAACGACTTAAGGCGTCATGTATTGCTAAAGCAGAAATCATTGACAGGTAAAAATTGAGATGAAGGGGCACTTGTGGACGAGTGATATCAATAGAAAAAGTGAGGTTTTTACCTTCTTCACTTTCCCAAGAGTTGGTTCCTTGACCTCTTCCTGCGCTTTGCGAACGAGCAACAATCACTTTCATTAAACTGCTAGGGGGAGCAGATTGCTTAGCTAAATAACTGTTTGTAGACTCTGTCTGGTCGATGTAATCAATATGAATCTTCATAAGTAGAATTTATATTAACATGGGGTTAAACGCATCTTCAATATGTTCTATCTTGGCATTGTGTTCATTATGCCCAATAACTGATATGATATCGAATCGTAATTCATAGCTAATTTTGCGCTCTTTTACATAACTATTGGCTGCAATAGCAATGTTTTTTATCTTTCTTTTGTCGACAGCTTGAGTAGGGTGAGTGATTGTTTCGTCGGCTCTTGTCTTGACTTCTACGAAAACAAGGATGTTGTGTTGCGGATTAAAGGCTATGATGTCGATGTCACGTTTACCATAATGCCAATCTCTTTCACAAATAGTGTAGCCTTTGTTCTCTAAGAATTTCGCAGCAAAAGCTTCACCCCAGTGTCCTAGCTCGTTATGTTTCGCCATGAATAAATGTAATTACTATATCATTACAAATTTACAATAATATTCTAGATAATCAAAATAAAGCACTACTTTTGCAATATAATAACAAAAGAAATACGAATGATTGAACCGCAAGTGAAAGGCGATGAGTGGTTTATGGCTAAGGCTTTGGAACAAGCCCAACTTGCTTTTGAAGCTGGAGAGATACCTGTTGGAGCGGTAGTTGTAGCTAAAGATAAGATTATTGCACGCTCGCATAACCTTACAGAGATGCTTTGTGATGTCACAGCTCATGCCGAAATGCAAGCCATTACATCTGCAACGAACTCGTTAGGAGGTAAGTATTTAAACGAATGTACTTTGTATGTGACCCTAGAACCATGCATAATGTGTGCTGGAGCGATAGGTTGGTCGCAGTTAGGACGCCTTGTTTATGGCGCAAGTGACGACAAACGAGGTTTTATGCGCTTTGCTCCTGAAGCCTTACACCCTAAGACTAAGGTTACAAAAGGGGTGATGGAAGAAGAATGTAAGACGATTATTCAAGACTTTTTCAAAAGTAAACGATAACAAATCTCTGCTTTTCTTATAGGGAATAGGAGAGGTATAGAAACGAATAAAGGTGATAGAAAGTATTTAAAACTTCTATCACCTTTATCTATATAGCACCTTTTAGTCTTTCAATAGTTTTTTGTGTGCGGCCTCAAATGCTGGTGGATATTTGCCTAAGAAGCAAAGATTAACCAAACAGTTGGCTGCAACTTCAGCGTCACTCAATGTAACTCCTTTGGCTCTTGAAACGCTTTTGCCAAGTGCTACCTGCCATGTTGATCTGAAGTTGTTATCATCTGCACCCATATAGGTCTCTCCATTCGCTTTATTATCTATGATTTTGTATAGAATTCCTTTCTTACTTGGAATGGGTTCTAACTCAAGTAATATGTCGTAAGCAACTTTTAAAGGCTCACGATATTTGCTTGTTCCTGGAAACATTTCGTTGATTACGGGCATAATCTCTTCAAATTCGTATGCCTGAAATAATTGTTTTAATTTCATATCCTTGTTATTTCTTTTGTGTTGTTGATGAATAAAGAATGTGGTTTAATGCAAGCTGCGGTCGCAAGGTGTTGAGGTTTGCCTCGTAAAAGGTAGACTTGTTGAAACAAAGTAGGGCAGAACATAATAGAACTGCCCCCTCTTTTTATTCTTTACTCTATTGTTTGTTCTTTTGAGTTGGTGTCTTGGTGTCTTGCAATAGTGGTCTTAAAACTTAGCCATCTTTATCGCATCCACTGCACATTCATCGCCTTTGTTACCTAATTTACCACCTGCTCTGTCTAAAGCCTGTTGCAAATTGTCGGTAGTTAATAAGCCATAGATAATGGGAATTTCACTTGTTGTGTTCAAACGAGCGATTCCTGTGGTTACACCTTGACAGATATAATCGAAGTGAGGAGTATCTCCTTTGATTACAGAGCCTAACACTATGAGTGCATCATATCCTCCATTGAGAACCATTTGATGTGCTCCGTATATCAATTCGAAGCTTCCTGGAACTGTCTTTACATGGATATTCTCAGGAATTGCGCCATGTCTCTCGAGTGTATTTACTGCACCTTCTAATAAAGCTCCTGTGATTTCAGGATTCCATTCTGATACAACTATACCAAAACACATATTACTTGCGTCTGGAACTTTAGTCGCATCATAGCTTGATAGGTTTCTTAATGCTGTTGCCATCCTTATTATAAAGAAGCTCGTTCGATATATTTATCAATCTCTTGGCTTTGAACAATAGCCGAATTTACATATTTCTTCTTAATGTCTTGATAAACTTTTAAAGCGTCAGCCTTTTTGTTTTGGCTTTCAAGTAGCTGTCCTGCTTGAAGTAAGAAGGTTGGAGAAAGACTGTTGTTTGCACCATCTTCAGACTTGCTATCAGCCTTGTCTGCTGCTTTCTTCAATGCTTTAATAGCCTCATCTATCTTTCCTACGTGTGCATAAGCGTTACCTAAAGCTGCGATTGCTGCTGGACTTACCATTGCATCGTTTCCTGGTGAGTAGCTATCAAGATACTTAACAGCCTCGTTCCACTTATTTAAATTAGCGTAACAAAGACCTGCATAGAGGTTAGCAAGATTGCCTGCGTCTGTTGAACTATAATCATTTGCAAGCTTAATGAAACCACTAAAGGTTGCACCATCGCCATTTAACGCTTTTTCGAATTGTTGCATTCCAAATAGTTCTTGACCTTTTGCAAGTTCAGTGCTTGCTTTTTCTTGACGAGGAGCTGATACATAGTTCTTGTAAAGGAAGAAACCTGCAACAAGAACGATAAGTGCTACAACTGCAATTGCAATATGCTTTTTATATTTTAGCATAAATGCTTCAGACGAACTAATCGTCTCTGCCATATTGGTAGCTGCGTTTTCTTTTTTGTTTACCATTATTATTTGTTGTTTTTTTATTAGTCTTCTTAGTACTCGAAATATGCTTTTGAGAATAGATCGAATGTGATGCAAAAATAATTATTTTATCTCATATAGTGAAATTTATTATCTACTTTTTTCTTTTATCTACTTTAAAACAAGTAACTTTGCCTGAAGACGGGTCGTTAAGGGGCTGTTATCCTTGTATTTGGGGGATAACATTATGATTGAAAAGACCCTTTTTTGAACGTTTTTATATTGTAAAAAGAATTAAGATTGATATATGATTTTAAAGAAGATAACGCTTCTTAATTATAAAAATATTGAAGATATAACGCTCGATTTGTCGCCAAAGATGAATTGTTTTATAGGCCATAATGGTGTAGGAAAAACCAATATGCTCGATGCTGTTTATTATCTTTCATTCTGTCGAAGCTCTTCTAATGCCGTAGATTCGCAGGTAATGATGCACGATAAGGATTTCTTTGTACTCGAAGGACTATACACCAATGAGGCGAATGATGAGGAATTGATTTATTGCGGCATGAAAAGAGGCTCGAAAAAGCATTTTAAACGTAATAAAAAAGAATACAAACGATTGTCGCAACACATCGGTTTCATTCCCTTAGTCTTTGTTTCTCCATCAGATGTAGCCCTCATTGAGGGTCCAAGTGAAGACCGAAGACGTTTCTTAGATATTGTTATTTCGCAGCTCGATGTCACTTATATGGAGGCACTAATGCGCTATTCAAAAGCATTGCAGCAGCGAAATGCACTACTAAAGCAAGAGAATGAGCCCGACAATACATTGATTTCGCTTTTTGAAGAAGAGATGGCAGAGCAAGGAACCATTGTTTATCAAAAGCGATTGGCCTTTGTTGAGGATTTTATACCCGTGTTTCAGCAGATTTATCAGCAGATATCCGGAGGCAAAGAAACCGTTAGTTTGAATTATATTTCGCATTGTCAACGAGGTGATCTACTTGATGTTATTCAGCGAGATCGCTTTAAAGATCGTGCAGTAGGCTATTCGTTGCATGGCATTCATCGTGATGATTTAGAGATGTTGCTCGGTGGTTATCAGATGAAAAAAGAGGGAAGTCAAGGTCAAAATAAAACATTTGTGTTGGCATTAAAGCTTGCTCAGTTCGATTTCTTAAAGCGAACCGCCTCTAAAACCACACCTCTTTTATTGTTAGACGATATCTTCGACAAATTAGATGCTAACAGAGTGGAGCGCATTGTCAATCTCGTTGCCAACGATAACTATGGACAGATTTTCATAACCGATACCAATAGAGATCATCTTGATTCGATTTTGAAAATGGGTAACTTTGATTATAAGTTGTTTTATGTAGACAACGGACAGATAACAATTAAGCAAGAAGCGTAAGATGTTTAAGAAACAAGCAAAACAAATTCATGAAATTCTGGGGCAATATCTAAGAAGAAGCGGACTCGAAACGCCTCTTTTGCAACATAGAGTGATTGATGCTTGGGACGAAGTGGTTGGAAATGTGGTGGCAAGATACACCACAGAAAAGTATATTTACAATCAAACACTGCATGTTAAGATTGTGAATCCAGCTGTTAGAAACGATTTGTTAATGCGCAGAACCGAGCTTATTAGGGCTTTAAACGAGGCTACTGGGGGCAATATGGTGATTAGTGACATTCGAATTCATTAGACCTTTAATAGATAAAAGATGAAAGTCGCTTTGTTTGCAACATGGGCAAGCAAGGCGACTTTTGCGTTATTGTGATTCAAGATAGATGTTTAAATCTTGAATTTGTAGCCAAGTGTAATTTGGAAGGTATGAAACTTGCCATTCAACGGGAACTCACCTACTGAATCAAGAGCCATATAACGACCTTTAGATATATTGCTTAAAGGTAGCGAATAGCGTGCGTCTAACACAAAATTGTTGTATTCATACGACACTCCAATCGGTAAAGCAACGAGGAAGTGGGTTAATTCAATTGATAAATCATGGGGAAACTTTCCCTCATTCTGTTTGTAAATCATTTGGGTACGGGTTGGAATATTACACTCAACTCCTGCTTTTATAGCTAAATTTGGAATGACATAATAGTTGAATGTAAGTGGAATAGATATGCTTTCTGCACTCAGTGACTTTCTAACAGTGTAGCTACCATCATCTGAAGTCTGCTTTGCTCTCGAACCTTGTGTTAAGAATTGCACCCCACCAGCAACCGAAGCCTTCTCTAAAATTTGATATTCTAGTTCTGCACCCGCTACAATTCCTGCCTTCATATCTACCTTGTCGTTAGTTATTGGCTGTTGTTTTGTGAAGGTTGCACCCACAAAAGGCTTCACACTAAATGTGCCTGCAGGTTGTTGCGCATAACCAATTAGGGCACAAGTAGCAAGAGCCAATGATGTAAAAAATCTTTTCATACTTGTTGTTTTGTTGATTGTTTGTATGTACAAATTTAAAGATAACAATTAGAAAGGGGGCTAAAAGACTTACAAATTTTGGTCTATTTCACTACATTTAATTTGTGTTTTGTTTCCATTGTTCATCGCCTTTCCCTTTCAGCCCAACCACAAAGGATTTTAATAGCATTGATATTGTGCCCTAAAAGCATTGAGTTTGCATGCAAAAAGCAATGCTTTTGAAGTGTAAAAACGCTGCTTTTGCGCAGGGCTGAGCAAGAAAAAAGCCGCAGATGGTGCGGCTCTTGTTATTAAATTGCTATCTATTTGATTTTAAATTCTCTCTCTTTTCTTCAAATATCCGTATCGGTCAGTCCTCAAAATAAATGCTATTTCCACTTACACCTTATTATATATAGGGCTTAAAGGGCAATTACTTCGTTCATCATCGCGTCGTATTGGGTGGTGGGAATATGGTTGATGAGTTGAAACGAGAAGCATATTCCTATTTTATAGCATTGAGGAATGCGTTTAAGAAGGCGATCGTAATAGCCTTTTCCACGACCAAGTCGCTTGCCATCTGCACTGAATGCTAAGCCAGGAACGATGGCAATGTCAATTAAAGACAATTCGTTCAGCACTTCGCCTTGCGGTTCTAATATTCCAAAAGGACCTTTTTTCAAGTCGTTTTCATCTGTAAACGTCCTAATTTCCATCGTCGTTTCTCCCGTAACAACAGGCAAAACAATGTCCTTTCCCTGCTTTTTCAACTCTTTAATCAATTGAAGTGTTTGCACTTCGGTGGGCAAGGCGCAATATAAAAGAATGGTTTTTGCTTCTTTTATACAGGGGTGTTGCAATAGAGTAGGGACGAAAGTAAGCGACATCTCGCCCACTTTTTCGGTGGTGAGATGTCGCATTTGTTCTTTAATCGTATTTCGAATAGAAATCTTTTCTTGATTCATTGAGTGTTCTCTGCGTTATTTTTTAGGTTGCATTACAGAGGGTTTTTGTACGGGTTTCTGTGGGAATGACTTGCCCTCTTTAAACACTTGAATGGCTTTTGTTATGGTTGGATCGCCTCTGTTGATGTAATCTGTCCATGCTTCTTCGTTCAATAAGTTGTAAACAATTCTGCTAATGATGAATTGTTCGATTAACTTATACGACTTTTGAATCATCAAATTACGACGTTTTAAGCCGTGTGAGTCTGCGAAGGTGGCAAACTTATCAACCAAATTCTGCTTAGTAAGATAGCTTGTAAGCGCATCAACGGTTTTTAATTCCTTTAGCTTTTGGCGGTTGTTGTCGGTATAATTAAATGCATATTGCAAAATTAAACCGCTCATTGTAGCCTGTTTGTAATATGAAGTGTAGTTAGTTGTGTCTTCAGGAACAAACAAGTCGGGAGTGATACCACCGCCTCCGTAAACCTTTCGACCGATACTTGTGTGATAAGCAGGGCCTGTGTGCTTGATACTATCTTGTGAGAAGAACTCTCCATGCTGGTATCTTGAAATCAAATCTTGTGCATAAGCGGCTTCATCTCCAGCGACATAAGGTTTCTGAATCGATCTACCTGAAGGAGTATAGTAGCGTGCAATGGTTAAACGCATAAGACTTCCATCTTGGAAACCTATCTGTTGTTGAACCAATCCCTTACCAAATGAACGGCGACCGATGATTGTTCCACGGTCATTATCTTGTATTGCACCTGCCAAAATCTCAGAAGCTGAGGCAGAACCCTCGTTAATGAGCACCACAAGAGGCATCTTTTGGTAGCTACCATGGCCGTCACTGCGATAGTCTTGACGTGGACTCTTGCGTCCTTGCGTGTAAACTATGAGCTTATTCTTAGGTAAGAACTCGTTAGCTATTTGTATTGCGCTCTCTAAATAACCACCAGTATTGTCTCGAAGGTCGATAATTAGCTCCTTAAAGCCTTCTTGTGACAACTTAGCAAGGGCAATTAATAATTCGGGATAGGTTGTTTCTCCAAAGCTCTTAATGCGTATATAACCCACAGTGCTGTTGATCATATAAGCAGCCGACACACTCTTGCGAGGTATTTCGCCACGTGTTACGGTGTAAGTGATAGGATCTTTGTGACCATATCGCTTGACAGAAATCTTAATTTTGGTGTCTTTAGGGCCTTTAAGCACTCTCATGGCTTCTTCGTTGGTTACCTTTTTACCTACAAAAGGTTTACCATCAACAGCTACAATCTTGTCTCCAGCAAGTAGACCAGCACGTTCTGCAGGTCCATTTTCAATGACATTCTGCACGTGAATGGTGTCTTGACGGATCACAAACTCAACTCCTATGCCCGAAAAAGAACCCTTTAGCTCGTCAGTTGTAGCCTGGGCGTCTTTCGCAGGAATGTAAACAGAGTGCGGATCAAGCTCAGATAAGATTTGAGGAATAGCCTTATCCACCAAAGAATCAATGTTTACATTGTCCACATATTGGTCGTCAATGATGTGAAGGAGGTTGTTTAGTCGGCTACTTCCAGAATTAATGATGTTTAATCTATTACCAGAAAAGTGGTTTGCATAGAATGTTCCGATGATGATACCAACGATAACGCATAATGCAAGCAATAATGGCATGTAGCGATTAGAATGGTTTCGGTTTAATTTCATCTTTGTATTCTCCTATAATCTTTATTCTACTTCGAGATATTCAACGTCTACTCCAGCTCTTTTTAATAGGTTAATGCCGTCTTCTAAACGGTATTTCTCGCCATAAACAACTCTCTTTATTCCCGATTGAATAATGAGTTTAGAGCATTCTATACATGGCGATGCGGTGACATATAATGTTGCTCCCTCGCTATTATTAGAGCTTCTTGCCAGCTTAGTGATGGCATTTGCTTCTGCATGGAGCACATAAGGCTTTGTAATATGGTTAGAATCTTCGCACACATTCTCAAAACCTTCGGGCGTTCCGTTATACCCATCGCTGATAATCATTTTGTCTTTCACTACTATTGCGCCCACTTTGCGTCGCTCGCAATAGCTGTTTTCAGCCCATATTCGTGCCATTCTGAGGTAGCGAATATCTAAAATATGCTGTTTATCTGTATTCTTTGTCATCGTAAAGGCTTAATTCTTTTTAATTCCATTGCGTTCTAATAGAGCGTCGATAGTGGGCTCTTGTCCTCTAAAACGCTTGTATAAAGTCATTGGATGCTCTGTTCCTCCCTTTGAAAGAATATTCTCTCTAAAGCTAAGAGCAGTATTTTTGTCGAATATTCCGTTCTTTTTAAAGAGGCTAAAGGCGTCTGCATCTAACACTTCTGCCCACTTATAACTATAGTAACCCGCTGCATATCCACCCGAAATAATATGAGAGAATTGGGTGGTCATACAGGTATTAGGAAGTTGTTTCGTGATAATTGCATCTTTCCAAGCATCTTTCTCAAATGTAATAATATCTTCTTTGAACTCGTCTTTCTGTGTGTAATAAGCCATATCTAATAGACCTAAGCTCACTTGACGTAAGCAACCGTAAGCTGAAAGATAGTTTTTACTCTTAATAATTCTATCTATCAATTCATCAGGAATAGGCTCTCCAGACTCAAAGTGATAAGCAAAGGTACGTAAAAATTCTTTCTCTGTTGCATAGTTTTCCATGAATTGCGATGGAAGTTCAACAAAATCCCACCATACATTGGTGCCACTTAAACTGCCAAAGCGTGTATTTGCGAACATACCATGTAGCGAATGACCGAACTCATGCAAGAAAGTTTCTACCTCTCCAAGCGTTAATAAGGCTGGTTTTTGTGGTGTTGGCTTAGTGAAATTCATCACAACACTAACGTGAGGACGAATGTTTTCGCCCTTTCTAGTGATCCATTGGCCCTGGAACTCAGTCATCCAAGCACCACCTTGCTTTCCTTTTCGAGGGTGGAAGTCGGCATAAAACACCGCAAGATAGCTTCCGTCGGCATCAAATACATCGTAAGCCTTAACGTCTTGATGATAAACTGGAATCTCATTGTTCTCCTTAAACGAGATACCATACAAGCGATTAGCCAATCCAAACACTCCTTCTATCACCTTAGAAAGCTCGAAGTAGGGGCGAAGCATTTCCGAATCGATGTTGTATTTCTGTAATTGTAGCTTGTGAGAGTAATATCCAAAGTCCCAAGGTTGCATCTCAAAAGCATCTCCTTCCATTTCTTTTGCAAGCTGTTCTACCTCTTTTAGCTCTTTAATAGCTTGTGGCTTGTAAGCAGAAATAAGGTCATTGAAAAGCTTATACACGTTCTTTACACTACTTGCCATGCGGTGTTCTAACACATAATCAGCGTAAGTGTCGTGTCCAAGCAATTGAGCTAGCTCTCTACGGATATTGATTAAGCGTGTACATATAGCCAAGTTGTTCTCAGAATTGTCGTGAATTCCCTCTGTATTCTTCGCCATATAGAGCTTTTCTCTTAGCTCTCTCTTTGTAGAATAGGTGAGAAAAGGAGAGTAACTAGGGAAATCTAAGGTGAAAATCCAACCCTCTTTATTTTGTTCTTGTGCTGTATGAGCCGCCATTTGACGTGCACTTTCGGGCAAACCATCAAGATCTTCCTCGTTAGTTATATGCAATTCGAATGCTTTATTCTCTTTTAATAGGTTTTGAGAGAACTGCAATGACAACAAACTTGCTTCCTCGCTTAATCGTCTAAATTGCTCTTTTCCCTCCTCATTCAATAGCGCACCGCTTCTAACAAAGCCGTCGTACACCTTTTGAAGCAATGTAGCTTCTTCAGGAGTAAGTTCTCTATGGTGCTCATAAACATGCTTAATGCGTTTGAAAAGCTTTTCATTTAGCTGCATATCGTTAGCATGTTGGGTGAGAAGAGGACTCATCTTTTGAGCTAAAGCATCGAGATCATCGTTTGTTTCAGCACCTAACATACATGAAAAGACCGTAGAAGCACGTCCTAATAGGTCGTAATAATGCTCGCCTTTTGTTTCGTCTTTGTATATGATAGTATTGTCGAAAGTTGGCTCTTCCTCATTATTTATAATCTTATCGAGTTCTTCTTTCTCTCTTTTCATTCCCTCCATGAAAGCTTCTTCGTAGTGTTCTAGCTTGATAAGGTGGAATGGAACGGTGTTATGTGGAGTGGAATAATCATTAAAAAAAGGATTATTCGTTATTGAATTCTTATTATCTTGTGTTGCCATATTTCGTTGATTTAATCTTATAATTGTGCTTTTTGAATGAGTTTTTCAAGCGCAGGAATGATAATTCTGCCCCTTTCTAGCTTTAAGAGATGCTCATTTTGTAATTCATTTAGTACGTTCGACACCTTTATTCGCTTTACATTCATCTCCTTTGCAAGCGTTATCATTTTGATGAAGAATATCTTTTCGCCACCTATATTATATACATGTTGCTCGAAAAAACGAATAACTCTTTCTCTTAATGAGTAGCTTGAGGGACGCCATTGCTGTCGTTCCATCTTTTGAATGCGGGTAGATAAGATATTCATAAAATTGATTCGGAAGACAAATGAGTGCTCAATGAAACTCAAAATACTTTCTTTATCAATGCTTAAAATACTGCTTTTCTCTTGCGTTGTGTATGTAGACGAGAACCAAGGACTAAGCCCAAGCAGTCGTTCTGGCTGTATAACAGAAGGCGTTTCGAGCCATTCTTTTACCATAAAGGAATTATTTGCCGCCGAAGTAGTTATCTCAATCTTTCCGTGTAGCAAAAAGAATAAGTCCTTGCATGCCTCTCCTTCTTTGATAAAGGTTATGCCACTGTTTAGCTTTTGAAAGTGAAAACGGGCATGGGCAGCAAGCTTATGCAACTCTTGTTGCGTGATTCCTTGAAACAAGGGCAGTGCTAATAGCTTGAGATGTGATGTCGGCGACTGCTCCATAGCTTACTTAACGATCTTGTCTTTTAATGAAGGTGAGTACCAAACGGCATTCTTTCCATCTTTATCAGCATAGATAAAATAAGCCATTATCTCTTTATGTTGCTCTAAAACCCTTTTCGCTTTGTCTAAACCCATCACCATAAAGGCTGTTGCATAGGCATCGGCTGTGGCGCAATTGTTGGCTATTACGGTAGAAGAAAGAATGTTATGCTGAACAGGATAGCCCGTTGCAGGGTCGATAGTGTGGGCATATTTCTTTCCACCTTTATAGTAGAAGTTGCGATAATTACCACTGGTAGCCATTGCTTTGTCGGTTACATTGAGTATAGTTTGTACCTCTTGGCTTTGCTGAGTGATGTCGTCTGTGGGCTTAATTACGCCTATTTTCCAAGGAAGGCGCTTAGAACTGATTCCCGAAGTCACTATCTCTCCGCCTATTTCAATCATAAAGTTCTTCACACCTTGACGCTTTAAGTAGCTTGCAACCACATCACTTCCAAAGCCTTTAGCAATCGCACTGCAATCAATCATAATGCGTTTGTCGTCCTTTTTCACAGTGTTGTTCACCAAATGCACCTTTTTATATCCAGTGAGCTGAAGCAAACTGTCAATCACTTGCTTTGTAGGTTCAACGCCTTTCTTAAACCCAAAGCCCCATTCATTAACCAAAGGAGCAACCGTTATGTCGAAAGCTCCATCTGTTTTGTTGCTGATGTCTTGGGCAAGAAGAAATACCTTGTCGAACAACTCATTGGTGCGTGTGGGCTGATTGTTATTGATCTTTGAGATGATAGATTGTGGATTAAAAGTAGATAGGGCTGTATCTACCTTGTTTAACTCCGCTAAAATCTCTTTATGAAGATCGTCATCATTTTGATAAGTGATGTGATATGTCGTTCCAAATATCGTTCCTTGATTCTCTATATAAGGCATATTTCTTTGCTGTTTGCTAATATATACCGTACCAATGACAAGCAATAGCAAGAGAGGTATTTGCCAATAGAGGCGTTTTTTTATCTGTTTTGTTGCCATGTTATGTGTCTATTATCTTGAAAGTGAGATGTTATCAATTATTATTCTTTATTTTGATTGGAAAGAGAAAGATAGCTTCTGTTTGCCTATTTCTTTCCTTTCTTTGTTTTGTTCAATAACTCTATTGCCACATAAAAAGTGCCTCCAAAGGTAGAACTGCCTCCTCTTCCATATCCAGGAACATAATAAGGCTCTCCAATTTCGTCCACTTTCTTTGCCAATCTGTTTTTGTATCGAACGCTCCAACCAGCTCTTAAAGGTCCAACGATATGTGCATCGAGCCCAAATACAGCCTCAATCCAGTGATAAGAACCGCTGATGTTGTTGGCACCAAAAGGCACAATGCCACCGAAAACGGGGTCAACTACACCAGGAGCTTCGATGTTATATTTAAAAGAAGAAAAGCCATAGCGACCTCCAACGAATACTTTATAGATGTCGTGTTTATTCTTCATCACATTAAAGTCGATGCCAATGCGACCGTATGGAGCCTTTGTGCTGTACAAAATCTTACTTTCATCACCCTTAGTGTCGCTCTTTCCATATCCTAACTCAATGATCGGAAAGTATTTATCCTTTAAGTTGGCACGCAAACTGGCCTCGTATTGTCCTTCGCTACTGAGTAAGTTCTGTCCAATTCCAATGAGGTCGACCGACAATGTCACGCCATTGAAAAACGCAACCGAATCGCTTTTCGCCTTAAAAGGCAGCTTCTTAGGTTGTGCCTGCACTGCAATACCGATGTAAAAGAGCAGAATACTAACGCTGACTCTTAAAATATAGGTAGAAATGTGTTTGTGAATTGTCATTTGTTACTTCTGATTTATGAACGACAACAGAATCTATTGCGTTGCGAGAGAATGTTACTTTTTGAATAGTATGAAAGAATGCAGCCGCACAATCAACCGACTCGAAATGTGGTTCGTTGGTCTTTGTGATGCGAATAGTATCTTTCCAAGTCACTTTGTTGGTGTCTGTTACACTTAAAAACAACACATCTTCGTTTCCTTGAAAGCTCATTGGCAAGTCGAAACTATCTACATTCACCGCTTTATTCAATAAAACCGTGTCGCCACTGGTATGGCGTTGGGTCGAGATGGTGAGCGTATCGGCTAATTTCTTGACGTTTCCCATTAGCTTATAGCGTGACAATACACCACTACTTAGAGGGCAATCGGTTGATGAACACGCTGAAATGAAAAGCGAGAGAAAAAAGAAATATATTAGTTTTTTCATTCTTTTATACTTGTGTTGTTGTGAGATAATTCGTTTTAGATGGTCTTTTCAATCTGATAGTCGTTGCGATTTGCCGACGAACGACTCACCAAATCACCGATAAAGCCCGTCATAAACAACTGTGTTCCCAATATCATCATTGTTAAAGAGATATAGAAATAGGGCGAATCAGTAACCAACCGCTGTGGAATGCCTTGCGACAATGCCCACAATTTATCGGCTCCTATAATTGCAGCTGCAAAGAAACCAATGATGAAGAAGATAGAACCTAAGAAGCCAAAGACGTGCATTGGGTTCTTACCAAAGTTGCTTAAGAACCATAAAGTGATAAGATCCAGATAGCCATTAAAGAATCTATTAAGACCAAATTTTGATGTTCCATATTTGCGAGCTTGGTGTTGTACGATCTTTTCTCCAATCTTTTCGAAACCTGCATTCTTTGCTAAATAAGGAATATAGCGGTGCATTTCGCCATAAACTTCGATGTTTTTCACTACATCTAAGCGATATGCCTTCAAACCACAATTGAAATCGTGAAGGTTATGAATACCACTTATCTTGCGAGCTGTTGCATTAAAGAGCTTGGTAGGAATGGTTTTAGAGAGTGGGTCGTAACGTTTCTCTTTGTAACCCGACACCAAGTCGTAACCTTCTTCAGTAATCATGCGATACAATTCGGGTATTTCGTTGGGCGAATCTTGTAAGTCTGCGTCCATAGTAATCACCACATCGCCTTGAGCCTCTTTGAAACCGCAGTATAAAGCAGGGCTTTTTCCGTAGTTACGTCTAAACTTAATGCCTTTAACATGAGGTGATTTTTGAGCTAGTTCTTCGATTACTTTCCACGAATTGTCTCTCGAACCATCGTTAATAAAAATCACTTCAAAGCTAAAGTTGTTATTGTTCATCACTCGTTCAATCCACTCATATAGCTCTGGTAACGATTCTTCTTCATTATATAAGGGTATAACTACCGAAATGTTCATAGTTGTTGTTGATTTGTTGTGTTATGTATTCAAACGATTATTCATTATTTTGTATTCCCAAAGAACTGCTCCTTAGTTGGTGGGTTCTTTTTTATAGAATAGTGCAAGCGGAGCACTTAGAAGAGTTCCGATAAGGATATTCTGCATAAGAATGGTAAAAGTGATATCTATTGCACTCATTTCTCTAATCAATTTCATGCCTTCTTGCAACTCGCTAATGTCCATTCCCAATTGCTTGTAGGTAGGAATTGCAGTTTGAATTGTCTGGTCGAAGAGATTCATAAAGGCACTACTATCGAGCCATTGGAAATAAATAAACAGACAAGCAGCAAAGATCAATGAGGCATAGAAAAACGTATAAGCCGAAAATAAGTATGCTGCTTTAAACGAGATAAAGCCTCCTCTGATCTTGTCTCGAAAGTTTTTGATGCGCCAACCTGCATAGAATGGGGTAGAAAGAATGATTAAATTGCCCCACATACTTTGTGGCATATAAACTAAAAAGACAAATGATGCCACCCAAATAACGCCTAAGATGGCGCCTTCGATGCGTGCATAAGCCTTTAGTTGCTTGAAAGAGTTTGCTATATCCATTTATTTTTTATTCGCTTTTTATGTTGTTTCGTAGCACAAATGATAGTCCTTGTAACTTTCTTGTTTGCAAGGTGTTGTGCAAAATATGGCAACTTTGATTGTGCCAAGATTGATGAAAGACCTCATTTGAGTCCTAAATTAGCTACAAATTTACGTATTTTATTTTAAAAACAGGCGCATTTTACTGTTTTTTGTTGTCGCTATTTTTCGTGAAAGTTATTCAGAATAAACAGATTTGCGATATAGTTGTTTATCAACTTCATTTGCCTTGTGTAAAGGGCGTTGTTTTATTTGTTTTAAAAAGCATTGCTTTTAGGTTGTAATATCAATGCTTTTAGCGTGTAAAAGCACTGCTCTTGCAAGGCAATCTCATAGCTTTTAAAAGTGAGAGAAATGAAGATGAAAACGAACAGCTTTTTTATTGGGCGTGAGTGAGGGTGATTTTAGAGCTATTTTATGCGTGTTGAGGCTTTAAAATAGACGATTTTAGAGTCCTTTTATGCTGAAAATAGTGCTTTTTTAGTCGATTTTTTTGAGTAATTCTTAAAAATAATTACCTTTGCACTCGCTCTTTTCGTTCTTATTTAGAACAAATAATACGACAAAAGAAAGATGTAAGTATCTCAAAATCTCAACAGAGAAACAAGTTAAATTATAAAAATAAAACAAAGAATGAAGCGATTTTTTATTGCCTTTACATTGCTTTTTGCAGTGTGTTTATTACCCTTGTCGGCACAAACAGCAGCCGATAAAATCGTTGGTCTTTATCATGTTGTGAAAGATGGACGCAACTCTAAGGTAAAGATTTTTAAGTATGGAAATGGTTATCGTGCACAAGTTGTGTGGCTCGAGAATATGAAAAATCCTGATGGTACATTGCGTACAGATGTTAAAAATCCTGATGAATCGAAGCGAAAGACTCCTTCTAACCAAATTGTTTTGGTGGATAAGGTAACTTATAACGGTGAAGATGCTTGGGAAGATGGCAAGATATACGACCCAACAAGTGGTAAGGTGTATCGTGTTGAAATGTATTTTGAAAAGCCAAACGTATTGACAGTGAAAGGAAAACTTGGTCCTTTCTTTAAGAAAGTATATTGGAATAAAATTCAATAATAATTCTCTTTAGCTTTATAGAAGATGCTGCTTCATGGTTGAACCGCCTTGTTGCAGCATTTTTTGTATCTTATCATCATTTATGTATATAGCAAAAACAAGCTAAAGATTTTTCATTTATAATCTAACCAGTGTATTAACATTGTATAATATTTTTGATAAAAATCAACGATATTTGTTTTTGTATAACTTTTATTCCGTACCTTTGCAACATAACTAAAAAACATCTATTTGGGAGTTCAAGAAAAACTATTCCTCAAGACTACAGAGAACGATTTAAGTTTAATATACTTTTGACAAAATGAAAGACAAAAAACAAACAACACTCTATTTGTGTTTGTGTCTGACGTGTTTAGCAAATTATAATCCTGTTGTTGCTAAAACGCCAGTGAATATGGGCATTCTTCCTACTTATGTCCATAGTAACAAAATAGAGAGTGCGCCTTCTTTGCAAGATAAAAAAGAAGGAACGATAGTAGGAAAGGTCACCGATAAGAGTGGAGAACCAATTGTTGGAGCAACCATTAAAGTAAAAGGTAGCTCTGTAGGAACGGTTAGTGACGTGAAAGGTAACTATCGTTTGCAGGCACCATCGAATGCTGTTCTTCAGTTTTCTTTTATGGGTTACACCTCGAAAGAGCAAAACGTGAAAGGCAGAAGCACTATTAATGTGGTGTTAGAAGAAGATTCTAAGGTGCTTGACGAATTGGTTGTAATTGGTTATGGCACTGTGAAAAAACGCAGTATTACAGGCTCTGTAGATCAAGTTAAAAAGGAATTGATAGAGGATAAGCCTGTTGCTAATGTAACACAAGCCCTTCAAGGTGTGGCACCTAACCTCATTATTCAACGTAAGAGCTACAACCCAACGGGCGAAAGTACTAACATCAACATTCGAGGAATTAGCACAATCAATAGTAATGCGCCTCTTATTGTGATTGATGGACTTGTTTCTTCTGATGGAAGCTTAAACGACTTGAATCCTAACGACATTGATAACATCTCTATTTTGAAAGACGCTGGTTCGGCAAGTATCTATGGATCACGTTCGTCTAATGGTGTTATTTTGGTTACAACTAAGAAAGGAAAGAACAACAACCCCACAGAAATTAAACTCTCTTCTGCTGTTGGTTTCGAGTCACCTCGTTTGCTTTTCCACCCTGTAATGGGCTATCAAAACGCCTCATTAAAGAACCTTGCGCTTGTAAATAGCAATCGACCAGCAGAGTTTACACCTGCACAAATACAAGACTTGTACGATCATCGCAACGAAGAGTCGTGGTTCTTGAATCAAATATTCCGCACAGCTCTACAACAAAACCATAATATCAGCGTAACAGGAGGTAGTGCTTCTACAAGCTATATGGTGAGTCTTGGTTATTATAATCAAGAAAGTAACTATGTGGGTAACAAGACTTTTGGAATGCAACGCTATAATCTTCGTTCTAATGTAACAACCACTTTAGGACCAGTTAAGTTGCAAGCCCTTTTAGCTTTCACTCAAAATAATACCATTTCTCCTACAGGAGGAGCATTCGAAATCGATGCTTCTAGAACTCCACCTTATTACTATTATAAGATGAAAGATCAAGGAAAGTATCTTTTGAACAATGTATTATCTGAGTTTAATCCACTTGGAACACTCGAAGGAGCAGGCAGAAACAAATACAGAAACCATAACTTTGTGGCAAACCTCAATGCTCAAATCAATTTATTCGATGGCTTGTCACTTCGTGGTATCGTAGGTGTTGATGTGGGTAATCAAACTCGTTATACTCGAACTTTTCAAGTTCCATACTATTATAAGGTAGAAGATGAAAAGCCATCTCATATCTCTAACGAGAAAAACTATACCAACAACTGGAACTATAATTCTTATCTTATCAACTCACAGTTGCTCTTAGATTATAATAAAACATTCAATCAACATAGTATTAGTGCTTTGTTTGGTGTAACAAACGAATCGTTTACGGGTAAAGGTAATGAGATAAAGATCTATTATACCAATCCTGATTTGGGTACACAAGCATACGATAAGGCTATAATACCTGTTGGAGAAGGCTCAACTGTGTATCCTGAAAACACCATTCGAACAAGTATTACTTCTGTATTAGGACGTCTTTCTTATAACTATCTCGAGCGTTATTATGCTGAAATTAGCTTTAGAGAAGACGCATCTTCAAAGTTCTCAAAGAAGCATAGATGGGGTTTCTTCCCCTCATTGTCATTGGCTTGGCGACTAACAAGCGAGCAATGGATGCACGATTTTGCTTCGAAAGTGGGCGAATTGAAGTTGAGAGGCTCTTATGGAGTATTGGGAAACCAAACCATTGGTATATATGATCGATTCACAACTTATACACTTTATCCTAATACTTATGCCTATAACAATAGCGCAGTGACTGGAGCTGGATTCTCATTAGGTAGTAGTGACTTGCAATGGGAAAAGACTAAGACGCTGAATATCGGTATTGATGCGAGCCTATTGAAAAGCCATTTGAACCTAGCTTTTGACTATTATTACAAATACACCAGTGGTATTTTGATGCACCCTGTGGTTCCTTCGGTATTTGGAACAGTGCAAAACATGGATAATATTGGTGAGATGAGTAACGAAGGATGGGAGTTTTCATTGAATTATCACTTCAAAACAGGAAAGGTGAACCATTCTATTTCTGGAAATATTGGTGACACTTTCAATAAATTAAAGAAGTTCCCACGTAGAGAAGAGATAACAAGTTCAGATGAAATTCAATTCATTCGTAGAATAGGAGTGCCCCTTGGATCTTATTATGGATATAAAAAAGCAGGCCATTTCCAAAGCTATAAAGAAATAGAAACATCTGCTTTGCCTGTAGGAGTGAGTGTTCAACCAGGTGATAATAAGTATGTTGACCGCAATAATGACGGAATTATCGACTCAAGAGACCGCTTTATTCTTGGTAATGCCTTCCCTCGTTATACCTTTGGACTAACCTATTCGCTCGAATGGAAGGGTCTTGACTTTAGTGTTTTCGCACAAGGTGTGGGCAAAAGAGATATGATGGTGCGTGGAGAATTGATCGAACCATTCCACGAAAACTATTCTTATGTGATCTTTAAACATCAATTAGACTTCTGGACTCCAACCAATACGAATGCTAAATATCCTCGTTTAACAGCGCCAGGATCAAGCTCTACAGCTAATAACTATCGTCAAGCGTCGGACATGTACATGTTGAATGCTGCCTATTTGAGAATTAAGAACATCACAATAGGATACACTTTGCCAAAGAAACTATTGAAAAATATAGGAATAAACAAGCTTAGAGTGTATGCAACAGCACACAACTTGTTGACCTTTAGTCATAACTCTTTCATCGATCCAGAGTCGTCTGAGTTTAATAATCAAATGGGAAATAATGGCGCAAACAGTGCTCGTAACTATCCAACTCTACAATATTATGGTATGGGAGTTGAGGTTCAATTCTAAAAGAGAACTGTTTTTACATTATAGTATATAAATATAAAAGAGACATAAAATGAAAAGATATATAAAAACAGCAATTTCTTTAGGTCTTATTTTGATTCTCTTCGCCTGCAATGGAATGGACAATCCACCTACAGATAAATACACAGATTCTAACTTCTGGACATCTATTGATAAGGCACAGAAGATGTTAAACATGGCATATAATCAGCTTTATGGAGCAGGAAGAATGTGGAACGACGAGCGATTAACCGACAATGTGTTTCAAGCTCGTAGCTTTACAGACCAAAGAACGATAAGAAATGGACTCGCAGATCCTAGTACTAACATCTTTGCAGATGAGTGGAAGGGAATGTATGAGGGCATAAAAACCTGCAATATCATTCTTGAACACATCGATAACTTAAAGGCTTCGGATAAGATTAGACAAAATATGAAGGCGCAAACACGCTATATTCGTGCTGCTCTTTATTTTCGTTTGACTAACTTCTACGGCGCTGTTCCTTTCTTTGATAAAGACATTTCGCTTGCAGAATCAAATACTATTGGAAGAACTCCGCATGAAACCATCATCGAGTTTATTGTGAAAGAGCTTCAAGAAGTATTGCCTGATCTACCTAAAAGAGAAGAATTAGCAACTGCAGATAATGGAAAAATAACCAAAGCAGCAGCGCTAATGCTTATGGCAAGAGTGTATCTTTACGAGTCGAATTGGGCTAAAACAGAATACTATTGCAATGAGATTATGAGTGGAAAGTATGGTAAATACGAGCTATTCCCAAGCTATACAGGTTTGTTTGAGACCAAAAATGAATACAATAGTGAGGTTATTTTAGATTATGCTTATGTGCCATCAATTCGCACTTGGGGTGAGTTATGGGACATGGTGCCATTGTCTAAGGGTGGAAGATTAATCAATACAGCTCCTACTCAGAGTCTTGTTGATAACTATATCATGCTCGATGGTAAATCAATAGATCAGTCTTCGAACTACGATCCTGCCCATCCTTACGACAAAAGAGACCCACGTTTAACTGCAACTGTTATCTATGACAATTACAAGTGGAGTGAAAACGTGAACGATGGAAGTGTGAATGAGGTGATATATACTAATCCTTCAAACAACACTCCTGATGCTTATAAAGGCATAAATGCCAACTCTTCGGCTACAGGTTACTACATAAGAAAGTATTATGATCCACATCATGAAGCGCAATTGGCTCTTAGTACTAATATCATTACAATGCGTTATGCAGACGTTTTGTTGATGTATGCAGAGGCAATGAACGAACAAAACAAGATGAGCGCAGATGTTTGGAATGCTACAATACGTCCAATTCGTGTGCGTGCAGGCTTTACAGACGCTCAAGCTCTTAACTATCCAAGTGGCTTAAGCAATAAAGAAATGCAAAAGTTGTTACGTGTTGAGCGTCGTTCAGAATTGGCTTTAGAAGGCTTAAGATGGTTCGATATCAAACGATGGAAGGCTGGTTCAGAATATCTTAATGGTGTTGTGCGTGGTGCTCGCTTTGCTCCTAACAACAATTACATACAATTAGATAATTATAAATTTATCGAATCAAGAGACTATCTATGGTCTGTTCCACAATCACAGATCGACATTAATGCGAATCTTAAGCCTAATAACCCAGGCTATGCCAACTAATTTGTTTTACAAAAGAAAAAGAATTACAATATGAAAAGAAATATTTTTTACAGCATTATTGCTGTTTGCATTGCTTTTATGACCGTAAATTGTAGCAATGACCTTGAATATAAAGAACCCCAAGTAACTCCTGTTACTCAACTATTGTCGCCCAATAAAGAGCAAAGTGCAAAACTTGTTGCTTCTGCAACTGCATCAATGTTTTTTGAATGGGCACCTGCTTTTTGTGCAGATGGTTATGAACCCGTTTACGAAGTGTTGTTCGATTTACCCAATGGAGACTTCTCTAAGCCTCTATATGTAGTGCCTTCTGACGATAATGGCGCACGTCATCACGCAACAATAACTCATAAAATCTTAGACAAAGTGGCTCAAAAGGCTGGTATTGCCAATGCAGAAACAGGTTCAGTGATATGGACAGTGGTGGCTTCGAGAGGCATTAAGCAAGTGAAGAGTGCAGAACATGGTACTTTGTCAATCACTCGTTTGGCAGGATTTGCAGAGCTTCCAACTCAATTGTTCATTACAGGTGAAGGCTCAGAAGGCGGTGCAGACATACAAAAAGCACTTCGCTTTACTTCTACAGAAAGTGGTGTTTACGAAATCTTCACACGCTTAGAGGCTGGAAAGAACTATTATTTTGTAGATAATAAAGATGGTATCATTCGCAAGTTCTATCTTTCTGGAAAAGCAATTAAAGAGCAAACAGAAGGCACTCCAAGTGCAACTGTTACTGAAGGAGGCGTTTATCGCATCACACTCGACTTTAATATTGCAGCAAGTGTATTGGAAAAAGTAGAGAGCGTAGGTTGGTATTTCAGTCCAAGTGGTCAGGTAGATATTCCTTTAAGCTATCAAGGTAATGGCATTTGGCAAGGTAGTGGTGCCACACCTTTCAGACAAGAAGGATGGGGAAGAGATGAACGTTACAAGTTTGAGATGGTAGTTAGCAAGGAAGGAACACGCAAAACAATTCACTGGGGACCTGTAAATAGTGGCCTAGACAGCCGTCCAAGCGACAACGAAGGCAGTGATTATTTCTTAGTTAAACAATGGAATCCTAGTCAATGGGATAACAAGTGGAAGCTTCATGGCATCTTTGATACAGAGAAAACAGGTAACAAAACCAAGTTCACTCTATATCTAAACGGAGACGCTCCTTATCATCATACAACCGAAATAGCACAATAATAACTAAAAGAATATTATGATGAAACGAATAAATAATGTGTTGTTATTGTCTGCGTTTGTTGCTCTTACAACGAACCTAACAGCATGTAACAATATTGAAGATACCTATTTCTACGAGAATAACACATCGAATATTAAGTGGAATGAGGTGGCAGACAGTGCAACTACTGCACTTGTAGAGCATTTTTGGCACAAAGACAAACACTATTTTGTGTACAATTCAGATGAATTCGATACAACTACCGATCCAGGTTATTGGCCTCAAGCTCATGCTATGGACGTAATTATCGATGCATATCAACGCACTCACGACCAAAAGTATGCCAATATGTTTGGCCTTTGGTATGAAGGTGTTAAGAAAGTGAATCACTTTAGAGGTGCAAGTGGTTATGAAAATAACTTCTACGACGACTCTGAATGGATCGCTTTAACCCTTCTTCGCCTTTATGATGTAACAAAAGAAGAGCGTTATTTAACCACTGCAAAACAATTATGGAAATGGATTAAGACTGGTTGGAACGACCTTGCAGGAGGCGGAATAGCATGGGAAAGCATTCAACACATGCACAGTAAGAATGCTTGTGCTAATGGACCTGCTGCCATTATCGCTGCTCGTTTGTATAAAATCACCAACGAAAAGGAATATTTAGACTGGGCGTTGAAGATTTATAACTGGGAAAAAGCAACTCTTTTTAACCCTGCAACAGGAGCAATTTACGATAATATCAACGGCAATACCAATGTTATCGACAAAACAACCTTGTCTTATAATCAAGGAACTTTTGTGGGAGCAGCTTTCGAACTCTTTAAAATTACAGGCGAACAAGCCTACCTAAACGAAGCAAGAAAGGCAGCATTCTATTGCATTTCAGATGCTTCTATGCTTGATCTTGGTAACAATATATTGCGAGATGAGGGGAATGGAGATGGCGGTTTGTTTAAAGGTATCTTTATGCGATACTTCGCTTTGTTGATACAAGAACCTACATTAGATGAAGGATATAAGAAGAAATTCACCACATTCTTCAATAATAATGTTGCTGTTCTATGGCAAAAGGGAACCAACAAGCAAACTCTTATGATGGGACCAAACTGGGCTAATGCCATAAAAGGCACCAATCAGCTCACCTCTCAAACATCTGCTTGCATGGCAATAGAGGCAAAAGCTACCTTGAAATAATAAGAAGGGTAGAGTAATATAACAAAAAAAGGAATAGATGAAAATCTATTCCTTTTTGTTTTTCTGCATGTTATAAAAAGCATGTTGTTGCTGTTTATAACCTAATTGCTGTTTGAGCCTCTTGTCGGATTCGAACCAACGACCCCGAGATTACAAATCACGTGCTCTGGCCAACTGAGCTAAAGAGGCGGGTGGACAAGCTACTTACATCGCACCGCTCAACCTTCTACCTTTGCTATATTCCTATCCTGGAGGATTCGAAAGGAGCTGGTCGTGTAAGACTTGCCCGTATTGCGGTTGCAAAGGTATATATTATTCTTTATATTTGGGGAGGAATTAGATCCCGTTTATTCTTTTTTAACAAAATAAATCAAGGGAAATACCTCGTTGTAGAGGCGTGTTTTTATGCCAATAAACAGTATGTTAGAATTGGTTATGAGCCACTTTGTAATGACCTTGATAGTCTATGTGTCTTGAATATCAGTGATTTTTAATTTTATAAGGGTACTTGTAGTTTAGGTATCTAATTGCCTTAATCTCTTTAAAGCTTGTTTCATGTGGTATTTCACCGTGTTGATAGATATTCCTAAGTGCTGTGCTATCTCGGGATAAGTTTTCTCTTCGAATCTACTTAAGATGAAAACCTCTTGACATTCGGGCGACAATGAAGAAATAATGTCGTTGATTTGGGTAGACAAATCTTCTGCCATCATCTTACTAATGGGGTGTGAGTGAGATAAATCGTCAGCGATTGTTTCTTCAGTTTCGTGTGTTAGTGCAATTTTTAAGAAGTGTTTTCTACTTTGTTCGGAGCGTAGAATATCGATACAACGATTGCGAACAGACTGCATGAGATAGCCTTTTAGAGAGCTTTTGATGTATAACGAATCATGTTTTAGCCACATATTGAAAAAGACATCACCAACAATAGCCTCTGCCCAAAATGCATCGTGAACCAAAGAATTGGCATAGGTGCATAGTGTAGCATAGTAGGTGTCGTAGAGATATTGGTAGGCTTTCTCTTCCCCGTTATGCAATTGGTTTATAATGATAATTTCATCAAAAGGCATTTCGCTGTTTAAAATATTCATGTTCTGTTATGGCAAAGATATAAAGATTATTTTTATAAAATGTAAAATGATGTCATTTATTTCTTTTGTGCTATACAGTTGTCGGTGAAAAGAAACAATGTTCTGTCGCTCTTTTTATCAATAGATAAGTACTTCTAATACTTCTATTTCTCATCTCAATGCAATTGCAAGGTAAAAGCATTGAAGTTAGGGTGCAATTACATTGATATTCCATAGCAAAAGCAATGCTTTTAAAGAGTTGCTGGCGTGCCAACATAAAGCATAGGCAATGAAGAGCAGGTGCGATAGGGTAGTATAAAAATAGATTTTACAATGAGAAGAGCCGTAGAAAAGAAGAAAATAGAGGCACAAAAAAAGAAGGAATGCTGTGGAAGCACCCCTTCTTTAAACAGATATAAATTAAAACTTGTCGCTTAGTTGCTTAGAGCTAAACAGAGTTTTCCATAGTGTAGAACACCATCTTTGATAACAGAATATACCGCCCAAACATGAGTTCCGTCGTTTTTAAGAATCTCGAAAGAATCTAATTGATAAGTAACACTTGGATAATCAGAATCGTTGATGAGCTTAGCATCAGCCTTAACGCCCACTGTTAGGTCGCCAGTGTAGGTCACTTTAAGCGATCCATACACGTAACTTCCCCACATTTGGTCCCAACCAAGAGAGCTAACACCCGCGTTAGTCTTAGCATAGAACTTGTAAGAAGAACCGCTAACAGGTTTCCATTCTTCGTTATCCCAAGTCATGTGCTCAACAGTTGAGTTCTTAAGAGCTTCTTTTTCCTCATCAGTATAAGCCACATTGGTGGTCTTCACCTCAACATTGATAGTTGCTTTTAAGCCCATCATGTCGGTTACATGCACAGTTGTTGTACCCTCTTTCTTAAGTATGAGGCGCACTTCAACATCGTTAATAGACGAGATTTCAGCAATATTACTATCGTCACTCTCTGCAGTGTAGTTGCCGTTTCCGCCCTTAATTTCAATCTTAGCATAACCCACTTGACCAATTTTGTTGGTTACAGACACGCTTGTTTCACCAAGAACAATTTTGCTATACATTGAAAGAACAGGCACACGTTTATAGTTTCCGCTCTTATCAGATATGACAACGGCAGTTCTTCCCTTTTCTTTAGATACCACAGTGATAGTGTTATCGCTAAGAGAAGCAGTTGCTATTTCAGGATTTTCGGTGAAAACTTTAAAGTCGCCACCACCATCTTTGATTTTGAATGATGCCGATTCGCTCACATTTACCTTAAGAGTATCGGTGTCGATAGATAATGTTGCTGTTTTAGTTTCAACAGGAATAGGGTCGTCGTTACTACTACAAGCAGACATAAAGCATACACTCGTTAAGGTAATCAACATCGTATATAAATAATGAATCTTCATTTTTATTCTATGTTTAAATTGTTAATTAATAATGAGTTCTGGTGTATTACCAGTCTTTACGATAAGGTTTGTTGTTGTAAACCAATTCATCGTCGAACAATTCTTTAGCAATGTTTTGCATAGAAGGGATTTGTCCGTAAGAGAAATTTCTACGGAATGGATCCATAGCAAATATCATGTGACAGCCATAACCTTCGGTTCTGATGCGTTGTAAACCTGCAGTGTTAGCCCAATAGCCACGGTTATATTCTTGAGAATACAAGCCCATGCGAGATTTAGGCATACCAGGATAGTTGTTAGACAAGTCTGATGAGCGACCATAGTCGTGCAAAGCGTAGTCAACAAAGTTACCCGATTGAACGCCATCAACAGCAGGAAGCGAAGAAGTTCTGCCGTAGACATAAACCGAAACGATTTTATCTCCAATTGCTTTCTTTGTTTCATAGCACAAACGAGCAGCTGCTTCGCTACTTGGAGATGGTTCAAATCCAGGCGCACCGCTATATTTTGAATATTCATCGTCAAAGAAAACGCCATCGAGTTGGTAAGCATCTAACACCTCTTTAATTTCCTTTGCAAATAGTTTTGCACCCTTAGGAGTGAGGTTCGCAATACCCGATGCATCGTGATTTCCCAAGATGCCAAGAACAACCTTAATGCCTTTGTCTTGCAATGGTTTAAGATATTTCTCTTTATTGCTTAGAAGGTGTCTTACGTTGTCGTTGTTATAGATATACACCTGTCCTGTTTCAACATTGTAGTTGATGTTGGCAGAGAAAAGAATAACCATGTCGATAAGTGGTTTCCCGCTCTTTTTAAGAGTGAAACAAAGGTTGTTTAGAGGGTTACAATCGTTCACCTCCATACAGCTAACAATCTTAATGCCAGTAGACTTGTCGCAGTTAGGCATCTTAGAAAGGTCGTTTACCAAAAGAACAAACGATGATTGCTTTTCTGAAAGCATCACATTGCCACTCTTAACCTTTATTGAAAGGGGAATAGCATAGGTGCCTAAGCTGTCGAGATTGGCAGCAGTGTTATAGCTAACCTTTGCTTCTGCCGATTTAGTTGCGCCTTTATTGATTTTTATTTCAGTAGGAAGTTGCACCAAATCAGTAGGAAGAGCCTTATATTGAGAAGCGTGTTTAGAGTTATATTCAGTTAAGATAGCTTCGTTATAAGTTAGCTCGAAAACAGCATCTGCATCACTTGCTTTTTGTAGTTGTACAAAGAAACCAGTAGAACCAGTTGTAGAAAAGCTGATAGAATCGCTCACTTGCAAGCCGTTGTTATTAGAAAGCATTGCATAGTTGTTGTTAGATACCTGGTAGTTGGCTTCGTCTACCTGCATAACATTCACGTCCGAAGAACATGATACAGATAGCAAAATGCCAAGAGATACTAATAACTTATTGATGTTTTTCTTTATTATAGTCATAATTAAAACTCATTAATGTGTTTAGATTGTTTTATCTTTCAGGAAGAGAAACAGAGGTCCACTTCAATGCTTTGTTAGCAGTTGCATCGTTTCCGTTACCTGTGTGATCCTTAACTAATAGAGGAGTTTCGTCGTCGAACTTCCAATATGAAACCAAACCTTGGCTCTTTGGCGATACACTATAAATGTCTCTTGCAATGTCTGCTTGTGATCTTACCACATTCCAGATACGACATTCAGCGATATCTCCTGCAAGATAGCGGTTTGCACTGTATGAATATCCAATGTAGAAAGGATTAGAACCGCCCGAAGCAAGGTTGACACTACCAACGTTTTTAATGCCACGTGATTGCTCTTTGCCGTTTACATACACCACCATCTCGCCTGTTGTGCTATCGTAAGTTAAGGCAACATGCACCCATTTGTTTGTAGGTAGTCCCTTATTGCTATCGGCATTAGGGAAGTTTCCGTCGCTTGTTGCAATTTGAATTTGGTTTGGTGGGAATCCAGCATCACCGATACGAATTAAGAAATAGCCTTCAATACCCATTACAGTGCTAATCTTTCTGTCGAAATTACGTGCACGAATAAGAGCCTCCATGGTGAGCTTTGAAAGGTTATTTACTACACCTGGGTTCTTCCAATTAACGCTTAAGTAGTTTTGTTCGATGTCGGCTACAACATTAATCAATGCTCCTGCCTTGAATACATAATAGAAAACCTTTTGCGATTGCACCAACTCGATATCGTTAGATTGAGCCTTTACGGGTAAAACACAAACACGGTTACCTTTGATATCGTCTAACTTTGAGAATTCAATGGTGATATCGTCCGACTTAACTCCACCTTGTGGAATAGTGGCAGTGGTTGACTTTAGAGTGTAACAAGAGTCGGGTAGCAACTCAGCCTCTTCGCCATAAGCTTTGTTATAGTTGCTTACAAGCGACGATTCCACAACGTAATGAATGGTAATATCTTTCTCTGCAGGCTTCGCAAGCGATACATTGAGTGTTTTGGTGACGCTTTGTGAGGCACCTTTTACCACAATTTCGTTGCGCATAGTGGTTCCTGAGATATAGGCTTTATTGTCGAATTGCTCGTCACTGCTTTGACATGCAGAGAAAAGAGCAATGCAAGTGCACCATGATAAAAATAAATATAGCTTGTTCATGTTCTTCTATTTTTTAATGTTAGGATTGATTGTGTTAATAGCTACACGTATATTAGGATAAACAAACGCTGGATTGAAATAGTCGGTAGCCATGTTTTCAACCGCAAGTCCAACGATAGAGTAGCCGTTATGTGCAGAGGCTACCCAGCGAGCAGCGCTTTTTATAGCTGTTGTTTTGTTGCTGAAATATCCTGTTTTCACGTCTGCTTTATCCAAAGAGGTTGTTTGCACCAAAGGAATAAACTTGTTGGTAGGCACATTTTCGTCTGCAGCCATACCTGCTGCGTAGCTCAATTCAGATGTAGAAGTAGCAGTTAAGCAAGGCAAAATGATGTATTTAGCCTTTTCAAAGATTTGCTTATCAATTACATTCTGTGGCTTTCCTTGGAACAATATCTCTACATTAGGGTGGCGTTCAGCCCAGTCTAATGCAATAAGAATAAAGTCGTTTTCGTATCCAATAAATGTTGTTCGCTCAAGATCAGACATATATTGCTTGGGTTTGCCATTGTAAGCAAAGATAATTCCATCGAATTTGTACTTGTCATAGTAGCTTAATGCCTTTTGTAAAGAGTCTACTAAGAAAGTATTAAACTCGATATACGATTTCGATTTGTTCTCAGCTTCTTTGTAGAAATCAGCCTTACGAGTGTCGTATAGCAACTTAATGGCATCGAAGTTGATGCGATAAACAAACTTAGTGGCCTTGTCTTTGCGAGCAGCTTCGATCTCTTTCAACTCATTTGCAGTGAGAGAGTCGGGGGTACTCAAGCAAACATAATCAATACTATCAGGTAATGCATTGATACGTTGTGATTGATTGCCAGGTTGTTTATGGCTGTTATCGAAGTAACCAATAAAGATGTTGTGTTGAGATGCTTTGTAAGCTCTTAAATCAGAAAGATAATTTGCATGCAACTCAGGGTTTTGTTGCTCTATACCAGGAGTAACAATGTTCACCGATTCGATATCGGTGTCGCAGCTACTGACTGCTATTGTAGATGCAATAGCCCATAAAGCAAATATGGTATGTTTAAATATTCGTTTCATATTATATGTTTTTATTGTTGTGATAGTGAAAGAATTTTAGATATACAACATTGAGATTTAGTTTTTCTTTGCCCACCACAAGTCGGTAGCCATATTGTCTTGTCCACCTAAAAGACTGCGAACTGCAGAATTATAGTTCTCTGTGTTGTCTGTTCTTTCACGTTGAGGATAAGGTAAACGACGTGCACCACGAGTAGAAGAAACAACGCCTCCACTGTTATTTTTAGTGACTGGCATAAGAAGAGGATATCCTGTTCTGCGATATTCTGCCCATGCTTCGAGTCCAAGAGGGAAGTTAGCAATCCATTTTTGAGTGATAATGCGTTCTAAGTTCACCTCAAACTCAGCTGAATCGTCCCATTTTACAGTGATAGTAGGTGCAGTTCCAGCATAAGAGAATGCAGGATTCACTGGATCTTTGTAAAGAGCTGGAGTGCTAGTGTTGTCTGCTAAGTAAGCATCTACACCGTCTGCATTGTGTTGTTCGAATGAAAGTTTAACTCCATCTTCGTACAATTGCTTTGCAGTTGCGCCCATAGTCCAACCTCTTAACGCTCCTTCTGCCTTTAAGAAAGCCACTTCTGCAGCGTTCATCCATAGCATTTTGCTATTTGATTGCACCTTCATATTGCTATATTGTTTGATGGTTTTGCCTGAAGGAATTTGTATTCCAGAACGCAATCCCACAAAACCATTAGCCTCAGGAAGGTCGAATGTAGACTTAGTGAAATAGCTTTCGCAACGTGGATCTTTCAAACCTGTCATGTAACTGGTGAGGTCTGCAGATACACGAGAGTCGCCTTCGTTATAATCATACATCACCACTTTAAATGGATTGATGTTCTGACAGGTTACAAAAGCATTGTCGGCATTGCTTGTCATCACGCCAATTGAGTGCGAAACAGCCTCTTCTGCCTTTTGTTTTGCTAGTTGTGGCTCTACATTTGAAATGCGAATGGCCATGCGAAGCTTAAGAGAATTAGCAAATTTAATCCACTTTTCAACCTTACCTTGGAACACCCAATCGGCTTGTTCGTTAAAGTCTTCGGTGCGATGGTTGGTCAATTGCTCAATACTCTCATCGAGTTCAGCGAACATCTTAGTGTAAATATCCTTCTGAGAGTCGTATGGTGCTGTGATTTTTGCATCTTCTCCAACTTTCGAATAAGGCATAGGTCCATAAGTATCAGTTACTCTTTGAAGACTTGCTACCTTCACAATTTGAGCCACCGACAATGTAACAGGGTCTTTAGTAACACCCTTTATGCGCTTATAATTCTCGAAAATCTTAGGAATAACGCTGTTAAACATCACTTGAAGCCAATGCTCTTCAGGATTGAGTTGCGCAAAGTTTTTGCCATTAAAACCATTGTTTGAGTCTGCAAGGTAACCTCCATACGAACCACCTAACAAACATTCAGTAAACTGATTGGTGTTAACATCAAGAGGAACAACCCATCCTTGTAAGTTAGTTAGAGCAGAACGAGTGCTGTATCCATCACGTTCCATCTCGTTTTGAGTGGCATCATAAGGGTTAGTATTATAGTGAACGTAATCGCTTGTACAAGCAGTTACACCCGTTAAAATGCCAATTGACAATATATTTAATATTATTTTTTTCATAATGATGATTGTTGATTGTTAGAATTTAACCTTTACATTAAAACCAATACTTCTTGTGCTAGGAGTCATGAAATAGTCAATTCCTTGATAATAGTTACCTGTTGAGGCTGTAGCTTCAGGGTCGAAAGGAGCCTTGCAGTAAAGCATTAGAAGGTTTCTACCTACAAGTGACAAGGTGATATCACCAACATTCCAACGCTTATTTTTCTTAATGGTGTAGCCAATACTTGCTTCTTGTAAGCGAATATTTGTTGCACTATAAGTATAATATTGTGGAACTCCATTCTTACTACCGATAGTTGTGTACCAAGTTTCAGGGTTAATGTGGTCTCCACCGTTTACTTCTACATAGCCAAGGTCACGTGCTTGCGCTGTAGTTTCAGACACTCCATAAGTATCTAGCGTTGCTTGTGTAGCTGAATAAACAATACCTCCGAAGCGAGCACTGAACATTAAGCCCACATTTAAGCCCTTCCAAGAGAAATCATTGCGCCAAGCCATGTTGCATTTAGGGAATACTGAACCCAATTTAATATCTCCAACGTTGTTATCTGTATAGACTTTTCCTTCGTTGTCAATATAAACTCTACCTTGACTATCACGTTTGATGTCTGATAAAGAATACAAGTCGCCAAGAGTTCCGCCTTCTTTTAGAATGAAATGAGCTTGTCCGTGTCCTCCAACATCAAGACGATCTTTGTTGATAACCGTTCCTGTTTCAGGATGAACGTAGTTTCTAACCAATTCATTAATTTTGTTTCTGTTGGCACTAAAGGTGTAGTTTGAAGCCCAACCGAAGTCTCCCCACTTGTTTTTATAGCCCAAAGAAATCTCTATACCCTTGTTAGATACGCTACCAGTTTGTACGTATAGAGTGCTATAAGCAGAAGAAACAGATATTTGAGGATTAAAAGTTTGGTTGTAAGTTGTTGTATGATACAATGTAACATCAAGGTTAAAGTGTTTTAAGAAACGTGATGTTAAACCAATTTCCCATGATGTTGTGTTCTCTGGTTTAAGGTTATACAAAGGATAATTGGCCTTACTCTTCCATTGTCTTAAGGCTGTATCCCACTCAAAAGTTGGGTTGGCAAGGAATCGAGGGAATGGAAGTCCAACCGAAGCGTATGATGCTCGTGCCTTTAAATAATCGATTTGTTTTGGCAAATGGAATATTTCTGAAAGCACAAATGATGTTCCTACTGATGGATAGAAGAACGAAGACTGAGTTGAATTGGGTCCTGCAAGTTGAGAAGGCCAATCGTTTCGACCTGTTAATGTAAGGTAATAAGCTCCCTTATAGCCCAATTCGACACTTGCAAAGAGAGATTTCACTTGGTCGTGATATCCACTTTGGAAGCGAGCTGCTTTACTATCATCTAATTGGAACACAGTGAATTTATTAGCAAAGAGGTCATTACGCAATGGACCAGAATTGCTTAACACATCTTGTTGGATATCAGAAAGCGATGCACCAACGTTTGCTTGTAAACTAAGTGTATTTTCAAAGCTCTTATTAATGTTGACCATTAGGTCGCCATAGGTTTGCTTATCGTCGGTTTTTGATATGGCATAGAAACCATTTCCAGAACCTTCTGTGAGTGTAGTGTTAGAACTTGCATACAACTTACGTTCGTATTTGTTTGCAGAGTTGTCCACTCTGATACGTGCAGCAACGTTTAACCAATCCAAAATCTTGTAGGTTAAGCCCGCATTAAGCATATAACGGTCTTTAAAGTTGGTGCGTAGGTTACGATAATTAATCCAATATGGGTTCTGACCAGTGAACTCATTAAGTCCTTGAGGCCAGTATTGAGTATATATTTTACGTTGAGTGTTATAACGTTCATACATCTTTATGGTTTGCCAATCATCGCCACGTGGGAAGAGATAAGCTTCAACAAGAGGGTTAGAATAGCTTCCTTGGTTCACCATATTTAAGTCGTTTTGCTTAATATAGCTAGCTCCAACGTCTAAAGTTATTCTGTCTTGTAAGAAAGAAGTAGTGTTTCTAAAAGTGAAGTTATAACGATTATATTTGTTGTTAGGTACAATTCCTGCAGAGTTTACAGCACTTGCAGAAAGGTAAGTCTGATTCTTTTCAGAGCCAGTAGATAGCGTTACGGTTTCAGTTGTAACGACTCCAGTCTTTAGGTAGTCGCTCTTAGGATCGTATCCGTATGAATTTACTTCGTTTAAGCGTTTTCCCCAGCTCTTATCAGCTACCTCAACAGAACTCAATTGAGAACCTGTTCCGTAGCGATTTTGAAACTCTGGCAATCTAAAAGCACTTAAAAACTCAGTGTTTTGCGAGAAAGTTACTTCAGTATGTCCAACCTTTCCCTTCTTAGTTGTAATAACAATTGCACCATTGGCAGCTCTACTACCATACAAAGCCGCTGCAGCTGCACCCGTTAACACCGACATACTCTCGATATCTTCAGGGTTAATGTCGGCAATTGCCTCAGTTGTTCCGCTCGATTCAAAACCCTTTCCGCCTTCTTGTCCTAAGTTAAACATAGGTACACCGTCGATAACATAGAGGGCATTGCTCGATTGTTCGATAGCTTTTGCACCACGCATCACCACTTTAGAAGCACCACCTACACCCGCAGAAGAAGTGTTAATGTTCACACCAGCAACCTTTCCTGCAAGCGAATTGATAAAGTTCGCATCTTTATTGCGAATTAACTCGTCGCTAGTTACTTGTTGAACGTTGTAGCTTAGGGCTTTTTGTGAACGCTTAATACCAAGAGCTGTCACCACAACTTCATTGAGTTGCTTTGATTCTGGCTCAAGTTTAATATTCAAGCTACCGCCTTCTTGCACCTTGATATCTTGGGTTTTATAACCAATATAAGATACGGTTAAGACAGAACCAACGCTTGTTTTTAAGCTAAACTTACCGTCGATGTCGGTCACAACGCCCATTTGTGCGCCACGAACTTTAACGGTTGCGCCAATAATTGGTAAGCCGTTTTCATCTTTAACGATTCCACTTACAGTGTGAGTCGCATTTTCTTTTTGGTCTTTAGTAACGCCTTGATGCTTTACAATCACGGTATTACCCTTGATTTCGTAATTTACTTGTTGACCATTTAGAATTTGTTGAATGCTCTCAGACAGCGTAGTTGCATTTACATCTACCTTCTTGTTCAAGTCGAGGTCATTCATTTCATAAACAAAAGAGTATCCGCTCTTGTCCTTTAATGTAGCGATGGCTTGCTTAACAGAAACCTTTCCGAGTTTCATTTGTACGTTCTGTGCCATTGCGCCAGCATTCATTCCCAAGAGAAAACACAATGTCATGATTTGTTTTTTCTGTTTAGACATGATGTAGTATTTTAGTTATTATTATTGAGTTGTTCTTTTTCTGATTGTTGAAAGCTATAGGTTGAATTGCTTTCCCCTGTTTAGAAGTAGGTCGATTGTTAGATCTTTGTTGGATTTTGAGATAAGAATTAATAAATAACAATGGTGTTATTCTTTGTTCTGTATCTTATTTTTCCTGTGCTTTTTAATACGTCGAGCACTTCGTTGATGTGCTGATTTTTAAGCGATAAGCTACCTCCAAAACGCAATTTACGCATCGAATCGTTACTAATAACAATGTTTACATGATAGCGTTGCGATAAGATGTAGGTGATATCTGTAAGTGATTTCCCGTTTAAAGCAAGTTCTTCAGACGTCCATAACAATTCTTTTGTGTTGTGGATATCTTCGATTTGCATTTCACCTGTATGCTTATCGAGTGTGATTTGTTGATTAGGACGAAGCTCATAGCTATTTGTTTCGTCTTTAATGTTGCTTGCTGTCACTTTACCTTCGAGCAAAGCTACACACGAATGACTGCTATTTGGATAATCTCTAACGTTGAACTTGGTGCCCAACACTTGTACTTTCATAGCATCTGAATACACAATAAAAGACTGTTTTTCATTCTTTTTCACCTCAAAATAACATTCTCCGCTCATCTTTATCTCTCTGTTTTTAATACCAAAGAGATGCGAATAGGTTAAATGAGAATTTTCATTGAGGTGCGCAATACTACCATCTGGAAGCACAATGCGACTTGTTGAGCCCATAGGAACTTCCATCCAAACACCTTTTTGCGCAGTGTTTGCCAGGCGAGGAGAAATAAATAGGCAGGTGATGAGTGCCACACTTAGAACAACTCCAAGTGCAACTGAGCTGCAAACAATGCTCCATTTAAGCTTTTTGTTCTGCTTTTCTTTCTCTTCTTGAGTAGCTATACGCTCTTTAAACAGCTGAAATGCTTGTTCAGGTGTAAAGCGAAAACCATCTTCTTTCGGTTGAGTATTCTTGTTAAAAGACATGTCTTTTTAGGTAATTATTAAATGATTGTTAATTATTGTTTAAGTTGCAGTGGCTCAAATCTGATAGAATATTGAGGCCTTTGGCTATATCTTTGACGGAAAAGCATAACAAGTAGGGTAGTGAGGTTTGTTATTTTCTTTAATAAATTATTTTTATTGAAAGTGAAGTAGCGTAAAAACAATCTCATTCAAGTTGATATAGAATTGTCAGAAAAATGAAAACTAAAAGCAGTTGATAAGTCTTAAAAGGATAATTATTGGTTTACACCTATTTTAATATATAGGGAGTGAGAAATAAAAAGGACCTTAAAACATAAATTATTAACGTTTTTTAGTTCGAAAATAAAATGAACGATAAATAAAATAGCATAACTTTGTAAAGTCGAGAAAAAATAAAAAGACATGTGATTTGTAGCGAACTAGAATCTAAATATTTTAGAACTCAAATCATATTCGCCTTAGATACAATTTAATTTCTAACCATAAACATTTAGAAAATGACACTAAAGAAATCTAACCTTATCCTGGGATTACTTCTATTTTTTGCCTTAAGTGGTTTTGCCCAGCGAAAAACAACACTCAGTGCAGAGGTAAATGGCTACAAACGTGAGATGGTTTATTTCGATTGTTTGCAGTCGCCTTTCTTTAATGCAGAGTTCCATAACAACCCAGGTGAAGAGCATTTATATTCGTTCAACACCAAGAGTTTAGTTTGCATGCTTTTAAATGGGCAAGTAAATGCATTGCTATTGCCTGGTGATAGCATTCATATTACAGTGCAATATGATAACAATTTGCCTCCAAAAGCAATGTTTTCAGGAGATAAGAAAGCAGTAGCCGCAAACAACATGCTACAGAGCATTTCAGATTTAAAGCGTCAGATGCGCTACAAGTCTCAATTATTGGCTTGTATTGTGGTAGATATTAAACCCCAAAAACGTATTGAAGATTCTCGAATCTTGCTTACAAAGGTTCAAGAGATGGTGAAGAAAGCAGGCAAACAACTTGCTCCTCTTGCTGCAGAATATATCTTGTCGACAACCGAAGCGGCTGCATATACATCTTTTATGGAATACCCTCAGATGTATGCAGAAACCAGAAAGCTTGCTATTAGCGATCAAGGTATTGGCGATTATTGGAAAATTATGGACGGAGTAAAGCTTCGTTCTACCGAAGGTGCATTGTCTTCGCCTGACTATGTGAGCTTCTTAATGCGTTATTGTTTCTACGAAAACGAGAAAAAAGCCACTCAAGCTCAACAAGCATACACTGCTCCACGTCAGTTAGAAGATATGTTTAAAGCTTTATCTACATTCTATTCAGGCGCACAGAGAGATGCCGTGCTTTATCAACTTCTTGTGAATTTCACTCGCAATGGAAAAGAGTTAGAGCGTGTACGTCCTCTTTATCTCGAATACAAAAACAACTACAACATCAATAAAGATTATCTACAGATTCTTGACAAGCTGTTAGAATAAGTTGATCTCTTATTCCTTTAACAACTTCAACCTAAACAAATCAATCTGAATTTATAATCTACAACCAAATGTTTTAGCAGTAGTCTTGATTATTTATAGTATAAATATAATACCGCTTACCGATGAAAAAAACAGTAAATAACCATCCAACAGCTTTTGTATGGCTGCTAATGCTATGCATTATGCAATTGTTTGTCGTCAAAGTGCAGGCACAAAATGCAGCCGTTGACGATTGGAAGAATACCAAGGTGACGCTACGTGTAAGTAATGAGCCTTTGGGAAAGGTTCTTGAAAAAGTGGCAAAGCAAGCCGAAGCCACTATTGAATTTCAAGAAGTTGCCCTTGTTGGTATTGCAAGTCCTACCACACTCAATGTGAAGGACATGCCTCTTGACAAGGTATTAGGACGTCTTATTGGTGACCAAAACGTCTTAATACGTTATGAAGTCGGTCGACATATTATTGTTTCATCGTATACAAGAGATGAAGATGCCAAGAAAATGTTGCATATCGAAGGTGTTGTGATCGATGCAAAGACCAAAGAAACGCTGGTAGGAGCAACTGTTATGGTGACAGACGGCACACAAAAAGATGGTGTTCGAGGCAGTATTACAGACGTAAACGGTAAGTTCTCACTACAAGTTCCACGCAAAGCTTCAATCAAAGTGTCGTACATGGGATACGAAGCAGTGTCGCTACAAGTGACCAAAGAAAGCACAACTATGAAGATTGCGCTTAAACCAGACGGTCAAATGGTAGACGAAGTGGTGGTAACAGGTATTAGTCGTAGAAGTAAATCAAGCTTTACTGGTAACTATGTTTCAGTGAAAGGAGATGAGTTGCGCAAGCTTAATCCAACCAATATCTTAAAGAGTTTGCAATTCTATGACCCCAGTTTTAAAGTGTTAGAGAGCAATACTAGAGGCTCAGACCCTAACGCTCAGCCCGAATTCCTTATTCGTGGAGATCAAAACCTCGGTACAACAGCATCTCTAAATAGTATGGATTTGCTTCTCGACAACGTGTCAAGTCGCCCCAATACACCTCTATTCGTGCTCGATGGACTTATCGTTTCTATGAGTCGCATCTTGCAATTAGACCCCGAACGTATCGAAAATGTAACCATATTAAAAGACGCTGCAGCTACAGCTATCTATGGTTCACGTGCTTCAAATGGTGTTGTTGTAATCGAAACAAAGGTTGCTCCTGATGGAGTTCTATCGGTTAGCTATAACGGTGGACTAACAATTCAAAGCCCAGACCTAACCGATTATAAGTTGATGAACGCAAAAGAGAAACTTCAAATGGAGTGGGATGCAGGCGTTTACGACCCAACTAACGATAAAAGTATGAATCGTTACAATTCGTTGTTGCGCAATGTTCTTGCTGGAGTAGATACCTATTGGCTCAGTAAACCATTGAGAACAGCTTTCCAACATCGTCATTCTCTATCTGCTTCGGGTGGTACTGATGTCTTTAGATATAGCTTAGACCTTAATACTACATTCACTCCTGGTGTAATGAAGGGTTCAAGTCAAAATATAAAGAGTATCAACTTCAACATGACTTATCGTAAAGAGAACATCACTATTGGTGCTGCTTTGAACCTTTCAGAAAGCGGTGGCCATAATTCTCCATACGGTTCGTTCGCCGAATACACTCGAGTAAATCCTTATTATCGCCCAACTAATGAGTTTGGAGAATATCTAAGACAACTCGATAACCATACAGGTGCAGGCAGTGTGCCTATCGCTAACCCTCTATTTAATGCCAATGTAGGTATTAAAGACCTTACCAGTAGCACCAATATCGCTGCTACTTTGAACCTCGAATGTCGTTTATTGAAGAATCTTCGATTAACAGAAAACCTCTCTTATCAACGTGGTATGGCTCGTTCTGAGCGTTTCTTACCTGCTGAACACACCTCTTTCTTAACCGAATTGGATAAGACTTTGAGAGGAAGTTACACCAAAAACACTGGTGAAATGACTTCATGGTCGAGCAACTTAGGTTTGAACTGGAACATGTCTTTACGCAAACATCTATTCAGTGTCTTTGGAAACTGGACCTTAAGTGAAGACAGAAGCAACTATGTTAACCTATCTGCGGTGGGCTATCCAGACCCTCATATGGACGATTTTATATTCGGAAACAAGATGACAACCAATCCAAGTGGATCTGAAGCGATATCTAGAACGATGGGATTCATCACGCAGTTGTCTTATAGTTACGATAATCGTTATTCGTTAGACTGGAACATTAGCAGTGAAGTAACATCACGTTATGCCGACCATAGCTTAACTCCTTTTTGGAGTATTGGTGCAAGATGGAACGCATATAGAGAGAAATGGCTCAGCGGTTACGTTTCAAACTTAGTGTTTAGAGCAACTTATGGTGTAACAGGTTCACAGAATTCAAGTCCTGCAGACGCTATAGAATACTACACATTCAGCCGTACTATGCGCCCATATACATCGTTTTCAACTCTTGGTTCGGTGCTTTCTCGATTGAATAATACCGATATTAAGTGGACCAAAACCGATAATATGAGCCTTGGAGTAGATGTCGGTGTGTGGAAAAACAGAATCAACTTGTCGTTCAACTACTATAATAATATTAGCCGACAACTGCTCACTAACTACGATTTAGCACCTTCTACAGGTTTCGAATCGCAAATGATTAATGCTGGAGAGCTACAAAACACGGGTTTCGATGCAACGCTTAATATCATTGCTTTGCAAAATCTTCGCAAGCAATTCTATTGGACTGTGGCTGTAGGTATGAACCATAACAGAAACAAAATACGCAAGATTTCAGATTATTTGCGTAAGATGAACGAGGAACAACTTAAGTCTAAGTCGGCACCTTTACCCGTTTATCAAGAAGGAAAGTCAACAACTACTTACTACACCGTGCGTTCTTTGGGTATAGATCCAATGACAGGACAAGAAGTTTTCTTAACTCGTGATGGCGAAAGAACCTTCAAGTGGGACGCAGTTGATAAAGTTCCAGTAGGCGACACCACACCAAAAGTAAGTGGAACAATAAGCTCTTCAGTCAATTGGAAAGACTTTTCATGTACTTTAGGCTTCACTTATAAGTGGGGAGGAATTGTATATAACCAAACATTAGTAGACAAAATAGAAAACAGTAACATTGCTTACAACCTTGATAAGCGTGCTGCTCAAGATCGTTGGCGTAAACCTGGCGACGTAGCTAAATACAAAATGATCGACCTTAACGGCTCTCAAACACCAGCATCAGACCGCTTTATCATGAAAGATAATGAGTTACGTATGGCAAGTATCAACTTAGGTTATCGCTTCAAACAAAGCGAGTACAAGCTATTGAAACGCCTAAACGTTGATGTTTTGTCGCTAAACTTCACCACAAACGACCTCTTCCGCTTGTCAACAGTTAAGATGGAGCGAGGCTTGGGTTATCCTTTCTCACGCACTTACACACTTTCATTCTCTGTAATCTTTAAGTAAATCAATATTATGAAGCATTCAAGTATATCATTATCTATATATAAGAGTTGTACGATAGCACTCTCTTGTTTAGCTCTCTTCATAACAACTGCTTGCTCAGATTGGTTCGATGTCAGTCCAAAAACAGACGTGAAAGCAGAAGAACTCTTTTCAACAGAAGCTGGATTCGAGAGCTCTTTAACAGGTATCTATTTGCTTATGACCGACAGAGGTGCCTATGGTGGCGACATGTCGTTTGGTTTACTCGACCAATTGGCACAGCAATACGATTATATTCCCGATGGAGCTAACGACCGAACAGCGATTTATAACTATGAAACAGCAACTTCTGATGGTTTCAGAACCAAGCAAAGACTTGCAGAATCATGGATAAAACTCTATAATGTTATTGCCAATTGTAATAACTTTATCAAGTGGCTCGACCGCAAAGGAGATGAAGTTGTGCGCAATGTTAACACACGAAATATTTACAGAGCCGAAGCTCTTGCCATTCGTGCCTATTGCCATTTCGACCTACTTAGAGCGTGGGGACCATGGAAATACAGCTTAGAATCATCTTCAACAAGCAAGTTAACCATTCCTTATCGCACCGTTGCAGACAACACAAAGCAACCACTTCTACCCGCAAAAGACGTTATTGCACTGATAGTGAAAGACCTTTCAGAGGCAAAAGCCTTATTGGCTCATGAGCAAAACGAAAGCTTAAAGACCAGTGATAGACGTTATCGATTCAACTATCACGCAGTGAATGCCCTACTTGCACGTGTTTATAGCTATGCAGGTGATAGTACAAATGCTATTGCTTCGGCAGAAGAAGTGATCAATAAGAGCGGTTTAGAGTTGAGTTCTAACAATCAAGACGATCCTATTTTATTCTCAGAATGTATCTGTGCGTTGTATAAACACCATCTAACAGAAGCCCTTTCACAATTCTGGGCAGATGGAGATAAGTACACAACACAATATTTTATTCGTTCAGAACGCTTCAATAAGTATTTTGAAGTATCAGGAAATTTGAAAGAAGATATGCGTACAAAGACTGCAGCTTTCTATGAACATTCATCAGCAAAGACAGCTCTTTCACGCAAATATAGCATCAACTCACAAGAAGCGATACCATTAATACGTCTTCCAGAGATGTATTACATTCTTGCAGAGAACACTTCTGACTTAACAAAGGCAGCTAAGTATCTCAATGCAGTGCGCAACAAACGAGGCTATTCACGTTCAGTTAACGTGCAATTCACTAACGCTGCAACACAACAAGCAGCCTTAGATAAAGAGTTCCGTAAAGAGTTTTATGCAGAAGGACAATATTGGTACTTCTTGAAACGCCATGGAGTCACCGCTTTATCTTATGATAATGCCGTTACTTTAACGCAAGAACGCTTTGAATTCCCATTGCCAGATGCCGAAAAAGAATATGGTTGGACAGCGTCACACGATGCTACTCGCTAATCACTTTGTATAATCCTTTAAATAAATAGCAAAGATGAAAATCAAGTTTCAATATATATTTTTAGCACTATTCGCAGGCTTTCTCGCTACATCTTGTAAAGAAGAAACCGTAGAACTCTATAATTCTTCCGACGGCGTATATTTCAATTACGGAACAAAAGATGGCCTTCGAGCAACTGTGAACTTTGCCGATTCTATATTAACAGCCCCTACAGAGATTTCAGTTCCTTTGAAGTTGAAACTCATGGGACGTGCTTCAGATAAGCAACGCACCGTTGTTTTAAAATCAAGAGCAGTGCAAGGAGTGGCAGAAGCAGTGGTAACATGTCCCGAAATAGTGTTCGAACCCAACGAATTCCTAAAAGATGTGATGGTGAAAGTGGCACGTCCTTCTATGTTAGACTCAACTTTCCAAGCAGAAGTATATATCAGTGATGTAGAAGGTAATAACCAAATAGGACCAGGACTCAAGAACTTTACCAGCTTTACTATCTATGCAAAAGAAGCATATTCAAAGCCTAGACAATGGGACGGCATGGCAAGTTCATACTTAGGAGAGTGGAGTATGGCAAAACAAATATTGCTTGTGCGCATCACAAAGCAAAACAATTTTTATACAACAAACGATTATAGCAAGTTTGTTCAATGGAACTTACAAGCGATAGACAGCTTGCGTACTCAACAAAAGAAGAGTCCACAAACTCCAATAACAATTGATATTCCATTTACAAACGATAACTCTTACAGCAAACCATGGTATTGGGGCAACTTGCAAGAAACTTATCTTGGAACTTATAACAGTGGCTCTTTCGTTGGACTTTGCAACGGCTTAGACATCACAACAGCCAATGAGTACACCACTTTGAATGGAAATGAGGCAGCAATGCAAAACCTCAACAAACAAGCAGTGGGTCAAATGCTTTTAAAGTATAACACTTATTATCAAGATGGTTGGCGTCAAGGAAGTTCATATAAAGACTTCTTCTATGTTCCAATGCTTCAAAATACAACCTATGAGTTGATTGAACCACAAGCATGGAAAGACGAACAAGGTGGTAAAGAGCTTATCGAAAAGTATTATGGAACCTACTCTTTAGAGAAATATCAGTTCATGGTAAAAGTGTGGTTACAACATAAAGGCAGCGATTTCGTTCTCAATCAGCTCTTCCCTGTTATGAACGAGTGGGGCAATGTGCATTGGGACGACTCACTAGGAGGCGAAGATGCTATCAAAGCTTGTAACAAATTGTTCCGTGAAAAAGTAGCTCAAGGAACCTATCCATTCACCTTCCCAGAGGTGCAATGAAACCTATTGAAAAATAACAATTTACATATTCTTCCATAAAAGCATAGCTATTGCAACACAAAAACATTGTTTTTAATATGTAAAAGCAGTGAGATTAAGAGCAAAAAGCAATACTTTTGTAGAACATAAAAAATGTGGTTGTTAGCCTAAAGCAAATATAAGTTTAGACAAACAGAAAAAACAACAGTTGTATGAACATAAAAAATATAATTCTAGTGATGAGCATTGCTGCCTTATCTTCGTGCTATGGAGATAAAGGAAACTATGTGTATAACTTCGATGAGATGAACTCTATCGATTCATTAGAGTTCACTCCAGCTACGGTTGAAACCCTAAATGGTAAGACAATCGAATTCACTCAGCCTTTAACAGCCGACGACACACAAAAAAGAGTAGAAGTAAAAGTGCGCCAATCACACCATAAAAATACCGATTTACTCGATTTTAAATGGATATTGTCTTATCAAAAAGATAAGAAAACTGTGAAAGATACCATTAAAACAAAGGGCTATCTCGATGTAACTCTACCCGTGAAGCAAGATACACGCATTTCTGTTCGCTTAGAAGTGAAAGACCAAAGCACAGGACTTGCATCTTATCGTAACTTCACTATTGCAACTCGTCCTATCTATAAAAACAGTTTGTTCTTCCTACATGGAAAGCCAGGCAATATGCGTTTGGGTAATATCGAAACCATTGGAGCAACAACTCAAGTGCGAAGCGATGCCTATAAGCTTATTTATAAAGATGCAACCAACGTATTTGCAGACGCTTATAAGTTGATGTATCATTATGGATTGGTGGCTGAAGGACGAGAATTCTTGAAGAAATATAACCTCATCGTCTTCTCAACCAACGGCGAAACAAAGGTTTATAATCCTTTCGGAATGGTGCCAAGATATACCGAATACAAAGATTTTGTTATTCCTCAAACACCTCAAGGTGCTTTCCTTCCAAGCAATATCATTATGACTGGCGACCCATCTAACCAATCAGACTTCTATTGTATGTTAGGAAAAGATGGTCGTTTCCTAACCGCTCGCACCATTCCTTCATTCAAAACACCTGCAACCGAAGGCTCCGTTTCAGACTATAATGTAACTGCTGCAGCTATTACAGCAAATGAATTCGTGTTCTGGGACGCACGTCACAAACGTTTCTTGCGTGTAAATAAAGACGATGGTTATGGCATTTGGGCAGAACAACAAGCTTATCAAACACAGCTTAACAACCCTGTTCTTGATGCAAATGTAGATTTTAAGGCGTTAGGCACAGCACTCTCTCCTAAGGATAAGACTGCAGTTTTAGGCTTTATTCAATATCGTGAGAACTACGAAAAAGCCAATCCTCATTTCATTTTCAAAGATAATAACTCATCTAACTATTATCTTTATCAGCTAACATCAACCCGTGCAGAAGGCGATGGCGATAATAATGAAGATGCAACAGCACCTGCATATACCATCAAGGGACAACAATTAGAGAACTTTACACCTTCTTCTCCTTCTACAGTTCTATACAACACATGGTTTAGTACAGCCTTTGTGTTCTATGCAGAGGGTGCTGATGTGGTGCGACACAATTTGAATAATGGTGATAAAACAGTGCTTTACACTGCTCCCGACGGCTATTCTATCTCTTGTATGAAGTTCCGTTCTGATGATACCTTTATCTATTCAGGCGACCTCGGACGCTATCTTACAATTGGAATGAATAAAGGTGACGAAGGAGCAATTACCGAAGTTCGTTTGAATACCGCATCAGACGTAGACGAAACCTACCCAATTGTGGTTTATAACACCGACAATGAAGGAAATAAATTGGGCAATATCAAAGATTTTCAGTTTGTTCGTGAATACTCATACACACTCCCAACGAGATAAGATAGAGAGTAAAAACAGCTGAAAAGCTATTGTCGACAAATGATTTAACATAACAACTCATCAATAGAAACAATCAACATGCAAACGTTTGTATCAACTTATGTGAAGCAAAAAGGAAAGAGCTTGTTTTTAACTGCTGCACTTTTGTGCTTTCCTTTCCTCTCTTTTGCGCAGAAAACAAGTAGTGTAACTGGTGAAATAAAGGGTTTGACAGAAGGTAAACTGCAAATTCTTGTACGAACATCAGAAACAAAATGGGATACTATTAGTACCACTCCGTTTTCTAATGGCATGTTTTCTTTCTCGCAAATAAAGGTTGCTCGCCCCATGTTTGCACGCATATCGGTAGTTGGTTATCAAGGAGGTTTCAACTTTTTCTTAGAACCTAACGCTACCTATAAAGCCTTGTTGCGTGATGGAGACGGCTGGTTTATCACTGGAGGAGAGTTGCAAAACGCACAAACGGAATATCAAAAAGGCTGTAGCGTGTTGCAAAATCAACTCGTAGCGTTACAAGCAAAAAGCGATAGTTTGCGCAAAGCATTAAAATATGGTAGTGCAAGTAAAGTCAATGATTCTATCTCTACGATTAAAAAAGAATTAGACATGCTTCGTACTTCTTATTTAGGTGCAAACAATAACATTCTTTCTGCTGCTTTAGTACTTCAAGAATTAGAGCAGATGGACGCTCCTTTAAATGCTTGTAAAGAGCTTTATGCACAGTTAGGAGAAGGCGCAAAAGCAAGTAGTTGTGGTGAGATTGTGAACCAACGTATACAACGTTTAGGGAAAATTAGCCGAGGAAGTAAGGCTCCCGACTTTACTCTTCCTACCTTAGATGGAAAGAATTTCACTCTAAGTGCAATGCAAGGAAAGGTGAAGATTGTAGACTTTTGGGCTTCGTGGTGCGGTCCTTGCCGACTCAATAACCCTGTTTTACGCCAGTTATATGCAGATTTCCATAGCAAAGGACTCGAGATTGTGAACGTTTCTCTTGACGAAAAGCGTGATCGTTGGGTAGAGGCTGTGAAACAAGATAAATTGGTTTGGACTCAGGTATCATCTCTAAAAGGTTGGAAAGATCCTGTAACTCAGCTTTATAGCATTACTGCTATCCCTGCAATTTTTGTGCTCGATGCCGACAATAACATTATTGCAAGCGGTTTACATGGCGAAGAATTGAAGAATTTTGTAAGCGGTTTATTTGCCGAAAAAGGCGCAAAATAACGATTAATCAATAAAATAGAGTTCTATAAAAGAGCATCTCTACAGAGTTAAACGCCTTGTAGAGGACTTAGAACTCTATGTGAAGATGATAGTAAAGTAAAAAATTAAGAATCTATATCAATATGAAAAAAGAACTTTTATGTCTTTTTATGTTCTGCGGTAGTTATGCCGTTGCTCAGCAGAACAATCATTATGTCATCTCAGGTTCAATGCGTATCGACTCTTTACGCTACACACCTGAACGTATTAAAAAAGTGTATTTGGCTCGTGAAGTAGACGGACAAAACGTTGTTGTCGACTCTGCTGTGGTAGAGAAAGGTAGCTTTAGATTTGAAGGAGTTGCGCCTGCGGATGTAGAACCCTATCACATTACAGGCTTTGACAATGGAAGTGTGCAGTTCTTTTTAGAGCCTGGCACTATCGAAATCGTTCCTTTTGATGGCCGTTTCCCTGTTGGTGCGCATGTAAAAGGTACACCAGCCAATGAAGTTCTTTATGCATATAAAAAGCAAGAGGGTGAAAATGGAGATTTAGCAAAGAAGCGTATGGACAAGGCTTTGGCTGCTTTTCCTGAGGCACAACGCAATGACGATAAGGCATTTTACCCTTATCAACGAGCTGTTTACTATGTAAATAGTCTTTCTCACCGCACTTCTGCAATGCGTTTTGTTACCCAACATCTCGATTCACCTGTTGCACTTTACATCATTAAATACGACCTTTTGCGCTTCTTCACACCTCAAGTGCTTGAAGAGGTCTATCTAAAATCGGTGCCATCAGAATTGAGAAAGCACCCAATGTATCGTGAACTCACCAACTTAGTGCGTGCTGCTAACTTGGAAGTAGGCAAACCTGCGCCTGATATTTCAGGTAAAACACCTGACGATAAAAGTCTTAGTTTGTCTGATTTAAAAGGAAAGTATGTGCTAATTGATTTCTGGGCATCATGGTGTGGACCATGTAGAAGAGAGTTTCCAGTGATCAAACAAGCCTTAGAAGAATTCAATGGAAAGATTCCTTTCACTGTATTGAGCTATTCAATCGATAGCAAAAAGAAAGATTGGGTAGATTGCATACAACGCAATAGTTTAACTCATGCCAACTGGTATCACATCTCTACACTTCAAGGTTGGGGTTCTTCAGATGCTAAACTCTATAATGTAGAAGCCGTTCCACGCACAGTTCTTATCAGTCCTGAAGGCGATATTATGGCTTTCGACCTACGTGGTGAACAGCTAATTGCTGCTTTAAGAAAGATAAGTAGCGGTGAATGGAAACCTATTTCAAAGCCAACTATTGTGGTAGACAATGGTTTATTGACCGAAGATGTGAAACCAGATGCTGCTGATCAACAAACTTATCAAGATTATTTAGCCTTTGATAAGGTGAAAGAACAACAGATTGCGCAAGGTATTGAGAAGCTACGCAACACAAAGGGAGAGGCTTATCTCAATACAAAAGATGGTGAAATAGATCGCACAAGTGTTGAAAAGATAGCTGAAATCAACTATATGGCTAATCGTTTGCACTTCCTTTTAGAGCACAACGATACTCCTTTGATGCCTCTTTTGATGCAACGTGATATCTTAAAGCTATTTAATAAGGAATATGGAAGACAGTTTGTAGCTGCTGTTGCGCCTTCTGTTTTGCAACATCCAAATACTTGTTCTTTAGAAAATAGCGTGCGTTCGCTCAACTTAATGCAAGGAAATGATGCTCCAGATATCAACCTTCAATTAGCAGATGGAACCGAAAAGCGTTTGAGTAGCTGCTTAGGTAAGTATGTATTGCTTTCTTTCTGGGAGTCAGATAATGCTTCTTGCAAAGAAGAAATGGCACGACTAAAGAAGCTATATGGTGAAACTAAGGCTCAAAAAGATAAATTCGCAATGGTAAGTTGCTCTTTAGATAGCGACTTAACCAAGTGGAAGAACGCAATGAAATCACTCGGTATCAATCGTGAAGGTTGGTTACAAGCATGCGATGGAAAGGGTGTTCAATCTATATCTGCTCGTCTATTCCATGTAAAAGATGTTCCACAACATGTGTTGATTGACCCAGAAGGAAAAGTAATTTCTTTAACATTGCGTGGTGATGAACTATTAATGCGAGTTAAACAAATACTTTCTGGCGACCTATATTATCAAAATGAAGGTGGAAAGAAATAAAGTATAAAAGGAGAAATCTCTCTTAAACAGGTTAAACGATATGTGATATATGGACTTTGTTTAAGGGAGATTTCTTTTTTTTATGATGAAAATAAGAGGGACATACTTATCCTGTTGATAGGTTAAAACGATTTAGGAATAAGGTCTACTATTACTAACTTTTATTGAATGACTATCCTTTTAGCGAAAAGAATGGTTGTAATGGTGTTTTCTTAGCGTAGAAAATAGAGCACGTTTGTGCTATGAATAGGAGAGTAAATCATTATAAAATGAAGTGAGAACCTTTATTTAAAAGGGTATTTATAATATTATTTTACCGCCTTATGGCCTTATATTCTTCTATATAAAGATGCTCATTTGGTTTGAAAACGTTTTGTAAACGATTGAGATAAGACGCTTAACTACATATAAATCATGATAGGTAGGTATTATATTTTTTAGAAGTTGTGCGAAAATACCTAAAAGTAGGTATTGTGAGACAAGGCAAATGGCTCTAACTTTGCCGAAAATTTTTAAAACCTTCACATTTCTTTAAAAAATGACTTTACTGCTCATGGTATGCAAACTCTTTCATACCATGATTGAGAAGCTTTGCTCTCAATTTATAAAAGCACGATAAGTCGTGATAAATTTGTTATGGATTATACAAAAAAGACGCTGCCTTTGCTTCTCGCACTAACGCCATTTACAATGTATAGCCAGGCACAATCAGGCGCACAAACGGAGCAAAAGAACGCAATGACCGACTCGGTTTATAAGATAAAAGAGGTGGTTGTGCGCTCCAATCAAATGTTAGGAAGTAAGTTTGAGGCACGTAATCGCACTGGTTCTGCTTATTATATTTCTCCCGAAGAACTTGGAAAATTTGGTTACACCGATATCAACCGTATGCTAAAAAGCGTGCCAGGTGTGAACGTTTACGAAGAAGATGGATTTGGATTGCGCCCTAACATCAGTTTAAGAGGTACCAAAGCAGAACGAAGTGAGCGTATTTCGCTAATGGAAGACGGCGTTTTAGCAGCCCCAGCACCATACTCTGCCCCTGCAGCTTACTACTTTCCAAATGCTGGACGCATGTATGCTATCGAGGTTTTGAAAGGAAGTAGTCAGGTACAATATGGTCCTTTCACCACTGGTGGTGCAATAAATATGGTGTCAACTCCTATTCCTACGAAGTTTAGTGCAAAGCTAAACACTTCTTATGGTAGCTATAACACGCTCAAAACCTATGCAAGTGTGGGCAAAAGCTTTAAATATACAGGCTTTTTAGTGGAGTATTTGCGCTACCAATCTGATGGTTTTAAGAAAGATGAGCCTAACGAACGCACAGGATTTCATCGCAATGACTTGATAATTAAGTTCTCGGCACAAACCAATAAGGAGCAAGGACTTAACCATTTGTTAGAGTTAAAGTTTGGTTTTGCTAATGAAACATCAGACGAAACCTATTTAGGACTAACCGAAAGTGATTTTGCTTCACGTCCTTATTACCGCTATGCGGGTGCTCAAAAGGATAATCTTAAGACCCGACATACACAATGGGTGGCTACTTATCTTATTAAATTAGATAACAAATTAAAGATAACCACCAATTTATATTATAACTATTTCTTCCGTAACTGGTATAAATTGAATGAGGTGAGAGCAGGTATTACCAAGGCAGAGCGTCGCTCTATTGATGCAGTACTTGCCGATCCCGAAACCAATGAGGATTATTTTAACATCGTAACAGGTAAGACGAACTACATAGGAGAGGCTTTAATGTTGCGTGCCAATCATCGTATTTACCACTCAAGAGGTATTCAATCAAAGGGAGAATACCGCACAATGCTGGGCGGAGGCTATCTTACTGCAGAACTAGGTCTACGCTATCATGCCGATAGTGAAGACCGATTTCAACAAGACGATGGCTATTCTATGCAAGATGGACGTATGAGTTTGTTCTTAGCAGGATTGCCTGGAAGTAATGCTAACCGCATAACTACAGCCCATGCGTGGTCGGGTTATTGGCTAGGAAAATGGTCAAAGGGTATCATTACCCTTACAGCTGGTATGCGTTATGAAGATGTTGAACTGCTTAATCGCAATTATACCAAGGCAGATCCACGTAGAACAGGAAAGATACGTATTGAAATTCCAAACCATGCTCGTGCTTTATTGCCTGGATTTGGATTCAATGTGAAGGCTCTACCCATTCTATCTGTATTCGGAGGAGTACACAAAGGCTTTGCACCTCCTAGTGCTTCGCTCTATCAAAAGGCAGAAAGTAGCGTGAATGTAGAAATGGGTATGCGTCTAACAACTAATAAAATGAAGTTAGAAGCAATCGTATTTAATAACAATTATTCCAATATGCTAGGTAGTGACCTTGCTGCTCAGGGCGGACAAGGTACACTTGAACAGTTTAATGTGGGTAAAGCAATGGTCAATGGTTTAGAATTGATGTTCCAATATCTACCTCTTCCAAAGCATTTTGCTTTCCAACTCCCCATTCAACTCTCTTATACTTACACCAATACACAGATGAAGAACGACTTTGAAAGCTCGGCTTGGGGACACGTTCACTATGGAGATGAGATCCCATACATCTATAAACACGCCTTTAATGCACAGATAAGTCTTGAACATAAGCGTGTAGAAGCCAACTTCGGAGCACGCTTTAATGGCGATATGCGTACGACTCCAGGACAAGGAAAGATTGCAGAACGTGAGAAAATACCTGCTCATGTCATCTTAGATGCGTCGTTAAAGGTACACGTAAACAAAAACATCACCATCAGCTTAAATGGTATTAACTTAGCAAATAAAAAGTATTTGGTGTCTCGTCACCCATCAGGTTTGCGTGCAGGACACCCCTTAGGCGTTTATGGTGGATTGCGTTTACAATTATAAAAGAGAAAAATTAGAAGAATAATCATTATCAATAAGTAATGTATAGATTTACAAAAGCAAATAGATTATTTGCCATTGCCTTACTCTTGTTTTGCGTTCTTTCGGTATCAGCACAGATACAAGGAACCATTTCGGGTACAGTTAAGAACGAACAGGGTGAAACTCTGATGGGAGCATTGGTGCAAGTGTTAGAAACTAAAGAGAAAGTCGTTACCAATATCGATGGACATTTCACCATAAAGGCTACTACTGGTCAGACATTGCAAGCGAGTTATCTTGGAATGTTAACCCAAAAGGTGAAGATTGGTAATCATTCTTTGACCATTGTTTTAAAGAATGACAGTCGACAAATAGACGAAGTAGTTGTAACAGGCTATCAGAATATCCGCAATAGAGTGTACACTGGTGCCGCAACATCAGTGAAGATGGATGATATCAAGCTTGAAGGTATTGCCGATGTGTCACGCATGTTAGAAGGACGTGTACCAGGATTGTCTATCCAAAACATATCAGGTACCTTCGGTTCAGCCCCTCGTATCAACATTAGAGGTGGTGCTTCGATCATAGGTAACGTGCAACCGCTATGGGTTATTGATGGAGCTATATACGAAGACCTCGTTCATTTGAGTCTCGATCAATTGGCTTCGGGCGATGCAGTGACACTTATTAGCTCTGCAATATCAGGACTTAACCCCACAGACATACAAGATATACAGGTTTTGAAAGATGCTTCTGCCACCTCAGTGTATGGTGCAAGAGCTCTAAATGGTGTGATTGTTATTACAACCAAGAGTGGAATGAGAGACACACCACTTCGTGTTAGCTATTCAACAGAGAACACCATACGTTTGAAACCACGTTATAATGATTTCGATTTGCTCAACTCACAAGAGACAATGTCGCTTTATCAAGAGATGAATGATAAAGGTTACTTCGGTATAACCAATTCATTATATGGCAGACGAAGCGGTATTTACTATCAATTATATAAAGATTTGAGTACCATCAATCCTGCAACTGGAGAATATTATCTACCCAATACGCCAGAAGCACGAATGAATTTCTTGCGCCAACGTGAGTATGCCAACACCAATTGGTTTGATCATCTATTCACATTGAAGCCTATCACCAATCATGCTATCACCATTTCGGGTGGCGGAAAGAATTCTGCTACCTACGCATCAATAGGCTTTTACAATGATGCAGGTTGGACAATTGCCGACAAGGTGAGTCGCTTTACAGCCAATGTAAAGAACACTTTTTATATAAGTGATAAGTTCACAGCAACGCTTACCACACAAGCTAACGTGCGTTCGCAGAAAGCTCCGGGTACAATGCCACAGCGAAAGAACAACACCTTGGGTGTCTTCGAGCGTGACTTCGATATCAACCCCTTCTCTTATGCATTGGGAACAAGTCGCACTTTGCGTCCTTATAATGAAGATGGAAGTCTTGAATACTACCGAAATAACTGGGCTCCGTTCAATATCCTCAATGAATACGACAACAATAAGATGAATATCTCTGTGCTCGACTTTAAAGTTCAGGGGGAAGGTATATATAGATTAAATCAAGACATGGCCATTAAAGCATTGCTTTCTATGCGCCAAGCCTATACAAGTACTACACATGAGGTACACGAAGGTTCAAATATCGTACAAGCATTCAGAGCCAATGAAAATCCATTTGTAGCTCAACAAAACATCTATTTGGTGCGAGATAACGACAATCCGCAGCTCCAACCAAAGGTAGGATTAACGCATGGAGGCATCTTAAACAAAACAGAAGCATCGCTAAAGAGCTTCTTAGCTCGTATAGCTTTCGACTTTGATAAACGCATAAACAATCATGATTTGAAAGCTTTTGTATTTACTGAGTTGCGTTCTGCAGAGCGTACGGTGAATCCTTTCCAAGGTTATGGAATCCAATACGACAGAGGAAATCAGATTTACACCAATCCTTTGATATTCAATAAGCTGATAAACGAAGGCAATAGCTATTTCAATTTGCAGAATAGATACGACAGAGGAATCACCTTTTCGTTTAATGGTACCTATGGATATGCAGGTAAGTACGTCTTTAATATGGTGCTCAACTGCGAAGGTTCTAACACTTCTGGAAAAGGAGCACGTGCTTTATGGTTGCCAACTTGGAACGTTGGAGCTAAATGGAACATCGATCAAGAAGAGTTTATGAAAGACTATAAAACGATTTCTCGTTTGGCTTTGCGTGCAAGTTACGGCTTAACTGCAAAGATGAACGAAGAGGCAATCAGTGCCAACTCAATTTATAAGAGTGGCATTGTCAATCGTTATAATTTCGATAATCGAGAAAACAAGCTCAATATTATTCACTTAGAGAACCGAGATCTCACATGGGAAAAGATGTATGAGCTAAACATTGGTTTAGAACTTGGATTGTTCGATAATCGCATTAGCACAACATTAGATGTTTATCAACGCAATACCTTTGATTTGATAGACCTCGTTCGAACCTCTGGAGTGGGTGGACAATATTATAAATATGCCAACTTTGGCGACATGCGTACACAAGGAGTTGAACTTGGTTTGCACACTAAAAACATTGTAACAGATAACTTTAGCTGGAGCACAAGTTTAACATTAAGTGCCATGAATCAAAAGATTACCCGCTTATTAAACACACCTAACGCCTTTGATATGGTGGTAGGAAGAGGCAGAGGCAACATTGTTGGCTATCCAAAGGGATCGCTCTTCTCGTTTAACTATCAGGGATTGAATAACAATGGTTTACCTACTTTCGACTTTGGGCTTTACCCTTCTAACAAAGGAGAGTATTCAAACATAGCAGGTGCCGACTTCCTCGACACCCAATACACCAAAACCTATTTGTTATATCACGGTCCAATAGAACCACAAGTGATAGGAGGTTTGTCGAATACCTTTAAATATAAGGATTGGACTTTATCATTCTTCCTCACCATGCAGGCAGGAAACAAAATTCGATTGAATCCTACCTTCGACCCAGAGTTTGGCGATTTGAACGTCTTTTCTAAGTCATATTACAATCGTTGGCTCAATCCTGGCGACGAATTCCATACTGATGTGCCCGTGTTACCATCACAAGAATTGATTGCAAAGGTGGGAAAAGAGAACATAGAACGAACCTATAACACCTACAACTACTCACAAAACATGGTGGCAGATGGTAGCTTTGTGCGAATGAAGAATATTTCATTAGAATATAATGTGCCTAACACATTCTTAGAGAAGTTAAGACTTCGCTCAGTAAGCTTGCGTTTAAATGTAACCAATCCTTTCCTTATCTATTCTGATAAGAAACTAAAAGGACAAGACCCAGAATACTATAAGTCTGGTGGTGTATCACTTCCTACGCCAAAGCAATATACATTAACGTTGAACATTGGTTTCTAATTACGACGAAATATGAAAAAATATATATCATTGTTGCTCTTCTTTGCACTCTGCTTCTTTTCGAGTTGCAACGATTTTTTAGACAAAAGTCCTGATTCGGATTTAGATGTTGACATCAATTCAGAAGAGAAAATAGCCGATTTACTTACAGGAGCTTATCCCGAAGCCAGTTATATTCCCTTCTTAGAGCCACGCACCGACAATGTAGAAGAGCGTGTAAACGGAGTGCATTCGCAGTTAAACGAATCGATGTTTTATTGGGAAGACTATGATCAAGAAGACCTAGACACCCCTCTAAACTATTGGAATAGCTGCTATAAAGGCATTGCACAGGTGAATAAGGCGTTGGAACTATTGAGCACCCGTCAAAAAACTGAGCGAGTAAAGGCTTTGTATGGCGAAGCATTTCTATTGAGAGCCTACCTGCATTTCATGTTGGTTAATATTTGGGCTGAGCCTTATGGGGGTAGTTCTACAAACCCTGGAATACCTTATATCACCAAACCTGAGAAGAATGCGTTGGTAGATTACGACCGAGGAACAGTGAACGAGGTGTATGACAAGATAGAAAAAGATTTGAAACTAGGTATCACCTTGGTTTCAGATAACCACTATAAGCAACCCAAATTCCATTTCAATAAAAAGGCAGCTTATGCCTTTGCGTCTCGTTTCTACTTGATGAAAGGCCAGTGGAAAGAGGTGATTGAGTATGCAGATTATGTGCTTGGAGGTGATCCTAAGACACAACTTCGCTCGTGGAGACAATATGCTGATGAGTTAGAATTTAACCATAAGAGTCTTTATCGCAAGTATATTTCAGTTGACGAGCCTGCCAACTTGTTGCTCACCACAACAGAATCACGTCTTGCACGCAACACTCCTAACGAAAAGTTTGGCTCTACTTTCAACACTGTAGATAAGATCTTTGCGCAAAAAGGAATTGAAGGCGGAGGTGATTATTCAAAGATGAACTTCATAGGAACCTATATTTTCACCTCATCTTTGGCACCTGTAACCACAGGTCGCTATTTAGCTAAGTTCGACGAACTATCTACAACAGAAAGTACAGGAACGAAACCACGTGGACTTTATGTAACAAACGTGCTCTTTAGTGTCGACGAAGTGCTTCTAAATCGTATGGAAGCCTATGCAATGCTAAAGAATTATAGTCGTGCTATCGATGATTTCCTACAATATACTCAAGGAAAATTCGGCTTTATGCCATCGGTAGATCGTGCTGTTTACCTATCAACCAATAGCGATAATTATAATGTTTACACCCCATTCTATGGTTTAACGCTCAAACAATTGGCAATGGTTAAACTCATTCTCGATTTCCGTCAGAAAGAATTTTACCAAGAAGGCTTGCGATGGTTCGACATAAGACGTTTTCATTTAGCTGTAAAACGTACCACAAAGAGTTCTTATTATTTCCCATTAGAGAAAGAAGACCCTCGAAAAGTTTTGCAAATTCCAGTAGAAGCAATTCAACGAGGTCTCGCTCCTAACCCCCGTGAGCGTCAAGAACTTATCCGTTAACTTTTAAAAGCATTCATATTGATAGCAAATAACAATGAAAATGAAGATAAATAAGATAGCTTTTCTCCTCCTTTTTGTGCTTAATTGCATTGCATGTAGTGAGGATAAATTAAACGAGGTGAGTGTAATCGATGAAGGAAAGGCGCAAATCGAGGCTACAGAGCTAGATAATTGGATTTTAAATAATATCACCAAGCCCTACGGAATCGAGGTGATTTATCGCTGGGAGAAGAACAATAATTCTGCAGGAGTATTCATCTATCCTCCTAAAATCGAAAAGGTTCGTGCCGTGTTAGAGGCAGTTAAAGAGCTAGGATTAGAGACTTATCGATTGAATGAGGTAGGAGGTAAAGACTTTTTGTTGGGTCGTGTGCCCATCAAACTATATCTTTATGGTGGTGGAAACCCTGATGAAAATGGGGTAGAGCGACTCTATAATCCACAACTTACAGCGGCAGAGATGTGCTTATACAATGTAAACGACTTCGAAGCAGGTAATGCCGACAAGGTGTTTGTATTGATGCGAAGTGTTCATCATCAGTTAGCTAAACGTCTTATGCAGCTTATGAACTACGATTATGATAAGTTCTTTGCCATTAGCGGACATCGTTATACAGGCACAACAGAGCCAATTGCAGCTCCACTTGGTTATGCTCAAACAGGCAAAGAGAAGTTTGGACTCGACAGTTATGCCAACAAACGTGGCTTTTACACCATGCTTTCGTTCCTTTCTGCCGAAGATGATTTCGCCGAAATCATTAGCTCTACACTCACAAGTACACCGAAAGAAGTGTTCGATGCTGGCGTTGCTGCCCAAACACCTGATACAGATATCGATCCAGAAGTAAACGCTCGCTATGCTAAAGAGGCAGAACAAGCCTATAAAGAGTTTATCGAAAAGCAAGCTTTTGTAAATGAATATGTACAGAAAAACTGGCATATCAACCTCAAACAGATGCAAGTAATTAGCGTTCGTAGAATAAATGCTTATTTAAAACAGCACTAAAACGATGAAGAAAATAAATATAACATACTGCCTTTTGTTGGTAGTTTTATTGGCAATTGGTTGTTCTTCAGACGACAATGTCTTCGACAAATCGCCCTCACAACGCAACAAAGAGAGTATAACTGCCTTGCAAGACGAATTGGTGAATGCGCCTTATGGTTGGCGAGTTCTTTACTTTCCCAAAACCGATTCATTGCTTTTCTCTAATCCTTCTGAACTAATTTCACAGCATGGGTTTAGAGGTCGCTACGGATATGGTGGCGATTGCTTCGTAATGAAGTTCTCAAAAGATAACAAAGTGAGTATGAGAGCCGACTTTACTGAGCAAACTGTGAATGAAGTTGCAAAGAGTGAGTATCTCATCAATCGCAATAGTTTCACACAATTAACCTTCTCAACCTATAATTATATACATCAATTGGTGAACGACCGCTTTGCAGGTAGCTCCGATTTTCTTTATATGGGTAAGAATGAAGATGGTGATTTGGTGTTCCGCACCGCTACTTATCTACAGCCAGCACGTGAATATATTGTGTTCACTAAATTGAAAAACGCAGAAGATACACTAGCAGTTGTGCAGAAATCTTACGAAAACCGCACTCTATTCGAGAAGATGGTGAACCCTCAACTCCTTATACATAGAGGCGGAAGAACCTATTTTCGCAGTGATATCTATGTGAAACGTGATGTCGAAACCAATCAAGCTCTATTGAAAGAGATCAAAGAAAAGAAATATTATCTCTTCCTTTTCACTCAGAAAAAGAACCCTATTCCAGGCTATCCAGCAAAAGAAATGACTGGTTTAGGATCGGGATATTCGGGCACAGAATATGGTATTACCTTTAGAGCAGGGCTCCGTTACGATAGTAAAACAATGTTCTTTGATTTCCAACGTGAAGGAAATCGCTTCGTTGCAGAGCTTGTTTCGGTATATGATCCATTGCTTCGTACAACAAGATTGGTAAGTAAACACTTGCATCCAGAAGGCGAATTCACAGGATTAAAAGCCGAAATTTGGGACGAACCCGTAGATAATAAATAAAAGTAAACACGTCATAGAATTAAAGATAATGAATATAAACTTGATAAAATATGCTTTGTTGGGTCTAACTCTGCTCACTCTTGGTTGCTCAAAGGGTGGGGAAGATTATCCAGAAGAAGACTATGAGGCACTCTTTCCCTTTAAAGGTGTAGACAAACCAAAGATATCTTACGAAGATCAAACAATACAATTGGGTGATCCCGACGCCTCTGTTGCCGACTATGTGTACCCTGGTGTGGAGATAAAAGAGAATGTGCGAGAGTATAAAGTGACGCTTGTTTGTTCGTTTAATGAGGTAGATATCCTTGGAGAACGTGTGAAAGAAGATGACATTTCTTCTCGTTATTTCGTGCGATATATCACTCCCGACAAGCAATTGCGTGTTATTTCAGCTAATAAACGTGACGAAACAGCGAGCGTGTTCCTAAACAATGGCAAAGAACAAACCATCACCTTTACTGCCAAATCGGGCTATCCTATGTACCTTTGCGTTAATGGTGTGGGGCCAAGAGGCTCTTCTATCAAGGCAACTATATCGGCAGTGTCTGAAGATGGCTTTACTATTGTGAAACCTTTAACAGTGAATGAACATCAGAATGAAGAGGGAATTGATAAAATCAAAGGTCCTTTCTGTGGCTATATCATTCTTCCTTAGAAAATAAAAGATACGTATGAAAAAAAATATTGTATTTTATCTTGCATTAATTCTTTTCTCTTTCGCATTCCAATCGTGTGAACATTGGGAAGGAGAAACAGTGGAATCGGCTTATCGTATGCCTACAATTCCCGACCCAAGCTATCAATTTAAACGCAATGGAAGTAGCAGTGTAGACTATCTTGAATGTAGTTTGTTGCGTGAACCCATCGACTATATCTACAATAGTTATCTTAAAATTGCGGCAATTATGTATCAAGCCAATATGGATAAGGTGCAAGACTACTACACTAACGGTGAGTTTGGGTTGAAACCAAAGGAAGAATTGGCTGCTTCTTCATTGCATCAGGCAGATAGAACACGCATTTTACAAGATGTAGAAGATATCTTTACAACCACAGGGACATTGAGTGGGTTAGGTAAGACCAGTCCTGGAACCTATCGAAACCGCAGAGCTACAACAGGAGTTGGGGGCTATGTGGGAACCAACATCGGTGATGTAAACATTGCTTTTGCCAATGAAAAGGGATTAGTTGTTGCCGAAATGTTCAACGGAATCATGTGGGGTGGCATCTACTTAGATAAGATTCTCAACGTACATCTTAACGATAGTCTTTATAATGATGCACGTTTGCGTCGTGAACACGAGAATACCAGCTTGCTTCCAGGCCGAAATTACACTGAATTAGAGCACCATTGGGACTTAGCTTATGGCTATTATCAATATTGGTTGCCCTTTATTCAAACCAGTGGACTAGCTGTTTTGCGTGAAAGTCGCATCAAAATATACAACGCTTTCGCCCTTGGACGACTCGCTCTCACTGAGTTTAGATACGAAGAGGTGCAAGAACACTTGCGATTTATTAGAGCAGAGCTATCTAAAGTGGCTGCAGTTAGAACCATGAGTCTATTAGTTGGCGATATAACTCTTGCCAACTTAGATGAAGATATCAACAACTCTTTGGTATTTTTATCGAAGGGATGCGGCTCAATTTATGGCTTACAATTCACATTACAGCCCTCAGGTAAACCCTATTTCACTTATGATGAGGTGAAATCTTATATCAACTTACTTACATCGGGTAATGGTTTGTGGGACAAAGAGCGTCTACTTGCCTCTGAAACAACCGAAGGTTCGCTTAAAAATGTAGCTGCTTCCATAGGTAAACGCTATGGACTAACACTCGATGATATTAAACATTCCAACTAAAAAACATTATATATCAATGATACATAGAATTTATTTCGCTTTATTATTGTTATTTTTCCCTTTCATTGCCAATGCGCAAATAGGGAAAGAGCTTATCCTTAATGGTAGTTTTGAGGATTATCCAGTAGTAACAACGCCTGTTTATGACGATGATGATGAGGACGATGAGCCAGTAGATCCAAACTACTTCGATCCTTATCTCAAGCCCGTTTATTGGTATTTCAATTCTTCTTTATCTTATTCAAGAGTGAAAGACGCTCACAGTGGCACCTTTGCAATCAAGGTTTATCCTAATGGTGGCTCGTTCTTTTCACGTGATAAAGAATTCAATCCCTATCACATTGTGGTGGAAGCAGGCGCAGAATATCGTTTAGAATATTGGTATAAGGGTCAAGCAAAGAACCCAAATGTCGTCGTAACCGTTGATTGGTACAAGGATTTGAAGTCGATTAAGAAAGAAACTCGTGATAAAGAGAAAGCCAAGAAGTTTAAAAACGAATGGCAAAAGATGACCTTTACATTTAAAGCACCAGCAGGAGTGAATCGTGCAGGCGTTGGTCTTTACATCGAAAATGATTTCGCTTCGGCAGAATCAGATGGCTATATTCTTATAGATGATATCTCATTTGTTCAAACAAAAGAAGGAGTTGCAAGCCAAACGCTCGAAACTCCATCGAATGTAGTGGCTCGTCCGCAGCAAAGAGAAATGGAAATGTCGTGGAATGGCATTGCAGAAGAAGGCGTTAGCTATGAGATTATCAAAGATGGAGAGGCAGTTGCCACCACAAAAGAAACCTCTTATATTGTCGAAGGATTAGAACCTGGCAAGTCATATCAATTTAGTGTGCGCACAATTAAAGGCACAGAAACATCTAAACCCTCTACCGTTGTTACGCAACAAACCCAAAGAATGAATATGGGAGTAGAGGAAGAAGGACGTATTCCTTATTTATATACAGTGCGAGAGGTAGGCACTTGCCCCCGAACTCTTCGTTTGTTCTATCACGATTTGGCCAATCCTAATGCCCAAATCACCTATAAAGTAGACGGAGTAGCGGTGACTCCCGTTAATGGTAGCATCACCTTCGCAAGTAAAGGACAACACTTCTTGCAAATAGAAATAATAGAAACCCCCGAACGTAGCTGGGAAATTGAGTACAAACTGAATGTAGATTAAGAAGAAAATGAAGAAACAAATAATTTATTTTGCACTGCTTTTATGTTGCAGTTTCATGCTTTTTGCCTGTGACAAGGATAACAATCAAGAGGTAAAAGATATTCGTTTGGGAGTGGAAGATGTGAATGAGGTATCGTTAAACAAGCTTTCTACCCGAATGATACTGCTCACTGGCGGTACAGGAAAGTACACAGTGAATGTCGCTGACTCAAAGATTGCCAGCGCAAGTATCAGCAAAGACACCCTACGTATTAGCGGAATACTCGAAGGAAACACTTATGCAACGATCCTTTCAGGCGATATTAAGAAGCGAGTAGCTATTAATGTGGTGGTACCAGAATTGAGTATTAGTCAAAATGAGATACGACTTTTCCCCCGAGATGAAAGCAAATTTGTTAGTTTGAATGGTGGTGGAGACGTTGCAGACTTGAAAATTGATGACCCCGACAAAGTGATTAATGCCAAATGGAATGCTAAAACGAATATTCTTGAGATACAAGCGTTCTATGAAGGAGAAGCAAATATTCGCATCATATCGCAAGATAAGAAAGAGAAAAACCTGAAAGTGGTGGTGCGTTGTGATGGAACTGCCGACCGAGTAGGCATTTATGGCACCACATCGCATAACCTTTACGAGCAAATGAATACGGTGATGGCAGTTAAACGCCCTGGAGTTGGCGTGTGGTTGTGCAATGGTGCACGCCCATCTTTCTCTAGAAAGGTACTAAAAATAACGCCTGCCGTTGTCAATCCCGTTGTAGGTACACAGGTAAATGTATCTTTCTCTATGGTTTATCCAGACGAATTTGCCAATAGTGGACTAAAAGAAGGCCAACAAAAGCTATGGGTAGAGGAAGTAAGAGAGAAGACTGCGGTGTTGCGTGGACGTGGTTTTAAAATCGTAATTCCATACGAAAAGAAATAAATAAAAGCCCTCTCCAGGCTCAATGGAGAATATATTTTATTAATAATAACTTTAAAGTAGACTTTATGAGAATTTTTACAAGCAAGAAAACGATGGTAGCAGTGCTTCTATTTTGCCTATGCAACACTGTCTATTCACAAACAACTTTAACGGTAAATACTGATGCAGGACAGCTATCTACAAAGATTTCGGAAGCGCAAAAGAATACCATTACAGATTTAAAGGTATCTGGAAAGATCAATGGAACAGACATTGCGTTCATCAGAGAGATGGCAGGAAGAGCATTAAACAATAACGCTAAGACTGAAGGAAAGCTCGTTTCTCTTGATATTTCTGATGCTCAAATCGTGAGTGGAGGCGGAAATTACTACACTGTTAAGCGTGGATTATCTTCGTTTTCTTATCAAACACAGGAAGATAACGTTGTAAGTCCTTACATGTTTTCAGGTCTTACCAACCTAACTACATTGAAATTGCCAAAAGGCACTACAAAGATTGAAAAGAATGCAGTGTCAGATTGTTCTAATCTAAAAGAATGTTCTATTCCAACTGCTGTGACTTCTATTGCTGATTACGCATTTGCTAAATGTAGTAAGCTTACTTCTGTAGTGATACCAAGAGAAGTTTCAAGCCTTGGTGTGGGTGCTTTTAAGAACTGTGATGAGCTTACTTCTGTTACTTTTGTAGAGGGAAATGGTCTAACTGTCATTGCAAAGGAAGCATTTGCATATAACAATAGCCTAAAAAGTATCACTCTTCCTGCTTCAGTAAAAGAGATAAGTGAGTCTGCTTTTAAGGAATGTACCGCTCTTAAAAGCGTTAACTTCTCTGCAAATTTAGAAAAGATTGGTGCAGGAGCATTCGAAAATTGCATTGCACTTGCAACCCTTTCTGAGTTCCCTGCGAGCCTTTCTGAGATAGGAGATAAAGCGTTTTTGAATACTGCTGTTACTGCTTATAGCGTAGCAGAAGATAACGCTGACTATGCAGCAGTTGATGGAGTGCTTTACGATGCAGACCAAATTTCACTCGAACTTTATCCTGCTGGCCGTGCAGATGCAACTTTTAAATTCCCTAAAACTGTTTCAAGTATTGAGGAATATGCTTTTGCTTATGCTAAAAACCTACAACACTTAGAGCTTCCAAACCATCTTACCAATGTAGGAGAATCGGCTTTTACCTTCTCAAAAATAACAAAACTAACAGCCTTAGCTGATGGACTTTCTATCGGAAAGAAAGCTTTTAGCAACTGTGCTGAATTGGAAACTGTTGAGTTTAAGGGTGCAGTATCAGGTATAGAAGAAGGAGCTTTCCAAAATGATAAAAAGCTTTCAGCTGTAACTTTTGCAGGAATTTCTGCTCCAGACTTTGGTAAATATGCATTTTATCCTCGAGCATTAGTTCTTAAAATCTATGTTCCAGAAGGATATGTAGAAAGATATCAAGATAAAATCACCAATACTTCTGCAGTTCTTGGTTCTAAGTATGAGGTGTTAGCAAACCCTGCAACTGGCATTCATGATGCGTCTTTAGATAACAATGTTGTTGAAACTGCTCGCTACAATGTAGACGGAACAAAGGCAACAACACGCACAAAGGGAATTAATATCGTAAAACTTTCTAACGGAAAAGTAATTAAAACAATCGAAAAATAATTTCGAATACTAACAATTCGGTGCAATTGCGTAAGGCAAAGAACTTCATTTTAGCCACGTAGTTGCACCGATTTTTTGTTTATAAACCTCAACTTCAATCGAAGTAGAACCAATATCTAACCTATTTCAGCACTAACTCCTATCTTCATCTACACTCCTTATATTTAAAGCATTATGGAGTTGCAAAACAAAAGCATTGACTTTGCGTTACAATTACTATGCTTTTGCCATGTAATAACAATGCTTTTACCTCATAATCTCAATGCTATTGGAAAGCGAATGAGTTGATTTTTGATGTGAGTATTTAACATTTTTAATAATCATATCCCCATAAATGAGGATGCGTTTAATTGAATAAATGCCTAAAAGTCGCTATTTCTGCATTTTTTAGTTTTACAAAATCACTATAAAAAGGTATTGTATATATCGTGAAATACCCATACTTTTGTCTCGTAATTAATTCAAGAAACAGATGAAAACTAAAAAATTAGTAATGCCTTTGGTGGTATTTTGCGTGTTAGGACTCAGCTCTTGTGGCGAAAATGATAGTCCTGCATTTAGTTCTAATGTACTGAAAAATACCGAATTGAGAAATATTCTTACCTCAAAGGGTTTCTCTTTCGATAAAGAAGGAAAGTTAGAACTGAACGAACTTGCTACTTCTACCGTTTCACTTGACCTTAGTAGTACGAAACTTACAGACCTTTCGGGTTTGGATATTCTGCCAAATTTGAAAGAAGTAAAACTCTCTAATAATGGATATGGACCAACTTTCGACTTTTCTGCGTTGCCTTCGCAAATAACAAGCGTAGACTTAACGGGCAATAACATCTATGACTTTGAAGGATTAGTAGACGTTAAGATCGAAAATGAGGAACCTAAAACAACCATTCTTCATGATTTTAAAAAGCTATATCTACCTGCAACTGCTAAATATAATGTAGAAGATTTGATGCCTTACTATCTTCTTAAAGGACAAGAAGCAGACATGCAAATGGCAGATGCAACGGGTAAGATGCAGAAATACAATACCATTAGAGAAATTCCCGATGCTACATTCAACTCTTATGTAAAGACCTTGTATCCAAGTATGTATGTAGATGGCAACCACATCGACATGGCTAAGGTGCCAACACTTGCCGATCAAGGTCATAGTTTCTTGTATCAACCAGACGAAGAAGAGGCTCCTGAGTCGCTTGAAGGTATCGAATATTTTGTAAATAACCCTTATTTAAAAGATTTCTATGTGGCTTTAATCTTGGAAAAACCTTATTCTGTAGGTCGTTTGATGCCCCGTTCAAACATAACAGGATTGGTAATTGGTAAAACAGAGATAGCAGGTGGAGTGGATTTGTCGAAAGCTACGAAGTTAGGATTCTTGATATTGTCTAATTGTTCAAGTATAACAGCACTCGATTTGTCGCATACTAAGATCTGTAATCAAGAGATTAAAGATTTTAATCCATTCGTTTCAAGTAGATTGCAGATATCACATTGTCCTAATTTAGAGTCTATCACCTTCCCAAAACCAGCAACCAACTGTCTACCTTCATTGCTATTAGGTGACTTACCCAAGCTAAAGAAAGTAGATTTAAGTATGATTGAGGCTACAGAGGAAATACATTTGTTTTTGGATAATACCGAGGTAGTATATCCAAAGCTAAAGAAACACTATAGCACTTCAAATAAAACGCTAAGCGATTTAGCAACAAGCGAAGAGCAAGTGGCGTTTTCTGTATCTAAAAAAATGCTTGAAACACCAGCCTTAAAAGCCTTTATTAAAGCCTATGGTCAATATTGTCGTGATGATTCTGAAATGTTTAGTGAAGAATTTGGGGCTGCTGCTTGGAAAGAAAATAATGAAGGTGAATGAGGAATAGCCCCCTCTTTCAACCATGGTTCATTTGAAAATTAGTAAGAGAGCATCTCTTTTTATCTCTAAAATAGACATAGAGAAATTATAATAACACAAATAATAAACCCCACATGAGTGCAGTTGAATCAACAGCTACGTTGATATCGTGGCTCATGTATCAATAAATTAAAATTATGAACACATGTATTTTGAAAAACATTAAGTATTTACTTGTCTTCAGTTTCTTCTTGTTAATGGCTTCATGCTCGTCTGATGACAACATAGAAAAGAAAGAATCACCAACAGAAGCAATAGATTTGGCTCGCAACTTCTTAACAGGCGACGTTGTTTTAAGTACTCATGCAACACTGAATGGAGTGAATAAGACCTTGCTTCCCACTGGTTGTCCAACTCGATTCAACTTTACTTGGAGTACAACTGAAAAGCAAGCCTTTACCATAAAGCTTGAGGATTTCACCATTGGAGAGATGCCTTTCTCTATAACTTACGTTTGCGATGCTAAGTGTATGCCACTTAATTCTTGGGAAAAGAAGGAATATAAGGGCGATGGTTGGTTGAAATTCAATGGTACTGATGGCTATATTGTGTTAGAAAAAGATGGTAAACCAAGTACAATGAATGGTAGTTTCGTGAAAGGTTACTACAATGTGAATACCCATGAGATTAACTTTATTGTCGATTATAATATGATGAACGTACGTTCTGAATGCTTCTTGCAAACCATAGACAAGTCTCGTACAAGTAAGTTTGATGCAGAATTCAAAAAATATGAGGCGGATCTTGCAGCTTACAAGAAAGAACACGGACTGTAAGAGAGTGTAGAACGGAAAGTAAAAGAGAAGTAGGGAGAGCGTATTTTCCTGCTCCTCTTTTATTATAAAGATCAATATGCGAAAGGAATATCTACTATTTATTCTGTTATTTCTATCTCTTTCAATCAGCACTTTTGCACAACATAGGGTAAAAATAACGATTAGAGAGGAAGGAACTCAGCAACCATTATTGGGGGCTCACATCACTATTGCACCCCATAAAGATCACCCCGACACCCTAATAGCTATTACCGATAAAGATGGAAAGGCGTTTATCAACTTAGAAAAGGAAAATGCGTCCTATTTTTATAAGGTGAATATGATGGGCTATGTGCCTGTGAGTGGCACGCTTTTAGCTACTGAAAAAGAAGTGAATATAGTGCTAAAAGAAGATGTTATGCATCTTAATGGGGTTGTAGTGACGGGTTCTCGCACCGAAAGACCTGTGAAGTTGTCGCCCATAACAACGCAAGTGTTGGGCGGAAAGGCACTTGTCGATGCTGGATATAGCGACTTACAGCACGCATTACAGCAAGAAACGCCTGGAATGAACATTCAAAAGGTGGGTTTTGGTAATGAAATTTCGATGCAAGGGTTAGACGCTCGTCATGTATTATTTCTGCAAGATGGGGAAAGAATGACTGGAGATATGGCGGGAAACCTCGATTATGAGCGCTTTAATCTGCATGCAATAGATCGAATTGAAATCGTAAAGGGAGCCAGTAGTACCCTTTATGGCAGCAGAGCGTCGGGTGCTGTCATCAATCTTATATCGAAAAAGACTCAAAAACCATTGGATATACAAGCGGGAGTGAGGTTTGCTCAAATGAATCAACGCAACTATAAGCAGCCAAACCCTAAGGATTTCCTCTATATGTTTGAGAAAAATAGCGACCGACCAAACCTCCAATCGTGGATATCTGCAGGCATAAAGCAAGGCAAGTTCACATCGCAAACAGATATATGGTATAGCTCAAGCGATGCTTTTTACATGTATCAGTCGGAGAAAGACAAAAAGGTTTATACCAAAGAGGCTAACCCTTTCTTGCCACACGACATCACTTTAACAGGCATTGCGGCACGTTCTCCAATGGGAATAGAGGGCACTGAGCATCTATCTGTGGCTCAAAAGCTTTATTATGAGCCAACTAAAAGTCTCTCATTGCAGGCTTATGGCTCGATGTTTTTTATGAATTCGTATGATTTAATACAAGATATGACCTTCTCACAAAGCCGTGATTTCATGGCAGGTGTAAAGCTTAAATATGACGTTAAGAATTGGTTTACAGTGAATTTGAGTCTACATGGTGACTTTTATGACCGCTTTAAGCGACACGAACGCATTGATGAAAGGAAGAATGTGTATAAAAGTAAGATCTTTGAACCACGTCTAACGCTCACCAGTAGCTATTTCACTGGACACAATATTATACTTGGTGTAGAGCATACTACAGATGAATTAACGAGCGATCGCTTTGTGAATAGGCGAATGACAACACGCTCTTTGCACGAAACAGAATACTTCTTGCAAGACGAATGGACTGTAAATAGCCATTGGATGCTCTCTTCTGGAGTGCGAACAAACTTCTCTAAGGCCTTTGGATTTATGTGGATGCCTAAGATTGCCATTAAATATGCACTCGATAATCATTGGGCTTTGCGTGCAAACTACTCGATGGGATATCGTGCTCCCAGCATAAAAGAACTCTTTTTCAATTGGGATCACTTGGGAATGTTTCAGATTAAAGGAAGCGAAAACCTTCAATCTGAGAAGAATAACTATTTCTCTTTGGGCGCAGAATATACCAAAGACCGATTCTTTATCAATGTGAATGCCTACGCAAACATATTTAATAAGAAGATAGAAGGCGTGTGGCGCATTTATGATATGCAGTATAACTTCGAGTATATCAATCTAAAAAGCCAGCGAATGTTAGGTGTTGAGGCGATAATGAAATGGAGATTGACCGACAATTTTATGCTTAATGCCACTTATAGCTATGTAAATGTGAGCAAACAGAATGGCATTCAGGTCAATACAACATCACCTCACGCTGCAACAGGCAGTCTTGATTATACCTTAAATCGCCCTAATTACAGACTGAAAACCATCTTTAGCACCTCAATTATGGGCGAAAAGAAGTTTGATGTGCAAGATAGAGTGTGGGTAAAAGAGCATAATAAGAGCTATGATGCTTATTTTCGCTGCATACTTCCAACCTATGTGCTTTGCAATCTTGCTGTGGTTCAAACCTTTTATAATAAAGTTAAGCTCACAGTTGGTGTCGATAACATCTTCAATTATGTGCCACATACCTTAGGATCGGGCGTAACTATGTTCAATGTGCCTGCCACTTGTGGTGCAAGAGGATATGTACAAGTAGAATTTTTGGTAGAAGATATTCTGAAATCACTAAAACATAAGAAATGAAACACTATCTCTTTATATTCCTTTTTGTGTTTTTTAGCTCTTGTACAGACTATGATGCAGAGCCATTTACAGGGAAAGTGCTACCCAGAGTCACTGGTTATTCAACAGGAGTAACCAACGATTGGCTGTATATTAATTTGCGAACAGGAGAGATGTTCAATCGAAATAGAGTGAATGAAGATATAGTTGAGGGTGCGCAGAAAGACCGATTAGATTGGGATATCGCCTTTTGTGGATATAGAATTCGCACCAATAGCGGTACATCAGGTAAAGGAAAGGGAGCTGCAATCGACCTTGGTTATGGCGAATACGATAAGTGGAAGACTGTTTCTCAATTGCCTTCTAATCTCAATTGGGTAGTAGATGATAGCACAGTAACCGTCACTATGTCTCGAAATGATTGGAATAAATACTTAATAGCCAATCAACTCGACTTCGAACAAAACCCTTGGTTCGATCCAAATAGAGGTCCTGCAACAACCAAAACCAGTGCAAATCCAATCTTAGCCAATGCAATGAGCTTCACAGGACCGCCTCCTGTGTATGCACCTTCATTTCATACGTATGTGATTCGCACAGCTAATGGAACGCAATATTTTAAGATTCAGATTATAAGCTGGTATAAAGCCGATGCGGAAATAGGCGATACTGGTGGACAGATAAGCTATTATTGTGATGAATTGAAATAAGAATATGGAAACAAAAGAGAATAAAAATTATTGGGGAAGAACCTTAGCGTCTTTCTTATTAGTGTTGTTTGCCATGCCATTGGGGCACGCTTTAATGAAAATAATGGAGAAATACATGAGCGAAGGCAGCATGCATGTGGCAGGATTTATGCTGGGTTTGGTAGGCTTAGTGATGGTAATAGCTGGCGTTTTCGTTAAGGGTGACACCCGACAAACGCTTTGGGGACTCTTTGGTGGATTGCTTTTTTGGACGGGTTGGGTAGAGTTTCTATTTCTCTATTATGCTCGTCGTTATGGTGTTCCACCCGAAATAGAAAACAATGTCGTCGTAACTAAACCCGAATACCTCATTTTGCCCGCCTCATTTGGTATGTGGATGATGACAATGGTGATGTATGTGTTTAGTACAAAGAATGGATGTGACTTCATAACGTGGATTCAAAAGGTGTGTTTTAGAGACAAACGCAAGGTGATTGTAACGCAACCCATGACCCGCCACACCAGTATTGTTACCTTTATGGAAATCAATATGATGCTTTGGGCATTCTATTTGCTTTTGATGTTCTGCTATGATAAACGATTTTTAGGCGACCATCACCCCGTAACTTTCCTCGTTGGACTAGCTTGTTTCATAGGTTCTGTGTTCATGTTTAAGCGTCAATTGAAACTAGCAGCATGGGGAAGTAACATTCGTATGGCTATTGCTACGGTCATAATCTTTTGGACTCCGATTGAAATATTAGGCAGAATTAATTTCTTTCGTGAGTTTTGGGTGGAGCCAGAGAAATATAGTTTGGAGATGATAGTTATCTTAGTGATGTTCTTAGGCTTAGGAGTTTATCTCTGGAAGAAAGGTGCTTCGAAGAGAAAGAAACCGCAATAAGGAGAAAAATAGAGTCGTTATCTTTCCTTTAATCCTATTGAAAAGGAGCGCAAAGCAATAATAAAGCGTTTTTTACACCTTATTCTTTCTTCTCTTTTTCATTCTATGATGAGGGCGGATAGATGCTTGTGCGTAAGAGTTGCATCGTGATGGATAAGATAAAAGAGCTTTCTTTTTGTCCTTATGCTTTGCCTTTGTTTTTCGGCATTGTAGCACTTGTGTCGCAAAAGCATTGACTTTGCATTGCAAAAGGATTGATATTACACCCTAAAAGCATTGAGATTGGTTGGCAATTTCAATGCTTTTATTTTGAAATAGCACGAGAGTGGAAAAGAAGATAGTGTGAGAAAGGATTGTAAGTGGAATATACTTGGAGGGTTGATGCTTAAAAAATGGAAAAAACGTTCTTTCCTTTTGTTCATCAATAGTCACTTCTTAAAGTTCTTTATAGGGGGAGAATAATGTTGATAAAAGATGTGGATAATTCTATTCTTATTTGTATCTTTGTCATTCCTGTATACACTTTAATCAGGTGTTTCGATGCGCTTGCAATGCAACTCACCTGTAAGTATGGCAGAACAAGAATAGATAGTATTCTATATTACTACGAAAATCAACCCAAACAATTCAAATAACTTCAATAGAAATGACCTCATTAAAGAATTTATTGCAGACTTTTCTGCCACTGAAACCCCATTCAAAAGGTTTTGTTAAGCCTGCTTTGGTGGCTTGTGCGCTATCTTTTTTTAGTGCATCTGGCTATGCACAAGACTTTAGAACCTTGCGAGATATAAAGGTAAACGACACTGCTCTCGACCTTTCTACAACCAATTGTAAAGTCATTCCACGCAATGCTATGCACTCACGTTATCGACTTCAGTCGCTCATCTTACCACTTCAACTCGACTCAGTGGGCACTCAAGCATTCTTTGCGTGCAAAAATATAGAAGGAACTTTACGCTTTCCTGCCACAACAAGGGTTGTAAGTGCTGCTGCATTCAATGGTTGTAGCAAGCTAACCGAGCTTTCGTTCGATGGCTCAACACGCTTAGGAGCCTTTGCTTTTGCCAACTGTCGTGGACTACGTGTTGTGCGTTTATCGGCAACTGTTCCCCCTGTTTGCGCCGATAATGCTTTCGATGGAATCGATTTAAGTCGTGTTCAGCTTATAGTTCCTGCTCAATCACGCAAAGAATATCGCAAAGCTCAGGGCTGGAGACATTTCTTTGGAAAGCAAGAAGTGGCGAATGTGTGTCGTCCAGAACAAATACTTGTACCTCGACCACTCACACTTGAGGTTTATTCTACCGATAATTCTACTAAAAATTCAGATAAGAAAGCTAAGACAAACAGTCTTCTTCCACTTCAATGGGCAAAGGTTGTAGGAGTAGAAGCACCTCAAGAATTGGCAAATGAGAAGATGCAAGCAGAGCGAATACTTGGCGAACGCACTGTATTTGCAAAGGGACGTCGTGGCGTTGGACCTGTAGTTCGTCTTCAACTCGACGCTTCTCTCACCAATGATGAGGCTTATACCTTAGATATTTCAAATAAAGGAGTAGTGATTAAGGGTAAAACTGCTACGGGAGTGTTTTATGGTTTGATGACACTCGAGCAACTTTGTATTGGTAATGGGGTTGCGGCTCGCTCGGTAACTATACCTGCTTTGCACATAAAAGACCAGCCTCGCACTGCAATTCGTGAGCTAATGGTAGACCCAGTGCGCCATTTTATTCCCTTTGAAGACCTTAAAAGCTATGTAATTGAAATGGCTCGCTACAAGTATAACGCCCTTCATTTGCACTTAGTAGACGACCAAGCATGGCGAATTGAAATCAAAAAATATCCTGAACTCATCGAAAAGGCTTCCGATCGCATTGGAATGGACGACATGCCAGAGCGTATTAGCGGTTATTATACGCAAGAACAAATGCGTGAATTGGTGCAATTCGCTGCTAAATACCATGTAATGGTGATCCCAGAGGTTGAACTTCCAGGCCATGAAGTGGCTGCAATACATTGTTTTCCACAGCTTTCGTGTGCTAAAAAGCCTGTTCCTATTCGCCTAACTTGCGGAGTTAGCAACGATTTGCTTTGTCCTGCAGAGCCATTTGTGTACGAATTCTTTAATAATGTGTTGAAAGAATTGGCCGAAATCTTCCCTGCTCCTTATGTACATCTAGGTGGTGACGAGGCAGGTCAGCCCCCATTAGGTGCTTGGAGCAATTGTTCTGCATGTACAGAGTTGAAGAAAAAGGAGGGATTTAAAGAGAATTGGGAGCTACAACAATATCTTTTCGACCGCATTATTCATCAACTTAAGTTGTTAGGAAAGAAGCCTATGTATTGGTATGAGCAAGAATTTAAGACCATTCAGCCTGGTTGTGTGGTGTATGCGTGGCGACATGGATTGACAAAAACAGCCATAGATGCTGCTGTTCGCAATAATGTTCAGATTATGCTCTGCCCAGGTGAGCACTGTTATCTTGACTATCCAGAGCAAAAAGGAGACATGCCCGAAGTGAATTGGGGTATGCCTGTGACCTCATTGGAACAGACTTATAAGCTAGATCCTGCGTGGGGACAAGACGATAACTTTGTTCGTAACACCTTATTGGGCGTTAGTGGAACGCTATGGAGTGAGAGTATTAACTCTACTGAGCGTCTTTTTTATCAAACATTCCCACGTGCTGCGGCTCTTGCAGAAGCGGGTTGGAGTATGCCTGAGCGTCGAAATTACACCGATTTCCTTCGCCGTATGAAGCCATTAACCGACGATATGTTGCGTAGAGGCATAGCAGTAAATGCTAAATAAACGAGCGATAAGGGCAGAGATGCTTATCATAAAGTTTTCAATAGCTTTTGTAAAGTAGATGGAATAAGGGTGAGTTGAGCAGATAAAAACATTGTTCGAGGTGCCAAACATATCATTCAAGAAATGCAATAGAGCTCTCGTTTTAAGTCTTCTTTGTCGCCTTGCTATTTCAACTTTAAAGCATCTGTAGTTTAATCGTTATATTATGATGAAATAAAAGGATTGAATTTGCATTGCATTTTCAATCCTTTTGCGTTGTAATAACATTACTTTTGCACTTCAATCTCACTGCTTTTATAACGAAGGTGCTACATCATCGATGAATAAAGGGGTGAGAGTGGGGGAGAAGGGGAGAACAACTTTGTTATATAGGAGTGAAAAATAGCTTTTAATTCGTTATTCTTATCTGCTTATTTCATCTTTAAAAGTCATCTTATAATTCTCCTTTTCATTAAATAAATGCTCGCTTTGCCACTTGATGGTGAAGTGATTGTATTCTAAGGCGAATACTTTTGTTTTATGATAGCAATTTATATGAAAACATTTGTGTATCTTGTTTTTTTTTACGAATATTGCAAAAGCATATTATAAGACTATCGAAAGTCGGATTAACTAAAAACAAATCTATGAAGAAAATATTACTGAGCCTGCTTTTTATGGCTGTAAGTTGCATGACTTATGCACAACATTTTATTACAGATGCTAACTTTAGACAGAAAGTAGAAAAGGCTTTTCAGACTAAAATGAACGTTATTGGCAAGAAGTTCTATAACACAAAGGGACTAAAAGTGTCTCCTGAAGAGGAAGAAACATTGCATTTCTTATATGCTTACATGCCAGTAGCCGACGCAACGGATTATCCTACGTCTTATCATCTTAACAATATACGAACAGCTTTGCGTACAAAGCAAACTATGTCGTGGGGAAAAACGGTGCCAGAGTTGCTCTTTAGGCACTTTGTTCTGCCCATGCGTGTGAATAATGAGCCCCTTGATAGCTCTCGTGTAATATTCTATCGTGAGCTAAGCGAAAGGGTAAAAGGTCTTTCTATGAAAGATGCTATACTCGAAGTGAACCACTGGTGCCACGAAAGAGTTACCTATGAGCCATCGGATGCACGCACCTCTTCGCCCCTACAATCAATAAAAACAGGACGTGGACGCTGTGGAGAAGAAAGCACATTTACCGTTGCTGCGCTTCGTTCTATTGGCATTCCAGCTCGCCAAGTCTACACTCCTCGATGGGCACATACCGACGATAACCATGCATGGGTTGAGGCTTGGGCAGACGGAAAGTGGTATTTTTTAGGCGCATGTGAGCCCGAACCGGTTCTCAATCTCGCTTGGTTTAATGAGCCAGCGTCACGTGCAATGTTGATGCATACACGTGCTTTTGGAGATTATGAGGGTCCTGAAGAAGTGATGTTGCGCACCAATAACTTCACAGAAATCAATCTAATTGATAATTATGGCAGTACATCACGAATCGATTTCAAGGTTATTGACAAGGCAGGAAAGCCAGTTGATTATGCCAGAGTGGATTTTAAAATTTATAATTATGCCGAGTTCTTTACTGCAGTATCAAAGTACACTGAGCCCGATGGCTCTACTTTCCTTTCTGCAGGAAAGGGAGATTTGATTGTATGGGCATCGAAAGACGATCAGTTTGGTTATGCTAAAGCATCTTTTGGAAAGGATAAATTCATTACAATAAAACTCGATTATAACGAAAATAACGTACCTAAAGAAGCTAATCTCGACATTGTTCCACCTCGTCAAAGCGCCTCTTTACCAGTCGTAACAAAGGCTCAAAGGGAGGAAAATAATCGTCGTTTTGCTTACGAAGACTCTATTCGTCACGCCTATATTGCAACCTTTCCAACTGAAGAGTCGATGAAAAATTATCGTTATAGTGCTGCAATACCTTATATAATAAAGGCAAGAGGCAATTGGAAAGTAATTCAAGCGTTTGTTGAAAAATATGCAAATAATCAAGAAAGAGCGATTAATTTACTTCAAACTTTGAGCGATAAAGACCTTCGTGACATGCCTATGGAGATCTTAGAAGACCACATGAATGCAAAGAGCAATCAGCTTTCACCACGTGTTGAGAGTGAAATGATACTTAAACCATTCAAGAAGTTCTTTGAAAAGGCATTTGCAAAAGAGGCTGTAAGCTTTAGAAAGAATCCTGCTTTGTTGGTAGATTGGATAAGAAAGAATATTCGAATGAATCCCGATACTCGTGCTATGCGTATTCCACAGACCCCAATAAGCGTGTGGGAAAGTAGGGTTACAGACAGCAGAAGTCGTAATATTTTCTTCGTAGATGTAGCTCGTAGCTTGGATATTGAGGCTCGAATGGATCCTGTTACAGGTAAAATTCAATATCGACAAAATGGTAATTGGGTAGATGTTGACTTTGAAACAGTGGAGCAACATACCGCAAAAACAGGCAATTTGGTGTTGACTTTTACTCCTGATGGATTCCTTGATGACCCCAAATATTATAGCCATTTCACTATAAGTAAGATCGTTTATGGCCAGACTTGGATGATGAATTTCGACGAAGGACAAGTAGATATGGGTGGAGGAGCAACATGGTCGAATACCTTTAAGAATGGTGCTACCCTTGATGAGGGTACCTATATCCTTGTAACAGGCCAGCGTATGGCTGATGGTAGCGTTCTTGCTCATACCAAGTTCTTCAAGATTGAGCCTGGAAAAACAACCACACTTCCGCTCGAAGTACGTCAAGAAAGCGAAGGAGTGAAGGTAATTGGTAGCTTTAATAGTGAGGATTTATTCGATAAGGACGGCCAAAGTGTGTCGATATTAAGCCAAACAGGAAGAGGATATTATGTGTTAGGAGTATTAGGTATTGGTCAAGAACCAACCAATCACGCCCTACATGATATTGAAAAGATGAAAGAAAAGCTCGATAAATGGGGTCGTCCTTTTGTCTTACTCTTTAAGAATGAGGCAGAAGCAAAGAAGTTCCAAGCACAAAAAGGCGAGTTTCCTAATCTCCCAAACAATACTATTTTCGGTATAGATAAGGACGGATTGATTCAACAAGAGATTGTAAGAGAAATGAAATTGCACAACACTGAGCAATTACCTATATTCATTATTGCCGACACCTTCAATCGTATTGTGTTCTTATCTCAAGGTTATACGATCGGATTAGGTGAACAACTGGTTAAAACAAGCAGTAAACTATAAAGCATGAATCGTAGAGATTTTGAGATAGAAATATGTGCAAACAGTGTTGAAAGCTGTTTAGAAGCACAGAAAGGTGGGGCAGACCGTGTTGAACTTTGCATGGGAATACCCGAAGGTGGCACCACTCCTTCGTACGGAGAAATAAAGATGTCTAGGCAAGTTTTGAACGAAACACGTCTACATGTTATCATTCGTAATCGTGGAGGCGACTTCCTTTATACCCAACAAGAGCTTCAACGTATGGCAATGGATATCGACCTTTGTCGTGAATTGGGCGTTGATGGGGTTGTGTTTGGTTGTTTAACGGCCGAAGGCGACATCGATGTGGAAGCCAATCAATATCTAATGTCGCATGCAAAAGGCATGAGTACAACCTTTCATCGTGCCTTTGATCGTTGTAAAGACCCTGAGAAAGCATTGGAACAGTTGATAGAACTCGGCTTCGATAGAGTCCTTACATCTGGTCAACAGCCCACTGCTGAGCTCGGAATACCCTTACTTCGTCGTCTGGAAGAATTGTCAAAAGGACGAATAAAGATAATGGCTGGTTGTGGAGTGAATGAAAAGAACATTGCACATATTCATCAAGAAACATCCGTTCGTGCCTTCCATTTCTCTGCTCGAGAACCCTATTCAAGTCTAATGACATATTCCAACCCCTCCGTTTACATGGGAGCTGAGGGCGCAGACGAAGATACTATCATGCTAACAACAGAGCGTAGAGTGAGCAACACGATAGAGGCTCTGATGGAGAAGGAGTGAAACTGGAAACCGAAAAAATAGATAAATATTACAAGAAACAATGCTTGGAGCGATTATTGGGGATCTTTCGGTATGGACTTGGATAAATAATAAAAGTGAATTTTACTCTAGTTTGATCTCAAAAGATACCAAATTATCTGAAATGACTATTGCTTTAGTGGGTATAACCCATGTAATGCAGCAAAAAGAGCAATGGGAGTGGAGGAATATTTATAGTTGTTTGTTTTCATACTATCGAGAAAATAGAAGTCTAAGCCATTGTAGTAATGATTGGAATGTTTGGTTAGAAGAAGGGAAAAATATAATTCCTAATGATGTTAAGATGGTTCTTCATCTTGCAACCATTATCTATTGTGGTTGGTTTGATAAGCCTATAGAACAAGTACATAAGCTCAATTTGCTGTATCATGGTAACAAAGAAACTTATTATTTATCCCAACTTGCGGTAGTAATAAGTAGACTTCGTCATGGATTTTCTAAGATAGAAGCAATTAAAGGAATTGACTATATCTCGAATTGGTCTGAGGTTGTATCGCCTTCTCCATTAGGATATGCTTATTATGCATGGCAATGTTTCAGTCATTCATGGGACTTTACTTCTGCAATTCATAATGCAATGCGTTGTAATTATGGTAACAAACATATCTTAGGAACATTAGTTGGTGCTTTAGCTGATGCAATGTATGGTTGTGAAAGAGGGTTACTCAAGAAGAAATACAGCGAAAACATTGATTTTTTGATAGAGATTCCTTTTGCTATTACAGAGATTATAGAACCCGCTTTAACTGCAATGACCTCTATTCAACGACATTTCTTTCCTAAGAATAGTGCTTTAACCAATGTGGAAGTACATCAATGGACAGCAATAAAGAATGTTCTACAAGATCAAAGATATAATGAAAAGCAATATAGTAGCATTTTAAAATCTTTTTATACAGGTTGGGATTGTCGTTATGGACTTTATCTTGACGATGGTTGGTGCTATGTTTATAGGAGCTTTCACTTGTTATTTCGTTTTAAAATGCACCGTGGAAGCGATGGAATGTATAAGGTGATATGTTTAGAGAAGGCAGAAAAAGGAAATGATTTAGAGATATATGCTCAGCAAATTATTCAAGAAATATTCAATAAAAGTATTTATCATTAAGATTTAACAATATAAGATTATTATGGACGCAAGGCGATGTATGATTGTAGACTTAGAGAAAAAAGATGATAAACAAATGTTTATTACCGAGCAAGTCGAAAGTATACAGCAGAGTAAAAGTGGTGGTTGGCTTATTCGTTTCAAATCTTCTCCTCGTCTTTTTCAATACAACAAAGCACGATTACTCTATTTAACACAACCTGAAGTCATTAATCTTGAGGAAAAAGGATTATATATCAATAATATACGCATTGCCAATGTTGCAGAGATCTTACGTTTCTCTATGCGTCAAAGTAATTTTTATCGTATTACTTATACAAATGGATTTACAGAGAATTTACTTGGAAAAAATGTCTATATAACACGTACTCCTATAGATAAACAAGGCGGTTCAACATGGGATTATTTGAAAAAGCTTGCAGAAGAAATAGGCTTATGTGATGAAGAAGGAAATAATATACTTTCTAAAGGTTATAACCTGATAGACCTAAAGCGAGACAATGTACCCTTATCTCAATTTCTTGGAGATAAAACAACATTGAAAACGCATTCTGAGCCAAAGCAAGTTTATTTCCCATTTGGATGTAATGCTAGTCAAAAAGCAGCGGTAGAAGCAGCTTTAACCAATCAAGTAAGCATTATACAAGGCCCTCCTGGTACAGGTAAAACGCAAACAATTCTCAATATTATCGCTAATTTATTATTAGAAGATAAGAGTATTCTAGTGGTTTCGAATAACAATTCTGCAGTAGAAAACGTGGCAGAAAAACTTGAAAGAGAAGGCTTAGAATTTCTTGTTGCACAGCTTGGTAATTCAGAAAACAAAGGAGAATTTATTAGAAAGCAGATTCCTTATTATCCCGATATGAAGAGTTGGGAGTTGGAAGAACCGTCGGTTATAAAGCGATTAGCAAAAGAGAAGCTCCAAATTGTTTCGCAAATGTTTGATGATCAGAGAGAATTAGCGAAATTAAAAGCGGAATATAATGCTTTGATAACAGAGAAAAAGTATAATGACCAATTTAACATAAGGATTATACAAGATGGTGATTGGCTGAAAAATAAGCCATCGGTAAAGTTAATGGAGTTGCTAAATGTCTGCCAATTAATGGTAGAACAATCAAAGAAACCCAGTCTATGGTTTAGCTTAAAATGGTCATTTATATTAGGTCTTCCCACTCTTTCGTTATTGAGAAAAGATCTATCAGGATTTCTTGCGATATTAGAAAACGCCTATTATGAAGCTCGTAAAAGTGAAATAGAAAAGGACTTAGATGCCATTACTACAAGGTTGCATTATAACAACCTCGAAAGTAGTGTCAAAGAGCTAACAAATTCGTCATTGCAACTACTCAAACATAAAATAGCTAAACGCTATGTTGGAGGGAATAGAAGCGTATTTACAATTAAAGATTTAAGATTAAAAGCCCAGAAGTTTTTAAAAGAATATCCAATTGTATTGAGTAGTACTTATAAGTCCAATACAAATATCGGCCTAGATTATGTTTTTGACTATGTAATAATGGACGAAGCATCGCAAATAGATATCAAAACGGGAGCTTTAGCTTTATCTTGTGCAATGAATGCAGTTATAGTTGGAGACGATAAACAGCTTCCTAATGTTGTAAGTCAAGAAGAAGCACTTGCTCTTAATGCTATACAAGCAACCTATAAGGTAGACAATCGCTATAATGCTGTGACACATAGTTTCTTAAAGTCTTGTTTAGAGGTATTCAAAGAGGCTCCTATGACCTTGTTAAGAGAGCACTATCGCTGTCATCCAAAGATCATTGAGTTCTGTAATCAACAGTTTTATGATGGCGAATTAATATCTATGACTACAGATTCAGGCGAAGATAATGTCCTACAAGTGGTGCGTACAGTAAAGGGTAATCATGCTCGTGGACATTTTAATCAACGAGAAATAGATGTAATTATAGAAGAAGTGCTACCTAAATATATCGATAAAGGTAGCTTAGGCATTATTACTCCTTATCGAGAGCAGGCTCAAGCTATTAATAAAATACTGAAACAAGATATTGCTAGCACCGTACATAAGTATCAAGGACGAGAGTGTGACACCATAATTATGAGTATGGTAGACAACAATCCTACTGCATTTTCAGATGATGCAAACTTGTTTAATGTCGCTATTTCACGTGCGAAGACACATCTTTGCATTGTTACCAATGGAAATGAGATGCCCGAAGATAGTAATTTATCGCAGCTCTTAAGCTATATTCAATACAATAATTTTGAAGTAAAAGAAAGTAAGCTTCGTTCCATTTTCGACCTATTATATCAGCAATACACTGCAGAACGATTAGCTTATCAAGCTAAACATGCTCAAATATCAGATTATTTCTCTGAGAATTTAGTGTATGATGCTTTGAATAAGGTGTTAAATGAAATGGAAAAAAACAATCTTTCGGTTGTGTGCCATTATCCTTTAGCTAAGCTGATTGACGACTATTCTCTTTTGAATGAAGATGAACGAGCTTTTGTTCAGAATCCTTTATCGCATGTAGATTTCCTTATTTATAACTCAATCACTAAGCTTCCTCTATTTACAATTGAAGTAGATGGGTGGGGATTTCATAAAGATCGTTCTGTACAGCAAGCAAGAGATGAATTGAAAGATGCAATTCTTACAAAGTATAATTTAACTCCATGTCGCATATCTACAACAGATACCATCACAGAAGAAGTGTTGAAAAAGATTATTCTTGATAAAAGAGGGGTGCATGTTTGATGCTTTACGGATTTTATGCCTATAATAAATAAATCGTTGAACTTTTCTTTAAAGGATAAACGAAGGACGTGATAGGAGAGAAATAAAGCTAAAATATGAGTATATATCTTTGGTTTTATTATGTGTTTAGTCGAGAATTTCAGAGCTATATTATAGATGTTGATAACGGTATACAATATAACGTCTAACTATATTTAAAACTATTGTTTTGCAATAACATTGCTTTTATTGTCTAAAAGGATTGTTATTGCGGGCTAATATCACTACTATTATAATGTAAAAGCAATGATATTGAAGTGGAGAGCGATGATTAGGTGATCTTTACGCTTGAATTTGCAGCTTGAAAAAGCTTCTAATAGTTGAGTTTTTACTTGCAAATGAATTAAAAAGACCTGTTATTTAGAACTAGAAAAGGGTGTCTAAATAACAGGTCTTTATTTTATTCTTCCACTATTTGTGATGCAATATAATCTCATTCGTCACAAAGTTAAATAAAAGAAACGTGTTTTGTGCCATTGATTTGAAAAACTTTCGCTTCAAAGCACTTTTATATTGCTTTTCTTTAGTAAGTTGTCAGAAAACTTGTTTAGGAGAAATTGTGGGGCAAGGAAACTTTATTTAATGTAATATAATATCAACTTTTATTTTTTTTTGTAGCGATAAAATTGTCCAAGAATGATTGTCTATAGCAATAGCATTACATAAATTCTTTTATATTAATAACTTGAAAGACCATATTACATTGACTTCCTTCGTATAAAAGTCCAATGTGGTTTTTGTCAATTGACGTTATACAAGAATATCCAGCTCCTCGTAGTTCATCAAGAAGTATTTTCTTTCCCTTCCACGTTTCTCCATCATCATTGCTCGATTTTATAGTTATATGAGTTCTAGATACTTTGTTGTCAGGGTTACAGAAAAGTAATATTGATTTTTTCTTGTTGGTGTATGTGTGACGATATAGGCTGCCCATACAAACAGGTTCTATCAAATCTTTGTGGGACGTTTTATGCTCGGACCAAGTTTTTCCCATATCAGAAGAAATACAAACTCGTCTTCCATTGCGTCCTGAATAATCTTTATAATTAGCATTGTCACGTATGTTGAGCATGAGATCACCATTAAGTCTTTCTATAACTGCACATTCTGTGGTGTTATACCATGCAGGATTACTAGCTTTCCATGTTATTCCATTATCTTTACTAAATATGATATTGGAATAAGGTCTACCTGTTTCATCCCGACCTTGGGCTGGGAAAACCATAGTTCCATCACTCATTATTATGCCATTACCAGGAGCAATGGTCTGAAGACTCCATTTAGGATTTTTGACTTGTGTTGTAATGTTTTCTGGTTTTGACCACGTAATTCCGTCATCAAGACTTTTTGATAGAATTAATTGACTACTGTGTTTTAAATCAAATCCAGGTAATGTTCCATTTTTTGCCCACTGATGATTCCAAACAGTACTATCTTCGTTGAGGTTTTCCACCCATTTACCACTCTGTTTTTCTATCACACCATGCATCCAAGTTGCTGCAACTATAATTTGTCTTGTATTCTTATTACAAAGTATAGAAGCATCACTGACACCATTATATTTCTGAGGAAGGTTACCATAACAACCCATATCTAAAATTTTTATTACTGGTCCCCAACTTTCACCACCATCAGTGCTACGTTGACAACATATATCAATGTCTCCTTGTAGGTCACGACTATTTTTGTAACGGGCATCATAAACGGCTATCAATGTACCATTGAGAGTTTTGATCAAACCAGGAATCCGTGATGTATGTATACCATTATCTCCTTCGACTCGTAGTGCAACACCAGCTCTTAAACCTTGACGGAAAAAGGTTTCAGGGTATATTTTTTGTTCATTCAACTCAAGACTCCTGCAGTTTACATTATATCTATTAGTGAGTTTAATTTTGTCACGAATCCTAAGTGATACCCAAAAAACAGATGAATCTCCCTTTACAATTTTCATATTAAGTGGAAGAATAATATTCCTCTTTATATTTGAAGTTGATACAATCTGTCTTGATAAATCCATATCTCCCTTTTCTGACGTATGATATAGAGCCAAGTTGGTTATATCACTTAGATTAGTTGTCCCTTGAAGATTGAGATTAATTCTGTTGATGTTGCAGGGCCTATTTGATTTTACAGCAATCTTTAGTACTGCATTGGCTGTCTTATGTGTTAGTACAGGAATAGTATAGCGTTGAGCTTGAACAGAAAAACTCTGTGCGTTGTCTAAAGTTGTATTTGCATTAGATGAAATGCAAAATTGAAAAGAGTTTAGAAGTATGATAAAAAATATTTTTAGTTTCATTGTCTTATTTTATTGCACAAAACATTTATTCATTACTTTTTGAAGATATGCAGTAAACATCTGAATGTAAAATTTGCATTTGTTTTAGTGCGTCTTTTATCAGTCTCAGATTTTACTGCATATCAAGAAGTCAAAATATTATAAGTTAATAACCTTTTATAGGGTATTCTTTAGAAGAATAAAAGAACCTCTATAAATTAAACAATTCTTTATTTGTCATATCCAATCGTTTGTTTAAGTGTTGGATTCTTGTTAATAGAATTTTGAGAAATGGGCCATAATAAAACATTCTTTTCGTTCTCTCGTCCTTTCAGATATGAATTCTCACTGAAAGCAACACCTAATCGAATGAAATCCCACCAAAGTTTACCTTCTGCACAGAATTCTTTCTTACGTTCTGTTATGATTGCATCTTTTACTTCCGCTGCAGAAATTGTTGTAGCATAATAATTGTCTTGTCCATAGGCACGTTTCGCAATCTTATTAAGAGCTTCAATTGCGCCTGTAATATTATTCTCTGCTAATTTAATCTCAGCATCCATAAGTATCGCATCGGCATAACGATAGACTATAACATCTGAATCGAAGACTCTAGTGTTATTTACCCAATGTCCTTTAAATTTATTAATCCACTGGAATGTTTGATTTTTTGAAGAGTCATAGAATGTTTCAAAGCTTTCTTTAATTCTTTGGTCGGTAGGTATACTCGTTAAGAAAGTTTTATATTCCTGAGTGTAGAAACACCACTGTTGGTGGCTTCCTGTCTGTATAGGATTGTTAATATATTCATTAGAGACGTATTGTGAAGGCACCAAATAATCATTAGTAGATCCACTCGTAAATTCATCTTGAATATACGACCACTCAAAGATAATTTCCTTTCCTGAATTGTCATTGAATACATCTGCATAGTTACTTTCTAATGCATAAGAAGAATTTGATAAAACGTAATTTACTTTATCTGCTGCATCTTTTAGATAAGAGTCACCACTTTTCCTTACTTTATACATCCACAAATCATAATCAGCTTTCAACATTGAGATACTTGCTTTCGAAGCTATATTCTTATTGATGTTTTTAGATATGAGCGTCAATGCTTTATCTGCATCTTCACCCACTTGTTTGAATATGGCATCTGCAGGATTTCTTGTAGGGAATAAACCTTCTTGGTTGTCAGACTCGAAGCCATCAAGGAGTAAAGGAGCGTCTCCCCATATACGACCAATCCAATAATAGCAAAATGCTCTTACGAAATAGGCATTAGCAAGCACTTCATTCTTGCTCTCTTCTGTTTTGAAATGAATATTTTGTGCATGTTTCAAAATGAGATTCGCATTATTAATTGTTGTATATAAGTTGGTCCAGTCTGCAAAGGTATGGTTTGTAGGGATTTGATTCTGATAAACTTGGTCTCTTGAGGTCTGACCAGTTAAACCATCTCCCCATAAACCAGTTCTGTATTCACCCCAATACATATATCCTTCAGAGAAAGAACTTCTAAATTTATTGTATAAACCATACATTGCTGCTGTTGCATCACCTTCTTCTTGCCACATAGAATTAGACGAAACTGCACTATTATTGATGATATCTAGGTCTCCGTTACATGCAGAAAGAAGCATGAAAAGAGTTGAGACTAATATAATTCTGGTTTTCATAATAATAATCTTTTAGAACGTTAGAATGTTGCTTTAATACCAAAACTGATTTTCTTTATAGGAGGGTAATTGTAATAGTTGCCAGAGTAGGTAGAACTTGTACCTTCCTCAGGAGAGACTCCCTTGACCGCAGTAAAATAATGTAGGTTATTACCTGCCACAGTAAAAGTGAGATCTTGTATGCCTATCTTCTTGAGAATTGTGCTAGGTAGGCTGTATGAGAGAGCAATTTCTCGTACACATAGATAGTCGCCCTTATAGTTGAAAATATTTGAGACACGACTAAAGTTTGCATTTCCATCATCAGGATCATTCGCTGTGAATCTTGCATATTTAGTAGCATCACCTTCTTGTTTCCAACATTTCTTTACCTCATCGATTAGTGTGTAGTTGTTAGCAAACGTATTCATGAAATATCTCATTTCTGAATTTTGATTAATAGAATGACCAAGTGCCCAATCTAGATATAAGGTGAAAGTGAGGTTTTTCCATTTTATTGTATTATTAAGACCACCTGTAGAAGTTGGAACAGTAGATCCAAGATAGAATTGGTCTTGATTATCAATTATATCCTTACCGTCTTTTGTGGTACTACCAGTACGATTCTTCCATTCATAGTCGCCAATCTCTTTTCTTCCAGCAATACGCTTACCATCAGAATTCCGATAACCTTTAGCCCTTGAATCATAAAGAGCGTTGTCAGCTTCTTGTTGATTTTGGAGAATATGATCAACAATGAATCCATAATATCTATACATTGGTTCTCCTTCTGCAAGCCCACCAAAAGCTGTTCCATCTGCTAAAGTAATACCACCGATACGATTTTTGTCACGACCATTGTCTGGGAGCTTAAGCACTTTATTCTTAACAAAACTCCATGTTAGTTTAGATGTCCATTCCCATTCTTTATTTCGTATGTTGATAGTAGAAATTTCGAAATCAAATCCATAAAATTTTACCTTGCCAATATTTGTATTTACACTTTTAAATCCAGATGTATTGGGAAGCTCTTTGTTAAAAAGAAGATTTTTTGTTCTCTTATCGAAATAATCGAATGTCAAGCTTACTCTATTGAAAATATTAAGATCAAGGCCAAGATCAAGTTGTGTTGTGGTTTCCCATGTTAGTAGTTTATTGGGCATTACAGAAGGAACTATACCCGCATGACCACCATAACGTGCGTCTGTTGAATATCTTCCAAGCGCATCGTATAGGCCAATAGAGTTGTTTCCAGTTTGTCCATAGCTAGCTCTAAGTTTTAGATTGTCAATCTGCTTGATGTCTTTCATAAATGGTTCCTCTGAGATTGACCATCCTGCAGAGATACCAGGGAAGAACCCCCAACGATGTTTATCTGCAAATCGTGAAGAGGCGTCCTCTCGGAATGTGATTGAGAGGAAATAACGTTTTAGATAATCATAAGAAAGTCGACCAAAGTAACCAATAGTTACATCTTGGTACATTTCACTATTAGCATTCTCCTTATTAGGACCTGCGCTTAATGTTGGAACCTTATCTGTACTTGCACCAGATACAGACGCATCAAAAGAATTGCCTTTTAGACGTTGATAAGAATAGCCTCCTAGAGCAGATATAGTGTGCTTATCAAAAGTTTGCTTGTAAGTACTATAAACTTCAAATTTATTATTCTCGATTTCTCCATACTCTTCTGATGTTGGACGAAGACCATTGAAGACATTTGCTTTTTGAAAGCTACTATAACGTGTCGCCTGATTAAAAATAGAAACTTGTGCTTCTATCTTCCATTCGGGTCGAATATAGTATGTCGCCTTGCCAAATCCTGTAAAACGCTTGTATGTACGCTTATTGCTATTGTTGTACTCATAAAATAAAGGTGTAGGTGAGGTTGCATTGTATCCTTTAGTAGGTGTGCCGTCACTATTATATTTTTTCTGTGTAGGAGGTGTCGCCAAACCTCTAGAAATAATATTCATTTGGTTGGGAAAATCTTGTGAGCGGGTTTTAGAATAATCAAGACCTATGTTTAAATGTAATTTTTGAGAGGCTGCAATATCAAGATTTGTTCTCATGTTAAAACGATTATAACCCGTAGCAAGGGCAATCCCTTTGTCATCAACATAACCAAGACTTGCATTATACTTTATCGTATTTCCACCTCCATTAATACCTACATAGTAATTTTGCCAAAGTGTAGTCTTATATATTTCAGATTGCCAATCATTATTTTGGAATATAAGAGTTTTTGTTGGATCAAGAGGATCTGGCATTGATTCATAGCCATTTGGAATGCTTTCTCCAATTCCGAGATAACGAGTGGAATAGATTGAAGACTCAGAATTACCAGAGCTTGCTGAATAGCCGTCCTTGTCATTGAAATGCTTATTGGGGCCTTTTGCAACTGCAGGGCGAACAATATTAATATAATCTCGTGCATTCATAAAGTCATACTTTGTTTCAGCACTCTGCGTAGCGAGTGTTGCTTCAAAGGTAATGATAGGAGCTTGATTTGCTAAACCATTCTTGGTTGTAATAAGAACTACACCATTTGAAGCACGAGAACCATAGATTGCTGTGGACGCAGCATCTTTTAGTACTTCTATTGATTTGATGTCATTACTACTAATTCCAGATATTGGGCGTTCAATACCATCAACTAGAATTAGTGGATCATTGCTTTTATTTATTGATGAACCGCCACGTATTCTAATTGTTACGTCTTGACCAGGCGAATTGTTTGTAGAATAAAAACGTGTACCAGAAAGTTTACCCTTCAGACCTTCACCTAATGTAGATATGGGTAAGCCTTCAACTTTATCACCATTAAGTTTGGATATAGATGTTGTTAGGGTCTTACGGGATTGAGATCCATAACCTACCACTACAGTTTCTTGAAGACTAACAGATGAAGGCCTTAGCTGTACATTCATAACTTTTCCATTTGGTAAGACCTCCTTACTATCGAAACCTATATATGTAAACTGTAATTTAGTATTGTTGGGGACCGTAATAACGAATTTTCCCTCATTATTAGTTATAACACCAGTTCCTTTTCCTTTAGGTGTAACTGTAACACCAGGTAGAACATTACCATTGTCATCGATGACAATACCTGTCACTGTTGTCGTATTTTGAGCAAAAGTGATCGATGCAACCATACTAGAAATAATGAGCATCGTGATTTTTTTTAATAGTATACTCATAAGTTTTTGGTTTTTGTAGTAAAAAAATATGTTGAAATTTTAGTGTTCAGAGAAGGTTTACTTGTTTTAATTCTTCTTTTAAAACTGTGTATTCGCTTTCTGTGATAGGTGAAAATGGGGGCCTACAGTTTCCACAATCTATTCCAAGTAGATGCATAATAGCCTTTCCACCTCTTGTCCCTCCGCCATGACGAATAATGATATTTACAATATCTATGGATCTCATTTGTAATATTCTTGCCTTTTCTAAATCCCCTTGCTTGAATGCTTCAATTAAATGATTATAAATAGAAGGGATATAGTTATAGGTACTTCCCACACCACCTTCAACACCTAAAGCAAGAGCACATATCAAGTTTTCGTCATAGCCATTTAAAACTTCAAATCTGTGTTCTTCAAGGTTTATACATTCTGCCATTTCCATAAAGCTATTACTTGTAAACTTTACTCCAACGAGATTGGGGATAATAGTCTTTGCCTTCCTTAAGAATTCTTTTACAGATAAGGAAACTCCTGTTGCAGATGGCATGTTGTAATAATAAAATGGAGTATTAGAAGCACTTGTTGCAACTGGTTTGAAAAAGGTTATCAAATCATCTATATTGCAAGGCTTGAAAAAAGTTGGTGCCATCATTGCAATACCATCTGCTCCAATTTTACTCGCATGTTTGGCTAATTTAATAGCTTCAGCCTGATTGTTGCTACCAACATGAATAATAACTCTAAATCGTTTCTTGGCAGCTTTTAGCCAGGCTTCTGCAAGAATGACTCTTTCAGTTGTGCTTAGAGATAGTGATTCACCTGAAGTTCCGCATATGAAAATACCTTGAACTTTCTCCTTTGCAAGGTAATCAGCATACTTTGGTATAATTCCAATATTTACTTTCCCTTCATTATCAAAGGGAGTAAACGTGGCTGCAACCAATCCTTTGATTCTTTTGTATGTTTTTCCTTCCATATTATAATTATTAGAAATTATGGTTATTTATTTTCTTGTGTCATGTCTTTTAATAAATAATCTATAGGCTTTGAAATGTAGTTCAATCGCTTTTTTATATCCTTCAAGATCATTTTTTTTCAATAGTTCAAGTAGATCTGCATGGGTAACAATTTCTCCTTTTTCTTTTAATTCGATATTTATAGGTTCTATATATTCTTGGAACCTATCTTTTACGAAAATCATAATAGGATGAATGATCCGTTGAAAATCACAAATGAAATTATTTCTGGTTATTTCATATAGCTTTGAGTGGAAAGATAATTCGCTTATTGAAGAATAATTATTATTATCGAATACGGAACTAATCTTTACAATCCTTTCTAAATCTTGAATATCCTCATGTGTTATTCTATAAAAAAGTTCATCTGATATTCCAATTTCAAGAGCCATTCTAAGTTCTAGCAGATTAAACATTGAAGACTCGCTCATAAAATGAGGATCAATAGCAACTTCAAAACCCTTGATGAAAGAGGGTTCTCTAAGAAACATGCCACGACGTGTTCGACTTTCAATTAGCCCAATCATTTTTAAAGGGCTTAATGCTTCTCTAAGAACTCCACGGGCAACGCCAAGTTCTTCTGCAAGTTGAGCTTCATTTGGGATAGAATCACCAACTCTAAGATGATTTTTCTTGAAATAGTTTAGGATATTAGTTTCAACTTGTTCTACAAGAGTTGTAGATGTAGAAGTTAAATTATTAATGGTATTAGTCATATTTATCGGATTAATCATATTTATGCTGCGAATATACAATTTTAAATATTTAGCATGGAAGTTTTTAGGCTTTAAAAATTTTTATTTTATAAATATTTAACCATTAAGAAAGGGGACAAAAATAAAAGATACAGACTGAAAAAATATTCAATCCGCATCTTTCATTATAATATTTTAGAAGAAGTAATACCTATATCCTATAATAGCTTAGCATTATCACAGTAACCTTTAAGTATGTACTGTAATGAAATTCTAGATCTATATTTTATGACGGAAAATGATGTTAAGCATATTTTCTTGATGAAGTTTTATATCTTCATAATTCCACTCTAAACCATTTTCCCTATCTAACTTATGGGATAATATTAAACTTTGATTATCTTGACACATCTGCATCATGATTTTTAGCTTTAAAGAAGCAACACTTACTTGATCAGATTTACTATCATTGTAGCGACTTAATTTCGCTTTGGGGGCCAAATTCGAACCTGAACTATTTGCTTCTGATCCAATCATCGCAAAGTTTCCGAAGCAATTTATCTCTTCAATACTTAAAGACTGCTCATCTCTTGCTTTAGCTTGAGGATAGAAATGTTCCAAAGATTTACGGGTACGTGAGAAATAGAAGTTTTTAAATGGAGAAAGCTCAAAGTCGCTACAGCCCAGTTCTTCAAAGAATTGGATTCGCTCTTTTGATGTTTTTTTAGTGCTTTTACCACGAAGCTTATCGGAATATTTTTTCCAAAGTATATACTCCGTATAGTTAAAAACAAACAAGGGTATCTCACTTCTACCTTGTTGATATATTTCCAAGAATTTCTTTTTGTAGCCAATGTGATCGTTGACTTCATAGTTGAGATTTAACCCTCCTTTCTTTAACATAACAAGGTCAAAAGCATTAGGCTTCGGTTGTTTTCTCTCAGTAAGATTCTCTGGATTCAAATATATGTCACAGAAGTACTTAGCTGCAAGTTTTTGAAGAAAATCGAGATAGGTTTTAATTGTATGATCACGTTCTTCAAAGAGATATAAAAGGCAATAGAATAGATAATTCTTGCGCTGTTTAGGTGTAAATGCAACCTCGAACATTGAAAGTAGATGCTCTAGCTCAAGTTGAACACCCTCATCTTTATCTTTATCTGCAAGGTTTTTGAAATATCTATTTTTACTTGACTCCATGTAAAACTTCTGTAGCTTCCAAGGATTATCTCCCACCATTTCTCTGTCATTAAGAGAATGGTGAACAATATAGTTGTCAAGAAAGAACTTGGCTTTTAGAAGGTTGAAAGTAAACTGTTTGACAAATTTAGATTTATCTTTTACAACCTCCAAAGCCTTTTTGAACTCATTGAGCAACTCTTTGTCATCCAGAATAAAGTCTGTCGGCATGAAATCTGAATGTTTCATCCTTGTGAGCTTCAACACAATAAGTAAGAAGTTAGGAAAGTCTATGATGGGTTGGAATCTATCAATTTGAACAGTTAGACTGCTTTCTTCTTTTTGAGCTGCTGGTTTTTGAAGCAGACTCATAATAGTTTGATTTCCATTTATTTCGTCTTGTTTAGGAATCTCATTAAAATGATTAATTTTAAAATTATGTAAGTTTCTTCCAAATATACTGGTTTCAGGGAGTGTTTGTTGAATATACATACTCATTTCACTGCATGCCTCCCATACTCTACTAAAGATGCTCATCTCATTTTTTTTCTTGAGATGTTGGCAAAGTATAGATTTCACTATCTCATGTTTCTCTAATTGTTCTCCACGAGAGTTCATTACCTCAAAGTAATGGTTCAGATCAACATCCTTAGGAACATGATAATGTACTAAATGAACCTTGTTTTGGAAGTATTCTTCAAAAATACTTTTGTCTTCTTGCTCTATAATTGTGTCAATTGCTTTCTTTGCATACTTGTATCCGTTTATAATTCCTTCATCTACTTCGTCATCTATATTGTGGTATTCGTTTAAATTCTCGATTGTTCGGGCCGAAGATTCTCTTGCACTATAAGTTAGTTTGTTTTTGAAACCCTCTAGTTTTAGTGCTTTAGATATAATATATATAGTTGTCAAACGTTGTTGCCCATCAATCACCTCATACACATTATCTCCCCGTTTATAGGTTACTAGGGTTCCTATATAATAAGGAACATCCTTATTTTTCTTGCAAGAATCATGTACATCCTTTATTAAGGCAGTAATTTCATCTTCTGTCCACGCATAGTTGCGCTGATAAATAGGAATTGTATATGTTATTACTTCTGAGCTGTTTTTATAAATGTCAGCGATTGAGCGCTCATGAAGTGGTAGTTCTTTTTCCTTCATATTAGTCATTATAAAATGTATTTACTTTAAAAAAATGGAGATAATTGCAGTATATTCCTTTTTCTTTTTGATCTATAGTTTTTTCGTTAATGCTTTTATCTTTTATGTTATTCTTTGATAGTGGGGTCAGTTTGTCTGCAAGAAAACTTAATAATGCTGCAGGAGTATCAGAGTCAGATATTAATTTATAGATGTTTAGTGAGTTGATAAGATCTCTGTCTGATTGTTCAAGTACATAGTTTTGAGCTGATTGCCAACCTAAATTAGTATACTGTGCACGAAGTGAATACGCCCAAATAAAGACATCAATAACAAATTGTTCGAATAATTCTGTATCTTCCTGTGTCGGATAAGTGGCAGGACAAAAGCGATCAACATATAAGAGTAGTGCTGTATCAAATAACAAACGAGTTATTCTATTGCCCACTCCTTTATTGTAATATGTATCCAATGTATCTACAATTGTATTACCTTTTATATAAAAGCCTTCATACTTACTATTGTCCTGAATGTCTTTCAGAATGTTATAATAGTGTTTGGTATAATCAAAGAAAGGCTTACCTGCAATGATAGGAGTATTCAATTGATAGGCATTCACTTCTCGAATACCGGAAACAAAAGGCATTGCCGATGAATTAATGAAGTCGGCATACGAGAAAGCACTCTTATAAAACTGTGCATAAGGAGTGCGTGCCATCTTGTTTATACCCTTAAATTTATAGATGTTGTGTTCACTAAGGTTATACGACCAATTTCCATTTATCCATTCTTTGATACGATATAAGTAGTCACCAAAGAATGAAGCTAATTTGTCTTGTGGAATCTTTTCCCACTCTTTTACAACTTGTTCAACCTTAGTATTATCTAAATCTGCCATCTCACGCAAATGGTATGCCTTTAATAAGTCGTGAGGATATAATGCTTTTCCACGAGCATTCTGAGAATCAAAGAACTGAAATGCAGTCGAAATGTCGTCAGTTATTACAATAATAAGTTCGCAACGCTTTTCAATGAAGTCTCTTAATCGTTTCATATCATTGATAAAGTTCACGTTCTCTTTATTATTACTATCCTTATACACTCTGCGTCTAAAAGCGTTGAGGTTGTTTGAAATGTTATGTTGATTGTAGGTATTGTCAGAAACTTTCTGAGTTAGAAACTTTATCTTGCGTTGTTTGGCACCTTCCTCGAGTTCATATAGGGCATAGAGCAATAGAGAGAAGGTTATTGAACGTTGTTGTCCATCAACAATATTAAAAACCTCATTATCTTTTGTTTCCTGTTCTCTGTGTAAGATAAGTGTACCTACTCTATAAACCTCTTTATTGTTGTTGCGAGCTTCAATAATGTCATCAAGTAATTGTATTGCATTGCGTGCAGTCCACTTATAAGGGCGTTGATAAAGAGGTATTTTCAAATGGATATTTTCTAATGTACTACCATCTCTCAATTGAGAAATTTTGTTCCCAATAAATAAGTCTCCTATGGTAGCTCTACCCAAATTTAAATTTATTGTATGTTCCATTTTGATTTTAGTCTTTGTATATTCTTAATAGATATACTTTGTTTTGTTTGAGTCTTAGTTGTCAAGATATACCGTAACTCATTAACCTTGTTATAATAAGTATAAATTTATATATTATTGCAAAGATATGTTTTTTCTGTGATATAAACTATAAACGATATCTTTTAAATGATGTTGGTGGGTTGTTTTCTATAAAGCGAATCCACACGCCTATATCATCATTCCACAATACCGCTGCTTTTGCATTGTAAAAGGAATGCTATTGAAGGGTAAAGTCACAGCTTTTAGGGTGTAAAAGTAGTGACTTTATAAGGCGTTGATAGTAAGATAGTTGTGTGATAAAATGGGAGGTTCGTTATGATGGTGTGTTTTATCTCCTATTCTTTCCCTCCTTTAACTCTCCTATTGCTTGTTCAATATAGAGAATAAGCGGAGGAGGGGAGGGCTTTTTCTACACACATTGTTTGCAGTTGCAGTGGTTTATACTAGTTATTCTTCTTATAACTCAACACAGCCCAACCGCCCATAAATAGCGATATGCCAACCAATGCAAATACTTGATGTGCAATGTTACTGAAATTTCCGCCTCGAATAAATACCGTGCGCATAGCTTCTATGAAGTAACTCACGGGATTTATGTAGGTAGTGAGATAGGCAAACGAAGGCATAGAGCGTGTGGGAGTGAACAGGCCAGATAGCAAAAGCAATATAACAACGAAGAACCACATCACAAATATGGCTTGTTGCATGGTGTCGGAGTAGTTCGAAATGATCAGTCCGAACGATGAAAAGAACAATGCAAGCAGCATTGCAAGCAAGTAGATGAGGGCAACGTTGCCTGCAGGTGTTATGCCATACACAGCCCAAGCCAATGCAAGGCAAACCGTTATGATGAAGAATGCGATGATCCAATAGGGTATAAGCTTCGAAAGAATGAATGTTCCTTTACCTACTGGCGTTACATTTATCTGTTCAATCGTTCCCTTTTCTTTTTCACTAACGATGTTAAGCGTTGGCAAGAAGCCCGTTACCATCATTATCAACATTGCAAAAAGAGCAGGAATCATAAAGAGTTTGAAGTTGAGATGATTATTATAGAGATACAATGTAGCTATCTTTGACTGAATTGCGGATGCTGTTGGGAGGGCATTCGCAGAAAGTATCTGAGCAAGATAACCTGCTCCCATTGCTCCTTTTGTGCCATTTATGGCGTTAGCTGCAATGAGCACTTGTGGCATTTTTCCTTGTGTTAGGTCTCGGCTATAATGCTGTGGTATAACGATTGTAACGTCTGCTTTAGAACGTTCGATGTTATCGAGAGCTTTAGAGTAGGTTGGTTGCTGACCATGAAAGATAAAATATTTACTTGCTTCTATTTCATGTACCAGCTGTTGCGACTGAGTTGAGCGGTCGTTATCAACAATATCTACCACTATATTTTTTACTTCCATATTCATAATCCATGGCATTACGCACATAATCATGATAGGATAGATAAAGATAAGCCGTGGAAGAAACGAGTCTCTACGAATCTGTGTAAACTCTTTTCGTAAAAGATATTTTATAATCATGGCGTTTATTCTAATCGTTTGTTAAACTTAGCAAGTGAAAGAGTTAGTAAAGCTGTGAACATTCCTATAAGTACTATCACTTCATAGTATATTTGTTCTATTCCAACTCCCATAATCATTAGCTTACGCATGGCACTAATATAGTAGCGAGTTGGTATAACAGACGATACATATTGTAATATTTTGGGCATTGATTCTATGGGAAACATCATTCCAGAGAACATGATGATGGGCATCATTAATACCATTGCCGATAATAATAACGCCATTAATTGGGTCTTTGCAATGGTAGAAACGAGTAAACCGAGCGAAAGAGCTAAGAGAATATATATTGTTGATACAAAGAAGATTGAGAACAATGAGCCTTGTATGGGTACGTCTAATACGAAAGTAGACATAAGAAGTATCACAATTAGAATAGCGAAAGCAAGCACTAAGTAGGGAATAACTTTGGCAACGACAATCATTATAGGGCGTATAGGAGATACGAGTAGCACCTCCATTGTGCCTTTTTCTTTTTCTCTCACAATCGAAATGGAGGTCATCATGGCGCACACCAGCATTAATAACGTGCCCATAATGGCTGGAACAAAGTTGTAGGAAGATTTCATCTGTGGGTTATATAGCATCTTAGTATTCACTATGCCTGTTCCAGAATTAGTGATTACAGCATTGGCATAGGTTGTCCATTGCTGCGCCATGTTAGGGTCTGTGGCATCAATCATAAGCTGATAGCCAGACTTTCGGCTTGCAAAGTCTTGAGCAAACACCACTGCCATATCTGCTTTTTGTGCACGAATAACTTGCTCAGCCTCTGCAGGTGTGTCGACAACCTTTGTTATTTTGAAGTATTCTGATGCGGCTAAGCGATTGACAACCTGTTGAGTTGCATAGTCAGAGTTGCTTGTAACGATAACAACTCGTATGTTTTTAACATCGTTAGTGACGGCAAAGCCAAATAGAAGCATCATAACTATCGGCATTCCGAATAGCATTAGCATCGTACGTTTATCACGAACAATGTGCTTAGTCTCTTTGATAATAAATGAAAAGAATTGCTTCATGTATATTGAACATTTGAGTTGAAAATGTATTTTAGTCTGAACTGCGTGTAGCTTGACGTGCAAGATAGGTGAAAACGTGATCCATATCAGGTTGGTTAAGCTCTTGTTTCAGTTCCTCAGGTGTACCTAATGCCTTTATTTTTCCGTCTACCATGATAGATATTCTGTCGCAATATTCAGCTTCGTCCATATAGTGTGTGGTTACAAATATGGTTATTCCACGTTGGGCAGCATCATAAATGAGTTCCCAAAACTGACGACGTGTGGCGGGATCTACGCCTCCTGTGGGCTCATCTAAGAACACAATGCCAGGATTATGGAAGATACTTACAGAGAAAGCCAATTTCTGTTTCCATCCTAAAGGTAGACTTGAAACCAGCGTGTTGCGATGTTCTGCGAAATTTAAGCGTTGCAATAATTCGTCGGTTTTATGGCTTATTTCATCGTCTCGCATACCATATATGCCTGCAAATAGACTGATATTCTCTGCAACTGTAAGGTCTTCGTATAGCGAGAACTTCTGACTCATATAGCCAATGTGCTTTTTTATCTGCTCATATTCAGTGCGAATATCGAAACCTACCACTCTTCCTGTTCCGCTTGTAGGCTGATTTAGGCCTGTAAGCATGTGCATTGCTGTGGTTTTTCCTGCTCCATTAGCACCTAAGAAACCAAATATTTCGCCTTTCTTTACCGTAAAAGAGATGTCGTCTACAGCGTGGAAAGAACCAAACGACTTAACAAGATGTTCTACTTCAATTACATTCTCTGCCTCATTCTCTATCTTATGTGCTTCTTCACGCACAATACTTGGTGGGTTAAAGATATCTTTAAACTCTGTAAGAATCTCGTTGGGCGATCCTATTCCCTTTATGGATCCTTCAGAAAGAAAGGCGACTCGTTCGCAACTTCTCACCTCATCGAGATAAGGAGTAGATGCAACTATGGTTATATCCCGCTCTTTCAGTTGTGCAAGTATTTCCCAAAACTCTTTACGACTCACTGGGTCTACCCCCGTAGTAGGTTCATCTAAGAAGAGAATACTGGGCTGATGAATGAGCGAACAGCATAAAGCTAGCTTCTGTTTCATGCCTCCTGAGAGTGCGCCTGCTTTCCTATTTTTGAACTTTTCTATTTGAGAATAGATGGCTTTTATTGAGTCATAGTTCTCTTCTATTGTTGTATTAAAGAGCGTTGCAAAGAACTTTAGGTTCTCTTCTATTGTCAAATCTTGATAAAGTGAGAACTTACCTGGCATGTATCCGATTCGCTTTCTTATCTCTTTCATTTGCTGAACCACGTCGAACCCATCAACAATTGCAGTCCCATTGTCTGGAAGAAGCAACGAACAAAGTATGCGATACATCGATGTTTTGCCTGCTCCATCAGGTCCAATGAGCCCAAACACTTCTCCTTTCTTTACAGAAAAACTAACGTTGTTCAACGCTTGTACCTTGCCATAGTGTTTAGATATGTTGTTTACTTCAATTGTATTCATCTCATTCTACGTGATTAAAACTTTACTTCTCCATACATTCCGATTTTAGCATAGCCGTCGTTTGCGAACTGAATCTTGATGGCATACACTAAATCGGCACGTTCATCATCGGTAAGAATGGTCTTTGGTGTGAATTCAGAGCGGTTAGATATCCATGTAACAACGCCATTATATTGTTTCTTTTGTCCGTTTCCATAGTCTGCAAAGACAGTTGCTTTTTGCCCAACTTTAACGCTTTTGAGCTGTTCCGAGGTGATATAAGCTCTCATAAACATCTTGTTTGTATCTGCAACTTTAAAGAGTGGCTTGCCAATAGATACGAATTCGCCTTGTTCTACATACTTTTCTAGTACCGTTCCTTGTAGCGGAGAGAACACTTGAGTGTTGTTAATTTTCTCTTCTAATTGACGTTTTTGTGCCATTACGCCTTGCTTTTGTGCCTGAATAGCACTAATTTGCTTTTCGAGTGAGCTGTTATTGCTTTGTATTTGATTGCGAGTGGCTTCGTATTGTCTTTGTAATACCTGAATTTGATTGTTGATATCATCGAGTTGTTTACGTGGAACTGCGCCATCTTTAACCAATTCTGCGAATCTTTTTTGCTCTTGTTGCTCGTGAGTTATTTGCTGAGAGAGCGATGCTAATTGCTCTTTTAGATTTAATTGGCGGCTACTTGTTGATGAAGCGGTTGCATCTAATTGCTGAAGTACGGCTGTTAGCTCATCTTGTTTCTGTTGAAGTTCATAAGCATCAATATTACCAACAACTTGGTTTGCTTTTAAGTTTTCACCTTCATTTAGGGTGAAACGCTTTAGTTCTCCAGATGATTTGGCAGTCACAGTAACCTCAGTTGCTTCGAAAGTACCTGTTGCATCATATTCTTTTTGATTGTTGCTGCATGATGTTATCACAAAAGCAAGGGCAGTTAATAAATATATCTTTTTCATATCCGTCTGTTATTTATTCGTTATTTGTATATTTGAGGTTGTACATTTCTTTAAGCATTTCGATGTCATGTATCGTTTGTTGAATCTTAGCAGCATTCTCATTGTTGATTTCTCGAAGTAGATTATTGATGTCAATGATGCCATGTGAGAGCTTAGATTCAGCGGATTTGCGTATGTTCGTGCGCAACATTATGATCTCATCGTCTGTTTGTTTCATTGTATGATATCGCTTGATATTCTCGTTTTGCTGTATTTCTTCGAGTTGATTATTAAAGAGAAATATCTCACGGGCATTCTCCGTCATTTCTCGTTGCAGTCTTAATTTGACCTTATCATTCTTTAATGAGTAGAGAGCACCTACGTTCCAAGAGAGCTTCACGCCCACCATTCCGTTAAGACTCCACTTTCGGTTTATCATATCCTCAAACATATTCAATCCTGGATAACCATAAAAACCTTGAGCAAAGATGCCTAGTTTGGGTCGTATTTGAGTGTTTAAGGCCTTTTCTTTTATGCTAGATAATTTGAGTTGATTGTCAAATAACTGCATTTCAGGTCGTTTATTGCTTGAAATGGTTGTTTCAAAGGGAGCTGGTTTTTGAACATTGCTCACCTTTATACCACAAAATGTGCTTAATAAGTGCTGTAACATCTGCCGTTGCGACTTCAAACTCTCGTTCTGTTGCTCAACGCTTAGTCGTTCTGCTCTTATGTTTTCGAAATCACTTGTTGCAACAGTGCCACCTTTTAGCATGCTAGCAAGTTTCTTTTCGCTCGACAACAATAGGGCTTTAACATCGTCGTTGAGGTTGATTTGCTCGTTAAGAAGCAAAAGAGAGAAATACATTTCATTAACACGTTTACGCACTTGATATAGGTTTGTCTCCACTTGTGCCTTCTGAACCTTTTCTTCTTGGCGTGCAATAGAACGCTGACTGCTTATCGTTCCACCATCATAAATGGTTTGTTGTAGGTCTATTTCTATCTTATATTGGTCTTTCGACAACCCTTTCATATTGACTCCGAGTTGCTGAAACGTTCCTTTCATACTCTCAGGCCACGATGTTACATCGCTTTGGTAGGTGGCTTGCGCTGCAATAGTAATCTGTGGCAACCATCCTTTCATAATGTTTTTAACCGTTAGTTGGGTTGTTTGGCTTATTAAATCATATTGTTTAATTATGGGATAGTTCTTTTCTGCAGCCAATTGGCATTCTTCAAGCGTTTGTGCTTGTATGGCAGTTGCCATCATTATGAGGACAAAAGATATTATTTTCTTTTTCATATAGCTTACATTTCTTTATTCTAAATGGAACAAATGTTTTGATGTTGCAAATATAGTATGCCGTTCTTTTGTCTTGATTAATCAATACACCGAATAAATTTCCTTTTTATACGATTCTTCTTAAGATCTTTCTTTTATATGATTAAATAATAATATATTTGCAATAAAATCGTACAAAAGGGCAATTTTATGGATAAGACAAAGCAAGTAAACCAGTTTTCATTGAATGATGTCAATTTAGAAAGTCTCCTAAAAGTACAGACTCATTCTTTTATGAGTGATGATGCTCTTGTTATTTTAAATGGAGATATTCAACGAAGTCCTTTCTTTCAGCAGCATGAAGTATATCAAATTGCAGAGCCTCGTATTGTTTTTGTGGTAGAAGGGCATGGAAGTGTTTGTATCAATTTAAAGGATTATCATCTTAAAAAGGGTAGTGTTATCTTGGTAGGAGGTGATACTATTCTTGAAGTGAACGAGATTTCTCCCGACACGCGTCTAACTGCTATTGTGCTTCGAGATAGTATAGACATACCTGAAGAGGTGGTATTTCAAGCCTCACCAGTTGAGTTCGACAGACTGCTACGTATGTTTTATCTTATATGGGACGTTATTCAGCTTAGTCCTTATCGCAAAAGAACAGTCCAAAACCTCTTTAAAGCGATCATTGCTAATATTCAAGAGATAAAGAAAGAGGAAGAAGATAGTGTAAATATAGAGGGCTCTATGCGTACACAAAATGTATTCTTGCAATTCAAACGCTTAGTGCATCAGCATTGTTTGCAAGAACGTTCCATTCCATTTTATGCTAATTTGCTTCACCTTACACCTCATCATCTCTCTGCAGTTATAAAGAAAGCCAGCGGTCAAAGTGTGATGTTTTGGATCAATAGAGCCACTATTCAGGCGGCAAAGCTGTTGTTGAAAAGCAACGATATGATGGCTTATGAGATTGCAGATCGCATGAATTTCCCTAGTGCATCAGCCTTTTCAAAGTTCTTTAAGCGTGAAACGGGCATAACTCCTCGTGCTTATCAAGAGAGTACACGCAAGTGATTGTAGCACTCTTAATGTGTTTTTAGGTGTGGAGGATATTGTACTAAGGCAAAGAGTATAATGGAATTTCTTATAAAAATGACAGCTATTCGAGGCATATAATATGAAAATCAAGAAGTATATTGCAGGAATTATTATCCTTGGAGGACTATCTTATGCAGCATATTGTTCGTTTATAACCGATATTTTATTGAGATTTGGAAATACAATGAACACGAAAGCGGTTATAGAAGAGCGAATAACGGGAAAGACTTCGTATCCAGTTCTTCGCTATAAGTTCTCTTATCAAAATCAAGATTATATCGGTTTTGCGTCAGAAACCTCAGGTTTGCAGGTCTCCGACACTATATCTGTAGTCTTTTTAGAGTCTAATCCTTCGATGAATAGACCGCAGAAGGAAATGGAGTAGAGGCGGGAGTGATAAGAAATTGATAGTGTCGGAGAGAAAAGTAGAATGTAGATAAAAAGTATTAGATATGTAAGAAAGGCAAAGAGAGAAATGAAATAAGCCGCAGTAACTATTTAGTTGCTGCGGCTTGTGTTATGAATAATGCCGTTGAAAATCTGCATTACAAACTTAGTTCAACGATATAATCAATGTCAGTGGGCACAGTATCGAGGTTAAGGGTGATGCCCTTGCCCGTCTTAGTGAAGTTAACTCGTTTGTTAGTGCTATATACTACGGCAGATTTAACCTTGTGGTTACCTGTTGGAATGAACAAACTAGAGTCCATGCAGTTCATAATATGAATGTATAGTTTGTTTCCTCGCTGTGTACTAACACCCCAATCGTGAGGACCAACGATACCTCCACGAGTGCCATAGATGGTCTCTCCATATTTATTCAGCCACTCACCGATAGTCTTTAAGCGGTCGAGAGCCAATGAAGGAAGCGCTCCTCCGGGTTCAGGACCAATGTTAAGAAGTAGGTTTGCGTTCTTTCCCGCAGCTCGAACAAGCATCTGAATCAACTCTTTTCCTGATTTATAGTTGCTGTCTGTTATTGAATATCCCCAGTGCTCGTTGATGGTTTGGCATGATTCTAAAGGCAAACGACTGATGTCTTGTCCTGATAATCCCGCCTTGTTTTCGCCTGGTAGGTCACGTTCAAATATCTGAATATCCTCTCCAGGGAAAGGAGTTGTGTGGTGATTGTTGCCGATGAGGCATTGTGGTTGTAGCTTATGAATGATGCGATACTGCTCTTCTAACTGCCAATCGAAAGGCTTTGTGTCGTTATCATGATCCCACCAACCATCGAACCAAATAGCTCCTACCTCGCCATAGTTGGTGAGTAGCTCGGTTAATTGGGTGTTCATAAATTGAAAGTAGCTTGGCCAATTGGCCTTTTCTTTTGGTCTTCCAGTGCCACGGCCCGTTCTTCCTACTGGATAATCTTCTCTTCCCCAATCCAAATGCGAGTAGTAGAGATGCAACTTAATGTCGTTTCGCTTGCAAGCCTCAGCCAATTCCTTTATGATATCTCGCTTAAATGGAGTGCCATCAACCGAGTTATAGCTACTTGTTGCTGTTTTAAAGAGCGAGAAACCATCGTGATGACGTGTGGTAATGGTGATATACTTAGCTCCAGCAGCTTTGATTGCGCTTATCCAAGCATCGGCATCGAACTCCGAAGGGTAGAAGGTTTTAGCCAACTTAGGATATTCTTGATAGTGAATGTCTCTGTTGGTCATAATCCATTCGGTTACACCCATCATAGAATAGAGCCCCCAGTGCAAGAAAACTCCAAACTTTTGGTCTTGAAACTGCTCACGTGCTTTAAGATTTTCTGCCGTTGGTTGATAAGATGTTTGTGCCATACCAACGTAATTCATCAGCAGGGTTGCAACGATTAGTAAAGTTTTTTTCATGTCAGAATTGATTGTTTAGATATCTGCATACAAATATAATGAAAGTTCAGCATATAGATATCGAATTTCTTTAAAATGATAAGTAGAAGCTGATATTTTGCGCAATGGGTATGAAAAAGATTTTGGTATTCGTTTAGATGCTATTTTCTTGTGTGCTAATTACATTCTAATTAAGGTCTAATAGTAGTCCTTTTGATGTGTAATTGATGTCCTTTTAAAAGCCAATTGCACGCCTTTTAGTTGCGTGTTTGGTAACTATTTGGTTTTATGCAACTTATAAAGCAAATGTTTAAATTAGCTTTTTCGCCTTTCATCTTTCCTCTTTCTCACTTTTTTAGGTATATTTGCAGTAGAATAAAAAACACAATTACAATGGAATTGAAGCCTGCAACACGCCCGTTAGAAACATTTATCCCAGATCGTTCGGCTGGTCAGCGTGATGTTTTATCGTTAACTCTTGCCCCAATGCCTCAATTAAAAGTGGCTTTTGTGGGTGTGGGAGCACGTGGACAGATGGCTGTTATACGCTGGTGTCATATTCCTGATGTAGAAATTGTTGCGGTTTGCGATGCTTCGAAACAAGTGACTGAGGAGGTTGCACAGCATGTTGAGCAATTAGGAAAGCCTCGTCCTGCTGTGTATTGGGGTGAAAAAGGCTATATCGACTTATGCCAAGAGCAGGCAATAGACCTTGTTTATATATGCACCGACTGGCTTTCGCATGTGCCAATAGCGGTTTATGCCATGGAACATGGTAAGTGTGTGGCGGTGGAAGTGCCTGCTGCTCTCACTTTAAAGGATATTTGGACGTTGGTAGACACGGCTGAACGCACGCAAAAACACTGCATGATGCTCGAAAATGCAGTGTATGATCACTTTGAAATGGCTGTTCTTGAGATGGTTCGAGACGGATTATTGGGCGAATTGGTGCATGTGGAGGGTGGTTATGCGCATCCCATTGGCAATCGTTGGACGCCTTGGCGCATGGAATATACTAGTCGTAATTGTGGTGATGTTTACCCAACGCACAGCATAGGACCCGCTTGTAGGTTGCTTGATATACACCGAACCGACCGCATGCACTATCTCACTGCCATGCAGACCGATGCTTTTTTAGGCGAACAGACGTACCAAGAGGTGATGGGGGAGACTTGCAATAGTTTTGCTAATGGCGACCAAACGTCTACAATGATACGCACGGTGAAGGGCAAAACCATTCTTATTCAGCATAATGTGATGACTCCACGCCCTTATAATCGTATGTTTCAGGCGGTTGGAACACAAGGATATGTTGCCAAATATCCTATTCCTGAAGTGCTACTAAGTCCTGAGTCTGCCACTAAGGTGGGACTTGAACTCGACAATTGCAACATGCCTTTGACTGCTTCGCAAATAGAAACGCTGCTCAATCGCTATGCTCCTGCTTTCTCGGAAGAAACAATGAAGATAGCTAAACAGCTCGACTCACGTGGCGGAATGTCGTACTTTATGGACTTGCGCTTGGCTCAATGCTTGCAACAGGGCTTGCCTTTGGATATGGATGTGTATGACTTGGCTGAGTGGTGTTGCATTGCTGAACTCTCAAAGCTATCTATTGAGAATGGCTCTGCACCTGTCCTCATTCCCGACTTCCTTCGTGGTGCTTTGGAGAAGGGGTAAGGGGGATGTGTTTTTTATCCTTATTTAGAAGTGTAACAAGAGATTATTGTTTGCTATAGCAAGCATCAAAAGAATATCTTGTTAAGAAAGATAGAAGTAGGAGAAATCAAATCTATTTGACATTTAGTGAAAACAGAGACCATTATATAAAATATAAGCAGCTTCTGTTGAAGAACTTTATAGTTAAATTGTTAGATCAATAGGAGTGAAATCGTATAATTTTGATTTTTTGATCTTATTTTTGTCTACACCTAATTTACATAGTTGTTGAGTTATTTCTTCTACGTTTTCTTCATTTAGTCTCGGTTCCAGAATAAATTCTTCGATAATATCTAAATTAGGGATATTGAATTCTAAGAATTCGCTTTCTTTGCTTTGGCTATCTGTTAATATAATAATCCTAACCTCTCTTTCGTGTTCAAAAGCTTTACGTTTTATGTATAAAGATTCTTTTGCATATTCAGGAAAATTACGGTTTATATTTTTTAGATTTCTAAACCACTGGGTAAGCTCCTCATCTGTTTTGTATTTAACAATATCCATGCTTGTTGTTGCCATACACTTATCTCCAGTATATACAATATTAAACAAATTGTCTGCTTTAATCTTTATGCGAATGGCAGTTTCTTCTATTTTTTCTTTATTTGAGTAGATACGCCACATCGCATCAGATTCTTCTATTAAAGTCCAACTTTGTCCGTATATGCGATTGATTATACTTTCTGTATTAACTTTTACTTCCTCCTTATAGAAGCTCACATAGGTAGAGAAATTAGATTTTAAGAAGAAATTTTCATATGGATCATCCCATTTGGATATTGTATATATACGCAATTTCTGATTTTTAATAAGTGGTTCTAGGTGTTTTAATTTGATGAACTTATAAAGATAGGTCTGTTTGTCTATTCCATTCATGCATTTTTCTCTGGGATTTTCATATCTTTTCATAATTTTAGCTTATTAAATAATAAAACAGATTAGTAATAGTATAAACAAATATAGATATTTTATTTTGCTATTTATATATATGTTCTTGTTTTTATATTCTTTATTAATTTTAATTATGATTCTTGTTGACATTGATAGTAATGTTGCTTCATTGCACGTCAGCAATCATATAGAAAGTTGTATTCTTTTATTGGGTAAGACTTTTGTGATATAATCTCCCCTAAAAGTATTTTTGTAGAGTTTATATTTAAGTATTAAAGAACGACTTGAGAATCGAACATAAAATTACTTTTTAGTAATTGAAGGCATAAACTAGTCATTGAACAAAACGAAAAATAGCCACGCAAATTTAAACTTTGCGTGGCTATTGATATTATTTATAGTGCTCTTACTGCACTTTTCTCTTTGTCGAAATATCTAGATATTCCCTTTAAACAAAAGGATAGGAGAGTGTTCGTAGTATCGATTATTTGCGTTTGGGCAAGTTAGCGATACTTGCTTTTATTATATTAATGGTAGACTTGTCTGTCGAGAACACCGAGTAGAGGCCCTGTGGCTCTTGTGGTGGGTCGCACATATAATCGTCTCCAGGTACCCATTGTTCGTGTTTGGGTTGCGCATGACCTCCCCAACCCCAGAAGTTACAACCCTGTAAGTATCCGCCTTTTGCTAAGTCGTCTGCCAAAAGCGAGAATACGTAGCTATAATAGGCGTCTCGAGCAGTGGTAGATGATTGTTTAGAGAAAGAAACACCATCTCGTGGATAACCAAATTCTTCCATAACTAGAGGCTTGTTGATCTTTGCGCAGATATCCAAGTGGCGGTCTAAATACTCCTTAGTGAGGTCTTTGGCACGTTGCATATTGAGCATTAGCGAGTCTTTCTTAGCCCAACCCCAATTGTAAGGCCAAATATGTATGTTGCAATAGTCTACATTTGGGTCGGAACAGATGCGTTGCCACGAATCATAATCGACCTCGCAGCCGAACGCTCCTTCAGAACCTATGCTCACTAAATGTCGCTTATCAATACTCTTCATTATGGATGCAGCCTTAGCTAACCATGCTTCGAATTGTGGAAGGGCAGCCTTATCGAAGGCACGTGGCTCGTTACAAATCTGCCATGACATAATAGCAGGATCGTCAGTGTAGGGCTTTCCTGTGTAGCGATTAGTGCGTTTGAGAATGAAATTGACGTGATTGAAGAAAAGTTGTTGCGCCTTTTGATTGGTAGCAAACTGTGAAGCGTACTTAACATAGGCAGAATATCCCACCTCGTTAGGCTGTTGTGCCTTGCCTCCACCTGCGTTTTCGAGGTAGAAACCATAGCCACCACTCCATTCCCAAGAGTTGTTTAGGTAGAGTACAGCTACCATTCCACGGCGTTGAAGCTGAAACATTAGATAGTCGAGACCATCTAGTATGGTATCGTTATACACGCCTGGAGAAGGCTGTAGCACGGGAGATGCTTTCCACTTGATTCCTTCTTCGCCGTCACTACCCACCAATATACGTAGATTGGTGATGCCTAATCGTTTCATTTCGTCTAGTTCACGGTTCAGTCTTTTTCTGTTTCCGCCCTTTCCTTTCGATCCAAGTATGGCGCCATACCAATAGTTTGTTCCGATAAAGGTGTAGGGTTTACCGTCACGATAGAGCTTTCCGTCCTTTACTGTAACGAAAGATTGCGCCTTAACGGCTGTAGCACAAAAAAGAAATAGTGCCATAATGAGGTATTGTATTTTATTCATTTCAGTTTATTTTCTTTATTAATAAGATAATGAGTGTGTGATGTTTGTTATCTTTTTATATCAATTTAAATGCGTAACTGCAAATATAGTTACTTTGTTTGATATTTCATCATTTTGTTTTTATAAATGATGTCTATAATGCAATTAATGCAAATAAAACGAAGGGCGATTGAGATAAATAACTATATTTGCAATAGTGCACTTGGCATTGAAAATGAACTGCAGGTTTATAAGTATGCAATCGAAATAGATGCAGGCTTATAATACGAAATAAGAATATATGAACCATCTGACAAATATCACCAACATAGAAGAGGTTATCAGTAAGAACCGTCTGTGCTTATTTTATATTAAGGCTCCCGATTGTGGTGTCTGCAATGTTATGCATGGTAAAGTAGAACGATTAGTAGAGAACTATCCTCAGTTATTATCGTTTTATACAGATATAACAGAGGAACCCTTGATAGCAAGTCGCTTCCTTGTATATTCAGGTCCAACCGTATTGCTCATATTAGAAGGCAAAGAGGTTTATCGCAGTTCTCGTTTTATAGATTTAGATGAACTGGAAAGAAAGATTGTTCAACTAATAGAGTTTTTGGAGTTATGAGGTTGCACTTTTGTTAGACAACGTATAATATTCTATTTTGCAGGAAACAAAAAAGGAATCTGTTATTGAGCAGATTCCTTTTTCTTATTTACAAGATAATTCACTTAATAATTAGTTCTCTTGTACAAACTTTCCGTTGACATAGTTCAATGTGTAGGACTTATTTTTGATTGTCTTCAATACAAACTTGTCTTCTTTGTATCTCAATTCACAGTTTCCTCCATTCTTTGAAAGAATAGTAACAGATTTTAAAATGCCATTCTTCCAGCAAATGTCTAGTTCAAAGTTACCTTTGGCACAAAGACCTTTCACCTCTCCATCTTTCCATATATCTGGTAGTGCTGGCAGTAAGTGGATGAATCCCATGTGACTTTGCATTAGCATTTCGGTTACACCTGCTGTACCACCAAAGTTACCATCAATTTGGAAAGGAGGATGTGTGTCCCAAAGATTATCTAGTGTACCATTCTTTAGTAGGTTTCCATAGAGCTTATATGCACGATTTCCATCGTGTAGGCGTGCCCATTGGTTGAGTTTCCATCCCATACTCCATCCTGTTGCTCCGTCACCACGATGATTAAGTACCACCTTTGATGCTTCTGCTAATGTTGGAGTTGTGATTGGTGACACTGTATGTCCTGGGTGCAAGCCGAATAAATGGTTTACATGTCGGTGCTGATCGTTTGGATCATCAATATCTTTCGACCATTCTAACAATTGTCCATAACGTCCCACCTTATAAGGTGCGATTCTTTTTAAGACTTCTTCCCATTGTTTACGCTCCTTTTTATCTACGTCTAAGACCTTTGACGCATCGATGGCGTTCATCAGTATTTCACGAATAACAGCATGAACAAAGGTTGTTCCTTCGTCAATTGGGCCATGTTCTGGTGAAGTTGAAGGAGCTGCGGTGTAAGTTCCGTCTGGCTTTTTCCATAGATAATCTACTGCAAAGATGGCACTACTCTTGATAAGGTCGTAGCCTACTTCTTTTAAGAATTTCTTATCTCGTGTGTAGTCGTAGTAATCCCACACGTGAGTAGCAAGCCATGGACCAGCCATCGGGTTGAAGTTCCAAGACATATCTTCACTTTCCAATGGAGCTGTAAATCCAAAAATATTACCAGAGATAGAGGCAGTCCAACCTCTTGCACCGAAATAAGCTTGAGCAGTTTTCTCTCCGGGCTTAACTAATGTACGGATAAAGTCTATCAGTGGGAGTGTACATTCAGACAAGTTTGTCGATCCCGCTGGCCAATAGTTCATCTGTATGTTGATATTATTGTGATAGTCTACACGCCATGGGCCGTCTACATTGTTATGCCAGATACCCTGCAAGTTTGCAGGTAGATTGCCAGGTCTTGAGCTAGCAATCAGTAAATAGCGGCCAAATTGGTAGTATAGCTCTTCTAAATAAAAATCTTCCTTACCATTACGATAGTTTATCAAACGCTGTGGGGTAGGGATGTCTGAAGTTCTTTGTTCACTATTTAACGTCAAAGAAACTCGGTTAAACAATGAAGCATAATCTTTGTAGTGTGCTTTAAGCAAAGCATCGTAACCTTGGGATACTGCTTTTTGCATCCATGCAGCTGTGGTTTCAGACGGATTTACACCGACGTATGTTCTTGGGTTCTTATAGTCGGGATTGAAGTTGACTTTATAATCTGTATCAGCGGTGATCAAGAAGACTACTTCATTGGCACCATTGATAGTCAATTTACCATTATCATTATTGATAGTACCTCCTTGGTTTAGAGCTTTGATGCGGACTACATACTCCATTTGGTTGTTGTCAAGATGTGCTTTAAACACTAAACCATTGTTCCCGTCTGTTTCCATCTTACCAGTAGATACAGGATTTGCTTCGTAACTGAATACCAAATTCTGCTTACCTGGTTGGTCTGCCTTAAAACGAACAACCATAATATTATTTGGATAGGAGATGAAATAGTTACGTTCATATCTCACACCATCTTTCTTAAACTGTACCACAGCCAATGCAGAGTCTAAAGAAAGAGCACGTTTATACTCGCTCGTCCCAACGGAACTCAACCCTGTCTCTATATAGAACTCGCCCATGGTTGTAAAGTTACCAAAGCGGAAAGGCTTTTCCTTCCAAGATTCATAAGGAACGGTACTATTGAAGTTCTTGCGTGTTAGCAATGCAGCCTTCTTTTCATCGCCTTCAATAAATGCCTGTCGGATTTCTTTTAAATAATGTGCAGACTGCTTGTTAACATTCCAATATGCATCGGCACCTGCTGACGTGTTAGGACCACCACGCCATAATGTTTTTTCGTTAAAGGTGATGCGTTCAGCCTCTATAGAGCCCATAACATTTGCACCTAAGCTGCCATTTCCAAGGGGAAGAGATTGAGACTCCCAATCGACATCAGGATTTTGAGCCGTATCACCTGCTGATATCGGTTTGTTTCCGCCTTTCCACTTTTCTGGTTTGTTCCCCCACCAAATAGCTTTGTTTGCTAACGTTGTGGGTCTATCAAACCAGATGGTAAGCCCTTCTTTTATGTCTGTGGCGTTTGCTGATAATGCAAAGCTAGCCATAATTGCTAAATGAAATATTTTGTTCATTATCATATTTTATGAGAGTTCTATTGATTGTTTGATTATTGTAATTCCTATATGGGGATATAGTGTTATGATGTTGAGAACAAAGATACTGAAATATTTTGTATACTAAGTGCTTTGCCCTTTTTTTTGAATTGTTGGCGTCAAAATATATTCCAAACTTTCTGAACGCATATTAGTGATTTTATAATGCCAAAAAAGAAAAGAGCTTGATGGCTGACTATAAAATAGTGGAGCCTTGAATATGTATAAACGTTCTATACTGCAGTTATTTCTCTGCACTTTTGTTTGATAACGTACAATCTGCCAAACAGGCTTGTCCCGTAATTCCTTTATCGTCATAATCCAATTGTTTTGAAATGAATAACTCGCCCTTATACATAGGTAATCCAGTCAGGTCTGACGATGCAAAGGTAGAGGCCTTTGGATGTTATTCCAAGAGCCAGGGATATAGCGGGAGATATAGGGACATACAAAAAAACGGCTATCAAAAAGCTTAATATATATTTAAAGAGTGGACTATTTCGGGCAAACTCATTTTGTATTTTAATCATTATCTCTTGTCTAAGAGATTACTTCTAGCGCCCTCTTGATATTGGTTAAATTTAATTAAAAGCAACGAAAAATACTTTTTTTGAAATAATTTTGTAATTTTGTAGCGGCGATAGTATATACTGTAGCCAGACTGATCGATAATTAAAAAGCGTTGTGCTTCGTGTTGCAAATGGAAACCTGATACTTTCTCAAAAGCGGATCTGTACTTCTGATAGATAGAAGGGATAATAAAGACGAATAAGCTTGACAGTTTTCATATTATAAAGTGGATTGTTTTGTCTTATTTGACTTTTTGTGGTCTCTATTATGGATACTGGCATACAGTGCCACGCTTTTACAATGTATGACCCCGTATTTGGCAGCTGGATGGGGTAAAGAATTGGCTAAATATGGATGTTTTAAAAATTCCTCTAAAGGTAATTGACGGTAATAAAATGCAGTTGGACTTGGATTTGCAGGTTTATTCGATAGAAACGATAGATGCTGCAGCGTATAAGTTCACTGATAACTTTTATATCTTTAAGTCAGTTGAACCAGATGATAAAAAAATAATACATTTACTTTTTGAGGCAAAAGGTGAAAATGTGATAAAGGAATCTACGGTCAAACAGTTCTGTAATGAATTGTTGGATCAGCAGGTACGTTTTCATGTAAATAAGCAATTCGGTCATATAAGGGATTTAATTGTTGAAGAAGCATTTAAACCAGTCAATTCGTAGAAGAATGAGAAACTACCAAATACTTCCATTTCGTTTCGCTCGTTTTAATGACGAAAAGTATCTCTTAACGAATGATGTAGGAGAATACATATTCTTAAATAATGACGACTTTATTAAGTTCGTCAATGAAGATATTGACCCTAAAAGTGATTTGTTCTATGATATTGCATCTAAACAAATTGCTACAACAGATAATGTTGATGATGTTGTAAAGATGCTTGCAACCAAATTCCGCACAAAGAAGAGTATCTTGCAGGATTTTACTTCTTTGCACATGGTTGTGCCGACATTACGATGTAATTCTAGTTGCATTTATTGTCAAGTAAAACGTCATGAGAGCACAGACCATTCTGCAGATATGACTAAATCAACGGCAAAGAATATTGTAAAAACCATCTTTAAATCTCCCTCTCCTTGTATTAAGGTGGAATTTCAAGGGGGTGACCCCTCGACAGATTTTGAAATGGTCAGATATATTATTGAAGAGGCCGAATGGAAAAATCTGTTCAAGAAAAGAGAATTGGAGTTTGTCATTTGCACCAATTTAACATTGCTTGATGAAAAAATGGTAAGATACCTAAAAAAGCATAAATGCCTGATTTCGACATCTCTTGATGGCCCCAAAGAGCTCCATGACACTAATAGGCCACTTCAAAACAAAGAACTTGACCATCATACGATATTTGAAAAGAATTTGGAAATGATTCGCAATGTCTGGTGTGATAATGAGTGCGCTTCTGCCTTGATGACGACTTCGAGATTTAGCCTTGGACGGTTTAAGGAAATCATAGATGAATATGTCAGGTTGGGTTTTCGTAATATATTCTTACGCGCCTTGAACCCTTATGGGTTTGCTAAACAATATAAAGACAAGATTGCATATCCAGTAGAGGATTTTATCTCGAATTTCAAAGAAGGATTTGATTATATTATAGAACTCAATAAAAAAGGAATATTCTTTGTTGAAGGGTATGCAGCCTTACTTCTTAAAAGAATATTAACTCCTTTCGCTACAGGATTTGTTGATTTGCAGTCACCTGCAGGTGTAGGTATCGCTGGAGCAATATACGATTATGATGGTAGTGTATATGTTGCAGATGAAGGAAGGATGATGGCTCGATTCAAAAATTATTACTTCCGTTTGGGCAATGTCAACACTGATTCTTACCACTCAATGTTCAATGGAGATAAGTTACATGAAATAATACGCTCTGCTTGCAACGAATGCCTTCCTGAATGTGCTGAATGTGTTTTTCAGCCCTATTGCGGAGCAGACCCTGTACGCAACTTTTCAGAACAAGGTGACATGGTGGGGCATCGTCCAACAAACGAAATGTGTAAGAAAAACAAAGCAATCATACACTATTTGTTTGAACTATTGGATCGCAAGGATCCAGAAATTAATAAAATTTTTTGGTCTTGGATAAAATAGAGGATTAGAAATGAAACAGATAAATACATTATATCACAATAACACGCACGAAATACTCGGACGTGTTACGCTTAAAGGCAAGAATGTTTTTAACCGTTCAAATTACATTCTTGTAAGTGATAACGAAAAGGACTTCGGCAAGGGATATAAGTTTATCATCACGTCAGAAGGAAAAGACAACAATAAATACCCTCATTGTATTATTGATAATATTTCCGCTTTTTGTGAAGGTGATGTGGTTTCTATAAATTCAAAAGGAGAAATATTTTTCCTATATGAGGTTAGATCTACTTCCAATGCTGTATTTGTAACTGCACGATGCAACCACCGATGCATTATGTGTCCACAACCTCCTGTAGATCAGGAAAAAGATCGTAACAACTTTAATCTCGAACTGATAAAATTATTTGACAAGAATACGCAGGAAGTAGGGATTACAGGAGGAGAACCGACTATGGTTGGCGATAGATTGTTTGACTTGATACGGCAAATTAAGAAATCATGTCCAAAGGCTGCAATCACTATACTTTCTAATGGAGTGAAATTTGCAGACATTGATTATGCCTCCAAACTTGCCGCTTGTAACCACCATGATTTGCAGATAGACATACCTATATTCTCCGATATAGCAGCTGAGCATGATAGAATCGTTGGTGCAAAAACATTTTATAAAACGGTACAAGGGTTATACAACCTTGCTCGATTCGGACAACCGATAGGAATACGTATTGTGGTTCACAAACAAACATATCGACGTTTGGTGCAATTGTCCGATTTTATCTATCACAATTTTCCATTTGTGGTGCAGGTGGCATTTATGCAAATGGAAACAACAGGGTTGGCTGAACGTAATTTACATGAGCTATGGATAGACCCTTATGATTATAATCATGAGTTAAAACAAGCAGTGCTTTTGCTAAATGATAGGGGTATTACTACATACATATACAATGCCCAGTTATGCGTACTCTCTCCGGAATTGAGACCATTTGCAAAGCAATCAATCAGTGAATGGAAAGACGTATATCTTCCAATATGTGAAGACTGTAGCTTGAAAAGTGGATGTGCGGGCATATTCTCAACCAACAATGGAAATATCAGTGCGCACATACAGAAAATAGAATGTGCAGATTCCTGTACAGAGTGAATCGTTAACAATATTGTTTAATTAAAAAACGGAGGTATCAATGAAGAGACTCATGTTTTTGTTTGTGTCTGCATTTATTGCTATAACAAGTTATTGCGCCAATGTTTCTGAGAACATTGCAAATGTATTTAGGGGCAATGAGGAAACAGCACAAATTGAGAAACAGAAAAGGCAGCCCCTAGTATTACAAAAGGCTGTTGACATGGTGAAGAGTTCCCTTGCAGGGCACTATTCTCACAGTTCTCACAGTTCTCACAGTTCTCACAGTTCTCACAGTTCTCATCGTTCTCATTATTCAAGCAGATGATGAAGTGAATTTAGTTAGAGTGTGTCAATTTAGTAAAACTCTTGATTAAGCTAATGCGACACACTCTTTAACAGTTGATAGAAATGAAAACGATAGGGTGAATTCAACAAGCAAGTAAAAATTTAGACGATCTTTTCATAAAAGCATTGACTCGGTGATGTGAAATTCAATTTTTCTCTTGGTCTGATGATAATCTTGTGTATAAGTTTGGTTATTTGCTGATATAATACCCTACGAACGAACTGGACTTTGGTATGTTTTACCGTTATCAGTCTATTCTCGTTTTTAATGACTCCTTTCTGGCACGAGGAATACGGATCGACAATATGTATATATTCGTATCAAGTGCCTTGCTTCTCCTCTCATGACGGACGAGTTCCGTCCTATTATCGGTTGTTATGGATTTGATGTATGCCTTGTACGGCATAAGCCTTCTGACTACCGTTTTTGCCAGAGTCTTGGTATTCTTCCCCTAGTCGAGTTTTCTCATGAACAGCATGTTGGTACTCCGCTCGATGATAGTAACTATTGCCCAATGTCTGTCTTTGCCTATGATGGTATCCATCTCGAAGTCTCCGAATCGTTTGCGGTCAATCTCCATGGGGTGCTAGGCTATGCCTGTCCTGTCCGGGATTTATATACGCTTCCCTACCATGGTTTGTTTTCTGTGCTTTAGGCGGGGCGGCAGTGTTTGTACAGTTCTCCTCCGTTTTCCTTGTCCTTGTATATATTTATGCGAGTTCGGGATAAGTTGTTTCTAAAATAGTTTTAATTGTCTTTTGTCTTCAATGGCAACAGGCAATATATCAGGCTTATTCTCAAAGAAACAGTATGTCACCAATGCTGAGCAAAGGTTCATAATGAAATTGTGTGTTGGCCTATGCCGTGAGTGCACAAGATTTGCCATGTTTTCAATAATTCGTTGATGCACTCGATGCTGTATCTCTTTCGTAGCATGATCTTGTCCCATATAGGCATGATCTTGTTCTTCATCTTTGCTTTCAATCTGTACACGAGATGTATTCCCCGGTCAAAGAGTTGACCCGAAGAGTTCCTTCTTGATTTATCCTCTGTCTGCAATAAATTTGTCTCAAAAGATTTTAAATAGCGACATCTTGGGTGTAATAAAGGGTGTAAATCACGTAATTCGTTGATTTACACCCTTGCTTGCGGAGAGAGAGGGAAGTGGACTTCTATACAAAATCATTAAAGATTTATATCAAATCATATCAAAATTATCAGAAGATCAAGAAGTTACTGATATAAT